>JAESFG010000119.1_pt1 | contig 262861 bp, 228 predicted proteins | sample 9269371 | NCBI WGS metagenome assembly JAESFG01 (sample SAMN14506227, study PRJNA617093) | algae metagenome | isolation source: Aetokthonos hydrillicola CCALA 1050 (B3-Florida) and co-occurring... | place: USA: South Carolina | collected 2013-01-01
GTCAACCCCGGCGTCTGCCAGTAAGCCCATCAGGGAACGGCCGCAAGGCCAACCCCTGACCGAGACAACAACGTGAATGCTTGAACCCCCCGGCGGGGAGCCACAAGGCTCCCCGCCGTTTCGTTTTATCAGTTTCAACGAAACGAGAACGATCAGACCTGACGATTATCGGGCAATGGGGTGGTTGAATGCAACCTCTATGCTGAGGTAGGCTGAATAGAAGGTCTGGGAATGGCCAGCGAGGACTGCCGTGTCGGCGGCAGGCGGCCTTCCCATCACATCCCCGCGTCGCCTCGATGGGGCGCGGACACCGAAGGAGTGGGCCGATGACGCTGTCTCGTCGCCTGTTCTGTGGCGTTGGCGTGGTTGCCGTGGTGGTTGCGGTCCCCGTGGAGAGGGTGAGTGCGGGGCCGGAAGTCGCCGGGGCGGTGGCGGCGGGCGTGCGGGCGGCGGACTCGATTCACCCCGTCGAGATCAACAGGCGATCTTCGGCACCCATGTACGGGATTGCGCGCATGCCGCTCGAGCCCGAGGAACTCGCGATGCAGCGGGTGCTTGAGCGCGAGGTCGGGCCCGCGGTGGCGCTCGACCGCGAGACCGCCGGGATGAACCAGTTTGAGCAGGCGGTGTTCTGCGGGGTTTGCGACACCAACGCGACCGAAGCGCTCGAGAGCCCGCTGCCGACGTCGTGGACGCAGTGGGGGGACGCGTTTTTCAACCGGAGCGACGCCGTATCGGGGAAGTGGCTGCGGGACCAGGGGTGCTTCATCATCATCGCGTGCGCGGGGCAATCGAACCCGGCGAACGCTTTGCGGCTCCCCGCGGCGTTTGATTACACCGCCAGTCTGCCGGCGTTCAAGGTGTGCGGATATTTCTCGAACTTCAATGCGCCCAACGACGTCGCGGGCATCCAGCCCATCACCTTGTTCGATGTTCCGCCGAATCCGAGCGGGAGTACGTTCACGCCGAGCAACCCCGTGGCGTGCGCGTTTCTTGAAAGCAACCCCCCCGCGGTGGTGAACAACCAGCGTGACCAGGACGTCATCTTGTTCCGTGTGCCTGCGGGAGGCATTTCGAACTTCCGGCTGTTCGTCACCGGCGGGCAAGAGTTCATCGCCAGTCTGGGTTGCAACAAGAACTTCCCCCGCCCCGGTGACATCAACTCCTGCTATGTGAACCCGATCAACCCGGCTTCGCCAAGCTCGGAATACGGGTTTCTCGCCACATACTTTGGCGAGACGGCGATCACCAATCCGGACAGCACCACAGGTGACGGATACGAGGGCGCGAAGAACTCGACTTGGGCGTTTCCGCGGCGCGGACCGGTCGGTATCCTGCCCGAGGGCACGTATGTCATTACCATCCGGACCAAGGCCTTTGCGAGTCTTGTTCCGCCTTCCACCCCGACGCCGCCGGGCACACGCTATCAGATACAGATCGTGGGAACCCTCGCGGCGGGTGGCCCGGGCATCGGCGCTTGCTGCGGCCTCACAACGAACGTGTGTGTCGACAACCAAACCTCTCTGCAGTGCACCGCGCTCGCGGGTGTGTGGCGTGGAGACGGCACCACCTGTGCTTCGATCAACGTCGGGGCGGTGCCGTGCAACCTAACCGCGTGTGCCGGAACCCCCGAGGGCCCGAGCCGCGATTGCCCCACCGATACCGATCTGAATCGAGGCTGTGCCGAGTCGCCGGCGGGGGGCTTCGACCCCATCACCCCGGGGCAGACTGTCTGCGGATACTCGGGCTGGAACATCCCCGGTTCAGGCGTCAGCGCCGGTGACGAGGATTGGTACATCTACGAGAACGCCACCGTCGAGGCTCAGCGGGTCCGGTTCATGCTCGACACCGAGTATCCATCGCGGTTTGAGGTCTATTACGCCGGCTTGGGCGGCGGCGGGCTCTGCGACCGCGCATACGGGTTCGGCACCGAGTTCGAAGGGCCGGTGCGCGAAGCGGAGCTCGAACTGTGCATCGTGCCCGGGCAACGTGTGCTCGTCCGACTGGTGGCGACACTTTCGCCCTTGCCCTGTGGCTCCCCGGGCGGCGCGGCGTATCGGCTGTCGTTGGAGACATCGGCCTGCGACCCGGTGGCGTGCTGCTCGCTCGCGGGCGTGTGCTCGATGCAGACCGGGCCGGCGTGCTACGCCTCGGGCGGCATCGGGCTGGGCGGCGGCGCGACGTGCCTGAACGTGCCGTGCTGCAGCGGCACGAGCGTGTGTACGGGATCGACCATCAGCGAGAACGCCCTGCCGCGCATCAACTCGGTGGGCACGTCCGACGTGTGCATCACGCCGGCGAACTTTGCGGGTTACTTGGATACGTTTAACTCCGGGTGCGAGACCACCGCCGCGGCGTTCTCGAACGCCAGCGTCGGCGTCAAGGTCTGCGGCACGCTCAGCGCGTACCAAGGGGTCGTCGACACGGATTGGTACCAGGTCACCACGATCGGGCTCGACAGCTACTTGGCCATCATCCTGAAGGGCCAGGTGGACATGGACGTCGAACTCTACAAGAAGCCCGTCGGCGTGGTCTGCCCCAGCACCTTTGCCGAGATGTCCTCGCTCCTGCTCCAGGGCGACGCCTACAACGCCTGCGACAGCACCAGCACGATCATTGGTGATTGCCTTCCTGCGGGCACTTACTACATCCGGGTTCTGACCCGGTACTCCAACGTCTTCGGCGTGCCGTGCGCGGGCGGGAGCCCCGGGGCCAACTACCTCATGGAGATCTTCCAGGGTGTATGTACCGGCACCGCGGTGTCCTGCACTGGCAGTCCTGAGAACGAGGCGCTCTGCCAGAACGCCAACACAAACGGCGGCTGCAACACCGCGCCAACCCCCAACTTCGGCGCCATCGCCTGCACCGGCACCGTCTGCGGCACCGCCGATTACCTCTCGGGCGTGCGCGATACGGACTGGTACAAACTCACCCATCCCGGCGGCGCGCTCACCGTGAACTTCCAATCGGCGTTCTACGGCGAGGTGACCGTGCTCAAGCCGGGAGCATCGGGGCCTTCGGGCTGCGATGACTTCATCGTGGTCGACGGCAGGGGCTTCGTGAACCCCAACGCGCCGACCACGTTCACGATCCTGAGCCTTGCGGCTGGGACATATTGGGTAGTGGTGGCACCGGACTTTGACGGGACCAAGCGGGTGTGCTGCGCGTCGGGGTCGAACTACCGGTTGAACGTGGTGTGCACCCCGCCTTGTGCGTGCTTCTTTGACCTTGTTGCCAACGACTGCATCGTTAACACCGCCGACCTCGTCGCGATCCTCGGGCAGTTCGGGCGTCTGTGTACCTCATTGCCGCCACAATCAAAGTGCGCCGACGGTAACAATGACGGGGTCGTCAACACCGTCGATCTCGCCGCGTTCCTCGGCCAGTTCGGCAAGAACGGCAACGTAACCCCCGGGGTGTGCCGGTAGACCGCGCTCGCGAGAATGCTCGGCACACGTGCGACATCCATCGTTACATCTCAGGCGCGGATCGCATGTCTCGGTGTTCCGATACCTGAGCCCAGGCCGGATAACCGGCACGGGCGTGCGGGGTGGGTGGGCCGTGCGGGCGTGTCCACGGCTCCGTTGGGCATCGCGATGGGGTCGGGTGGTTGCGGTGCCGATGGAACCAGGCAGTCGCTGCGCCTTCCGGGCACCGCTTGATCGCGGTGGGGCGCGGGTCCGATTACACCTCCCTCTGGGGGACCGCATGACAACCGTTTGTTCATCTTTCAGCCTCCGTGCGGCGTTCGTCGGCCTCGCGCTCGCGTTCGTTGCCGGCATCGCGCAGGCGCGGCCCGCCGCGACGCCCGAGGACGTGTACGGGGCGTATGCCGACCGTGTGCAGGCGCAGATCGAGGCCGCCGAGGCCAAGTTGGACTCGCAGTATGTCAAGGCGGACCAGGCCGTGCAGCGGCTGCTCGACCGGGAGGCGCCCGAGGCGACGATCGCCAGAGCGATCAACGGCGCGATCAACGGGGTGTCGCGGACCATCCGCACCACCACCGCCGGTCTGACCAAGACGGCGCTCGCTGCCAAGCGGACGCTGACGCGCCAGCAGGCGGCCGCCGAGCGGCGCGAGGATTTCGATACGGCGACGCAGGCCGAGGCGTTTATCGCCGAGATCGACCAGGACATCGACGACTACGCCGCCGCGGCGGATGAGGCGATCTCGTCGCTGCAGGAATCGCTGCAGGCCGTGAGCGGGTCCGAGGAACTGGCCCTTGATTACGCGATGATCAGCGACGAGTTCTTCGCGGGGATCGAGGACTACGTGTCGACGCTGCTGGACAATGCGGCGATCGTGGATGAAGAGGAAGTGACCGAGGACTGATCCAGGGTCAGCGTCTCTTCGAGCACATCAATTGAACCACAAAGGCCCGCCGCGGACGACCGTGGCGGGCCTGTTGATTTGCGTTGTGATGGCGGTACAGGTGCCGTTGCTTATTTGTCGCCCTGCTTGCCGATCTGCCACTCTTCCAGTTCGATGGGTGCCTGGCGGCCGAAGATGGTGACGAGGACTCGGACCAGGCCCTTGTCGGGCAGGAGTTCGTCGACGGTGCCCTCGTAGTTCTCGAAGGGGCCCTGCTTGATGACGACCGGCTCGCCCTTCTCGAAGACCATCTTGACGTTGGGGAGTTCCTCGGGCTTGCGGCTGTCGAGGAGCATCTTCTCGACTTCGTGGTTGGCGAGTTTGGTGGGGCGGCCGGTGGTGCCGACGAAGTCGCCGACGCCGGTGGTTTCCTTGATGAGGAAGAAGACGTCCTGGGGGATGCGGCCGTCGTCCTCGAGTTTCATCTCGACGAAGACGTAGCCGGGGTAGAGTTTGGTTTCGGTGATCTTCTGCTTGCCGCCCTTGATGGTCTTGGTCTTCTCGGTGGGGACGAGGATGCGGCCCACGAGGCTGACAAGGCCCTCGATCTCGATCTTGCGGAGCAGGGTGTCGCGGACGTAGCCCTCTTTGTTCGAGGCGACGCGGAGGACGAACCAGTTCATGCCCTCCTGGGCCAGCGGCGCGCCGGGGGCGAGGAGGTCGGTGCGCTCGTTGGGGGTGCCGTCGAGGACCGTGGTGGAGGTTGTGGCGTCGTTGTTCATGGGAAGAGGCCTCGTGTCACTGGGACGTTGCGGCGTGGGCCGCGTGGGCGAAAGGTCCAAACTGACGGACCGGAGGCCCGCCGGAGATTGGGCGAACGTCTCCGATCATCTCTGCGAATCTGACGACGAACGACGCCCCGGAAACAAGCGATTCTCGATGCGGATGGCGTGCGGCCGCCTGTGGTGGTGCCGCAGCGGTCTTACATGCCGGGGCCGAGGAGTCCGATCTGGCGGAAGAGCGAGGAGAAACCCAGATCGACGAGCCAGAGGATGACGGCGATGGAGAGACTGACGAAGATGACGACCCAGGTGGAGCCCATCACCTCGCGACGCGTGGACCAGTTGACCTTCTTCATCTCGCCCTCGGTGGCGATGAGGAACTCGGCGGAAGTCTGCTTCTGGTAGATGAAGAGATAGCCGGAGATGATGCCCACCAGCGCGATGACGGTGCCGATGACGAACTGGATGGTCTTGGCGGTGTTGGGAGCGAAGTCGAAACGGTCGACCTGGTTGACGGACCACATCACGCCCGCGCCGGTGAGGGCGAGCACGGCGATCGCCGAGCAGGTGCGGGTCCAATAGCCCTGTTCGGGCTTGTACATGCCGAGAGCCATGGTTTGTCCTGGGGCAGTGGGGAGTGGGCAGGTGGGCAGTGGGGAAGGAAGTAGGCCCGGTTGAGAGGGTTGGGATATCGAACACGCCGGGAGGGAATCGAACCCGCAACCTGCGGATTTGGAATCCGCTGCTCTGCCAATTGAGCTACCGGCGTTCGTTGGGGCAGTGGGCAGTGGGGATTGGGCAGTCGGTCGAGGCTGTGGCTTCGTTCGGTTCACCCGACTGCCCATTGCCCAAGACCCACTGCCCGGCCCTCCCGATCACTTCCTCTTGATCTTATGCATGGTGTGGCGGCGGAGGCGGGGGCAGTATTTGTTGAGGCCCTCCTTGAGTTTCTCGGCCATGCCGCCCTTGACGTTGACGGAGGTGCGGTAGTTCAGGTCGCCGGTTTCGGAGCACTGGAGCCACACGAATTCGCGGGAGTCGGATTTCTTCTTGGCCATGATGCGTGTCGCCTTTCAATCTGCTGAGCCCGTGTTGGTTGATGCGGGGGGACATGAAACCGGGGGGACTTGTGTCCGGGGGGACTGATGTCCGGGGAGGACTTGTGAAAACCGGCGGGCCCGGGTGAGCGGACCCGCCGGGGATGAGTCTTTGGACACCGTGCCGCGCGGGGCGGCATCGATGATGGGTCATCAGGCGAGGATCTCGGTCACGACGCCCGAGCCGACGGTGCGGCCGCCTTCGCGGACGGCGAAGCGGAGACCGACTTCCATGGCGATGGGCTTCTCGCCCAGATCGATTTCCATCTGGACGTTGTCGCCGGGCATGCACATCTCGGCGCCGCCGAGGAGTTTGACCCCGCCGGTGACGTCGGTGGTGCGGAAGTAGAACTGGGGCTTGTAACCGTTGAAGAACGGGGTGTGGCGGCCGCCCTCTTCCTTGGTGAGGACGTAGACCTCGCCCTTGAACTTGGCGTGGGGCTTGATGGAGCCGGGCTTGCAGATGACCTGGCCGCGCTCGATGTCGTCCTTTTCGATGCCGCGGAGGAGGACGCCGACGTTGTCGCCGGCCTCGCCCGAGTCGAGGGTCTTCTGGAACATCTCGACGCCGGTGATGACCGACTTCTTGTTGGTGGTGGAGAGGCCGACGATCTCGACTTCGTCACCGACCTTGACGATGCCGCGGTCGATACGCCCGGTGGCGACGGTGCCGCGGCCCTTGATGGAGAAGACGTCTTCCACGCTCATCAGCAGGGGCTTGTCGCGCTCGCGGGTGGGGGTGGGGATGTACGAGTCGAGGGCATCGAGCAGGGCGTCGATGGGGGCGCAGGCCTTGTCGTCCGAGGGGTTCTCGAGGGCGAGTTTGGACTGGCCGCGGATGATGGGGGTCTTGTCGCCGGGGAACTTGTACTTGTTGAGGAGATCGCGGATCTCGATCTCGACGAGTTCGAGCAGTTCGGGGTCGTCGACGAGGTCAACCTTGTTGAGGAAGACGACGATGTGGGGCACGCCGACCTGACGGGCGAGCAGGACGTGCTCGCGGGTCTGGGGCATGGGGCCGTCGGCGGCGGAGACGACGAGGATGGCGCCGTCCATCTGGGCGGCGCCGGTGATCATGTTCTTGACGAAGTCGGCGTGGCCGGGGCAGTCGACGTGGGCGTAGTGGCGCTCCTTCGACTCGTACTCGGTGTGCGACGCCGCGATGGTCACGGTCTTGGAGGCGTCACGGACGGTGCCGCCCTTGGTGATTTCGGCGTAGGACTTGGCCTTGGTGCCGTTCTTCGCGGCCGAGCGGGCGGCGATGGCGGCGGTGAGGGTGGACTTGCCATGGTCGATGTGACCGATGGTGCCAACGTTTACGTGCGGCTTGGTGCGTGAAAAGACGTCTTTCGCCATGGCGAAGAACCTCCAGCGTGCCGGGGGGGAGGACAGAGCCCGCCGACCGCCGACGAAGAATCACCCGATGTACCCGATGGTGTGGGATGAACCACATCGTCGGCGCCCGAGCCGGATCGCCCGAAGCGTGGGGGCCGAACCGTTCGGCTCCCGCGGCCCGGAGCGTGCCCCTTTCGTAAAGAGCGCGTTCCGGACGGTTGAACTGTGTGCTCGTTCGGACCACCAAAGCCCAAGGGGCCTTGCCCGACGAACAGCGGGTCGCCAGTATCACCGAGGATTCGTCGGCGTGTGCCGAGGGATCGGTGATGTGACGAACCGGTTGATAAAGCCACCAGCGAGGATTGAACTCGCGACCTCACCCTTACCAAGGGTGCGCTCTACCACTGAGCTACGGTGGCAACACCGACCGCCGGGGCGGCCCGGTGGGGGAGGGAGTCTAGCGGACGAACCGGGTGCGGACAAGCGGAGGGGAGTTCGGCACTTGGGGGCGCCGGGGTTGGGTCATGTAAGGTTATCGGACGCTTTTTCTTGAGATTGGTGGTATCGCAACCGGTTACGTCGAAGTACCCTGCATACGTCGGCGGGTCCGTCTGTTGAGGGCGGGCCGCGGCGACAAGGAGAAAGACAATGAACATCCGTGATCTGGTTCTTGGCGGCGTTCTCGGCGGGGCGTTGGTGTTCGGGGCTACGCAGGCCGTGATGCACCCCTCGGCGTCGGCTCAGGAGGCGGCGGCGCCCGTTGTGGAAGCGCAGTTAACACCCCCGGTGGCGTCCAACGTGAACGGCGGCGGCGCGACCACCGGCAGCCCCCGCTCGTGTTCGTGCCCCGGGGACTTTGACGGCAACAATGTCATCAACACCGCCGACCTGGTCGGGTTCCTCGCCGTGTTCGGGACGCAGTGCGCCCCGGACTCCGACGGTGACGGCGTGCCCAACGCTTCCGACAACTGCCCCAACACGCCGAACCCAAATCAACAAGACACCGACAACGACGGCATCGGCGATGCGTGCGAGGGGCTGTATTGCCAGGCGGGCTTCCAGTGCCCGGCGCTCCCGAACATGACCGCGACCTGTCAGGCCAACCAGTGCGTCTACGGCTGCATCGCGGGCTTTGCCAACTGCAACAACAACCTCGCCGACGGCTGCGAGGTGGCGATTGGCACCGATGTGAGCAACTGCGGCGCCTGCGGCAATGTGTGCGTGCCGGCCGGCCCGAACCAGCAGGTGCAGTGCGTCAACGGCCAGTGCCAGTCGTTCTGTGACTCTGGGTTCACGAACTGTGCCGGCGTGTGCAGGAACCTGCTGGTTGACCCGAACAACTGCGGCGCTTGCGGCGTGATTTGCGTGTTGCCGAACGCCACGGCGGTGTGCGTGAACGGGCAGTGCACCATCGGCGCGTGCAACTTCGGCTTCGCCAACTGCGACAACGTCACGGCCAACGGCTGCGAGACGAGCATCAACACCACGCAGAACTGCGGCAGTTGCGGGCTGGTGTGCCCCAGCGTGCCCAACGCCACCGTGGTGTGCAACAACGGGACGTGTCAGATCGGCGCGTGCAACGCCGGCTTCGCCAACTGCGACGGCCAGTTCGCCAACGGATGTGAGGTGAACATCAACAGCACCGTGAACAACTGCGGCACCTGCGGCGCGGTCTGCACCCCCGGCCCCAATGTCTCCGCCATGACGTGTGTCAACGGCCAATGCGCCATCGCGGGCTGCAACGCCGGCTTCCGCAACTGCGACGGCAACGTGGCCAACGGCTGCGAGACCAACATCAACACCAGCGTGAACAACTGCGGGAACTGCGGCGTGGTCTGCACGCCCGGCCCGCGCGTCACGACAGTGACGTGCGTCAACGGCGCGTGCAAAATCACGGGATGCCAGACCGGCTGGTTCGACGCCGACGGGATCTTCTCGAACGGGTGCGAGACGAACGCGCCGTGATAGTCGTTCCCGTTCGGCGATGAACTGATTGGATTGAAAACCACGAAGGCCCCGAGGATCGACCTCGGGGCCTTTTCATTGGGCCATTGGTGCGTTGATACCCCGGCCGTTGGGACTGAAAGCCACCTACTGGACTTGAACCAGCGACCTGGGCTTTACGAAAGCCCCGCTCTACCAACTGAGCTAAGGTGGCATTCCGCCGTGGGCCTGCTCCGGCGTGCCTGTCCGGGAGGGTCCGGTCAGGGGCGGGAGGGGGTCACGAACGGGGGGGAAGTATCGGGGGGTCGGGGTCGGTTGTCCACTGGGGGGGATTGCCGTGCGGGTCCTACCCCTGTGGCGGGGCCGGGCTCGCGCGAGCGGGGCGTTTCAGCGTTTGGTGCCGGCCCGCGGGGCCTCGTACATCCGCTCGAACTGGTCCATCACCTTGTCGGGGTCGAGCCAATCGAAGGTCCAGGCGCGGCCTTTCTCGCCGTCGGCGTTCAGGCGGTCTTTGCCCTTGGCGAGCATGGCCTTCACGGCGTCGGCGGTGCCCTCGGGGTTGCCGGGGGCGATGAGGGCGGCGCCGCTGCTTTCGAGTTCAGGCCAGATGTCAACGCCCTTGGTGGTGATGACGGGGGTGCCGCAGGCGAGGGCTTCGACGAAGACGAAGCCGAAGTTTTCCTGGCTGGTGGGGAGGACGAAGAGGTCGGCGGCGCGGTAGAGGCTGAGTTTGTCGTCGCCGGTGACGAGGCCGACGAAGGCGACTTTGGTGTTGAGGTTGAGTTCGGTGCAGAGCGACTTGAGGGAGGCGACATACTGCTCGTCGCCGCTGCCGGCGATGATGGCGCGGCAGGGGGTGCCGGTGTCGTTGAGGAGGCGGACGGCGCGGAGCAGGTGCTCGACGCCCTTCTTCACGTGGATGCGGCTGAGGAACAGAAGGACGGGTTCGTTGTTGGGGTTGTCTGCACCCAGATGCGGGAACTTGGCGCGGGCGATGGATTCCGGGGGTAGCGTACGGAAGGGCTGGAGATCGAGGAGGTTGGGGATGACGGTGCCGCGGCCGCGGGGAAAGTACTTCTTGGCCTGTTCGTACTCGAACTGCGCCGTGAGGTGCACACTCGCGGCGTTCTCGTAATGGGCTGTGCCGCCGAGTTTGAGGAAGAGGGTTTTCTTCAGGCCCTTCTGGGCCATGCACCAGTCGTCGAGCATGCCGCGGATGGAGACGAAGTAGGGGACGCCGATGCGCCGTGCGGCACGCCCGAGTTGCACGTTCCACGGCCCCCACGCGCCGTGCAGGTGCAGGACATCGTGCTCGGCGATGAGACGTTCGATGGGCGCGAGGGCGGATTTGGAGAAGAACCCGCCGGGGATGGTGGGGGGCGCGACGGTGACGAGGCGGGGGACACCGGCGGCTGCGCTGCCGCCCTTCCACTCCTTCGGCACGTCCGTGTCGTCGGCGGTGCAGAGCGTGACCTGGTGCCCGCGGCGCGCGAAGGCGGCGCAGAGGTCGGTGACGGCACGGGCGGGGCCGCCGACTTCGGCTCGGACGACGGAGAGGTAGTGGAGGATGCGCATGGGGAATGTGAGAGGTTATCGGCTGAATCGGGGTTGGGCTTGGTGCTGCGGCGCTATGCTTCGACCATGATTTCAGAGACGATCCGAGAGCGGCTGCAGCACGACCCGTTCGTGCCCTTCGTCATCCGCACCAGCAGCGGACACGGGTACCGCGTCGCCGGGCCGGACGTCGCGGTTGTCATGAAATCCAAGGTCTTTGTTGCCGAGCCGAGATCGGACCGTTCCGCGACAGTGTCCTACCTTCACATCACGGCTGTGGAGGACATCGAAGCGCCGGGGACTTCTCGCGGCGGTCGGAGTGGCAGACCCAAACGCCCGTGAGGCTGGCTTCACGCACTTGGGTTTGATGAAACGCACTCGCTGTACAACGTCTCATACCGCCCCATCACCTTCCCCGGCTGCAACCACTCCATCACCCAAGCCCGTCCGGCCTCGCCCATCGCTTTGCTGCGGTCCGAGTTCTCCAGCAGTTCCCGCATCTCACGCGCCACGGCCTGCGGTGATTGCTCGGTGATGATCGTTCCGCCGCCGGATTGGAGTTCGGGCCAGATGTCGACGCCCTTTGTCGTGATGACCGGCGTGCCCGCGGCGAGGGATTCGAGGATGACGAAGCCCCAGTTTTCCTGGCTCGTCGGGAGCACGCACAGGTCGGCGGCCTGGAAGAGCGAGACCTTTTCGCGGCCGGTCACCATGCCGAGGAAATAAGTGCGGTCGGAGAGGCCGGCATCGATGGCGCGGCGTTTGAGTTCGGCTTCGTATTCCAGCGGGCCCGAGCCGGCGATGACGAGGCGGAAGCGGTGGCCACCACCTGCACTCGAAGGCTCGCGCTTCAGTACCGCGCACGCATCGATGAGCGTTTCCACGCCCTTCTTGGGGTGCAGGCGGCTGAGGAAGAGGATGATGGGGCCGTCGGTGCGGAGCGGCTCGAACTTGGCGCGGGCCGGTTCGGGGCCGGGGAGCGTGGTGAAGTCGGCTGGGTCGAAGAGCAGCGGCAGCACGCGGGCGCGGTCGTCGGGCAGGCCGGGGAACCACTTCATCACCTGTCGCTTCTCGCCCTCGGCGGTGAAGAGGACCGCCGCGGCGTGCTGGGCCATGTGGCACACGCGCCACCATGTGTAAAAACGCTTCTTGAGGGCGCCCTGGGCCATGCACCAGTCGTCCATCATGCCGTGGATGCTGAGGATGTAGGGCTTTTTAAGGCGTCTTGCGATGGCGGCGAGTTGGAAGTTGGTGGATTCCCACGGGCCGTGGAGGTGCAGGACGTCGCAGGCGGCGATCACTTTGGCGATGGTCTGCACCTCGCGCCAACGGAAACGGCGCACGGGCTTCGGGAGGCCGGGCCAGGCGAGGGTGATCGCCTTTGGTGTGCCGGTGCGGGGAACCGACTTCCACTGCGGCGGGACGCTGGTGTCGTCGAAGTAGGCGAGCGTGACATCGTGGCCCGCGGCGGCGAGGGCGCTGGAGAAATCCAGCACGCTGCGGACGACGCCGCCATGCTCGAGGGTGACTTCGGAGAGGTAGTGGAGGATGCGCATGGGTGAAATGGCAAAGCTCAGAGGGCAAAGCACAAATCATGAGCGCAACATCGGCCGCGATGGTTAGCCCGCGTTCTTCGCCCACTCGATCAGCACGTCCGCCACCTCGGGCCGGGTGAACTCCACCGGCGGGCGCTCGCCCTTGGCCAGCATGTCGCGCACGGCGGTGCCGGAAAGGTTGATGATGTCGCCCTCGATCTTGGGGTACGACTTGCCCGAGACCATCCCGCCGTAGGACTTCGAGTAGCCCGTGTGCTCGAACTTCAGTGGCTCGATGGCGAGGCTGGCGGGGTCGATGGTGTCGAAGATCTTCTGGGCGTCGTAGGTGCCGTAGTAGTTGCCGACGCCGGCGTGGTCGCGCCCGACGATGAAGTGGGTGCAGCCGTAGTTTTTGCGGATGATGGCGTGGAGAATGGCCTCGCGCGGTCCGGCGTAGCGCATCGCGCCGGGCATCACGCTGACCATCGTGGTCGCGCCATTGAAGTACTTCTTCGTCAGCACATCAATGGACTTCATTCGCACGTCGGCGGGGATGTCGCCCTTCTTGGTCTCGCCCACCAAGGGGTGGATGAGCAGGCCGTCGCAGATTTCCTGGGCGCACTTGCAGACGTACTCGTGGGCGCGGTGGATCGGGTTGCGGGTCTGGAAGGCGACGACGGTCTTCCAGCCCTTGGCCTCGAACGCCGCGCGGGTCTGGGCGGGCGTGAGACGGAGGTCGGGGAAGGCCTCGGGGCCGGTGGGGTCGGGGCAGACGATGACGGACTCGACGGGGCCGCCGAGGCAGGTGTCGCCCTCTTCCATCACCTGCTTGACGCCGGGGTGGGCGGGGTCTTCGGTGCGGAAGACGTTGGGGATCTCGAGTTTCTTGTCGTGGGGGTAGACCTCATTGACAGTCATCACGGCTTGCAGAAGCCCTGAGGGCGCGATGAGGGCCACGCGCTCGCCCTGCTTGGGGGCGTCGGCACCGTTCACGGCGAGGACGATCGGGATGGGCCACACGTCGCCGTCGGAGCCCGCCGAGGCGAGTTTCATCTCGCGGCAGACACGTTCGAAGTCGGCCTTGCCCATGAAGCCCTGCAGGGGGCTGAAGGCGCCGATGGTGATCATCTCCAGGTCGCACGACTGCTTCTGGGAGAGTTTGATCTGCCTGAGTTTCGCCGCCTCAGTACGCAGGGTGTCGGCGTGAGAGCCGGTGCGGAGGCGGTTGATCAGGGAGCCGGAATGGGGGGGGATAAGGCCTTGCATGGGGCGGATCATAGTGGCCCTCGAACGACCGAGCACCCTCGCACCTTCCACATGACATCGCGGGCTCTATGGCTTGCGCCAGATGCACAGAATGTGCTTCGTCAGCAGTTCCTCGTCGCGGTACGTGTTGAGATCGCCGGCCGCGCGGGCCTTGTCCATCTCCGGGCGGAGGTGCTCTTCGGTGACGTAGCCGATGGTCGCACCCGGGAGTTCCTCGCGGAGGATGGTGTGCCAGTCGTCGAAGGAGATCTTGTTAAGGTACGCGAGGTTGCGAACCTCGTTCTGGTGCGGCGGGCGGAGGTGCGGCCAGTAGGCGATCTGGTCGTGGTCGCCGCGGATGATGCGGAGGTCGTGGCAGCCGGAGTCCGAGGTATAGAGGTGGAGGTGTGTGAAGATGCAACCGCCGGGGCGGACGACACGCTTGAAGTTGCGGAACACGGCGCGGGGATCGGGCAAATGCTCGAAGACATTGATCGAGTATGCGAGATCGAACGAGTTGTCGGCGAACGGCATGTTGGTGGCGTCGCACTGCTGGAACTTGGGCTTGACCTCGGGTCCCACACCGAGTTGCTTGCGGAGTTCGGTCATGAAGCCCGAGTCCAGACCGATCAATTTTCGCACCACGGTCTTGATGACGCGCTTCGGCCCGTTCTGCTTGAGCATTCCGAGATACACCGGGATATCGAACCCGCGGGCGTAGACTTCGAGGTCGGTGGCGAGCACGTTGTTGTGCTTGGCAAAGTAGGTCGCCTGGGCGAGCATCTGGCCGCAGCCGATCTCGATGCAGTCGAGGCCCTCGAGTTTCTTCCCGGTGAGTTTCTCGTAGTACTCGTCGGCGTACCGGCAGTCGCGGATCAGTTTTCGTGCGTCTTCCGGGTATCGCTTGGCGACGACCTTGGCGGAGCGCGATAGTTCGCGGAACTCGGCGATCATCCCGCCGAGGCCTCCCGAGGCGGTGTAGGACTTGTCGCTGGCGTTGGTGCTCATGGTGGTGCCGTTGGGGGTGATGCGTCGATCAGGTTGGGGTGAGGACGCGGTCCTTGATTGGTTTCGCGGGGCTGCCGGCGCAGACTTTCCAGGGCGGCAGGTCCTTGAACACGCTCGACCTCGCGCCGACCACGGTGCCGCGGCCGACGCGGACGCCGGGGGCGATGAAGACGTCGGCGGCGAGCCAGACCTCGTCCTCGATCACGATACTGGGTCGGATCAGGGGAAGGTCGCTCTTGGTGTAGTCGTGGGTTCCGGCGCAGAGGTGGACCATCTGGGACAGCGATACGTTGTTCCCGAGCGTGACCTTGCCGAGACAGTAGACAATGGCGCGGTCGCCGATGCTCGAGTTGTCGCCGATGGTGAGGTTCCACGGCTGCTCGATGATGACGCTGGGGCGGATGCGGACATCGCGGCCCACCTTCGCGCCGAACAGACGGAGGAGGGCGCGGCGTGTGCCGTACCAGTTGTGAAAGGTCCAGCGGAAGAGCACCTGTCCGACGAGGTTCCACAGGACGCGCCCGATCTTTTCGCGCGTGGTGTAGGGGCTGACCGAGCGGGCGAGGGGGTCGAAAGCCGCATCCGTGTCAGGAATCGGGGGTGCCACGCTCATCGTCCGGTCACTCCGGGTGGCATGCTCACGTCTGCGTGAGCATGTTCCGCGTGCTCAACGAACTCCAAGAGCATGCTCTCGCGGACGAGAGCATGCCACCCGGGGACATTGTGGCACGCCACGTCCCTCACAATCCACCCCCGGCGGTCCCCTGCCCACCGGGAGGCTTGGCCATCGCCGGGCCTTGCTGCGGCAACAGCCCCTTGGTCACCGCCGGCTGCGACAGGTAAGGCGTCTCACGCAGCACCCGCATTTCACGGTACTTCGCGATCGACATGAACTCGTACCAGGCCAACAAACGGCACATCACAAAGCCCGCGTAGCCGTCGAGGAACCCGCGCTGGAAGACGTAGGAGTAGATGAACCGCAGCGAGGGGCGGAACGGGAGTTTGCGTGCGAAGCGCTTCAGCCAGCGACGGCGTTCGATGGGGCCGCCGAAGAGCGAGGGCTTGATGGCGCCCTCGTCTTTGGCCTCCATCGCGAAGGCTTCCCAGGTGGTGTAGCGGTTGTGCTTCTCGACCCACACGCTGAGGTCGGGGTAGGCGAAGTGGAGGAAGTCGTGCTGGAGGTAGCCTGCTTCGCCGGTGGAGAGCACGACGTGCTCGTGGACTTCGTTGTCGCCTGATCCGGTGTCGCCGAGCGTGCCGATGCGTTCGTATCGGCCGACGTCGTGCTTGAAGAGTCGGACGTTGTACGAGGGGTAGAAGCCGCAGCCCTTGAGCCAGCGTCCGATGAACATGAAGCGCCGGTTGAGCCAGTAGCCGTCGCCGCAGCCGGCGGAGTTGTCTTTCCAGGGCTTCCACTCGCCGCTGACGACGCGCCGAACTTCGTCGGCGAGTTCGGGCGTCATGTACTCGTCGGCGTCAAGGATCAGCACCCACTTATTCTTCCACGGCACGGTCTCGAGGGCCCAGTTCTTCTTCTTGGGCCAGCCGCTTGTGGAGTAGTAGAACTGGTAGACGTCGGCACCCAGGGCCTGCGCCATGGGGATGGTCTTGTCGGCGCTCTGGCTGTCGGCGACGACGATCTCCGTCGCCCATTGCACCCGCCTGAGGCACTCGGCGATGTTCCGCTGCTCGTTCTTCACTGGGATGAGCACGCTGACGGGCACGCTCCCCACGGCGGGCCAGACACCAAAGGGCGGGTTGCGCTTGTAGCCGAGTTCGTCGCGCAGGGCGTCGGCCTCTGGGTGCCGCGGTTCGAGCGTGTGGGCCGCAGGGGGCGCGACTTCGGGGCGGACGGCCGGGCGGACCGGCGAACCCGCGGGCGATGACGTGGCCGCGGCGACGGCTGGCACGGCACCGTTCTTTGACACCAGATCGGCGACGGATGCGGGCCGTGCCTCCGGCTCGACGCGGCTCGGCGCGGCTGTGGCCGAAAGCGCGGGCGGAACGACGGTCTGCACGACGACCGGCGCTGCCCCGACGCGCGACCCCTCGGGGTTGTCTTCGCCCGAAACCGTTGAGACCGTACCTTCCTTCTTCGCCAACCCGGCGACCTGAGGCGTGAGGATCTCGGGGTTCTTGTGCGCCCCCGCCAGCCGCAGTTCCGCCAGTTTCAGCGTGATGAAATAGTCGTACACCGCCAGCAAAAGGCAGAACCGGAAGCCCGTGGCCCCATCAAGGAACCCCAGGCGGAAGATGTACATGTAGAAGAAGCGGAACAAGCCGCTCAGCGGCAGGTACGGCAGCACGTGCAGTTTGAGCCACCGGCGGAAGGCGATGCCGCGCTCGAGGCGGCTGGCGCGCTTCGACGACACGCGCAACTGCTCCTTGACGATCTCGCGGGCTTCGAGGGTCGAGTAGCGGTTGTGCTTGGCGATCCAGTGCTCGAGGCCGCGCCGGTCCTCGTGCAGCATGATCTGGTGGAGGCGGCTGGTCTCGCCGTCGACGACCATGTGTTCGTGGACCTCGCGGTCCTCGTAGCGGGCCTTGCCGCGCTTGAAGAAGCGGAGGTTGTAACTCGGGTAAAACCCGCAGTGCCGGATGGGCCGCCCCATGAAGTGCGGCAGGCGGTTCACATAGAACCCGCCCTCGGCCACCTGCGCCGGGTCGCGCTTCGAGATCGCCAGCATCTCGTCCCGCAGTTCCGGCGTGATCGATTCGTCGGCGTCCAGGATGAACAGCCACTCGGACTGCCACGGCAGATTGTCCAGCGCCCAGTTCTTCTGCCGCGCGTAACCGAGCCATGGCTGCACAACGACTTCGGCCCCCATGGATTTGGCGATCTCACGCGTGCGGTCGGTCGATTCCGAATCCACCACCCACACCTTGTCCGCCCAGCCCACCACGCTCTTGAGCGCGTGCGGCAGGTTGACCTCCTCGTTAAAGGTTGGGATCAGGACGGAGATGTTGGAACGGGCCTTGCGCGCAGCCGCGGCCTCCCGGACGGGGGTTGGCGTGACGGTGGGTGGGGCGTCGGTGCTCAAGCGGGTTGGGCGCGGGGTCGGGGAGGTGTCTGAAGCAGTGAGGTCCGATATCCCCGTGCGGGGAGGGCCAGCACGGAGTATATCGGTCATCCCCTACGCACCCTGAACGGGCCGGGTGCGAAGGCATCCACGGCAAAGTTGCCGCGGCGGATGGTCAGGCCTTCCCCGGCTATCTTCCCAACATGCCCGAAACCGTCTGGATCAACGGCCGCTACCTCGACCGCGCCGACGCCAAGGTCTCGGCGTTTGACGCCGGGTTCCAGCACGCCGTGGGGCTGTTTGAGACCATGCTCGCCACCGAGGGCCGTGTGTTCAGGCTGGAACGGCACCTCAGCCGCCTGGCGAGGTCCGCCGCCGATCTGGGCCTGAGCGATTCGATCAAGACCAAACCCCTCGCGGAGATCGTCGAGGACGTGGTCCGCCGGTCGGAACTCGCGGAAGACGATGACCGTGCCCGCATCCGCCTCACGCTGACGGCGGGCGACCTGAACATGCTTCGGATGGGGTCTCCCGCCAGTGGGGGCGGCACTCCGGGCGGCACGCCGCCGCTGGACCCGACACTGATGGTCGTCGTCACCCCCGCCACGGACTATCCGGAAGAGATGTTCACCCGCGGCGTCGGGGTGATGGTGCCCAGCGCGCGGGCCACGCGGCACGACCCCGGCGCGGGGCACAAGACCATCAACTACTGGTGGCGGCTCCAGGCACTCCGACAGGCGGCGGCGGTCGGCATGGGCGAGTGCCTCCTCCTCACCGACACGAACCACCTCTGCGGCGGCGCCGTGAGCAACGTGTTCCTCGTGAAAGACGGTGTTCTCTCAACGCCAACCGCGCGCGATGAGGAGCCCGAGGGTGCCTCAAACAGCCCGGTGCTGCCGGGTGTGACGCGCGGCGCGATCATGGAACTCGCCGTAGAAGCGGGGCTGCGGGTCGAACGGCGTGTGCTCGATATCAATCATGTGCTGGGTGCGGACGAGGTGTTTCTGACGAACTCGGGGTGGGGCGTGCTGCCGGTGGTGCGCGTCGAGGGGCATGTCGTGGGCAAGGGCGAGCCCGGGCCGATCACCGCGAAGGCGCGTGCGCTGTGGTTGCGGGCCATCCGTGATGAGGCCTGAGGAGCGTGATGTGGAGCCAGCGCATGATGCCCTGATGGTGACGTTGAAGGACGATCGATCGGCGATCATCCGACCGGTGCGCATCGAGGACGCGGGGTCGGTGCTGGCGTGCCAGCGTGCGGTGCTAAGGGCTGGCGAAGGGGTGGTGCGCAGCGCCGATCAGTTGCCGCAGACGTGCGAAGGGATCGCCGAAGAACTCGTCGGATGGACCGACGGCACCCGCAACGGCGTGCGCGGGGCGATGCTGGTGTGCGTACTGGCAGGCGAGATCATTGGCGAGGCGACGATTCGGCGGATGTCGCCCAAGCGATTGCGGCACGTGGCGCATGTGTCGGTCGAGGTGCATCCGGAGTTCCAGGGCTTGGGTGTCGGGCGGGCGTTGATGAACGGCCTTCTTGATTGGGCCAAGGGGCCGGAAGGAACGGGGCTACTCCGCATCGACCTCGGCGTGTTCGCCACGAACGTGCGTGCGATCCGGCTCTACGAGTCGTTGGGTTTCCGCATCGAGGGCACTCGGAAGCGGTTTGTTCGCTTCGAGGACGGCACGTTTGTGGACGACCACGTGATGGCGTTGATGCTGTGAGGAAGGCACGGGGGTACGGCGGCACGAAGGCACGGAGTGAGGGAACGGGGAAGTTCACCGTGCCACCGAAGTCGTTCCGATGACTTCGGTGTGCTTCCGCGCCGTGATCGATCAAGAAGTCGCGTCCGCTTCCGCTGCCTCGCGGAGGCGCAGGTACGATTCGTAGCGTTCCGGCGTGATCTCGCCGCGTGCCGCGGCCGCCTTGACGGCGCAGTCCTCTTCGTGCGTGTGCGTGCACGAGCCGGCGAAGCGGCAGCCGTCCAGCAGCGGGACCATCTCGACGAAATGGTGCGAGACCGTCGCGGGGTCGACGTTCCACGGGGCGATCTCGCGGACGCCGGGCGTGTCGGTCAGGAAACCACCGCCCGCAAACTCGAAGAGCACCGCGAGCGTTGTGGTGTGCTTGCCCTTGTTGGTCGTCTCGCCCACCTCGCCCACGGCCTGCGTCGCGCCCGGCACCAGCGCGTTGAGGATCGTGCTCTTGCCGACACCGCTTTTGCCGACGATGACGCTGGAGCGGGCGTGGAGTCTCGCGCGGAGAAGGTCCATGTTGCGGCCTTCGCGGGCGCAGACCATCAGGGCCTCGTAGCCCAGGGCGCGGTAGCGCTCGACCGCGGCGATGGTCTCGGGCGGAGCGATATCGAGTTTGCTGATGACGATGAGCGGCGCCAGGCCGCACGTCTCGGCGATGAGCAGGTAGCGGTCGAGCATGCCCCAGCGCGGCTCGGGCTGGGCCGAGGCCATGACGCACACCATCGTGTCGGCGTTGGCGCAGATCACCTGGCGCGCCGGGCGCTTCCCGCTGGCGCGGCGCGCCAGCGTCGTCGTGCGCCGTTCGATCCAGCCGACGATGAGGCCTTCGGGCGTGCGCTCGACGCCCACGCGGTCGCCCACCGCGATCGGGCTTGATTCATCTCCGGGCACGCGCACCTTTCGCGGCAGCACGGCGTCCACCTCACGCGGGCCGCCCGGCTCAAAGGGCTCTGAAAAGACAACACGGGCGTGCCCCGGCACGGTCCACCGCACCACCCCCACGCGTTCGCCGCGATCGCCGCTCAACGCAGCCACACGAAATAGGCCAGCGCGATGCCCACGAGGGACAGACCCGCGATGACCGGCACGCTGATCTTCATCGGTGCGTACCCGTCGTCGCGCTGCATGGCGTGCCCGCACTTGTGGCACAGCGTGGCGTCGTGGTAGACGCTCGCGTTGCACTCGGGGCAGGTGACATCGTCGCCGCCGAAGCGGGCGATGTCGGATTCATCAACGCCCTCGCGGTCGTCGTCGAAGTCCTTGCACGATTTGGGTCCGCATCCACAGGCCATGCAGGATGATATGCGTGGACACGCGGCGTTGGAGTGAGCGCGCTCCGCGGGCGTGTCTGGCGGGATTCTTGCGAGGGCACCGGTGTTATGGGGGGCGCATTACTTCTTGCCAGCGTGTTCCGCGGCGTCCGAGGCGTTCTTGATCCGCTCGGCGCACTCGGGGCAGGTGGCCGCCGGATTCAGAAGCATCAGCCGGCGCGATTCCCTCGCGATGAGCGCCGACTTTGAACCGTCTGCGTTCTGACGTGCCAAGACCTCCAGCATCCGCGCCCACGCGTGGAAGTGGTCACGTGCGTTCTCGCCTTCGGGGGCGGTTGCGCTGGAGATATCGCGGAACACGCCGAACGCCGCGGCGTCGTCACCGGCGGCGATGTGGGATTCACCAAGCCCGCGCATCAGGTCCACACGTTTACCGGAGGCGGCGATGCACCGCCCGAACATCGCGGCCGCGGCCTTGGCATCGCCGAAGAGCAGCAGGCCCCAGGCGCAGCGCTCGCGTGCTCCGCCGCTGGCGGTCTCGGGGAGGTTGTCGGCGTACGAAGACATCAGGGCAAGCACCGCCGCGGCGTTGCGGGCGGGTTCGTCGCTTGGTGCCGCGATAAAGCCGCGTGTGTGCCGGCGGAGTTGTGCCCAGGCGCGGTCGATGAGGCGGGCCGTCCACGCCACGCGTTGTGACGGTTCTATGCGTTCGAGGGCGGATCGGAGACGGTCCGCCGCGCCGGTTTCGGAAGCGCTGGCGGATTCGAGCAGCACGGCCGCATCTGGGGGAAGCGCTTCGACGGGGGTTGGCTGGGCGGGCTTGGTGCCGCCGTGGAGACGCCTCCATGTCCGCACATCGACAGCGATCGGGCGCATCCGCTTCTCGATATCGTTCAGAATCAGGCCCATATCCGGGTCAGCGCGCGGTGGTGTGATGGGGTCGGTGGCGGGCTTGCCGTCAAGGGCGATCCACGCCGAGACCGCACGCTCTGTACGGCCCACGACCTCCTCGATCAGCGCCACTCTGGATTCCACGGCGTCGGCGTCGCGAAGGAGCGCGTCCATCACGCTCCACCAGCACTCGGCGCACGGGCGGACGCCGGGAGCCGTGAGTTCGCCTGCACGTTTCAGCCAGTCGGACGCCCCGGCGGGGTCGCGGCTTGCGAGTGATCGCTCGGCGCGGGCCTCGAAGACTTCCTTGAGGCCCCACTGTGAGCGGCCCGCCGTGACGCGGGGGTGGGTGCCGTGCTCGGCGGCGAGCGTGAAGACCTTCTCGCTCAGGTCGAGGTCGGCGGTCGGGCCCAGTGGGGCGAGCATCTCTGTGGCGCGGGTGAGCAGCCGCGATTGGTCCTCACCAATTGGGACCGAGTCGACGAGTTCCACCGCCGCGCGTGCGAGCGCGAGGCGTGCTGCGGTGGCATCGGGGGCTGTCGGTGCATGTTCGATACCCGTGCGGCCGGTGCCCGGCGATGCGCTGAGCATCACAAGCGGCCCGATGCGCCGCCACGGGCTGGATTCCGGCATCGCGCGGATCGCGTCCGCAGCGGCGTTCACCGACTGTTCCGTCGGCTCGATCAGCACACGTTCCATCGTGGCAAGCAGTTGGACAACCGATGCGCTTGGTACCCCTGACCGTGCCACCGAAGTCGGTCCGCCGACTTCGGCGCTCTTGGAATCACCAAAAGTACCGGCGCCGCCGACCGCATCGCGTGACACGACCATCAGCCGCTGCAGCACGGGCACGGGGTCGCGCCCGTCGCGCTCGGCGCGGTCATACTCACCGACGAACCCGGCGAACGCAGCCTCCGGGGCCGCCGCACTCAGCACGCCGCTCTTGATGCCTTGGGGCGACATGATCCGTAGCCGCAGTTCCGCCGCGATGATCCGTGCCTGCGCCGAGGCCATCATCGCAGGTTGTTCCAGCACGCGATCGAGTACTTTAAAAGCGTCGGCGGAGGGCTGAGCCATCGCCACGCCCATCACTGATGCGAGCGCGACCTCGTCCCCGAGTTCCAGTTCGAGGCCGCGCGGTGCATCGGGCTCGGTGATGGTCTTCCGTGCCGCGGCGATGTGGTCGAGTGCCGCACGCGCCGCCTCGGGCCGCTCGACGGCTTCGAGAAGCCCGGCGACGCCCAGCAGCAGCGAGCGCTCCGCATCGGCCCACGGCGAAACGGGTTCGGCCGCGCCGGCGATCTTGGACGCCGAGACCGCGATCGCGGCACGCTTGATGGTGTTTGGTTCGAGGACGGCCGTGAGCAGCATCGCCCTCGCCGCTCGCAATGGCAGCAGCACGGTGCGGGCATGGACGGCGCGGGTGGCTTCTTCGTCCGAAGTCGGGTTGCCCGTCGCACCGGTGCCCGCGGCACCTTCAGCCTGTGCCTTGTCGTGCGCGGCGATCCCCGCTTCGAGGTGTTTGGTGGCGGAGGAGACAAGTCGGAGGATCGACTTGGCCGCGAGGTCCACCGCCGCAGCGTCTGCGGGTGCGGGGACGCCGAAAAGGACGCTGAGGTCGGATCCGTTGAGCGCGGCCCACTCGAACCACGCTTCGATGGCGCCGGCTTCGTTCAGACCGGCGGTGATGGGGTTGGTGGTCTGCGGCGTGGCGTTCTCGACGACCGCAGGTGGCGCTGTGGCACGGCGCGGAGAGGAGAGATAGGACGGGGTTTCCCCCCCGAGCGCGAGTCCGGAGAGTCCCATTAGCGCGGCGATGCACAGGCCCATCCGAACCCCGTGCGCGAGCACGGGGACAGCATTTGTATGTGTCGGTGGCACTGGGGCGTGCGCCAACAAGGTCTGTCCCCGTGCTCGCGCACGGGGTTCGGATGGATTGTGCGGCCGCGGTTCAGTAGTCATGGCTCAAAGTCCTGCGCCTCCTCCGCACGCGATTCAACTCCCCGCGCGGAGCGGGTTCGCGAACCGGGCATTGTTGTACCCGGCTCGCTTGATCGCGTTGAGCACCCCCAGCGCGTGCTCCCATCGGGCGTCCGCGGCGGGGCGGATGAGGAACCGCTGGTCTTCGCCGAAGACGGTGCCGCGTGCCGCCCGGGCTCGCGCGGTCAACGTGGCGTAGTCGGTCAGCGCGGCCTGTTTGCCCCCGGCTTGGTTCTGCCCAGTGATCGCGGGGGAATCGCAAAAAACGGCGAAGTCACCGGGGCCGTCGCCCAGACTCGTCACCGTCAACACCACCGTGGTGGTTGGCAGCGCAAAGGGGTCCGCGGGAGGGGTGGCAACGCTCGACGAAGATTCCAACCGTTCCGGCACTTTCACTTCAAACGCCTCCTCGCGCGTGGTGAACTTCGCCGTGAGGAGGAAGTAGGTCATCAGGAGGAAGATGACGTCGATCATCGAGACGATGTTGAGCACCATGGGGGCCGGCTCGGGCCGGCGCTTGCGCCTTCGGCGGGCCTCCATCGCGTCGTGTGCCGACGCGGCTTCCGCCGAATCGTCGCTCGGGTCGGCGGGGATGTTCGCGAGATCGAAGGTGAGTTCACTCACGGCGTCGCCCCCGCGTTCTCCGGTGCGGGCGGAACGGCCTTCTCGCGTTCCATGAGGCGCTCGATCTCCCCATCGGGCGGTACGGTGACGAGGTCGACGCCGCTCACGCCCGCCAGCGTGACGGCCTGCATCGCCGGGTGGACGCGCTGGTAGTGCTCGTTCCGCGCGGCCCGGAGCAGCACGCGCACTTCCGGGTTGTTCTGACGCGCCCGCCGCAGCCGCTCACCCAACGACGCGATCCCCGCGGCGTCACTCGCGAACAGGTCCTTGTCCACCACATAGGCACCGCCCAACTCGCTCTCGCGTGCCTCGGGCACCACGTTCACAATAATCCTCGAATCCCCTGCCCCCGGCGGCATCGGTGCCGATTCGCGGTTGTCCAAAGCCGGCAGGGTCATCTCGACGCGCTTCTCCTCCGTCAGTTGTGTCGCCAGCAGGAAGAACACCAGCAACAGGAACACCACATCGATCAGCGATGTGAGGTTCGGCTGCAGGTGGTACGGGCGATGTCGGGCGGGGCTGCGCATCAGAGGTTCGGGTGGCCCGCCGGTCCCCGGCGGGCTGAGTGCCGTTGCAATGAAGCCACCGGGGACCGGTGGCCCACCCTTCACGCGCTCTTCGCGGGCGACTTCAACTGGGACAGAAGGTCTTCCGCCGTGGACGCCGCTTCGACGGTGAGCGCATCGATCCGTGCACGGAGGATGCCATAAAACGCCAGGGCCGGGATGGCGACCACCAAGCCCCAGAAGGTGGCGACGAGCGCGGTGCCGATGCCCGCCGCCAGCGAGACTGGGTCGGGCGTCCCGCCCCCGGCGACGATCTCGCGGAAACTCAGGATGATGCCGTAGACCGTGCCGAACAGCCCGAGCATGGGCGCGACGTTGCCGATGACGTTCAGCGGCTCGATGGAGCGCAGCCGGCGCACGCTGAGTTCGTCGGCGCGCTGCTCGGCGGCACGGGAGATCGCCGCGTGCCCGAACGCCGACTGGCGCAGCCCCGCCGCAACGATGCCGCCCAGCATGGAGCGGTCTCCGGTCAGGGCGCGGTACGCGGCGTCGGTGCGCTTCTCATAGAACGCTGATTTTAACGCCTCGACCAGCGCCGCGGGCACGTAGCCCGGCCTGCGGTGGGTCCACATCAGCGTGCCGATCAGACTGGTGCACGAGATCGAGAGCACGATTAGCAGCCACACCAGGAGCGTGCCCACCCACTCGACCTTGTGCGTCAGCGGGTTGCGCATGATGAAGAACGCTTCGCCCATCGAGGTCTTCGAGAGGCCGCTCGCTCCACCCGCCGCCGCAGTCACGGCGGCGGTTCCCGCGCCTTCTGCGGCACTCGAAACCGGCACCACCACCAGCGCCACACACGCGAGTACCACCAGAACCATCATCGATCGCCAGAGCGACGAAACCCGTGACATCCGTGCCGCCTTCCTGTGAGCTCGGTCAATCACCAATCCGATGTGCGGACCGGATCATTCCGTCCGCCTGATGAAGTTGTACCCGTCTTTCCCGCCGTGGGCTTCCGCGATGGCCTGGAGGATCCCCTGCGGGTCGGCGTCGAGGTATTGGATAGTCTTGATGACCACCGCCCGCTTCCCGCCTTCGCCGACGGGGTTCAGCCGTTCGAGGCTGGCCAGCACCGCCGCCTTGTCGGGCTTCCATTCGCCCATTCCCGGGATGACACTTGAAAGCACGAACACCGCGTCTGGCTTCAACTGCAGCGCCGTTTCCAAGGCAGGGATGGGGTTGCCGGTGCCCGCCGGGCGCACGCCGTCGATCCAGGCGCTGATGGCGCGGATGTTCTCACGGGTGGCGCGGATCATGCGGATGGGCCTGATGGCGTCGCCCGCGTCGGCGGGGTGCGGGGCGGCGATCCGGCCGCCCTTGGTGAAGAACACCACCTGCACCTGCTGTGACGGCACTGTCTTGAACAGCGACCGCTTCAGGTCGTCCTTCACGCGGGCAAAGGTCGTCACCATCGATCCCCCGGCGTCAACGACGTAGATCAGGCTCCGAGCGTTCCCGGCCCCCAAACCGGCGAAACGCACTTCGGGGAACGCGGTGGATTCGATGAGGGCCCGGCGATCTTCGGGCGAAGCGCTGAGAGTGGCCCCGGCCGGGACCGCCGCCGGGCTGTCCGTTCCCGGGGCATTCGCCGCGACCTTCTCGCTGAGTGTTGGCTCGGCCACCCGGGTCTCGGGGCGGAGTTCCTCCGACGGCGGCTTCGCGGCCTCGGCGGGAAGGACCGCCGCCAAGGGCGTGTCCTCCGCCTGCGTCAGCACAACCCCCGACGGCGCGGGGTCGAAGAAACTCACAGTCACATCGGGCCGGTCCTCGCGGGTCGGCATCGTGACGGTCCACACCACCAGAAGCGCCGTCGCCGCGATGGCCGCGTGGACGGCGAGCGAGATGCCGAACGACACGGCCGCGGGCCGCCCCATCGAGAGATCGGGGTTGACGCCGGGGATGGACGGGTTGGGGGCGGGGTCGGTCATGGAAGGCGACGGAGCGCCGGATGGTAGATCGACCATCCGGCAACGCAAGAGCCAGCGGCAGGCCTGCACCGTCGCGATGCCTTGATGCCTCGTGCCTCGATGCCTTCCTCAAAAAACAACCAGGCCTCCCGCAAGTTATGCAGGAGGCCCGTATGGAAAAGGGCGATTGCCTAAGGTAAAGATTGGTTCTCGCCCAAGATGTCGAATCAGCGGATGAAACCGGAGTCAATCAGCGGCGACGACGGGCCATGCCCAGCACGCCGACGCCGGCGAACATCGCCGCGGCGCCCGGGGTGGGGACGAAGGTGTAGTCCTCGCCGATGGTGTAACTAAGGGCCGTGAAGGGGAACGAAACATCAAACCCGAAAACGAGCCGCTCGCCCTGCGACCACAGGCTGTCGTCGGCGAAGGTCCAGCGGACGGCCTTGCCTTCGGGCAATTCGAGCAGTTCGGTCGACAGCACCGGGCGATCAACGTTGGTCCCGAACACCTTCACGGTGGGGGCGGGGATCGACAGGATCGTGACGGCGGGGTTGACTTCGCCGGTGAAGGGATCGAGCACGGTGATGAGCAGGCTCTTCACGAACGAGGAACTGCCGAAGTTGTGGTTGATATCAACGTCGATGTGAAGGGTCGAACTGACGCCGCGGTCGCCGCCCTCGATGCGCCCCGCCGAAGCGGTGCCGGCGATGAGGGCCAGAGCGCCGACGGCGGCCGCGATCTTGTTGATGGTCTTCATGATTGGAATCTCAGTCTTGGGAGCCGAACCCCACGAAGTTGGAGTCGCCGGCTCGGAGGTGCGGGTTGGAAGGACGCTCCGAAGGTTCGGAGTTACGCCGAGCGACGACGACGGACGGCGACCAGACCGGCGACGCCGGCGAGGGCCGCGGTGCCGGGGGTCGGGATCGGGGTGGCGATGCGCACGATGCGGAACGCCGAGTCCTCGGGGTTGTTCACCGTGACGGTGTACGAATAGGTCTGGCCGGGCTGCACGCGTCCCAGTTCGTTAAACGAGAAGCGCACCTGCTTGGCCGACTCGTTCACCAGCGCGCTGGCGTTGATGTTCGTGGTCGTGTGGGCAGCGGCGCTCTGGGTGTCGAACAACACCAGCGCCAACGCCGCCGGGTTGAACGGCGAGGCCAGCGGCGCCCGGATCTCGAACAACAGGCTGTCCCAGGCCTGGGACGTGTTGTTCGTGATGTTGAACGAGAGGATCGACGTCGAAGCCGACGCCACGCCGCCCGCCACACTCAACAGACTCGCGGCCATCAAGGCCTTGGTGCGAAGTCGCATCTCTACAAACTCCCTCGCGGACGGTGCCGCGTCTCCCTGTCACTGGGCCCGCCCTGTGCCGAGGCGAACCGTTCCAATGCAACCGCAGACCCGGTGCATCGCGTGCGCGTCAGACAACCTGACGGAACGCCGAAGCGACCGCGTGCGGATCAGCAGACCGAACCGGGGCTTTCACGTAGCCACAGCGCGGAATGCAACAACAACGACCAACAAGATGTTCGCGGTATCTGCGTGCAGACTCCGGCCGCCCTGTGCTGGCAGCATCTACACCATACCACCATTCCGGACCAAGGCAAGCCCAAAGCCCGCATAAATCGTGGAAATCGCCAAACCTGAACCACGATTTTTGGGCGCTAGGCGGGGGACGGAAGCCGGGAACCGGCATCGACGTTCCAGCGTACCCGCCCACCGAACGGGTTCCGACGATCACTCGTCCGCATTGACGCTCGCCAACGCCGCAGCGGTCGGCTCGCGCGGCGTCAGCACGATCACCACGCCGGTCCAGATCCCATCGGCCTGCTCGACCAGCGCGGGCCCGGAGACCAACGCCGGCTGCCCGGCCCGCAGCGTCACGTCGGATTCAAAGTCACGCAGCCGCGTGTACGCCGCATTCGACGCCCCGCCACCGGGCTTGTCCGGCGTGAACTGCAACACCGACCCGCTGATCTTCAGTCCGTACCCGCCGCGAGCGGACGACGGCGCACTCTCGAAGCACAGCCGCACGTCGGTGGTCACGCCGGAGAGGAATCCCATCTCGGAAATCTCAGGCCCCGCCGCGGCACCGACACGGACCGTCCGCGCGTTGCCGGGGGTCACGATCACGCTGGGGTTCCCCAGCACCTGTACGTCCGCCACCTGGCGCAACTTCGCCAGCAGCGCCTCGGTCGATCCGGAATCCACGGCGAGCGCCCCGCGGTCGGAACTCGCGCCCATCGAAGCCAAAGTGTCCTGAGCGATCTTCCCGCCGACCACCCGCAACGCCACGGCGTCCACCTGCACGGCACGCGTCGCACCGGACGCGCGGCCACGAGCCGAAGCGCCGCCGCCGCCGGCGCACGCGCTCATCCCGGTCACAGCGAGCAGCCCGGCACCGAGCGCGAAGACGCGAGCGATCCCACGAAGGTTCCCGGAAGCGGTCATGTTTTCATCCCCTAGAGAGGTCTGGCAGAAACGGGCAAGCCTGAAGTACGGCGGGCGTGCCGGCGCAGAACACAGCGCCGGCTCGGCAAGCCATCGGCCCGTCGCCGCCGCCGCTGGACCGTCCTCACGCATCCGCACCAACGGCCGGCACGACCACCCGCGCCGGCGTCACAACCCTCCGGTCCCCCTCGCAGTTACCGGTCGATCCTTTGGACCGGTGGGGCAGGCTTCCAGCCTGCCGCAGAAAAAAGATGGCAGGCTGGAAGCCTGCCCAACCGCCGTTGATTCGCCACCCCAAGGGCCAGCGCACGCACACGCTCTGATAGTCTCTCTCCTCGTCATGCCCTCGAATGACCCGAACCCCCGTTCCAAAGGCCCGAACGATCCGCCGGGCGACGCATCCAGCACGCCCACCGGTTCGCAGGCGTTCTACCGCCCCGCCGTGCCCCCACCGGCCGCCAGCACCCCGCGCCAAACGCTCTCCAGCCACATCCCCGCCGAAAAACCCGGCGACCACATCGGCCCCTACAAACTCCTCGAACTCCTGGGCGAAGGCGGCTTCGGCAGCGTCTGGGCCGCCGAGCAGATGCAGCCCCTCAAACGCCGCGTCGCCCTCAAACTGCTGCACCACGGCATGGACTCGCGGACCATACTGGCCCGCTTCGAGCAGGAACGCCAGGCCCTGGCGATGATGGACCACCCCAACATCGCCCGCGTCCTCGACGCCGGGGCGACGGAATCAGGACGCCCCTACTTCGTCATGGAACTCGTCCGCGGCGTCCCCATCACCCAATACTGCGACGCCGCCAAACTCACGCCACGCAAACGCATGGAACTCATGCAGCAGGTGTGTCGAGCGGTGCAGCACGCCCACACCAAGGGCATCATCCACCGCGATATCAAGCCGGGGAATGTGCTGGTGACGCTCCACGCTGACCAGCCGGTGCCGAAGGTCATCGACTTCGGCATCGCCAAGGCGACGACGCAACCACTCACCGACAAAACCATCTACACCGAGTTCCGGCAGTTGATCGGGACCCCGCCGTACATGAGCCCGGAACAAGCCGAGATGAGCGGCCTCGATATCGACACGCGGACGGACATCTACGCCCTGGGCGCGCTGATGTACGAACTGCTGACGGGCTCGCCGCCGCTCGATCCTGAGGCGCTGCGCAAGGCGGGGATCGCCGAGGTGTACCGCCTCATCAAGGAAACCGAGCCGCCCAAGCCGAGCACGAAGGTCAGCACCATCGGCGGACGACTGCGCGAGGTGGCGGGCGGGAGAGGCACCGAGCCGGGCAAGTTGTCCGCCCTCCTCCGCGGCGAGCCGGACTGGATCGTGATGAAGGCGATGGAGAAGGACCGGACACGCCGCTACGAGACGGCGGATGGTTTGGCGGCGGATATTGGACGGTACTTGACGGGCGAGGCAGTTTTGGCGGGGCCGCCGAGTGCGGCGTATCGGGTGAGGAGGTTTGTGAGGCGGCATCGGGGGGCGGTGGTAACCGCGTGCGCGGTCGCTGGCACCCTGATCGCTGGAATCGCAGCGACAACCTGGCAGTGGGCCGAAGCACGAAAAGCGAACGCCTTGTTGACGTCGCAAAATCAAGGCGTCATCGAATCTTTGACTGAACTGGTGAGAACACTGCAACTGGTCGAGCCTGAGAGAACGTGGGGCCACTACACGCTGCCGGACGGGCGAAAGGTCACCATCGTTCGTCGAAAAGGGGAAAACTGGAAAACCGAGGTGCGCATCCTGCCCGGTCACGTGCCAAGCCCGGAGTCGGCCCTCGACAGGCCGCAGCCGGAGATTGATCCGGATTTCGCGATGCAAACGCTGGCGCTCATCGTTGAAGACAACGCGATGAAGATGTACGACCAGACCGTTATCGCTAAGCAGGGGAAGGCGCGACTCGAAGCCGCGAACGCGGAGTTACAGGTCGAGGTGAGACGGGCACGGCTGGCGGAAGCATCCTCTGTGCTGCAATATGATTACTTGGGCGAAGGACCGCAATATGCTGATCCTTTGCGCGAAGCGCTAGCCGCTAGGGAAGAGTATCTTGGTCCATATCACATCGATACAATCAACGCCATGTGGAAGGTCACCGATTACCTCGAGTACGCAGCGCACATTACACATTCAGAAGCGGCGAGGGCGCGACGCGAAGCCGTGGACAGGCTTCGCTTCTTGGGCTGGCCCGGGGAATTTGGCACCATGCAGCTTCTTGTCGACGAAGCTGCTCGAGCGATCTCCAGAGGGTGCTTCGATGAGGCCGAAGACTTGCTAGGCGCGGCAGTCGAGCAGCTCCCGGTGGTGGACACTCGATACGAAGCCACTCGCTTTCTCAGTGGCTTCCTTATATCTAAAAATATTATTGATACTTATTTCTATAGTTACGATATTCATGGCCTCACTGCAACTGATAGCGCGGCCGCCATTGATGATGTTCTCCCGCTCAACAAAGCAGCGCTCATCGAGAAGTGGATCTCGGGCGGGTATTGGGCATCGGCCCTTGGTGAGCCAAGCATCTTCTGGCAGCTTACCAAAGAGTGTGTCGCGAGTCAACCGACAGATCCAAGCGCCATCGGATCGCTTGCAGTAATTGCTTGGAATGACGGAGACATGCAGCAATCACTACTGCTTTCGGAACAAGCCGAAGCCGCCCGCTGGCACCGCGCCATGCTCCCCAACTCCGTGATCCGCTGCGTGCGTGCGATGTCCCTCTTCAAACTCGGCCGCACCGAAGAAGCCCGCAGGATCCTCGGTCAGGTGCAGGAAAACATGAAACAGCCTTGGGCCAACCAGCAGCCCGGCGCGACCGACTACCTCAAAGCCGCCGAACAACTGATCGGCGATCCCTCCGAGGTGGCACCGGCTTCCAGCCGGTGACGGCAGAAGCACACGACCACTGCAGGGAACGCTGATCCTCCCCATCACCGGCTGGAAGCCGGTGCCACCAATGCCGGCCATACTCCCCAACCCCGTGATTCGCTGCGTGCGTGCGATGTCGCTCTTCAAACTCGGCCGAACCGAAGAAGCCCGCAGGATTCTCGGTCAGGTTCAGGAGAACATGCAGCACCGCCCGGGGGGTGGGCCAACCAGCAGCCCGGCGCGACCGACGACCTCAAAGCCGCCGAACAACTGATCGGCTCTCCCGCCGAGGTGGCACCGCCCCCGGAACCTTCCAGCCGGTGATGGGGAGCATCAATGTTCCTTGCAAGGGTCGTGCGCGGCTGCCGTCACCGGCTGGAAGCCGGTGCCACCAAGAGATGCGGCTCGCCGCCCCGCTCACTTCGGCGAAGGCCCCGGCACCGCCTTGGCCGGGGGGTTCGCCGGCGGGGCCGGCTGACCGCCGTCGCGCATCGGCAGATCGTTCTGTGTCAGCGGCTTGGCGTCCACCGCCTTGCCGTCCTTGGTGAATGTCGGCGGGGTCACGTTCTGTGGCGGCGGTGTCGCGCCGATCCAGCCCGTCACCGGGATCGTCAGCAGGCTCTTCCGCGCGTCGCTGGTTCCCACTTCAAGGAGGTCCGTCACTTCGCCGTCGGGCATCGGCTTTTCGGGCTCGATATCGAGCGTGACGCGCCGGAGTTTCTCGCCGTTCAACTCGAAATCCACCGGCTCGCCGACCTTCACCTTCAGCGCGTTGGAGGTGGACTGCGTCTTGGCGCTGGTCACGCGGAAGTCCGGCGTCCGCCCCGTGATCGTGAGCGTGATCGCCTGCTTCTGCCCGGGTTTCAGCCAGCCAAACCGGGCCACGGCGGGCTTCACCTCGACCGTCTTCTCGACGATGCCCTCGATCGTGAGCAGGATCGGCTCGCCGGGGCTGTTCGAGTTCACTGTCACCACGGTGCCGACGCGACCCCTCCACGGCGAGGGATCGATTTGGAAGGTCAGTTCCCCCGTCTCGCCCGGTGCGAACGAGCGCTTGGTCGAATCGATGAAGATCACCGAGTCGATGTTCGTCTTGACCTGGCCCATGCGGAGGTCGGACCCGCCGGCGTTGCGGAACTTGAACTTGACCGTCACCTGCTCGGTGTCGAGCACCTTGCCGAACGACACGCGCTCGTTGTCGAACACCAGTTGCGGGCCTGTGGCGTTGGAAGACGGCGCGGGTGCGGGGGAAGGAGCGGGAGCCTGGCGTGCGAACGCGCTGCCAGCGGTAGCGAGGATCACAGACGCAAACAGCGCGAATGACGTGGTTTTCATGAAGCCTCGAAAGGGGTGGAAGAGTCGAAGGGCGGCAATCCCCAAGACGAGCCAGGGGAGCGGGGGGACCAAAACTCGGTGGAAGTGGCCTGTCCTTCCGATTGTTCCGCTGGGACGCCGGAGCGCCCAAGTATTCCTGAAAATCGGTTGCACACCAACGTGTCCACCAACCTTGCCAGTCCCCCGGTTCGCCTCGCCTCGCACCCGATGCCCGATCAAGACCCTGACAAGTCCCGCAAAACGCCCGGTTCTGGGGTCTCTGCGCGCGAACCCGACGCGCAGGAACTGCAGGCGCTCTCGCGCGCCGCCGCGGCGGGAGACCACGCGGCGATCGCGCGGTTGCACGCCCGCTTCGCCCCGGGGCTGGTCCGGCTGTTCTTGAAGCGGACGCGCGGGCGCGACGACATCGCCGAGGAACTCGCCCAGCGGTCCTGGACGCTGGTGTGGGAGTCCATCCGCAAGGGCCGCTACGACCCCGATCGGGCCACGATGTCGACGTTCGTCTACGCCGTGGCGAACAACGCGTGGCTGCAGCACCTGCGGAAGTCGGGGCGGTCGATCGAGTTGAACGTCGCCGCGGAGGAAGGGCCGGATTTCTCAGGCCCGAACGCCGATGACGCGGCGAACGCGGAACTCTTGCAGGCGGTGCGCGAAGCGGTGGGGGGATTGATGGCGGTCCCGCCGGGGATGCCCATCCAGCGCCAATCAGTGGCCACCGCCGCACCGAACGACGCCGGCCTGACCGACGATGAACGCACCATCGTCCGGATGATGGCCTCGGGCCTGTCCGACCGCGGCGTGGCGGCCCAGATGGGGCTTGCGCCTTCAACGGTGAACGTGAAGAAGCGAGGAGCGCTGGACAAGATTAAGCGGTTCTTGGCCGCCAAAGGGCATCGGGGCTTGGAGTAGAAGCAACCACGGCATTTCCCGTCGAGCCGGGGGTTGAACGCACGGGCGCGGCTCACGGGGTTCTCGGACATGTCCCACGCGGAGCCAGATTGAAGCCGGATCACCCGAGCGCCGGGCCGTCCCTCTGGAATAACCGTACGGAACCGCAGTGTTCCGGGGAACCATGCCATGAACGACAGCCGTCTGGACAACCTGATCCGCCTGGCCCGCGAGGCCGAGGACTTCGAGCGCGACGCGTTCGATGCGGCGAAGTCGGCATCGGGCGCCGGGCTGCGGCTGACCTACGCCGGGCCGGAAGAGCGCGAGGCGCTCCTCCGGGCGATGCAACACGAGAACGTGCGTGCGGCGATCGAACAACGGTCCGCTGGATCGAACTCTTGGAAATTCCGCACCGCCCTCGGCGTCGCCGCGTGTCTCGCCATCGGGTGGTTCCTGTACCCGGCGGCCAAGGTGACAACAACGATCCCCGGACCCTCGACGCCACGCAGCACCAACACCCTCGCATCTGCCTCCCCGCGCACCGAGTCCCCGGTGCGCTTCCGTCCCTCGCTCGCCGTGATGCGTCCGTGGTCGACCGAGCCGCGGCTGGTCTCGACCGCCGCCGATCTTCCCACGGGGAACGAGCAGGGCTGCGTGATCGTGGCGATCTTCAAGGACTCCGCCGGCGGCTGCCCGTGCATCCACATCCAGCCCCACGTTCTCGCCGAAGGTCGCTCGTTGGATGATCTGGCCCCCGAGGAACTGCTGGACGTCCGCCTGAAGGGCTCCTGCGGCGCGACGGGCGATTCGCTGCTGCTGGTCGCCGTGCAGGGCCCGGGCAACATGCTGCCCCACACCGCCGCCGATGCCGAGGCGTTGGCGGACTGCGTGGGCGATGCGCCGCGGGTGTGCGACGGCTCGCCGGGCTGCATGGCGAATCTGGCCCGCGGGTGCCTGCCGCCCAGCGTGAAGGTGCTGGCGCAGAGCGTGCAGATGGCGTCGCGCTGAACCGCTGCTACTTCAAGTAGATCTCGCTGACCAGATACTGCCAGTCCGGGTGGTCGTGCGTGCTCTTCTCCGCCGAGCCCTGCGGCGTCACCGGGTCCGCATCAAGGTCCGGCCCGTTGTGCCAGCGGCAATCCGGGTTGCCCGTGTCGAGCAGTTTGATCGTCTCGGCGTGCCCGTCATGGAAGGCGTAGGCGCCCGCGCCGTTGTGCCAGAAGCCGTAATAGCCGGTCTCGACGCTGCCGTCCATGAAGTCCGCCGTGAGCACGAAGTTGGTGACGCGCAGGTCGGGGAACTCGCCCCGCGTTTCCGCGACCAGGATCGTGTGGCTCGGCCGCTTGATCACGGCGTCGGATCGTTCGGCCTCGGACTTCTTCTTATCCAGCCGCCACAGCACGTGTCCGTTGATCGCGTAACTCGACGGCACGTCGCCGACGCACAGGGTGCCGTTGTCATAGCGACCGAGTTCGCTCAGCGGCTCGCCTGGGTGACCGGGGCATTTCCACGCGCTGAGGTCGGGCAGGTAGCCGCCCGTGACCATCAGCGAGCGCCACGTGATGTGCTCGCCCGGCTTCACCAAGGGGCGGTTCTCCGGCAGACGCGAGTTGTTGGAGGAACTAAAGGTGTTGAGCGCCGTCGCCACCTGACGGGCCTGCGAAAGACACTGTGTCGTGCGCGCCCGGTTCCGTGCCGCCGACAGCGAGGGCAGCAGCACGCCCATCAGGATCGCGATCACCGCGACGACCACCAGCGTCTCTACCAGGGTGAACCCGCGGCGGCGCATCACTCCTGCTCCTTCCGGAAGGTCAGCACGCGCAGTTCCGACCCCGGCTTGGACTCGAACCCCGCCGGCCACTCGTTGAGTTTCTTTGAGCCCGGCACGTGGTGCACGATCGTGTACCCCTCCGCTTCCTTCCGTACCAGCAATTTGATGCGCGAGCCGATGATCGCCCCGTCCTCGCCGCTGTCGGCGCAGATCGCTTGCACCTTCGCAAATCCCTCAGCCTCCGTCCACTCGATCACACGGAAGCGGTACGCGCACACCGGCCCGTGGGTGATTGTCAGGTCGTCCTTCGACGCCGTGAGCACCCAGTCGTGCAGTTCCTTCCAGTTTCCGAGCAGTTCCGGCACGCGGGCAGCATCGCTTGCGGGCGGTATCGAAGTTGGCGGCTTGAACTTCGGGTCGCGGATGAGCCTCAGCGTGCCCATCTCTGTCGGGTCGATCATGGTGAGGGCCAGCCCCGCAGGGATCTGACGAACCCGCATGGTCATCGTGTGGCCGAGCATCCGCTTGCAGTGATCTTCATCCCGGCTGGTGCACTTGGTCACGCGGATCGTGATGTCCTTCTGCTTGCCCGAACCGCCTTCCTTCACGCCGTCAATGGCCATGTCGATGCCCTGGATCGGGCCGTCCTGGTCGGCGGCTTTCTCAAAGACGAGCGTGTTCCCCTCGCACCGCAGCCCCTGCACGGCGGGCATCGCGCCCTGCACGGCGGCGAGTTGCAGCGCCTCCGAGTTACGCGTCGGCCTCGGCGTTGGCAGAGGCGTCGGAGCGCTCGCCGCCGCGGGTGTGCCGGCCGTCGCCGCGCCCGCGAGGGCCTGCGTCGCGGCGTGTTTCGCCGCGCCAAAGGTGCTCATCATCACCACACCGCCCGCGGTCGCCACGACGATCATCGCCGACACAGCCGCGGCGAGCATGCCCGCGCTCAGACCTGCTCCCGCCGCAGCGGCACCACCGACGGTCCCGGTCGTCGCAGCCGCGGCCCCGCCTCCCGCCGAAGTGGTCATCCCAGCCAGCCCGATTTCGCGCAGGGCGTGAGCCAGCACCGGGCTTGCGGCGACGCTCGCGCCCGCGGTCGGAGCGTGCCCCAGCACCACCGGCAGCGCAACCCCCGCGCCGAGCAACAGCCCTGAGTGCTTGAGTTTCTCGCGCAGACGGTCCAGCGCCTTGTCGATCCGCCGGTGCATCGAACCCGCCGTGATCCCCGCCGACGCGGCCATCTCCGTCTGCGGCCGTCCCATCAGGAACCGAGTCACAATCAACTCGCGGTCCGACTCATCCAGTTCCTCCAACGCGGCGTCGAGCACCGGCCGCACCTCGTGCCACGCTTTCTCTTCGACCGTACCATGCCCTGTCGTGGCGTTCGACATCCCAACCACCGCCGCCTCGGCGCGGTCCCGCGCCGCCCCCCGCCGGAGCAGGTCGATGGACGTCTGCCGGGCGCACGTGTGCAACCAAGCCCCAAGATTGCTCCGAATCCCCCCCGCGTGCCGCGCGAGTTTCAGGAACGTCTCCTGACACGCGTCCTCCGCATCGGCGTGCGTGCCCAGCACCCGTCGGCACGTTGCGATCACCATCGACTGGTACGTCGCCACCAGGGCTTCAAAGTCACGAGGATCACCCGCGCTGGCGTAGCGGTGGGCCAGCATGATGGAGTCGCCGCCGGCCTCGGGTGGAATGGTGGTGGGGAACATGGTGCGGCTCCGGTTCGGATGCCCGGTCGAACAAAGGAAGGGTAAGACCAACAAATCCCGGCCCAAGGGCATGAATCTCGGACCCGGGAAAGAGGCTGCACAACCTCACCCATCAGTCGGAAGCCGAGCCCGCGCATTGCGCGAGAATCGTCGCGTTCCAACAGAAACGAACCCGAAGCGCAAGCGAGGGCCACCGTAACCCCTCACGGAAATGTCTGTGCAGCCCCCACTCACCCAAGAATGAAAAAACCCCGCATCGCTGCGGGGCTGTTGAATCGTTCGCGGCTGTTCTCGGTCGTTCACTCTTCAATGATGTGGCACGTGTTGGGGATGCCGCGGTTGAAGAAGTACTGCTGGTGATAGTCCTCGGCGGCCCAGAACGTCGTCTCGCCCTCCACCTTGGTCGCGATGGGCTTCTTGTACTTGCCCGACTCGTTCAGCCGCTTGATGATCGCCTCCGCCGTCGCCTTCTGCTCGGCGGAGTGCGTGAAGATCACCGTGCGGTACTGCGTGCCGTAGTCCGGCCCCTGGCGGTTCACCTGCGTGGGGTCGTGGATCTTGAAGAAGAGTTCGACGAGTTTGTCGTAGGTAATGACCGAGGGATCAAACGTGATCTCCACCACCTCGGCGTGCCCGGTCGTGTCCGTGCACACCTCCTTGTAGGTGGGCTTCTGCGTCTTGCCGCCGGCATAGCCGACGCGCGTCGACACGACGCCCTTGGTGGTCCGGAAAAACTCCTCGACACCCCAGAAGCAACCGCCGCCGAAGGTGGCCAGTTGGGTCTTCACGGCGGGCTTGGCCGCGCTGGTGTCAGGGGTGATCGGGGTGGCGGGGGTTCCGGGGGTTCCGGGGGCTGTGGTGGTCGGGGTCATCGGCTTTCCTTGGTTGGCCGGGGCTTCGGGTTTGCTTTGGGGGGTAGGCGTGGTGCTCGGAGAAGGGGTGGACGGCGTGCCCCCGCCGCCGGGTGCTTCAGCTTGCGCAGCGACCTGCGAGTGTGCCGCTTTCGCGGGCGGTTCTGATGAAGGGCCGTAACCGCAGCCCAGCGCGACGGACGAGGCGAGTAACGCCGAGGCGAGGAACGTCAGGGAGGATGTGAGGATGTTGTTCATGGCGATGATTGGATGCTGTCTGCAATGGGTTCGTCACAGCGGGCGAAATCGATTCGGGACACACGCGGGGTTTGGTTTGGGTATTGTTCTCCGCAGCCATGCAACACACCACAACGCCGATTCGAGCCTTCGTCGCCGTGATCGTTGCCGCGTCGATACTCTCAACCCTCCCCGCCTGCTCCACCGCCACCATCGCCGCCAAGGAAGCCTTCGGCTACGCCAAGCGCGAGCAACTGGTCGACCGAGTCGAGGACGCCCGCGATGCCCAGGGCCAGGCCAAGCAGCAGTTCGCTTCCGCGCTGGAACAGTTCCTCAGCGTCACCGGGGTGGGCGGCTCGGCGTCCACCAAAGACCTCGAAGCCCGTTACGCCAAACTCAAGGACGGCCTCGCAACAAGCGAGAAGCGAGCCACCGCCGTGCGTTCGCGCATCACTGACACGAAAAACGTCGCCGACGCCCTCTTCAAGGAGTGGAACAAGGAACTCGGCCAATACTCCAGCCCCGCGATGAAGCAGGCCAGCCAGCGCCAACTCGACGACACCAAGATGCAGTACGAACGCCTCATCGGCGCCATGGACGATGCCGCGGCGAAGATGGACCCCGTCCTCGCCGCCTTCCGCGACCAGGTGCTGTTCCTGAAGCACAACCTCAACGCCCGCGCCATCGCCAGCCTGCAATCGACATCAGATCAGTTGGGTGCCGACGTCGCGGCGCTGATCAAGGAGATGGAAGCGAGCATCGCCGAAGCGGATACGTTCATCGCGGCGATGAAGGCTGGCTAAGAGCGCGCGGTGGTCGTGTCATTGGGACTATTCACGGCTGTAGCGGCTCAACCAGCAGACATGGACGTGCGTATCCCCAGCCCTTGCTTTGAGGCGATCCACCTTGTTCCCATCCTTGTCGATGAGGTACCACGTTCGGTCGTGTCGAGACTCAACGCCGTATCCCCCATGTGACACCCGAATGTTCGTCGTGCGGTCAGCGACCTTCAGGTCGGCCACCCCGCGAGCATCTGTAGTTGCGCTCACGGGGCGTGGAGCGAACGGGTCCAGCACGCGCGGATAGTTGACGACCACTTCGGCGCCTTCCACCGGCTTCTCTGTTTCCATGTCGTACACCATCACGCGTAGTCGCTTGTACCCGCACCCGCTCACGATGCAAACGAGCGAGAGAAGCAGGATGAAGCGAGAGGCTTGCATGGGAAGGCTCCGCAACGGCGTGCTTGATGGCGTGGAGAAAACACGCACTTATAGACGATATCGCAAGACAAGGGAAACGGACACCACTGACTGTACGAGTCCTTACGATGGTATCGTGCCCGAACTCCCCGACATCCGCCTCTATCTCGACCTCCTCCGCCCGAGGCTGATCGGCGCGACGCTGCGCTCGGCGACCGTCCGCGGCGTCTCCCTCCTCCGCACCTTCGACCCGCCTCCCGAATCCGCCCAGGGATCGCGCGTGGCGTCGCTATCGCGTCTGGGCAAGCGCATCGTGATCTCCTTCGAAAACGAAAACCACTTCGTCATCCACCTGATGATCGCCGGGCGGTTCAGATGGACCGACGCCGTTCCGCGTGCCACGGCTTCGCTTCCGAGTGAAGCCGTGCCGAGATCGCAGGAGTCATCCAGCGTCGAAAGCAACGAACAAGAGCACGGCTTGTCTCAGAAGCCAAGCCGTGGCACACCCGTTCGCACCTCGCCCAGCAAGATCGACCAGGCCGTGTTCACCTTCGACACCGGCACCCTCACCCTCACCGAAGCGGGCACCAAGAAGCGAGCCTCGCTCCACATCGTCCGCGGCCCGCCGCAATGCCTCGACGCGTTCAACCCCGGCGGCCTCGACCTCTTCACCTGCACCGACGCCGAATTCGCCGCGAGAATCCGCACCGAGAACCGCACGCTCAAACGCGCCCTCACAGACCCCCGCATCATCGACGGCGTCGGCAACGCCTACTCCGACGAGATCCTCCACGCCGCAACGCACAGCCCCATGAAGCGCACGGCGTCACTCACCGAACACGAGTGCGCCGCGATCCTCAACGCCGCAAGGACCACGCTCGACATCTGGACGCGCACGCTGCGCGAAGAGTTCGGGCTCAACGCCGACGGCACGCCGCGCACGTCGCCGGGCCAAGGCTGTTTCCCCGGACGCTTCCCGGGCCGCTTTCCGGGGGCCGGCCAGATCACCGCCTTCCGCCCCGGCTTCGCCGTCCACGGCAAGTACGACCAGCCCTGCCCCGCCTGCGGCACGAAGGTGCAGCGGATTCTCTACGCCGAGAACGAATGTAACTATTGCCCGCGCTGCCAGACGGGCGGCAAGTTGCTCGCCGATAGGGCGATGTCCCGGCTGCTGAAGGGGGATTGGCCGCGGACGATCGAGGAACTGGAGGCCTTATGACCTCACGTCACCAAGTTCCGAGAAGTTTCACTCACTTACGCCTTGACCCCGCCCCGCCGTGAGGTATCTTTGAAGCAGCGAGATTCCCCAAGCGGGATTGCCGAACCCCCTGCGGGCGGGGGGCGGCGGAAGAAGCAACGAGGTGTCGAATGACGCGTTTCCGGGTTCCAGGGTTGTTTGACGCCTGCCGCCCCCAATCCCCGTTGGTCTCAAACTCACGTCCTTACTTGTTCCGGCCGGGAAATACGTACTCCGTGTGGATCCCATCGTGGGTGTCCGCCTGCGGGCGACCGTCAAGGGGTGCGACCCGCCAGAAGTGGTTGGAACGCCTGATATTGATGTGGACCTCTTCGTCAAAGTGATTGCGGACTCATACTGAGCAAGTTCGCGGCGAAACGGTGTGCCAAGAAGCCGCAGCCATTCATGAAGCAAGGAGCATCATATGAATAGCATTCTACTCGCGGCCACTTCCTGCTTGGCTGTGGCTCTGATGACCCGCTCAGTCAGTGCAGGCGGGCCTGGCGTTTACACCGGCCAAGGCTTCTCGATCCCCGACAACAACCCGCTTGGTGCCCAATCAAGCGTGCATACTCCCGCATTCGACGTGGTGGGCGCCATGTCCGTGTATGTGTACTTTCCATTCACTGCCGCAACCGGAGGGCACACTTGGTGCGGTGATCTTGTCGCTCAACTCATCTTCACGCCGGATACCGGCGGACCCGCCCGCTCGCAGTACCTCTTCAACCGCATCGGTGCCACGTCGGAGTTCTCTCGCGGCGACTCTTCTCTGATGCTCGGGCTGCTTTACTTCGGCGACGAATACGGCGAGAACATCTGGCAAGCCGCTGCTTTTTCAGGACCCACCCAGCCAATCGCTCAGGGCGGGTACCACCCTTCGAGCCGAGGCGCGGACTTCCAGTACCAGTTCGTGTCTTTCGCCCAGGCTTACGGAAACTCTGTCCCGGCTGGCACCTGGACCCTCAACATCAGCGACCACGCCGCAGGCAATACCGGGCAACTCTTGGAATGGCGGCTCGCACCGTTCATCCCCACCCCCGCCACCACCACCCTCCTCACCACCCTCGCCCTCGGCACCCTCCGCCGCCGGCGTTGAGACACGGCCCATGACCCATCGCGATCTATTCTGCTCGCTCTCGCTGGCCAGTGCTGGAATGACCGCCGATGCTCACGCGGTGCCCATCGCGATAGGCGCAGGCTTCGTCGTCCCCCGACAGCAATCCCGCTGGCGCATCGTCTAGTGTGCATCTTGAGGCGATCGACAACGTGATCGATACGCTCGTCATCGGTCTGGTGTGGCCCGACACCGTCGCCGGCGGCGGACACCCTTGGATCGGCGATCTCGCTGCGACGATCACCTTCACGCCAGACAGCGGCGGACCGTCCCTGAGCATCGACCTCTTCCGCCGCGTCGGCGCGTCCTCGGCGGATTCGCTCGGCGACTCATCCGATATCCGGGGAACTTATTTGTTCTCGAACTTCATTGGCTCATTTCCGCCGCGCAGCATCTGGGACGAGGCGGCATCGGTCGGCTTCAATCAAGCCGTGCCTGGCGGGGCCTTCCCACCTTCCACTCGGAACGCTGCATTTCAGTACCAGCCACTGAACTTTGCGGTGGTTTTTGGCCGCTCTACCGGCCCGGGCACGTGGGCCGTGAACGTCAGCGACCACAATCCTGGCAACAGCGGGCGCTTGCTGGAGTGGACGATTGACTACCTGATTCCCACGCCGAGTTCGGGGGTGGTGATCGGCGCAGCGGGCATCTCCGCGATCCGCCGCCGCCGCCACTGAAATTGCCGCTGAGACCGCCGCTGGATCACTTCGCCCGATACTTGAACTCCTGCCCCCCGATCGACGCCTCGAGCATCGCGCCCGAGATGGGCATGGCGAACACGGCGACGCCCTCGCTGTAGTCCGCCGCGCCGGCGCTGCCGGATTTGGCCAGGACCGCCGAGGCGTTGCCGCTGAACTTGGTTCGGTTGTTCTTGAAGTCGCTGAACGCCGAGGCGTTCTGGAAGAAGACGATCTGGCTGAACGACTGGCCGCCCAACTGGGCTCCCACGGTCACCTGCGTCACCTCGGCGAAGCCGACGTGAACGCCCTTCTCGTACACCACGCCGCCCTCGCCGTGGGCCGCGCCGATGCCCGCCCCGCCCTTGGTGATCTTGGGGAACACGGCGTAGGCGTGCGAATCGGTGAAGAAGCGCGACAGCGTCGGGTCGTTCAGTTTGAACCGCGAGATGGTGCTGTCGGCGGCGTTGACGTAGTGCGAGTCGGTCGAGGGGTCGCCGCCGGACTCGCGGTACGTCGAGCAGCCGATGCCGGCCGCCGTGACGACGACGGCCGAGAGGGTCAAGACGGCGCGAGAAGCGGTGCGGCGGTTCATGGGCGGTCTCCAAAGGTGGTGCGTGACGAGCGAAGGAGCATACCGCGCCGGGGGATGACTTGCGGGGCGATGGTCGGCCGCGGGCAGTGGTCTACGCTCTCGAAATCACAAGGAGCCTTCGATGCACCTGCCGACGCCGCGCCGCGACCTGATCGATCCCCGTTCGTTTGGTCGGCTCTGCGGCCACCCGCTGTGGGTGGCGCTCGTTGCCAGCGTGGTGTTGGCGGGCTGCGCAGCCAACGAGGCCTCCGGCCCGATGAAGCCGACGCAGGCGACGGCGTCCAAGCCCATGACGCCCGCGGCGACAACAAAGCCATCGACGCCCGTCAAACCCGCATCGAACGCTTCGACGGCCCCCAAGCCTGCGCTACCGGCCGACGCACGATCAGCAGCGGCTTCATCGACGCCCGCGCCCGCGACACCGAAGGCGGTCCCGGCCCCCGCTGCGAAGCCGGTCGCGCCGGCAGTTGCCCAAGCGGCGTCGCCGTCCACTCCAACACAGACCGCCGCACAGCCAAAGGCGGATGATCCACACACCACGCCCGCCGCGCCCGCCGCCTCGACCGCGGATTTTTCGACGGGCCTTCTCTATCCCGACCCGGACCCCGCCACAGCCGCGACACGCACCGTCTCGCTCTGCGATTTCAAGAACGGCGAATGGACCCCCATCATGACCGCCCCCGTTCAGACCTACGGCGGCGACGCCCGCGGCGTCACCTTTCGCGGTGTGCCGGTCGGACGCATGGTCCTGCCGGCGTATATCTTTGGCGATGAGGTGTTGCCCGCCGCGAACCCGTGGGCCGTCGAGACCTCAGGCAAGGTGCGTGAAGTGAAAGGCCCGTGCGCCACGTGCCCGAGCAACGAGCCGCCGATCCTCACCCTCGAACTCCGACCCGCCCCGGCGGATGCGGCCAATCAACGCATGACCATCGAACCCGGCGACTACGGCCTCATGGCAGTCCGTGCCGAGCGCAACCGCCGGTACACGCTGTCGTATTGGGACGGCGCATGGAAACCCATCGGTGAGGCAACCGTCAGCGGCGACAAGCCCGTGCGCATCGAGGGCGTCCCCAGCAAGCGCGTGCTGTGGCTTGAGAGCGAGGGCGAGAGTCTGACGTTGCCGGTGGTGCCGTAAGATTGAAACACGAGGATCTTCCGAAGGAGTAATCCATGAGTTGGCTGTTTTTTCTAGACGAGAGCGGGCACGATCACAAGCGTCTCCCATTCGAGGTGCGTGGAGGCATTGCTGTACACGCCTCCAAACTGTGGAGTCTTATTCTCGCGGTCAAGTCTCTCGAGCAGTCATTGTTTGGCGGCTATCTGCACGAATTCGGATCAGAGATCAAGGGCTCGAAACTACTCGCAAAGGACCGTTTCAAGTGGGAGAAGCAGGGAAATCGGATGGAAGGAGCCGCCCTACGAGCCCACGCGCTCAACTTTCTGAATGCTTCAATTCAAGGGAAATCTCCTCGAAGAGACGAATTCACCGCCTTTGGGCAAGCGTGCATCCGAATGGCCGACGGGATTATTGACATCCTTCGCGGTCACAATGCAAAGGTCTTCGCGTCGATGATCCCTTGCGTTGAAGCGCCGCCGGGTCCTGAGTTCGAGTATCCTAGGAAAGACACCGTTTTCCTTTTAGAGAGGTACTTCTATTTCCTCAACGAGCGTCGCGAAATGGGTCTCTTGGTCATGGATGGTTCCGACAAGCATGCTGATAGGCGATTCATGAAGCGGGTCGAGCGTTACTTTGCGGACAGCGCAACTGGCAAGCACCGAACCCGGTGGATTGTTCCTGCACCATTTTTTGTTGAATCGGACATGGCCTACGGCGTACAGATTGCTGACTTGTGTATTTACTGCGTTAACTGGGGATATCGAAACGCAAGAGTCGTCGGATCTTCGCGGTCGGAGATCGAACCCTTCGCGTGGCGAATCGAGCATCTGATGTGGCGAGGTCGCACAGAGCGCGGCGGGAAAGTGTTCGACACGGAGAGTATCGTCTTCGTTCCCGACCCTTACACCGCACGTCGACAAAAATAAAAAAGGAGGTAATGCACTCGGGGCCACCTGAGCAGCCCCTCGTCGGAACCTCCACCAGTAGTATTGGCCACATCGTGGGCGCAGTCAAGTCGAAGGGGAAAAATAACCGTTTTTGGACCCTGGTTGGCCTTCAGCCCAACGGATCGGGCTTGAACAACTTCGTGTCGAGCGCCCACTGCTTCTCGGTGAAATTCCCGCCGAGGTCCTGACCGGCGGGGCGGTCGGGCCGTGCCGCCGCGAGCGCGATGGTCGTCTTGGCGTCGAGGTTGTCGAGCATCGAGACGAGGATGGCCTCGGGGGTCGAGGGGATCTTCGCCGCGCCGAACTCGGGCTGGCCGTGGTGGCTCAGGATGATGTGCTGCAGCACCGTTGCGGCGTGCTTGGGGAAGCGGACGCCCTGCGATCGGCGCAGCGTCTCGACCTTGTCGTGGAGCATGATGGCCCCTTCGACGATGTGGCCGACGAGTTCTCCGCGGTCGGTGTAGGTGAAGACGCCTTCCCAGTTGAGTTCGCGGGTTTTGCCCAGGTCGTGCAGGAAGAGGCCGACGAGGACGATGTCGCGGCTGATCTTGGGATACAGCGGGCAGACGACGTCGGCGAGTTTGAGCAGGCCCAGGGTGTGTTCGAGCAGGCCGCCGAGGAAGGCGTGGTGCAGCATCTTGGCGGCGGGGGCCTGCTTGAAGTTCGTCATCAGCATCTCGTCGCTGAGGTACGAATCGATGAGGGCCTTCATGGCCGGGTGCTTGATGGTGGCGAGGATGGCCTTCAGTTCGGCGAACATCTCCTCGGGGTCACGCACGCTGCTCGGGATGAGGTCGCGCAGCATCTCGGGCGCGGGCTCGACCTTCTCGATGTTGTCGATGATGAACTGGACCTCACCCTTGAAGGGCTGCGTCCGCCCCTCGGCCCACACGAAGCCTTCGCTGGGGAGCGTCTTGAACTGCTCGGGCGGCATGTTCCAGCGGCGGGCTGGGGTCTGGCCGGACTTGTCGCTGAGGAGGCACGCGAGGTACGGGTCGCCGTTCTTGGTCACAGCCAACTGCGCGTTGGCGATACAGAACACCCCCTCAAACCGCTCGTTGGGCGCGATGTCACGGATGTAGCGGCGTTGACGGGTTCCGGAGGTTCCGGCGGTCGGGCTCGTGGCGGGGGCGGTTCCGGGGGCGGTGGACATCGTCTCTCCAGATGGGGCAACCCCGGCGGCGACGCGGGGACTCAGTGAACGCGAAAGGCAAGGGGACATGATACGGCACCAACCGGGCCGGAGCGGCCCGTGCGGCCTTTCGGTGATTTCCTGCAGTTCGGCACCGATTCCGACGCCGTTAAAATCCGCGCTTCCGTCCTCCGTTCGATGGCCCTCGCTGGCGAGGTTTATGCACCATTGGAGGGGGTGAGGCTGCGTTGTGCGCGGAGTTGGTTGATCATCAGTTTGGCTCGGACCCACTGTCGGACGCGGCGGTGGGTGCGGACCCAGGCCGGCGGGCAGGTCAGCCCGCAGGCGCTGGCGGTCAGCGTGCCGAGGAACCGCTCGATGCCCCATCGATGCTGGTGGAGCTCTTTCCCGAAGGCGTTGAACGGCGACTCGAGCATGTCGCGGCTGTGCAGGCGTGCCGGGTGCTGAGCCCGGTGCCCGGTGCGGCGGCCCGGGCCGTAACGCCGGGGGATGACGCCCTGCACGCCCCGCCGGGCGGCCAGCGCGAACAGCTCGTTGGAGTCGTCGTTGGCGTCGGCCAGCAGGTCGCCCTCGCCGGGCAGGTCTTGCAGCAGACGCTTGCCCATCGTGCGTTCGTCGGCGTTCATCGCCGCCACGCGGTAGCCCCAGATCACGTTGTTCAGGTCGATGAGCAGGTGGAGCTTGTAGCCCTTGGACTTGCCGCCCACGGCCCGCCCGTACCCGGCCTGCCGATCGGTGCTGTGGTTGGCGATGGGCATGGGCTTGCCGTCGATCATGAAGACCAGCGCGGGGACCTTGCCCTTGCGGAGGACCTGATGTTCCAGGCGTGCCGCCAGGCGCTCGACGGCGGGCGTGCGCAGTCGCCGCGACATGACCGACTGCGACGGCAGCGGGCCGCGGAACAGGCCCTTGGGCCAGTTGGCCGGGTCGCAGGCCCAGTACGTCGGCCGTTCGTGGATGGCGGCCCAGAGATAGACAGCGAGAATGGTGCCGTCGGTGTACTGTTGTCTCCGGCTCTCACGGCGTCGCCCCAACCGGCGAAGATGCTTCCCCAGCCACTTGTACAACTCGCGTTCCATGCTCGTTCTCCTGGTGTCTTGGCGGACAACAGGGAGCATGAACGCGAGCTCACTTTCGCGCAAGTTAGCGGGCGCTAGTCGCGCATAATCCTCGCAAGCGAGGGCCAGCACACAAACCGCTGAACGCGGGAGTTTCAGCCGGAATCCGCGTGAGACGCCGACTTCGGTGGCACGGTGCGATCTCACGCATTTCGGCTTGCGTGTCCCGCTGAGCGCGAAGGCTTGTTTGGACGATGATGACGCTTCGGCACCTAGTTGAAACCGGTGCGCCAAGTGAAACCAGACGAGACTTTTCGCGAATCACCCTTGACACGCCCCGTTTCGAGCGTATTGTTTCCCCGAGCCATGACGACCCTCGCCGCCATTTCCGCCCGCATTACCGCGAAAACCCGCGGCGGTGTGGTCATGGCCGGTGTTGAAACCATCGTCAAAGCCTCCATGCACCACACCTGTCAGTGTCAGCACCAGTGCCTTATGGCAGGGTGCGGCGCGGCGGACGGGTGCGTGGAACGGGCAACGAAGTAGCCCGAGCCAGCCCCCCAAAGCCATAAGGTCCATGAAGGGCCGCGCCGCACCCCAGCGACGCGGCCCGTGTTGTTTTTTCAGCCTTTTCCCGAATCGTTTCGCCCCCGTTTCCAACCGTTTTCGGAGTGTTCCCCATGCTGCGTTTGACCAACCGTGTGAATCCTTCCGCCCTGGTGCTGTCCGCTTCCGCCGGCGTCGCTTCCCGCGCGTCGGTCCTGGCCGGTTGCGCCCTTGTTTCGGCGGGCGATGAGCACATGACGGCGCAGCGTGTCGAACTTTCACGGATTTCTCCGGTCGCGTTGTACGACGGCGTGCCGAGCGACCGGTTGGACAACGCGCTCGCCGCGGTGGATGTGGCGGACGTCTTGGTCGTTGTCGCGCCTGTGGAAGGCGCGGCGTACGGCGGATTGCTGCCGGCGTTCCTTGACCGCCTCGCGCCCGGGGCGCTCGAGGGCAAGGTGGTCGTCCCGCTTCTCCTGGGCGGCGACCCTGCTGCGCTGGCGAGATTCGAGGCTTCGCTCCGCCGCCGGCTCGAGAACGCAGGTGCCGTGGTGGCACTCGGTGAAGTCTTCGACGCGTCGGACGATTTCTCGGGTGTCGGCGGCGACGCCCGGATCGATGCCCGGGTGGCCCGCGCGGTGAGCGAAGGCGTCATCGCCCTGCGAGCGCGGTTCGTGCCGGACTTGGTCGGAGCCCTCGTTGCCCCGCTGGAGGAGAGCCAGGCGGGCGGACGTGGGTCGGATCGAGACGGATGCGTTGTGCAGACGGTGGGTCTGCCGGCGCTCATGGCCGGGTGAGCAGCCCGTGGGGGTGTGCGGCCGGGGAGAGGACCCTGGCCGCACACCGCTCTCCGGGCCACTCGAAGTGCTTTGGTCGGAGCGAGCCAGGGAGTTTGAGGTCAGAAACGGGGGGAAGCCGTTGCGTTTCTCTCAGGGCCCCGTCGGCGTGGATTCGGGTGTTCCGTCCCACGCCGACGGGGATTTACTTTTGAGCCGCGAAGGTCGGAAACGCACTCTGGCGGGCCGTGTGGGCCGGGCCGATGGCCGGCTCGTGTGAGGGTTTGGTGAAGGGGTGGGCGTTGGGCCGATGCAGAACGACGATTCTCGCTAGGATTCCCCCGCCATGACCCACCCCGACAAGCCCTCGACGCGCGGATTCGGACCCATCGCCCTGATTGTGACGGGGGTGGTGTGCTTCGCCGCCGGGTACATGGTCAATGACCTGACCAAGGCTCTGGGCGGCGGGGTGCCCGAGCACAAGCCGGGTTCGGCGGTGAAGGCACCTGAGGCACGCGATCCTGACCCTGCCCCCGAGCAGCCCGCAGCGGATTCGCAGGTGCCGGTTTCGGCACCCGATGAGCCGGCGAAGGCCCCGGAGAAGAAGGACCAAGAGAAGCCCGCGCCTGTGGGTGGGGCGGGGGCTCCGCCGCCGAAGGGGTGAGCGGCGAAGGCGCGGGGGTGGTCGCCCAAGCGATCGAGTGTTTCGTGCCACGGCTTGGCGTCTTCGACAAGCCGTGTTTGCGCGCGATCTCAGCACGGCTTGTCCAAGACGCCAAGCCGCGGCACATCGCGCTTACCGGGTGTTTACACCCTACCCCCTACACCCTCTCCCGCATCTCTCCGCGCACTCCGCGTCTCCGCGGTGGAATCCCTACCCGGACGAAAGGCGTTAGCATCGCCGCTGCATGTCTGATCTGGTCCGCATCACGGATGTCTCGGCGCGGGACGGGTTGCAGAACGAGCCGCTGCGCCCGGACGGTTCGCCGATCCCCACGGCGGACAAACTCGGGCTGATCGAGCGGCTGTGCCGGGCGGGCGTGGACGAGGTTGAGGTGACGTCGTTTGTCAGCCCGAGGTGGGTGCCGCAGTTGGGGGATTCGGCGCTGGTCGTGGAGGGGCTGGGGGAACTGGTTCGGGACAAGCGCGCGGAATGGCCGGCGGTGCCGGAGTTTTCCGTGCTCGTGCCGAACTTGAAGGGGCTGGAGGGGTTGGAGGAGGCGGACGCGGCGGCGTGTGAATCCGGGGGTTCCGGGGGGGCGGGGATGGGACTCGAGCCGCCTCTGGTGCGGAAGATCGGGCTTTTCACCGCCGCGAGCGAGACGTTCAGCAAGAAGAACACGAACGCGACGATCGCGGAGACCATCGAACGTTTCAAGGAAGTAATGGCGCGGGGGAGCATCAACGCCCAGGTGGTGCGGGGGTACGTGTCGTGCGTCGTGGCGTGCCCGTTCGAGGGGGCGGTCGCGCCGGCGAAGGTGGCCGAGGTGGCGGCCCGGCTGATCGAGATCGGCGTGAACGAGATCGACCTAGGCGACACCATCGGGGCCGGAACGCCCGAGACCGTCGGGGCCATGCTGGCTGCGGTGGAGAAGAAGATCGGGAGCGGGTGGTTCCGGCGCAAGGCGGTCTCGCTGCACCTGCACGACACGAACGGCCTCGCGGCGTCGTGCGTCTCGGCGGCGCTGGAAATGGGCGTGCGGTCGTTTGACGGATCAGCGGGGGGGTTGGGCGGGTGCCCGTACGCATCCACGCCGGGGAAGCGGGCGCCGGGGAACATCGGGACCGAACTGCTGGTCGCGACGGTCCACGCGGCGGGGTTCACCACGATGGTGGATGAGGAAGCGCTGGCGGAGGCGGGGGCGTTTGCGCGCGGGATCGTGGGGCGCGGCGGGTTGGGGGTGGGGCTTTGATCCGCACCGAAATCCATGTGCCCGAGGGCAAGGATCGCGCGTTCGGCGAGATCATCCTCGACCGCCCCGACAAGCGCAACGCGCTCACCGTTGAGATGCTCAATGGCATGGTCGCGGCGGCGGGCGAGATGGCCAAAGACACGCGCATCGGCGCGGTCGTTCTGCGCGGCGAGGGGCGGACGTTTTGTTCTGGCTTCGACATGCCCGCGTGCGTGGACCGGCCGGGGTTGCTCGGGGATTTGCTGCGCGGACTGTCGAAAGTGATCCGTGTGCTGCGGCGGTTGCCGGTGCCGGTGGTCGCCGCGGTGCAGGGCGGGGCCGTGGCGGGCGGGTGTGCGCTGCTGTGCGCGGCGGACCTTGTCGTGACGGAACCCTCGGCGAAACTGGGCTACCCGGTGGTGAAACTGGGCATCAGCCCGGCGGTGAACGCGCCGGTGCTGGTGAACTGCGTCGGGGAGCATGTGGCACGGGCTCTCTTGCTGGATCCGATGCTGATCTCGGGCGAAGAAGCAAGGCGGATCGGGCTGGCGCGGATCTTGGTGATGCTGCCGGACGATGTGGTGCCGCGGGCGCAGAACGAGGCGATGAAGTTCGCCCTGAAACCCCGAGCGGCGATGGCGCGGACGAAGGCGTGGCTGAACGAGATCGACGGATCACTGGACGATGCGGCGCTGGACCGGGCGCTGGAGGCTTCGCTGAGGATCGTGGGGTCGGCCGAGCAGCGGGTGCTTATGGCGGAGATGTTCGGGGGGTGAGGTGTTTTTCATCCGAACCCCGAGCGCGAGCTCGGGGACAGAATCGGGGGCACGGGCTCGGTCGAGCGCGCTTGCGATCAGGTTCGATTCTGTCCCTGTGCTCGCGCACAGGGTTCGGATGGATCGAGGGTCGGGAACGCGCCGTGTGGTTCGGCGAACCACGACTTCGCCGCTTCGTGCCATCTTGCGAGGTCGACGCCCATCACTTGTGCGCTCGGGGCGTTGACGACGGCGAGCGTGACATGCTCGGAAGATCGTTCGATCAGGCGGCGGACGCCGACGGGGTTGCCGAGTTCGTGCTTGATGCGTGCCGCGGCGGTCTGGATGATCGCCTGCAGGGAGTGCGCGGCGCGGATGCACTCCGGTGTGCCACGGGCCCGGAGTTGCTTCCACGGGGTTTCCAGCGCTTCGTGCGATTCCCACGTGAACCCGGCGTTGAAGAGGTCGATGCCCCACAGAAAATCAAGACTGTCCCGCCACGCGGCGGGGTCGGCCGACCACTCGGGAGACAGCGGCGAGGTGTGCGTCGGGCGCGGGCCGGACGTGCGCGAGCCGGGCATGAAGCGGGTAGTCGGGAAGGGGATGGTGGTGAGGCGGGGCAAGGGGAGAGGTCGGGTATCGGGCATGGGGTGTGGGGTATGGCACGCGGGGTCGTCGAGAACTCGCAGCGATTCCGTACCCTACCCCCCCGGCCCATACCCCACACCCCACACCCGATACCCTCCGCCCATGCTCCCCATGATCGGCACATTCGAGGGCACCGTCGTCGGCGTCGCGCCGGCGTCGATCCACGGGGATGTCTACTTCGACTTGCTGCTGTGGCCGGCGGGGTCGGGGGTGCCCGGAGAAGAATCGGCAATCCGCGCGGGGGCGGTGCATGCTCGGGTGCCGAGTCATCTTGTCGGTGGAATGACCGGTGGGCCGAAGACGGGTTCGCGGCTGAGGCTGAAGATGCTCTTGGGGCAGGTGAGTGGGGTTGAAGTGGTGGGGTGACGGTGGACACTGCGAGCATTCTTTTCACATGCTCGCGAGCACGCCGACGAAGCAGACGCTCAGAAACAGCGCCACGATCAATGAGCCCGCCGTGCGTTCCCATTCGGGCCTGACACCGAAATACGATTCGAGTGTTGCGCCGGTCCACATCGCGCACCACATCATGTAGTAGACGAACCCTGCAAACAGCGTGAAAAGAACGATGGGGATCGCGAGAAGCCCCGCCTTCAGCACGAACACGAAGAGCAGGAGCACAGACCACTGCACCCAGCTGTAGATGACGTGGATGACCAGCGTCCCCGCGATCATGTAAGCGATCAGCCGAAGCAGATGACCTTTGGCGGTCCACGCGTTGGCTTCTCGCAATCGCGGGTACATCGTGACGAACGAGGCCAGCACGCACGTGGCGATGCCGGCCGCCATGACGCCGCACTGCAGCACCACCAGTTCCGTCAGCGTCATGAGTACCGAGTTGCCCTTGGCGGAGATCCCCGAGATCACGGTCCCGATGTTCCAGAGGTCGGAAGCGACAGCGGGCACCGCAACGCCGAGGACCCACAGCACGACCGCGGCAGAGAAGAACCCGAGCAGTCTGCCGTTCTGGATTGGTTCAAGCGCACTGATCCACTGGCAGGTTGTGGCGGGCAGCGTGCATCTGAGCGCTGTTCTCGTGAACCGCGCGATGCGGCGGTCGTCGCCGTGCTCGAATGAGAATCGATCACGTGATCGCTGGTGTTCACGGTGCCACCGGGCCCTGCGATCCGTGCCGCGAAGGAGGTCCGCCCAGTCGATTTCAAGGCCGCACTCGCTGCACGTGCCGGTCTCTGGTCGCGGTTCTTGCAGACTTTCGATTACCCCTGACAAGTCATAGCCACAGCGCGGGCACAGCTGGCGCACGCGGTTGGCGGGCGGGGCGCTCGGGGGCGTTGGGGTCATGCTGGTCGGACCCTACGGATGCCGGGAATTCGTGGCCGATCAGAGTTTCAAATCCGCCAAACTCATCCCAAGGCTGGCGTTCTTGCCCAGCCCGCTCTTGAGGCCGGTTTCCTTGAGTTTCGCCGCGGCCGCTTCGCGCTTGCGCCGCTCGGCGGGGGTTTCCTTGAGGATCTCTTCGGGGGTGCGGGTATCGACCTCGAAGCCGCCGCGGCCACCGCGACCGCCTCCACCACCGCCGAAGCCACCGCGACCACCGCCGCCGGGACCGCCTCGGCCGCCACCACCGCCGCCGCCCCCCGCACCACCAGCGCCGGCAGGTGCGCCGGGGGCGCGTTCCGCCTCGGGGGCGGCCTGGGTCTGCTTGATGCTCAGGCTGATCTTGCGGCTGTCGGGGTCGAGTTTCAGCACCTTGACGCTGACGACCTGCTTGGGCTGCAGCACGTCGCTGGTCTTGCCCACGCGCTTCCACGCCAGTTCGCTGATGTGGCACAGCCCCTCGATGCCCTCGGCGATCTGGATGAACGCGCCGAACTCGGCCAGTTTCGTCACCGTGCCTTGGACAATGCTCCCCTCGGCGATGTCCTTCAGAGCGACCACAAACGGGTCGTCCATCAGTTGGCGCATGCCCACGGCGTGGCGCTCGGTCTCCCAATCCAGTTTCAGCACCTTGACGCGGACGGTCTGGCCTTCCTTGACGACGTCCTCGGGCTTGACCACACGATCAAAGGACAGGTCCGAGACGTGGCAGAGCATGTCCATGCCGCCGACATCGATGAACGCGCCGAAGGGCATGACCTTTTTGACGACGCCTTCCAGCACGTCGCCCTCGGCCAGGGTTTCCTTGAGCTTCTTGACTTTCTCGCGCCGTTCGGCGGCGACGATTTCCTTGCGGCTGAGGGTGATGTTGCCGCCGCCGGAGCGGTCGACCTTGGTCACCTTGCAGGTGATCTTCTGGCCGACGAAGGGGGTGAGGTCTTCGATGAAGTGGACATCGACCTGGCCCTTGGGCATGAAGGCGCGGTGTTTGGCGACTTCCAGTTCGAGCCCGCCCTTGTTCACGCCGGTGCACATGGCGTCGACGATCTGGCCGGGTTCGAGGAGTTCCCAATCGGCCTTGGTGACCTGGCCGGGGCGGGAGCAGAGGAAGAGGTTCTCGTCCTTCTCGAAGCGGTCGACAACCACTTCAAGATTATCTCCGACCTTGGGGAGTTCTTCTTCCTTGAACTGGATGCGGGTGACAACGCCGAGTTCCTTGGGGCCGAACTCGATGAAGATGTCATCGGGGCCGACGGAGACGACGCGCCCGGTGCGGTGCTCGCGACCCGACTGAACGACGCGCGGCCCGCGGATCGGGGCCCCGCCGGGCAGGTGCTGGACGTCGGGCTTCTTGTGCCTGGGGGCCTCCTGCGGCGCGGCGACGGCGGCGCTCATGGCGGCGTCCATCTCCTGCTGCATCTCGGCGCCGATGGCGTCGGTGGAGGGGGCGGGGGTCCCGGGGGTTCCGGGGGTGTTGGCGGTGGAAGAAGACGACTGATCCATGGCGACGGCGACCTGCGGGCAGTGGGGTGGTGGTGGGCCGCGCCCCGTCTCAGGGACGGGGGGAACGCGGGACCGGCCCGGTCTTGCCCAAACCGGGAGGGAGAGTGTATCAGATGAGAGGGTGGGGGGAGAATGGGTGGCACCGGCTTCCAGCCGGTGGCGGCGGATGTGCCGGATTAGGACCGAGGTGTTGATCCGACATCTTCCCCATCACCGGCTGGAAGCCGGTGCCACCAAAGCCGAGCCGTACGATGTTGCCATGCCCACCCATGCCGATTCGGCGGCCGAGGCCCAGCGCGTCCGCGGCGCTCACTGCCCGCGCTGCGGGTACGACGTTTCAGGGGAAGTTGAAACCTGGAAGGACTCGTGCCCGCTGATCGGGCGGTGCAGCGAGTGCGGGGTGCGGTTCCGATGGCTTCACGCGCTCCGCCCGGATTGGTGCGACGCCGACGGAAGGGTGCAACGGTGGTCGTTCGAGCACGGCGATCGGGTCAGCCTGTGGCGGTTCGTGCGGACGTCGATGCGACTGCTTGTTCCCGAGCGGTTCTTTGGGGGGCTGTGCAAACACCACGCTCGGCGTGGGTGGCGGCCATGTTGGTGATCTGGGCGGGCGTGTATGGGTTGGCGTTAGCAGGTCCGGCGTTGGCCGCAAGGTTGTTCCCGTACCCGGAAGTCTACGGGCTTGTTCTCAACGCAGACATGGTGGTGCGACTCTTCTGGGATGCTTGGCCGTTCTGGATGGGTTGCATGCTTGTCCCCCTGACTTGGATGGTCTCGCAAATGTGGACTGGGGTGACTTTCGCCCGTTGGAAGCGAATGCCAAGCATCGGATTTGGTGATGCGTCACGGCTGGCGGTCTACGGCGTTTGCGGCGTGCTCATACTCAACTTGGTAATCGACCTAGGAATCTGGGTATTTATGCTCGGTCAGTTCACAATGAGCTGGAAGCCGGTGGCTTGGCTCGGGGTGTTGCTCGGTTTGGCGTGGTCGTTTGTCGTGCTGGTGCAGTGGTGGCCGCTGGCGCTGGCAAACTTCTTCCATTGCCGGCGTCGCGGGGTGCTGTCTTGGTTGCCCACGGCAGTGGGGGCGGTCACCGGCGCGTTCGCTGGTGGAATGATCTACTTGGCATACGTTCTTTGATGTGTAGTTGAGGCGGCGGAAGGGGGAGGGCGGCATCGGTGGCACCGGCTTCCAGCCGGTGACGGCCGATGCGTTTGGAATGGAACAAGGGCGGTGATCCGGATCACTCCCAACACCGGCTGGAAGCCGGTGCCACCTCCAGCGGTGCCACCTTCGGATCAGAACGGCCAAACCCGCCCGAAGATGTGGCGCAGGCGGTCGATCCGGTGTTTCAGGGCCAACCGGCGGATATTGGGGTCTGAGGGAGCGAGCGCCTGGGCGCGCTTGAGGCACGCCGAGGCCTTGGTCCATTGCTTGGCCCTCAGGTAAGCCAAAGACAGGTTGTGCCAGGCCTCGATGATGGTCGGATCAAGCCGGAGGGCCCGGCGTTCGGCGCGGAGGCCGGGGCGGACCATGCCGCACTGGAGGCAGGCGACGGCGAGGTGGTGGTGGGCCTGGGCGTCTTCGGGGGTGGCTCGGGCGAGTTTGGTGAAGACGGACGCGGCCTCGCGGGGCATGTTGGCGTCGAGGAGGAGGACGCCGAGTTCGCGGAGGTGGTCGGGGGCGGAATCGGGGAGGGGATTTACCGCGGAGGACGCGGAGTTCGCGGAGGGAGGCGGGGAGTGGGCTTTGGAACGAGGCGGACCGTCTTGGGACGCCCGGCGCAGCCGGAACAGTTCACGCTTGAGGTGCTTCTGGGCGGCCTCGGGCTTGCCCTGCATCAGGCGGATACGGGCCAGACGCAGCCGGGCCTCGGGGTGCTCCGGGGCGGCCCGCAAGACGCGGTTGAAACGCTTGGCCGCGACCGTCAGGCGGTGCTGGCGGGCCGCGAGTGTCCCCAGGGCGAAAAGGGCGTCGGCGTGACCGGGGCGGAGTTCCAGCACGCGGCGGAACTTCTCGCCCGCCTCGGCCTCGCGGTTGGATTCGGCGAGCAGGTCGCCAAGATCGAGCAGCGTGTCGATGTCGCCGGGGTTTTCGCGGAGTTCGCGGAGATACCACTGGCGGGCCTCGTCGGGACGGTTCAGACGCTGGAGGCAAAAGGCCAGCCGGGCGGCGACGCGCGGGGACGGGGGGTTCTGGCGTGCCTCGCGGTCGGGGGAGGCGGCGTCCGGGGGGGCGGACTGGAGTTTCAGGGCTTCGCGGAAGCACGCCGCGGCACGCTCGAACTCCCTCCGGTCGATCAAAGCCTCGCCCATGTTGGCATAAGCGTCGGCGTGGTCGCCTTCCAGTTGGAGGGCCTGGTAGAACATCACCTCGGCCTCTTCGGTGTGCCCGGTGCGGGCCAGGGCCTCGATGGAGTGGACGAAGGCGTCGAGGCGGTTGGGGTCGAGTTTCCGGGCGTTGGCCAGAGGCTCGACGGCCGAGGCGGGGTCGTCGGCGCGGAGGTGGTTCACCGCGCTCGCCACCCAGGGGGTCGCGTCCCGGTTCGGGCTGTGCCGTGCGGCGTCGGCGAAGGCCTTGGCGGCTTCGGCCCACTTTTCCGCGGCTTCGAGGGTCATCCCCAGGTTGAAGTGCCACTCGGCCCGGTCGGGGTGGGCCGCGAGGGCCTTGCGGAGCAGGCGCTCGGCCTCGGACCACCGCCCGGCCTCGAAGCACTCGTGGGCCTTGTCAACGTGCTCGTCGGCGTCGTGCCACTCGTTGCTCATTGGGAACGGCGGGGTCCAATGGGGTTGGCTGAGACAGGAGAGTGCGAGTCAGGCGTCATGGTAGGGGACTCCGGGGGGGTGGGGAAGTGGTCGAGTGGTCAAGTAGTCGAGCGGCGGAGTTGGAGTCGGTTTGGGGTGCATGTGATTGTGGTGATTTCCCAATTTCATGGAATCTCCACGCTCGGCGCGTGGACCTTTGCTCTTTCGTTGGTATGAATCTGGTGGTGAAATCTCGCGTGCGACAGTTCGGGGTGGTGGCGGCGCTCGTGCTGGGGGCGGGCGCGGTCGCCTTTGCGGCGCGCCCGGCGCGTCAGGGTGAGCCCGAGAACCGCTGGACGGCGGTGATCGAGCGGGCCGCCAGCGACGACGCCGCGCTCACGGCGCTGCGTTCGGCGCTGGGGCCTTCGGCCGATCCGGCGTTGCGGGTCGAGGTGCTGCACGCCATCGAGAACACGACCGAGCCGGCCGCAGCGCTGATGCCGCTGGTGGCGGGGGTGCTGCAGCAACCGGTGGACGCCGACACGCTGCTCACCGCGCTGCGGGCGATGGGCGGGTTCCGCCAGCGCGAGGCGGTCGGCGAAGTGCTGCGGTTCGCCTCTTCGGCGAAGGACATCTTCCAGCGGCCCGAACTGGTCACGCAGGCCGCCGCGACGCTGTCGCGCCAGACCGGGCGTGTGGACCCGACCGGTGAGATCGATTCTTGGACGCGGTGGTTCGATTCCACGAAGGGACTGGGCGAGCGCGGCTGGGCCGAGATGGTGGCGGGGCTGCACGCCGAGCGCTCGAAGGAAGCGGAACAGCGCCGTGCCGAGAGCGAGGCCCGGTTGGCCGGGGTGTACCGGCGACTGCTGGTGAGTTTGCCCGAGAAGGACCGTGCCCCGGTCATCGCCGAGATGATCCTCAGCGACGCCGCCGAAGTGCGGGTGCTGGGTGTTGACCAAGCGACGCGGGCGGTGCTCAACGGTGTGACCATCGGCCCCGAGGTGGCCGCGGCTGGGATTTCGAGATTGAACGATCCGGACCAGGCGGTGCGGGCCGAGGCCGCCACGCTGCTGGAAAAACTGGACGACCCGAGGATCGCCGCGGCGGCGGGGGCCGCACTCGAACGCGAGAGTTCCCCCGTTCCGGCGGCGGCGATCCTGCGCGTTCTGGCGACCCACCCGGTCCCCTCGGCCCTGCGCGATGTCGCGGCGTGGCTGGATTCCGTCGGACCCGCGTTCGCCCCGGCGGTCGAGGCGGCGCTGGCGCTCGAGCGCTCGGGCGCGATGAAAGACCCTGACCTGACGGCGCGGGTGCGAGACGTGCTCTCGGCGCTCCCCATGAACCGGCACACCGCCGGCACCGTGACGCTGCTCGCGCGTGTCGGCGGCGTGGAGCGCGTAGCAGGGTTGATCGATTCCGCGTCGGAGGATGTCGCCGTCGCCGCGGCGCGGGCGGTCGTCGATTCGCCGGAGATGGTCGACCGCGTGGTCGCCGCAGCCTCGGGTGCGGGTCGGCCGAGGGCGCTGTTCGAGCCGGCGGTACAGATGTTGGCGAAGCACCGGCCCACGGCGGCGGGGTTCGCGCAGGCGGAGACGCTGACGCCGCCGTCAGCAGAGCGCGGGGCCGCCGCGCTGTCGGCGTACGCGGCGGCGCTGCCGATGTCTGAACTCCTTCTGGTTTCCAATCGGCAGAGTGATCTTGTGATTCGTGAGCGGTACCTGAGCGCGGCGGCCCCCGGCGCCGAGGTCAGCCCGGTGCTGGCGCGGACGCGGCTGCAACTGAAGAACCCCGGCGGCGCCCTCGCCGGCCTCGACGCCGCGTGCCCGCTCGGCGGGCCGATCGGCCCGAACCCCGACCCGGCGAGCGGTGCGAGCGCGTGCGATGCCTGGGCCGCGCCGCTGCGCGTGACCGCGCTCGCGTGGCTGGGGCGCGTCGAAGAAGCGGTGGCGGAGACGCGGCGCGTCGGGGTGGCGGGCGTGCCGGTTGAGGCATGGCTGGAAGCGCTGGCGGCGGCGCGGGAGATGCCGCACGCCGGGAAGATCGAGTCGGCGGTGCGGGAGCTGTACTCCACGCGGTTGACCGAAGAGCAGTCGGCCCGGCTGGAGGCGCTCGGGGGTTCGGGGCGGTAGCCGCAGCGCTGCTTCAAGCAGCAAAGCAGCAAAGCAGCAAAGCAGCAAAGCAGCAAAGCAGCAAAGCAGCAAAGCAGCAAAGCAGCAAAGCAGCAAAGTCGGTCTTCGGGAAACCGTGGGGGCGATTGCGGCGGAATGCCATCTCACGCGGCGTTTTCGTGAGTTCCTGTTCCGGACCGACCGATCGAGCCGTACGTCGGCCCGCGTATGCTGCTCGGGTTCCTGACCCGCTATTGGAGAATGCCATGCAACGAGGCTTTGTCGCTCGGTTTGTCGCTTCGGTGTTGTTCGCCTCGGGCGTGTGTGCGGGGCACCCGAACCATCCGCCCGCCGCGGGGGAAGCGGGGCCCGAGGTGCAGGCGCTGGAGGAATCCCGCAAAGACGCGGCGGTGTGGGAGGCGAAGGTCGCTCAATCGCCCGAGGATGCGCGGTACCTCTCGGCGCTGGGCGACGCTTGGCTGAAAGTCGCGAGGATCACCACCGACCATCTCGACTTTGCCAGGTCCGAGGCCGCGTTCCGCAAGGTCTACGCAGCCGACCCGCTGAGTGATTGGGCGCCGTACGGCCTGGCCTACGCGCTGCTCGGGCAGCACCGGTTCAAGGAATCGCACGAGTTTGCCCGCCGCGCGGCGTTCCAGCACCCCGAAGAAACCGAGACCCTCGCCCTCATCTGCGATGTCCATCTCGCCCTGGGCAACAGCATCGAGGCGCGGGCCATCGCCCAGCGCATGGCCGACGAGAAGTTGACGCTCGAATCGCTCTCGCGGCTGGCACTGGCCCACCAGGCGTGCGGCGACATGGACAAGGCCCTCGTGTCCATGCGCGAGGCCTTCGAGGCCGGTGGATTGCTCGATGCCAAGCCGAAAGCGCTGGCGTGGTGCAGATCGATGCTCGGCGATTTCGCCCTCGAAACGGGCGACCTCGAATCGGCCCGGGCCGAGCACGAGGCGGCGCTGCTGCTCGATCCCGGCTGCCACCACGCGCGCTGGCAACTGGCGAAACTCGACCTCCGCGACGGCAAGGCCACCGACGCGCGCGACGCGATGCTGTCGGTGACCGCGTCGTACCCCAAGCCGGTGTACTTCGTGACTCTGGGCGATGCCCACAAGGCCGTCGGCGGTGCGGACGGCGAGAAACTCGCCGCGGCGGCGTACAAGGACGCCGAGTCGCGGATGCTGAAAGAGATCGACGCCAAGGGCCTCGGGCACATCCGTGAACTGGCCGAGTTCTGGCTCTCGCACGGCGGGGACGCGAACAAGGCCGCAGAACTCGCCCTGCGCGACGTGAACGAGGTGCGACAGGACTTCGGCGCGTTCGATACGGCGGCGTGGGCGCTGTTCAAGGCGGGGCGCGCGAGCGAGGCCGTGCCGATGGCGCTCGAAGGGCAGATGCGGAACGCGGGCGACATCCGCTCGAAGTGCCGTGCCGGGATCGTGCTGGCGTCCGCAGGCCGTGTGCTCGAAGGGCGGCAGTTGCTGGCGCGGGCGCTGCTCAGCCGCGAGGCGATGGAGCCGGCCCTGGCCGAAGAGGCGGATCGACTGATGGAGCGGACGGCAACGGGTCTCGGTGCTGCATCAACCCCTGGGGGGGCCGGAGGGGATGCGGGGGGCGCGGGGGGCGGCAAACGATGAAGCGCCGGGCGCTCATGGGGTTGGCTTTTGTCTTGGCGCTGGCTGCGCTCGTGCTGTGGAACCCGATGGAGCGCGGACGCGGGTCCGGCGGTGCAATGGAGCACGCCGCGCCGCAGGCGGGCGGCGACGGAGTGGGATGGAGCGCCGGGTCCGTGCCAAAGATCGCGCCCGAGCCGCGATCGGAAAAGGCTGAACCGGTGACATCGGCGTGGTGGAACACCGCCCGCGCAGCGGACGACGACCCGGCGGCACCCCTGCCGATCCGCAAGATTAAGACGCCGTCGGGAGAAGTCCGGTTCGTTTCGGCGGTGATGTCGATGGAGATCGACAGTATTGATCCATCGATCGATCCCGAGGCGGCTGCACGCGCCGCGGAAGAGGCGGACGCCGCAGGGGAATCGTCCGATCTCGACGACGATCACCCGGGGTCGTACTGGAAGAACCTGGGCTACACCTCCATCCGCGCCGTGCTGACGGACCTGGGCGTGAGCGCGGACAAGGCGTGGGTCGACAGCGCGTCGGGCCAGATGACGGTCTCGCTGCGGAGCGGGCAGGACGGCGGCGCGCCCGGCGAGCAACTCATCGTGTTGGCCCCCGAATCCACCCCCGGCGACGCCGACGGCGACGGCAAGGCCTCGGGCCTCGACGTCGCCCGCTTCCTGAAGGCTTACGGTGCCAAGAGCATCGACGCCGACGCGAACGATGACGGTGTGGTGGACCAGCGCGATCTGGTGCGGTTTCTGCGGGAGTGGAGCGAAGGGGCCGGGTGAGGGTTGCTGCGGCGGTGTGGATTTCGTGTCGCTGCACCGGGGGGCGAACGGACGACGAACCGCGTCCCGCTAGAATCCCCCAATGAGCCAGACATCCCCTCATCCGCTGCACGATGAGGTCATCCTCGTCATCGATTTCGGGAGCCAGACGGCTCAGTTGATCGCGCGCCGGGTGCGGGAGGCGGGGGCGTTCAGTTTGCTCATGCCGCCGACGGCGTCGATCGAGGCGATCAAGGCGTACAAGCCCAAGGGGATCATCCTTTCCGGCGGGCCTTCGAGTGTGTACGAAAACGGCGCACCCACCATCGACAAGCGCGTTTTCGAGTTGGGCGTGCCCGTGCTGGGCATCTGCTACGGCATGCAACTGGCGTGTCACCTCATGGGTGCCCAGGTGAAGGGCGGCCACGCCCGCGAGTTCGGACGTGCTTCGCTTGAAGTCGAGCAGGCCGGCGGCCTCTTCAAGGCGATCCCGGCATCGACCAGCGTGTGGATGAGCCACGGCGACCAGGTGCATGATGCGGGGCAGCAGTTTGCCACCCTGGCGAAGACGCCGACGTGCGCCAACGCCGCCGTAAGGCACAAAACGCTGCCGTTCATCGGCGTGCAGTTCCATCCCGAAGTCACCCACACCCCCCACGGCGTCGAGATGCTGCAGAACTTCGTCTACGAAGTCTGCGGCTGCCGGGGCACGTGGAAGATGACAGGGTTCCTCGAGAGCGAGATCGCACGGGTGCGCGACGTCGTAGGGAACTCTCGGGTGATCTGCGGTCTGTCGGGAGGCGTCGATTCGAGCGTGTGCGCAGCGCTCTTGGCCAAGGCCATCGGGCCGCAACTCACGTGCGTGTTCGTCGACAACGGCCTGCTCCGCAAGAACGAGCGGCAACTGGTCGAGACCACCTTCCGCGACCATTTCGATACCGACCTGCGCGTGGTCGATGCCGAAAGGGAGTTTCTGGGAGACCTTGCCGGCGTGACCGATCCGCAGGAGAAGCGTAAGCGCGTCGGGCGGCGGTTCATCGAGGTGTTCAAATCCGCGACGCGGGATATCAAGGACGCGAAGTTCCTGGCGCAGGGGACGCTGTACCCGGATGTGATCGAGAGCGGGCACAACGCCGCGGGCACGAGCGCGGGGATCAAACTGCACCACAACGTGGGCGGTCTGCCCCCGAAGCACGAACTGGGGTTCGACCTCATCGAGCCGCTGCGCGACCTGTTCAAGGACGAGGTACGAAGGTTGGGTGAAGTGCTGGGGTTGCCCCCGAAGATCGTGTGGCGTCACCCGTTCCCCGGCCCGGGCCTCAGCGTCCGCGTGCTGGGCGAGGTGACCAAGACGAAACTCGATGTGCTGCGCGACTGCGATGAAATCCTCCTCGAAGAGATCATCGCGGCGGACCTGTACGACAAGACCAGTCAAGTGTTCGCCGTGCTGCTGCCGGTCAAAAGCGTGGGCGTGATGGGCGACGGCCGGACCTACCACAACACCGTGGCGATCCGCGCAGTCGAGACGCAGGACTTCATGACCGCGGACTGGGCCCGCATCCCCTACGCCGTGCTGGCGAACATCTCGTCGCGGATCATCAACGAGGTGAAGCCGCGCGACGGCGTGGGGGTGAACCGGGTGGTGTACGACATCTCGTCCAAGCCGCCGGCGACGATTGAGTGGGAGTGAGGGGGCAATAACTAGCGTCTTGTCCCGCCCCCCTCGAATCATGTTTCACCCGATGCGCCTCGAACCTATACTGTGCCCATGTCCGCCATGCCCACAACCGAAATGTCGTTCCGGTTCACAACCGCGACGAAGGACAGAATCGAAGCCGAGGCCAAGCGACTGAACCTCACCACGGCGGCGTTCATGCTGTATTTACTCCAGCGGGCTGGTCTTCCCGTTCCAGAAGCGGCGTCGTTGGACCGCGACGTCCATGAGATCTTCGGCAAGAACGGCGATCTCATGCGGCGGCTGGCCAAATGACGCCGGGGCCGATCCGTTTCGTCACCGTGCCGGAAGTGTTGAGGCTCCACGCCATCCTGATCGAGGATCAGGGCGGTGATCCATCACTCCGCGACCCGGGATTGCTCGAGTCTGCAGTTGCACAGCCCCAGCAAACGATGTTCGGCGAATACCTGCACCCCGACATCGTCTCGATGGCGGCTGCCTACGCCTTCCACATCTGCGGCAACCACGCTTTCGTGGATGGGAACAAGCGCGCGGCGACGGCCGCGATGATTAAGTTCTTGAATGACAACGGCTGGTCATTCAATGCGACGGCGGATGAGGCCGAGCCTGTCATTCTGCGGCTTGCATCCGGGATGATGGAGAAGGCTGAGTTGACGGCTTGGCTCCGCAGCCATGCTCGGGAGAAGACCACGATGGAGCTCCGAGATTTCTTTCGCGCCTTGACGCACGACGAGATTGCCGCGCTGACGCGAGCATTTCATACCGCTGGCAATCACGAAGAGAGACTCGCCTCAATCCGGGAAGCTCAGGCTGCCATGCCTGTAATCACAGAATGCATGGAGAAAATGCTGAGTGAACAAGTCCGAACGTCCGAGTCCGCCCATCATTACGCGGCAATCTTGAGCACGCTGATGGCGATCTACAGAATTGCCGAAGATAAAGGCTATGAGTGGTGACCCCTCCCGCCCCGCACGCCATCAAAGTCTCGCCACCCTCGCGGGCCTATCAGGTCCGCGCGGGCACCGGCCTCCTCGCGACGCTGGGCAGCCATATCCGTGAGATGTCCGGTCCAGGCACCCGGCGTTCCCATCTCGTAGCCGATCGTGATCTGCCAGCCGCGATGGTGGCCCAGGCCAGAGTATCGCTAGAGAACAGCGGTTTCGCCGTCACGCTCTCAACAACCCCCGCCACAGAACGAGAAAAATCCATCGAATCCGCCGCCGATGTTCTCCAGCAACTCCTCACCTCCAAGCACGAACGCACCGACCCCATCATTTCCCTCGGCGGCGGCATCGTCACCGATCTCGCCGGCTTCGTCGCCGCCACCTACCGCCGCGGCGTCCCGGTCATCCATTGCCCCACCACGCTGCTCGCGATGGTCGACGCGGCGGTGGGGGGGAAGACGGGCGTGAATCTGGCGCTGGCCGATGGCAGCCTTGCCAAGAACATGGTCGGGGCCTTCTGGCAGCCCCATTTGGTCCTGTGCGATACCGACACGCTCCGTACGCTGCCGCTGCGGCAATTGCGGGCGGGGATGGCCGAATGTCTCAAGCACGGCCTGCTCGCAGCGGGGTTGCCCGAGGGGCAGGGGCGGGATTGTTCGCTGTGGCGCTGGACGCTGGACCATCTCGATGCGTGCCTGCGGCTGGACGCGTCGCCGCTGGCAGAACTGATCGCGCGGAACATCGCCGTGAAGGCCGGGGTGGTATCGAATGACGAGCGCGAGGAAGCGCCATCAAGCACCGGGGGTCGGGCGCTGCTCAATCTCGGGCACACGTTCGCGCACGCGATCGAGACCCTGCCGGGCCTGGAACCCGTGGGGGCGGGGCTGGGACCGGTGGAAGCGGGCGCGATGACCACTGACGCCCCGCACGGCCGCTTCATGCTCCACCACGGCGAGGCCGTCGGCCTCGGCCTGATCGCCGCGGCGGCCGCCTCACGGAGCCTCGGGATGCTCTCGGAAGCCGACGCCAGCAGCATCCGGACGGCGGTCGAACGGACCGGCCTGCCGACCGCCCTCCGCGGCCTCCCCGAAGACGCCGCCCTCATCGAACGCATGAGCCACGACAAGAAAAACTCCGGCGGCACACTCCGGCTCATCCTGCTCAAGAGCCTCGGCGAGGCCGTGGTCGTCGAGAACCCGCCCATGGACGCCGTGCGGGCCGGATGGGCGGCGATCCGGGCGTGACCTGGCCGCGCTCGGTGGGGCAGGCTTCCAGCCTGCCATCTCGAAGCGGGCAGGCTGGAAGCCCGTCCCACAGATTCAGGCTGAGGCACCACCCGCGTTATCGGCGTCTGTCGCCGCATCAACCAGTCCCTACACTCTCCCCCTATGCGCGCCATCGTCACCGGCCAGATCGGAATGGACAAAAAGGACTACCTCCGCGGCGTCGTCGACTTCGCGGGACAGCAGGGCGAGCCCGTCGCCCTCTACAACATCGGCGACCAGATGTACGCCGAGGCCCCCGACGTACGCCCCGGGCGGATTCTCGACCTGCCCTGGAGCCGCCTCCACTCGCTCCGCCGGGCCGCGTTCAAGGACGTCATCGCCCAGAGCGCGGGCAAGAACAACCTCATCGTCAACACCCACGCGACCTTCCGCTGGCGTCACGGCCTCTTCGCCGCGTTCGACTTCGACCAGATCCGCGAGTGCAACCCGGACCTCTTCATCTGCCTGGTCGACAACATCGAGGTGGTGCACCACCGCCTGCACCGCGACTTCGAGATCGACGCCAACCTGAAGGACTGCATGGTGTGGCGCGAGGAAGAAATCCTCGCCACCGAACTCATGGCCCAGGCCATGGGCAAGCCCTTCTACATCCTCTCGCGCGGCCGCCACGATCCGACGGTCCGCACCGCGTTCCGCCTCATCTGCCGCCCGCAGATGAAGAAGGTCTACCCATCGTTCCCCATGAGCCACGTCGTCGACATGCCCGACGTGCTGGCCGAGATCGACCTGTTCCGCGCCGAACTCGCCAAGCACTTCGTGACCTTCGACCCCGGTGACGTGGACGAGAAACTGCTGCTTGAACGCGGGCTGGTCGCCGCCCGCGAGGGCAAGGAATTCCTCGAGGTCGCCCCGCACTCGTTCGGCGGCAGCAAGGCCGCACCGGGGGGGAGCAAGCCCATCAAGGTCAGCGTCCGGGAAATCCTCGACATCGCCGGCGACGTCGACGGCCAGATCTACATGCGGGATTTCAAACTCATCGACCAGTCCGACATGATCGTCAGTCTGGTCCCCGAACTCCCCGGCGGCGTCCCCGGCCTCTCCAGCGGCGTCGAACGCGAACTACAGCACGCCTTCGAGCACACCAAGGAGGTCTACATCGTCTGGAAGCCCAAGAAGAGCCCCAGCCCCTTCATCACCGAGACGGCGACCAAGGTCTTCAAGTCCGTCCCCGAAGCCCTCGAACACTTCGAGAAGCAGGGGATGTTTGGTGCGAAGAACCTCTTCGGGCACTAGGCATCCAGGCATCAAGGCATGAAGGCATCGCGACGCAACCGCAGATCGGGCATCGACTCCCCGATCAATCGCCATCGTCGCCATGCCTCGATGCCCCCTGCCTCGATGCCTTCCCCAAAAACGCAGAAGCCGTCGGAGCGCGAGAGGACGACGCGCCACGAACGGCTTCCGCGACACTGAAGAAGAGTCGGCGTACAGAAAACTGCCGACGGAACGCGCCGGGGAAATCGTGTCGGCGATTCCTGCGGTTCCCCTCCATGTTGGGGTTCGCCAGGCAGCACGGACGGGGCTTCGGGGACAGGACACCTACGCGGTTTTTCACGCCGGTCCTTCGCACGCACCTTGGCTCGGTCTGTGGTGGACTGACTCTTCCCACACATGTATACGGAAGAGGTGCCCGCGCGGTTTCACACCGCCTTCACACGCCATCGGTCGCTGTTTTTAGGCGGTTTCGACCGAGAAACCGGGCCACGGCGCGTTATCGATCAGACGCACCTGGCCGCAGCGCGCCGCCGCGAGCACCCTCGCTGGCTTCCCCGCTTGAACCGCCCCCAGTGTCGCGCCGTCACGCACCGCGACGTACTCCGGCACCAGACGGTTCGCCAGCAGCACACGCCGCCCGGCCTCCTCCGCCGCTCGCGGATCGGTGTGACGCCCCGCCTCCTCAAGCGCTCGCGCCATCGCCGGCGCACGCCGACGGTCCTGCGGCATCAGCAGTGTGTTGCGGCTGCTCATCGCCAGCCCGTCGGGTTCTCGGATGGTGGGGTGGCCGATGATCCGCAGATCGGGCAGTTCAACAGCCGCCATCGCACGCACCACGGCGAGTTGCTGCCAGTCCTTCTCGCCGAACACCGCGACGGCGGGGCGTACCAGTTCAAACAGCCGCAGGCACACCTGGCACACACCCGCAAAATGCCCGGGACGGTGCGCGTCTTCAAGCCCGGGGGCGGTGGCCGCCTCGGGCAGTTCCGGGACGCGGACGCTTACACTCGGCGGGTACATCGTTTCAACGGCCGGCGCAAAGACGCACGTCGCCCCGGCGGCACGGCACAACGCGGCATCGGCCTCAAGCGTGCGCGGGTACCGCTCCAGGTCCTTCGGATCGTTGAACTGCGTGGGGTTCACGAACACGCTGACGACCACCGGCATCCCGGAGCGGGCGGCAAGAGAGGCCGCGTGCCGGATCAAGGCGGCGTGCCCTTCGTGCAGCGCGCCCATCGTGGGGACGAACACGCCGTGGTGGTGGGGGGCTAGGTCTTCAACGGTGTGGGCGAGGTGCATGGCAGGAGCGGGTCGGATCTTACTTCGCCTTCTCCTTCACCTTCCGCATGAACTCCGCCTCGGCCTCCTGGAACTTGCCCATGGAGGCATCAAGGTCTTTCAGCAGGGCGTCAACGTTGCTGTCGCCGGCTTTCAGGCCACCCGACCCGTCCGACAACCCCTTCAGGGCCTCCGCCGCCGAAGAGAGTTCCGACACCGACTGAGCGTACGCCCGCGCCGAGTCGTACAGCAACTCAAACTCGTAGTCACGCTTGTCCGGTCGGTACACCAGCCGCCACGGCGAGCGCCGCACCTCGGCCAGCGTCGCCGCCAACTGGTCGCCGGTGAGCCGGAACTTCGCCATCGTCGAGCGAACCACCGGCACGTTCTCCGAAACCGACGCGTCGACCTTGCTCAGCATGGACTTCGCCGTTTCAAGGGCGGAGTTCGTCTTGGTCCGCGCGTCGTTGACCGTGTCCTCGACCAGTTTGATCGTCTGGTTCTTGAGTTGATCACCCAGTTCGCGGTACGTCTGCGTCCCGTCCTCGGCGTTCTTGATGGTCCGGGCGACCGAGGCCTTGTGCTCCTCGATGAACGCCCGCGCACTGACGGCGACGCCGGTGATCTCATCGAGCGCGGCCTTGCCGCGCTCACGCAGGTCGGGCACGTCCTTCTCGACAAACGACGCCGCACCGGACATGACCTTCTTGCCGTCGTCGGTGATCACGTCGAAATCGCCGTACCACTTCGAGCGCTTCGCGCTGAACTCCTCGACCTCGGCCTTGACCTTCTTGATGGTCGATTCGGTGTCGGCGATGATCGCCTGCACCTGCGTCTTCTGCTCGTCGCCGTAGCCCGCCGCGGCGAGGAAGCCCGGTGCCGCGATGCGCCCATCGATGATGTCCGTCTCGGTCAGCGGCTCACCGTCGCCCAGCGAGGTGAAGTTGAGGTTGCTCACCGACCCGAGCAGCCCCTGTTCGAGGTAAGCCACCGCCCCCTTGCGCAGGGGCGCGGCCTTGGGATCGACCTGCAGCGTCACCTCCATGCCGATGACCTTGTCGCCCTCCATCCTGGGTGCCACGTTCGACACCTGCCCCACCTTCAGCCCGCCCAGCCGAACCTCGGACCCGGACTTGAGACCGGCGACCCCCTCGTTGATATCGAACACCGCGACGCGCGTGACCTTGCCCAGTTTCTCGTAGTACCCGCCCAGCAGCGTGATGATGACCAGCGAGGCGAGGAGCGCACCGACCACCAGCAGCCCGGCGAGCACGTTGTTTCTGGAGCCTCGGCCCATTGATTCACCTCTTCAAATCACCCAACGTCCGACGCGGGCACGGCACGGGGCCGGCCGGCGCGGACCCAACACGCGACGAACCGCAGACTTTGACGCAGGGGAGCGGATTGGTCAAGCCCGATCCGCTTCCAGCCACCCGCCGTCATGCCTTTGACACCCCCGCCGCCTCGCTCCGCGTCGTCGCAACACTCGGCATCACCCCGAGCAGGGCCTCCACCGGCCCGCCCAACAAATCCTCGGCGTAGTTCGTGTCCGCCTTCCGCCGCGTGATCGGCCCCTCGGCGTCTCCCCGCAAAAACTGCCGGATCAACTGCTCGCTCTCGGGCCGCTTTTCCGACTCCTCCAACGGCAGTTTCCGCAGGTTGTCGAACCACTCCCGCGTGTTGCACATCAGCAGTTTGCCCTTGTCCAGCATCGCCATCCGGTCGGCGATGGTGAACGCGGAGTCCATCTCGTGAGTGACGACCACGGACGTGACGAACAGTTTCTTGGAAAGGTCGCAGATCAGCCGGTCGATCTCGGCGCTGGTCACCGGGTCCAGCCCTGCCGACGGCTCGTCGTAAAAGAGGATGCGGGGATCAAGGGCCAGGGCGCGGGCCAGCCCCGCCCGCTTCTTCATCCCGCCGGAGATCTGCGCCGGGTACTTCCCCGCGTGCTCGCGCAGCCCCACCTGCTCGAGTTTGATCTTCACCATCGTGTCGATGATGTCGGGGTCGAGGCTCGTGTGCTCCTGCAGCGGCAGGGCCACGTTCTCAGCCACCGTCATCGAGTTGAACAGCGCCCCGGACTGGAAAAGGATGCCGAACTTCCGTCGTGCATCGTTCATCCGGTCCTCGTCGAGGCCGACGATGTTCTCGCCGAAGAGTTCGATCGAGCCCTCGTCGGGGATGATCGAGCCGATGATGTGGCGCAGCAGCGTGGACTTGCCGCAGCCCGAGCCGCCCATCACGACCATCGTCTCGCCCGGCATCACGTCGAGGTTGATCCCATCCAGCACGGCACGACCATCGAACCGCTTGACGAGGTTGCGGATGCGGATGATGGGCTGGACTTCGGTCATGCCGGCGGATGATACCGCGTGGTCCGCTGCACCGGACGCGATGGGTGCCGGGCAACGGCGTCTTCGCCGTGCCCCGCCGACGATCCGGAGCGGGGCACGGCGAAGACGCCGTACCCCGGCACCCGCACCCCAAACCTTTCACACGTCCAAACCCTCAGAAAGCCGCACGAACTCCCGGTACAACTCCGCGTATTTGCCCCCCGCGCTGAGCAGCCCCTCGTGCGTCCCCCGCTCCACGATCCGGCCGTGGTCCAGCACAATGATCTGGTCGCACCGGCGCCCCGTCGACAGCCGGTGCGCCACGATCACGCTGGTGCGCCCTTCCATCAGTTTTTCCAGCGCCAACTGGATGCGGTGCTCCGTGAACGTGTCCACCGCACTGGTCGCCTCGTCCAGCATCAGGATCCGCGGGTCCGCCACCATGGCACGGGCGAACGTCACGAGTTGGCGTTGACCCAAAGACAACCCGCCGCCACGCTCGCCCACGTCCGAATCCAGCCCCTGCGGCAGGGCCTCGAACACTTCCAAACACCCCAGCCGCTCGCACGCGCCGCGCACCTCTTCATCCGAAGCGTTCGGCCGCGCGAAACGGATGTTGTCGCGCACGCTCCCGGCAAACAGGAAGTTGTCCTGAAGCACCAGACCGGTCTGCTGGTGTAGCGAATCCAGCGTGATCTCCTCGATCCGCCGCCCGTCGATCAGCACATCCCCGGATTGATGCGCGTACAGCCGCGTGATCAGCCCCACCGTGCTCGTCTTGCCAGAACCAGTGTGCCCCACCAGCGCCACGCTGCTCCCCGGCGGAACCTTGAAACTCACCTCATGCAGGACAGGCCGATCGGGGTTGTACCCAAAGGTCACGTTCCTGAACTCGATGTCCGCCCCGGCACCCGTGCGCTCCAGCGGACGCGCCCCCGGCGCATCGGTGATCGCGGGTTTCGTATCCAGCAGCGCAAAGATCCGCTCCGCCCCCGCCATCGCCTGCAGCGTCACGTTGTACAGGTCCGCCAGAATGATCACGGACATAAAGAAATTGCCCGTGTACAGCAGGAAGCCGATGAGTTCGGCCAGCCCCATGTGCCCCTCGCTGATCCGCCACCCGCCGAACAGCAAGATCAGCCCCGCCGCGATCTGCCCGCTGAGTTCATAGAACGGGATGTACAGCCCGTGGACCCGCGCCGCCCGCATGTTGTTCGCCGTATGGCTGTCGCACAGGTCAGAGAACAGCCGCGCGTTCACCCCCTCCCGCGCAAACGCCTGCGTCACCCGGATCCCGCTCACCGTCTCGGCGATGTTCGCCGTCAGCCGGCTGAAACTCTCCTGCACCACGCGGTACGCGTTCGTCAGGTGCCGATCAAAGAGCGTGTTCCCAAAGTAAAGCACCGGCCCCAGGGCACACAGGGCCAGCGCCAGCGGCCAATCAAACGAGAACATCCGCGCCAGCGCAAACACCCCCATCCCCACGTGGATCACCGTCCGCGGGATCACCTGCACCGCCGCGGACCGCACCGCAGACACGTCCCCCGTCCCCCGCGAAAGCACCCGCCCCAGCCGCACCTTGTCGAAGAACGACATGTCCAGCGTCTGCACGTGTTTGAACAGATCGTGCCGGATATCGAACACCACGTGCTCGCCCAGTTGGTTCACCGCCAGCAGCCGCACCCGCATGACGAGATAAAACGCCAGCCCCAGCAGCGCCACCGCGCCCGCCCCCGCGAACAGCCCGTACTCCGGCGTCAGCCCCGTCAGTTGCGTCCACTTCTCCGGGTGCTCGATGGTCAGCGCGATGGTCTGCTTGACGGCCTCGGGCACCAGCGAGTTCACCACCGCCAGCACCGCGCCGTAGAAGATGATCCAGATTTGCAGCGACTTATGCCGCCACATGTACGCCAGCAGCCGGCGCGCAATCGACCACCGGAACGGACGGAACTCCGCCTCCTTCTCCTCCTGCGGCGCGGCGGCGATGACGAGCGCCCCGCCCAGTGGGGCGTTCGAAGATGGTAAGGAAGCCCGCCCGCTCATGCCGCGGCCTCCTCGGTGTCATCGTCCAGCGCCAACTGGATCAGCGCGGCAGCCCGGTAGTGCCCCGCCCGGTTCATCAGTTCATCGTGCGTGCCGATATCGACCACGCGCCCCTTCTCCAGCACGATCACCCGGTCGGCCCGGCGCAGCGTGCTCAGCCGGTGGGCCACGATGAAGGTGGTACACCCCTTGGTGTACCGGTCCAGCGCCCGCTGGATGGACGACTCCGTGATCGCATCGACCGACCCCGTCGCATCATCCAGAATCAGGATCGGCGGGCGCAGCAGCAGCGCCCGCGCGATCGTCAACCGCTGCCGCTGCCCGCCCGACAGCGACACGCCGCGCTCGCCGATCACCGTATCCAACCCCTGCGGCGCCTCGCGCACCACGTCCGCCGCCTCCGCCGCGGCGATGGCATCGAGAATTTCGGCCTCTTCAGCATCTGGCCGCCCATACGCCACATTGTTCCGGATGCTGTTGCTGAACAGGAACGGCTCCTGGAACACAACCCCTACCGAGCGGCGAAGTTCATGCACCGGCCATTCGCGTGCATCAACACCATCGATGAATACATGCCCGATCTGCGGGTCATGGAACCGCGAGATGAGCGACAACAACGTTGACTTCCCGCCCCCCGTCGGCCCCACCACGGCGACCGTCTCCCCCGCCTCCACCCGGAACGACACATCCACCAGCGCCGCCCGGTCCAACGATCCCGTGGCGTGGCTCCCCGAATCATCCGCCTGCGACGACCGCGCCGGATACGCAAACGTCACGTTGCGGAACTCAACAGCACCCCGAACAACGGGTGGCATGCCCAAACTTGTTTGGGCATGCTCGGGGTGCGTCATTGAAGATGGTGCCGAAGCCTCCGAGCGTCCCGAAGGGTCAGTCATGCCCAAACGAGTTTGGGCATGCCACCCCTGAGATTCCTGCGCCTGGTCCCCGATCGTCACTTTCTCATCCAGCAACCGGAACACCCGCTCCGCCCCCGCCAGCGCCTCTGGCCCGCTGGCGATGATTTCAAGAATCGCCTGCAACTGCCCCGCCAAATGCCCGAGCAATCCCCGGAAAACCCACAGCGTCCCCAGCGCAATCCCGCCCTCCGCCGGGCCCTTCAGCACAAGCCACCCACCATACAAGAGCAAAATCGCCAAGGTCCACTCGCCGCACGCCTGCGTGAGCGGCTGGAAGTTCCCCTGATCCCGCGCAATCCCGATTCGCTGGTCCCGCGCCGCCGCGGAGCGTTCATCGAACAACTCCAGGCGTCGCTTTTCCTGCCCGAACGCCCGGATCACCCGCACCCCGGCGATGGACTCCTGCAAACTCTTCACCAGCCGGTCCGTCAGCCGCGACTGCTCCAGGAACAGCGGCTTGGTCTTCCGCGCATACACGTACATCGCCACCACCTGCACCGGCACCAGCGCCAGACACGCCAGCGTCAGCCCCGTGTGCGTCGACAGCATGAACCCCAGGAACACCACCAGCGTCACCACCGCCACCACCGACCGCACCATCACCCCCTGGATGAACCCCCGCACCGCCTGCGTGTCGCCGGTGATGCGGTTGATCACCTGCCCGGTGTCGTGGGTATCAAACCACGTGAACGCGAGGCGCTGGAGTTTGTCGTAGAGCCGGACACGGAGGTCCGAGACGCACGTCTGGACGAACCGCTCGTCCGCCACCCGGAGGGCGTACCGAGCCCACGCGTTCAGCAGCGACAGCACCAGCACCCCCAGCGCCAGCGCCGTGAGCGTGTGCATAAACGTCCAAGACCCCGGCGGCGTCATCCACGCCGGCCAGTGCGGCTCCGGAGCCGCCGGGTCCACCTGCCGCCTCACCAGATCGATCGCCAGCCCCTGCCCGCCGAACATCGCCAGCGTGACCCCCTGAAGAAAGATCGTCAGCGCCGCCGACGGCAACGCCACCCACCGGTGCCGCCACGCCAGCCCCCCCAGCCGACGCAGCAGGACACCCAGCGGGATGGTCTCCGCGGGGGTCCGGGTGGTCTGTTCTTTGGTGGTTGTGCCGGGCACGCTGTGCGATGGTAGTCTGCGCACATGCCGACGACGATGATCGCCCAACTTCACGTGCATGCACATTCGGTGGGGCAGGCTTCCAGCCTGCCTCTTGAACAGCGAAGGCAGGCTGGAAGCCTGCCCCACCGGTTCTTGGCGGTTGCTGCGCTCCTCGCCGCCTCTGCCACCCTCACCGGCTGTCTTTCGGACCCCAAGCCCCCGGCGTTCAAGGTCGTCGACGTCGGCGTCACCGAACGCACCGCCGACGGCGTCGTCGTCACCTTCACCCTCGAAGGCACCAACCCCAACAAGGACCCGCTCCCACTCGACGCCGTCTCGTACACCCTCGCCCTCGACGGCCGCCCCGCCGCGAGCGCCACCCGCCAGGCCGAGGCCGAACTCCCCGCCAACGGCACCCAGCGCGTCCGACTCCCCGTCGCCATCCCAGTCAGCGCATCCTCGCCCGAGCCCACAGGCACCAGCGGGTACCGCCTCAGCGGCTCGATGGTCTACCGCATCCCCGGCTCCATCGCCGAGGTCTTCTTTGATGCGGGCCTCCGCCGCCCCAGCACCGCCTTCGGCGAATCCGGCACGCTGGACTTCTCCAAAGCGGTCGCCCAGTAAAAGCGGTTTCGTTCAACGAGTCTCTTCGGCGAAACGACGCCCCAAAGGGGCGCAGTGATGTAGCCACGGGTGGAGCGCAGCGCAACCCGTGGAAACGGTCTGCGTGCGACCTTCATCAATCGATCTCACCTCGCCCCTTGAGGGGCGAAGGGAGTATTGGTGACTTCGTTCTGGCTCCGCATCCGTCGCCCCTGCCGGGGCGACAAAGTCCCGTCTGGACAATGTGATTTCCCCTGTATTCCACGGGTTGCGCTGCGCTCCACCCGTGGCTACACCCTACGGCCCCGTCGGGGCCGAAGACGTGGCGACACGAACCGCACCGACAGGGCATGTTCCCCCCATGCGTCCTTTCCGCGATTCAGCCGGAAGACCAATGAAAAAAGCAGCAAAGACACCGGCACTCCGGTCCTCTTTGCTGCTTTGCCCATTTGCCGCTTTGCTGCTCTGCCGTCGGCTCAAGCCGCCTTCAGCGCCTGACGCTTCTTCCCCACCGTCCGCTGATGAGCGGGCGCACGTCGGGCCGGCTCGGCCGCCATCGCGTCCACCAGGTCCTGCGGGTCGCACGCCCACAGGTCCGCGCCGATCTCTTCCGCCAGCCCCTCGGCACGGTTGAACACCCCGCCGCCGACGACGATCTGCGTGCTGTCACACGCGCCGATCTCGCGGATCGTGTCGATCAGTTGACGCATGTCGGGCAGGTCGCTGGGGGCGCTGGCGAACATCAGGAGCACGTCGGGCTTGTTCTCCTGCACCGTCGCCAGCACCTCGTCCGAAGCGATCCCGCCGCCCGCGAAGCACACCGTGTACCCATTGGATTCCAGCATATCCACGGCCATCTGCGCCCCCAGTTCATCCGCATCGGTCGGCCCGCAGAAGGCGAACACCGTCTTGCCATTGGGCAGCGAGCGCTCGAGTTTCTGGCTCTGCTGATCGACCAGCACGCGGAGCAGGCGGGTGGCCATGTGGTGGGCCAGCGTCGTGATCTGGTCGTGCTTGAACAGGCGGCAGATCATCTCGTACGTCGGCCAGCACACCTCCTGCAGGATGCGCTGCGGCTCAAGCCCGCTGCGCTCGCACTCATTGATGATGTTGCGGCTGGTGGTGCGGTCGCCGTTGACCAGGGCTTCGTAGAACCGCTCGTTCAGCATCTCGATATTCATGGTGCGTGCCTCGTTCCGTGAGTGGGGGGGTGGATGGAAGTGGAGAGACCAGCGAGTCATGCCCCGTCGAGTGCCGTCCGTGGCTCTCGGCGTTGCACACCTTTCATCGCCGCGTGAAAGCGATCTTCCACAGCGTGTTGAAAAGCGTCCGCAATAACGGATTCCCACGTCCGCATCGGTTCTCGTGCGGGTAAACGCCGTTATTTACGGACCATGCGCCGCGCCGCTCAGCGTGCTTCTCGGACTTATCCCGAAGAACGTCCGATCACGCTCCACATCCGCCCGGTAACCAACACGCGCACTTGACAAACTGCCCCGCTTGGAGGGGTGGTGCTTTCCGTGTCGCTTTGACCTGCCCGCGGTGGAATCACAGCCGTGCCGGTGCCCGAAACAAACACCTTTCAGCAAACCCCCACCGAGCACACACACACACCAAACGTCATCGCCGTCTGTTTCACGCCTGAAAACCCCGCCTCCCGCATCGCTACCCCCAACTGCTCGCGCGTCAGAAACGTCTCGACGCTCTTGGGCAAATACTTATACGCCCCGCTCGTATCGCGGCTGATCAGCGTCGCCGTCAGCGGCATGATCTTCGATGTGTACAGGTCATTCGCCCACGCGATCAGCCCGTTCCGCGGCCGATCGAACTCCAGCACCACCACCCGCCCGCCGCTGCGCAGCACCCGACGGAACTCGCGCAGCGCCTTGGCCGGATCGCCCACGTTCCGTAGCCCGAACGCGATCGACACCACGTCAAACGACCCATCGGAAAAGGGCAGGTTCATCGCGTCCCCGTCGAGATACTCCGGCAGCACGCGGGCCGTCACCGAGCGATTTGCCGCCGACGTCCCCGGCACCTCGTTCGACCGCAGCCCCCGAGCCACCCCGCTCTTGGCACAAGCGATGTCCAACATCTGCGGCGTGAAATCCAGCCCAACAACCCTTCGCGGATTCACCGCCGCGAACGCCCGCGTCAGATCCCCCGTTCCGCACGCCACATCCAAGACATCCTCGCCGGGCTTCACCCCCGACAGCCGCACCGCGGCGTTCCGCCACGCCACGTCCCGCCCGAACGAGTGCACCCGGTTGTTCAAATCATAAGAAGGAGCAATCGCCGCGAACATCCCCCGCACTTTCTCCGCCTTGTGGGCGTGCTGGTGCGGGTTGGACTTCAGTTCGCTTTCAGACCACGCAGGTGAGGACATGCAGCCGATGGTAGGGGGCGCTGGCGCTCCATCCGAACCCCGAGCGCGAGCTCGGGGACAGAATCTCGACCGCACCGCCGTGCCCATCGGCGTCGGTTGTGGACGGCGAGAGGCCCCCGAACTCGCGCCCGGGGGTCGGGTGGAACGACGGCGAAACACAGACGACTTGCCCCCACCCCCCAAACCGGCAACACTCCACGCACGCCCCCTTCGGAGGACCCCACATGAACCGATCCGCCGCCTTCACCCTGCTCGCCCTCGCCGGCGCCGCCATTCTCGCCTACGGCTGCGCCAAAAACGCCGCCACCGGGCGCACCCAGTTCAACGTCCTCAGCCGCAGCGATGAGGTCCAGATGGGCGCCCAAGCCGCGCCGGGACTCATTCAAGGCTACGGCGGCGAAGTCCCCGACCAGGTCCTCCGCGACTACGTCACCCGCATCGGCCTCAAAGTCGCCGCCGGCGTCGAGAAGCAGTACAAGGACATCCCCTGGAAGTTCACTCTCCTGAACTCCGATGTCATCAACGCCTTCGCCCTCCCCGGCGGCCAGGTCTTCATGAGCCGCGCCCTCATGGAACGCATGACCAACGAGGCCCAACTCGCCGGCGTCCTCGGGCACGAGTGCGGCCACGTCACCGCCGAGCACATCGACCAGCGCATCGGACGTGACACCGCCCTCCAGATCGGCGCGTCCGTCGGCGGCGCTCTCGGCGGCGCGGACTACGGCCAGATGATCTCCACCGTCATCTCCCAAGGCGGCGGCCTCTTCTCGCTCAAATACGGCCGCGGCGAAGAATCCGAAGCCGACGCCCTCGGCATGCGCTACATGGCCCGCGCCGGGTACAACCCCAAGGGCCAACTTCAGGTGATGGAGATCCTCAAGGAAGCCAGCAAGGGAGCAGGGGGGCAGCCCGAATGGCTCAGCACCCACCCCGCCCCCGAGACCCGCATCAAAGAAATCAAGGCCGCCCTCAAAGACAAGTACGTCAAAACCCAGGACAACCCGGCGTACGTCTTCGACGAAGCCTCCTTCGCCCCCATGCTCGAACGCCTCAAGCGCCTGCCCCCCGCCCCCAAGCCCAGCGCGAAGTAAGGCCGTCCCCCGAGGCCCGCCCCGATGTTCCGGACGAAAGCTGCCGTAGTTTCGCTGCTGTCTCTCGCGATGTTCCCCGCGCTCGTGTCGTGTTCCGCTGAACGCGTGGCAGACAAGGCCACCACACAGCCGCCCCCTGCGCCCCAGCCCGAACACCACGCCCTCGAGAACATCTTCCCCGTGATCCCCGGCCTCCTCAGCGGCAGCGCCCCCGAAGACGCCGACGCGCTCGAACAGATCCGCGCCATGGGTGTCAAGACCATCATCTCCGTCGACGGCGCCGCCCCCGGCGCCGCCGCCGCCCAGCGTCTGGGCATGCGCTACGTCCACATCCCCGTCACTTACGCCACCATCACCGACGACCAGCGCCTCGAGATCGCCCGCGCCGTCCGCGACCTGCCCGGCCCCGTCTACGTCCACTGCCACCACGGCAAGCACCGCGGCCCCACCGCCGCCGCCGCCGCCGCCATCACCCTCGGACGCATGACGCCCAACGAAGGCCTCGCCCTGATGCAGAAAGCCGGCACCGCCCCGGCGTACACCGGCCTCTACGCCTGCGTCAGAAACGCCGCCCCCGCGCCCGCCGCCGTTATCGACAACGCCCCCAACGACTTCCCCAGCATTCAAACCCCAAAGGGCCTCGTCTCGGCGATGGTCGAGATCGACACCGCCTGGGAAAACCTCGGTTTCATCCGCAAGGCCAACTGGACCACCCCCGCCGACCACCCCGACCTCGTCCCCGCCGCCGAAGCGGGCCGCCTCGCCGACCACTTCCGCACCGGCGCCCAATCCGAGGAAGCCCGCAAACTCGGCCCGCATTTCCTCAATCGCATCAAGAGCGCGGAATCACTCGCCTCCGCACTCGAAAAAGCCCTGGCCCAGCGCGCCCCCGCAGAAGCACTCCAACCCGCCTGGGCCGCCGTGGACGCCTCGTGCAAGTCGTGCCATGCGGCGTACCGCAACTGAGTCTCCGTCGGCCGTCTGCTATCCTACCCCCCATGAGATTCGACCTCGTGGACGCGGTGATCGAGAAGTCGGCCGAACGGATCGTGACGCACAAGAACGTCTCCTCCGCCGAGGAGTACTTGCAGGACCATTTCCCCACCTTCCCGGTGCTGCCCGGCGTCCTCATGATCGAGAGCATGGTCCAGGCCGCCCGCACACTCGCCAAGTCCAACAACCCCGACCACGCCCGCCACGTCCTCGGCGGCGTCAAAGCCCTCAAGTACGGCACCTTCGTCCGCCCCGGCGACACCCTCCGCGTCGAGGTCTCGCTCGAAAAATCCCACGACGACGGCAGGCTCGACTTCAAAGGCTCGGGCACCGTGCTGAAACCAGACGCTGCACCGGGCATCGAAGCCCCCACGGCGGTCTCGGGCAAGTTCTGGCTCCGACCCATCCGAGTCGCCTGACTTGCACCCGGCGGGTTTGGCCCCGATCATGTCCGGTGGGGCAGGCTTCCAGCCTGCCAGCCTTGGAAAGGCAGGCCGGAAGCCTGCCCCACCGGGCCCGACCTAAAGGAACCCGAATGACCCGCGACGACATCTTCGAGAAGATCAAAGAAGTGCTGGTCGATGCCTTGGGTGTCGACGACGACGAGGTCACGCCCACCGCCCGCCTGCAGGCCGACCTGGGAGCCGAGTCCATCGACTACCTCGACATCTCCTTCAAACTCGAGCAGGCCTTCGGCATCAAGATCGGCCAGGGCGAACTCTTCCCCGACGGCAGCGCCCAGAACGCCGGCTTCGTCAAAGACGGACGCATCACCCCCGACGGCGTGGCCCTGCTGAAGGGCAAACTGCCGCACGTGGATTTCAGCGAGTGGGAAAAGGACCCCCAGATCAGCAAGGTGGGCCACCTCTTCACCGTGAACGTGCTGGTGAACTTCGTGCAACGCAAACTTGGATGATTCACGGCGAAGGCGCGGAGGACGCGGAGAAGATTCTCTTCTTCTTTCCGATCTCATGCCTCGTGCCGCATGCCTGATGCCTTCCCCCTCGATGCCTCTTGCCTCGATGCCTCGATGCCTTGATGCCTTGATGCCTTGATGCCATGATGCCTTGATGCCTTCCTCCTATGCGTTGGATGTGGATCGACAGAATCCTCGAACTCGAACCCGCGAAGCGGATGGTGGCGATCAAGAACGTCAGCCTCGCGGAAGAGCACCTGCACGACCACTTCGAGGCCGACCCACCCGGGGGCGGGGGGCGCGCCCTGCCCGCCGCTCCGATCATGCCCGCCAGCCTGATGATCGAGGGCATGGCCCAGACGGCGGGGGTTCTCGTCGGGCACGCCGGCGGATTCAAGGAAAAGGTGGTCCTGGCGAAGGTGAGCCGCGCCGAGATCGATTTCGATGTGACGCCCGGGAAGACGATCCGGTACACCGCCGTGGTGGAGCGATTGGACGCGAGCGGGGCGTCGACGAAAGGGACCATCGAAGTGATCGATCTCGGCGTTGCCACGGGGCCGGGGACGCAGGGCACCCATGCGAAAGAAATCGGCCGCGTCGACCTGCTCTTCTCGTTCCTCGACCAGAACATGGCGGGCCAGAGTTTCCCCAAGCACAATTTCGTCTTCGGCGAGGGCTTCAAGACGCTGCTTCGAATGAGCGGGATTCCGTGTGATTGAGCGTACTCAGCGCGGGCGATTCGCCCCGTACGCCACCACCGCCTGCAGGTCTTCACGATTCAGCGTCGGGTACTCCGCAAGAATCTCATCGAAGGTGTGCCGCGCCGCGAGGTTGGCAAGCACGGTTCCCAGCGTGATGCGCGTACCGGCGATGCAAGGCTGCCCGCCCATCACGCCGGGGGTGCAGGTGATTCGGTCTTGCCAGCGGATCATGCGATGATTGTAGTTGGGGGGCGGAATCAAATCAGATGAACAAACTCGCCACGCACGCCGTCATCTGCGTCGCCAGCGCGCCCCCCAGCATCGCCCGCAAGGCCAGCCGCGAAAAGTCCTTCCGCCGCGTCGGGGCCATCACGCTCAACCCCCCGATCTGGATCGCGATCGAAGCGAAGTTCGAGAACCCGCACAGCGCGTACGCGGCGATCTGGGCCGACCGCGGGCTCAACACGGCGGCGGGCACCTCGCCGCCGGGCAGCGGCGCGGGGTGCATGATCTGGCCCAAGTGCGTGTAGGCCACAAACTCGGTAAGCACCAGTTTCTCGCCGATGAGGCCGCCGACGATCGCGGACTCGTTCCACGGGATGCCCATCGTCCAGGCCAGCGGCGCCAGCACCCAGCCGAGCAACTGCTGGATGGACAGCGCCGGAGCGCCGAACCACCCGCCCACGCCGCCCAGCAACGCATTGAGCACCGCCAGCAGCGAGACAAACGCGACCAGCATCCCCGCAACGTTCGCGGCGAGTTTCAGCCCGTCGGTGGCCCCGATCGCCGCCGCATCAAACAGGTTCGTCGGCTGCTCCTCCGTCGGCGCCCCCTGCAACAGGGTCGACGCGTCCTCCGCCGGCGGCGTCTCGGTCTCGGGCAAAATGATGCGGGCGATGACGAACGCCGCGGGCGCGCTCATGACGCTCGAAGCCATCAGGTGCGTGGCGAAGAGCACGCGCTGCGCCGGGTCGTCGCCCCCCAGCATGCTGACGAACGCCCCCAGCACGCTCCCGGCGATGTTGGCAAAGCCCCCAAGCATGACCGTCATCAGTTGCGCCCGCGTCATGCCGGCCAGCAGCGGCTTCACCGTCAGCGGCGATTCGGTCTGCCCCAGGAAAATCCCCGCCGCCATGCACAGCGCCTCGGCCCCCGTGACGCCCATCGTCCGCCGCATCAGCCAAGCCAGCCCCGCCACCAGCCGCTGCATCACCCCCACGTGGTACAGCACGCTCATCAGCGAAGCAAAGAAGATGATGATCGGCAGCACCCGGAACGCGAACACAAACCCCCACGGCCCCGACGGGTTGCTCAGGTTCGGCCCAAACAGAAACGCGATCCCCGCGTCCGACTGCGCAATCAGCCGATCCACCAGCCACGCCGCCTGCTGAAACACCCAGATCGTCCCCGGCACCCGCAGAATGAGCGCGGCGATCACCACCTGCATCAGCACGCCGACGACGACAAGCCGCCACGGCACCGCCCGGCGGTTCCAACTCATGGCAAGCGCAAGAAGAATGAGCACGCCGACGCCAAGGAAGCCGGTGAGGTGGGGCATCCGAGGATGGTGGGGCAAGGGAAACGCGGCGTCAATACCGACCTGATCTCACGCGATCGAGTTCCTTGTGCCTTCCGAGGCCCGAAGAGATTACTTTCTACGGGTACGCTGTTCTGTTTTCCAAGTTCGAAGCCTAGCAATCGCCCTGCTGCAACTCGGGCTGCGCAGGGCGGCACGTCTTGGGTCCCAGTCACCCGCCGCAAAGTCGGAGATGATGTCCGTGTAGGCGGGCCCAATCTGAGCCGAAGTGCCTTGGGCCGGAACCAGTCCCTTGGAGATTTCGCGTTAGCTCGATTGACGTGCCAGGTTGACGAGAAGCCGCTTTGGGTGCGGCTCCGCGTCGGGCGACCTCGGCACCTTGCTTGCGGGCACCCCGAGCAGTCTCGAAACGCCGTCGGAATCGGCCAAGAGCCAAGCCTCCACCATCGGCACGGCCAAGCGGATGATCAGGTCCGGTTGTCGCCGAGGTACTCGCTTCTGAAGTACAGGTCCAACACAAACTTGTGACTCAAGATCGGGTAGCGCAAAGACTGGAGACTCTCGCGCGATGCTGTTGAAAGCCGGTACGCGCTCCCAGAACTCCGGATTCCCGTTCGCGACTTGTGCCGCGCCGTCGTAGTCAATACCGGCTTGCGCGAGCAGACGGAGCGCAACGGCCGCATCCACAAGGCCCTCGGTCAACACGAACTCGAATCGCGGTCGGCTCATTTGTTGAGAGCGCCGGTAAACAGCAACGGTTGAGACCCCGTCAGCGATAGACTCGCTTCTCCGATGGACCGCCCTTGCTCGACGAGGAGTTTGATCCGCGTGAAGTCGATTCCGGACCTTACGGACGAGCCCTCCGCAGTTGGAGCGATCACCAGCACTTCCTCCGGACCAATCCCAACGTCGCTCAGGAAACTTTCGCTATGCGTCGCGGCGATCAGTTGGCGGCCCTTTCCGAGCGCCTGAATCCTGGCCATGAACGAAGCGAGCTTGCGCAGGATGTTCGTATGGAGCGACCATTCGGGTTCATCCAGCAGGAGAGGGCCACTGTCGTCAAAGAGTTGCCAGAGCATCGCGATCAGCCGCAGTGTGCCGTCGGAAAGCTGGTTTTCCAACTGCTTTGCCCCCCGCGCTCGCCAGTGCTTGAACTTGACTCTCAAGTGTGGGCGGCCAGTGCGGGCGTCCTGGTGAAACTCAAGATCCGTGAGATTCGGCACGGCCTTGCTCACGATCTTCCCGATCGCTCGCAGCCGTTTCTTCCTTTCGCCGTCCTTGACGGCGGCAACCCGCTGCAAAAAGTCCCGCCCGAGCGCATCAACTCCCGGTGCCAAGCCGGGCGAAGACTGCCCTTCGCGAAGGAGCTGCGGGATCAGGTTCATGTACTCGATGCTGCGGAAGAACTCGGCGATGGGGCGAAAATCCCTGTTGGCCGAGATCTGTTCAAGCGAAGTTTGGCGCAGCCGTAACTCGTCTGTCGAGTCAGCCGAGTCGGGACGAACCAGCACCTCGACTCCCGCACGCGTCACCCGTTCCCTCACGACCCGTGGCGGAGCAATGGGCCCTGCCGACTTGTCGACGTCAAATTCGATTTCGTAACTCCACGCTTGGCTTGACTCGTCGAGTACCTCGACCGCGAGCCGGACGAGAGCGGGGCTCTTGGCATGGATCGACCGCACCGCCTTCATTCCCCCCCGGACGCGATTCACCGCAGGTTCTAGCCCGCCGCCCGTTGCCGCAAGATCATGCAGGAATCGAAACGCGTCAAGCAGGTTGGATTTGCCGCCGGCATTCGGCCCGACAATGAAGACCCTTTCCGTCAACGCGACATCGACTTCCTTGAAGTTCTTCCAATTCTTCAAATGGAGCCGAGTAAATCGCATCGGTTCCCCCCTCACCCATTCGCCATCGCCCCAACACTCACAGTCACCGGCACCATCGTCGGCCGCACCCGCGCCTCGAACTCATCCCGGTACTTGTTCACGATCGTCCGCACCGCCCAGTTGTTGCCGTCCGCCAAGCCGCAGATCGTCGTCCCCGGCATCGCCCCCATGCTCGTGGCGATTTCCAGCGTCAAATCCAGGTCCTTCGTCCGACCGTCGCCACGCTCGATCCGCGACAGCAACTGGTACAGCCACCCCGACCCCTCCCGGCACGGCGTGCACTGCCCGCAACTCTCGTGCTTGAAGAACCGCGCGATGTTCCGCGCCACCGCCACCATATCCGTGTCCTCATCGAACACCGTCGGGCACGCGGTGCCCAGCCCCAGCACGCCGTAGTTGCGCCCGATGTCGAAATCCATCGGCGCATCGAACTGGTCCGGCCCCAGAATCCCCGTCGAAACGCCCCCGGCGATGGCACCCTTGAACTTCTTGCCCTTGCGCATCCCGCCGCAGTGCGTTTCGACGATCGTCCGCAGCGGGATTCCCAACTCAAACTCGAACACGCCGGGCTTGTTCACATGCCCCGAAACCCCCATCAACTTCGTCCCGAACGACGGCGGCCCGCCCGCCTTGCTCGCCACCCCCTGAGCCATAAACCACGCCTTGCCATTCCCGATCAAACTCGGCAGGTGCGCCAGCGTCTCGACGTTGTTGATGATCGTCGGCCGTCCAAACAACCCCTTCACGGCGGGGAACGGCGGCTTGATCCGCGGCCACCCACGCTTGCCTTCGAGAGACTCCAGCAGCGCGGTTTCCTCGCCACACACATACGCCCCCGCGCCGCGGTGAACATGGCACTCGACGGCCCATTTCTCACCGGCGGCGGTCTGTGTGCCGTTCAACAGCCCCTGCGAGCCGAACACACCCTTGGCGTACGCCTCCTTGATCGCGTTCTCCAGCACCATCGCCTGGTGGTAGTACTCGCCGCGGATGTAGATATACGCCTTGCTCAGCCGGCACGCGTAGCACGCGATCGCGATCCCCTCCAGCACCAAGTGCGGGTCGAAGTCCATCAGCAGCCGGTCCTTGAACGTCCCCGGCTCCGACTCGTCGGCGTTGATCGCCAGATACCGCGGCTGCTCGCTCGCGGGCTTCGCATTGTCGTACTTGGGCAGGAACGTCCACTTCAGCCCCGTCGGGAACCCCGCCCCGCCGCGCCCGCGCAGCATCGAATCCTTCACCTCCGCGACCACGCCGTCCGGAGCCATCGTCAGCGCCTTGCGCAGCCCCTCATACCCGCCGGTCTTGGCGTACTCGTCATACAAAACAGTGTGCCGCCCGGCGGTGTCGCCGTAGGGGGCACAGGGGATGCGCTGGGTAAGGATCGGCTTCTCGGTGAGGAAGTTCGGGCTGGCCATAAGGGGCGGATTGTAGAGGCGGGGCGGCGACGGCGGGTGTCTCGCCCGCTCCTCGACCATCCCTCCGCCGAAGCGGGCCGTTCGTGCTTCAGGGAAGCCCGCAACTCCGCCCGAAGTTCCCCAGCAGGATCGACAGGTCCACCGTGTTGATGACGCCCGAGCCGTCGAAATCACCGGGGTTCCCGGGGGCGGTGGTGCGCCCGAATCCCGCGAGGAACGTCGTGAGATCGACCGTGTTGACGACGCGGTCGCCGTTGGTGTCACCGGGGCACGGCGCGACACTCAGCGTGGCCACCAAGAAGTTCCGGGCGGGAAGGTCCTCACTCGGCGGCAGCCCGTGACCCGCGCCCTCGATGAACGTCAGCGTGTTCGGCACCCCCGCCGCCGTCAGCACGTTCGAAAGCGTCTGGCTCTGCGAAGGCGGGACCACCGGGTCCGCAGTCCCGTGCGCGATCAGGAACGGCGGATCATCCGAACTGGCGAAGGTGATGTTCGAGACGCTCTCAAGCGCTGAAACACGCGGGGCGAACGCCGGGTTGTTGATGTTGTTCAGCGTTTCCTGGATCCAGAAGCCCACAAGGAGCGACTCCGGCGCTGTCGCCGTGGTGTGGGACGGATCAAGATTAAAGAAATCGGTCGGCCCGAAATGATCGACCACCGCCTGCACGCGCGAAGAGAACGCCAGATTCCCGCCCACAGAACCCTCGAGGTTGACGCCCTCGTGCGTCGTCACCCCGCCCATCGTGCCCAGACACGCGACAAGGTGCCCGCCCGCAGAAGAACCCCACACGCCGATGCGAGCCGGGTCGAACCCGTACGTCCCGGCGTTGGCCCTGATCCAGCGGATCGCCCCCTTGCAGTCGTTGATCTGCGCCGGGTGAATCGCCTCACCCGTCAAACGGTAGTTGATGCTGACGACGGCGAACCCCAGAGCCAGAAGGCCCGGGGCGCGGGTCATGGGGAACTTGTCACCGCTCTGCCAGCCGCCGCCGTGGACCCAAACGAGCACCGGCCGGGGAATCACGGGGCCGGGCGGCAGATAGATGTCCAGTCGCTGGGCCGGACTATTGGCGGCGTACGCGACGTTCGAGAACGTCGGCGTAACAACCTGCGCCCCGGCGGTGGTGCCGAGGACCAAGGCTGCGGCGATCGATGCGGCGACGATTCTTGGACGCATGGCCGTCTCCTCTGCCCCCGAACCGCAGCACAACGGCCCGCGGCACCGGATATTGCCGCAGGCACTTCCCCCAACATGCCCAAAACAGTTTGGGCATGACACCCACTCACCCGCTCCGATCCCAACCACCCCCTCCCCCGAGTGCCCAGTGCCCAGTGCCCGATGCCCAGTGCCCCGCCCCCTAAATCTCAATCAACTCCCCCTCAACCAGCGGCTTGATGTCCGTGCAATCCGGATCAAAGTTGTCCACGATGTGCGTCACCCGCATCTTCCGCCGGATCGCCTCCGGCAAACTGTTCAGCGTCTCGATGTTCGTGTGGACCGGACCCAGGTTCGCCTCGTGCACAATCACGTCGCACGAACTGAGCCAGTCGATGTGCGCCTGGTCGTACACCGTGTCGCCCGACCAGCCCAGCGATCCCTTGCCGTCCGTCAGTTTCAGCCCGATCGTCGGGATGCTGTGGATCGTGTACCGGCACTCCACCGCCAAGCCCTGGATCATCGAGGTCATGTTCGGCTCGATCAGCCGCAGGTCAAAGTAGTCCCGCAGTTCGCTCTTTCGCCCGCCTTTGGTCAGCGGCGCGTCCATCGCCGGGGCCAGCCGCTCCCACACGCGGGCCGCCGCGCCCGGGTGCGTCCACAGGCGGGGCATGACCTTCGACTTGCCCATGAGCCGATTGACGAGTTTGGCAAAGCCGTACGACTCGAGCCCGTTGCAGTGGTCGCCGTGCAGGTGGGTGATGATGACATCGTCGACGGTGCCGACATCGACCTCCCAGTTCGATTTTAACGATCCCTCAAACAGGGCACGGTGGATGAGGTCCGGGCAGTCGAGCAGCACGGGGCCTTGAGACCCCTGCACGACGGCGGACGTACCGAAACTGCGGTACGTAAACGCATCGCCGACGCCGAGGATGAGCACCTTCATGCCGAGTCTCCGCGAACGCCTGCCACCCTTGGCCGTCGCCGAAAGGGCAAACTGGCCACACCTCCGATGCACCGCCCGTCCCGGAGGCCAAGCCCTTACCGAGACGCCACCAATGTATCCTCCCTTCGGGGAGTCTCCCAAACCATGGTTTCGCCGTTGATACCCAGTCGCAACAACGCAGAAGTGGCGACGCAGGCCCGCCGCTCGTTACGAGCGCGACTACCCCTCCGACCCGGATGTTCGGTTGACGGAGCCTTGCGCGGCCCGCCGTGCCGTACCCCCGATCTAGCGTTCCTGAAGTGCGCGGCGTCGGCGGTTGGCCCAACCCGCCGCCGAGATCAGTGCCACCACCGTTGAAGGGGCCGGCACGTCGGTTTGCTGAACGAAGATCTGGTAGTTGATGCCGGGACCGAAAGACGGGGGCAGTTCCGACGCGGGTACATCGGTGGCGATCCAATCGAGGTAGTAGAACCGCTGGGTGGTGTAGGGTGTCGCCGCATCGTTCCCATCCACCGCCTGATTCGTCGCATTCTCAATCCCGAATCGCAGCGCCGTGAATGCGAAGTTCGCGCTCTGCGCGTCGTTTTCACGCAGGATGTTGATGTAGACCCCCTCCGTGGTGGGAGCACTCGACCCAGTCCGAAGCGTGAGGTTCAGCAGAAAACACCGCCCGTTGCTTCCGCCATACGCGCCAGGGAATCCGTCGGGTCCAAGGATGTAGGTCAACCCCAATGCACGCCCGGGATCGAACGCGCTCCCGATCAGGAAACTCGGGCCAGTTGCCGTGTAGCCGTCACCGGCGACAGCACTGTCGCCCCCATTCGATTGACCCGCAGGGTCGAACATAAAATAGTCGTCCCAGCGAAGCCTGGGAACGGTGTCGATCAGGTCCGCAGGGGGAGGGAACAGTGAGCCAGCACCTGCGGAAAATGCTCGGTTGTCGCCCGGACCGGACCATGTGATCGGGGAACCCAGTGTGCCCGGGGCGCCCCCGATGTCCAAGAACGCCACCCGGTAGGGGACGACCGAGGCGCTTGCCGCGGCCGAGAGCAGACCAGAGACCGCACAGATCAATGCATAAGTCATGGCGTGTCCTCCCTCGGCTCCGCAGTGCGGAGCCAGACGTGTTCGAGCGACACCCCGGGATCTCCCCGGTGCTCATCCGCTCGCACATCATCTGACGCTCGAATGGTCGCCCAGTTCACGGAACTGCCAAGATCGAACCCCAATTGCCCGCGCCTTTCCCGCATATCCTCACCCCCCATGCCCGCCCCCGCCCAACATCCCGCCCTAACCGACCCCCTCGACGACCTCAAGTTCCGCGGCCAGGTCCACCAAAGCACCGACGAGGCCGCCCTCCGCCGTCACCTGTCCCAACCAAGAAAAGTCTACTGCGGCTTCGACCCCACCGCCGACTCGCTCACCATCGGCAACCTCGTCTCCATCATGGGCCTCCGCCGCTTCCAGTTGGCCGGCCACACCCCCATCGTCGTCATGGGCGGCGGCACCGGCATGATCGGCGACCCCTCGGGCAAATCCGCCGAACGCCAACTCCAAACCCTCGAAACCGTCGCGGCCAACGTCAAGAGCCAGGAACGCATCTTCCGCGCCCTGCTCTCATTCGAAGGCCCCAACGCGGCGAAGATCGTCAACAACGCCGACTGGCTCGGCAAACTCAACTACATCGAACTCCTCCGCGACATCGGCAAGCACTTCTCGGTGAACGAGATGGTCAAGCGCGACAGCGTGCGCGACCGCATCGCCCGCGAGCAGGGGATCTCCTACACCGAGTTCTCCTACGTCATCCTCCAGGCCTACGACTACCTCCACCTGTTCCGAGACATGGGCGTGACTGTCCAGATCGGCGGGAGTGACCAGTGGGGCAACATCGTCAGCGGCAGCGACCTGATCCGCCGGCTCGCCGGCGACGACGCGTCGGGCAGCAAAGCCGAATCCCACGCCCTCACCTGGCCCCTCATCACCAAAGCCGACGGCACCAAGTTCGGCAAAACCGAGTCCGGCGCCGTGTGGCTCACCAAAGAGCGCACCAGCCCCTACGCCTTCTACCAGTTCTGGCTCAACAGCGCCGACGCCGACGTCGTGAAGTTCCTCAAGACCTTCACCACCTTCTCGCACGAAGAGATCAACGCCCTCGCCGCCGCCCACGCCGCCGAACCCGGCAAGCGCGAGGCCCACCGCGCTCTCGCCAAACACATGACCGAGATGCTCCACGGCAAGGCCGAACTCGACCGAGCCGAATCCGCCGCCGCCGCCCTCTTCAGCGGCGAGGTCGCTTCCCTCGATCTCCCAACGCTCACCGAAGTCTTCGCCAGCGTCCCCAGCAGCACCCACGCGAAGTCCGAACTCGCGGGCGAGGGTGTGGCCCTGATCGACCTCCTGGCCCAGACCACCCTCGCCAAAAGCAAACGCGAAGCCCGCGAACACCTCTCCACCGGCGCCATCACCCTCAACGGCGAAAAAGTAGGCGAATCCGACCGCCTGACCACAGCCCGCCTCCTCCACAACGCACTCGCCCTCCTCCGCCGCGGCAAAAAGGCCTGGCACGTGACGCGCTGGGAGTGACGGCTTGACGCGGAGCCGTGCCACTGATGGCGGCATTCCGATGCCGACATCAGTGCGACAGACGCGACTTCGGCACCGAAGTTCCCCGAAGACGTGGCCCTTCGGTGGCACGGCCCAAGCCCGGAATCACTCCCCCTTCGCCCGCGCCCAAGCATCCTTCAAAGTCACCGTCCGATTGAACACCGGCCCCCCGGCATTCCCGGCCGCCGAATCCCGATCCACACAGAAATACCCCAACCGCTCAAACTGAAACGTCTCGCCCACCTTCGCCGCCGCAAGCACTGGCTCCACCATCGCCTTCACCACTTCCAGCGACTTCGGGTTCAGGTCGTCCATCCACTCCCCCGTCCGCTCCCCCGGCTGCTCGGCACTGAACAGCCGATCAAACAGTCGCACCTCCACCTCCTTGCAGTGCGCTGCGCTCACCCAGTGGATGGTCCCCTTGACCTTGCGTGACGGCGTGCCGTCCGGGTTCGCCGGCGCATCACCCCCCCGCGTGGCTGGGTCGTACGTCGCATGAACCTCGGTAATCTCCCCCGCGGCGTTCTTCACCACCCCCGTCGCCTTGATGAAATACGCCCAGCGCAGCCGCACCTCCGGCGGGTTCTCCCCAAGCGCCAGCCGGAAGAACTTCTTCGGCGGCACCTCCTCAAAGTCCTCGCGCTCAATGTAGATCGTCCCCGAGAACGGCACCTTCCGCGTCCCCGCCGACGCGTCTTCCGGGTTCGCCACAAAGTCCAGTTCGTCCACCTTCCCCTCGGGCCAGTTGGTGATGACGACCTTCAGCGGCCGCAGCACGCCCATCGCCCGCGGCGCGATCTTGTTCAGGTGGTCGCGGACGCTGTTCTCGATGCGCGCGATGTCGATGAAACTCTCCACCTTCGTCGTCCCCACCTCCTCACACACCCGCCGCAGCGATTCGGCGGTGTACCCGCGCCGCCGCAGCCCCCGGATCGTCGGCATGCGCGGGTCGTCCCACCCGCTCACCGTCTTGTCCTGCACCATCTTCAAGAGGTTCCGCTTGCTCAGCACCGTGAACGTCGGCCGAAACTTCGCGAACTCGATCTGCTGGCTGTGCCACACCGGTTTTCCGAGGGCGGAACCGATCTCCCGCATGAACCAGTCGTACAGCGGCCGATGGTTCTCAAACTCCAGCGTGCAGATCGAGTGCGTCACCTGTTCCAGCGAGTCCTCGATGCCGTGGGCCCAGTCGTACATCGGGTAGATGCACCACGACGTGCCGGTGTTGTGGTGCGCCTCGTGCAGCACGCGGTACAGCACCGGGTCGCGCAGGTTGAAGTTCGGGCTTGCGAGATCGATCTTCGCCCGCAGCGTCATCGAGCCGTCGGGGTGCTTCCCCGCCCGCATCTCCGCCAGCAGTTTCAGACTCTCTTCCGCCGGGCGGTCACGGAACGGACTCGTCGCCGGCACGCTCGGCGTCCCGCGCCGCTTCGCCACCTCCTCCGCGCTCAACTCACACACATACGCCTTGCCCGCCCTGATCAGCGCCACGGCGTACTCGTACATCGTCTCGAAATACCCCGACGCCCAGAACAGCCCGCCCGCGTGCGCCCCCTCATCAAAACTCCCGCCAAACGCGGAAGTCAGCCACCGCACGTCGTCCTTGATCGCGTCGACATACTCCTGCTCTTCCTTGGCCGGGTTGGTGTCGTCGAAACGCAGGTTGAACTTCCCGCCATACTTGGCCGCCAGCCCGTAGTTCAGGCAGATGCTCTTCGCGTGCCCGATGTGGAGATAACCGTTGGGCTCCGGCGGGAAACGCGTGTGCACCCTCGGCGCGCCGTCCGCCCACGTGCCCCACTTGCGCGCCGCGCAGTCCGCCTCGATCACCTGCTCGATGAAGTTCAGCGGGCGGGTTTCCGGCTCGTTCGAAGGGGTCTGGTTGGGCTTGTCGTGGGTCATGGTGGGAGAGCGGTGGGGCAGGCTTCCAGCCTGCCTTCTTCAGAGGCGGGCTGGCTGGAAACCTGCCCGCAGAAATGGACTGTGGATTACTTCCCCAGCGCCAGCGCCGGCTCAAACGTCGCCATCTGCTTCGGCCCCAGGTTGAACGACGCGATGGAAACCCCCTTCGTCGGCCGGAACAGCAGACGCACCGATTGGTCACGCTTCGAACGGCTCACGCGGCTGGGCAGTTCGCTCAGCCCACGCAGCGGACGCCCCGGCGTGTACCGCACCCGGATGATGTTGCCCTCGGCGTACACATAGCCGATCGCCTCGTACTGTTGCCCGTTCGTATCAATGATCACCGGCGGCAGAATGTCCTCCGCCGCTTCGACGCTCCGCCCCAGCACCGACATCGCCCCCGCGTTCGCCAGCAGCACCTGCACCACCGTGGTGTCCTTGGTCGCCGCGAACTGGTCGACGCGCAGATTCCGGTCGATCCCGCGGTTGTTGGCGACGATCGCCTTATCAAACTGGTGCTCCCCGTCGACGATTTTGCGGTCGCCGTTCACCTCAAGCCCGCCGATCTCGCCGGCGTTGAGGATCATGTTGTCGGGCAGTTGCGCCTGTTCCTGCATCTCTTGGATGCGCCCGCCCGACGTGTTGATCACCTGCCCCGCCTTGGTCGAGTTGCCGCCGCTGGGCGCGGGGGTCGGCGTGCCCGCCGAAGGGGTTCCGCCGCTCGGCGTTCCCGCGCCCGGCTTCGCGCCGCCCGCCGCAGGCTTGGTGCCGCTGCCACCCCCCGGGACGCTGATCCCAAACTTCTGGAAAAGCGACCCGTTGCGGATCGCCTCATCGCGCCCGTTCGTGTTGGCATACGCCACTGCCTTCGAAGCGTCGAGCCCCGAAAGCTCGTACCGCGTCCCCTTCACGATCAGGTCCGTCGGAACCGCACCCTTGGGCACGATGAACTCGGGCGCAAACACCGCGTTCGACCCGCCGCCCACCGATGGGATGAAGATATCCGGCGCATCCATCCGGAAGCGGTACATCCCCGCCCCCGCCTCGGGCCGCGCCACGATCGCCGCAGGATGGATGCCGATGCCCTTCCCGTCGCTCGTCCTGCAGATCAGCCGCACCTGCCCGGGACCGATCACCGACTGCCCGGACTTCTCCACCGCCCCCGACGCAAACTCCAGCACGAACCCCTCCACCGAAACCTCCCCCGAAGGCACATCGCCGTCGGCGTACACAAACTTCGACTTCGAGGGCTTCCCATCATCGCCCAGCACAAACGAATCCGTCAGCATCAGGTCCGCCGCGCCCGGGCCGACGGTGTACCGCCCCTTCAGCGTCACGTCGTTCTTGGCGACGGTGGTCCGCCCCAGCGCCGACTGCTTCTCGCCCCCGCCCTGCAGCGTCGTCCGCATCATCGCCGCGGCCTCCCACACCCGCGGCTGACGCTCCGCCAGACCCGTGTCGGTCCCGAAGCCCCCGATGCTCAGCCCTTCATACAGCGCCGTCACCAGCCGATCCGCCGGCACCCACATCTTCTTGTCGCCCACCAGGCTCCCACCGCTGAACGACAGCGGCGAATACCCCAGAAACTCCTTGCCCACCCGCAGGTGCGCCACCCCGATCATCAGCATCCCCGCCGTCACAAGCCCGGCCAAACCGCCGAACACCGCACCCCCGGCAAAGTTGATCCCGTCCCCAAGGTCCATGTTCTTGCCGATGGTCATGTCCGTGGCGATCCGCAGCACCAGCAGCACCACCACAAACGGCACCAGCAGACCAAGGCACCACGCATAGTCAGGCGCCGAGTTCAGCAGGAACCCGTACACCACCGGCTCCCACAGCGCAAACGCCAACCCGCCCGCGACGAGCACACAGGCAAGGTGGATCAGCGCACTGAACAGCCCGCGGCCCTTCTGCGGCGAAGCCCACAGAAGCCCACTAAGAACAATGATCGCGACGACGAGCAGGTTGAGGGTCATAGGGGGGTCTGTGGGTCTTGGGTCTTGAGTCTTGGGTCTGGACTTTGAGTTGCCGGGTGGCATGCTCACGCTCGCGTGAGCATGTCTTCGATGTCACAAGAGCGTCACTCCGCAGCAGCCTCCACGGGCTTCTTGGCTTCGCTCGGAGCCTGCTCCGCCGTCACCCGCAGCACCTCTTCAACGCTGGTGTTGCCCATGATGACCTGCTGCAGGCCGGAACTCTGGAGGCTCTGCTGCTTCTTCTGCCGCAGCATCGCCCGCAGGGCCGACACCTCGCCCGAAGCGATGAGTTTCTTCTCATCCGCCCCCAGCGGGTGAACGCTGAAAATGCCGACCTGGCCGAAGTACCCCGTCCCGCCGCACACCGGGCACACTTCGGGCTTGTCCTTCACCATCACCTGCCCGCCCTTGCGGTGCAGCTGCTTGGTGTCGCCGGGCAGGCCGAGTTTCTTCAGGTCCTCGGGCTTGGGCTGGAAGGGCACTTTGCAGTTGGAGCACAACCGCCGCACCAGTTTCACCCCGATCAGCCCCGACAGCGTCTTCGCCGCCGTCTCCTGCTTGCCCACGCCCTTGGCGTACATCTGCACCGCGAGCAGCGGGTTGTCCGCCTTCATGCCCAGATAGATGCGGGTCCGCTCGCTGTCGGCCTTGGCCGCCTCGGCACACGTCGCATCATCCGGCACGTCGCACACCGTCACCACATCAGGGTCACGCCGCAGGATCGACCGCAGCGTGGTCGCGAACTCCGCCGCCTCGGCCTGCGCATCGAACAGATTCTGGCGAACGCCCTCGATCGAAGCCTGGATGTCCGTCTCGATCGTCTGCACGTTCTGCGTGTACGCATCGTGCTTCTTCGTCAGGGCATACAGCAGCGTCGTCCGCCCGTTGTCGGGCGGCGCGGTGACGAGCACCACGCCCTTGCCGCTCAGGATCGTCTGCATGTCCTCCTTCTGGTTGGGAAGGAGGCCCAGATCGTCATACTTAATCGTCACCTGCTTGGCCGGGTCGAGCAAGACGCTGAGTTTCATCCCGCCCGAGGTGCCCGCAGTGGTGATCCGCGCCGGGATCGTGTTCCCCCCGGTCATGCCCAGTTGGATATCGCCCTGCAAGCGCCGGCGCCGGTCCGCCACGTCCAGTTTCGCCACGCCCTTCAGCGTGTCGATGAGCGCCACCGCCCGCGCCTGCGGGATCGCCTCCGGCTGCGTCCGCACGCCGTCGACCATGTACACCGCGCCGTAGACATTGGGCTTGATCGGGGCCATGTCCATCTGGACCGCCCGCAGGTCGATCATCCGACCGATCAACTGCTCCAGCGCCATCCGCAGTTCAAACTCCGGGGCCTCCTTCGGCGGCACGGGCAGTTCCCCGCCCGGCCCCTTAAAGATCATCGCGCTGCTGCCGCCCTTCTTCGCCTTGGCGGCCTTGGTGTCGGCACGGGCCGCCAACATCTTCCCGATGTTGAAACTCCACTTCATGTTCTCCGGCACGCGGGCGTCGCCGTTGCGGGCCACCGCATAGATCGCCAGGTCGGCCCCCAGCAGCCCGATCATGATCGGCCAGGTGATCCAGAACGACACCGGCACCAGCGCCACAACGCCCAGCGCCGCCACCGCGAACGCGATGTGGACCAGGTTCCACATCCGCCGCGCCAAATACCACCGCGCCGCGTCCTTGTCATAGATGGTCGAAACCACCCATGCCCACCCCCAGAACGGGAGCAGGTACAGCACCGGCTTGTACGGCGACATCAGCATCAGAGCCTCGGCCAGCGTGAGCGAGGCCCCGGGAATGGTCGGATTCGGGATCATGCGGGCGGGATTGTACGGGGTCGGTTGAATCACACAGGGACAGCAATCCAAGAGCGGTGGGGCAGGCTTCCAGCCTGCCGGCCTTTGAGAACGCTGAAGGCAGGCTGGAAGCCTGCCCCACCGAGTCACCCCCTTGCACAACCCTGACAGACTTTGGGCGCACCACACGCACCGAGGTTCCCAAAGCCGGTCGTCCCCTCCCCACGCTCATGCCCCATGCCCTCCCCAGTCACTTCCCCACACAGAAGGTCGCAAACACCCGCCCGATCACGTCGTCCGGGCTGATCCGGCCTCCCACTTCGCCCAGATCATCAAGTGCCTGTCGGAGGTCGCCCGCGATGACCTCGGCATCATTCAGGTTCCCGCCGGTGCTTTGGCCGCACGAGCGATCAAGCGCGGCACGCACCCCCGCAAGCGCCCGGGATAGGCAAGCCCGGTGCCGGGGCAGAACAGTCCCCCGTGCCGACCCGCGCGACGACGACCCCATCGCCGCATCAGCAATCGCCCGACGCAGCGCCGCCAAACCCCAGCCGTCCAGAGCGCAAACCGCCCCGTGCCACGATGCTCCGGTTCCGTCCGGGGGCGGAGCGTCGTGCTCTGCGCCGCCGGCTCCATCTGCGACATGCACCAAGTCCGTCTTGGTCCGCACCCGCACCACCCGCTGACCCGCAGAAGCCGACACCACCGGCCACTCCCACCCCCACGGCGAGCACAACACCAAGACATCAGCCCCCGCGATCCGCGACGCCGCACGCCCCTGCCCCAACGCATCGAGCGCAGACCGGGACGCCAGCGCCGCGTCCAAACCCGCCAGATCAACCAGCCGTACCGACGACATCCCTCCGGGTGAAAAGTCACCCCCCTCCAACCCCAGCCGCTCCTCCACGGCGTCCCGAGTCGTCCCCGCCTCCGCGCTCACCACCGCCCGCGCCCGCCCCAGCAGCGCATTGAACAACGTCGATTTCCCCGCATTCGGCGCACCCACCAGCACCACCACCGGCTCGGCACTCTCGTCCGTCGCACCCCCCACGCCCCCCAACGCGGCCCCGATCCCCGCCTCAACCCGTCGAAGCCGCCGCACCAGTTCCCCCGGCGCAATCGCAACCACATCCTCCTGATCCGTAAAGTCGATCCCCGCCTCGACCAGCGCCAGCGCCGAGGCGAGTTCATCCGCCAGCACCCGGTACGCCGCCCCCGTCGAGCCATCCAGCAGTTCACGCGCCGCCCGCAACTGCTCGGCGTTCCCCGCCGCGATCACCGCCGCCACCCCCTCGGCCTGCTCGGGCGTCAGTTTCCCGTTCAAGTACGCCCGGGCCGTGAATTCCCCCGGCTCGGCGGGGCGGACACCCTCGATCGCCAACACCCGCCGCAGCAGCGCGGCACGGATCGCCGGCCCGCCGGGGAACATCAGTTCCGCCCCGTCCTCACCCGTATACGAGCGCGGTCCCTTGAAACACCACGCCAGCACGGGCATCGTGAGGGCGGCGTGGTCCGCACAAGGGCGGATCCGAAGCGTGCGAACGCCGGAGGCAAACTCGAGCAACTCCCCCGCCGCCAAGATCGCCCCCAGCGCGGATTCCGTCCCCGGCCCGGACAAACGCAGCACGCAGCGCGCACCAGCCCCAGCCCCGGAAGAGATCGCTGCAATGGTGTCGCCAAGACGCACGCGAGCAGCGTATCGCACTCCAGCCGAACCCCGAGCGCAAGCTCGGGGACAGAATCGACGAATCGCCAATGACCTGAGCACCCAACCCAACAGGCGAGCACGCTATGCGCGACAGAAACCGCACCCGAACTCACGCTCGGGGCTCGGATGGCACTCAGTTGAGCAAAGACTCACCGCCCCGCCGCAACCCGCGCCCGGAACGTCGCCTCAGGGAACAGCCGCCCGGGGCTCGACGTCGCGGCGACATCGCGGTGCAGCACCACCGCCGAGGCGGGGATGTTGAACTGCTTCTGCAACTGCGACACCAGCGCCACCAGCGATGTCGTCTGGGCCTCGGTAAACGTGCGGCTCTCGCCGTCGCCCACCAGGCAGATGCCAATCGTGCGGCGGTTCAGGTTCTCAGATTGCGGGCCCTTCGCGTGCGCACCCGCCTGCTGCGTCAGCCAGCGCGGGCCGGCGGTCACGAGGCCGTCGGCGGCACCCTGCCCATTTCCGATCACAAAGTGGTACCCAAGGCTCTTGATCCCCGCAGCCTGCTGCTGCCGCGCGATCGAATCCGCCGAACCCATCGCCGACCCGGAATGGTGGATCACGATCCCGACCCAGCGCTGCTGGTCAAACGGCACCGAAGCGGAGATCAGATTGGCCGTGTTGGCCTGGGAAGCGCCAGCCTTCGGCGTCGCCTCGACCATCGCCGCGGCCGGGAGCGCCATGGCCTTGTCGGGCCCGAAGGGCCGGTTCTCAAGGAGCATCATCGAGCCGCCCACGACAGTCATGCCCAGAACCAGTGCGCCCCACACGACGTGGTGACGCCGGGGACGGGCACCCTGAGGGAGGGCGGTGAAGAGGTTGGCGGCGGTGGTGGTCATTCGGCGCAGGCCCTGCGGTGTGCTGATTGTTGCCCCGTGGCGCTCGCCGGTCGAGCGTGACAACAACATCGACACAGGCCACAAGAAATCATCGCAAAAAGAGATCGTGGTGCAAGGGAAATGCGCCGAAGCGCGGAAAATCAGCCGGAAAAAGCGTGAGAAACGGTGCGGACCTACAAGCGGCGATCAATGCGGCGCGGGCCTCTTGTGGTTATCAGAATCACAACCACCGCCGATGGGACGCTACTCCTTCTGCGACAGCCGCCCGCGAAGATTCGGCGTGCGCCGCCCGTACTCGTCTTCCTTGAACTGCTGCGCGTACTGGTTCCGCGCCCGGTCGTACCGGTCGTACTGCGACCGCTGGTCCTTGGGCGAAAGCAGCGGACGCGAGCACGCCGCCAGCCCCGCGACGGCAACAAGCGCCGCCAGCGCGAGCGAACGTCCGAGAGTGTGCGTCCGGGCGGCGTGTGGAACGGGTCGGTGTTGCATCGGGATTCCGAGAGGGCGGGCTTTCGACAGACGTTGAATCACCCAAGATACAACAGCCCCGGCGTGGAAGTCACGCCGGGGCTGTGTTGGCCTTCTTGCACGACTCAGAAGACCGCGTCATGAAGAGAAAGAGAGGAGGAATCCGATCGTCGCCTGTCTTACGCGGCGTCATCCGCACGGGTTCGATGGCGACATCCGAATTTCTCGCGATTGTGTTCGGCGTGTGTTCGGATAAATCAATCAACGCCGGTCAATCAAAACCTCTCGCGCGACACCCGTCCCTCAACAAAGACCAGTCGACACCGATCAACCAAGACCCGTCAATCGACATCGAAACTGCTTCATCGCGGTTCCCGGGTAGATGCGGAACCCGTCTGAAGGCCCGAAGGGCCGAAAGAACATAGCCGTGGGCGTCAGCCCACGGTGGCGGAGAAGGATGAACCAGAGGCCCGAAGGGCCGACACAAGCGATTCACTGCGAGTGCCGAAAGCGACCGCCGAACCTTCGCGCCTCATGTCTCCCCAACCCCGGAGCAGCAGCCCCGCGCCCCGATCTACTTCAGCACCCGCGTCCCCTCATACGTCGCCCCGGTCACGCCGTCCTGCAGCACGGCCCGGAGCACAACCGTCCCCGCGCCACCCTTCGAACCAGCAACCACCGGCACCACGGCCACATAGTGCGTCCCCATAAACGAAGAGCGGTACGCCTCACGCAGTTCACCAGGACCCAGCCGAACCGTCCCAAGCGTTTCCGCCTTGCCACCGCCGTCAGCCCCCGCGGCCGGCAGCCGCGTCACATCCACCGTCAGCGTCCCCGCCACCTGCACAAACCGCTTCCGTGCATCGAAAGTCTCGATCAACGCCTCAACCCCGCCGCCGTCGGGCGCCCATCCGGACCGAGACCCCACCTCAATCCCCGCGCACCGCGGCATCGCGGCGACAACATCCGCGCCCGGCCCCGTCGCCGCGTCCCGCACCCGCGTCGCCTCGCTCAGTTTCGCCCTCAGTTCAGCATTCTCGTTCCGCAGCCGCTCGCTCTCCGCGCGCAAGCCCAGCAACTCCCGCCGCAGCGCATCGTTCTCGTTGTCAAAGTTCTTGGGCCCCGCCCGGCACGCGGTCAGCGCCAGCGGGGCAACCAACGCCGCAGCGCAGAAGAAAGCCCACCGCGTGGTGGCGGTGGGCTTGGGGTTATTCGGCTTGCTGTTGTTCTCGAGACGCATCAGTCGGGACTATAAGGCGCAACGGGTGCCCCGCCGGTCCCCGGCGGGGGGAGTACCGAGTGACGCCCCAACCGTGAGAGCCCGACCGGGGACCGGTCGGGCCACCCGTGTTAGTCGGGCCTGTCGGAGGTATCACGGGTGATGGTGGGCATCTTCGTCAGCACGCGGTCGATCAGACCGTACTCGACCATCTCCTTGTCGTCGAGCCACTTGTTCCGGTCGCAGTCGTCCTCGATCTGCTTGGCGTTCTTCCCGGTGGCCCGGGCGTAGATGTCGTACAGGCGGTCGCGCAGCCGGATCATCTCGCGGGCCTCGATCTCCAGATCGGTCGCCTGCCCCTCCATCACCCCGCCGATGAGAGGCTGGTGCATCAGGTTCCTGGCGTTCGTCAGGGCGTACCGCTTCCCCTTGGTCCCCGCACAGGCGATCACGCTCCCCATGCTCGCCGCCTGCCCCACGATGTACGTGCACACATCGGGGGCGATGAAGTTCATCGTGTCCACGATCGCCAGCCCCGAAGTCACGCTGCCGCCGGGAGAGTTGACGTACACATGAATATCGCTCTTGGCGTTCTCGTTCGCCAAAAACAGCAACTGCGCCACGACAAGGTTCGCCATATCGTCGTCCACGCCGCCGGAGACGAAGATGATGCGGTCCTTCAGCAGACGCGAGTAAATGTCATACGCGCGCTCGCCGCGGCCGGTGTTCTCGACGACGATGGGGACGAGGTGGGACATAGTGGAAAGCACCAGAGGGGTTCGGGTGTCGGAGTTCGGGGGCTGGGGTTCAGCGATTCGGAGAACGGTGGATCGGCCTTACTTCTTCTCGGGCGCTTCCAGAATCTCATCGACCAAGCCATACTCCTTGGCCTGGCCGGCGTTGAAGAACTTGTCACGCTCCGAATCCGCCTGCACCTTCTCGACAGGTGTGCCCGAGTGCTTGGAGATGATCTCCGTCAGCACACGCTTGGACTTGATGATCTCTTCCGCCTGGATCTTGATGTCCGCCGCCTGACCCGTCACCCCGCCATAAGGCTGGTGGATCATCACCTTCGCGTGCGGCAGAATGAACCGCTTGCCCTTCTCGCCCGCCGCCAACAGCACCGCCGCGCCGGAATACGCCCGCCCCAGGCAGTACGTCGACACCTTGCTGCTGATGAACCGCATCGTGTCGTAGATGCTCAGCGTGTCGTCCACAGACCCGCCCGGCGAGTTGATGTACAGGTTGATGTCCTGCCCCTTCTTCTGGTTCTCCAGATAGAGCATCTGCATCGTCACCCGCGCGGCAGAAGACTGGTTGATCTCGCCGAACAAAAACACCACGCGGTTCTCAAGGAGCAACTCGTCGATGGTCATCTCGCGGGTGCGCTGGTAACTGATGGACATGCTGGGGACTCCCTGAACGGGGGATGTTCGGGTTGAACGCGATGCAGAGGCAGAACCGGCTTTCCGAAAGACTCGTGCTGCAATCATCGTAGAAGGGGTAGGCCGGAAGTCGAGGACGCCACGCCCGATATCTACAAAGGGGACATGGTCACTCCGCCAGCCGCTATCGGCGTTCACGGCGCATGGCGTGAGAGGGATTCGCCGCAGGGGGGGTGGGGGGGCGCGTGGCCCGACCGGTCCCCGGTCGGAGTCCCGCGACCGTTCGTCAAACACACCCCACCCCAAAAGAGCCAACCCACCCCGGCCCATACATCAAGACCCACCGACCTTCCCGAATCTCGGTAGCATCCCCCGCCCGTTCTTCCGAACCCCACTGCCCCAGCCCCACTGCCCACTGCCCCTTCCACTTTCCCCCCACACACAGTGCCCACCGCCCTCATCAGCGACATCCACGGCAACGCCGAGGCCCTCCGAGCCGTCCTCGCGGACATCGAAGCCCGAGGCATCACCCGCATCGTCTGCTTGGGCGACATCATCGGCTACGGCGCCGAACCCCTCGCCTGCGTCGACCTCGTCGCCGAAAAGTGCGAGTGGTCCCTCATGGGCAACCACGACTTCGGCGTCCTCTATGAACCCACCAACTTCAACCCCGGCGCCGAAGCCGCCGCCTACTGGACCCGCGAACAGTTCGATAGCGTCACCGACCCCGCCCTGAAGGCCAAGCGCTACGACTTCCTGGGCCGCCTGCGCGTCCGGGTGGTCGAAACCCCCCCCGACGGCTCACGCCCCGTCCTCGCCGTCCACGGCTCCCCGCGCCGCCCCATCAACGAGTACATCTTCCCCGACGACGTCGTCAGCGCCCCCGACAAACTCCGCGGCGTCTTCGAACTCATCGACCACGTCGCCGTCGTCGGCCACACCCACGTCCCCGGCGTCTTCACCAGCGAACCCGACTTCTACCCCCCCGACGAAATCGGCAAAGACGGCACCTACGAGTTCTCCGCCAAGGAAAAAGCCGTCATCAACGTCGGCAGCGTGGGCCAGCCGAGAGACCATGACCCAAGGGCGAGTTACGCCGTGCTCTACCCAGAAGGCGTCAAGTTCTTCCGAGTCCCCTACAACATCGACGCCACGGCGGACAAAATCCGCGCAGTCCCGGAGTTGAACGATTGGCTGGCGGACCGGTTGTATGAGGGGCGGTGAACCCCGCCGGGTGAACGGGGGGATCGGGTGGCATGCTTCTGCCCTGAGAAGCATGCTTCCTTGAGCGAAAACAGGCCACCCGCCGCTTGGGGTATTATCAGCAAACAATGCCCGACCACCTAAAACAAGTCGTTGAACACTTGACTTCACAAGCCGCTTCCATCTGGAAGAGCATGGGGCAACCGGCCGATATGTCCATTGACACAATGTCGTTGTGCTTCTTCGGCACGAACGAACTTCGTGGCTATGTGTTCGGCACCTTCGAAGCGATAATGCAGGGCCCCGAATGGAACGACGAAACCAAGAGATGGACATCGATGTGTTCACTGTACCTCAGGCTATTTGAAGGTATCCGTGAGTCATGTTCGATTGCTGTCGATGAGAATAAAATCACAGCATTGGCTACTTCACATCTGAACCGAAGCCTTGATTCTTTCAATCATCAAGGTTTTGAGAAGTTTAGAACGATGGCATTGATTTCAACTGCAAAGTGGCTGTTTGAAGGCAAGCCGCAGCCTCCGCCATTCGTTGCAGGACTTCATTCATCCCTCTTTCAAGTCTATCAGCGGAGCCATTCGACTTTGTGGAGTCGAGTTCGAGCTTGGCTGTTTGGCCGATAGCCAGGTACTAGGTGGCGGGGTGGCACCGATCTGTGCCACCGACTTGCTGCCCTGAGCAAGTCGGTGCTCCCCATCCCCACTCGATGCCTTGATGCCTCTTGCCAGGTGCCACGACTTTCCGCTTCGGAAAGTCGTGCTCCCCGTCCCCACTCATGCCTCTTGCCTCCGAGGGGTGCCTCGATGCCTTCCCCAAAAAAATCTTCACCACAGTGACCGCCCCTGCGCGCAATCTTCCGGTGATGCGCCACGCCGCGTTTGCCTGCCTTCGCCGTCGTGACATACTTGGGGTATGACAACCATCCGGGGAACCCAATCACCGCTGCTCCGTCGCGCCCTTGCGCAACCGACACGATCAAGGCCAGTCCAGCGCGCCCGACGCCCGCGCCCCCTCCGCGCGATGATCATCACGCGCGCCCCTGACGGGTGCCGGGGTACGCCGTCCAATCCGGGGGGGGCGTGCCCCGTTTCTCCCTCCGCCCCGACTGCCGACTCCCCACTCCCGACTCCCGCCCCAAGCCCCCTCCCCAAAGACCTCCAAAACAACCTCTTCGAAGCCTACCTCACCACCAACGACACGGCCCCCGCCATCGCCGCGCAGTTCAACATCTCACTCCAAGACTTCATCAACTGGCACGACCACCCCAACACCCAGCAAATCCTGCACGAACTCGACCGCATCGCAACAGTGCGAGCCGAACACCAACGCAAGCAATCCGCCCCGAGCGCTACACAAGCCCTCATCGAAATCCTCGACACCCGCCACCTCATCAAGAACCCCGAGCCGGCGAGGAAAGCGGCCAACAAACTCCTCGCCACCCCCCGCATCGAAAGGCCCGAAGGGCCGAAAGAACATAGCCGTGGGCGGAAGCCCACGGTAAACGTCAGCGCAAACGAAGAGCCCCAAAGGGGCGACACACCCGAACCGCCCATCATCACGCCGCCCAACCACCGCGCCCCAAGCCCCGAGCATCGTGTCGCTCCCGTCATACCCTCCCCCATGCCCCACCCCCGCTCACTCTTCCGCATCGCCACGCTCGCCCTCTCGATGCTCGTCCCCCTCGCAACAACAGGCTGCAAACCCTCAAAGCCCCCCGAAGCCGCGACCACCATCGTCAAGCACACCTACACCGTCCGCGGCGAAGTCCAGCAACTCCCCGACCCCGCCGACGCCCGCAAAGAGTTCATGGTGCGCCACGAAGAAATCCCCGAGTTCAAAGGCCCGCAAGGCCAACTCGGGATGAAGGCGATGGTGATGCCGTTCCCACTCGGCGAGGGTTTCAAAGCGGACGGGCTGAGCATGGGCCAGAAGATCACTCTGACATTCACCGTCGAGTTCGACACGGCGACCGACCGCCCCAAGCGCTACTACGCCGATTCGTGGACACCATTGGACCCAGCAACCGCACTGGATTTCTCGGATCGTTCGAAAGGGAAGTGACCCTCTGTCCATCCGAACCCCGTGCGCAAGCACGGGGACAGAATCCGTTCCGGCGGGTCGCGCGGAGTTCTGTCGCTCACGAAGAAATGCTGTCCCCGCGCTCGCGCACGGGCTTCGGATGAATGGTTCCCCCTTCACATCCGACTCAACACCTTCATCCCCAAAGTCGCCAGCCCATCAGCAAGAATCCGTTCCGCCAACCCACACAAGCGCAGCCGAGCATCCCGAGTCGAAGCATCCGGAGCCTGAAGCACAGGGCACGCCGCGAAGAACGTACTGAACGCCTGCGCGAGGTCATAAAGGTAGCCGCAAAGCCGGTGCGGCTCACAAGTCTCGGCGGCGTTCTTGAGAACGCCGGGGTACTTCAGGAGTTCAAGAGCAATGGCCTTTTCTTCCGGTGCAGTGAGCGCAAACCCCCCAACCGCCGACGCCGGAGCAAGTTCGATCCCCTGCTCCTTCGCCTTCCGAAAGATCGACCGAATCCGCACCACCGCGTACTGCAGATACGGCCCCGTGTTCCCCTCGAACGCCAGCATGCGGTCAAAGGAGAAAACGTAGTCCTTCACCCGGTCACTCGAAAGGTCGGCGTACTTGATGGCACCCATCGCAACAGCATCCGCGACTTCCTTCGTCTCCGCTTCGCTCAGCCCCGGGTTCTTCTCGCGAACAGTCGCGGCGGCGCGCTGGCAAGCCTCCTCAAGCAGGTCAGCGAGTTTCACGTTCTCGCCGGTGCGGGTCTTGAAGGGGCGCCCGTCCTCGCTCAGGATGGTGCCGAAGGCGGCGTGGACGAGTTCGGCGTTGGTCCCGTCCGGCAACCGCGCGTACCCCGCCTTGGTCGCGCCCGCGAAAACCTGCTGGAAATGCAGGCTCTGCCTCGCGTCCACCGCGTACACCACCTTTGAAGCACCGAGTTTCTGCACCCGCCGGCGGATGGCGGCGAAATCGGTGGTGGCGTAGAGGAAGCCCCCACCCCCTGCCGCAGACTTGCGGATGATGCACGGTTCCTTGATGCCGAACTCGTCGAGGCGGACGACGAGCGCACCTTCGGAGATGGTGGCGACGCCGCGCTTTTCGAGGTCCTCGACGATCCCGGCGAGTTCATCGGAGTAAGTGCTCTCGCCGGCGGTGTGTTCGTCGGTGACGTTGGCACCCATGCGGGAAAGAGAGGCGAAGCACGCCGCGAGGGTGACTCGGCTGATTTCCTGCCAGACCTTGTAATACGCCGGGTCGTGGGATTGGAGGGCGACGAGCGCGGCCTTGGCGCGGGACATCTTTTCGGTCGCGCCGCCGACCTGTTCGCCCAGTTCGGCCTCGGCCTTGGGGCCCAGGTCGTACTTCTTCACGGCGGCCAGGCCTCGGTCGTCGGACTCGCACTCGCGCTGGGCGGCTTTGTAGAGTTTTTCGAGTTGTTCGAGGGTGATGGATTTCAGGTCGAGCGTGCCAGCGTCGAGGCGTTCTTTCACGGCCTGGGTGACCATGGCGATGGGGAGGCCCCAATCGCCGAAGTGGTTCTGGCGGATGACGTTCCAACCGAGGCGTTCGTGGAGTCTTGCGAGCGCGTCGCCGATGACGGTGGCGCGGATGTGGCCGACGTGCATCTGCTTGGCGAGGTTGACGCCGCAGAGGTCGACGACGATGGTGCGGCGTTCGGTGGGGCTGATGGTGGGGACGCCAAGGCTGGGCGTGTCCATCGCGGCCAGCGCCTGCGAGAGCGCGGCGGCTTTGAGGCGGATGTTGATGAAGCCGGGGCCGGCGATCTCGGGTGTCTCGGCGATGTCGGCGATGTCGAGTGCGGCGATGACCTTCTCGGCCAGCGCGCGGGGGTTCATCCCGGCCTGTTTGGCCAGGGGCATGCAGCAGTTGGATTGGAAGTCGCCGTGCTTGGGGTCCTTGGCGGGGGTGAGCATCGCCGAGGCATTGGCGGGCAGTTGGTCGGCGAGGACGGCGCGCAGGGCGGCCATGATGCGGTGGCTGAGGACCGAGGAGGTGTCGGCGCTAGGCGCGGGTGTTTGGTGGGCGTCGGGCATGGGGGGAGGAGTGTAAGTGGGTGTGTGGTGGGGCGGCTTGGCTTTGGAGAGGTCGAGCCCGGGATCGACATTGTGTCGGGCTTTCCTGCTCTTCCCCGCGCGCGGCACTGATGTCGGCCTCGGAAGGCCGCCATCAGTGGCACGACCCCGGTGATGCGTTGATCTCGGGCGGCGTGATACGCTTTGGTCCTATGAGCAAGCCCACCTGCCTTCGGCGCGTCGTTGTTTCCGCAGTGTTTGCCGCGATGGCTGCGGCGTCGCCGGCGATGGCCGATGAGGGGATGTGGCTGTTGAATGCGCCGCCGGTGGCGGAGGTTCGGCGGACGCAGGGGTTTGAGATGACGCCGGCGTGGCTGCTGGAGATGCAGCGGTCGGCGGTCCACTTTGACGGGGCGAGCGGGTCGCTGGTTTCTTCGAGTGGCTTGGTGATGACGAACCACCATGTGGGGTCGGACGCGGTGGGGAAACTGAGCACGCCGCAGCGGGATCTTCTGAAGGATGGTTTTTACGCGGCCACGCGGGAGGCGGAACTGAAGTGCGACGACCTTGAGTTGAAGGTGTTGTGGGAGATCAAGGATGTGACTGAGCGGGTGACGGGGGCGGCGAAGGCTGGGGCTTCGAGCGCGGACGCCGGGGCGGCGCGTCGGGCGGAGATGGCGACGATCGAGGCCGAGGCGGAGAAGGCCACGGGGCTTTCGTGCGATGTGGTGACGCTGTACCACGGGGCGCGGTACCACCTGTACTGCTACAAGCGGTACACCGATGTGCGGCTGGTTTTCGCGCCGGAGCAACAGATCGCGTTCTTCGGCGGTGACACCGACAACTTCGAGTACCCGCGGTACAACCTCGACGTCACGTTCTTCCGCATCTACGAGAACGGCGAGCCGCTGAAGCCGCAGAACTTCTTGAAGTGGAGCAAGACCGGGGCGGCGGAGGGGGATTTGTCGTTCGTGTTCGGGCACCCCGGCAGCACGCGCCGGCTGTACACGATGGACCACCTGCGGTTCCGGCGGGATACCGAACTGCCGTGGATTTTGAAGCGGCTGTGGCGGCGGGAGATGCAGTTGGAGGTGTTCCGCGGGCGGTCTGAGGCGCAGGCGCTGATGGCGGCTGAGGATTACTTCGGCGTCGCGAACAACCGCAAGCGGACGACCGAGCAGTACGAGGGCTTGCTCGATCCGACATTGTGGGGCGAGAAGGCCGCGGCGGAGAACAGGGTTCGGTCGTTCCTCGACAACAATCCTTCGCTCAAAGAGAAGTGGGGGGGTGCGTGGGACAACATCGCCAAGGCGCAGAGCGAGTACCGGACGTTCTACCGGCGTTGGTCGCTGCTGAACCAGGACAGTTCGTGGGGCTGGTCGAAGGTGCTGAGCAATGCGAGGCACGTGGTGCGGCTGGCGGACGAACTGCCCAAGGCGAGTGCATCGCGGCTGCGCGAGTACCGCGATTCGAACCTGGACAACCTGTACCTGTCGCTGTATTCGCCGGCGCCGGTGTACCCGGCGCTGGAGACCGAGCGGCTGGCGAGCGGGCTGATGTTCCTCGCTGAGAATCTGGGGGCTGATGATGATCTGGTGAAGACGCTGCTGGCGGGGAAATCGCCGCGGGCGCGGGCGGCGGAACTGGTTTCGAGGACCACACTCGCCAAGCCCGAGGCGGTGAAGGCGCTGGTCGAGGGCGGGGCGAAGGCGGTGAATGCGAGCGATGACCCGATGATCGCGTTTGTGCGTGCGATGGACGGCGAGGCGCGGCGGCTGCGGAAGCAGTACGAGGACACGGTCGAGGCGGTGGAGCGGGAGAACTATGCCAAGGTGGCGGGGGCGTGGTTTGATCTGATGGGGGACAAGATGTACCCCGACGCGACGGGCACGCTGCGGATGACGTATGGGCGTGTGCAGGGGTACACGGACCCGACGCCGGTGGAGCAGGGGGGCGAGGGCGTGGTGCCGGCGTTCACGAACATCGCGGGCCTTTACGCGCGGGCGGAGGGTCGGAAGATGCTGGCGCCGTTTGACCTGCCGGAATCGTGGGTGAAGCGGCGCGGCGAGATTGATGCGAAGACGCCGTTCAACTTTGTTTTGAGCGCCGACATCATCGGCGGGAACTCGGGCTCGCCGGTGGTGAACAAGGCGGGCGAGGTGACGGGGCTGATCTTCGACAGCAACCTGCACCACCTGGTGAGTGACTTCACGTACGAGCCGAAGATGGGTCGTGCCGTGGCGGTGGATGCTCGGGCGATTGTTGAGGCTCTGCGGAAGGTGTATGGGGCGGGGGCGCTGGCGGATGAACTTGGGAAGTGAGGTCTTCTCGGAGTCGGTTTACCGCGGAGGCGCGGAGGGCGCGGAGAGGTGGAGTTTGAGTTTGGGGCTCGGCGCTCCGGGTGTTTTTGTGGTGTTGGCAAGCGGACACTGCGAGCGCCGGCTCATCGAAGACGGTGCGTCGGTGGCACGCGGCGAGGTGAACTGTTGGTGCGTGGTTTGATTATGCCGGCGTCGGGGATTCCTTTGCCCCTGCCGGGGCAAGGCAGAAAGACATGATTATCCACGGGCTTGACGGCGAGACGCCGTCTGCGCCCGTGGCTACTGCCCTGCGTCCCTTCGGGACGCGGAGGGACAACCGAAAGTCGGGCGCGGAAGTTCGCGGCGCAGCGTGGTGCGATTGATTCGCCGGGTCGGATGATCTGGATTGCGATTGAAGTTTGTGCGTGCGGCGGTTCGTGTGGTGGCCCTCGCTTGCGCTTCGGGTTCGTTTGAGGTGGTCTTTGACGAACGCGAAGCGCGAGCGGGGGCCATCGGACAGACGATAGAGACGCGGACTTTGGGCTAAGGCCCCACGAGCGGATGTGAAGCGGCAAAAACGAACCGGGCACGCTTGGGGGCGTGCCCGGTGTTTGTTTTCTGCTGGTTGTCGTGGTCTGAGGGATTCAGACTCAGACGAGGGCCTTGAGGCCTTTGAGGGCGCGGACTTTGACGACGTTGCGGGCGGGCTTGGCCTTGACCTGCATCATCTCGCCGGGCTTGAAGGGGTTGGGGGCCATGCGGGCCTTGGTGGCGGGCTTGCGGATGACGGTGACCTTCATGAGGCCGGGGACCTGGAAGACGCCGGGCTTCTTGAGGTCCATCTTGAGGAGGTCGGTCATGGCTTCAAAGACGGCGGCGACCTGCTTGCGGGAGAGTTCGGTCTGCTCGGCGATGGTGGTGAAGACCTGGCCCTTGGTGCGGGGCTTCTCGACGCCGGTGACCTTGGGCTTCTTCGCGACGGGGGCTTTCTTGGACTTGGCGGCCATACGTTTCTCCTTGTATTGGCTCGGTTGATGGTGGCGGGGGGAGCTACACCTCCGTGTACCCCGCTTTCCAGCGGTTTTTTAGTGCCTTTTGGTTCGGCACGCAAGTTCAATCGGCTTTTTCCACTGGTTTTTTGCTTATTTTTCGGAGGTTTTTTCGCTGGCGGGGGTGTTGGAGGGTTTTTGGCGGGGTTTTGGGGTGTTTTTTGGTTTCGTCTGCGGCGTCGGGTGGTGGGCGGGGCTACTGTGTGCCCCGATGTCCATCAAAGAACCCGGCGTGAGCGATGCGAACCCTGATCTTCCGCGCAAGGTGGGGTTCTGGGGGGCGGTCGCCGTGATGGTGGGGGTGGTGATTGGGAGCGGGATTTTCAAGACGCCGACGACGATTGCGAACAATCTTGGGGACCCTTGGGTGATTCTGGGGCTGTGGTTTGCGGCGGGGCTGATTGCGTTGTGCGGGGCGTTGACGTTTGCGGAGTTGGCGGCGCGGATGCCGCAGAGCGGGGGGATTTATGTGTTTATCCGCGAGGGGTTCGGGCCTTGCCCGGCGTTTGTGTTTGGTTGGACGTACATGCTGATCACGAAGCCCTCGGCGGCGGCGGGGATCGCGATCATTTTCGCCGAGCATTTCAATACGGTGACGGGGCTGGATTGGAGCCCGCAGTGGCTGACGTGTGGGGCGCTGTTTTTTCTGACGCTGATTAATGTGCTGGGGGTGAAGGGGAGTGCGCGGTTTGCGATGGTTTTGACGGGGGTGAAGTATGCGGCGTTGCTGGGGATCATCGGGCTGGGGGTGTTCGCGGCGGTGCGGGAGGTGATGGGGGCGGGTGGCGCGGGGGGCGGGGGTTCCGGGGGCGGGGGGTTTGTGGCGGTGCCTTCGCCGAAGACGTTGTTTCAGGCGATTGTGCCGGTGATGGCGGCGATCATGTGGACGTATGACGGGTGGAGCGATGTGGGGGCGATCGCGGGGGAGGTGAAGGACCCGCGGCGGACGCTGCCTCGGGTGTACATCTTCGGGACGCTGAGTGTGATCGGGCTGTATGTGCTGGCGAACGCGGTGTACATGTGGCACATCCCGCTGGGGGAGATGGCGGCGACGAAGACGGTGGCGCCGCTGCTTTTGGAGCGATTGGTGGGGCCTGTTGGGGGGACCATCGCGGCGCTGGTGATCATCGTTTCGACGCTGGGGTCATCGCACGCGAGCGTGATGACGGGGGCGCGGGTGACGTTTGCGCAGGCTCGGGACGGGCTGCTGTTCCGGTTTTTGGCGCGGATTCATCCGAGGTATGAGACGCCGGCGGTGGCGCTGTGGGTGCAGTTCGGGCTGTCGTGCCTGGCGGTGCTGGTTTTGCAGGACTTTGCGAATCTGGCGGGGAGCTTTGTTTTTACGATGTGGATTTTTTATGGGATGGGGGCGGTGGCGCTGTTTGTTTTGCGGGGGAGGGAGGGGAAGGAGTTGTTCAGCGTCCCGGTGTGCGCGTGCGGGTACGACTTGCGCGGCCTTCGAGACTCGCGGTCTTGCCCGGAGTGTGGCGCGGCGATTGACCGGAACGGTCGAAAGGCAAGCGAAGATGATTCTCGGCTGACTTTCCGCGTCCCGGGATACCCCGTGGTGCCTTTGCTGTTCATCGCGACGAGCGTGGTGATGACGGTGCTTTCGATTCTCGATGATCCGAAGATGACCTTGTCGTGGCTGGGGGTTCTGTTTGCGGGGGTGCCGGTGTACTTTGTTTGGCGAAAGGTCTTTCCGGGGAGCGGTGTGGGTCGGTCGGAGGTTTGAGGGCGGGGTCGGGGGCGGTGTGGGGTGCGTGGACTCGATTCTGTCCCCGTGCTTGCGCACGGGGTTCGGATGGAGAGACTCGTGCGGCGGTACACTGGGTTTATGCTCACCCGTGCTTTGCTGGTTGTTGTTCCTTGTGCCCTGGCCTCTTGTGCGTCTTCGCCGGGACAGCGGCTGGGGCGGATTGGGGATGACTATCTCCGCACGACGTTCACGGCGAACCCCGGCGGCGGGACGGCGGCGGGGTTGCATGAGTATGACGGGAGGCCGTCGGAGATGTCGCTGGCGGCGGAGTCGGCGCGGCTGCGGGAACTTCGGGCGCAGCGGGCTGAACTGGCTCGGTTTGTGGCGTCGAGTCCCGACAAGGAATCGGCGTTGCGGGCGCGGTCGCTGATGGCCGCCGTGGACACGGACATTTTCGGCATTGAGGTGATGAAGCCGCTGACGCGGAACCCGATGACGTACGCCGGGGCGGTGGACGTGAGCATCTATGCCAAGCGGGACTTTGCGCCCAAGGCTGAGCGGCTGGCGTCGGCGGTGAAGGTGCTGGAGGGGGTGCCGGGGGTGGTCGCGGCGGCGAAGGCGCAGTTGGACAGGGCGGTGCCGCGGGTGTTTGTCGAGACGGCTGTGACGATGGCGAAGGGACAGGCGGATTTCATTGCGGGCGATCTGGTCGCGGGGTTTGATGATGTGGCCGATGCGGGAGCGAAGGCGCGGCTGCGGGCGGCGGCGGACGCGGCGGCGGCGGCGATGCGGGAGTACGCCGCGTGGCTGACGGCGGAGCGGTTGCCGGGGTCCACCAGTGATTTTGCGCTGGGGCGCGACAACTTCGCGCGGATACTGCGGCAGTCGGAACTGATTGCGCAGACGCCCGAGGAAGTGCTGGCCATCGGGATGAAGGAGCTGGAGCGGCAGAAGGCGGCGTTCATTGCGGCGGCGAGGGAGATTGACCCCTCGCGGCCCGCGGCGGAGGTGTGGACGGCGGTGCAGAACGACCACCCGACGCCGGAGTCGCTGCTGCCAGACACGCGATCACACCTTGCGGAGATCAAGAGGTTCTTCGTTGATCGGGACCTGATCCGTTACCCGACGAATGAGGAAGTGATTGTGGATGAGACGCCGGGGTTTTTGCGGGCGACGAGTTTTGCTTCGATGGATATGCCGGGGCCGTTTGAGAAGAAGGCGACGGAGTCGTATTACTACGTGACGCCGCCGGAGACGTCGTGGGATAAGGCGCGGATCGACGAGTGGCTGACGGCGTTCAACTATGCGACGACGGACATCGTGTCGGTGCATGAGGCGTACCCGGGGCACTTTGTGCAGGGGCTGCATTTGAAGGCTTCGCCGGTGCGGGGGGCTTGGCAGTTCATCGGGAGTTATGCGTTCATCGAGGGGTGGGCGCACTACACCGAGCAGTTGGCGATCGATGAGGGTTTCCCGCCGGCGTCATTGCGGAAGGACGACAAGACGGTGGCGCGGTACCGGATGGCGCAGGCGAGCGAGGCTCTCTTGCGGTGCTGCCGGCTGGTGGCGGCGGTGCGGATGCACTGCCAGGGGATGACGCTGGACGAGGCGACGAAGTTCTTTGTGGACAACGCGTTCTACACGCAGGCGCCGGCGCGTTCGGAGGCCGAGCGCGGGTCGTACGACCCTGGGTACTGCCTGTACACGGTGGGGAAGTTGCAGTTCTTCACGCTGCGGGAGGATTGGAAGAAGCAGGAGGGGTCCGCGTTCTCGCTGAAGCGGTTCCATGATGAGGCGTTGCGTCATGGGATGCCGCAGTTGAGGCTTTTGCGGGAGCGGATGCTGCGGGATGCTTCGGGTTGGGATCGGACGATTGGGGGGTGAGACGCCTGCGGGTGAGTCAAGGGCGGTCTTCAGATCCGGCGGTCGGTGATTTCCACGAGCGCTTCGCCGCGGCGGATCATGTCCAGCGCCCTGGCGAATTCGGCTGTCAGCGCGGAGCGGAGGCGGGCGTTTGAGGTGTTGCCGCAGTTGACCCAGATGACCGATGGGGGTGGCCCCCATGCACGGAGCAAGCGCTTGAAGTCGGCGTCCTTCGTCAGGATGACGGCGTTCAATGCCCGGGCTTTCTGGAAAACGACTTCATCGGTTTCGTCGCGCAAACCTGCGGCACGGAAACTCCTGGCCTCGACGCTGAATTCGACCTTGATCCAAGCGCAGACCGCCGGTGAGATGTGGGCATCGACCAAGATGAGCGCAGGAACGCTCATGCCACAAGGCGCGGTGGGTCAATGCTGCGTGAGGCGAACATCAGGCAGGCCCGGATGTCGGCCGACTCGAGGTCGGGGAGTTCGGCGAGAACTTCCGCCTCCGACAGGCCTGATGCGAGCAAGTCGAGCACGTCGGAGACGCGGATGCGCATGCCGCGAACGCACGGCCTGCCGCCGCATTGGGCGGGGTTGATGGTGATCCGGTTCAGTGGGTCGGCCGGGGGGTTGGGGAGGGGGATGCTCATGGGGATGCCGCGTGAATCATATGCGCGAACCCCTACACTGCCGCCATGCCAAGGCTTGATTACCACACCGCCGGGGAATCGCACGGACCTGCGCTGATTACGCTTGTTCAGGGATTGCCCGCGGGCGTGCGCGTTGATGAGGCGTTTATCAATGGGGAACTTGTGCGCCGGCAGGGGGGGTATGGGCGTGGCGGGCGGCAGAAGATTGAGACGGACAGTGTCGAGGTGCTCACCGGCGTGCGGCTGGGGAAGTCGACGGGGGCGCCGATCACGTTTCGGATCCCGAACAAGGATTCGCGGCTGGATGATCTGGTGAAGACGCCGCCGGTGCATCGGCCGCGGCCGGGGCATGCGGATCTGGCGGGGAGCGTGAAGTGGCTGACGACGGATTGCCGGGAGACGTTGGAGCGTGCCAGTGCTCGGGAAACGGCGGCTCGGGTGGCGGCGGGGGCGCTGGCGCGGTGCATGCTGCGGGAGTTCGGTATCGAGGCGTTCGCGTTTGTGCGTTCGATTGGGGGTGCCGCGACGGAATACAAGGTGACCGACGCGACGTGGCGGGCGGCGAAGGAGGCGCGAGATGCGAGCGATGTGGGGTGTCCTGACCCGGCGGCTTCGGAGCGGATGCGGGCGGTGGTGCATCAGGCGAAGGTGGACAAGGACACCGCCGGGGGGCTGATCGAGTGCCATGTGTTTGGGTGCCCGATGGGGCTGGGGTCTTGTGTGGATTGGCGGGAGAAGTTGGATGCGCGGCTGGCGTACGCCGTGATGGGGATTCAGGCGATCAAGAGTGTGGAGATCGGGCTGGGGAAGGATGTGGCGGGGATGCCGGGGTCGCAGGTGCATGACCCGATCCGGTTTGATGCGTCGCAGCGGAAGACGACGCGGCTGGGGTTCGTGCGGGACTCGAACAACGCCGGGGGCACCGAAGGGGGGATGACCAATGCGGAGCCGGTGGTGGTGCGTGCGGCGATGAAGCCGATTGCCACGTTGCTTCGAGGATTGCCGAGCGTGGATTTGAATACGAAAGAGGCGCAGCAGAGCAGTTATGAGAGGTCCGATATCTGCGCGGTGCCGGCGGCGGGGGTGGTGCTGGAGAACGTGGTGGCGTTCGAGATCGCTCGGGCGATGCTGGACAAGTTCGGCGGGGATAGTTTGATTGAGATGCGGACGAACTATGACGGGTACCTGGGGAATGCGGCGATTTTGCCGCTTGACCCCCCTATGGCGACCCTTGCATGAGGGGTTTGGAGGTGGTTGGGGGCTGCGACTGGGGCGGATTTCAGCCACTTTGATTGTGAAAATGGGCGATTCTCACCGAATCCCGACGTTGCGTCCGAGATTCAATCGCGATCGTGGCCCATACTTCATTGTCCTGCGGGCCGCAGTGTCGGCCTGGCTCTGAGTGCGCGTCCGGGGTCAGTGAGGAGACGAAAGTCCATGCGGCATTGCTCTGCTTCGTCCCGGATGTTCGCGGCTGGGTGCGCGGCGACGGTGTGTTGTTCTGCGACTTGTTTGGCGCAGGCGGGCGAGGTGAGCGTGTGGCGTGAGTTGCCTCCGCCGGTGACTTTTATGCCGCGGGAGGTGCCGCCGGTGAGTCAGGCGAACGGGAACCCGGCGGTGTGGAATCTGGCGGCGGAGTTCAGCCGCGGGGGATCGAACCCGGCGGGGCAGTGGGCGATGGGGTACTCGTTGAATCGGTTCGGGGCGTTCACGGTGTCGCCCGATTGGGGTGCGACACTGCCGGGGGCGTTCGGGTGGTTCACGGCGTCGGTGGGCTTTCAGCCGACGGTGGTGCAGGCGGTGAGCGCGACGTCGTTCCCGACGCTGGGGACGGGCGTGACGCTGCCCGCGGGCGCGGTGGGGCTGATGCCCGACAGTTTGGGCAAGTTCGCGGTGGTCCGCTGGACGTGCGCTGAGAGCGGGCAGTACGCGATCGATGCGCTGTTCACGGGGCGTTCGACGGTGGAGGTGGGGAACTCGGACATCGCGGTGCTGCGGAACGGGCTGCAGTTGTTCTTCTCGACCGTGCGTGACCCCAGGCAGTCGGTGCTGATGCAGACGACGTTTGATCTGACGCCCGGCGAGACGATGGAGTTCAGGGTGGGGAAGTCCAACGACACGAACGCCAATGATCTGAAGCAGTTGGACGTGGTGATCCAGCGTCTGCCGCGGCTGTGCCCGGGCGACATCAACGGGGACGGGATCGTGAACATCCAGGATCTGACGACCCTGCTGGGATCGTTCGGGCAGGATGTCATCCCGAGCGAGGGGGGCGATCTGAACGGCGATGGGACGGTGAACATCAACGATTTGTCGCTGCTGATCTCGAATCTGGGCTGCACCGTGTGATGTGTGGTGCCCGGGCGGGCGGGATCAGGCGGGAGTGCCGTTGCGCTTGGCCTGTGCGTTGGCCGGGTCGATCTCGCGGAGGTAGCCCCAGGAGTAGATGCCGGTGTCGTGGCCGTCGGAAAAGCGGATGCGGAGGGCGTAGGTGCCGACGAGTTCGGCGCCCAGGGCGACGATCGGGCCGGAGCCTTGTGGCGATGAAGGGAGCACGGTGAGCGGGTTGGCGGCGAGTTGCTCGCGGAGTTGCTTCATCTCGGCGCTGGGGGACATTTTGCGGAGGTAGGCGATGGAGTAGTAGGAGGAGGTGCCGTCGGGCCACTCGACGGTGAGGCCGCGGTCTTTTTTGAGGTCGAGTTTTCTTGGGGCGTCGGACATTGGTGGGATGGTAGAGGTGTGTGGAGGTCGGGGGGCGGTGAAGCGGGAGCCCGATCGTGCGAGTGGGTTCTCTTTCTGTTGAAAAGGCGTGAATCGCGGTGGCCCTCGCTTGCGCTTCGGGTTCGTTGGTGAGGGTTCATCCGCCCGGGATGAGTGAGAGGACTTTGATGCTTGGGCCCGGGAGCATTGGGGCTGGGTCGCCCTTGAGCCAGGCGTTGAACTGGTCGCGGTAGTTGGGGCTGAGGAAGTGGCCGCTTTGGCCGCCGGGGAGTTGGGCGATGGCGGAGGATTCGTGGCTTGGTGAGACGACGAGGCGCTGGGAGGCGCCGAACTCGGTGGATTGGGCGCGGACGGTGAGGCCGTCGCCGGGGAGGGGTTCGCTTGGGAAATCGAGGAGGGCGCGGACGGCGGGGAGCCAGGCGAGTGCGGTCGAGAGGGGGTGTTCGATCTTGGCGCGGTTGAGGTCGCCCCAGGTGGTTTCGAGGCCGCGCTTTGGCTGTGTTGTTTCGAGGTCACGCACGGCGTCGGTGAGGGCGGTGCGGATGAGGGTGTCCCAGTCTTTCACGCCCGGGGGCAGGAAGTGGGCGGGGCGGGCTTCGAGCACGCGGCGGAGGGGTTCCTCATCGTTGAACCACGAGTAGCGGAACTTCGCGTCCACTTTCTTGCAGGCTTCGGTGAGGACCGCGAGGGCTTTGGTGCGGAGTTGGGAGCGGAAGCGCTTGAGCAGGGCGAAGGCGCGCTGGTCGGCGTCGGCGGTGTTGTTCCAGGATTCGAGGACGGCGCGGATTTCGTTGGCGTTTGCGGGTGCGCCGGTGCCTTTGCAGGCTTCGAGGGCGAGGTCTTTGTAGAAGGCCATGGGGGCGCGGGCGGTGTCGAGTTGAATCGCCAGCAGGCTCTTTTCGTCGTGCTTCTCACGCTTGGCGAGCACTTGGCTGATGCGGGCGGCGCGGTCCGGGCTGGCCCAGGCGCGGCCGAGGGTGCGCGATCTCTCGACGGGGAGCGTGCGGTTGTTTGCCGTGAACAGCACTCCCGATGGTGGGTCGATCACGCGGGGCTTGTCTTTGGCATCCAGCCAGCCGGTCCAGCCGACGCCGGGCTTGGCCCATGAGACGGGGTAGGTGCCGTCGAAGCCGCTGCGGATCGGCACCGAGCCGGAGACCGTCCATGCGATGCGCCCCTCCTTCGATGCGATCATGACGTTCTGGGGCGGGCCGCCCCATGATGCGGCGGCGTCGGTTGCCTCTTCGATGGTCTTGGCGGTGAAGAGGTCGAACTGGTTCATGTTGGTGCGGTCGGTGTCGTGGGCGATCCAGCGGGTGACGAGGGGGCGTCCCTGTGCATCGGTGCGGGCGACGGGGCCCCAGCGGGTCTGGCGCATCTCGAAGCGCTGGGCTGGGGCGCGGGCGACGTCGATCTGCTCGATGAGGCGTCCGAACTCTTCGGTGCGTCCCCCTTCGGGAGCGAGGTCGCCGGCGTCGGGGACTCGGTAGCGCTCAGGGTTCTTGGCGTCGGGTTCGACGACGATCCAGTCCTCGAAGTCGCCCTCGACGTTGGTGAATCCCCAGGCGACGTTGGTGTTGCTGCCGACGACGATGCCGGGGACGCCGGGGAGGGAGAAGCCGTCGAGTCGTCCGGCGGGCCAGACGAGGCTGACGCGGAACCAGAGTGCGGGGGCCTTGAGTGGCAGGTGCATGTCGTTGGCGAGGATCGCCGAGCCGGTGGTGGAGCGGTTGCTGGCGACGACGAAGGCGTTGGAGCCGAGGGGGAAGGGGTCTTGGTCGTTGTGTTCTGCGGCGAGGGCGGTGATTGGTGCTGCGGGCGGGGCGTCGCTGGCAAGCGGTTTGATGTCTTCGACGCCGGGGATAGGGGGTTCTTTCCAGTTGTCGCCGGGCGGGACCACGTCCCACCGTGAGACCTCCGGCGTGAGGAAGCGCACGCTGGCCTCGGGCAGTGCGGCGCGCATGGTGCCGATCATGAGTTCGAAGTTGCGGTTCAGGGCGAGCATGTCCCACATGGTGTATTGGAGCAGGAGTGCGTCGCGCTCGGCCCATGCCTTGATGGGGACGCGCAGCAGCGCGTACTCCGGGGGCGGGGCGCCGAGGCGGCGGACGCCTTCGTTGACGCCCGCGGCGTAGGCACGCAGCAGTGCGCGGTGGCGCTCGGGGACGCGCTTCAGGACTTCGTCGGCTCTTCGCTCGAACTGGTTGGCCCGCATTTTCCGGTCGGTTTCGATCATGGAGGTGCCGTAGACCTCGGCGAGCCTGCCTGCGGCGTAGCGGCGCATGGCGTCCATGGCGACGAAGCGTTCCTGGGCGTGGACAAAGCCCTCGGCGAAGCAGGCGTCTTCGAGCGATGCGGCCTCGATGAGCGGGACGGCGAGGGCGTCGCGGGTGACGCGGACGGGGTCGGTGAGGCCCTTGACTTCGATGACGCCTTCACGGTCGGGGAGCGAAGCGAGGAGGACGCCGCGGGCGACCATGAAGCCGACCGCGCCGAGGACGATGAGCAGGGGGATGCTCAGCCAGAGGATTCGTTTGGTCCAGCGCCACATGGGGGGCATTGTGACAGAAAGCGGGGGCGGGTTCACGTCGGACGGCGTGAACCCTGAGTGCCGGATCGATTGTGCCCGAGACGGAGTTCCTTTGCCCCTGCCGGGGCAATCTCGGAAACCGTGCCTTTCCACGGGCTGGTCGGCGAAGCGCCGCCTGCGCCCGTGGCTACATTCCTGCGTCCCTTCGGGACGAAGAGAGAAAGGCAACAATCGCGTGTGAGGGGTTCACGGTGTCAACCGGCGTGGATCGGGGCACGCCGAGGACGGCGTACCCCGGCACCCTTTCGTCGGCAGCCGATGGGGCCGCTACTTCCGGCGGTGGAGCGGGGGGAAGCCTTCGCGTTCAAGGACGCCGGCGCAGGTGTCGAACTTGCGGGTGGAGAGGAGGTGGCGGAGTTTGCCTTCGGTGGTCTTCATGCCGGTGTAGCACTTGAAGCGGCGTTTGAGTGGCATGGGGACGCGGGGGCAATCGACCTCGAAATCGCGGGGGTGGAGGTAAATGACCACGGGGATGTTGTTCTTCTCGAACTGGCGGAAGCCGCGCTCGATCATGAAGCGGGGGAGGAAGCGCATGTAGCCGCCGCCGGAGAAGGGGATGGGGGCGGGGCCGTAGCGCTGGATGCTCATGGGGAGTTCGGGCATGGTGCGGCCCGAGGGTGTGGTGATGTCGTGGGCCTCTTGGGCGCAGGGGTATCCGCCGTGGCCGCGGGGGGCGGGGAAGAGGGAGGCGTCGTAGGTGAGGCCGAGATCGAGCATGACATCGAAGGCCCACTCGGTGCCGGGTGTGATGGAGAACGAGGGGGCGCGGAAGCCGTGGATGGGGGCGCCGATCTGGTCGGAGAGGACATCGATAGAGCGCTTCATGTCCTTGCGGAACTCTTCGGGCGAGAGGTCGTAGACCTTGCGGTGCCAGTAGGAATGCGTGGCGACCTCGTGCCCTGCGGCGTGGGCGGCTTTGGCGATTTCGGGGTATTTCTCGGCGACCCAGCCGAGCATAAAGAAAGTTGCTTTGTGGTTGTACTCGCCGACGAGGTCGATGATCCAGCGGGTTCGCTTGACGACGATGGAGGGCCAGGTGTCCCACTTGGCGGGGTCGGCGACGGCCTCGATCTCGACCATGTGGAACCAGTCTTCGATGTCGAAGGACAGGGAATGCACCGGAGCGCGAGGTGGCGAATGGCGAATGGCGAGTGGATCAGTCATGTGCCCCCAAGTGATCGTATGAGAGATCGGATCATTCGGCCCTCTCGGTCGGACATCGCGAGGAGGGGTGCGAGCTTGTCTGCCGGGGCCAATTCCAATCGTTCAGCCAGCATCAACTGTGTCTCAACCTCCTTCAGGCTGCCCTGCGCGATGCGAAGAAACCGCACGAACTCCCCCGTTTGGTCCCGCCCCCAGCCCTCGGCGATGTTGTAGGGGATCGACGCGGAGGCACGTCGGATCTGCGAAGTCATGCCGAAGAGTTCTTCCCGTGGGAAGCCTCGTGTGAGCCTGTGACAGTCTGCGGCGATTTCCATGCCAAGTTGCCACACCTCCAAGTCCTTGAAACTATTGAACTGATGCCCCCCGCTTTCCGGTCCATTCGCCATTCGCCACCTCGCCACTCGCGCTGTTAGAAGAACCGATGCCCGTGGGAACGGAAGCGGCGCACGTCCTCGGCCGTGGGTGTCGAGAAGTGAGTCAGTTTCGTTGCGTCGTTCTCGATGGTGGGCGGCTCGACGCCCTTTGCCGCCGCGTCTTCAACCACTCGGACGCACTCCAGGATGCACTCTGCGGCGAGGTCCTTCGAGCGGGCCATGATGTCTTCCAGTGTGTCGTGGGGCCAGATGCGGTATCTCTTTTGGATGACGATGGGGCCGTTGTCGAGTTTGGCGTCGACGAAGTGGACGCTGACGCCCCCTTCCTTTTCGCCGTTGGCCAGGGTCCAGAACGAGGGCATGAGGCCGCGGTACTTGGGGAGGAGGGCGCCGTGGCAGTTGACGATGCCGTGCTTGGTCTGCTCGCGGAGTTTCTTTTTGTAGAGTTGGGTGCCGGAGATGGAGACGATGAAGTCGACGCCTTTTTCGCGGAGGTGGGCGAGGAACTCTTCGCTGTTGACATCGCAGGGGCCGGTGACGGGGACGCCGTATTTTTTGGCGACGGCGCGGATGGAGTAGCACTTTTTGGTGGAGCCGAGGAGGTCGTTGTAGACCTTGCCCATGAGTTTGCACCAGGCCTGCTGCCAGCACTTTTTGAAGAAGTAGACGGGGCCGTAGATGCGGTAGAAGTCGGCGAGGGTCTGGAGGAAGGTCTTCTTGGCCTGTGTGATGGGCTGGAGGTTGATGCCGGCGGTGGAGTCGGCGTAGTCACGGAGGTACTTGTCCAGCACCTTGGTGAGGAGGGTTCCTTCGTCTTGGATGAACACGTATTTCTTGAGCATGGGCAGTGGGGCTTGGGCAGTGGGCAGTCGGGGGGATGGCTTACTTCGGCTCTTGGCTCGCGACGAGTGATCGAATCAGGCCTCGGATGATGCGTCCGACTCGATCTGCCGTGGCGAGGGCCTCATCGACAGGGGTTGGTTTTAGCAGTCCGACACGAACCGCCAGAATGAGATGGGTTTCGACCTCTTTCAGACTCCCTTGGGCGATTCTGAGAAAGCGGATGTAATCGAGGAGGCTGTCCCTGCCATACCCCTCTGCGATGTTCGCGGGCACGGATGCCGCTGCCTTGCGAATCTGAACGGCAAGAGCGAATCGTTCCTCGGGGGGCAGAGAGAGCGACAAGCGATAGCACTGTTCTGCCAGTTCCATGGCGAGTTTCCAGGCGTCCAGGTCTCGATAGGACTCGATGCTCACCTGTCATGTCCTTCTTGCCGGCTTGTTCCGACCGACTGCCCACTGCCCAAGCCCCACTGCCCAATCAGCGAATCCCCTCTTCGACGATGGAACAGAACTTGCCGCAGAGCGCTGACTTGCTCATCTGCTGGTCGATGTAATTCTTCGCCTTGCGGCCCATCTCCTGCAGTTCCGATTTCGGCATCGCGGCGATTTCGCGGATGGTTTTGACGGCGCCGTCGATGTCGCCGTGGCTGATGTGCCAGCCGACGCCGTGGTCTTTGATGATGTCGGAGGCGTGGCAGGGGTTGGGGGCCACTAGCAGGATGGGGCGGCCGACGGCCATGGCGCCGTAGATTTTGCAGGGGTGGACGACGCCGACGACGTCGTTGCCGACGGTGACGAGGTGGACGTCGGCGGCGCTGAGGGAGAAGGCCAGGTCCTTGAAGGGCTGGTAGGGCATTGAGCGGATGTTGCTCGGCTTCTTTTCGGCGATGGTGGTATCGACTTCCTTTTTGCCGACGCCGCCGCCGATGAACATGAAGAGGGACTCTTTGTCGCGGCCTTCGGCGTCCATCTTCAGGCCGGCCTGGAGGATGGTGGTGACGGGGGTGGAGTAGCCGTGGTTGCCGGAGTACATGAAGACGAACCGGCCGTTGAGGTTGTTCTTCTCGCGGAACCAGTTTTTCTCGTGGGGGATGTCGTCGAGGGCCTCTTCGTGGGGCCACGGCGGCATGATGGTGACTTTGGCGCGGACCTCCTGCGCCTCGGCGGGGGTGAGTTTTTTGTAAAGGCGGTCGGCCATGAAGCGGTCGAGGGGGACGACCTGGGCCGAGCGGCGGAGCACGAAGCGCTGCAGGGCGTTGAGCGTTTTGGCGGCGAAGGAGTCGGCCTTCATCTTGCCCAGTTCGATCATCTGGTCGGGGTTCAGGTCCATCACCCAGTAGGTGATGGGCACCCCCCGGATCGAGTGGGCCAGGCCTGCGGCGAAGCCGCACATCGGGGGCGAGGTGCTGACGAGTATTTTCTTGAGGCCGCGGGTGAAGAGTCCGGCCCAGATGCAGTGCGTCATGAAGATGAGCATGGCCATGACGCGGATGGGGATGGACTTTTTGCCGAAGGAGGACCAGCGGACGCGGTGGACGTCGACGCCGTCGCGTTTTTCGTAGCGGTCGTACTTGATGGTGGGGTCGTCGTAGCCTCGGTCGGCGGTGATGACCTTGACACGGTGGCCACGCTTGACGAGTTCGGCGGCGACATCGTGCATGTGCTGGCCGACGCTGGCGGGGTCGGGGGGGTAGACCTGGGAGAGGATGAGGATGGTGTCGGCCATGGGGTGGGGATACTAAAGAAAACGAGCCAATGCTCTTTGAACATCGGCTCGTTTGGTTGCACGATGGAATTGCTGTGGGTGGCACCGGCTTCCGGCCGGTGTCTTCTGTGGTGTGAGCGTGGACCGGGGTCAGCACCGGCTGGAAGCCGGTGCCACCAGGAGGCTCAGACCGGAGAAGCCGCGCCGGCCTTGATCTCTTCGTGGATCCAGGCGTAGGTCTTGGCCATGCCGTCCTGGAGGCGGATGGAGGGGGCCCAGCCGAAGACTTCCTTGATGCGGGTGTTGTCGCTGTTGCGGCCGGCGACGCCCTTGGGGGCGTCGAGTTTGTAGCGGCGGTTGAGTTTGATGCCGGCGAGGCCCTCGGCGATGGTGACCAGTTGGTTGATGCTGACGAGTTCGTCGGACCCGAGGTTCAGCGGCTCCTTGAGGGTGTCGGAGTCGGTGAACATGCAGATGCCCTTGACGCAGTCGTCGATGTACATGAACGAGCGGGTCTGGTTGCCGTCGCCCCAGATCTCGATGTCGTGCTTGCCGGAGAGTTTGGCCATGATGACCTTGCGGCAGATGGCGGCGGGGGCCTTCTCGCGGCCGCCGTCCCAGGTGCCGTAGGGGCCGTAGACGTTGTGGAATCGGGCGACGCGGGTCTGGATGCCGTAGTCCTCGCGGAAGTGGCGGCACATGCGTTCGGAGAAGAGTTTCTCCCAGCCGTAGCCGTCTTCGGGGAGGGCCGGGTAGGCGTCCTCTTCCTTGAGGGCGACGACGTTGGGGTTCTTCTGCTTGTCGGCGTTGTAGACGCAGGCGGAGGAGGCGTAGAAGAAGCGCTTGACCTTGGCGTCCTTGGCGGCGACCAGCATGTGGGTGTTGGTGAGCACGCTGAGCATGCACAGGGCCTTGTTGTTCTCGATGAAGCCCATGCCGCCCATGTCGGCGGCCAACTGGTAGACGCGGTCGGCGCCCTGGACGGCCTTGCGGCAGGAGGCGAGGTCCTTGAGGTCCAACTGGTGGTTCTCGGCGTTGGGGTGCACCTGGTACCAGGAGTCCATGGGCTTGATGTCCGCGACGCGGACGCGGTAGCCCTGTTCGAGGAGGTGCTTGGCGAGGTGGCCCCCGATGAAGCCGCCGCCGCCCGCCACAACCGCCAGTTCGTTCTTGGCCATGATTCCAGAATCCTCTCTCGCCTCGCTGGAGGCCTGTGGGGTGAAACGTTTGGTGCCGACCCTGCCCGCGTGTGCGGGGTGCCGTCCGGGGGTGCCGTCGGGTGGGTGCCGGTGCCCCGTGACGAAGTGGGGCGCTGAACCATTCTCGGATCGATCCTGCCCCGGCTGTGGTGTGAGCCGGAAAGGCTGGGATCAGCCAATGGGATGGGGACTGTTTTCCGTTTCTGACGACTCTTGCCCGAGGTCCTTCTCGGACAGTCCTGATGCGGAGCAAGGATAGCACCCTCGGTCGAGAGGGGGAGCCGGTCCGCCGCTCGAACGTGGGACATTTTCTACGTGCGTTTGAAATCCAGAGTTCGGTGGTTGCGGCAAGGCTGTTCGTCGCATTGACCGATAAGTTTGGCTTGGTGCTGGTGGCGACACCCGACGTGGGGCCGCCGATTCCCTTTCCCGCGTATCCCCGTGCTGGGTTCGGTTCGGCTGGCGTGATTGCTGCCGCAAGCGAGCCCGCCGCCGTCCGTTCGGACTATCGATTGAGCAATGAGACCGAAGGCCATCCTGAAAGGGCACCGCTGGCCGAGCCGACTCGGGGGGCGAGCGGTGTCGTGGGCGCGGACCTTCCCAAGGGATCGATGTCGCGCGTGGTGGGGGCGGGGATGACGTGGGTGATGCTGGCGACGGCGATCTCGAAGGTCGGCGCGTTCCTGCCGTTCATCTACATCCCGAAGTTCATGCAGCCCGGTGAATACGGGCTGGCGTCGCTGGCGGCGTCGGTGGCGGCGATGGTGACGTGGGTCCGTGACGGGGGGGCGCGCGACCTGTTGATCCAGCGGGGAGACGCCGAGTACCGGCGGATCGAGAGCGGTGCCTTCTGGATGGCGCTGGCTTTCAACGTGGCGGGGTTCCTTGTTCTGGTGGGTTTGGCGGTGCTGGTGCCTCGGGCGGCGGAGGGGAACGCCGGGCTGTTCTCGATGGTCATCGAGTACCTGGGGGGTGGGGGCAGGCAGCCGCCGGAGCAGTGGCACAACCCTGCGCTGCCGGGGCTGCTGATTGCGTGGGGCGTGTGGATGCCGGTGCAGACGTTCGCTTCGCTGCAGATCGCGCGGCTCCAGATGCTGTTGCGGTTCGGGCACACCAGCACGATCTCGACGGTTTCGTCGCTGGTCCGAAGCGTGCTGACGGTGCTGCTGGCGTGGATGGGGTGGGGGCCGATCTCGCTGGTGCTGCCGATGATCTTCTGCGGGGTGATCGAGGGCGTGTGGGCCTACGTGCTGCTGCGCGACCGCCTGTGGGCGGGCGGTCCTTCGATCGAGAAATGGGGCGAGATCTTCGCTTCGACCAAGTGGCTGATGTTCGGCGTGCTCGCGACCAACGCGTTCGACTGGGCGGGCGTGCTTGCGAGCAGTTTCAGGGTCGAATCCGACGTGCTGGGGCGGTACACCTTCGCCCGCAACATCCCCATGCAGATCTACATCGTCCTGAGTTTCAACCTCAGGCTGGTGCTGTTCCCGGCGATGTCGAAACTGAAGGATGATCCCGAGCGGCTGCGGGACGCGACGCTGCGGGCGATGCGGGTGCAGATGCTGCTCGCCGGGCCCATGTGTGTGGGCTTGGCGCTTTTGTGCGAGCCGCTGATCCAGACGCTGTGGCCCGACCAGCCCGAGTGGCACCAGGCCGCGGTTGCGGCGAGCATTCTTTCGGTGTTCTTCGCGTTCCGGACGACGTTCGGCCTGACCACGAGCGTGCTGGTTGCGGCGGGCCGGTTCCGGGCGTGGGCGCTGCTGACGCTGGTCGAGGGGATCGGTCTGGGCGGTGCGGCGTGGTTCGGCGCTTCGGTGCACGAACTGGCGCGGTACATCGCGCTTTCGGTGGGGGTGTACCTCATGCTGAGCCGGCTGCTCATGATCGTGTACACGGCGCGGGTGGTGGGGCTGCCGGCCAAACAGGCACTGCTCGCGGTGATCCCGCCGTGGGGATGGTCGCTGGTGGTGGCGGCGGCGAGCCTTTTCTTGTGCAAGCCGGTGACGGATCGGACGTCATCGGCGGTGGATATGGCGGTGCTGTTCGGCGTGTTCGTGGTGCTGTTCTGCTACGGGACGAGGCTGATGATGCCGTTCAGGCTGAATGAGTTCCTGCGGATTCTGCCGTCGCGGCTGCAGACGCCCGTGCGGGCGGTGCTGCGGATGCCGGATTTCACGATGTGATTGGCGGACCGGGGTGCGGGGGTGCCCGGGTGCGGGGGGGCGGGAGCGGGATGGGGGTTTTGGAAGCCGCCGGAACGCCCGAGAATGGTTTTCGAACATGTCCGCAATAATCGGATTTGGGCCACGTTGACCCTGGCCGGAGGCCGCCGTCCCGATGGGTTTTCCGTCGGGCTCCGTGCGTGCCGGTGTGTGTCGGGAGACTCAAGGGAGCCTGTTTCATGGCCAAGAGCCGTTCAACGTGGTTGCGTGCCAACCTGGTTCGTCCCGCCCTCGTGCTGTGCGCCGCTTCGGGCGGCGTGTTTGCGCCGAGCATCGCGAGCGCCCAGACGGGGTTCTGGAACTGGGAATCCCCCCATGTCCACCCGATCGCGCTGACGCCCTCGGGGCAGACGTTGCTGGCGGTGAACACCGCTGACAACCGGCTGGAGATGTTTGACGTTTCTTCGGGGTCGCCCGTGTCGGTGGCGTCGATCGCCGTGGGGCTTGATCCGGTGAGCGTGCGTGCGGTGAGCGAGACGCAGGCGTGGGTGGTGAACAGCGTGTCGGACAGCGTGAGTGTTGTGGACTTGAGCACGCGGCGCGTGGTGCGGACCATCGGGACGGGCGATGAGCCTTCGGACGTGGCCTTCGCCGGGGGCAAGGCGTTCGTGACGGTTGCGAAACTGAATCAGGTGCGGGTGTGGGACCTGGCGAACCTCGGCAATGCGCCGACTGTCCTTTCGATTCAGGGTGAGGACCCGCGCTCGCTGGCGGTCAGCCCTGACGGGATGACCGTGTACGCGGGCATCTTTCATTCGGGGAACAAGACGACGGCGGTGCGTGCGGAGACGGTGTCGCAGGTGAACTCGCCGTACGCGGGACAGAACCCGCCGCCGAACGTGGGGACGACATTCAGCCCGGCGATCAACGCGGCGAACCCGGCTCCGCCGGCGGTGGCGATGATCGTGCGCCAGAACGCTTCCGGGCAGTGGTTCGACGACAACAACCGCAACTGGACGTCTTTCGTGACTTGGGGCTTGAACGACCAGGACGTGGCGATGATCAACGCGTCGACGCTGGGTGTTTCGTACGCCAAGGGTTTGATGACGACGGTGATGGCCGTGGGCGTGAAGCCCGACGGGACGGTAACGGCGGTTGGCACCGAGGCGATCAACCAGGTTCGGTTCGAGCCCAACGTGAACGGCGTGTTCATCCGCTCGCAGTTTGCTTCGTTCAGCCCGGCGGCGCCGACGGGTGTGGCGTCGCTCGACCTGAATCCCCATCTCACGTACGCCGTCCGCACGCTGCCGGAGGCGCAGCGGGCCGATTCGCTGGGTGATCCCCGGGATATCCAGTGGTTGAGCAACGGCAAGGGGTATGTCGCGGGCATGGGTTCGAACAACGTGGCGATCATCGACGGCGGCGGCGCACGGCTGGGGCGGATCGACGTCGGTCAGGGCCCGACGGGTATCGCGATCGGTGCCGGGCGCGCGTTCGTGCTCAACCGCTTCGACGGGACGATCTCGACCATCGATACCGTGAGCGACAGCGAACTGTCGCGCGTGGCGTTCTTTGATCCGACGCCGTCGGCGGTGCGGCTGGGCCGGCCGCTGCTTTATGACACCAAACTCACCAGCGGTCTTGGCCAGGCCTCGTGCGCTTCGTGCCACATCGACGGGCGGAACGACGGTCTCGCGTGGGACCTTGGCGATCCTTCGGGCCTTCAGAAGACGGTGAACCAGCCGTGCCGCCAGGGCAACGGCAACTGCCGCTCGTGGTCGCCCATGAAGGGCCCCATGATCACGCAGACGCTGCTGGGCTCGACGAGCGGCGTGGCGTTGCACTGGCGCGGCGACCGCGAGAACATTGCGGCGTTCAATGTGGCGTACACGGGGCTGCAGGGGCTGCCCGCCGTGCCTTCGCCGGCTGAAATGCAGCGGTTCACGGATTTCCTCGCGACCATTCGATTTGCCCCCAATCCCAACCGCAATCTTGACGGGACGCTGGTTGCGTCGCTGCCTTCCAGCGGCGGCGGGACGGGGAGCGCGATCTCGGGGCAGAACATCTTCAACACCTTCGCAAGCGTCGGCCCGCCCGGGCCCGGCGGGCTGACCTGCCGCGCGTGCCACACCAACCAGTTCGGTTCCAGCGCTGCGCTGGATGATCCCCGCCTGCCGCCCGAGCCGCAGACGCTGAAGATTTCGCCGCTGATGGACGTGTACGAGCGTGTGGGGATGTCGTTCACCAGTTTCACGAACAACCGCGGGTTCGGCTTTAACCACGACGCGAACAACGATTCGCTGTTTAATCTGTTCGGCCCCGGCTTCAACTTCCCCAACAACGCCACGGGCATCCAGCAGCGGAAGGATGTCGAGGCGTTCATGCTGAGTTTCGGGACTGATACGCACCCCGCCGTGGGGCAGCAGGAGACGCTGGACGGCACGAACAACGCGGTGCCGGCGGTGTCGGCGCGGCTGGGGACGTTCCAGAATCTGGCGAATGTGCCCAGCGTGGGGCTGGTTGCCAAGCGCGTGCTCGGCGGCGTTGAGCATGGCTGGCAGTACCTCGCTGGCACGGGCAACGCGCAGTCGGACCAGGCGGGTCAGGTCGTGTCTTGGAGTGCGTTGCTGGCTTCGTCTACTGTCACGTCGCCGGTGACGGTGACGGTGGTGCCGCTGGGCACCGAGCGGCGGATCGCGATTGATCGTGACGTGGACGGCGCTCTTGACGGCGACGAGATTCTGCTGGGGTACAACCCTGCGGACGCCGCGAGCATCCCGCCCGCGTGTCCGGCGGACCTGAACGGCGACGGGGCGACGAACACGCTCGACCTGACGGCGATGCTGGGCTCGTTCGGGCAGACCGTTGCGCCGCACGCGGCGGGTGACATCAACGGGGATGGTCAGGTGAACACGCTGGACCTGACGATCTTCCTTGGGCGGTTTGGTGGGTGCTGATCATCACGACCCATGGGTGAAGATGGTCGCCCGATGCAGACGTTGAAACACCGAAGACCGGCCAGGAATTGGCCGGTCTTTTTCTTTGCGAGCCGATAGGCACCGCCTGCTCGCCAGCGTCTATGATTTCGCCATGGACTCGCATGCCCGACGAATTGAGATCAACCCCGCGGTGCTCGCTGGCCAACCCGTGGTCCGCGGAACCCGGCTTTCCGTTGAGTTTGTCGTGGGGCTCTTGGCACAGGGATGGACTGAGGCGCAGGTCATCTCGAACTTTCCAGGTTTGACGCACGACGACATCCTTGCGTGTCTCGCGTATGCGCGCGAAAGACTCGCTGCCGAGCGTGTCTATCCACTCTCGGCCTGAGCGATGCACATACTCGCCGATGAGAACGTGGCTAGGGCGCTCGTGGTCTCCTTGCGCAGCGTCGGGCACGATGTTGACTGGGTCCGCGAGGTTGCGTCCGGGATTGACGATGCGGGTATGTTGCAGATGGCCTGCTCGTCCGGCCGTTTGCTGCTTACCTTTGACAAGGGCTTCGGCGAGAGAGTCTTTCGCAGCCGCCAGCTTGCTCCGGGCATCATCCTCGTTCGGATCGACATGCCGGACCCGGACGAACTCGCCGAGTTCGTCTCGCGCGTGATCGGGCAGCGAACGGACTGGTTTGGACACTTCAGCGTTATCGAATCTGACCGACTTCGAATGATCCCGATCAAGCCCGCCGAATGACAGCACCTCAACCCAACCCCCACCGCTGGACCATCGCCGACCGCACCACCGCCTTCAAGGCGCGGCGGTGGGAGGTCGAGCGCAGCACGAGGTTCCGCCCCGGCGATCCGACGGCGCACGAGTTTTTTCTGATTCGGATCCCTGACTTTGTCCACGTGATCCCCGTGACGACGGATGGGCACCTTGTCATGGTCCGCCAGTTCCGGCATGGGCTTGAGGCGGCGACGCTCGAGTTTCCGGGCGGGCTGCTGGACGCCACCGATGCGTGCCCGGCTTCGGCGGCGCGGCGGGAGATGAAGGAGGAAACGGGGTACGACGCGCCGATTCTGCGCCCTCTGCCGATCATCCACCCCAACCCGGCCCTGCTGACCAACCGGGCCCATTTCTTTGTGGCCGAACAGGCGGTGAGGGCGTTTGAGACGAGGTTGGAGGCCACGGAGGACGTGGCGCTGGTGCTTGTGCCGGTGGCGGAGGCCCGCGAGAAGGCCCGGGTGGGGACGCTGGGGCTGACGAATGCGGCCCACCTCGCCGCGTTGTTTCTGTCCGGGCTGATCTGACGGGCGGCAATCTGGGATGATGATTGCGAACCGCCGGGGGTGGAAGGCCGATACTCTCGGGGTTGATCGATCACGGTTGAGCCTTGCCTGTTGGTGGAATTACCAAACATGAACCGAACCCATTTTGCCCCTCTCGCTCTCGTTCTTGCTGCTGGTCTGTGCGGGTGCGCCGCTTCGCGGAACACCACCGCCGAGGTCGCGATGCCCGAGGGCACGCAACTGCTGGCGCTTGATGTGACGAACGTCCGCGGCAGCGTGGAGGTGCGGGTGAACCCGCGGCTGAAGGGCGCGATCATCGAGAGCACTGCGGGGATCTCGACGCGGGACGATTTCAGCCCGAAGGAGGATTCCGCCGTGGTGGACGCGCTGAGCGTCACGGCGGACCTGGTGTCCGAGGGTGGGCGGGGGATTCTAAAGGTGGTCTCCACCAGCCAGCGGCCCGATGCGGAGGACCAGCGGGTTGATCTGCGGATCACCATGCCGCGGTGTGACGGGGTTCACATCGATAACCGCGGCGGGCTGGTGATGGTGGTGGGGGCGTCGGGGGCGCACAGCATCACGAACCGGCAAGGCCCGGTGGAAGTGCGGACGAACACGGCGCTCACGGATGAAGTCACGCTGACGACCACCGACGGGAACATCTATTACCAGGTGCCGGCGGGCTCGTCGGGCGCGTTCGATCTCGCCACGCTGAGCGGGGAGTGCGTGTTCCGCAACGAGGTGACGGACGTGCAGAAAGAGACGTACGCCACGCGGCAGAACCTCTCGACGGTGCTGAACAACGGCGAGAACGCCGTGGTGGCACGGACGAACCAGGGTGATGTGATGGTGTGGGTGATCGAGAACCCCGTCGGGCTGACGCGGATGTACAAGAAGACGATCCCCGACTTCCGCGACCTCTTGTTCCTCGACGGCTCGCAGCGGTTTACGCGGAATCTGCCGGACGATGCGAAGCGGAACACCGACTATGAGCGGTGGTACAACATCAAGTGAGGCGTGGGGGGTGTATGGACCATCCGAACCCCGTGCGCGAGCACGGGGACAGCGATCAATACGTTTGAGCGGATCGGGTTTACGGGGGGCTTTGGTGAGACGGATTCCGATTCAGATTCGCGCATGTCGTGGTTCGGGTGGTGGCCCTCGCTTGCGCTTCGGGTTCGTTATGGGCGGCCGTTGACGAACCCGATGCGCGAGCGAGTGCCGTCGAACGGAGGGCAGGAGCGCGGATCTCAAGCGGAGTCCGCATGAGACATGCGGGGGATCGCACCCGTGGTCGCTCGTCGATTCTGTCCCCGTGCTTGCGCACGGGGTTCGGATGGAGTTGTGGCTCAGCCCGCTTCCTTCGCCTGGCGCTTGAGTTGCTCGCGCTGGACCTGGGCCACGTAGCGGCAGAGTTGGTCGACGACGAACTTCTGGTGGGCGGACTGGCCGCCGAACTCGAACATCAGGCCGGCGTAGATGCGCTGGGTTGAGTCGACGTGGGTGTGCCGGACTCGGGCGGCGACGCCCAGCGGATGGGGGATGTGCGGTTGGAGCCTGAGGCGGAGCCAGTAGACCTTGTTGCTGTCGAGGGCGGCGCGGTCTTCGGGCTCGAAGATGAGGCCCACGCCGCCGCCGCCGATGTTCATCAGGCTGGCGCGGATGGTTGGGCCGACGCTGGGCTGGATGGTGACGGAATCTTGGTCCCGGCCGATGCGTCCGGCGATCAGCGGGGGCGCGGCTTCGCCGGCGGCCTCTTCGATCTGCACGCGGTTGGCGGCTTCGGCGACGGCGATGGTCTCGGGGTCGGTCACCGGGGCGCAGTCCACGGTCGCGAGCGTGAGGCCGACGGTCGAGACGCGGTAGAAGTTGCGGCGCTGGCAGCGCTCGACATCGTCGGGCATGACCAGGCGGAGGCCCGCGACGCGGACGCGCCCGTTGAGGCTCACGCTGGTGGGCCCGAGGTTCTTGGTGCGGAACATCCAGCGGTTCTGGCCGATGGCGATGATGGCGACCAGTTCGACGCCGTTCTCGATGTGGAAGGTATGCCCGAGGGCCATGGGCTCTTCGACGACGATCTCGGTATCGGAGATGGCGAGCAGGCGGACGCGCCAGATGACGTTCTGCGCGGGCGGGGTCTCGCCGCCGTTGGGGTCGCCGTCGATGTAGCGGGGCAGCGTGATCTCCAGCGAGCCGTTGCGCTCGAGGATCTGCTGCAGGCTGGTGCGCCAGTTCTCGTTTCTGGATCGTGTCGCGGGCACGGCGTGCTCCGGTTCCCCGTGATGTCGGGGGCTAGGGCTTCGGTTTCCGGAGGCCGACCACACAGGCCGGTTCCGGCACCAATCCGATCAGCATCGGCGTGTTCGCGGACGCTCTTGACCGTTGCGGCGGTGGGATCGCTGTTTGAAGAGAGGCGAGGGTGTGTGTCGGAATGGGGCGGGTTCTCTACACTCGGCGCGATGCCGCAGGCTGATGCGATGATTCTCGGACTTGTTCAGGTGCTGGCGTGCGCTGTCCCGGCCTGTGGCTTGGCGTTGCTGTTGCGTGGGGCCCGGTGTCCGGGTGGGCGTGCGGGGGCCGCGATGGTCGGGGGGCTGGTCGTGGGGCTGCTGCTGGGGCCGGGGGTGATGGGGCGGGTGACGCCGCGGTGGCAGGAGCCGGTGTTCCGCGGCGGGGTGAGTGAGGCGGCGGCTCTGCGGGAAGAGATTGAACGTCAGCGGGTTGAGCGGCGGGCGCTGCAGGAATCGGGCGTGACGGATGTGGCGCTGGAGGAGCACGACCGCGTGGTGATGGCGCCCAAGCGTGCGGAACTTCAACAAGGCCTTGATCGTGCGCTTGCGGAGCACCGCGCCGGTTTGCAACTCATTCAGGCCGTGCTGTGCGGCGTGCTGGTCATGCTGGGAGTTCCTTCGGCATGTGCCCGCTCGGGGCGGCTTTGGAGGCGGACCGGGGAGCGTGGGATCGACACGCGGTGGCGCGACGCCGGGCGTGGGGCGCTGGGGACGGTTCTCGCGGCGTCGATCCCTGGGGCGCTGGCGTGGTGGCTGCTGCGGGATGTGAAACTGGCGGTCGGCGTCGCCGCGGCGCTGAGTGTTCCGGGGCTGGTGATGCTGCCTTGCGGGCTGTTCATCGGGTGTGCGTCGGGGGCGGGGCTTGCGGCGAGCGCGGCGATGGTCGGGCTTTGGACCGTGCCTGCGACGATTGTTGGTGTGATGGCGTTTGTTGGGTTGGCTCTGTGCGTGGGGTCGGAGCGAAGCGGGCGGGCTTCGCGGAGGGGGGAACGGGAACTCGGTGCGGCGTACACCTTTGTCCTGCCGGCCCTGGTGGCCCTTGGTGTGGTGATGATCGATCCGCGTGGTGTGGTGGTCACGGGGGCCTTCATCTGGCTCGGCGTGCTGGCGGTCCTGTGGAGCAGCGATGGGCGGTGGCTGGCGTGGTACTTGGCAGGGCACCGTTGGACTCGCGCGGGGCAGGTGGTAAGCGCCGGGGCGTCGGTGGGGCAGTTGGTTGTGGCGCTTGCCTGCGGGTGGGCGGGGGCGGCCGACGGCGTGGTCGCGGCGCTCATCGTTGGGTGTGTGGTGATCGAACTGACGTCGGGCGTGCGTTCGTCGCTTGCTCGGCAGATGGACGGGCCGGCCGACGAAGGGTGATGATGTGTGGCTACGCTGTTGGTTATGACGACCGATCCCGCTTCTGAAAGGCCCGCCGTTCCGCACGCTTCGGGCTGGGGCAAGGCCCCTTCGGACCCCGCCGAGGGGCAACTGTTGAAGGGTCCGGGCGGGCGCGGGTCTGAACTTCTGCGGTTGTTCCGTATTGCGGGCGAACTGCTGCGGGGGTTCCGTACGCTGCACTTTGTTGGGCCTTGCGTGACGGTGTTCGGCTCGGCGCGGTTTCCGGAGAGCCACGCGTATTACACGATGGGGCGGCGGCTGGGGGCTGAACTGGCGCGCGCCGGGTTCACCGTGATGACCGGCGGCGGGCCGGGCATCATGGAAGCGTCGACGCGGGGGGCGAAGGAAGCGGGGGGGCGGACGGTGGGGTGCAACATCAAACTGCCGCACGAGCAGCGGCCGAATCCTTATCTCGACCTGTTTCTTGAGTTCCGCTATTTCTTTGTTCGGAAGGTGATGCTGGTGAAATACTCGTACGCGTTCATCGCGTTGCCCGGCGGCTTCGGCACGCTCGATGAACTGTTTGAGTGCGCCACGCTGGTGCAGACGGGCAAGATCGACCGCTTCCCCATGGTCCTGATGGGCCGGGATTTCTGGCAGCCGATGCTGGATTTTCTGCGGTCCCGCATGGTGGAGCAGGGCACCATCGAGCAGGCCGACCTGGACCGGTTCATCGTGACCGACAGCCCCGAAGAGGCCGCGGCGGTGGTGCGGGCGGTGGGGATGGAGAAGTTCGGGCTGACCGTCGGGCCGCGGATGAAGCCGCGGTGGTGGTTGGGGGAGAAGCGGTGGTGGTGAATCGGTTTCGCCAGGGAGAGCTCATGTCGTGCCACTGATGGCGGCCTTTCGAGGGCGATAACAGTGCTCTTTATCTCCCGCGTGATCGGCACTGCTGTCTCCGAAGACGGACCCAGCAGTGGCACGATGGATGGCCGCCCCTCACGCATTCGGGCGCGGCAGATCGCACTCGCCGAGCAGCCTGAAATCCTTGCGGCGGAGCAACTGGCCGGCGAGCGTCAGGTCGTCCACGCTCAGGGCCACGCTGGGCATCCCCGCCGGTTTGAGCATGACCGGGTAGGCGAAGTGGATGTTCAGTTCGGCGCCCAGCAGCGTCAGGCACATGCGCGAGAGGCCGGTGGGCGACTGAAGTTCAACCACCAGGAGTTGTTTTTCGGAGAAGGGCAGGCGGTGCTGGCGGAGGATCTGGCGGGCCGTCGCGGAATGGTTGGTCACGATGCGGACCACGGCGTAATCGCTTGATTCCTGCACCGTGAACGCGCACACCTGGCACACCGGGTCCTGCTCGAATGTCCCCAGCAGTTCCAGCAGTTTGCCCACCCGGTTGTCCAGGAACACGCTGAACTGTGTCACCGTTGGCGGCGAGTAGTTCTGGGCGGTGAATGACTGAACGGGGGCCTGGCTCATGCGGGTCCTTGCGGCGGGCGGGTCGAACTTGACCGGGTCGAACACCAGAGGGGCCGCGTACGTCCTGTCCGGCCTGCCCATCGAGGCTGGCTTCTCCACCAGATTGGGGGAAGCCCGATCTCGGCGCGCAGCCGTCGGCCCACGGTGAAGGGTAGCGGGCTCAGGGCCTGCAAAGCAAGGGATTTTTCGGGGAATCCTTCGGGATTGGAGCGCGCCGCGGGCACAGACGGTGCGGCCGTTGCGGCCTGATTTTCAGGCGCGGACGACGTCGATGGAAGGCAGCCTTGGGGCCAGCCCGGCGTCGGCGGCGCGTCCCAGAAGTTCCGCGACGGCGCGCTCGCCGCGGGGGCCCATGTCGAGCGTGAGGTCGTTGACGTAGAGACCGATGAAACGGTCGGCCAAGGGGCGCGGGGTGTCGCCGGCGTAGCGCATGGCGTAGTCGAGGCCTTGATCGCGGTGGGCCAGCGCGTGCTCGATGGAGGCCCGCAGAATGCCGGCGACTTCGTGCGAGGTGCCGGTGCCGAAGCGGTCGTCAAGATCGCGCCGGATGGCGTTGGCGCCCAGCGGCATCGGCAGCCCCGTGGATTCGGTCCACCATTTTCCGAGGTCGGCGACGAGGTGTAGCCCGGCGTCCTGGAAGGTCACCTGGGCTTCGTGGATCACCAGCCCGGCGTCGACTTCGCCGCGGAGGACGGCGGGGATGATCTCGCGGAAGTGCATGGCTCGGAAGGTGAATGCGCCGCCGAGCATGAGACGCAGGACCAGGAACGCGCTGGTGCGTTCTCCCGGTACGGCGATGGTGAGGCCCGGCGTTTTCAACCATTCCGAGGGGTGCGGCGAGGTGGCGAGGACTTTGGGGCCGTAGCCGTCGCCCATGCTGGAGCCGCAGGAGGTCATGACGTAGTTGCGCGAGGCGTGGGCCAGGGCGAACATGCTGATAGCGGTGATGTCGAGGTCGGCGCGTTCGACGGCACGGACGTTGAGGTCGTGGATGTCCGCCGCGATGGGTTGGAAGGTGAAGCGGCCGGTGTCGATGGCGGGCTTCATGCCCAGGTCGGGGACGCCGAGGGGCCACCACATGAAGGCGTCGTCGGGGTCGGGGGAGTGGGCGAGGGTGAGGGGGATCTGGGGCACGGTGGGAGGGTATGGCCGCCGCGTTGTTCAGCCTTCCAGCCGTGACAGACGCTCTTCGAGAACTCGGAGGCGCTCCATCACCTCGGCCAACTTCTCCAACACTTCGGCGTCGCTGCCGCCGCCGTGGGACGACCGGCCGACCGAGGCGGTGCCTGCGGCCATCGGCCCGTCCAGCGGGTGCAGCGTCGGGCAGAGCAGTTGCATGTAGCGCTCGGAACGTTCGCCGGGTCGGCGTTCCAGCCGGCGCACCATGGGTTCTTCGCGTTTCATGAGGCCTTCCAGCACTTCTAGTACGGCTTCCGGCGAGCCGACGCCGGGGGTGGTGCCTGCAGGTACGAGGCGGTCGCAGCGCGTCTTGAGTTCCCCGGCGCTCTGGGGGCCGCGCAGCAGCAGTTCGGTCATCACGGCCATTTCCGCCACGTTGAGCGACAGCGCGTCGCGCATCACGTGCTTGAACTTGTTGACTCGGCTGCCGGTCATGATCGCCTCGCGGGCGAGGGCCTTGGCCTTCAACCCGTCCACCGCGTCGAGCACTTCGTCCTCCGAGAGTTCCAGCAGCGGGTCGCGGTTGTTCTTCTGGTTGCAGCCGTTGGTGAGCGCGTTGAGCGTGAGGGGGTACTGGTTGGGCGTCGTCTGCGCCTTTTCGACCAGCGTCCCAAGCACACGGCATTCAACGGGGGAGAGTTGGAGCATCTCGCCAGTCTAGTGACGGCTTCACGAAAGGAAAGAGGAGTGATTCACCGCGGAGAACGCGGAGAGCGCGGAGGAAGGCGCGGAGAGAGATGGAGATTGCCACGGAAGGGTTCTCGTGCTGGCACGAACCGCTGGAAGTACCGCGCTGCAGCCCAAGCCCGCCGTCCGGAACTCACGGGGGCATTTCTCCGCGCTCTCCGCGTTCTCCGCGGTAAGTTCCTGTTGGCATAGCCAGAATCGCAAAGGTTCGGAACCCGTGCGGGTTGATCGAAACCCGGCCGCGCGCCCTCCCAACAATGCTGCGTGGAACTTTTGATTTCAATCTGCATGGGCATCGGGCTTGCGGCGGCGTGCGGGCTGCGGGTTTTTCTGCCGCTGGTGGCCCTGAGTGTGGGGACGAAACTCGGGGTTGTGACGCCCGGCGCGGGCTGGGAGTGGATTGGTTCCACTGGGGCGGTGGCGGGGCTGTCGGTGGCCGCGGCGGTGGAGATCGCGGGGTACTACGTTCCTTGGATTGACCATGCGCTCGATGCGCTGGCGACGCCTTTGGCGGTGATCGCCGGGGCGTTCGCGGCGATGGCGACGATGGGTGTGGTGTCGGACGTGCCGCCGATGGTGTCGCACGGGATGGCGCTGCTGACGGGCGGTGCCGCGGCGGGGGCGGTGCAGGCGACGAGCGTGGTGGCGCGTGCGGCTTCCACGGTGACGACGGGCGGGCTGATGAACCCGGTGGTGTCGACCATTGAGAATGTGGTGAGCGCGGTGCTGAGTTTTCTTGCCGTGGTGATCCCGATTGTGGCGGGTGTGGTGCTGCTGCTGATCGCGGTGCTGCTGATCCGACGCTGGACGCGGCGTGTGCCGGTGCCAGCGTGATCCCTCACGACGCATGGCGAGCACGGCTTGTCGAGGACGCCAAGCCGTGGCACCCTTTGGCTCATCATCCTGGCCGGCTTTCGGCCGCGACGATTCGTTGCGCGAGCGCGGGGCTGAAGGCGTCGATGACATCGATGAACCGGTAGAACCACGGCACGCACAACTGCACGCGGGGCCGCTCCAGCAGGCCCACCATCTTTCGTGCGACCAGTTCCGGCGGGATCGCCCGTCCCTTCACGCGTGGCCAGAGGCGCTGGAACGAGTCGCCCGCGAAGTACGGCGTGGACACGATGCCGGGGTTCACCACGCTGAAGTGGACGCCGGTGGACCGGGCCGGGTATTCAGCGGCGAGGCCCTGCGTCACACTGACGAGGGCCGCCTTGCTTGCCGCGTAGCCGGCGTGCCCCCACGGGCCGACCTTTGTGCTCATTGAGCAGGTGTTGATGACGTGGCCGCGCCGGCGTTTGAGCATGCCGGGGAGTACGGCGCGGGTCATCTCGACCGCCGCGAGGTAGTTCACGCGCCACAGGCGCTCGTGGAGTTCGGCGGGCTGCGAGAGGAACTCGGCGTAAAAGCCGAAGCCGGCGTTGTTGAAGAGGGCCGCCGGGGCGATGGCGTGATCTTGAAGGAACCGCGAGATACGCGGGCCGATCGCGGTCGTGTCTTGCAGGTCCATCGGGAGCGGCAGGCAAGCGGCCAAAGTTCCCACTTCCGCCGCGAGCGTTTCGAGCGCCTCGGCACGGCGGGCGATGGCCACCGTCCGCCAACCGCGCCGGGCCAGTTCCAGCACGATGCACCGGCCCAGGCCGCTCGAAGCGCCCGTGACGATGGCGGTGGGGGGGTTGGATTCTGATGTCGCGGGGGTCATGGTCGCGGGACTGTACAGGGCGGCACGCTCCCTTCGCGAACGGGACGTTTAGTCCTTCCGCGTGATCGTGAGCGATGACGACTGCGTCTGCTTCATCGAGATGTCGCCGAGCGCGACCTTCATCGACACATCCAGCCCGCGAGAGAAGGCGGCCAGAGAGGCACCGGCGGAATCCCACTTGAGCGATGAGACGCCCGAGGATTTCTCGATCTCCATCGTCGGTGCGGCGGTGACGATGCCGCGGGGCGGCTCGGCTTTCGCGCCGGCTTGCGCCGTCGCGGACAGCATGCCGTCGGCCCCGCGTGCCGCCGCCGTCCAACGTTCATCGATGACCAGCGAGCCCATCTGCCCCAGGTCGGAGGTGCGTCGGACAGTCCAGGTGTCGCTGGCGTCGAAGACTCGGGAGGCGGGCTCGGGGGCGGCCGGGAGGAAGATCGGGGCGAGCATCTGTCGCAGGGCCTCGGGATCGAGGGACGCGAGTTCGACGCGCGAGACGGTCCGATCGGCCTTCTTCGCTGCCTCGATGGCCATGCCGAGCGCGTCCATGCCGAGCAGATCGCCGAGGCCACCTTCGCGGTTGATAACGATGCGGGGCTTGCTGGCGGCGAGCGCGGTGCCGGCCATGTCGAGCGCGGACTCGGCTTTCTCTTCGGCGTCGTCCTTGGGCTTCTCGGCTTCTTCGGCGGGGTAGGCGAACGTCCGCGGTGCCGCTCCGCCGCCGGGATCGAGCGAGATTCGGAGGGATTGCACCTGGACGCCGACTTCGGTGGTGCCGTCGGCGCGGACGCTGCCGACATCCAGCCGGACCACCATCTCGAGTTCGGATGTTGAGACGACGGCAGCGGGAGGCGTTGTCGCGCCGGGTTCCGCCGCGGGGGTCTGTTCCACTTTGAGTGTGCGTGCGATCTCGTAGGTGAGCGTCTTCCCATTCTCCAGCGTTGGGGAAAGCCGCACGCCCGCTGCGATCGCTGGGGGCATGAACGAGGCAGGGGCGAGGCCGCAGGCCACCAGGCAGAGGGCCGCGAGAATTCGGCGAATCTTCGGCACGTCCATCATCCGCTTCATAAACTCCGTTCCATGAGGCTGGCGCTGGTGCAGTTCAACCCGATGGTAGGCGACGTGGGCGGCAACGCCCGACGCATTCTTGACCTTGCACGCGCCGCGGCGGGCGAAGGGGCGGGGTTGATCGTGTTTCCCGAGTTGGCGCTGGTGGGGTATCCGCCGCGCGACCTGCTGCTGCAGGAGGGGTTCCTTGAAGCCGTGCGCGCTGAGGCTCTCGCGCTCGCGGCGGCTCTGCCGCCTGAGGTGATGGTGATGGTGGGAACGCCGTGGAAGCCCGGAGTTCATTCGGCGGCCGCCGCCGATGCGTGGGACCCGTCGGGCCCGACCACCAACAGCGTTCTGTGCTTCCGCGGCGGCGTCATCGAGGCACGCTACGACAAGCGCCTGCTGCCCACTTACGACGTGTTCGATGAAGATCGCTACTTCACGCCGGGCGGGCGCGCTGTCGTGGTCGATGTCGGGGGTGTGAAGGTCGGTGTCAGCGTCTGCGAAGACCTCTGGCGTGGTGATGACGCTCGCGCCGCTTCCCGCTACACCGACGCGCCCGACCCTGTGTCCGCGCTGGTTCACGCTGGCGCGACGCTTATTGTCAATCCTTCCGCTAGCCCGTTCGTGCTGGGCAAGGGCGCGCGGCAGCGCGACATCTTGATGCGACACGCCAAGGCGCACGGCGTCACGGTCGCCGCGGTGAATCAGGTCGGGGGTAACGATGATCTCATTTTCGACGGCCATGCGGCGGTGTATGTGCCGGCTCCGGCGGCGGTGGGGCAGCCAAGCCTTTTCGCGGCGGGTCCGGGCTTTGTCGAGCACACGCTCATCGTCGATCTTCCCAAAGCCCCACGGCACGCGGCATTTCCAGCCGTCCCCGATCCCCTTCTCGCAGCGTGCGCGGAACAACTTCTGTGGAACGCTCTCGTCCTCGGCGTGCGCGACTACTGCCGCAAGACTGGCTTCACCTCCGCCGTGCTGGGCCTTTCTGGCGGGATCGATTCGGCGCTGGTGGCGACCATTGCGGCCGCGGCGTTGGGACCCGAGCGGGTCACGGGGGTGCTGATGCCGAGTCGATATTCCTCGCAGGGCTCTCTCGACGATGCAGCGGTGCTCGCCCGTGCGCTGGGCGTCCGGTCCGTCACGGTCCCCATCGAGCCGCCGCACGCGGTGATGGAATCTCTTTTGGCCCCGGCGTGGGGTGAACTCCGACTCCCCGGCGAACCGGGGGTCACGGAAGAGAACATCCAATCCCGCCTCCGCGGCGTGATCCTCATGGCTTTCTCGAACAAGTCCGGGGCGATCCTGCTGACGACCGGGAACAAGAGCGAACTCGCCGTGGGATACTGCACGCTGTACGGCGACATGAACGGCGGCCTCGCGGTGCTGCCGGATGTCACCAAGATGCAGGTGTACGCGCTGTCACGGTGGATCAACGCGAATCACCGCGCGTGCGGCTTCGACGTGCCGCCGATCCCCGAGGCTTCGATCACGAAGGCTCCCAGTGCCGAACTGCGGCCGAACCAGACGGACCAGGATTCGCTCCCGCCGTACGAGGTGCTGGATGAGATCATTGAGCGGTACATCGAGGGGCATCAATCGGCGTCGCGGATTATCAGAGCGACCGGCATCGACGAGTCCACCGTGCGGCGTGTGATCCGGCTGATCGATGTGAACGAGTACAAGCGGAAGCAGACGCCGGTGGGATTGAAGGTCACGGACAAGTCGTTTGGTCCGGGGCGGCGCCAGCCCATCGCGCAGGGATGGCGGGCGGACAAGCACTGACGCAAACTCATGAATGGTGGGGCAGGCTTCCAGCCTGCCGTCCTCTGGATCGTGGCAGGCTGGAAGCCTGCCCCACCTGTACCATCCCCGCATGAGCGCAAGCATCCGCCTGAGTTTCTTCGGCGCCGCCGGTGAGGTCACCGGGTCGTGTTATCTCGTGGAGACGCCCACGGCCCGCGTGCTCGTCGATTTCGGCCTGCACCAGGGCGGGCACGAGGCGGAACTGCGGAACCACCGCCCGCCGCCCATCGATGCTCGCAGGCTCGACGCCGTGGTTCTCACGCATGCGCACATCGACCACTGCGGGCGGCTGCCGCTGCTGGTGACGCAGGGCTACCGGGCGGAGATCCACTGCACCGCCGCCACGGCCGACCTGGCGACCATCCTGCTGCGCGATTCGGCGAAGATCCAGGAAGAGGACGCGATGCGCGACGCGTACCGGGCCAACCGGCGCGGTGAGACCGCCATGCCCGCGCTTTACACGCGCGACGAGTGCGAGCGCGTCTTCCCCATGTTCAACCCGCTGGCGTACGAAGCGCCGCGCGAGATCGCCCCCGGCGTGACCGTCAGGCTGGTTGACGCCGGGCATATTCTGGGCTCGGCGAGTGTGGAGATGAAGATCGTCGCGCCGGGTCGTGAGCCGCTGACGATCTTCTTCTCGGGCGACATCGGCCAGCGCGGCTCGCCGCTGCTGCGCGATTTCACACCGCCCGGCGCCACGCCGCCCACGCCTTCGGTCACGCCCGACGTCGTGGTGATGGAATCCACTTACGGCGACCGCGACCACAAGCCGCTGCAATCGAGCCTCGATGAGTTCGCCGATGTGGTTGCGCTTGCGCAGGAATCCCGAGGGAAGATTCTGGTGCCCGCTTTCGCCGTGGGGCGCACGCAGAACCTGATTTATCAACTTGGTGACATGCTGCGCGAGGGCCGCATCCGCCCCATCCCCGTCTTCGTCGACAGCCCGATGGCGGTTGATGCCACGGAGTTGTACGCGAGGCACCGAGCGCTCTTCGATAAGGAGGCGTGGGCGCTGATCGACAGCGGCACATCGCCGCTGAAGTTTCCAGGCCTGCGTCTGCTGCGCACGGGCGAAGAGTCACGCATGCTGAACACGCTGGAAGGCCCGGCGATGATCATCGCCGCCAGCGGGATGTGTACTGGCGGGCGGATCATGCACCACCTCAAGCACCATTTGTGGCGCGTGGGCACGCACGTGGTGATCGCGGGGTATCAGGCCGCCGGGAGCGTGGGCCGGCAACTCGTCGACGGGGCCCACCGCGTCATGATCATGGGCGAGCCGATCATCGTGCGGGCGAAGATTCATACCATTGGCGGCTTCTCCGCCCACGCGGGGCAGGCGGACCTTCTGCGGTGGGCCGCGCCGCTGAAGGGGACCGGTGCCCGCCTCTTCCTCACTCACGGCGAACGCGCGCCGCGCCAGACGCTGGCGTCAAAACTGAAGCAGTTCATCGGGATCGAGGCGCGGATGCCGGAGTATCACGAGGGTGTTGATCTGTGATGGAGGGGGTGTCCGTCTCGTTGCGCAAGAATCAGCGCTTGCTGGGCCGTTGCGGTGGCCCTCGCTTGCGCTTCGGGTTCGTTGGCGGCGCCCGGAACGAACCCGAAGCGCAAGCGAGGGCCAGCGCTCGAGCCCCGGCGAGCGGGCTTCAGATTGAAGCCGTGTGAATCGCTCAGCGCACTCCGCGCCTCCGCGGTGGATCCGCTCTTTACGCCACCCCAACCGCCACGGCGTCGCGCTGGCTCAGCATCCCGCCGTCGGAGCGCTGCTTGACGGTGCCGTCGCGCTTCCACGAGCGTTCACAACGCGGCTCGGCGCGCAGGTCCACGGCCTTCGCCGCGGTTGTGCCCTTGTCGAGTGTCACGCGGCTGACGCCCATGAGGTCGGCGAGGTCGATCGGATCAAACCGGGCGAGTGTGCCGTCGGGGTCGGGCAGCACCACGCCGGCATCGAGCGGGTTGTCGAGGTCGCTGCTCTGGCGCGCGGTTTCGAGCGCTTTCAAACCGGCGTCGCGTGCGGCCATCACCGTGGCCCAGCCGGCTTCGTCGGCGTCCACGGGGAAGCGATCGATCCATGTTCGCAGGTGGACGCTGTCGCCGGGCGCTGGCGTCTTGTGCAGGCTGCGCCACGCCTCGTCCGCCGTGTGGGGCAGCAGGGGGGCGAGCAGGCGGCACAGGCCGTCGGTGAGGTCCCACAGGCACGACTGCGTGAGGCGGCGGCGTGCCGAGTCGGGCTTGTCGCAGTACAGCCGGTCCTTGATGGTGGCGAGGTAGATGCTGCTGAGGGTCTCGTTGCAGAAGTCGAAGATCGCCACGGCGGCGGTGCGGAAGTCGTAGGCGTCGAACGCGGCGCGGACCTCGGCGCTCAGCGCGTTGAAGCGCGACAGCGCCCAGGTATCGATCCCGGTGGGGTTGTACGACGACCATGCGGCGCACATCCCTTCCCCGCTCGAACAATCCTTGCCGGGGGGTGAGGGTGTGAAATCGTCCAGGTTGCTGAGCATGAAGCGCAGCGTGTTGCGGACCTTGCGGTAGGCCTCGCCGCTGACGGCGAAGAAGGACTTGTCGGCGCGGATGTCGCCCGTGTAGTCCACCGTGGCGACCCACCAGCGGCACACATCGGCCCCGAACTCCTTGAGCAGGTCCTCCACCTCGATGGTGTTGCCCAGGCTCTTGGACATCTTGATGCCGTTCTTGTCGACGATGAAGCCGTGCGTGAGAAGGCGTTTGAAGGGGGGGCGGCCGGTGGCGCCCAGAGCGGGGAGGAGCGACAACTGGAACCAGCCGCGGTGCTGGTCCGAGCCTTCGAGGTAGAGGTCGACGGGATAATCCACCGCGTCGGTGTTGCCGCTCCTGGTGGCACCGGCTTCCAGCCGGTGTTGGGAGTTGCGCCCATCAGAGGCCTCGGCCATATCCACGCCGTTCCCAGCACCGGCTGGAAGCCGGTGCCACCCAGGCGAGCGCTCACGCATCACGGCGTTCCACGAACTGCCGCTCTCGAACCACACGTCGAAGATGTCCGTTGATTTCTTAAGCGTGCCGAGGTCGATCCCGCGAGGTGCTTCCTTGTCGGCGGCGTAGTCGTAGTGGCGCAGGATGTCCTTCGGCGATTCGAGGAACCACGCGTCGGAGCCCGCTTCGCGGAATCGCTTGGCCACGGCGCGCACGCTGGCGGTGGTGAGGAGTGTGGTGGCGTTGCCCGCCGCGTCCACCGAGTAAAACGCCGGGATGGGCAGGCCCCACGAGCGCTGGCGGCTGATGCACCAGTCGGGGCGGGCTTCGAGCATGCCGCGCAGGCGGTTGCGGCCCCATTCCGGGGTGAACGCCACGGACGGTGGGGCAGGCTTCCAGCCTGCCTCTTGATTTGATGGCAGGTTGGAAGCCTGCCCCACCGGGACTTCTGTTGCCGCCATCGCCAGCGAGCGCAGCGTCCCGCCGTCCTTCCGCTCACGATCGACCCCGATAAACCACTGCTCCGTCGCGCGGAAGATCACCGGCGACTTGCCGCGCCAATCGTGCGGGTACGAGTGCATGAACTTGTGGTCGTAGAACAGGTGCCCGGAGTTCCGCAGCATCTCCACGATCTCGGGGTTGGCCTTCCAGATGTTCTTGCCGCGGACGGATTCAGGGGTGGAATCGTCGTACGAGCCGTCGCCCTTGACCGGGCAGTAGATGGGGAGTTTCTCGCGCAGTCCGGTGAGGTAGTCGTCGGCGCCGTGGCCCGGCGCGGTGTGGACCAGGCCGGTGCCGTCCTCGAGCGTGACGTAGTCCGCCGCGACGATGCGGTAGACGCTCAGCGACGCGACCGAGACCCCTTGCGGCAGGGCGGCGGGGTTCAACTTCGAAAAATCCGGCGACGGCGAGATGAAGGGGTGGCGGTACTTCAGCCCGACGAGTTTGTCGCCTTTGGCCGTGGCCAGCACCTTGACGTCCTCGGACTTCGCCGCCTTGGTCACTTTTTCGACCAGTTCCTTGGCGATGACGGTGATGTTGCCGTCCACACGCACCAGCGCGTACTCGAACAGCGGGTTGACTGCGATGGCGAGGTTCGCCGGCAGGGTCCACGGCGTGGTCGTCCAGATCATGAAGCAGGGCCGCTGGCCCGGACGGCCCGAATCGCCGGAGTCCTCCTCCTCCTGGTGGCACCGGCTTCCAGCCGGTGTCCCCTCTTCCTCCTCATCCTCGGAGCTGCCTCCAGATTCCTCGTTCTCGCCCTCGGCTTCGCCTGCGTCACACCGGCTGGAAGCCGGTGCCACCGGGTCCTCAGGAGGAAAGCCGAAAGCGTCGTACACCGCATCGGTGTCCGCCGCCTCGAAATCGACATAGACAGAGATGTCTTCGCGGTCCTCGTATTCCAGTTCGGCGTCCGCTAGCGCGGTCTCGTTCGCCACGCTCCAATGCACCGCCTTCAACTGGCGGTACACCAGCCCCTGCTCCACCAGATCGGCGAACACCTCGAGCGTCGCCCCCTCGTACTCCTTGCTCATCGTCAGGTATGGCCGCTCGTAGTCGCACAGCGCGAGGAATCGCTTCAACTGGCCGCTCTGCAACTTCTGGTACTTCTCGGCGTGCTTCTGGCACTCACGACGGATCGCCATGCGGCGCTGGTCGTCGGGCAGGCCCGCGATCTTTTCCAACTTTCCGGCGGCGGCCAGTTCCGTCATCACCTTGTGCTCGATGGGCAGGCCGTGGCAGTCCCAGCCGGGGACGAAGCGGCACGACTTGCCGGCCATGAGCCGCGAGCGGACCACGAAGTCCTTCAGCGTCTTGTTCAGGAGGTGGCCCAGGTGCAGGTTGCCGTTGGCGTAGGGTGGGCCGTCGTGGAATACGAAGCGTGGGGCACCGGCGGCCTCGCGAAGACCCTGCAACTTTTCATACTGCCCCGCGGCGTCCCAGGCCTTGGTCGAGGCCGGCTCGTTCTGCACGAGGTTCGCCTTCATGGGAAAGGACGTCTTTGGCAGGTTGAGGGTGTCCTTGTACCGGCTGGCCTGCGCCTTTTCTGAGGCTTGGGCGGGGGCGTTGGGAACCGGGTTCGATGCGGGGCTGGAGGGCTGCGTGGACATAGGGCCGATGGTAGGGAGCAAGGCCGGAGTTGTCGGCGTCCAGAGACACGGAAATGCTGCGGCTTGCCTGCGTTAGGCCGTACCGGCCACCACCCCGACCACGCCCAGACCGGCATCGTTCAGGGCCGCGCACACGTCGGCGGCGTGCGATGCGGAGTCGCCCACGATGAACATCGTGCTGCCGCTGCCGGTGATGTGGACGGGGCGTGCGGCGATCTGCGATGCCCGGGTGCGGATCGGGCGAAGCCCCGGCGCGACCGCCTCTGCGGCGGCGGCGAGATCGTTGAACAGGGCGTGCGGATCGATCCTCGGTGCCCGCGCCAGCGCATGCACGTCTCGCTCCCGCAGCGGCCCCGGCGAGAGGGCGTCGAAGGCCTTGTACACCGGGCCTGTCGGGCACCCGAACTCGGGGAACAGCAGCACGAAGTGGGCTGTGGGCGAGGGCACGGCGGTCAACCGCTCACCGAAGCCCTCGACGATGGATGCCTTGCCCCGCTGCATCGATGATGCTTCACCCGCCGCCGCATCGTCACCCAGAAAAAACGCCACGTCGCTGCCCAGCGTCATCGCGAGTTCACGCAGCCGTGCATCGCTGATCCCCAGCGAAAACAATGCCCGTACCCCGACCAGCATCGCCGCGGCGTCGGAAGATCCGCCGCCCAGCCCGCCGCCGACGGGCACGCGCTTGCTGAGTTTCATCTGCACAGGCAGGGTGCGCCCGGACTCCTTCTCAAGCAGCGCGTGGGCCCGCACCGAAAGGTCTTTTGAGATCGGCCAATCGATAGGGCTGGGGCGTGGCGCATCGTCGGCCCACACGATGGCGTACCGGCTGAGCCGGTCGTCCTCCAGCCGCACGAGGTCGAGGTCGTCCGCGAGCGAGAGCGTGGTCATCCACGAACAGATGGGGTGGAACCCGTCGGACGCCCGCGGCGGCCCCACGGCGAGCGCCAGATTCACTTTCGCAGGGGCGCGCAGTGCGAGCGTGGCGCGGCGCGTCGAGGCGTTCTTAAGCGTGTTGGGGAGGTCGTGGGGCATCGTGCTTCGGCGATGCCCGGCAACGCCGACGACTGACCGACTCAGTACGCCCGCTCCAGCACCGCACCGGGATAGTAATACCGCAGGATGTCCATGAACCCTCGGCCCTTTCGCGACATCCCCTCGGCCCCGAACTGGCACAGCCCCACGCCGTGGCCGAACCCGCGGCCGTCGATCCGCACGCTATCGCCGGTGAAGGTGAAGGCGAGGTCGCCGCTGAACACGCGGGTCTTGGCGTCGACGGGGGCGCGGCCCGGGGCCACGGTGTTGCACGCGAGGCGGAGTTGCTCCGCCGAGAGCGGGTACCACTTCCCCGCGGCGTCGAACACGCGGTAACTGGCGGGGCGGCCCGTGTCGTTCTGCGTCGCCACGACCACTTTGGAGAGCGAGCGGATCCCGCGCACGGCGAGGTTCGTCTGCTCGCCGTACGCCGCGAGTCGGTCGATGAGGTCCTGGCGTTCGCGGACCACGGTCCAGCGGTACCGCCCGGAGAACTCGCAGGGGCACGCGGGATCGCGCTTCACGCCCTGGATCGGGGCGGCGAGGTTGAACTCGAATCCCTTGCTGATGGGCCAGGTGTCGCGGGCCGAGCCGGCGCGACCGCCGCAGCAACTGGAGTAGTACGACCGCAGCACGGTGCCGTTCCATTTCAGGACCTGTCCACGGGTGTCGTTGACAGCCTTGATGGCGGTGGGGTTGGCGGTGCTGCCGCCGTAGGCCTGGTCCTGCTCGGATGCTTCGACGTCGAAGGTGGCACCCTCGCCCATGGACCGCGCCCGCTCCTGCATGGCGTAGGTCCGCGCGGCGACCACCTGGGCGCGGAACGCTTCGAGACTCCACGTCGAGATGAGCTCTTTCGACACCACGCCGGGGAGGTATTGTTCGAGCGGGACGAACTCGATGACATCGAACTCGGGCACGCCGTCGCCGGCCGGGTCTCGCCTGGGGGCGAGGCGGAACTCGCCGGGGTAGGACGAGGGGCCGAACGTCATCGCCGCCGGGCCCACGGCCCGCACGACCAGCGCGTCGTCGCGCCGCGACCCGAGTCGTGGGATGGACATGGTTCGCTTGCGTCCGTCGGTCGCCGTCCAAGACCCGGCGCTGAGCACGAACTCGACGGGGGTTGCGATGACCCGCGTCTGTGACCTGTCTCCAACCGGCGAGACACTCACCTCATGCGGGCCGCCGATCACGGCTTTGGTTTGCTTCGCGGCCAGCCGCACCCGCATCTCGGGTTCGCCCACGGCCCGCGCTGGCGGCAGCGGGGTCAGGTCGGGGCGACGGATGACCCTGGGCTCGGTCTCGCTTGAATACGTCGAACAACCCCCCAACAAAGCGGCCGCGGCCGTCAAGCCAAGGGCCAGCCTAGCCATGCGCAGGCTACCGGTTCGAGAAGGAAAATGTTCGGTTCTCGCTGCCAACGGACCCTCTTTTTCGGACGCACGCCGCTCCCAAGTCGAAATCCAACCACAATCTCACACCGGCGCGCTAGATTCGCCCAAATCCGAGGGCTTGCCGGTTGATTTCGAACGCCACTTGGGGCATGCTAGAACCGTTCCAGTTTGTGCCGCCCGAGAATGTCCTGTTCTCGTCGGCGGCGATCGGAGCATCGCCCACCGGCCCTCCGTTGCGGAGCCTCCTCATGCGACGCCGCGACCGGCTCATCGGAATGCAGGAACGAGAGAGAGTACGACCATGATCAACCGATTCGTGAACGCCTGTGCTGTGGCCCTGACCCTGTGCGCCGCGCCCTCGGCCCTGGCTTCGTTCCACCTCTGGCGCTTCAGTGAGATCTACACCGACGCGAGCGGCAACGTGCAGTTCATCGAGATGAACACCACGTTCTCCGGCCAGCAGTTCATCCCCGGGCACACCATCAAGTGCACCAACGCCGCAGGGACGCTCTCGAACACCTTTACGTTCCAGACGAACACCTGCGCCCCGACGAACAACAAGCGGATCATCATCGCGACGGCGGCCTACGCCAACCTGCCCGGCGCTCCGGCACCGGACTACACGATCCCCGCCAACTTCCTCTTCAAGGAGGGCGGCACGCTCGAGTTCGGTCCTGCTCAGCAGGTCATCACCTACCCCGCCCTCCCCACCAACGGCACCGACAGCCGCCAGGCCACCGCTTACACCACCTCCGCCCCGTACAACTTCACCGTCGCCACCAACAACCCCCAGAACTGCGCCGGGCAGACCGGGTCGATCAACGTCCCGCCCCCCAACTGCCCCGGCGACCTGAACGGCGACGGCCAGCGCAACACCGCCGACCTGACAGGCTTCCTCGGCCAGTTCGGCCAGTCCGGCACCGGCCTCTCGGCGGACCTCAACAACGACGGCTCCGTCAACACCCAGGACCTCACCCAGTTCCTCGGCGTCTTCGGCGTCCCCTGCCCGTGAGCCTCCGACGGATCGTCCGAGCCCCGAGCGCCAGCTCGGGGACACGCCACGACAACCCGACGCGCACACCAAACCCCGACCCATGTCGGGGTTTTTTCATCGTCAGAGCACAGATCACAGAGCACAGATTTGGATGAGAGCACCGGGGGAACGGGCATCAACTTCTGGCGCACAGCGCATCGCGCACGGCGCAAAGCGTGTCCCTCTACCCCTTCAACTTCCCGACCAACTTGCCCTGCTTCACCTCGACGCCCTTCAGGCGGCTCTTGAGCGCCTCGCGGTTGGGCGCGAACTCCAGCGCGGTGTTCAGCGTCACCATTTCGGACTCCACCAGTTCGCCCAGCGACTGCGTGAACGACCGCATCCCCTCCTGCTGCGACGAGGCGATGACCGACGGCAGGTCTGAATCGGCCCCTTCGCGGATGCGTTCGCGTGCCACGGGGTTGTTGATCAAGACCTCCGTCGCCGGCACCACGCCGACCCCGGCCACGTCCTGGTTCGCCGGCAGCAGCCGCTGGGCGCACACCGCCTTCAGCGACGCGGACAACGCGGCGCGGATGAAGCCGTGTTCGTGCTGCGGGAAGAACTCGACGATGCGGCTGAAGCACTGCATGGTGTCGGCGGAGTGGAGCGAGCCGAAGACCAGGTGGCCCGTCTCCGCGGCCTGCACCGCCGCCAGGACGGTGTCGTGGTCGCGCAACTCGCCGATGAAGATCACGTCCGGGTCCTGGCGCACCGCGTACTTCAGGGCGGCGGCATAGGAGGGGACGTCGGTCCCGATCTCGCGCTGGCTCACGATGCTCATCCGCGGGTGGATGTGGAACTCCACCGGGTCCTCGATGGTCACGATGTTCATCGCCTGGGTCTGGTTGATCCGCTCCAGCATGCACGCCAGCGTCGTGCTCTTGCCCGAGCCCGTCACCCCGACGACCAGGATCAGCCCCTCGGACGACTGGTCCGAGAGCGTCTCGTAGATCTTCGGCAGCCGCAGGTTCTCGAACGTGGGGATGTCCGGCCGGACGCGACGGATGGCCGCGTGCATCGCGCCGCCGGCACGGAACACGTTGCAGCGGAAGCGGTCCTTGCGCTTCGGGGCCGCCGGCGCGGGGGAGGCGGTCGGGGCGTCCGCGTTCGGGCCGGGCTGGTCGATGGCCGTGAGTGTCTGGTGCGGGTCGTCGGTGTCGACGAACGTCGAGAAGTCCAGGTCGCCCTGCGCCTCGAACTTCGGGAACATCCCAGGCGGGATGATCTCCCGGAGCAGCCGCTCCGTGTCCTCGGGTGCCAGCGGCGCGATCTGCGGCGGCATGCGCAACTCGCCCGACACCCGGAAGATCGGCGGCAACCCCACCTTGAGATGCAGGTCCGACGCGTTGGTCTTCCGCATGTTGTACAGCAGTTGATGCATCGTCACGCGAACGGCCATGGCGGACCTCCGGCGTAGGGGTGTGGGTGGCGAGATGATACAGGGCGACGCGGACAACGGCCCGAATCTACAATCCACCCATGCACGACGCCGTGGCCTTAAACATGGATCGCCTGCTGGCCCTGTGCGTCAAGCACCGGGTTCGGACGCTCCACCTCATCGGTTCGGCCGCCGATGGGCGGTTCGATCCGGAACGCAGCGACCTTGATTTTCTCGTGCGGTTCCAACCCGGGCCGCGGTCGGGCTTTGATGATGTGTACTTCGGTCTCCTGACCGACCTGAAAGCGCTCTTCGGGCGCCCCGTTGACCTCATCGAGGACGGCTGCATCAACAACCGATTTGTTCTGGCTTCGATTGCCGCGAACAAGGTGCCCCTCTATGCCGCGGCGTGAACTCCCCGCGCGAGTCGAGGACATCGTGCAAGCGGGGGTGCTTGTCGAGACTTTTCTGCAAGGCGTGACGTTCGAGCACTACACCCAGAGCCCGCTTATCCGTTCCGGCGTCGAACGCCAGTTGATGATCATCGGTGAGGCCGTGGCCCGGATCCGAGACGTCGACCGGACCACCGCCGAGCGCCTCGACCGGTCGAGAGCATCGTCGGGTTCCGGAACATCCTCGTCCACGGCTACTACATGGTCAGCCACGACGTGGTGTGGAACATCGCGGTTAATGAATCGCCGCGCATCGTCGGGGCCGCCCGCGAACTTTTGGCAGAACTGGACGAGCCTTGAATCACGGCGGTCCACGCCCCGTCTGCGCCGCCGCGACCCGCCACACCAGCACCCTGGCATCTCCCGGCGGCCGGCGGTACACCGCCGTCATCGGCACCTCTTCCCACGTCAACCCGGCTTTCAGCAACTGCTCCGAGGCCGAGCCGAACTCGCGCCGGTTCGCCGGGTTCTCTTCGAGCACCAGCAGCGTGTAGGCCCCCGGCTGGTCGGATTTTCCCGAACGGCTGCCCGCCGCCTCGCCCCACAGCATCGCGAACAACTTCGAGAGCGGCGTGCCGAACCGGTTCTCGCCCCACGTCTCCACTTTCTGATCGGCGTAGAAGTCGAACGCATCGAAGTTGAACCCCAGCGTCCCCAGCCGCGATGAGTCGCATTGGGTCAGCAACTCTTGCATGAATTCTCGCGGCGAGCGTTCGGCCCACGCCGCCGTGCGCCCGAACGCGTGCCACCACGTCAGCGCTCCGGCCTGTGCCGCCAGCGCGACAAAAAGCACCAGCGCCAGCCGCGCCGGGTACTTCTCGCGTGAACGCAGCCACGCGACGCCCAGCCCCGCCAGCATCGCCATCGCCGGCCACACCGGCGTGAGATACCGCCCGACCCCTTTGGTCGTCACCGCGAACGCCGCAAGACCCAGCACAAACCAGCACGCCACCGCGATCCGCCCCGGCGAAACCTCCCGGCGGGAGCGCCACAACCACCACAGCCCGATGACCGCCAGCGGCAGGAACACCCCGAGCGAAACACCCGCCGCCTCGGCGTAGCGCACCATCCCGCCCCAATCGAACCAGTTGAGGTTGTCCGACGCCTCGAAGCCCACCAACGCCGCGAACTTCGTGTCGCCCACGCGCAGCCGCGCCTCGCGCAGCCACAGCCACAGCAGTGCCAGCGGCAGCCCGATCACCAGCACCGGGTGCGTCGATTCCAACTGCTTGAACGCCCACCAACCGCGAGACGCTCTCCTTCCGCCCAGTATCGGTGCCGCCCGCGAAACCAGCGCGTACGCCAGCGTCGGCACGCTCCCGCCCAGGGCGATCACCATCAACCCCGCCGGTCCCTTCACCGCCGCCGCGACACACGCGGCGAGCGTCGCCAGCAGCACCCACCCCCAGTGGGCTTTGCCGGTGGCGAGCACGTGCCGCCACGAGGCGTGCATGCAGGCGATCGCCGCGACCACCGGTGCGACGAGCATCACATCGATCTCGCCTACGCGGGCGGATTGTGAGTAGAGCACCCCCGCCGCGAGGATCGCCGCCGACCACAACGCCGGAGCAAGTGCGCCGTGTTCCCGTGCCACGACTTTGCTTCCGAGCAAAGTCGTGCTGCCCGAGTCGCCGTCCTTCCCAAGCATCCCCCGAGCCGCGAAGTACGTCGCCATCACCCCCAGCCAACCCCAGATCGCCGCATTGAGCCGCAACTCGAACTCACCGACCTCGACGCCGCGCACCTTCGCCAGCCCGATCTGGCACCAGTACACCATCGGCGGCTTGGCGATATACACCTCCCCGCGGCGCACCGGCACAAGCCATTCGCCGGCGCGCTGCATCTCCCGGGCCACGTTGACGCGGATCGCCTCCTGGGTGTTGAACAGCCCGAGGTCCGTCAGGTTCCAGAAGAACAGCGGCAGCGTCAGCAGCGAGAGCAGGATGACGGCGAAGATCGGACGCACACGGACAGCCTACAGAATCGTGAGAGGCCTCAGGGGTTCGGGAATCAGGGTTCGGGGTTCGGATTGCCGTTCGAGGCCGGTCTGTGTTCGAACCCCGAACCCCGACACCCGAACCCCCTTCACGCATCTGCGGACATTCGCGGCGGCCTCGTCATCTCACCGATCCTTGAACCGCTTGAGTTCCCGCTCGCGGTCGAAGGGCGACCGTGCCTCGTTCGCCACTTTCTTCCGCGCCAGCGCGGCCTTGGCCTTGTCCTCAGGGGGGTTCTTGTCCAGTTCGTCCATATGCGCCCGGATCCACCGGCTCTCGATGATCCCCAGGCACGAGTTCGTGATGAAGTACACCGCCAGACCGCTGGGCGCGTTGTACATCATCACCGGGAACATCACCACCATCATCACCTTCATCATCTTCTGCTGCGCCTCCTGCTCGGGCGTCAGCGTCGCCGTCGAAGGCGGCGTCATGTACTTCTGCTGCACGAAGAACACCACGCCCAGGATCAGCGGCAGGATGTTGATGGCGGTGATGTCACCCATCATCGAGGACACCAGCGGGATGTGGAACGTCCGCCCGAACTCGATGAAGTGGTCCGGGGCCGACAGGTCGGCCAGGAACGACCACTTGCCCCCTGTCATCGACTGGATCAGGCCGTAGAACCCCGGCTCGTGCCGGAACTGGAAGGCGAAGTAGAGCATCGCGTACAGCGCCATCCACACCGGCGTCTGCAGGAACGTCGGCAGGCAGCCCAGCGCCTGCGTGGGGCTCACGCCCTCCTCGCGCATCAGCCGGGCCATCTCCACCTGCATCTGCTTGGGGTCGCCGGCGTACTGCTCCTGCAGTTTCTTCTGCTTGGGGGCGAGTGCGGCCATCCGCTTGCCGAAGCGGCTCATGTTGATCTGGCTCTTGCGTGTGATGGGGTGCAGCACCGCCCGCACCGTGAACACCAGCAGGATGATCGCCAGCGTCCAATCGCCCAGCAGCGAGTGCACCGTCTCCAGGTACCACAGCAGCCCCTTGGCCAGCCACTGGAAGGTGCAGAACGCGCAGCAGCCGCCCAGATTGAACACCACCAGATCGCTCAGCCCCAGCACCCCGAACTCCGGGTCCGCCGCGGCACTCAGGAACTTCTTGGCCAGCGGCCCGGCGTACGCCGCGAAGGAAAGATCGTGAGCCGCCCCGGCGTTGACCGTCGCCGAGGGGCTGTGCATCTCGATCACCAGCCGCGCGTTCGTTCCTTCCCCGATGGGCACGCCGTACGCCTCGCTCGCCAGCATCAGCCGGGTCGGGCGCGTCGCGCCGTCGGCCAGCAGCGGGTGGCACGCGAAGGCGAAGTACCTGCTGGTCTGGGCGATCCACACCAAATCCCCCGCGCCCTTGAACTCCGCCGAACGTGGGAACAGCAGTTCGTTCCGGTCGGCGAGGTTGTTGGTCGCCGCAAACTTCTTGTCCGCCGCGGCGATGGGTGCCGCGTGACCCTCCAGCTTGCTGTCGGCCACGACAATCGACTGCGAAGGATCGCGGGTCTGGTCGTACAGGTAGCCGTAGCGGACGCGCCGCGTGTCCAGCTTGTAGCCGAACATCTCTTCGATGATGTCCAGCGGGCCGTACTGCACCCACTGGACCTTCATGTCGCGTCCGGACATGTTGATGAAGGACTGGCGGACCTTCACCTCGTACGTTCCTTTGGACAACTCGAAGGCCCGGGTCACCCGCCCCACGGTCGCACCGGAACCGTCGATGATGTCGGCGCTGAAGGCCCCCGGTGCCGTCTCAATCCAGTAGTTCGTCTGCGCATCGCCGAACAGATCGATCGGCGTGCCGTCGATGATCACCGCGCGGGCCGCCAGCGAAACCGCCGTCACCGTCTCGCCCACCCGCCCCGTGGTGCCCACCTGCTGCTGCACGCGGAAGCGCTGCCCGTTGCTGATCTTGTCCTTGAGCGTCTCAAAGTGCGAAGCCAGCGTGATGCTCTCGACGCCCGCCCCCAGGTGCGAGAACGTGTAGCGAGCCTGATAGCCCGACGCCGCATCGATATCCCCCACGGCGGAGAAGACCGTGATCGGCACCGGCACGGGGCGGGCCCGCAGGCCCGTCAGCGGTGCCGAAGGGGGCGCTGCACCGCCGGCCGGAGCCGGAGCTGGTGCTGAGGGCGGCGCGGCCGCGCTCGCTTCCTTTGGAGCGTCGGTCGCCTTTGCGCTGCCTTGGTCGCTCCCCGAAGGCATGCCCTGCTCCGGTGCGGCAACATTGGCAGTGCCCGCCCCCGCCCCCGTTCCCGCCACCGTCGGCAGCACCGGCTTGGGCTTGCTGCTGAGGAACACCCCCCACACCGCCGCCCCGGCCACCGCCAGGGCAATGATCGGAATGACAATACGAGCGAAGGTGTTCTTTTCTGCGGGCATGGAGGGGCGATCAATCCGGGAGAAAGGAGCCGGCGGAAAGCCCGCACGGACGGAACCGAATCAGGGGGAGGATCGTAACCGCCTCACCCCCGCCCGGCCCGCCCAGCTTGCCTCTCCTCCTTCGGCCCGTGAAACGGGCCACCCATGGTTGCCAGCGGCGCGGCCGCCGCGATGCCGGTCGGAGACCTCACCCCGCCCGCAACGCCCGAGCCTCCACCGCCTCCCGGCACGTCGCGATCAACTTCTCCTTCTCGATCGGCTTGGTCGCGTACGCGTCGCACCCCGCCTGTAGGCACTTCTCCGCGTCGCCCGACATCGCGTGCGCCGTCAGCGCCACGATCGGCAAGGAACACCCCTTGCCCCGCAGCATCCGCACCGCCCCGTACCCGTCCAACTCCGGCATCTGCATGTCCGTCAGCAGCAGGTCATACCCCGGCGGATCGGCCAGCGGGCCGACCAGCGTCCCGGTGCTCGTGAGTTTCTCCACTGCGATCGCTCCATTTTCCGCGATCGTCACCTCTGCCCCCGCCTTCCGCAGGTGGAACGAGATCAGCCTTTGATTGTCCGGCCCGTCCTCGGCCAGAAGAATCCGCATCCCTTTGAGCACCGTCGTGGGCGTCGTCGACACCGGCGGTGCCGCCGACACCACCAACCCCTCCTGCGAACGCTCGATCAGTCGCACGCCTTCCAAAGAGCCGGCCGACACAAAGGCGGTGAACACGCTCCCCTTCCCGGGCTCGCTGCTCACGATGATGTCCCCTCCCATCATCTCGGCCAGTCGCTTCGAGATGCGCAGTCCAAGCCCCGTGCCGCCGAACTTCCGGGTGGTGCTCGCATCGGCCTGTTCGAAAGCCCCGAACAGCCGCGACACCTGCTCGGGCGTCATCCCCATCCCCGTGTCCTCAACATCGAGACGCAGCATCGGCCCTGCCGCGTTGGAAGAGTCCAGGCCGATCCGCAGCGTCACCCCGCCAATCTCCGTGAACTTGATGGCGTTGCCCAAGAGATTGATGAGCACCTGCTTGAGCCGCGTCGGATCGGTCTGCACGGTCTCGGGGATGCTCGTCTCGTACACCAAATCCAGAGTGATCCCCTTGCCCTGGGCCCGGACACTCATAAGAGACACCGCCTCCTCGACGATCTGGACAGGGCTGGTGCTGATCGATTCCACCGTCATCTTCCCGGCCTCGATCTTGGCGGTGTCGAGGATGTCGTTGATGATCGAGAGCAGGTGCTCCCCGTTGCGCCGGATCGTGTTGATGAATTCCACGCGCTGAGCGGGGGCGCGGGACACGTCGCCGTCCTCGAACAGAAGGTCGGTGTACCCCATGATGGCGGTCATGGGGGTGCGGATCTCGTGGCTCATGTTGGCCAGGAACTCGCTCTTGGCTTTCGTCGCCTCATTGGCCTTTGAAAGCGCATCCTGCAGGCTGCTCTGCAGCTCTTTCGCCTCCGAGATGTCGAGACTGATCCCCGCCATTCGGAGGGGGGCTCCCGACGCGTCGCGCTCGAGCACGCGCCCGGCGCCAAGGACCCACGTCCAGCCGCCGTTCTTGGACCTCAGACGGTGCTCGCACCGGTAGTCCGGTGTCTCGCCGCGGAAATGGGCTTCGAGCATGCTCCGCACGCGTGCTTCGTCGTCGGGGTTCAGGAGGCGTTCCCACGAGGAGATGTGCGGCGCGATATCGCTGTGCTCATGGCCGAGCAACCGGCACCACTGCTCGTTGAACACGACTTCTCCCGATGCCATGTCCCAATCCCATGTGCCCAGGCCGGCACCGGTCACTGTGAGGTCGAGCCGCTGCTCGTTCCGCTTCCGCGCCGTGATGTCCGAAAAGCTCGCCACCGCCGACGTGACCGCCCCGTCCGCCCCGCGCACCGCCTCCGTGCTCACCGAGATCCAGTGCTTTTCCCCATCGGGGGTGTGGACGCCCATCACGAAGCCCCGGACCGACTGGCCCGTCCGCAGCGTGATCGAGATCGGATGCCGGTCGCCCGTCAATTCCGCCCCGGAATCGTCCACCGCCCGCCACCGCGGGTCCATCGACGTCCGCCCGAGCAACTGGTCCCGAGACAGCCCGAGGATCCGTTCCGCCGCCGGGTTCGCGTCGATGATCACCCCGTCGGCCCTCTGCACCACCACCCCCTCGGCCATGGCGGCGAACATCGATGTCAGCCTGTTCCGCTCCTCCACCAGGTGCGTGATTTCCGATTCGATCGCCATGAAACCTGTCAGATTCCCCGACGTGTCCGTCAGCGGCTGGATGTCCACGTCCAGCCAGTACTCACGCCCGTCCTTCGATCGGTTCAGGATCTCGACCCGGCACCCATTGCCGGTGCGGATCGCTTCGGACATGCTTGAAATGGTTTGCCGGTCGGTTTTTTCGAACTGCAGGAACGATCCGGGCGACTTCCCGACAACCTCTTCCAGTGTGTAACCGGAGACCCGTGTGAACCCTTCGTTGACCCACACGATCCGCCGGTTTGCATCGGTGATGATGGCGGCGTTGTTCGTCCGCCGCACCACCATCGCGAGGCGGTCCAGTTCCGCCGCCTTGTTCCGCAGATCCGCCGTCATCTCGCTCGCGATGGTCCGGGCACGCTTTGAAGTGGCCAGCGGCGACCACGCCAGCACCCCCAGCAGCACGCTCCCCGCGCCGCCCCCCAGGAACACCCATGACGCCGCAGAGGTGTCGACGGCCCTGTCAAACGCCGGGGTGGTGCTGGTGAGGACCGTCCACCGCCGCCCGCCGAAATCGAGGGAGTGCTCGGAGAAGAACGTCCGTTGAGCGAACAGCGACGCCGTGATCTGCCCTTGGACCGCCTGAAGATGCTCGTCCGCGTCGTAAAGCATGAACTCCGAACGCGCCGGCCCGTTGAAAACCTCGACGTCCAACTGGCCGTCGGCGGACTCTGCCAAATCGGTCATCGCGTCCGAGAGTACTGCCGGGACGAACACCCACCCCACGCAAGCCGCATCGCGCTCCGCCGCAGTCGTCGGCTTTGGTCCCTTGCCGAAAACCGGCAACAGGCACACGATCCCGCGAACCGCTGAGCCCCGGCGCCGAAGGTCGACCGGCGCGGTGATCTGCACGTCGCCCGTCCGCACCGCGCCCTCAAGCGCCGCGCGCCAAGCCGCGTCCCCGCCGACATCCTTGCCCAATGCCGCCTCGCCCCCGCCCGAACCTTCGAAGTACTTCACCACCATCAGCGTCGAATGATCCCCCGCTCCCTCGACCGCGAAACCCGGAGCACCGTCCGCCCGAGTCGATTCCAGGAACGCCGAAAGCCGCTCCTTCGGCACCCGCTCGATGTACCCAACGCCCAGCGCCCCCGGGAACTCCTTGGCCATGTTCCGGCTTGCCGCATAGTCGCGGAACTCGTCCCGCTCCACCGACTTGCTCGCCGCGAAAACCCCTCGCGCCCCCTTCAGCCCGTAACTGAACAGGTTGAGCCGGCGCTGTGCGAGCGATTGAACCCGGAGGCTGAGCATGTCAAAGCGTGTTCTTGCATTGGCGATGGCCGTGCGATGGATGGCCTGAGCGCCCAGCGATGTCAGCCCGAAGCCGACAGCCACCAGCATCACCGGCAACAGCAGCCGTACACCCCAGCCCGACCCCCCGCGTGAGGCACCATCCGCCCCCCTCTTTGCAGAAGGGATCGCCCTTCCCGTTCCCACCAACTCATCTTGTCCGTGAGGCTTCATATCTCTCAGAATCGGCCGGATTAGATTGCGTCTGTTCGGGTGACGTCCAATACACCTGCTTCGGGGTGGTCGCCGCGGGGCATAGGTCTCAAATGTGTTTCAAACAGCAGTAATCAGAGTTTCAATCACGCGGGTGTCCCGCGAGAACCAGGAAACTCGCAACCGCTCCCCTACATGTGTGTTTACTATTGCACGGGCCGGATGCGAGCGGCGTTGCGCTCGCACGGCCCTTGGAGATGCAGCCATGTCGTCCGGCGTCCTTTCGGCGCTCGTCCGTTCCGGGTCCGTCCTCATCCCTTCGCTCGCGATCATCGCCGGCTCGCCCTCACAGGCGTTCGCGGGCGGTCGTGACCGTGACCGCTGCGACGACCGGCCGCGTTACCGCGACCGATGCGACGACCGAGGCTCCCGCTCCAGCTTCAGCATCTCCATCGGTGACTGCGGCACCTCCTTCTCCGCCGGATACCGCGACGGCTATCGCGGCGGCTACGGCGGCTACCGCAACGATTGGTGCGACTCACGCCCGCGCTACGTCGCCCCTGTCTACTGCCCCCCGCCCGTCCGCTACTGCCCGCCCCCGGTGGTCTACGCGCCCGCGTACTGCCCACCCCCCGTCGTCGTCCGCTCCGAACCGGTGTACGTCGAGCGCCCCGTGTACGTCGACCGACCTGTCGTCGTCGAGCGCCCCGTGGTTGTCCAGACCGTTTCCGCGCCGGTCCCGCCCGCGCCCGTCCCCGCCGTGGTTGCCTCATCGCAAGACCGCGACCTCGGCACGACGTACCTCCGCCTGGGCGACCTCGATAACGCGGCCCGCCTGTACCAGCGCTACCTCGGGACGTACTCGAATGATGCGTTCGCGCAGCGCGGCCTGGGCCTGGTCGAACTCGGGCGCGGCAACGCCCTCGAAGGCTCCCGCTGGATCGCCGCCGCCTACCGAGCCGAGCGCACCCTCGCCGTCAGCCCCCCCAGCCCCGAAGGCGTAGGCGGCACGGCGGTGTACCAGCGCATGCTCGATACCGCCGTCGCACAGGCGACACGTGCGCCGTCACCCGAAGGCTGGCTCAGCGTCGCGATCCTCCAGCACGGCACCGGCCAGCGCGACGCAGCACTGCAATCCCTGCAGCGCGCCCGCGAGACCGGCTTGGACGTTTCGCTGCTCGACGCGATGACGGCTGCCGTGGCGCGGTAACGCGTTGCGCCGGTTCACGTGCCACGGATGGCGGCCTTCCGAGGCCGACATCAGTGCCGAGCGTCTGCGCATACGATTTGGGCCACCGGCGCGAAGCGCACAGCGCACCCCAAAAGGACCATCATGCCCCGACTCGTCCGCCTCGAAGCCACCGCCTCGTTCAAGATCGACCCCGCCACCATCCCGCCGGGGAAGATGATCTCCGTCTGCGCCTGCGGCCTCAGCCGGACCTTCCCCCTCTGCGACGGGAGCCACAAAGCCGCCCGCGAAAAGGAAAAGCCCGGCGTCCTCAGCGTCTACGACAAGGACCGTCTCAACATCATCGAAGAGCGCCCCGACACGCCCTGAAAGGCAAAGCGAAAAGCGAAAAGTGAAAAGCGAAAATCAGGATGGAGCACCCCGACCGTCCGAGGTGCCAATCCGAATTTTCGATTTTCGCTTTTCGTTTTTCGCTTTAGGACTTCAAGCCGCCTTTGCCAGCCCACCCGTTGCGGCAATGCCGGAGCGATCAAACTCCAGCGCAATGGCCTGGTGGTGGTAGTCAATCGGGAACACCCGGCGCACCCGAGCCTTGACCATCCCCTCGCTCGCCAGCACCGGGTCGTGGTTCCACGCCACGGCGAGTTCGATCTCGTCCCCCGGGCTGAACGCCCGCGCCGAATCGACCTTCACCAGCATCCCGCCGTCGGAGATGTCGTGCGTCTGGCCGGGCGAGAAGAGCAGGCTGCGACGGTCACGCACCTTGCAGGGGCGGACGACAATGTTCCGCTCGTGGCGTCGGCGTTCGATCGAATGGCTGGTCGTCATGGCGCGGGCTCCGGGCAGGACTTCTGACGTTTCGCGGCGAGTCTCCCGCTTCGGTATCGGACACCCGCGGGGCGACATAAACGAATCGTCCAAAAATCAGCGCACGGATTGCCGGTCTCTGGCCGATCTTCTTAGACCGGCCCGACCCCCCGGTTCGCAGCGTCCGAGATAATCCTCTCGATTTCAAGCCAGAACTGCAGCACCTACCCCCTCCCGACTCCCGATTGCCGACTCCCGACTCCCGCCCCCCATGAATCTCTCCGTCGTCATCCCGACCCTCAACCGCCCGAACCACCTCGCGAGGTGCCTGGGATGCCTGCGCGAGCAGACCCCCGCCGCGGGTGAGTTCGAGGTGATCGTCGTCCTCGACGGCCCCGACCCCGACAGCGAAATCCTCTGCAAATCGTTCGAAACGCGCCGCCGCTTTGACCTCCGCGTCATCGAGGCCGAGCGCCGCGGCAACGCCCACACCAAGAACATCGCCCTGCACGCCGCCCGCGCCGCGTTCACGGTGTTCCTGAACGACGACGTCCGCCCGGTGCCCCGGTTCCTCGAGCATCATCTGAGCGTCCACCGTGAACGTGACAACCACGCCGCACTGGTGCTGGGGCACTCGCCGTGGATCATCCACTCGCCCGACCGCCTCTTTGACCGGCTGCTCCGCGAAACCTCGATGGTGTTCTTCTATGACCGCATGGTCTCCCCCGACGGCTCGCCGCGCGAGCCCGAAGGCCACGACTGGGGCTTCCGGCACGCCTGGACGCTGAACCTCGGCACACCGACCGAGGCCGCCCGCGCCATCGGCGGCTTCGACGAATCCCTCGCCAACTGCTGCTTCGAGGACGTCGAGTTCGGCTGGCGTTTCACCCGCGCCCACGGCGCCCCGGTGCTGTTCGCGCCCGAAGCCCGCGCCGAGCACGACCACCGCTACGAACCCGCCGACTACCTGAAGCGCGAGTTCCGCCTGGGCTATTCCGCATGGGGACTGGCCCTTTCGAACCCCGACTGCGCCCGCGAGGTCTTCCGGCGCGACCTGACCGGCGATGCTGAACTTGCCCGCTGCCGCGAGGAAGTGGATCGCGACGAGCCCTTCGCGCCCGGGTGGCGAACATGGTTCGAGTCACTGGCGGCGCGCGCGCAAGACCCGTCACTGCCCAGCGATTCTGATCTCCAGGCGCTCTACCAGCAGCACCTCCCGCTCAAGCGTCACGAGTTCCGCAAGGGGCTGCTCGCCGCTTCTGAAGGGCTGTTGATCGACGGACTTTTCCCGGCGAAGACGCCGACTGACGCCCACCCCGCCGCTACGATCACCCTAGATGAGCGCACCGACCACACCCTCGGCCGATACCCCGACCGTGCCGCGGCCCGAGCCTGACCCCTCGCGCCCCGCCCCCCGGGAGGCCGACGCCGCGCTCTACCTGCACCCGCAGACGCTCGCGCGACTGGGCGGCATGGACCTCCGCGCCAAGATGATCGTCGAGGGCGTGATGAGCGGGCAGCATCGCTCGCCATACAAGGGCTTCAGCGTCGAGTTCGCCCAGCACCGTCCCTACGTCAAAGGCGATGACCTGCGCCACCTCGATTGGAAGGTCTTTGGCCGATCCGACAAGTTGTACCTCAAGCAGTACGAGCAGGAGACCAACCTCGACCTCGTCCTGCTCGTCGATTGCTCCGGCTCCATGAACTACGGCAGCCGTCTCTACAGCGACGCCTCCGGCACCGGCCAGAAGACGTCCATCGACGGGCGCAGCAACTGGACCAAGTACGACCACGCCACCGCCACCGCCGCGGCGTTCGCCTACCTCGCGCTCAAGCAGGGCGACCGCGTGGGCCTGGGCCTCTTCGCCGATGCGCTGATCGATGCGCTCGACCGCACCAACGCGATGACGCAGTGGCGCCGCATCGTCGGCGTGCTCTCGCACCACCCCGTCGACCGGCCGACCGACTTCGGCCACGTGATCGATCAGACGCTGGCGAAACTCGCCACGCGCTGCCTGATCGTGATCGTCAGCGATTTCTTCGAAGACCCCGCCCGCATCCGCACCGCCCTGGCCCGCATCCGGCACAAGCGCCACGACGTGATCCTTGTTCAGGTGATCGACGACCTCGAACGCAGCTTCGACTTCAAGGACTCGGTCCCGCTGCTGGGCCTCGAGGGCGAGGGCCTCATCAAGATGGACCCACGCGCCATCCGCGCGGCGTACATCGAGGCCTTCGAGAGCCACTGCGAACAGGTCCGCAAAACCGCCCGCGGCTTCGGCTTCGATTTCCTCCAGGTCTGCACCCACGACTGGCTCGGTCCGGCGATCAGCGCGTTTGTCGCGAAACGCAACGCGCTGCTGAAGAGGGCGAAGTCCGGATGACTTTCTTGCACACAACTCTGGCGGCGGCGGGGCTCGCGGCGGTCGCGATCCCGATCATCATCCATTTGCTCTTTCGCCAGCGCCGCAAGCCTCTTCCTTGGGCCGCGATGCGATTCCTTTTGGAAGCGATGCGCAAGCAGCGCAAGCGGCTTCGCCTTGAAACACTCATCCTCCTCGCCGTCCGCTGCCTGCTCCTCGCATGCCTCGCGGCGGCCATCGCCCGGCCCATCTTCGCCGGCGCGGGACTCTTCGGTTCCACCGCCGGACGCGACGTGTACCTCCTGATCGACAACTCCATCGCCTCGGCCCTCCGCACAGGCGGTATCGACGCCAACGGCACGGCCGCGTCGGGTGATACCAACCTCACGTGGCACCTCAAGAAAGCCCGCCTCGTCCTTGAATCGCTCGGCGCGTCGGATCGCGCGGGCCTCATGTTCTTGGGCGCACCCGCCGACGCGTCGGTCGTTCCAGCGTCGTCCGATCCGCGTGCCGTCGCGGGCCTGCTCGAAGGCGTCACGCCGACCGATAGCGCCAGCGACCTCGCCGGGGCGCTCGACCGCCTCGGCGCCACCATTCGCTCCGAACGCGCTGGCGTCTCCTCCGGCACCATCCGCCCCGTCAGCATCTACATCCTCAGCGCGTTCACCTCCGGCGCGGCCGACGTCTCCCGCCCGCTCCCCGGCGCGCTGCAAGGCCTTGAGGATGTCTCGATCATCGCCGAAAAGCCCGCCGAGAACGTGCAGAGCGGCAACGTGCAGATCGTTGCCCTCCAACCACTCCGCAGCGTCGTCATCGCGGCACGCGCCGCGGGCGCATCGGGCACCGCGGCGCAGGGCGAAGCCTCGCAGGTCCGCGTGCTGCTGCGCCGCACCGGTTCCGCCGTGGGCACCTCGGGCGTCACCGCCGTGCGCGTGGCGGCCAGCGCATCGGGCGTGATGACCGCGGCCAGTTCCAGCGGCACCGTCCGCTGGAGCGCCGGGCAGTCCGAGGGCAGCGTCACGGTCCAACTCGAAGCCGGTGTGACCGAATCAGGCGGCAAAGAAAGCGTCCTGGTCGCCGAGATCGACCGCGATGCGCTCGCCAACGACAACGTCCGCCGCCGCCCCGTCGAGGTGCGCGACCGTCTTCAGGTGGGTGTCGTGGCCCAGCGCACCTTCGGCTCCGCCGGTCGCGCCGACCAACTCTCCAGCGCCGAGTGGTTCCGCCTGGCCCTCCGCCCCGGCGAATCCTCGCCCATCGAAGTGGTCGACATCGAGCCCTCGGCCCTCGACACGCCGGCGCTCGCGCTGCTCGATGCGGTGGTGCTCCCTTCGCCCGACCTTCTGAAGGACGACGCCTGGACCAAGATTCGCCGCTTCGCCGACGCCGGCGGGCTGGTGATCGTTTCGCCGCCGGAGGGCGCGAGCGTCCACCTGTGGGCCGACGCGTTCACGAAGTCGATGGGCCTACCGTGGCGCATCGCCCGCGAGGCGTCGAACGCGCCGCCCGATGCCGCCGCACGGCTCGCCGAGCAGGCCCCCGGCGTGGTCCCCGGGGCTGGTTCCGACGGCGGGACGATCTTCGCGCTGCTCTCGCAGGAACTCCAGCAACTGGCCCGCCCCGTGACCATCACGCGCTGGCTGGGGGTCCAAACCGAGCGTGGCGGTGCTACGGCCCTGCTCTCGCTGGCCGACGGCACGCCCTGGCTCATCGCGGGCCGAGTTGGATCGGAGGCCGCCGCAGGCGACACCACCACACCCAAGCCGAGCGGTGCCGCAGAGGCCACGCCAGCGAAACCCTCCTCAACGAACAGCGGCGGTCTGGTCGTCATGCTCGCCTCCGCGCCGGTGCTTGCGTGGACTGACCTTCCCGCCCGCCCGCTGATGGTGCCGCTGGTGCAGGAGACGGTGCGTCAGGGGGTGGGTGAAGCCGGCGCGACGCTCGCCGCCATCGCGGGCCGGGGCGTCGGCGTTCCCTCGGGCACGACCGAACTCCGCGCTGTTGAAAATCCCTCCGCCGCCAGCAACGCCCCCGCCGCACGCATCGCCATCGATTCTGCCGGTGCCGCCGCCGCGACGCTTCGCACCTCTGGCGTGTGGCGAGCCAGCGATGCCGCCGGGCGATCACGCGGGCTCGTCGTCGTGAACCCTGACGCCGACGGCGCGCGCCTCGAAGCGCAGGCCCCCGAGGCCGTTCGGGCCTGGCTCGCCGGTGCCATCGGGAGTAACGCCGGTGAGCAAGGCGCACAGAACGCCGCGGCCGCCCTCGCCTCCGTGACGTGGATGCAGGACACCGGCTCGGCCATCGGCGCGCCGGGTGCCGCCGACGCCGCCAGCAAGGGCCGCTCGGCGTGGACGCTTCCGCTCTTCATCGCCGCCCTTTCGCTGGCCTTCCTCGAAGTCTTCCTGGCCCGCTGGTTCAGCCACGCGAAAGTCGAGACCGCCTCCGGTGCTTCATCGCCCCGCGCCACGCCTTCCCTTGATGACCTGATGTCCGGCCCCGGCGGCAGCACCAAGGGGGCCGCCGCGTGAACGAACTCTTCCAACGCCTCCTCAACACCCGCGGCCTCGATTGGAACGATCCTTCGGTCTCGTTCGGCTTTGAGCGGCCGCTGCCCGCCTGGGCGTGGGCGGGTGTGGTCATCGCCGCCGTGGGTGTCGCGCTGTGGAGTTACTCACGCCTCGCGGGAGCGGCGTGGGCACGCTGGGCGCTCGGAGCCGTCCGCGCCCTGCTGCTGGTGCTCCTGGTCGTTCTTCTGTGCGGCCCCCAACTGGTCAAACGCGAAGACCTGTCTGAAAACGACTGGGTCCTGGTCCTCGTTGATCGCTCCGCCTCGCTGAGCGTCGAAGACGCTCCCGGCGCCGCGACCGGCACCGAACCCGCGACCACCCGGCGCACCCGCGAGCAGCAACTCGAAGCCGCGCTGGCCGCCTCGCAGCCGATGTGGGAATCGCTGACCAAGGACCGCACGGTCGTTTGGCTCGGCTTTGATTCCGGTGCGTACGACCTGCCCGCCGGAACCGCCGCCGCTGGCAAGCCGGGCGTGCCGACGCTGGAGGCTCCCAAAGGCCAGCGCACCGCGCTGGGTACCGCCCTCGACCAGGCGCTCGCACGGGCCGCCGCACGCCCGCTGGCGGGTGTGGTCATCGTGTCCGACGGGCGGTCCATCGACGAACCTTCGCGTCAGGCTGTTCGGCGGTTGGAAAGCGAGAAGGTGCCTGTGGTGTCGGTGGCGTTGGGTTCCGAGAAACCCGTGGGCGACCTTGCCGTGCGCCGGGTGGACGCGCCCAAACTGGCCTTCGTCAGCGACCTCACGCCCGTCCGCGTCGAGATCGAACGCACCGGCGGCGTCGAGGCCGGCGCATCGCCCACCGCCAAGGTCCGCCTGATCGACCGCGATACCGGGCGCGTGCTCGATGAGAAGACAGTGGACTTCGGGGTGAATCCAAACGGCGCATCGACCGTGAGTGCGCGCACGAGTCTGGCCACTCGTGGTCAGGCCGCGGGTGTGTCCAACTGGGCCGTCGAGATCGTGCCGGAATCCGGGGGGGCGGTCGGTGCGGACCTCATCGCGGGCAACAACCGCGTCGAGATGTCCGTTGAGATGATCGACCGCCCGCTCCGCGTGCTGTACGTCGACGGCTACCCGCGCTGGGAGCAGCGGTACATCAAGAACCTGTTGGTGCGTGAAAAGTCGATTTCCTGTTCGACGCTCATTCTCTCGCCGGACAAGAAGTTCATCCAGGAGGGCGACGTCGAACTCGACGCCCTGCCCGATTCGCCCGAGCGCTGGGCGGAGTTCGACGCGATCATCCTCGGCGATGTCAGCCCGGACGTCTTCACCCGCGAGCAACTGCTGCAACTGAAAGAGCACGTGGCCCGGCGTGGCGGGGGGCTGATCTGGGTGGCCGGGCCTTCGTTCACGCCGCTGGCGTGGACGGGGACTTCGCTCGCGGATTTGCTGCCGTTCCAGAAGGATGCCGTGGACGGGACGACGCTTGCGGCACCGGCCCTCATGAAGCCCACCCCCGAGGCCGACCGTCTGGGGCTGCTCCGGCTGGGCGCCCCGGGCGACGACGTGACGTGGCCCGCGGCGCTTGCCAGTTTCGATACGGGTTGGTCGCAGTTGCAGTGGGTGCAGCGGATCGAACCGACGCGCCTCAAGCCCACCACCGAAGTGCTCGCCACGGCGGACCTTGGCACCGCCGCCCGGCGCACCAGCGACAGACCCTTCCCCATCGTCATGACGATGAAGTACGGCGCGGGGCGGGTGATCTACAACGCCACCGACGAGATCTGGCGCTGGCGCTACGCCCGCGGCGAGACGCTCTACGAGCGCTTCTGGACCCCGATGATCCGCCTGCTGGGGCGCGATGCGCTCTCACGGAGCGGACAGAGCGCCGTGCTGGAGGTGTCGTCCGCCCGTGCGGTGGTGGACCAGCCCGTGCGTGTCAGCGTTCAACTGCTGGATCAGTCCTTGGTTGATCTGGGTCTGGGCTCGGTCGTTGTCAAGGTGGTGCCGAAGCGCAAGGCCGCCGGCGCCGACGCGGAGCCCGCCGCCGCACCCGTGGAACTGACGCTGCGTGCCGAGACCGCTGGCGGTCCCGCCGCCGGTGAGGGATCGGGATCGCCCGGCTCACGCACCTATGCGGCGGTGTGGATCCCCACCGAGGCCGGTGAGTACACCGTCGAACTCTCGGATTCTGCGGTGGCGGGGCGCATCGCCAAGGGATCGCTCAGCACCGAGGTGCAGGTTTTCCTCCCTGATGATGAACTCCGTTCGCCGGATGCAAACCATCCTCTGCTGGCCGCCCTGTCCGAACGCACCGGCGGGGTGGTCCTGAAACCCGAGGACATGGCATCCATCCCCGCCCATTTACCGAACCGCAAGGTGCGGGTGGTCAACGAGACGGCCCAACCCCTCTGGGACACGCCGATGGCCCTCCTTCTTTCGGTGTTGTTGCTGACCTTGGAATGGGTGTGCCGTAGAGTCATCCGGCTGGTATGAGATGGTGGCCGGGGTGCCGATACACCCAAGAGGGCCAACGCCCGCCTTCCCTGAGAGGGGCGGGTTGGCCTCCTTGGTTTGACGGATGGTTCGCATCGAAGGCGTCCAACCGAAAGGTCCTGTGGATTGATGATCGAGCCGACGGATCGAGAGCCAGGGCAGGATTCACCCGGTGACGCTGGCGGTGCCAGCGGGGGGGGTGGTCTGTCGGTCCCGGCGTCGGTCGCGTGGGCTTCGATCTCGGAATCGCTCGGGGCGGTCTCGGCCAAGGCGCGGCGCGTGCTCGTGGTCCAGCGCGTGGGCGTGCTCATCGCGTGGACGCTCGGCGTGGCGATCGCGCTGGCGCTGCTCGATTACGCGTTGCGTGTCCCCGGATGGCTGCGCATGCTGACCCTCCCAGCGTGGCTCGGCCTGCTCGGCTGGGCGTGGTGGACGTGGGTCCGGCCCGCGCTGTCGTTCCGGCCCGGCACCACCGAGGTGGCGCTGCGTGTTGAGCGGGCTTATCCGGAACTGAAGGGGCGGCTGGGTGCCGCATCGGACCTGGCACAGGGCCGAGGCACGATGCACAGCGAGACCTCGCGCCAGATGGCCGAGACGGTCGTGCGCTCCGTCGCCAACCAGTGGGGCGGGCGCGACGCGGGCTCGCTGGTGCGGATGCAGGGGCTGAAGCGCGCGGGGCTTGGACTGGCCGGGGCGGGCGCTGTGGCGATGGGATTGTTTGCGCTCTCGCCCTCCAACTGGTGGATCGGTGCGCAACGTGTGCTTATTCCTTGGGGCGGGGCCGAGTGGCCCAAGCAGACCGGAGTGGTCGACGCGACGGCGCAGGGGGTCCATGCTCTGGGCGAAGCGCTGCCGCTGCGGGCGGTGCTGACGCGATCCGACCTTGGGCCTGAAAAAACAGACGTTTTCGTTGAGTATCGTTTCGTCGGGGCAACCGCGGGGGGCGGCGGCGGGTGGCGCAAGGAACTGCTCACTTGGCAGAGCCGCGAAGCCAGCGCGTCGGTGACCACGCGCGACGCATTGGGCGGCGAACAGACCAGCGAGGTCAGTGGCCCGCTGTTCGAGCGTCTCGTCGACCCATCGGGCGACAGCGTCGAATACCGCATCCTCACGGCGGACGATGAAACGCCCACGCGCACGCTCCGTCTTGTCCCGCCGCCGGCGCTGGTTTCGGCGACCGTGACGATCACGACGCCGGCATATGCAAAGGCGGTCGGTGCCGAGGGCGGCGGCGAGGTGAAGGCCGATCTGGGTGCCGGCACCGATGAACGCGCCAGCGCGCCATCGGCCCTGGCGGGCTCGCGCGTGGCGCTCACGCTGAATCTCAACAAGAACGCCACGTTCGAGCCAGGGCTGCTGGACCAGTTGCGGCTGCTTGATGGAGCGATCGCCGATGGCGCGACGCTGGTGCCGGGACCGTCCGGGGGAGCAGGGCCGAATGGCGGCGGGCAGTGGACGCTTTCATGGACCCTCACGCAGCCGCTGCGGCTGATCGTGCGCCCCGTCGATGAGAACGGCATCGCCGCGCGCGACGACGCGGTGCTGCGCTTCGATGCGTTGCTCGATAAGCCCGCAGAAGCAACGATTACGACACCCTCGTCCGATCGTGGCGTGCTGGCGACGGCGCTGGTGCCGGTGGTCGCCGAGGGACGGGACGATGTGGGGCTGAAATGGGTGTCGCTGGAGCGTCAGATCGCCAAGCCGGCGGGGCGTCCCCAGGGCGAGAAGAGCGGTCCGGGCGGGGCGCTCGAGCCGGTTGGTGTGCCCGAGGAAGTGGCACGGGAACCGGCGGCGGCTGGTTCGGCCGGGGTTGCGTCCGCCGGTTCTCGCTCGCTCTCGGTGAGCACCAGCGTTGACCTCGCGGTGCTGGGCGTGCGGGCGGGCGATGAGGTGCGGCTGACCGCGCTGGCCAAGGACGTGTTCGCCATCGGCGATGCCCCAGACTCGGAGCGTGCTCCGACCCGCTCGGCGGTGCGGACGCTGCGGATCATCTCCGAATCGCAGTTCATCGACGAGGTGCAGCGCGAACTGGGGCAGGTGCGCCAGGCGGCCATCCGCGTCGAGGCCCAGCAGGGCGAGTTGCAGTCGCGCACGCAGGAGCGCGGGGCCGACCGCCAGAGCCGACGCGGGCAGGCGCAGGTGTCGGAGCGGCTCAGCCGGCAGGAAGAATCGGTGCAGCGGGTCGCTGAGCGTGTTAAGGAGAACGGCTTGATGGACCCCGCACTCGGCGAGGTGCTGCGCCAGGCGCAGCAGACGCTGGAGCGTGCCGGGCAGTCTTCCGCCGAGGCAGGCAAGACGCTCGATGAAGCGTCGGCCGGGCAGCCCGAGCCGCCCGCGGGAGACGAGAACGCACCGCCGGTGGGCGGCGAGAAGGCCAAGGCCGCGGCGGAGGACCAGCAGCAGGTGCGCGACGAGATGACCAAACTCGCCGAACTGCTCGACCGCGGGCAGGACAACTGGGTGGTCAAGAACAAACTCGACCAGTTGATCAAGGCGCAGGAACAGGCCCGGGAGCGCACCAAGGCGCTGGGGCAGCAGACGGCGGGCAAGAGCGCGGCGGAACTCTCGGCGCAGCAGAAGGGCGAACTGGATGCGATTGTCGAGAAGCAGACGCAACTCGCCGAGGAAGTCGCGAAACTGACGAAGGAGATGCGGGAGAAGAGCAAGGAACTGTCGAAGAAGGACGCGTCGGCGGGCAAGGGCATGCAGGACGCCGCGGACCGTGCCGAGCAGCAGCAGGTTTCGGAGGGGATGAAATCGGCGGCGTCGAGCGCGTCACAGAACCGCATGAGCGACGCCCAGAAGCGCCAGGAGCAGGCGGCCAAGGCGCTCAAGCAGATGAAGGAAGACCTCGACGACGACGAGAAGCGTCAGGCGATGATGCTGAAACTCAAACTCCAGGAGATCGCTCAGGCCATCGAGCGGCTCATCAAGGAGCAGGAGAAGCAGATCGGCGCGCTCGAAGCGGCGCAGCGGGCCCAGGGCGGCTATGACGGGCTCGACAAGGGCATGATCGCGCTGAACCAGAACACCCTCGGCGTTGGCGATCAGGCACGCGCGGTCAAGGGCCTCGAGCCGGTGGTCAAACTGCTGGGGAAGGCGTCGGATTCGCAGGCCGACGCGGTGAAGGCGCTGCGGTCGCCGCCGGTTGATCCTGAGCCGGTGCGGATGCTGGAGAACGAGAGCCTTGATGCGCTGAAGACGGCGCTCGAGCGTGCGAAGGAGATGGGCAAGAAGGCCGCCGAGAGCGAGGAGCGGCAGAAACTGGCGGAACTGAAGCAGAAGTACGCCGAGGCGTTGAAAGAGCAGGAGCGTCTGCGGGCCGAGACGTCTGGTTTCGCGGGGATGAAAGAACTGTCACGGCGTGACAAGGTGCTGGTGCGGCGGCTCGGCGAAGGCCAGACGGCGGTCGGCGAATCGCTGGCGGCGCTGCACGACGGGACGAAGGAACTCAAAGAAGCGGCCGTCTTTGATTACGCCCACAAGCGTTTGGCCGAGACTTCCGGCGGCGCGGCGAAGGCGCTGGAGCAGGGCGAGGCCGCCACCGCGCTGAGGCCGCAGGACGCGAGCATCGCGACCATCAAGAGCGTGATCGAGGCACTGACCGACCCCAAGAACGACAGCAAGTTCAGCCAGGGCGCTCAGAGCGGGGGCGGCGGTGGGGGGGGCGGCGGCGGTGGTCAGGGGCTGATCCCGCCGGCGCGGCAGTTGCGTCTGCTGAGGATGATCCAATCGGACATCGCCCGGGCCACCAACGAGGTGAACCAGGGCGGGGCCGATGCTGTTGCTGGCGGTGCCGCCGAGGACATCGCCAAGCAGCAGCGCGACATCGCGACCGTGGGGCTGGAACTCATCAAGAAGATGTCGTCGGGCACCGGTGGCGGCGGTGGCGGGGAGATCCCGTTTGGACCGGGGAACGAACCGAAGGACCCGGCCAAGCCCGGCGATGCGCCGCCGGCAAAGCCGGATGAACCGGGGAACCAGCAAGCGCCGGAGAAGAAGCCGGAGGAGGTGCCGAGTGCTGCGTGATTTTCGACTGATGATCGTGCTTGTGGCGGTTGGCGGTGTTTGTGGCGTGGCACTCGGTCAGGCCGCGCCGCCCCCTGCAAATGCCCCGGCGGTGCCTCCGCCCGCCGCAAGCGAGCCGGCGAAGGAGAATCCCGCCGATCCTTCGCTTGATGATCTCTTGGGCTTGCCGAAGACGGAGGCGCCGAAGCCGCCCGCGCCCGCCGGTGGCGAAGAAGGCAAGAAGCCGGGCGATGCTGCTGCCGATCCGGGGAAATCCGAGTTGGACCGCAAACTGAGCGACGCCGAGGCTCAGGAGAAGTTCAAGGAGGCGATCCGCCAGATGGGCGAGACCGCCGAGCGGTTGGAGAAGGCGCGCGACACGGGGCTGACGACGCAGCGCTTGCAGGAGGAGATCATCCGCAAGTTGGACGCGCTCATCAAGCACCAGCAGCAGCAGTCGAGCAGTTCGTCTTCGAGTTCTTCGTCTTCGTCCTCCGATCCATCGCAGCAGCAGAGCCAGCCTCAGCAGTCGCAGAAGGGCGGGCAAAGGAAGGAGGATGCCAAAGGCACTTCTGATCCGAAGGCGTGTCCGCCGCCTCCCGGACAGGACCCGAGGTTCAACAACCGTCTGGACGCGGCGCGGGCGGCGTGGGGCGCGCTGCCGGAGCGGCTGCGCGAGGCTTTCACGCAGGGGATGGACGATTACTACAGCCGCTTGTACCAGGGCATGACCGAGGAGTACTACCGCAAGACGGCGGAGAGCGCGGGGCCTTGAGGATTGGGATTCACCGCGGAGGCACGGAGAGCGCGGAGAGATGCGGCTGAGTCAGGGAGAAGATTGAAGGACTGAAGGTGTTCCGCATTGTTGGATGCGTTCCGTCGGATGATTGATGAGGCACCATGCGTGATGATCGGCGAGTGAGGTTGGATTGGGCGGCTTTGCTTGCTTTGGGCGTGTTCGCGGTGGCGTGCGCTGATGTCGCCGGGCAGGACGCTGCACCACCGCCGTCCGCGCCCGCCGCGGCGCCAGCGCCAGCCCCCGCTCCCGCAGCGGATGCGCCCGCGAAGGCCGATGAACTGCCCGTGCGCCCCGGCGCGGAGAACGCCGTGCTGGAGGGCGAGGTGACGCCCGCGCTCGACCGTGCGCTGGCGAACGGCCTTGAGGCACTCGCGAAATTGCAGCAGGAGGACGGCTCGTTCGGATCGAGCAATCTCGGGCACAACGTGGCGATCACGGCGCTGGCGTGCCTTGCGTTCATGGGCGACGGTAACCTGCCGGGGCGCGGGCGTTTCGCCGGGGTGGTGGAGAAGGGTGTCGAGGCGGTCTTGGCGAACTGCACCGAAACGGGCCTGATCGCCGCGGAGACGGCCCACGGGCCGATGTACGGGCACGGCTACGCGACCCTGATGCTGGGCGAGGTGTACGGCATGACGCGCGGCGGTGACGGCACGGCGCTCAGTCAGCGCGTGCACGAATCGCTGGTAAAGGCGGTGCGTCTGATCGTGCAGACGCAGAACGAAGAGGGCGGGTGGCGTTACAACCCGGTGCCGAACGATGCGGACGTTTCGGTGACCATCTGCCAGGTGATGGCGCTGCGGAGCGCGCGGAACGCCGGGCTGGAGGTGCCGCGCGGGACGATCGACCGCGCGGTGCAGTACGTGAGGCAATGCCAGGCGGAGGACGGCGGGTTCAAGTACCAGTTGGGGCGTGGAGGGAGCCTGTGGCCGCGCTCGGCGGCGGGTGTCGCGAGTTTGCAGTACGCCGGCATCTACCAGGACCAGGCCGTGGAGCGCGGGATTAAGTACCTGATGGACAACGCGTTTCCGGGTCGCAACCTCGACCAGGGCGGGGCGCACTATTTTTACGGGCACTACTACGCGGTGCAGGCGATGTATCTCAGCGGCGGCGAGAACTGGGCCAGGTGGTGGCCCGCCGTGCGCGAGGAGATGCTGGCCCGCCAGCGCCCCGACGGTCTGTGGGACGACACGAGCGTCGGCGAGGCGTACGGCACGGCGGAGGCACTGATCATCCTGCAGATGCCCAAGCGGTATTTGCCGATTTTCCAGAAGTGATGGGGGGGTGTCGGGGATAGGGTGTAGGGTGTGATGGATTGAGGATTCGGCGCTGAGGGCGGCATGACCATGCGGGATGCAACGCGAGATGGTGATTTGGTGTGCGGCGGGCACCCGGTGGCGGCTGCGTGGCTTGATCGTGTGCGGCCCGTCTGTGCCGCGGCGCTTGGCTGGATCGGGGGCGTGAGCGGAGCTGCGGCGCAGGTTGTGCAAGCCGCCAACGCGGCTGAGCCGCCGACGGGCGTCCCCGTGCTCGTGCTGACGACCAACCTCAAGGTGACGAGCGGTCGCTTGACGTCACTCGATATGCAGAACGGTGCCACGCTGATCGAATCTTCGGGCAAGACGCAGCGGTTCGAGCCGGGGCGCACGCTGGCACTGGCGGCGACGGACGCGGGGGCGGAGCCGACGCTGGGCATCGGGGCGTACGCGTCGCCGTCGGCGCGCGGGGCGCCGGACGCCTCGTTGATGACCCGCGCGCTGCTGGCACGCACGGGCGGCGTGCTGGTGACGGCGTGGGGCGAACGCATCACCGGATCATTGCGGACCACCGATGTGGGCAAGGACCGGGTGGGTTGGTCGTCGGCCCGGCTGGGGGTGTTCGAGGTGCCGCTCGAGGGGGTGTCGTCGGTGCGGATCGGCGTGGCCGAGAGCGACAAGGAATCGGCCGTCGATCCCAACGCCGCGGCGGCGATGCTGCCGCCGCCGCTGCCTGCGCCGGGGGCGGACGACGCGGTGGTGCTGCGCAACGGCGACACGGTGCGGGGGCTGGTCACGCGGGTGGATTCGAGTGTTTCGATCGAGGGCGAAGGGGCCGGAGCGGGCGAGCGGGTGTTCGAGGCGGCCCGCGTTTCGGGGGTGGTGCTGGCCAACCCGGTGAAGGGCGTGTCGGGTCAGACGATCTGGCTCGCCGACGGTTCGGTGCTGAACCTCGTGGCGGCGACGACGGAGAAATCTCCGAAGGGGCCGCTGCTGCGGTTGGAGACCAGGGCGGGCGGCAAGGGAACGGTCCCGCTGGCGGAAGTGCGGGCGTGGGTGCCGGCGGCGGAGCGTGTTACATCGCTCTCGTCGATGCCGCTTTCGCGCGTCACGGCACTGTCCGGGCGGGTGTTCGCCCCGCGTCCCCTGACGCTCGCGCACCCCGATGACGTGGCGATGCCGGGCATCGCGGCGCTGGGGGCCTCGGACATCGTGATGCTCGGCGGCGTGGAAGCGGCGTTCACCCTTCCCAAGGGGGCGCGCCGGTTTGTCGCGACCGTGGCTCTTGAGGACGACGCGGGTGAGTGGGGCGACTGCGAGGTGGTCTTGACGGGTGCCGGCGGGGAGGGCGGCACGCAGCGTGTCCACCTGAGCGAGGAGCAGCCCGCCGCGGCGGTGAGCGTGCCGCTCGGGGGCGGCGAACTGGTGCTGAGGGTCGAGGGCGGGCGCTTCGGAACGGTGAAGGACCGGGTGCGGGTCATGCGCGGGCTGGTGCTGAGCGGGGAGTGAGGCGAACCGCGGCTTCAGGCCGGCTCGGCCTTCTTTTCCGAGATCACCAGCGACATCACGATGCCCACCGCCAGCATCCCCAGCACCACGCCGAGGCTTGTCGTGTTGTCGATGTGGAACCACTTGTGGATGCACATCTTGATGCCCACGAACGCCAGCACGAAGACCAGTGCTTTCGACAGGTAACGAAACTTTGACAGCAGCCCGGAGAGTCCGAAGTACATCGTCCGCAGGCCCAGGATGGCGAACATGTTGCTGGTGAAGACGATGAACGGGTCGCGGGTAATGCCGTAGATGGCCGGGATGGAGTCGAAGGCGAACAAGAGGTCGGTGGTCTCGATCAGGATCAGGCACACCAAGAGCGGGGTGGCGAAGGTCTTGCCGGCGATCTTCGTGATGAAATGGTGCCCGTCGTAACGGTCGCTCACGGGGATGACCTTGCGGGTCAGCCGCATCACGACGTTCTTCTCGGGGTCGAACTCGGACTGGTGCAGGAACAGCATCTTCACGGCGGTGATGATGAGGAACGCGCCGAAGATGTAGATGACCCAGTCGAATCGGGCGATGAGTTCGGCCCCGATGCCGATCATCACGCCGCGGAGGATGAGGGCCCCCACGATGCCCCAGAACAGCACGCGGTGCTGGAACTCCGAGGGCACCTTGAAGAACTGGAAGATGATGGCGATGACGAAGATGTTGTCGACGCTGAGCGAGAGTTCGACGAGGTACCCCGTGAGGAACTCCATCGCGGCGTCCTTCGCGGTCGCCGCGGCGTGGGTGCCGGTGCCCATGCCCAGCCAGTGGTGGGTGTAGCCGTAGTAGAGCAGGACGTTGAAGATCGCGGCCAGGCCGACCCAGACGCACAGCCACGACATGGCCTCCTTGAACTGGACCACGCGCGGCGTGCGGTTGAACAGGCCGAGGTCGACGGCGAGCATGAGCAGGATGAAGCCGATGAAGACGGCCCAGACAATCGGTGACATGGGGCCGACTGTAGCAGACGGCTAGCGGAGGGCTTTTTCGGGGTTCGCGTAGACGGTCGGGCGGGCCCCGTAGTTGTCGGCGCGGACATCCGCCAGCGTGTTGGTGCCGCCGGTGGCGCGGGGGAACTCCTCGCCGCCGATGGGTTCGGCGTGCCCGTCGGCGAAGGCGACGTTGGCGCTGGAGTTGCGGCCCGGGTGGCGGTAGCCGATGCGGCTGTTGGTGGTGCCGATGCGGCTGTCGCGCTGACGCCCGGCGTACAGGCCGTCGGCGATGGTGATGAGGAACGAGGGCTTCTTGAACACCGAGTTGCGCGTCTGCTTGATCGACACGCCGTTGGTGCCGGGGCCGTAGCCCACGCTGCCGGTGAAGTAAAGATCGGGTGTGACGGCGGCGGGCGAGCCGATGGGGTTGTCGGCGTTGATCCAGTACGCCACGCGGATGATCTTCTCGAAGCGGCGCTCGGGGATGGTCTGCGGGATGTTGGCGCTGCCGGTGCGTGTGAACGGCCAGTCGAGCCAGCCCTTGGGGTTATTGGGGTCGGTGCCGGTCTGGCCCGTGGCGACGCCAGCGACGTCGACGGTGTCGGGGCAGTAGAAGGGGTTGGAGACGCCGGTGCGGTTGGAATCCATGTAGCCGTCGCGGTCGAGGATGGGCCCCCAGCCGTCGAGGGGCGTGGTGTCGCCGACGACACCGGTCATGTTGTAACTGGGGATGACGAGGCCCTGGTTGTCGGATTCGTACATGACGGTGCCCTGGCCGATGCCGCGGAGGTTGGCCAGGCACACCGAGGCGCGGGCCGACTTGCGGGCGCTGGCGAGCGCCGGCAGCAGCAGCGCGATGAGCAGGGCGATCACGGCGACGACGACGAGGAGTTCAACCAGGGTGAAGGCGCGGCGGTGCATCGACGGTCTCCTTGATTCGATCCAAGCACAGTAGGCCGGGTTCGTTGAACTCAGGGTCAGCGTCGTGCCACTGCTGGCCCCGGCCGCGGGGACAGCAGTGCCGGAATCTCGAATCGTTCCGCCGTTCGGCACTGATGTCGGCCTCGGAAGGCCGCCATCAGTGGCACGTCCCCGAGCAAGCGATTGCCGTCGCCGAGCCGAAGTGGGACGCTCAGCGCGTGGGCAGCGCCGCACACGGCTCGGTGGTGAAGGGCTGTTCGCCGCGGAGTCTGCGCGCGATGTCCGCCAGGATGCGCGGGTCGTCGAAGGCCTGCAGATGGGCGAACTCGAGGGCGGGGTTGCCGGTCCACCAGAGTTTGCCGTCGGGACCTGCGGCGTTGGATTCGCCCACCACCTGATCGCCCAGCCGGACGTAGGCGAACACTTCGTAGTGGTCGGGCGAGCGGGACTCGTGGGCGATGTTCCAGGCGAGTTCGAGGCGGCGCAGGAGCGGGCCGCCTGGGCGCATGGCCATGCCGCGCTGGTCCCAGGGGGCGCGGTCCCACCACGATGCGCCGTGGTGGGGCGAGCCGATGGTGAACAGGCGGCGGAGATTCAGGCGAGGGCCGGGCGGGTCGGCGGGTTCACGCCGGAGAGCGGCGTAGCGGGCCACGATGCCGCCCATCGAGACACCTACGGCGTCGGCTTCGACGGTCCGCAGTTGCCCTTTGGCGTCGGGCATGGCGCTGCCGAAGTGGCGGGCGAACTTCGTCAGGGCGTGTTCGCGGCAGGCGTCGAAATCATCACAGGACCAGAAGCCGGTATCGATCACCAGTGAGGGCGTCGTGGTGACGGAACGCAGCCGGTCGGCCACCCACTTGGACCCGGCCCCGGGGTCAAAGATTCCGGCGCAGACGATCACCGGACGCTCAAGCGGGCGTTTGTCGGCCTGCATCCGCCGCAGATCGGCTCGCGCGGCTTCGTACGTCAGCGGGAACGACGGGTTGAGAGGACGGTCGGCGGAGCAGCCGGTGAAGGCGGCGTTGATCCACACGGCGGTGAACGCCGCGGCCCAGCGGCCGAGAGAGACGGCGAGGTGGTCGGCGGTGGAGGGCATCGTGCGGAGTCTACTCCCCGCGCGATGGGCAAGGACGGTTCACGCCGACGATGAGCGAAGCGAATCGTCGCGCTCCCAAGTCTTGTTCGTTGCCCTCAGCGCCTTCTGCGTGCAGAGGTGAGCCCGGGCAAGAGCAGCATCAGCGTTGCTCCGGGTCCCGGCAGATTGAGCGCGACGCCCGGCAGCGACTCGTAGTAATACCCCAGCAGACGGCGCGGCTGGCCGCCAAGGGTGTTGCCCAGTTCGAGGTACATGAACCCGTAATGGACCGCGCTGGTCGCCTCGTTGAAGAAGCGGAAGCCGATGCCGTATTGGCCGACTGAGGGCAGGGTGAACGGCGAGGAGAGGTTCGGTGCCACCACGCCCGTGCCGGTGAAGGAGTCCGACGGCCCGACGGACACGCCGAACGAGTGGAACATGAAGTTGAACTGGACGCCCGAACCGACATAGGCCCCGCCCCCCGGGATCGCCTGGGGCGGCGTGTATGCGAAGAGGCTGATCGAGCCGAATAGGTTGACGTCCCAGCCGGCCGGGTTGGTGAAAAGGGTGGTGCCGGTTTCGCCGGTGATGACGTTGAGGTACAGACCCGCGTCGGTCGATGGGATGTCGATCGAAAGGCCGCTGCGCAGCACGACGGCGGCATCGGCGGCAGGGGCCGTGGACGCCAAGCAGACGGCGGGGCCGAGCGCGGCGGCGTGACGACCAATACGGGCGAACACGGGGTTCATGTGAGCCTCCGGCGAAATCCGCGGGTGCCAGCGAGGTTGAAGCGTGAGAACAAGAACAGGGGCGGCCTTGCGAGCCGCCCCTGTCGGGGATCGAATCAGGAATCTCTCGAGATGCCTTTACGACAGTCAGGGTCGGGAAGGATCAGGCGAGATTAGCGGCGGCGGCGGATGCCGGCCAGGCCAGCGAGGCCGAGCAGGCTGGCAGCGCCGGGGGTGGGAACGCCGGCCTGGATGGCGACGCCGGCAACGCTCTCGTAGCCGTACTCAACGATGGCGCGGGGGGAGCCAGTGGTGGCGCCGAGGCTGAGGCGCATCCAGCCGAAGTGGATCTGGTTGCCGTTGGCTTCGTTCTGGAAACGGAAGCCGACGAGGTTGTTGCTGCTGTTGAGGTTCCACTGGGTTTGGGAGCCAGCGGCGGTGGTCGAGTTCGAGCCGAAGAGGGCGGTGCCGTCGATGTTGGCGCCGGGGGCCAGGTTCGCGGAGATGCTCGGAGCGGTGTTCACGTACGCGCCGCCAACGGGGGCGGCGGGGCTGAACAGACCGAGGGACGTGGAACCCCAGGGGTTGACGTCCCAGCCGGGAGCCGAAACGGGCGAGGTGCTGCTGACACCCGTGACGACGTTCAGGTACACGCCGGCGGTGGTCACGGGGATGTTAATGTTGATCGGGCCGCTGAGGACCACGGCGGCGTTGGCCGACTGAGCGACGGCGCCGACGCCGGCGACCGCGAGCGCGGCGACGTACTTGTTCAGCTTGTTCGAGAGAATCATGTCTTCCTTCTCCTAATTCTTCCCCACGTCATTGCCGCTCACACAAGCGCGCAAATGGACATGAAGAGTGACGTGTCGATCCTGTGGGATTCGCCTCCGGACACCAACGGTGCCCTCCCTCGAGACGATCCCAGTCTATGGAAGGTATCCCAGATTCGGGGCGGGGCAAGGGATTTTGTCGGAGCCTGCGCGTAATTTTGGCGGTTTTCTGCCAATTCACGGGTTGACGGGATGGGGGTGTTGACCCATTGGAAGGGCAAAATTTCGAATCTGGCGGATCAGAACTCACAAAATAAGGCGGTCGTCCTCCTTCGCAGGCGAGGAGTCTGTGAATTGCTCACGCGTCCTTCGTGGAACAAGGCCCATAAAAATAGGGGTGACGAGCAGCCGCCGCTGACGCCAGGAACCGTGAAACTGGCTGAAAACAGCCAATTCGGGCGATGGACGTGCCTGTTTGCATGGCTGTGCGGAGTTTTCGCTGGGATTGGCGAGCGCCCGTGCCGCGAGTCGGCGTCGGCACCGGGTCCGTCGGCAGACTCCACTTCGGGGTGCCTGGCGATGTTGGAATCACGCTTCGAGGCGCGTCCGGGCGTTGTCCAGCACGTTCATGAAGTTGATGTAGGAGTCGTAGGGCGAGTCGTAGGGGTTGAAGTACTTGTGGACGTCGCCGTCGGCGAACCACTTGGTGCACATGTAGTAGAAGTGGTCGCTGGTGGTGAGTTTGCGCCAGTCGCCCAGCAGGTAGCCGAGTTGCTTGGCCCGCTCGGCGTTGCCGCTCTTTTTCGCGTCGGCGTAGGCCTGTTTGATGGGCTTTTCGAGTTTGTACGTCTCGGCCAGGGCGTTGGACTGCATGGCGTTGCCGAGCCACGCCGAGAGGTCGCGCTCGGTGTCGGCCCAGGAGATCATGTGGGGGACGTCGTAGGTGCCGACCGAATCGAAGTTGGTCAGGGCTTCCGAGACCGTGTTGAAGTGGTTCTCCCCGGGGTACATGTCGAAGAGTTTGCTGGGCAGGTCTTCGAGGAACTGGAAGATGCCGGTATCGGCCCACTGGTGCTCGCCGAAGGTCTCATAATCCATGAACAGGTTGCACAGATAGCCGTTGCCGTTGATCTGGTGGACCCAGTGGACGAACTTTTCGGTGGAGAGGGGCCATTCCGCCCAGCCGCGGTTGGAAAAGCGGAAGGCGATGTCGTCGGAGAGGCGGTAGTTCTTGAGGAGGACGCCGAAGGGCTTGCCTTTGATGGGTCCGTCGCCGGTGGAGGGGGGGCGGTAGACAAAGTTGGGGGACCGGTAGCCCAGGATGCGGTCGACGCCCTCGCAGAGGATGCCCAGCCAGCGGGGGGTGCCGTCGGGGTTCTTCATCTGGTTGATGAACCAGGCGACGTCGTTGTTGTAGGTGAGTTCGGTGTTGCGGAAGACCTTGGGGCGCTGGTGGAAAAGGTCTTGCACGCGCTGGGTGTGCATGTCGATCTGGTCGGCGAACTCGTCGCGCGAGTACAGGAAAGACAGGGAGTGGTGATACGTTTCACCGACGAACTCGCAGCAGCCTGAATCTGCGAGTCCCTTGAAGAGGTCGATGACGTCGGGGGCCCACTGCTCGAGTTGATCGAGCACGGTGCCGGTGATGGCGTAGGAAACCCTGAAATTCCCCTTGTTTTTCTTCACCATGTCCAGGATGAGACTGGTGGCGGGGCGGTAGCACTTGTCGGCCACCTTCAGGAGGATCTTCTTGTTCGACTCGTCGTCAAAGTAAAACGGGTCGGTGTCGAAGACCGAGTAACGGCGCAGGCGCCAAGGCTGGTGGACCTGGAAATAAAAGACGACGCTGGCCATGGTGGGAGGGTACCGCGAACGGGGATGACGTGCGGGGACGCTTCGCGGGGCGTGCGTGTCCGTGGATTGGCTTGACTTTCGCCGGATCGGTGGCAAGATCAGGGTTCATCAACTTCATCCCCACCCGGCGATCCATCGCTCCGAACCAGACTTCAGGACTACGTCCAATGCTTGCAACGCGATTTCCAACCCGATCCCGCCGCCAGAAATGGCGTGGGCCGGCCTTGCCCGGCTGAGGTGCTTTGCGGCCCATTTGGGCCCCTTGCCCCGGCTGGTGAATTCGCGCGTGTTTGAGCGTTTCAACTGGATTCAACCCATCAATCTGTCCGCTCTGGCCGTCTTTTCGGCCTGGGCGGTGTGAGGCTTTGTCATGTGTAGAGCATCAGGGGCGGCCAAAGCGGTCGCGCCCGAGGACATCAGGCGCGGTGACGTGGTCGCCGTGCTGCTGGAAATGGACGAGCGCGTGCCGTTCGTCAGCGCCGACGAGTGGCGTTCGAGCAAGAAGGACATCCCGACGGTGAGGGCCTGGACCCTGCCGCCCTACCCGCGCGCGTTCCGCGTGCTGGCGGTGTCGTTGCCGTTTGTGTACGTCCTGGAAGATGACGACGACAAGCGGCTGCTTGATGTGCGCCAGGTTCGGCTGGCGCGGCTGAGCGGGGCTGTTCGGCGTGCCGCGTTCCCAAGGAAGAAGAAGGCGGGCACGTCGTCGAAGCCCGCCGCCGCGGCGGCTTCGGTGTCGAAGGAGGCCGCCGTGCCGCCCTAGGCGTGCGGCCGGGATGCTTATCGCTTTCCTGATGCGGCGGGCCTGGGCTTCGGAGCCGGCGGCTTGGGTTCGCTCGCGCTCTTGCGTGCCGCCTCGATGGCGTCGGCGATGCGGGGGGCCATGTCCGCCAGTTCCGAGACCACCCCCGTCTTGTCGATCGCCCGCATCACGGTGTCGCTGTTGAAAAGGGTCCGCACGGCGTCCTCGTTGGCGCCGTCGTCGAGCACCTTCATGAGTTCGGTGTCGGCCTGGATGATCTCCAGGGCGTGCTTCACGCTTTCCATGGCGTCGACCTGGCGCATGACCTCGGATTCGAGGAAGTGCTGGCGCATGGCGTCGTTGTGCAGGACTTCCAGCATGTCGCCCGAGACGCTGATGAGGCGGGTGCCCTTGACAGGGTTGGTCGCTTCGGCGACGCCGCCGAGTGAGGAGTTCTCGATGGCCGAGGCGGCGGAGACGACAAAGTGGGCCTGCGGTGCGGCGGGCACGCCGTCGGCCTTGGCCTGGGCGACCTGGGCCTCCGCGACCGGGCGGAGGGCGACGGGCACCCACATCACCGCCAAGGCGAGGATGGCCCCTTCGATCGCGCCGACGGTGGCTCCGGCGTATGGGTCCCAGCGTGCCCACGCGGGCTGGGACTTGATGAGTTTCCGCAAGAGCGTGCTGACGACGGCGGCGACGACGAGCAGGACGACAGTGCCAGCGGCGAAGGTCGCGGCGAGGCGGTTGGCCAGGCCGGAGACGCCGAAGATGGATCCGGTGATGCCCTCGAACGCGGGCGCGAGGGGACGTGCGAGCACCACGGCGAAGAGCGTGCCCACCAGCATGCCGGCGATGTCGGACGATCCACGCCACAGGCCTTGCAGGACCAACAGCACGATGATGGTGACGGCGACCTTGCCGGGCGGATCGAACAGGAGTAGGCCCAGGAGGAGGAGCACGGCGCTGCCGATGAGGAGCGTGCGTTTGATGATGCGGTCGGCGGGGGCGTCGTCGCTGTCAGGGCGGCGCGGGAGGATTTGGGCGAAGGGCGGCGCGGGGGATTTGGTTGGCGGCATGTGATCTTCCGGAAGCGTTATGGTGCCGCGAACATGATAACAAAGTGGGGGGCGGGATTAGCCGGGCAGCTTCGTGCTATGCTGGGGCGATGCGTCGTGCGCGACCCCAACGCCCGATTGGAGTGCTGCTTAGCGTCCTGCTTTGGGCGGTGGCTGCGTCGCTGCTCATGGGGCGTTCGGCGCTCGTGCTGGGGGGCTCGGGGTCGGTGCCGGCTTCTGCCGCGTCGGATTCGGCGGGGATGCGGGCGGTGTGGCTGCTGAAGAACGGCGATTCCTGCGGCGGGATGCCGCGGATGGTTCTGGTGGGGACACCCGGCGAGGGGAAGAGCACACCATCGATGCCCTCGGGGGATCGGCGGGGTCACGGCGGGCAGGAGTGCTGGCTGTGCTGTGCGGCGGAGCCGTCGGCGGTGCCGGTTGAATCGGTGAGCGCCGAGATCGACGCCTTGGCCCATTCAGGTTGGGCGTTTGCCGGAACAGACGAGTGGTCCGGGCCGGGTGCTTCGAGCCCCGGGCCCGCTCGCGGGCCGCCGATGACGGACCTGGTGTGACGTTGGTCGCTCGGCGCTAGGGCGTTGCCTTGGCGCCGTGATGGTTTTGTCGCGCTGGTGGCCCTTTGGGGCTTCGGTCACCATCGGAGAATCGCATCATGGGTCTCGTCAGGCGTGGGTTCACGCTCGTCGAACTGCTTGTTGTCATTGCGGTGGTTGGGCTGCTGGTGGGCCTCTTGCTGCCAGCGCTGTCGGGGTCTCGCCGCGAGGCTCTCGCGGTGTCGTGCCTCAACAACAACCGCTCGTTCGGGCAAGCGGTGCTCATGTACGCCAACGATTTCAACTTCTTCTTCCCGCGTTCGAGCCACTCCACCGGCTCGACGCAGAGCAGCGCCAACTGGCTGAAGTGCCTCGAACCCTACGGCGTGGCATCGACGGCGCGGCTGTGCCCGGCCGACCCCGCCCGTGCGGGGAAGTTGTCTTCGTACGCGACCAACGACCACATGGAGCCGCTCACGGCGGGCATCGATTACAGCGCCATCACCGGCCAGCCCCTGCCCGGCGGGCGGAAGAAGGCCCACACGCGCCTCACCGATCTGCCGCGCCCCGGCTCGACCGTGTACGTGGCGGAGCCGACGGGCACCGGCACCGCCGACCATCTCCATTCGATCGGATGGACCTTTGCGTCCCAGGTGCAGGCGGCGATCGCCGTGACGCGGCACCCGGGAACTGGTGGTTCGTCCAGCGTTCTGTTTGCCGACGGCCGGGCGGCGCCCGTGCCGTGGGCGACGTGGCGTGACACGTTCAGTGCCGCCACGAGTCCGTTCAACCCTCTCACCGCGCGGTGAGGGGTGCTGTTTGTTCGTTCACTACTCAAACACAAAGGGATATCCCATGAATCGCACTGTTTCCATGATTTCGGGCCTGGTTCTCGCCTCCGTCGCGGCGGCGCACGAGCACAACCACATCACCATCGACACGCCGTCGGGCTCGAACGGCGACCAGACGCTGGTGCTGGCCGGTTACTACGGCGACGAGACGTATTTCACCATCGATCCGGCCACCGGGCAGATCCTGCTCGCGGGCGCGGTGGCGGAGTACCACACCGAGGCGTATCTGCCTGCGCCGTACGACACGTGGCTGGGCGGGGACGCGCTGGTGCTGACGAGCGACTACTTCGCCGCCACGGGCCGGCTGGACGGCGGTGACTTCGCGTACGAGATCGTTTCCGTGATGCCGGTTGGAAAGCGCGGCGCGGCGGCGGTGCCGGTGGTGCTGTGGGCGAGCGACGATGGCTTCAACACGTTCAGCGATGCCCCGACGCGGGTGGGGCGGAGTTTCGTGGTCGGCGCGGGCGGGCACGAGCACTCGCAGTTCTACGCCGTGAACCAGGCGGGCGAGTTCGATGTGACGCTTGTGGCGTGGGACCGCAACGGCCGGTACGCGGATGCGGACCCGGTGGTGTTCCGCCTGCACGCCACGCCGCCGCCGTGCGCGGGGGATTTCAACGGCGACGGTGCGGTGAACACGGCGGACTTGGTGCGCTTCCTGGGGCAGTTCGGGCAGACGGTGCCGGTGGGGACGCTGCAGGACATGAACGGCGACGGCGTGGTGAACACCGTCGACCTGGTGACGTTCCTGGGCCGGTTTGGTCAGCCTTGCTGAAAGGGTTGAACGACAAGGCTTGAAGATTGCACGGCGCCCCGGTCCAGCGGAGGACCGGGGTGTTTTCGTTTTGCGTGATGGAGGGAAGCGGCAGAGCCCCGCGCTGACGCGTGGGGTTCTATTCGAGCGATTCGCTCTCGATGCTCGCCTTCTGGCCCTTGGTGCGGGCCTCGACGTAGCGTTTCATCCAGTTCTCGAAGGTCTTGCCGTGGGCGGCGTCCTTGCCGGTGAACTCGAGTTTGGCGATGTCGCTGTACTTGATGGTGGCCTTCGCGGTGCCGTCGGCGGGGAGGAGGCGGACGGTGCTTTCTGCCAGCGTGCTGCCGCTGCGCCGGTCGAAGATGTAGCCGGTGACCGGGGTGCCGCTGGTGAGCGTGAGGGTGACGTCGCCGCGGTAGTCGAAGGCCTGTTCGAGGGCGGCGATGAGGGCCTTTTCGTCGTCGCGCGTGGCGATGAGGCCGTGGAGGGTGGGGGCGGGGGGGGTTGTTGTGGTTGGGGTGGTCATGGGGGTTGAAAACGAAAAGCGAAAAGTGAAAAGCGAAAATCAGGAGCCGAGCGTGGGGGCGAAAGCACAGAACACAAAGCACAGAGCACAGATTCGGATGGGGGCTCTGGCGCACTCGGCCACACCCTACACCCTATCCCCTACACCCTCATGTCGTTCATCCAAACGCCCGGCCCGTATCCGGATCGATGAGCCGCCAGTTCAGCCTTCGGCACAGGCGCATCAACACCGGGCCGGCGGAATCGTTTTCGGTGATGGTGATGCCGATCTGCGCGACGGGGTCGTCGGGTCCGACGGGGGGGAGTTCGGCGGTGAAGCCCGGGCCGTAGAGGACGCCGGGGGTCATCGGGTCGCCGTCGGAGGCGGTGTTGTAGGAGCGGAGGGCCTCTTCGATGTCGCGTGCGGTGCCCATGGTGACCATGTTCATGGTGGACGAACCGCCGCCGAAGGGATCGTCGTCGTCGCCGAGTTCGGCGAGTTTGACCAGGAGCATGGAGCGGAGGCGGGACATGGGTTGACGCGGCAGTGGGGCTTTGGCAGTGGGCAGTGGGGGGGCGGAACTTGGGAGGGAAGAGTATCGGCTTGGGTTCGGTGGGGCAGGCTTCCGGCCTGCTTCTTTCTTGAAGGCAGGCTGGAAGCCTGCCCCACCGTTATTTGGACTGCGTCGCCTGCCTCGCCTCGGCGGCGTCGCGGGCGGAGCGTTCGATGATGATCTCCAGATCGGCCTGCGTCATCCAGGGGAGTTGTTCCAGTTTCTCACGCAGACGGTTGGGGAACGCCTTGAGGGGTTCGTCGGGGGATTCCGCGCGTTCGTGCGGCGGTCGGCTCTTCCAGGCGCGGTGCATCCAAAGGTACTGCTCGGGGGCGGCGCGGACCATGCTCTCGATGGCGCGGCGATACCGGGCGGTGATGTAGAACGCCGGGTCGGGCTGGCCCTCCCAGTCGTCGGGCGAGATCACGTCGTACGACGCGAGGCGGTAGCGGAAGCAGCGTGAGACGTCCCCCTCGTTCGTGGCACCGGCGGCACTCTCAGAGCGTGAGAGTCGCTGCGCGTGGCCGCACACCACCGGGGCGTTGTGGCGCATGGCCAAGAGCGCAATCGCCTTGTACGACGAGGCAAGACGGTTGAAGAACGGGACGAACAGCCCGCGGTCGCCGGCGTTCTGGTCGGCGATGAAGCCCAGCGGCTTGCCGGCGTGCATGATGTCGTCGAACTCATTCGCGGCGCCGAACTTGTTGACGAGCGTCAGCCCCTTGGCCATGCGGGTGCGGAGCATCCAATCATCGAGGGGTTTCATGTCCAGCGGGCGGTAGACGGCGTGGACGGGGAAGCCCAGCAGCGCCAGCACGGTGCCCAGCAGTTCCCAGTTGCCGCAGTGGCCGGTGACGAGGATGGTCGGGCCGCTGCGGACCATGCGCTGCACGGAGGGTGCCAGGTCGCCCATCTCGATGTGGAAGGGGTAGGCGTCGGCGGTGATGAAGCGCGGGGTCCACGTCAGTTCCGCCGCGAGCGAGAAGAGGTGGCGGAAGGACTCGACCGCCGTGGCCTCGACGCGGGCCTCATCAAACTGCGGGAAGCACCACGCGATGCTCTCTTTGGCCTTCTTCAGGCGTTTGCGGTTGAAGGGGGCGTGGGCGTAGGCGCCGCCGAGGCTCTGCACAGCGCGGGAGGAGTTTTCAAGCCCGCACACCTGTGACAGCCCGGCGATCGCGCGGACCACGGCGAACGCCGGCCCGTGCAGGACTGCGGGGATGCCCTTCTTGCGTTTGCGGGGCTTGGTCAGCATCGGGGGCGGGGGGTGGCCCACCGGTCCCCGGTGGGATCCGGGTTCCGGATTCGGACCCGCCGGGGACCGGCGGGCCACCCAGAGCGCGGCCGCTTGCTTCGTGCCTCAGCGTTGCCCGGCCATGCCCGTCAGGGTCATCAGCCGGTTCTGGTTGAGGATCGGGATGCTCGTCCGCTTGGCGGTCTCGAACAGTTCGTCGTACTTCTGCACCACCTGCTGGAGCTTGAGGTAGCGCTGGATCAGTTCGATGGGGTCTTCGCGCTTCGGCTCGGGGGGCAGGATCGGGCGGCTGCCCAGCACGAGGAAGTCCGTATCGCCGGTGATGCCCTCGGACAGTTTGCCGCCCCAGCTCTTGATCATCGCCTCGATTTCGGCGGCCTCCTGCGGCGTGGCGATCTCGTCGTTGTTGGTGTCGAAACTGCCGAACACCGTGAACGTGTACCGCTTGTTGGGGTCGTAGATGGCGTTCGCCACGGCGTCGCCCTGGATGACCGGCTGGCCGCGGACCTCGCGGGTGATGCGGGCCAGCGAGGAGTTTTCATCGACGCGGACCACCTCGAGCGAAGCCTTGCCGGGCGGGTAGTTGCCCTCGGCGTCTGGCGTGATGGCCGTGCCCACGCTGTAGACCTCGAAGGTCATGCCCAGCACGGCGTTCTGCTTGCGACCCACGCCGACGTACACCTGCTTGGCCGCGGCGTTGGTGGCGACCACGCGGGCATCGACCAGGGCGGACTCTTCGCCGGGCTTCAGGCGCTCGGTGTTGGCCTTGCCCAGAGCCTTGTCGAGCTGCTCCTGCTTGACGAGCAGTTCCTGCGAGAGGGTGTCGACCTTGCCTTGCAGTTCGCCGGTGGACTTGTCGGTTTCGGCGCGGATGGATTCGACGCGCTCTTCCATCGAGGCCTGGGTGGTCTCGACGCCGGTGCGGTAGCGGTCGAGTTCGGCCTTGTACCCGCCGATCTCGGCGTTCAGGGCGTTGACGGTGCTGCGGTTCTCTTCCTGCACGCGACCGAGGCGATCGGACGCGGCCTTGAGGTCGTCTTGGGCGCTGGTGCGCTCGGCCTGGGCCGCCGCGAGTTGGGCGTTGAGGTCGGCGATCTGCTTGTCCTTCTCGCTCAGCACGGTCATGAGCGGGGCGGAGGATTCGCCGAAGGCCTCGGTCATCTTCTTGGCGAAGGTCTCGGGCGAGTCCTTGCGGTTGCCGGTGACCAGGCGCATGGTGTCGGAGAGGCCCGAATCAAGATAGCGCACCGCGCCCTTGCCGCCGGCGGCACTGGCCTGACGCTTGATCTCCTCCCACCGGTCGTCCTTCTCATCCGGCCTCACGGCGGCGGCGAGATCATTGCGGGCGGTGACCAGGTCATTGTCCAGCCGCTGGCTGCGCGCGAGGAAGACGACCGTGAGCACAAAGAACACGAGCGAGAGCAGCGCGAAGACCGAAAGGCCGACGAGCATGCCGGTGCTGGCGCTGGTGCGGGATGCCATGGGGGAGAACTCCGGGCCTGAAAAGAGGGGACGGGATGGGAGCCTTCCGCCGGAGGGGTCCGGGGGGGCGGGTGTGGGGCACGAATATACGCCAAACCCGGATTTGGGATGCTGGGATGGGAGGCGGGGGGGTGGGAGGGTGGAAGGCTGTCGATTCGCCTCTGCCGCGAGGGAGTCCGTTCGGTCTGCGGCGTCGGGCGCCTTTCAGCCATGGCGAAAGAGCAAGATCGCGTGAAATCAAGCGGCGGCGTTTGCTTGTTGCCAGATCGGGGGTACGCTGTGATTATGGGACATCGGGGACCATTCCGGGATGACGCAGGGCGAGGCGTGCGGCAGACTGCCCACTGCCCACTGCCCACTGCCCACTGCCCACTGCCCACTGCAGGCCTAATTCTGCCCCGGCAGTCTTCCCCAATCCGATCTATTCTCCTGTTGCACAGTTCACAGGAGATACGGCCATGACGACGATCCGTTGGATGTCCCGCCCCGTTGTGGATGTTGTTGCGCTCGCGGTGCTTTTGTTTGGAGGCGGGGTGGGTCGCGGGGCTGCCGCCGCAACGATGCCTCCCGACTACGGCTTCCAGTGGGCGATCATCGACCACCCCGGCAACGCACCGTACAGCGTGCCGCCGAACATCGGGCAGCCGCGCACGGTTGGGCGCGTTGACTACACCTACCGAATCAGCAAGACCGAGATGTCCGCCGCCGACTGGGCCCCCTTCGCCAACGCCAACCTCCGCATCGGCGATCCGTGGGAGACCGGCCTCAACGCCTACTTCGGGCAGATGCTTGACATCGGCCCCGGCGGAATCCTCCAGCCGCGCACCGACATCCCCGCCGGGGACAGGCTGAACCTGGGTAGCGTGACGTGGTACGACGCCGCGCGGTATTGCAACTGGCTGCACAACGGCAAGGCCGAAACGCGCGAGGCGATGGAGTACGGGGCGTACGACCTGCGCGGGTTCCTGCCCAACCCGAACCCGATCACGCCGCCGACTCGTCTGCCCGGCGCGACGTTCTTTCTTCCCACAGACGACGAGTGGGTGAAAGCGGTCCACTTCGACCCGAACCGCTACGGCACGGAGCAGCCGGGGTACTGGGATTATCCGTACGCGAGCGATTCGCCGCCGGTGCCGGGGCCGGTGGGGGTGGGGAACACCAACGCGGGATATCACCCGCAGACCGACCCACTGTTGTCGTTCCGGGTCGGGGCATACACATACGTCTCCTCGCCGTGGGGCCTGTTGGATGCTTCCGGTGGCGTGAGCGAGTGGCTGGAGACTCCATCTAAATTTGGATTGCCGACGCGCGCCTATGACGGGTTTGCGGCATTTCGTAGTCAATCGCCCAATGCGCTAAGTCTTGACCATATTGCACCAACCGGAGAAGAAATCCCGCAGTCTCGCTGGTTCTGGCTCGGCTTTCGGGTAGCATCGGTGCCATCGACAAGTCATGCACTGATCTGGGTCGGTTGTGGAGCTTGGTTGCAACGTCGAAGAAGAGGGAATTTGGACTTATGAACAGCGTATTGCGATTCATTTCCTTGACTGTCCTGACCGCGTTGACTATTTGCTCAACTGCCAGCGCGGAGTACTTTGTCGAAAAATGGGTTACCAACTCGTGGGTTCCTGTCGCAACTGTCGGATACGACATCGTCGATTCGCCAGGCTCACCGCCGACCATCCGATTCAGGCAGGCTGACTTCTTCGGGCAGTTCCGGATCTACAGCCAGAACGTCAGCGGCTTCCCTGACAGTCTGGGGGTCATCGACCTGAGCCAGGTGCCACGACTTTCCGGGCTCTGACGGAAAGTCGTGCTCCGGACACGGGTGAGCGAAGAGCACGACTTTGCTGAGGCAGCAAAGTCGTGGCACGGATTGTCCGTCATTCATTCACATCGCCGCGAGTCTTCGCGCCGTTTCCTGCTCGCGCAGCGCCCCGATCATCTCGTTCAGGGCGTTCCCCGCGGCCAGCACCCCCGTCAGGTCAAAGGCCCGTTCCAGGCGGTGGTCCACCGTCTGGTTTTCTTTGTAGCGGTAGGTCCGGATGCGCTCGGAGCGGTCGCCGCTGCCGATCTGGGCGAGTCGTTGGGCGGACTCCTCGGCACGCTTCTTGGCCAATTGCAGTTCAAAGAGGCGGGCGCGCAGAAGGCGCCATGCCTTGTCGCGGTTGGTGGATTGGCTCTTGGTTTCCTGCATCCGCACCTCGATGCCGGTGGGCTTGTGGATGAGGTGGACGGCGGTGGCGACCTTGTTCACGTTCTGCCCGCCGGGGCCGCGGGCGGTGGTGACGTGCTCGACGACCTCGCTCTCGTCGAGTTCGAGTTCGACGGGTCGTGGTTCGGGCATGACGGCGACGGTCGCCGTAGAGGTGTGGACGCGTCCGGCGGCCTCGGTGGCGGGGACGCGCTTCACGCAGTGGGTCCCGGCCTCGTGGGCGAGGTCGGCGAAGACGCCCTCGCCGGCCACCGTGACGACGGCGGCGCGGATTCCGCCAACGCTGGTGTCGGCGTCGACTTCGACGGGTTCCCAGCGCCAGCCACGGGCGCTGGCGAGCCGCTGGTACATGGTGAGGATGTCGGACGCCCAGAGGCCGGCCTCGTCGCCACCGACGCCGGCGCGGACTTCGAGGAGGACCGAGGCGACGGACTGGTCGTCGGCGGTGACGAGGCGGGCGGCGGCTTGTTCGAGGAGTTCCGCCTGGCGCGCGCGCAGTTGCGGTAACTCCTCGCGGGCCATCTGTGCCAGTTCCGGGTCGCCCCCCGGTTCGGTGAGGGCCGCGGTGAGTTCGGCGATTTCCCGCTCGGCGGCGCGGTAGTGCTTCAGCGCATCGGCCAATGGGTCGAGGGCGGACTTGCGGATCGAGAGATCACGCACCTGGCGGTGGTCGGAAAGGACGGCGGGGTCCTCGAGTTCGCGCACGACAGCGTCACGCTCCAACGCCACGGCGTCGAGCCGCTTCAATACCGCGAGTATGAGCGTGTCGGAGAGCATGTTCCGGGCGTAGGGGAGGGATTCACCGCGGAGGCGCGGAGGGTGCGGAGTCAGAAGAAGGGATTTACCGCGGAGTACGCGGAGAGCGCGGAGGGAGGCGGGAGCGATTCAGGAGAGATACATGAGAATCAGACGCGTGCTGAACCTTGATTGATCCGTGGGGCGCGGGGGGGTGATGGGTTGAATCGGCGCGTCCGCTCACGATTGGGTGCGAATCGGATGCTGGTCCAAGGATTCTCGCAAAGATCTCGTCCAAAGCCTCTCTCTCTCTCTCTCTCTCTCTCTCTCTCTCTCTCTCTTTCTCCCATTCTCTGTATTTCTCCGCGCCCTCCGCGTTCTCTGCGGTAAATCTCTTTTCCGACTCCGCGCTCTCCGCGCCTCTGCGGTGAAAACGAAGCGCACGAAAAAGCCCAACCGCACGCGGCGACTGGGCTTGGATCGATCGATGGGGTGACTACTTGGCCTTCTTCTTGTCCGCGAAGTACCCGCCGGCGAACTTGCGGGTGAAGCGCTCGACGCGGCCCGCGGAGTCGACCAGCGTGCTCTTGCCGGTGAAGAAGGGGTGCGAGCCCGACCAGACGTCGACGTGCATCTCGGGCACGGTGGCGCCGGTGGTCATGACCAGTTCGCTGTTGAAGTAGACCTTGCAGTTGGGGTAGTACTTCGGGTGGGTCTTCTCTTTCATGGCGTCACCTCAGATTCGTCGGCGTGAACCGCGGCGGGCAAGGCCCGATGGCGGCGGCAAAGGTCGTGGATTCACCCCGCCGGCCGGTTGCCCTTCAAGGCGCGGTGGGGGGGAGAGTGTAGCCGAAACAGCGCGTGATTCCAAGCGTTGTCGGTTGCCGTGGGAGGTTCCCGAACAAACCCCAAGTTATCGGGGCGTCGCCGCTTTCTGGGCGACAGAGCGGGCGAAGCATCGGTGGGCACCTCGGGGCGTGGAGGGCCTGCGGACAAGCACGGAAACACCGGTCATTTGGGAACGGGCTTGATCGTGGCGGAAAGGTCGCTATCTTTCCTCTCCCCCCGAGCCGATGGTGAAAGCCGCCGGAGACGGAGGGATGTCATTCCCCGATAGCTCAATGGTAGAGCGAGCGGCTGTTAACCGCTAGGTTCTAGGTTCGAGTCCTAGTCGGGGAGTTCTGAGAAAGGCCTCGTAAAGAGGCCTTTTCTCGTTAACGGTCTGGGCCTTTCGCCCACCGCGCGTAACTCTCGGGAATCGTGGCACTTCCTGAAGGTCCACGATTTGCCGGGCGCTCTCGAATCCGAGGCATCGCATCGCCGTTTCGGTCGCCACGCCGGGGTTGGGGGCCGAAAGTCTCTCCGCGCTCTCAAACGCCAGGGCGGGTCTGGTTAACGCGCCGCCGGGGTGAACGAGGGGTGAGATTCGGACCCTGCGCCGCTCCCCGACCGTTTCGCGTATTCAGAGGCAGACGGCCCGCACCGGACGCGGGCCCCATTCCAGCATCAGGTGCGAAGCCGAGCGCCAAGCGCACGCCCGCACGGATGCATGTCCCCCTTCACGGAGGATGTGCCCGTGCACGACACCACGCTCACGGACGATGCGCCCGCCCCCACCCCCCCAACCGCCTCGCTTGATCCCGATGCCCCGACCACGCCCGCCGCGCGGCTGGACAACATCGCAGCCATCTTTGCCGAGGGCATCCGCCGCCGGCGGCGACAGGTCGCCATTTCGGTGCCGAGCATCGAGCATCAAGAAGGCTCTCCGACTCGACTTGAACTCTCCGAGCATGCCCGCCCTGATGGGTCGCGTGGTTAACGACCGCGAGAACGGAGACCCCGATGGCGATCGATGTGAATGCAGCCGAACGGGCCTTGGAACAGATGACGGTGCCGCAGCTGAAGCAGCGGTACGCCAAGGTCTATGCCGAAGAGACACGCACGCACCACAAGGTGCTGCTCATCAAACGGATTCTCTGGCGCATGCAGGCGCTTCGGGAGGGGGACCTCTCGGAGCGGGCACGCCAGCGGGCACGCGAACTGGCCAACGACGCTGACCTGCGACGAAGCCCGCCACGCGCCCAATCGCCGGACGCGCCCAAGCCCCGGGCCAACGGCGAGAGCGTGGTGAGCGTGCCCATCCACACACGAGAGGACGGGCGGCTGCCCCCACCCGGGACGGTCCTCCGCCGCGAGTACAAGGGCCGCGCCGTGTTCGTCCGGGTGCTGCCCAAAGGCTTCGAGTTTGAGGGAGAGGTCTACCGGTCGCTGAGCGCCATCGCGGCGAAGGTGACCGGGTCGCATTGGAACGGATTCCGCTTCTTCGGGCTCCACGAGCCCGGCACCACGGAGGGCAACGTATGAAATCGTCAATCAATTCAGCAACACCCAAGCAGTCCGGCGTGCCGACGGTGCGCTGCGCCATCTACACCCGCAAGTCCAGCGAACAGGGACTCGAGCAGGAGTTCAACTCGCTGCACGCCCAGCGCGAGAGCGCCGAGGCCTACATCGCCAGCATGAAGCACGAGGGGTGGGTGGCGCTGCCGGATCAGTACAACGACGGCGGCTTCACCGGCGGGAACACCGACCGACCCGGCTGCCAGCGGCTGATGGCGGACATTGAGGCCGGTAAGGTCGACTGCGTTGTGGTCTACAAGGTCGACCGCCTGTCGCGATCGCTCCTGGACTTTGCCCGCATGATGGCGGTCTTTGAGAAGCACCGCGTGTCGTTCGTGTCGGTGACGCAGCAGTTCAACACCACGCAATCGATGGGGCGGCTCACGCTGAACATCCTGCTCTCGTTCGCCCAGTTCGAGCGGGAGATCATCTCCGAGCGCACCCGCGACAAGATCGCGGCGTCCAAGCGCAAGGGCAAGTGGTTCGGCGGCAAGCCGATCCTGGGGTACGACCTCGCGCCCCAGTCCGCGGGCGGGAGCAAGCTCGTGGTCAACGGGGCGGAAGCGGAACTCGTCCGCGCGGTCTACCACTTGTATCTGGAGCACCGCTCGCTCACCAAGGTGGCCCAGATCCTCAACGCCCGCGGCAGCACGAGCAAGCGCTGGACGACCCGCAAGGGCACGGCGGTTGGCGGTCGCGTGTGGGACAAGCACCTGTTGATCAACCTCCTCACCAACCCGGCCTACGTGGGCAAGGTCAAGCACAAGAAGGAGTTGTTTGCCGGCGAACACGCGGCCATCGTCGACGAGCGGCTGTGGCAGCAGGTCTTCCAAACGATCAAGCACAACGGCCGCACCGGCGGCATGCACGCCCGCAACCAGCACGGGGCGCTGCTCAAGGGTCTGATCCACTGCGGGCCGTGCGGGCACGCGATGGGCCACACCTACAGCGTCAAAGACGGCAAGGCCGCGTACCGCTACTACGTCTGCTACGTCGCCCAGAAGCAGGGCTGGCACGCGTGCCCGTCGGGTTCCTTGCCCGCCGAGCAGATCGAAAGGCTGGTGGTCGACCGGATCAAGCACATCGGCAGCGACGCCGCGTTGGTCGCGGCGACATTCCGCCATTTGCAGAACGGCATCCGCTCTCGGAGCGCCCAGATCGACAAGGACCACACAGCGAGCACGCGTGAGATCCAGAAGCTTGAGGGCGACATCCGCAAGGCCGCGATGACCGCGGGCACGGACGCAAACTCGGCTGCCCGGCTGGCCGACCTCCACGAACGCCTGGCGACGGCCAGCGAGCGGGCGCGGGTTCTTCGCGCCGAGGCGGATCAGGTCGACGGCGAGTTGATCACCCAGGCCGACGTCGCGGCCTCGCTTCGCGAGTTCGCCGCGACCTGGGACGTGCTCTACCCGCGGGAACAGGCGGCCGTGCTGGCGAACCTGGTCAAGCGGGTGGATTACGACGGTGCGAAGAAGACGGTGTCGATCACGTTCCATCCGGCCGGGCTGCGCACGCTCGGCCAAGCACCCGTTGAGCACGAGGAGGTCGCATGAAAGACATGCACGTCGTCACGATCGAGTTCCCAGTGCACTTCACGCGGGGGGCGGCGGGGCGGAAAGAGGTCAACGTCGGCGTGGAGCCCGCCGCGCCGCCCGTTGAAGCGGGCCGCGTGCCCCGTGTCGCCCGCCTGATGGCGCTGGCGATCCGGTTCGAGGAGCTGGTTCGGCTGGGAGAGGTCGAATCCCACGCCGACCTCGCCCGGTTGGGGCAGGTCACGCGGGCTCGGATCAGCCAGATCATGGACCTGCTGTGCCTGGCTCCGGACATCCAGGAGGATTTGCTGTTCCTGCCCCGCGTTGACCGTGAGCGCGATGCAGTCAGTGAGCACGAGCTGCGCACAGTGTGCGCCGTCTCGGACTGGCGCGAGCAGCGTCGGCGATGGCGGGAGTTGGCGGGTGCTGCACGCGGCTCACAGAACTGACGAAAGCCCGGCGAACCGCGCGAGTGCGGTTCGCCGGGCGAGCTACGAGGGCCTGGTTAGCGCCAACTGGGGACCGTGGTCGCACTCAGCCGGAACGCGTAGACGAAGATGGCGGCTGGGTCCACGAAGTCGAACCGCTTGCCCCAGCCACCGTGCTTCTTTCGCAGGGAAAGCTCGGTCCGACGGGCTTCTTCCCCCGAATCACAACCGACGATCAGGAACGGATCGGCCGCAGAGGTGATCGAGTGCTCTCCCAGCAGTTGCTCGCGGGGGTTGCTGGTCACCCCGATGAACCATCGCTGGTACTCGCCACCGTTGCTCTCGATGAACTGGCGGATCCTTTCCGCGGGCGATGGGCGAGCCTGGACGGCTTGAACGGTCGACATGTGGGAGCTCCTCGTGCTCTTTGCATAATCAGCCAGCAGGCGACCGCCTGCCGGTGACGGGCTGGGTGGCCCGCTTCCTCTGAATACGCAAATCGTCGGGATGCCGGACCTGAAACTACCGCACCGACCTTGAGCGATCCGTCGTGCATGGGTTTACCATTCCAACCGCATGAATCAGGAACTGGCAAAGGCGATCGAAGACCTCCTCAGGCGCATACCGGACAAGTGGCAACGTGTGGATACCGACCAGCTCTCGGTCACCGAGCAGCAAGCGCTCCTGCGCCTTGTGGGAGCGGGACTTGTGGAACGGCGCAACACCGTTCGCCTGGACATGGCGGGCCAGAACGAGGGCTTTGAGGCCACCATCGTTGTGACGGGCGAGGCGGGGTTGCTTCAAGCGATCGAGCCAGCGCTCGCCGAGTCCTGGAGTCGGTGGTCGGGGGCCATCGAGGACTGGCGTCGGCGCACCGGGGCGGCCAGCCGGCCGTTCAGGGTCACGAAAGTCGGCGGCGACGAATGGCGGCTTACCGAGCACGGGCTGCTCGCGAGAGCGGACCTCAGCGTTCCGCTGGACCCGAAGCTGTCCCGCGAGCACGCCGCGGTCATTGCCAGTCGAGAGCGGGTGATCGATTTCGTGATGAAGGCCGGTGCTCTCGAGGATCGCCCTCCGGTGCATGGCACCGGACAGCTTGTCTCCCTTCGCAGCGTGGCCGCCGAGACGACCGCACCTCCGAGCTCGCCGCCGACCACCCATGTGAACCTGACCAACGCCGCGGACATCGCCGCGGCCTTCCGCGATGCGATCCTGCCGATGGTGGAGGCGATCGTGGGTGGGGCAGTTCGCGACTCGGGTCGTGCGAAAGCTCCGAATGCACCACAGGCCGGCGCGATGTCGTGGCAAGAAGCGATGCGTTTGGCCGAGGAACACGTCAAGAAGCATGGCGGCTTCTTCCCCGGCCGCAACGAACTCGCCAGCATCGTTGGTTGCTCCCCAGCGACGATGACGAAAGTGCTCACGCACTCGGCGTATCTCAAGGCCCGGCGTGCGGAGTCACCGGGGTCGGGCAAGGCCAAGGAGGTTGGTTCGTCCATCGAACACGGCGACACCCCGAGAGTTGCCAAGTCCAAGCAGGAAGCGATTGATGATCGCATCGACGCCGGAGAACCCCACGCGCCCCTTGACGCCTATCACGCGGGCGATGACGAGGCACCCGCAGACCGCGACGCAGCGATCGCGAATCTCATCGCGCAGCAGAGGGCCGAGCGCATGCGAGAGGAACGCCAGGCGAAAGCAGCCAAGAAGCGGCCGGAGCGATAGGTCGTTGCCAAGCTCTGGGCCCGGTGGTCGCGACCAGTCGCAACCGGTCTCAACCTTGCCAATACCGAGACATACGACGTAGTCACGCGACCACTTGCGGACTTGTAACCGGGCCCATCGCCCGGGAACGGAGTCGCCGCAATGGCAATCGCGTCCCCAGTCAAGTGTCATAGTTCATCGCCGCCGCCTGTTCTGATTACCGCCGGGGTGATCGCCAGTGAGCTCGGCCAACCCATCCATCGCGTCGTGCGGGTCTTGGCCACGCGCCCGTGGATCAAGCCGGCCGCTTTGGCCGGCCGGATCCGGCTGTTTGACCGCCGGGCCATCGAGCAGGTCCGCGCCGAACTCGTCGCGATCGATCGTCGCCGCGTGCCACTCGGGCAAGGCGGTGCGGCTTGAATACCGCCAACGCTCAGGTTCACACCTCATCGCTCGGTCAAGACCCACGGAGGCTGATCGCGCTCATGCAGCGCATCGGATTCGGCCGGATCGAGTCGCTCCGGGTTGCCGGCGGACAGCCGGTGTTTGACCCGTCCCCGCGCGTGATCCGCGAGGTCAAGCTGGGGACGGAGCCCGCCAATCAGACGCATGACGCCCCTTCTGACTTCACGGTCAAAAGGGCGGTCGTTGATCTCCTTGCCGAACTGGCCAGCGTCGGTACCGCCACGGTTGCCATCGAGGTCCGCCACGGTCTGCCGGCGCGGCTGATCGTTGAGGAGGTGGCTCGTGGTTGAGATTGCACCTTCTCCCTCTCGCTGTAGATTCGATTCGCTCGACGTCGACCGGCTTGGAGCCACTGCCCATGGCGTGGCGACCAGGCTGATCGGTCAACGCCACCTTGATGACGGCATAGCGGATCTGCGCGCCGACTTGATCCTGGCCGCGCTCGAGCGCTGGCCAAAGTTCGATCCGTCGCGCGGTCGCCCGATGGCGTTCTTGGCTATTGCCATGACTCGGGCCGGTACATCGATCCTCCGGGCCCAGCGCGCGGCCAAGCGCGGCGGCCAGACGACGACGCTGCCGCTGTCCGACGTGCTGGGGGCCGGACACGGGCGACCCGCGCCGCTCTCGGTGGTGTCCCCGATCGCCCGGCGCGAGCTCGAACTCGACGTCCGCACCGCGATCGACGCCCTGCCCCAGGACCTTGCCGCAGTTTGCAACGACTTTTTGGAAGCGGCCACGGATGGCCGCCGTCGCCCCTCGCTCGGCGCTGCGGCAACAGCCGCGCTGCGCCACCACTTCGAATCCGTCGGATTCTCGGAGAACTTGTCATGACGACTCGCACACTTTCCTCCATCCCGCCCAGCACGACGCCCCGATCCGCCGTGGCGGCTGCGCCCAATCCCCGGCTCAGGCGTCGCGTGTACCTCGCCGGGAAGATGCACGGATCGGGCAACTGGCGATTGCCGCTGGTGCCGCAACTGGGCGTTTCGCCGTTCGGGCAGCCGATTGACTGCGGTCGTTTCATCTTCACTGGGCCGCACTTCGTGCCGTTCGGCGGCGAGAGCCACGAGTGGGTCGGATGGCACGCGGGCGTCGGGCAGCACGACTCAAGTCCATCGTGGCCCGCGCCAGTGAATAGTCGCCCCCGCTGGGTGGTTCCGGGGCTGTGCATGGAGTGGATCAGGCAGTCGGACCTGTTCTTTGCCTGGATCAATGCCACGGACTGCCACGCCACGCTGCTGGAGCTGGGTTGGGCGCACATGCTCGGCAAGCCGGTGTACCTGGCGTTCGCGACGCGGGACCTGGCGCGGCAGATGTGGTTCGCGCGCAACTGCCCGCGGACGACCGCGCACGTGCATGCCTCTCCTGCCGAAGCGCTCGACCACGCGCTGACGTGGGAGGTTCCGTTCGAATGACGCTCCCGTTGCCCTCAACCCTGGACGCGGCCCGGCGATATGCCGCCGCGGGGCTCTGCGTACTGCCGGCGATCCGCGAGGGCGACGACAAGCGCGTTGCGCTGCGCTCGTGGAAGCCGTACCAGACGCGGCTCCCAACGACGGCGGAGCACGCGCGATGGTTCACCGGGCCCGCCGGGCGTGATCTGTGCCTGGTGTGCGGACGCGTCTCGGGTAACCTCGAGATGATCGACTTCGACCTGGCTGGCGTGGCGTTCGAGCCGTGGCGAGCGCGGGTCGAATCAGTGTGCCCGGGCCTCGTTACTCGCCTGGTCGTCGAGACCACACCCTCGGGCGGTCGCCATGTCGCATACCGGTGTTCGGACCCGGTCTGCGGCAACATGAAACTCGCGCAACGGTCCTTCGACGCACTCGGGGCCGATCCGCTCGAGGTTGCGGGCAAGCGCTTCACTCCGCGGAAGGGTGTCGATGGCTGTTGGCGTGCGGTCGCCACGATGATCGAGACCCGAGGCGAGGGCGGGATGTTCCTGTGCGCACCGTCGAACGGGTATGTGCTTACCGCTGGCGATCTTGCCGCGTTGCCGGTCATCACATCCGAGGAGCGCGAGTGCTTGCTGGCCTGCGCATGGGAGCTCAACGAGGCTCAGCATCCTGTGGAGGATGGACCGCGCCCCAAGGCATCCTCGGCCTCATCCCCCAGCGACCTGAAGCCGGGCGATGACTTCAACCAGCGCGGCGATGTCCGCGATCTACTGGTCGAGCACGGCTGGTCACGCGTGAGCGGCGGCGAGAACGAGCACTGGGCCCGCCCTGGCAAAGAAAGCGGCTGCAGCGCCACGCTCAAGGGCGGCGTGTTCTATGTGTTCTCGACCAACGCCCCGCCCTTCGAGGATGGCCGCGGGTATTCGCTCTTCGCTGTGTACACGCTGCTCAAGCATGACGGTGACTTTGCGGCGGCCGCCCGAGCGCTGCGGCGCGAGGGATTTGGTGCGGAACCTGCCTCCGGCGATGTCGATCTGTCCGCCTTCAAGGTCACAACCCCGCAGGCCGAGCCGCCGCCGTCCACGCCGATCGATCCAGGCCCTGTGCCGCCGGCGCTCTTGCGTGTTCCCGGCTTCATCGACGAGGTCATCGACTACACGCTTGCCAACGCGCCGTACCCCGAGCCGGTGCTGGCGTTCTGCGGCGCGGTGGCGCTGCAGGCTGCGTTGGCGGGCCGAAAGGTCCGCGACCCGCAGGACAACCGCACCGCGATCTATCTCCTGGGGCTGGCCAACACCGGCACGGGCAAGGACTTCCCGCGCAAGGTCAACCAGCGGATCCTCGCGAGCGCGGGCATGGCCGGCGCGGTCGCGGACGGGTTCGCGAGCGGCGAAGGCCTCGAGGACCGGATGCACCTCACGCCGGTGATGCTCTTCCAGACCGACGAGATCGACACGCTCATGCAGGCGATCAGCGGGTACGGCACCAAGCGCGACCCTCGGTACGAGGGCATCATGCAAACGCTCCTGAAGCTGTACACCTCGGCCAACACGATCTACCCGCTCCGCGTAAAGGCCAGCGACGAGGAACCCCGCATCATCGACCAGCCGTGCCTGTGCCTCTTCGGGACGGCGATCCCGGACATCTTCTATGAGGCGCTGTCGCCCAAGATGCTCTCCAACGGCTTCTTCGCTCGCATGCTCATCTTCGAGGCCGGCCGCCGCGGGCTCGGCCAGGACGTGGATGTGCACGAACTCCCGAAAGCGATTCTCAAGCGGGCGCGGTGGTGGGCGGAGTTCAAGCCGGGCAAGGGAAACCTGAAGACCGCGCACCCCGAGCCCAAACTTGTCGAGCCAACACCCGATGCTCGGGTACGCCTCGGCGAGATTCGCGCGCTGGCCGATGCCGCGTACGCGGACGCCGAAACCAAGTCGGATCAGGCGGGAATGGCGCTGTGGGCCCGGGCCAACGAGAAAGCCCGGCGCCTCGCGCTCGTGCATGCGTGCAGTATTGGGCACCGCAATCCCGAGATCTCAGCCGAGGGGGTGAACTGGGCGTGGGCATTGGTCGAACACCAGACCCGCCGCATGCTCTTCAAGGCCAGCCAGCACGTCAGCGCCGGCGACTTCGAGAGCCAGTGCAAGGCGATGATCCGCGTGCTCCGGGAATGGGCGGTCAAACACCCCGCCGATCCGTGGATGCCCTTCTGGCAACTCAGCCGGCGTCTGGCATGGTCGCCGCGCGAACACGACGAGGTCCGGCAGGCGCTGATGGATCAGCGCCGCATCCAGTTCGCCGAGCGGGCGACCGGCGGCACGCCCCAGCGGCTGTACCGGCTCATCGAGGACGTTGCCGAAGCATGAAAACGCGCTCCAAAGCCAGACAAACTGGTCTGCGCAGCGCCTTCTACCACTCAAAAGTCGCGCAGAAACACTCCGGCGCAGCGCGGTCGCGAGTCCGCACCCTTGATTCCGCAGCGCCAGCAGGGGTGCGCAGCAACCTGTTGCGCCTATTGCAACCTCTTGCGCGCAATAGGTTCATCGCGGGAACATCGAGAAATCATGGAGAAAACAACAACACACCCCCCTCTTTACTACCTGTTGCGCCCACCCCCCCCGCGCCGGCGCGGGCGCGACGGGCGCGCAACAGGTTCGGCGCAACGGGCGTGCGGCGTGCGGATCGCACGCCATCGTCGCACCGATTCGGACATGCAGTTGGCGTGCCAGGCAGCGCCTACCCGAAGCCTTGCAGCCGGAGTCCGAACGGGGGAGGGGAGGGGGCAATAGGTACTTCCCCGCCGGAATCGAAAGCCAGCGCCCGCGGGAACAGCCGCGCTTGGAGACAGAGTTTGTTTGCGCGTCCGAGCGCCGACGGTCGCGTGGCGGGGATTGGTACGCCCCGCCGCGAGGACGCGACGTGGGCAATCGTGGGCGAACGGGTGGCCAACGGGCGTGCCGCGGCGCGGGGACACGATGTGCGGTCGTCGATAGACGCGAGATCTCGCGTTACCCACATCGATGAAGACGTTGCCCACAACAGCGAGATTCACGGCGATTCCTCGCGGCTTTGCCTTGCCGGTTGGCGAGTGTCATGGCTTCATGTGTCACAGCGCGGGGCGGAACCCCGCAAAGGAGACCACGAACATGAACGCGAAGAAGAACACGAAGACGACGACGAACAAGGCCAAGGCCCTCCACATGGCGGCGGCGACGGAAGCCGTCCGCAACCGCCTCGGGTTGGAAACGCTCGAAGACCGCAAGCGCGACGCCCTCGACTTTCACGACATCTCGGTAGCGAGCATCCGCGACGCGATCGCCCTCGCCTTCGAGGCCGGGTTCGCGGCGGGCAGCGGAGCCCCCGCCCCCTTCAAGTTCGACCCCGCCGACCCGGGCGAGATGCTCGACACGCTGCAGATCACCAAGAAGACCGGACGCCCCACGGGCGGAACATGGGTGAAGGGGAACATCGCGGGCCACGCCTTCGAGGCGCTGGTCTTCCCCGAACACGCCACCGACGCCGCCTACGAACTCGACGAGAGCCGCATCTCGAAGCTCTGGTTGCAGAAGCACTTCACGCACACCGAGGTCGCATGCTTCGACCGGGGCTGGGACCGCAAGCCCACGACCGACGCCGCCCGCGCCATCGTCGGCCTGCTCGCCGCTGGTCTCGCCGAGCACATCTTCGGGAAGTGACCCGCCGCCTTGACACGCGACGACGCGGGACACCGCGCCGCACGCGATTCCTCGCCGCATTGTGCGGCGGGATTCCGCACCACCTGTTTGGAGATGACCATGAGTACGAAGACCAAGAAGACCCCCAAGACCGTCCGCATGTCCAAGAGCGCCGCCCGCGCGATCGGCGCGGCCAAGGCCGACCGGGCACGCAAGGCCGCGATCGCGGAGATTCAGGAACGACTCGACAGCAAGCCCGCCGACGCGGCGGCGGGGACGAAGGCCGCGACCGGGAAGGCACCCAAGACGCCGAAGGCCCCTAAGGAGCCGAAGGCCAAGCGCGTCAGCGCCCTTGACGCCGCCGCGCAGGTGGTCGCCAAGGCCAACAAGCCCATGCGGGCGACGGACATGATCGCGGAGATGGAGGCCAAGGGACTCTGGAAGAGCCCCGGCGGCAAGACCCCCGAGGCCACGCTCTACGCCGCCATCATCCGCGAGATCGCCGCCAAGGCGAACGCCGCGCGGTTCAAGAAGCACGATCGCGGCGTCTTCGTCGCCGGGAAGGGAGCCTGAACCATGACCGCGACGCCCGCCCAACTCGAAGCCGTTCTTCAAGCCGCCCTGTATGTGCTCGGCGCGCGGCATGACCAGATGCTGACCATCGAGGAGTGGGCCGACCTCGCGCGGGCGGTCGCCGCCTGCCAGGACCGAAAGACGGCGGACTACCTGTCGGAGCAGGACCTCGAAGACATCGCCGAGCGGTACGCCCTGGAATGGGACGAAGCGACGGACGGACCGCTGCCCAACCTCGACGGTTGAGGCGTACATCACGCCTTGCTCCCAGCCGCGACGCTTGTCGCGGCTTTCTCTTGGATCGCGGGATTTGGAACTGTGGCACAGTCAGCCGTGGTGACAGCAACAAGCGGCCCCCGCGCATGCAGGGGCCGCTCGTCGCCGGAGGAAGAGTGGCACATCCGCGTCGGGCAGCCGTTGGTCGAGGCGGCCGCGTCTTGCTCGCGGCAGGCAAGGACCGCCCGCGTTCAGGCCTTCAGCGCCGCCATGAGTGCGGACTTGATCTCTTGGACTTCCTGCTTGTACGTGATGGTGTTCACGACCCTGTGAGTCTTGCTGTCCACCAGGAGCACGAATCCAGTCTTGCCCGCGTGCTCCTTCCACAGGTCACCCAGACCGAGTGCGGCGAGCATGTACTCGGCCTGCTTGGAGTCCTTGTCGGTCTGATCGAGCTTGACCGTCAGGCAGGGCTGGCCCGCAGCGTCCTTCATCGCTTCCTCGAGCTTGGGCTTGAGTGCCTTACAGCCAGGGCACCAGTCGGCGTAGAAGTTGATGGCGATGATCTTGGGAGCCTCGGCGGCGCGGGCCTCCGTGGCGCCGCTCGGCTTGGAGTCCGAGCCGGGCTGCTTCGCCGGGGCGGGCGTGCCGCTGGGCGATGAGCCGGACTGCGCGAAGGCGATGCCGGCGGCGGAAATCGCGAGGGCGGCGAGGGCGGGCGCGACAAGACGAGGCAGCGTGTTCTTCATCGATGGTCTCCAGTTGGTGGCAGTGCACCGTGGTCAGTTCATCCCGTCGCGACGACGTGCCGCGTGGACACCGGTGGTGTGCCTGACCGGCATGGGGAATGGGGAGAGGGCGTGGACTATTCCGCGAATCCGACCGAGTGCTCTCGGCGCTGTGACGCCACACCGTCGGTACGCCTGAGCGAATTGCTCATCGCGTGTTGGGCTGCGACGCCCAGTCCTCATTGATCCGAACCAAGAGTTGCTGCATGTTCGGCTGGATCGCTGTCGCTCTCACCTTGTCGCCCGTGAATGATCGCCCCGCCTCGAAGTTGATCCCTGCGAGCAGCCCATCGGGATAAAACGCCGGTCCGCCGCTATCGCCCGCGGCAAGCGGCGCGTCATGCTCCAACCAGACGACGGAGCCATCCGTCGAGCCGCCGACTCCAACGACGTGACCTGCCGAGAACCTGTCGCTGGCGATGCCACTGCCGATGCAGATCACCTCGGCGCCCATGCGAACAGTGGGCGCGATGTCCACAGGGAGCACACCCTCGGGCAGCGGCGCAAAGAGCAGCGCGAGGTCGGCGCCCGGGCCGGTGCCCCGCCACACTATTCTCGCCGGTACTCCTCGTTCGACCCCGTCAGAGGAGACGGCGTAGATCAAAGCGGCCTCGCTGGCCGCGCAGTGTGCGGCGGTGAGCCAGTATCCGCGCGTGTCAATCGGCACGGCTGCACAGCCCCCAACCGTGCGGCAGATCGCCCCTTTGCGTCTGAACACGCCCCGCACATCGTTCTTGGAGACGTGAAGGTGGTCCACTTCATCGGCGCCAGTTATGAGGACTGTCGAGCGCGTGTCTGCAAGCTGGTCCAACGACGCTCCGCCGAGCGGCTGAACGTCTGCCTGCTGCATCGATGCTCGCTTTCGAGCATCAATCCCCATGCTGCACCCAGTCAGAGGAAGCAGCATCAGCAGCACCACGCCGACGAGCAACGACTGTCGAACCACGAGATCCCTCCTTGTACCTTTCGCGCGAGGCAATTCCTCGCCCGCAGTCATTTCAACGCTTGAACCGCCCGGATGACCTCGTCTGGGTCGGCCCGCTTCTTGTAGTCCCACTCGGCGAATGACCAGCGGATGATGCCGGTCTTGTCGATCACAAATGTCGCAGGCGCGGGAAGCTCCCACGTGCCGCTCACGTTGCTCTGGGCGACCTTCAGACCGAACTTCTCGTACTTGGCCTTCGTGTCGGCATCGACGACGAAGTGGACCCTGAACGCCTTGGCCGCGGCGAAGTCGCCGTCGCTGTAGACCTGGTAGTCGGCGTGGGCGGCGTCTCGGGTCTTGACGGCGAGGTCGGGTTTCTCTGGCGTGAGGGCGACGAATGTGCCGCCCGCGGCCTTCAGTTCCGCCAGGCGCGGCCCCCATGCCGCGAGCGTGCGGGTGCAGATTGGGCACCACCCGCCGCGGTAGAACGTGAGCACGACCGGGCCATCCTTGTAGAGAGAGGCGAGTTGAACGGGGTTGCCGTCCACGCTGGTGACGGTCACGTCCGGAGCTGTTGTGCCGACGGCCAGACCGGGTTGGGGGGACGGCGCGGAGTTCGTCTTGGAGCCCGCAACGCCGTCCCCCGCACCCGGCATGACGACCGTGGTCTTCGGATAGAACGCCGACCACGAGTAGTAGAAGGTTTGCGCGGTACGCACGCCCTGCGGCGCCTTGGTGACCGCGACGCCGGCGTCACTCTTGACGATCATGATCTTGCCCACGGGAATCGTGAGCTCATGGCCGTCCTGTGGAATCGCATCCACCGGCACGAACCATGCTTTTGCCGCGTCGCCCTCGCCAACGGCGATGCCCACGCCGAGCGTCTTTCGCGGCAGGGCTTCACCGACCCCTGCGACGGGCACCATGAGCTTTTCGTCCTTGAAGTACGTCTCGTACGGCGAGCGCGAGTAGTCTCGCTCGTGCCCGGTCTCGTTGCTCACGATCTTGGCCCCGGGATGAGCCTTCTTGAAGGCCGCGAATGAGACGACCTCGACGGGGAGCATGTCGAGGGACGTCCCGGCGAGGGGGCCGCTGACGGCGTGCATGCCGAGCTGGCTCCACAGGCCCTTGTCCTTCCTGTCGTACATCAGGACGTTGGAGTTGTAGAGCGCGCCCGAGACGCCGAACTCCAGCACGACGGGCGAGGGCCTGACTCCGCTCCCCGCCTCGTCACCGGCCTTCGGCGTGACGCGGCGCGAAAAGACTGTGGCCGAATCGCAGAGCGGGCAGTATGTCGCGGCGATCGGCTCGCCGCCGACGGTCGTGTTGACGACCTCGTGCCAATCGAGCACGCGCAGCGGCACGCCGAGCACATCGTTTCCGACCACGACTTTGATCACGCGGGCGTCATCGGGGAGCCACGCGGCGTCCTCGGCCTTCTGCGTCTTGGGATCGGTCAGCGCTGGGATGGCGTCGCGCGGCAGGAGCGTGTGGACCTGCTCCTTGGGGATCGTGAGCCCCGAGAGGTTGTACTCTTTCTCGACGTCCACCGATCCCGGCCGCTGCACGCGCTTGAAGTCGTCGGGCACGGCGGGCTGCGCTTTGGCGGCAGCAGCGCCCGAGGGGCGCGAGCCGCCGCCATGCTCGGCCGCGGGCTGCTCATCGTCACCGTCGAACGCTGCGCAGTCGGCGCAGTCCACGGCTTCGACCTCGTGCGACGAGAACATCGCGCGATGCTTGTACGCCGCTCCGGCCGCGAGGGGAAGCAGGGCGAGCATGAGCACCGTCTGGCGACTGGACATGGCGAACACTCCTCAATGGATAGCCGGGCCGGACAATGCGGAGCGGAGCGTCTCGGCCCCGCACCGCGGAGGGAGAGAGAGACGCCGTTGGTCGTCGCACACCGAGCCGGGGCACGGTCACCGCCCGGAGGGATTGCTCCCGCTGCCACTCGCGGGCGACGAGTTGCCCGCGGGCTTGCTGCCCGAGCCCGTGTCGGACTTGCTGTCCTGGCACCCGGCCAGGGCCAGCATTGCGGCGGCGGCGATGCCGACGGCGGCGAAGGAAGCGATGCGGACGGGACGAACGATGCTGGCGCGTTGGCTCATTGGAAAGGGACTCCTTGTCCACGGGGAACAGGCGGCCCGTCCCGATTATTCCGTGCTGTCACGCGGCGATTGCCGCGCCGGGCTGAACACCATCCCCGCCAGCGTCCCGGATCGCTTTCCGTCGTAGCCGTCGAGGCCGAGGTGGATGGTGCGCGGGTCGTCGCGCAATCGGACGGTGCCAAAGAGCCGGTCCCAGATCGACAGGCCGCTGGAGAAGTTGCTGTCGGTCTCGGGGTGCCAGCGCGAGTGGTGGACCCAGTGCATCCAGGGCGTGACGATGACCAGCCGCAGCGCGCGGTCGAGCCGCGCCGGCACGCGGACGTTGCTGTGATGGAAGAGTACGATGGGCGTGACGATGAGTTCGTACAGGGCCAGGTGCTCGACGGTCGCGCCGATCGCGGGGAGAACAGCCAGCCGCGCCAGGCCCGAGAACGCGACCTCGCCGACGTGGAAGCGGACGCCCGAACTCGCGTCCATCTCGGCGTCGCCGTGGTGCACGGCGTGGAAGCTCCACAGCAGGGGCACGCGGTGGTTGAGCCGGTGCCAGAGATACTGCCAGAGATCGATGAGCACCAGCGCGAACGTCCAGTGCGCCCACGCGGGCAGCGCGACGATGCGCAAAAGGCCGACGTGTTCCCGCCGCGCCCACTCACTGGCCGCCAGCATCGCCCCCGCGAAGACCACCGCCAGCACGATGGCGTTGAGCGCCGCCAGGGTGAAGTTCCGGGCCGCGTGGGCGATGCGGCGTCTGCGCCCCACGATCATCGGCACAGTCGCCTCGCCGATCCACAGCAGCGCGAGCACCCCGGCGGCGAGCAAGGGGCGGGTGAGCGTGCCAGTTGTGAAGATCGTGCCCAAGTCCGTGCTCCGACTCGTCAGCCCCGGTGCGGTGCTCCCGCGTCACGCACGCGGCCTCGCGGGGAATAGCCAGGTCGGGTTGACCATTCCCCTACGGTACTCCGCCGCGTGAATCCCGCGTGACCCGCCACGTCCCTATCCATCGCACTCCCCACCCACGGCGCAGTTCGAGCCGACCTTCCCGAGTCCGCTGCGCCCGACGCCATGACCGACCGCCCATCACCCCGCTCGTCCACCATTCCACCCGCCTCCGCGGCTCCCGTCCGCATCGCCCTCGTCGGCCACTGCGGGCCGGATTCGTGGATGCTCAAGGGCGTGGCCCAGCGTGCCTTCCCCGGCGGCGAGGTCGTCGTGGTGGACAGCGACGCCGCCGTCCGCGCCGAGGCCGCGCGGGCCGACCTGTTGCTCATCAACCGGCAACTCGACGGCGACTTTCAGGTCGGCTCGGGCCTCGACCTGATCGGCGCACTGGTCCCGATGCAAGGCCGCCGCGCCGCGGTGATGCTCGTGAGCAACTTCGCCGAGGCGCAGGCCCAGGCGCGGGCCCTAGGCGCCTCGCGCGGTTTCGGCAAGGCCAAGGCGGGGAGCGACGATGCCGCCGCGGCGATGCGCGAGGCCGTCGCCCGCGCACAGGGGTGCGGGCGCGAGGCCCGCGGAAGCCGCGCAGGGATGACGGATGGTGAAGAACCGGCTCGCGGGGGCAACTCCGGGCCCCAACGGGGCCGCAGGTACGACCTTTGGAAAGAGCCGCAAGCTACTAACCGGCCGGCCCAACCGCGACGGGGTCGTAGAGTGACACGGCGGCGCGACGATCGCGGCGTGAGAACCGCCGCATGTGCGGCTGGGGTTTCGTGGTGCCGCCGCTTCGTTGTGGAAAATGGACATCGCGGTCAGGATCGGATAACCTCCGCCTAGTTGCGACTCGGTCTCAACGACAACCGCCCGAGGACCGGTTTTACATCCGGCCAACCTTGGAGGACCGCTCATGAAGCCCGCCCACGGCCCCATCCGGGCCGGATGTACTGCCATCCCCCCGTCCGACTCGAAGCAAGGGTCGTCAACCGCCTCGTGCCCGGTGCCCCGCTGGGGAAGACGGGCGGGGGTCGCCGTGCTCTGCTTTTTCCTGCTCAAAGGGCTGGCGTGGCTGGCCCTGCCCGCCCTCGCCGCGCTCATCGCTGCGCGCTGACTCGAAAGGACGATCGCCATGACCACCCCCGAACCGACCAACCCCCCGAGCAACCCCTCCGCCACCCCCGCCGCCGCCGTACCCATGAGCGCGGGGAAGTGCCCGTTCTCCCGGCTCTTCGGCGCCGCGCACGGGAGCCTGGCCGAGGCGCTCCGCGAGCGCACCAAGGACGCGCACGCCCGCGCGGAGAAACACCCGGTGCAGGCGCGGCTGGTGCAGGGGCGGGCCACGCGCGCCGACTACGCGGCGTGGCTCGGGCAGATGCTGCACATCTGGCGCGGCGTCGATGCGGCGGTGGCCAAGCTCGCGGCGCGGGACCCTCGCGTGGCGGCGATCGTGAAGCCGTACCACCCGCACGCGCACCGCGTCGAGGCCGACCTCGCGTTCCTGGGCCACGCGCCGCCCACGTTTCCCGCCGTGCCCGCGGCGTCCGGCTTCTCGATGTGGCTGAGCGTCGCGGCCGCGAACACCGACCCCGCGATCGTGGGTGCGTGGTACGTGTTGGAAGGCTCGGCCAACGGCGGGCGCTTCATCGCCAAGGCCCTGTCGCGCTCGCTCGATCTTCCCGGCCCCGAAGGGCTCGCCGCGCTGGACCCGAACGGCGAGGCGCAGCGCGAACGCTGGGCGGCGTGGAAGGCGGACCTGGACGCACAGGCGTGGAAAAGCCACGAGCACGAGGCCATCGTCGCCGCCGCCGAACGCACATTCGACGCCGTGCGCGAGGTCATGGAGCAGCTGGAGGCGGGCCGCGCCGTGATGGTGGTCACGCTCCGAGCGGCCCAGAGCGTGTGAGAGACCCGCGACCGGGAGGGACCGTGGGGCGTCGGAGCCAGCGCGACGGTCGCGGCGTAGGCTCGCGTGATGCTGCAAGTGATTCAGCAACGACTGTTGGCTAGGCTGCGGGCTGCACCGTCCGAATCGACGGTTCCCGGCTCGCTCCCGGTCTTGTTCTTTGGCGACCTGTTCAAGGCACATGTTGTCACGGTGGGCCTCAATCCTTCCCGACAGGAGTATCTCGACACTCGTGGCAATGAACTCAACGGCACTGCGCGGCGGTTCGAGACCCTGCGTTCCCTCGAAGTCCCCGGTCGTACCGCGCTGTCGACGGTTCACGCCGACCGAGCCATCGAGACGATGCGCGGTTACTTCGCGGCCGACAAGCCGGTCTACGCGTGGTTTGCTGGGCTGGCCCGGGTGGTCGAGGGGCTTGGAGCGTCGTTCCAAGAGGGAACGGCCGCGCACCTGGACCTGGCGCAAGAGGCGACCGATCCGGTCTGGTCCGGGCTGGGCAAGGTCGATCGCGCCGAGGCCACCCGCCTGCTGAGCAGCGATCTGCCCTTCCTCAAATGGCAGTTCGAGGCGTTTCCGATCCATGTCGTCGTCTGCACCAGTAGAAGGGTTCTGGATGAAACGTCCGCGCTGATCGGCGCGACCTTCGTTGACGAGGGCGACTTTGCGAGGCTCCGATGGCGCATCGGCGTAGCCTCCGTCGGCGATCGAACCGTCGGTCTGGCCGGCTGGAACATCCCGCTCGTGCGACCCACCGGCCTTACTCGCGAATCTCAGCGAGAGCTTGGCGAGTTGTTGGCCGAGCGGCTTGCCGCCGCCGGGATCGCCGTGTAGCGAGGAACGCACGCATCACGATTGCCGACGGTGCCGCATCTGGCGGCGCCCGCTTGTGGAATACAGCCGCCGCCCCGCCCGTTACCCTTGGACATGAGCACTTCTCGCGCTCGTCGCTTGCGTGCGTGCGGCTGGCGGTCCTTCGCCTTGGCGATGGCCGTGGTGGTGCCGTGTGCCATTCCTGCGTGTGGTCAGAGCAGCGAGCCGCCGCCGGCGCTCGCGCCCGGTTCGTCATCCAAAGCGGGCGCCGCGGAGCAGCCCAAACACACCAACCGCCTCGCCAACACCACCAGCCCGTACCTCCTCCAACACGCGCACAACCCGGTGGACTGGTACCCCTGGGGCCCGGAGGCCCTGGAGCGGGCCAAGAAGGAGGACAAGCCGATCTTCCTGAGCGTGGGCTACTCGACGTGCTACTGGTGCCACGTCATGGAGCGCGAGGTTTTCGAGAGCGAGGCGATCGCCGCGCTCATGAACGAGCGGTTCGTGTGCATCAAGGTGGACCGCGAGGAGCGGCCCGACCTCGACGAGATCTACATGATGGCCACGCAGCTCATGACGCAGGGCGGGGGCTGGCCCAACAGCGTCTTCCTGACGCCCGACCTCAAGCCGTTCTTCGCGGGGACGTACTTCGGCCCGACGGATCAGCCGGGCCGGCCCGGCTTCGGCACGGTCGTCAAGCAACTCGGCGAGGCGTGGAAGGAGCAGCGACCGAAGGTCATCGAGGTCTCCGGCCAGGCCGCCGATGCAATCAAGAACGTGCTTGGCGAGCGGCTGGCGTCCATTCCCAAGGCCACACTCGATGCGGCCATTGTGGACCAGGCGGCCCAGCAGATCGCGTCGGCATACGACGCGCGCGACGGCGGATTCGGCCTCGCGCCCAAGTTCCCCAGCGACTTCTACTACTCGTTCCTGCTGGATGTTCACGCGCGTCGCGTGAGCAAGGGCGATGCGGATGCCGCCACGCTCGCGATGGTGACCACGACGCTCGACGCGATGGCCGCCGGCGGCATCCACGACCACGTCGGCGGCGGGTTCCACCGGTACGCGACCGATGGCCAGTGGAAGGTACCGCACTTTGAGAAGATGCTCTACAACCAGGCGCAGCTGGCGGGCGCCTACTTGGATGCGTTCGCCGCGACGGGAGACGGGCGGCACGCCGACACCGCGCGCGGCATCTTTCGCTTCGTGAGCGAGGTCTTCACGGGGCCTCAGGGACAGTTCTACTCGGCCCTCGACGCCGAGACCGACGCCGTCGAGGGCGCGTACTACACCTGGACCCGCGAGCAGATCACGAGTGTTCTCGGGGACAAGGACGCGGCGGTGTTCCTGGCGGCGTTTGAGCTGGCCGATGTGCCGATCTTCCCCGGGCACAAGCACCCCGAGGGCGGGAACCTGGTGCGCAAGGCACGCGGCGAGGCAAACACGCTCGAGATCAACGTGATGCTGAGCAAACTCGCGGCGGTGCGGAAGAGCCGGAAGCTGCCCCGCCTCGACGACAAGGCGATCGCCGCGTGGAATGGGATGATGATCGACGCCTACGCGCGCGGAGCCGAGGTGCTCAAGGACGACGCGTACCGGGCGGCGGCAGCCAGGGCGGCGGCGTTCGTGCTGGAGAAGATGCGCTCGCCCGATGGGCGGCTGCTCCGCTCGGTGCGGCTCGCCGATGAGAAGCAGGCGATGCTGCACTCGCCGCAGGAGGGCTTCCTTGAAGATTACGCCTTCGTCATCCGCGGGCTGCTCGCCCTGCACCGGATTGAAACGGATGCGGCGGCGAAGACCAAGTGGCTTGATGCAGCCGAGTCTCTCGCGGCCAAGGCCGACGAACTGTTCTGGGACAAGGCTGGTGCCGGGGGCGATCGTGGAGGCGGCGGGTACTTCTTCGCCACGCCCCAGCCCGACCTGATCGCGCGGGGCAAGGACATCGGCGACAACGCCACGCCAGGCGGCAACAGCGTGATGGCCCACAACCTGCTGGCTCTCGCGGCGGCGACGGGCAACGCCGAGTATCGCGCCAAAGCCGGGGCGTTGCTGGACGCGTTCTCAGGCGCGATGGCGCAGTCGCCACGCGGCAGCGTGCACATGATCCACGCGGTGCAGCGCCTGTTCGCGTCCGCGACCGACGGCGCGTCAAGCGGCAAGTCGGCCTCGGTGGGCGTCAACGCTCCGACGGTACCCGCATCGGGCGCCGGCGTCCCGTCCAAGGCGGCGACGGATTCGCTATCGCACGTCGGACCCGCCGCGATCGTCGAGCCGGCTTCGGCCGCGCCGGGGGAGGCCGTGACGGTGACGATCACGCTCCGGATCGACGACGGCTGGCACGTCAACGCCAACCCGGCCTCGGCGGACTTCCTCGTGCCGACCTCGGTGGATGTCCGCCCGGCGACGACCCCCGGTGCAGACAACTCTCGGACGCTCGATGTGTCGGACGTGACGTATCCCAAGCCCTCGAAGCTGAAGGCCGCGGACCTTGGCGTGGACGAGATCAGCGTCTATGGCGGAACGGCCCGGATCACCGCGAGGGTCCGCGTGCCCAAGGACGCTGCACCAGGAAGCACGCTCCCGCTGCGCGTGCTCGCCAGGTTCCAGGCGTGCAGCGACGCGGGCGTGTGTCTGATGCCGGCGGAGTGGGCGGGGGATGTCGTCGTACACGTGAAGGTCAAGCCATGAGTGCCACCATACAGACTCTCAGCGGTTGTGCGTGGATACTCGGGTTACTCTCACTCGGCGGCTGCACCTCCTCGCCCGCGGCCCACTCGCACGTCGGAACACCCCTGAAGATCGAGTTGCTCGGCTTCCCCGGCTGTCCCCATACTCCGGCGATGCGGGAGCATCTGCGGGCCGCGCGGGGCTCTGGCCCAGCGTCCGCGTTCGCCGACGTGAACCAGGAAACCCTCCCCGAGTCCGACATCCGCCGCGGCTGGCCGACTCCGACGATCCTCGTGGACGGCCACGATCTCTTCGGCATGCCAGCGCCGAGCGCGCCGGCGATGGGCTGCCGCGTGTACCCCGGCGGTGTGCCCAGCGCGGAGGAAATCCGATCTCGCCTCGCGCACCACGCGCAGAGCCGCGCACCCGGCCAATAGTCCGTCCCGTTCGCCCCTCCACGCCCGAAAGAACCTTCCATGCGCGTGACCGTCACCGACGCCGACATCCAGCGAGCCTTCGAGATCGTGAAGGACGACCCCTGCTTCGCCGAGAGCGTGGCGGCGATGAAGGCCGGCAAACGACCCGGCGAGATGCTCCAGGCGATGAGTCTGCGCCCACAACTGCTCGCGGGCTTTTCTGCGATGGGCGAGGGCTTCTATCCCGGCGGCATCGTCGAACGCGACCTCAAGGAACTGGTCATCCTCGAATCCTCCCGCGCCAACGCCTGCCAGTTTTGCACCGGCGTGCACGAAGTGATCGCCCGCATGATGGGCATCGGCGACGACCCGCTGCGATTGCTGGACGACGCCGAGCGCCAAACCCCGCGCCAGCGCCTCGCCCTCGAATACACCCGGGCCGCGATGGCCGACTCCAACCGCGTGAGCGACGACCTCTTCGCGCGCCTGAAGTCCGCCTTCACCGACGCGGAGATCGTGGAGATCATGTTCCTGATCGGGAACATCAACTGCCTGAACCTCTTCAACAACTGCCTGCGCGTGATGTACCACGGGGAGTACGACGCATCGCAGCCCGCGTTGGGGCACGACGGTCGCCCGATGAGCGAAGCCTGACCACGCGCCGCGTCGAGAGCTCTGGAGACGTCGCCCAACTACTTCGCGGCCTTAGTCCAAGCCGCCGAGTGGCGTTGCGTACCTTGCACTTTTCGTGGCGCGGCTCGCGGAGTGTCTTGAGCAGCGTAATCGGCCGCCATCAATACCCACTTGCGGAGCTGTGTCGTCGTCTTGATACCATCCGACTCGATGGTGGCGAAGGACCGGAGGACTCTGCCGGTAAAGTCCATCGGCTTGACGTGCGGGCGTCCGATGTGCTTCTCCGCAGCTTCATTCCCGATCCGAACGATGAGGCGCTCACCGTGCGGCCCGCACGCCATTCTACCACTCACCATGAACGCGACGCCGCCGAACATCTTCTTCTCGACAACGTCTTTGCGGTCGGCAAGCACCTCGCGGATTCTTTCCAAGAGCTCCTGACTGTACGGCATGGTGACCTCAATGCAGGATCGGGTTCGGCAACTGACGTGCCATAGAGCTTAGAGGAGACTCAGCATCGAGTCGTTGCCGATGAACGGGAAGGGTGGGAAAGAGCATCGCGGAGCGACAAGAGTCTCGCCTACAGCCCCATCATCTTCGCCATCATCCGGAGTTTGTGGGCCAGGGACATCGGCGGCGGGGCCGCCGCGTTGTGGTGCAGGACCAGCACGGTGAGGTCGTCGGCCCGGGTGGCGGGCTGCCAGCCGAACTCGGCATCCACCGCGGCGATCAGGGCGCGGCCGAAGGTCGCCGGGTCGGCCCCGCCGATCATGCGAGCCAGGCCGAGCAGGCCCTCCTCGCCGATGGTCGTTCCCTGCGGCCCGCCCATCTCGATCAGGCCGTCCGAGTAGAGCACGACCAGATCGCCCTTGCTCAGCGTGACGGCGAACTGGTGATACTCGGTGGGGTGGATGATCCCCAGCGGGAGGTTGTGCGACGACGGCACGCCGCTGGCGTGCTCGTGCGACAGGAGCGAGCATGTGCCCGAGGAGGCGTGGTACCAGAGCGGGCGGGGGTGGCCCGCCAGGCAGGCGATGAGCTCGTCGGTGGGGGCGAAGTAGGTCGCCAGAGCGGCCGTGGCGAAGATGCCGTCGCGGCTGAGCCGCCCGAAGGCGCGGTTGAGGGACCGGGCGAAACGGGTCTGGTCGGGGGTGGCCACGTGCTTGCGCATGAGCGTCCGCAGGTCGAGGGCGAGGTCGTTGACGGCGGCGCCGTGCCCGGCCACATCGGCGAGCACGAAGCGTGCGATGCGGCCCTCGCCGCACATCGACACGTAGTGGATATCACCGCCGCTGGCCTCGCCGCGGTACGGCTGGCTGTAGAGCCAGGCGTCGATGCCGTGCACCGAGATGCCGCTCTCGGCGGCGACGTTGCCGCCCCAGACCTCCATGCACTGCATCGTGTGCGTGCGCGGGGATGCTTCGGGCGACGGACCGGCATGTTCACTCACGGGCAGCAACGTCGGTGTCCTCGCGGAAGTGGGGATCGAGGAGCGTGACGAGGGCGCAGCGGGCCCGGTGCAGCAGACGCGCCACATCATCGCGCGGCATGCTCAGGCGATGAACCACGTCGTCCTTGCTCATCCCCAGGCCATCGTGGAGTCGGTAGATCGTTCGGTACGGCTCGGGGAGCCTCGCGATGGCGGCCCGCACGATCTCCCGGTCGCGCTCGCGGCCGACCGGGTCGATCGGACGCCACGGGCCGTGAGGCTGAACGGCTCGACCAGCGGCGTCGAATGCTGGCAGCAGGTCGTCGAGTTCATCGCGGGACGGACGAATGGCGGGAACGACCGGTGTCCGGAGGTTCATGGGTGCCCTCCGGGGTTCTGAGCCGACGACGGCGGGAAGTACCGCCCCCAGATCGGACGCAGACGCTCGACCTCGGCGGCGGAGATGAGGTCCTTCTTGGTCCAGATGCCGAGTTTCAGGGCGTCGTGCGCCGGGGACGCGCCGCCCGCATCGGAGCGGAGCATCGACACGTCGCGCAGGGCGGCCTCGATGAGCCGAGCCGCGGCATCGGCGCTCTTGTGCAGGTTGCCGATGATCTCCATGAGGAGGGAGTCGGGGAGGGCGGGATTCTGGCCGGGCTTTGGTTTTGTGGGGGGGCGTTGCTTCCAGCAGTCATAGTCGGTGGGCAGGGCGATCAGGGCGTAGGCGATTTCGGCTTCGCGCGCGAGGCGGGCTTCAGGGAGGGCGGTCATTCCGACAACGTCGGCTCCCATTGCCCGGTGCATCTCGCTCTCGGCCCGCGTCGAGAATGTCGGGCCGTCGATGCAGACATACACGCCGTCGTGGTACACCTCGATCCCCTTCTCGTTCACCCGTGGAGCGGCGGCGTGGAGCCAGTTTCGCATCACCGGGCAGCACGGATCGGCGAACTCGACATGGACCGCGGCGTGGTTGAAAAACGTGCGGTTGTCGCCTCGTGCGCCCGCTCCGGTCGTTCGGTCAATGAACTGATCCACGAGCAGCACGCCGCCAGGGCGGATCTCGTCCCGCAGCGACCCCACGGCCCCCGTGGCGACCAGGTGCGTCACGCCCAGCGCCTTGAGCGCGAAGATGTTGGCGCGGTACGGCACCATGTGCGGCGGGATGGTGTGCCCCTGCCCATGCCGCTTGAGAATCGCGACCTGGATGTCCGTTCCCGCGAGTGTGCCGACGGCGATGGGCGCACTCGGCGGGCCGAAGGGTGTGTCGATCGTGACGAGGTCGTGGGACGACAGCAGTCCAGACGCACTGAGCCGGTCTTCCAAGCCGCTGCCGCCGAGAATGCCGATGCGCATGAGGGAGGTCGCTCCGGGGTGACTATGGGTGGTTGCACACATGGCCGTGTTCGGATGAGGGAATAGATGCGACCGCGAGCCTATTCCCTCTCCACAGACCACTCGCGGCCTGATCCGGAGTGGGTGTGAAGACGCCCACGGGGCCGAACCAAGGAGCAGCACTCGAATGACGACGGCGACGATGAATGGCAAGGGCACGACGGGGGGCGACAGCCTGGAGGGTGCGGTGCGTTCACGCTATGCCGACGCGTCGCGCGTCGCCGAGGCGGCTCTCTGCTGCCCGACCATCAACTACGACAAAGCCCTGCTGGCGATGCTGCCCCAGGAGATCGTCGAGAAGGACTATGGCTGCGGCGACCCGAGCAAGTACATCGCCGAGGGCGAGACCGTCGTCGATCTCGGCTCGGGCGGGGGCAAGGTGTGCTACATGATCTCGAAGAAAGTGGGGGCAGGCGGTGCGGTCGTCGGGGTGGACTTCAACGACCCGATGCTCGCCCTGGCCCGCAAGTACCAGGGCGAGATGGCCGGCAAGATCGGGTGGGCGAACACGCGGTTCGTCAAGGCCCGCATCCAGGACATGGGGCTGGACCTTGACGCGCTGGCCGCGTGGCTCGCCAAGCACCCGGTGACGACGCTTGAGGCCGCCGACGCGCTGGCGGCCGAGAAGCGGCGAATCCGTGCCGAAGCTCCCGCCGTGGCGAGCGACTTTGCCGACGTGGTGGTCTCCAACTGTGTGCTCAACCTCGTGGCGACCAACGAGAAGGCCCGCCTGTTCGACGAGATCTTCCGCGTGCTGAAGAAGGGCGGTCGGGCGGTGATCTCCGACATCGTGTGCGACGAGACGCCGCCCGAGTCGATGAGGAACGACCCGCACCTGTGGAGCGGGTGCATCTCCGGCGCCTTCCGCGAGGACGAGTTCCTGGAACGCTTCGAGAAAGCCGGGTTCCACGGAATCGAGATCCTCGAGCGGGCCGCCGAACCGTGGCATGTCGTCGAGGGGATCGAGTTCCGCTCGATGACCGTGCGCGCGTACAAGGGCAAGCAGGGCCCGTGCTTCGAGCACAACCAAGCGGTGGTCTACAAGGGGCCGTGGAAGAAGGTCGTCGATGACGACGGGCACACGCTCGTGCGCGGGCAGCGCATGGCGGTGTGCAAGAAGACATTCGACCTGATGACGAGCGAGCACGGGGCCTACGCGGGGCAGGTCGTGGGCATCGAGCCCCGCGAGGCGATCGCCGCGAATGACGCCAAGCCCTTCGCGTGCCACACGCAGACGCTCCGCGACCAGCGCCAGACCAAGGGCATGGACTACCGCGAGACGCGCGAGGCAGAAGGGGGCTCGTGCTGCACGAACGAAGGCGGGGAGTCGTGCTGCTGAATCCGTCTCGCCTCTGATCAGAACTTCGCCCTGCGCGTGGCGCGGGACTTGGGAGCTCTTATGGCTGTTGCCCTCATCATCGCGGTACTCTGGCTGGCGTACAGCAACGGCGCCAACGACAACTTCAAGGGCGTTGCCACGCTGTACGGCAGTGGTGCCGCCACATTCGGTCGCGCTCGCCTATGGGCAACGATCACGACGTTGGCCGGAAGCCTGGTCTCGGTGGTGCTCGCCGCATCGCTGGCGAAGCAGTTCAGCGGCAACGGGCTTGTGCCGGCCGAGATCGCGAGCAGCCCGGCACTGCTCGTGTCTGTCGGCGCGGCGGGCGCGGCGACCGTTCTGCTCGCCACCTTTCTCGGCATGCCCACCTCGACTACGCACGCCCTTACGGGCGCGCTCACGGGCATCGCACTCGTGGCGAGCGGTGGAGACGTGGCGGCGGTGCCTTTCGGGAAACTGTGGGCGAGCTTCTTCCTGCCGCTGCTGGTCAGCCCGGTGCTCGCCGTGGTGATCGCGGCCGGATCGTACCTGGTACTGCGCAGGCTCAGGATCGCGATGGGCGTCACCCGGCAGACCTGCGTCTGCGTCGGGCCGGAGCGAACGCCCGTGCCCGTGCTCGCGCCGGCGGCGCTGTCGATTGAAGGGCACGCCCTCCCTGGCTCGCCTGGTGCGCACGGGGCGACGGCGGGGCGTTTGAGCGTGACCGTGGGTGAGACCCAGGAGTGCGTGGAGCGCTACGCGGGTCGGGTGGTCGGCGTCGATGCCCAGACGGCGGTTGACACGGTTCACTATGCCAGCGCGGGCGCGGTCTGCTTTGCCCGCGCTGTCAACGACACTCCGAAGATTGCGGCGCTGCTGATGGTTGGCGGAGCGATCGCCGGCTGGAAGCTGGGGATCGTCGCTGCGGCGATGGCCGTCGGCGGCATCATTCAGGCTCGCAAGGTCGCGGAAACCATGAGCAAAGGCATCACCGCGCTCAACCCCGGCCAGGGCCTGACGGGGAATCTCGTTACGTCCCTCCTGGTCATCGGCGCTTCTCGGATCGGCGTGCCCGTCTCCACCACCCACGTCTCGGTCGGCTCGATCTTCGGCATCGGCGTCGCGGGGGGGAAGCCCCAGTGGGCCACGGTCGCCAAGATCGGAACGGCATGGCTGACCACGCTACCCCTGGGCGGCGTGCTCGGCGCGGGACTCTACTACCTTTTCACCCACGCTCTCACCCCAGCCGTCGGCCAGTGAAGACGCATGGAGCTCTCCTCGATGTCCGTCCCCGACTCTGACAACTTCGCCACGCCTCTCGGGTTGCACACCGATCGGTGCTGTTCAACGCCCGAGTCGCGCGACGCTCGCGGGCCCGTCGCCCTGACGCTCAACGGCACGCGGCAGGTGGCGTGGGAACCCAACGCGTTCGACCGAGCCGTTGAGACCGCGACGGGACGCGAACTTCGGGCGGCCGGGGGCAAAAGCATCCCGACGTTTCAGGTCAACATCGGCCTCAAATGCAACCTCGCGTGCCACCACTGCCACGTCGAGAGCGGCCCCAAGCGGGCGGAGCAGATGACCTGGGAGACCATGCAGCTGGTCTTGGAGGCGGCTCGGCTCGCCGAAGCCCAGACCATCGACATCACCGGCGGCGCACCGGAGATGAACCCCAACTTCCGGCGATTCGTCGCCGCCGCCAAAGCGCATGGTCACGAGGTCATCGTCCGGACCAACCTTACGATCGCACTCGAAGCGGGCTACGAGGACTTGCCCGAGTTCTTCGCCGCAAACAGGGTGCACCTCATCGCGTCGCTCCCGTGCTACCTCGAGGTCAACGTCGACAAGCAGCGCGGCAAGCACGTGTACGCCGAGAGCGTCGAGGTGATCAAGCGGCTCAACGCGGTCGGCTACGGCATCAGGCACGATCTGCCGCTGGACCTCGTGTACAACCCGGGCGGCCCATCACTGCCGCCACCGCAGGCGGCGCTCGAGGACGACTACAGCCGCGAACTGCGGAGGCAGTTCGGGCTCAGCTTCACGCGGCTCTACACCATCACCAACATGCCCATCGGCCGCTTCCAGCACGACTTGGAGCGGGCTGGCAAGGGCGTCGCCTACAAGCAGAGACTCGTGGACGCTTTCAATCCAGCGACGATAGAACCGCTCATGTGCCGTCACCAAGTCCACGTCAGCCACGATGGCACACTCAGCGATTGCGACTTCAACTACGCCCTGAAGCTCCCGGTCAACCTCGACGACCCGGCCTCACCTCGTCATGTCCGCGACCTGCTCAAACCTGGATCGATCGAATCTCTCAGCCGCCGCTCGATCGCCACCGGCGAGCACTGCTTCGCCTGCACTGCCGGGTGCGGCTCATCGTGCGGAGGAGCCCTGGCATGAAGTTCTCGGACAGATCACAAACAAGAATTTCTCGTCCACATCTGGACCGATCGTTCCAGACCGGCTATGCTTCTGTCGATCATCGTCACCGGAAGCACCCACCTATGCCCTGGAAGAAGAACTTTGATGTCGATGTTGCCCGGGACAAGGCCAAGGCCCTGTTCTGGTCCAAGGGGTACGAGGCGACCTCGATGGAGGACCTGCTCGGCTGCATGGACATCAATCGGGGAAGCTTCTACGCCACGTTTGGTAGCAAGCAGGCGCTCTACCTCGACGTCCTGCAGCGATATGACCAGCATTACCGATGCGGCGTGCTCGACCAACTCAAGGCCGAGTTCACCCCTCGCGAAGCGATTCTGACGCTCTTCGAAGCGGTCCGAAAGGAAGCCGCCGGCGCGAAGGGCACCCGGGGCTGCTTTCTCGCCAACGCGACGATGGAACTCGCCGCCTCTGACAAGTCCGTTGCCAAGATTGTCCGCGACGCCTTCGGCCAAACCGAGGCGTTCTTCAAGGCCATGATCGAGCATGGCCAGGCCGACGGAACGATCCGGGCCAGCGCAGATCCGGAGGTCGTCGCCCGGTCTCTTCTCGGCCTGCTGCTCGGCATGCGAGTGCTGGCCCGCGGTGGGTCACCCACGCCCGTGCTTGAATCGATCGTTCAGCAAGTGAAGGAGTTGCTCTAGAAGTCACGCCGCGAGCGTCGCGGCATCACAGTGTCAAGATTTGGAACGAGTGTTCCAAACCGTTTTGAGTTTCGGTTTTCAGGAGAATCGTCATGAAGTCTGCTCTCATCAACGTCCCCGTCCAAAGCGTCGAGTCCGCCCCCGCCGCGTCGCGCGATCTGCTCAAGGCCGCCGGGAGCAAGTTCGGGTTCGTTCCCAACTTGCTTGGCATGTTCGCCAACGCCCCGGCCTTGCTCGAGGGATACCTCACACTCGCCGGGATCTTTGACAAGACCTCGCTCTCCCCGACGGAGCGCCAGGTCGTCCTGCTCGCTGCCAGCTTCGAGAACGGCTGTGAATACTGCATGGCGGCCCACAGCGCCATCGCGGGCATGCAGAAGGTCGACCAGGGCGTCATCGGCGCCCTGCGTGACGGCAACCCGATCGCCGACGCGAAGATGGAGGCCCTTCGTTCGTTCGCCGCCGAGGCTGTCCGCACCCGCGGCTGGCCGTCGACCGAGGCCGTGGCTCGGTTCACCGGCGCGGGCTACGCCCCGGCCCAGGCGCTCGAGGTCGTCCTCGGCATTGGCGTGAAGACGCTCTCCAACTACGCCAATCACCTCGCGGCGACGCCGCTCGACAGCGCGTTTGCACCCGTGAAGTGGTCCAAGCCCGGCTGCGGGTGCGGCACGAGCGCCTGCGGCACGCGCTAACCGGTCCCCCTCGTCCCTCCCTCCTCCTGGCGGATCGGGTGGCCCGCGCGGGCTCAGGCCATGACGCCTAGCACCCCGCGCGGGCGCCCTTCCGCTCAAGAGGTCCTCATCGTCCCATCGCATTCACAAAGGAGTTCGATCATGCCACTGGTTCAAGTCAAAGGTGTGTCCGGGTATCTGTCCAAGGAACAAAAGGCTGAGTTGATCAAGCGTCTGACCGACGCGGTCGTGTCGGTCGAGGGCGAGGGCCTCCGCCCCGTCACGTGGGTCATTATCGAGGACGTGCCCGAAGGTCAGTGGGGCGTCGGTGGAACACTGGCCTCTGCTCAGATGCTCCGCGACATGGCCGGCACGTAGCACTGCGCCACTGGCTCCGCCGCCTGCGCTCGCGCCTGATCATCGCGGGCGTTGCCACACGCCCAGTTCCTTATCACCAGCACGAAGCGGACCGGGTCGCCCGCGCGGCCGCGGCAGGTGGTCACTCACGTCTTGACGCATGTCAACCTCCACCTCCTCGCACGCAACGCCGCGCGGGCACCCACCGCTCGTGTCACGCTCGTCCGATCCATTCGCTTCCCGTTGCACACCACCCCGTCCCCCACCCTATCCCTTTCAAGGAGTTTCACATGTCATCTCGTGTTCTGTCTGGTTTGATCGCTCGTCGCACCGCTCTCGCCATCATCGCACTCGTCGGCACCGCTGCGGGCGCGGTGATGATCGGCGCCGGCGGCCCCCCCGGCTCTTCAAGCGCACCGTCTGGCTCCGCGGCCCCTGCGGCTCAGAGCGCCGCGGCCCCGGTCACCGTCCACCACCGCACCGTGAAGGTGGACGGCCTGGACATCTTCTACCGCGAGGCCGGACCCAAGGATGCGCCCGTCATCCTGCTCCTGCACGGCTTCCCGACCTCGTCGCACATGTTCCGCAACCTCATCCCCGCCCTGGCGGACAAGTATCGCGTTATCGCGCCCGACTACCCCGGCTTCGGCCAGAGCTCGATGCCGAGCGTCAGCGAGTTCGAGTACTCCTTCGACAACCTCGCGAAGGTGGTCGACAAGTTCACCGCCGCCGTGGGCGTGAAGGACTTCACGATGTACGTGCAGGACTACGGCGCGCCCATCGGCTTCCGCATCGCCAGCAGCCAGCCCAGCCGCGTCCGCGGCATCATCGTCCAGAACGGCAACGCCTACGAGGAGGGACTGCGCGACTTCTGGGTCCCCTTCAAGGCGTACTGGAAGGACCCGTCGGAGGCGAACAAGGCGAAGCTCACGCCGTTCTTCGAGCTGCCCGCGACCAAGTGGCAGTGGACCCACGGCGTGCGGGACGAGTCCACCGTCAGCCCCGACACGTGGACGCTCGACCAGGCCGGCATGGACCGCCCGGGCAACAAGGACATCCAGCTGCAACTGTTCATGTCCTACGGCACCAACCCGCCGTTGTACCCCAAGTGGCAGGAGTACTTCCGCACGCACCAGCCGCCGACGCTGATCGTCTGGGGGAAGAACGACATCATCTTCCCGGCCGATGGCGCTGCGCCGTACAAGCGTGACCTGAAGAATCTCGACTACAACATCCTCGACACGGGCCACTTCGCGCTCGAGGAGATGGGCGAAGAGATCGCCGAGAAGATCCGCGCGTTCATGCGGGAGCGGGTCAAGAAGTAAGAAACGCCGGCATCACACAATCACGCCGCGGACGGTGAGAACGGTCCGCGGCGCTTCGTCTCGGCCTTGGCAATGTTCCTCACTTGTGCAAGCACCGCAGTGGAGCGACTTCGTGGACAGCAACACACACACCAGCGTCCAACCCGTCCTGTTGCCGCCGTTCACCCTTGACAGCGCGCTCAAGAAAGTGCGCGCCGCCGAGAACGCCTGGAACAGCCGCGATCCCGAGCGCGTGTCGCTGGCCTACTCGCTCGACAGCGAGTGGCGCAATCGTGAGCAGCACGTTCGCGGTCGCGAGCAAATCAAGACGTTCCTGCATCGCAAGTGGGTGAGGGAGCTCGACTATCGGCTCATCAAGGAGCTGTGGGCCTTCTCCGACAACAGGATCGCCGTTCGATTCCAGTATGAGTGGCACGATGAAGCGGGGCAGTGGTTCCGCAGCTACGGCAACGAGCTCTGGGAGTTTGACGCGGCTGGCCTCATGCGTCGGCGTGAGGCCAGCATCAACGACGTTCCGATCGAGGAGGTACAGCGGCGGTTCCGGTGGGACGCGCCGGGACCTCGCCCGATGGATCATGGTGGCTTGAATGGTGTGATGTGAACTCACCACCTCGGGGCTGATCGGTCACAACCGAATGTCTCCGAGACCCGTTGTCGTGTAACCGAGCACCTCATCTGGTGCGAAGCGCGAAGGAGTTAGGTCCGTGAATCAGATGTTCTCGAATCGTTCCCTCTTGGTCGTCGGCGGCACAAGCGGAATCGGTCTCGCTGTTGCTCGGTCCGTTCAGGGCTCGGGCGGCACAGTGACGGTGATCGGGTCCAGGCCCGAGAAGACTGCGCGAGCTGCTGCGGAACTCGGGGTCAATGTTCGAGCCCTGGCGATCGACATTACTGCCGAAGCGGAACTTCTCCGGCTGCGAGACCTAATCGCATCGGAGCCTCGCCCGTTCGATCTTCTGGTCAACGCAGCTGGCATATTCAACCCCAAGCCGTTCCTCGAGCACACCCCGGAGGACTATGACCGCTACTCCGCCTTGACCCGTGCACAGTTCTTCGTGACGCAGGCCTTTGCCCAGCGGCTGATCGCAGGTCGCCGAGGCGGCGCGGTGGTCAACATCGGGTCGATGTGGGCAAGGCAAGCGATCGAAGCCACGCCCTCGTCCGCGTACTCGGTAGCCAAGGCAGGCTTACATGCGTTGACCCAACACGCCGCGATGGAGCTGGCCAAGCATCGGATTCGGGTCAATGCGGTCTCACCAGCGGTTGTTGAGACGCCGGTGTACGAGGCGTTCATCCCGGCCGATCAGGTTCATGAGGCGCTGCAGGGATTCAACTCGTTCCACCCGATCGGCCGGATCGGCACCCCGGAGGACGTTGCTCGCGTGGTCGCGTTCCTACTGTCGGATCAATCGGCATGGGTCACGGGTGCGATCTGGGACGTTGACGGCGGCGTCATGGCCGGACGCAACGGCAGGTAATCCGAGCCGGACGTTGCGGACGAGGGAAAACGGCGACGATCAATCGCCCGTCGCTCGTGGACCGGCGGGAGAGCAGCGGAACATCGTCCATGTCACACCAACTTCGACTCATTCGGAAGGCTCGCGTGCTTTTCCTCTGCACGGGGAACTCGTGTCGAAGCCAGATGGCCGAGGGGTGGGCCCGATTCCTGCTCTCTGACCGCATCGAGGCGTTCTCGGCGGGGACGCACCCCAAGGGTGTTGATCCGCTGGCCGTCCGGGCGATGGCCGAGGCGGGCGTGGACATCTCCGGCCACGTTTCCAAGCCCCTGTCGCCATCGTGGTTCGAGGACGGTCCCGAGCGGTTGGACCTTGTGGTCACCGTGTGCGACAGCGCGGCGGCGGCCTGCCCCGTGCCCCCGCCCGGTGTGCGCACCCTCCACGCGCCGTTCGACGACCCGCCGGCCCTCTCGGCGGGGTGCGAGGACGAGCGGGACCGCCTCGCTCACTACACGCGCGTCCGTGACGAGATCCGTCGCTTCATCGAGCGGTTGCCGGTACTCCTGGACCGTCCGGGAACGCCACCAAGGGCAGGGTGACTCGGGGGCGTCGTGGCTCATGCCAGGGGAATATGGCGGCCCGGTTAGCCATTCCCTCCTGAGCCATGAGCCATTCCGCCGCCGATGCGACAACGCTGACCGCTGATCCCTCGCACGCTCGTGCCGCGACCACCGGCGCAGGGGGTGCACGAAAGGTCGTGCGCCTCGTCTGCTTCGTCATCATCGCCGCGAGCGTGCTGGTCATCCTGCGTGCCCTGCCGACGGCCCAACTGCTGGACCTCATGCAGAAGAAGGTGGCGGTGCTCGGCCCGTGGGGACCGGTCGTGTTCGGCGCTGCGTACTTTGTCGCCGCGATCCTTTTCGTGCCCGGCTCGGCGCTCACCTTGGCGGCGGGCGCGATCTTTGGGCTGGGGGTCGGCACCGCGACGGTTTCCGTGTCGTCCACCGCCGCGGCGGGCGCTTCGTTCCTGATCGCTCGCTACCTCGCCCGCGAGCGGGTCCGCCGCACGGCCGAGACCAACCGCACCTTCGGCGCGATCGACAAGGCCATCGCGCAGGGCGGGTGGAAGATCATCGCGCTGCTGAGGCTGTCGCCCGCGGTGCCGTTCTCGTTGGGCAACTACCTGTACGGGCTGACACCCGTGCGATTCTGGCCGTACCTGCTCGCGTCGTGGATCGCCATGCTGCCCGGCACATTCCTGTACGTGTACCTGGGCCTGGTCGGCAAGACCGCGGCTGCTGGTGCGGGTGGAGGGGGGGGAGCGAGCGGGAAGAACCCGTGGCAGTACGTGCTGCTCGGCGCAGGACTCCTCGCGACGATCGTGGTGAGCGTGTACGTGACGCGGCTGGCTCGCAAGGCCCTGCGCGAGACGGCCCTGAAGGAGGACGGCGTGGCGAGCGACTCGGACAAAACGACATCTCACACGGCCCCAAATCACCCCCGCAGTGCCAAGCCCGTAGGCAAGTTGATTGCAGCCGCGAGCGTGCTCGCCGTGCTCGCGGCGTGCGCTCAGATGAACAAGGGAAGGCTGGGGAGCATGTTCGGCCCGCCCAAGGCCACGCTCCATGAGGCGTATGCGAGCACACCGACCGGCGCTGTGTTCGACCACTCGGCCTTCGACGCCGTGCTGAAGGCGCACATGAGCGCGACGGGTGGGTTCGTTGACTACGAGGCGCTCAAGAAAGATGCGGCAGGCCTCGACGCCTACATCGCCGCGATCGCCAAGGCAGACGTGGACACGCTGGGCCGCGACGAACGACTCGCGTTCCTCATCAACGCCTACAACGCCTTCACCCTTCGGCTGATCCTCGACCACTACCCCGTCGACTCGATCAAGGACATACCTTCCGACGAGCGTTGGGACGCCAAGCGGTGGACGATCGCGGGTGGCATCTACAGCCTCAACCAGATCGAGCACGAGCTCATCCGTCCCAAGTTCGCCGAGCCGAGGGTTCACTTCGCGCTGGTCTGTGCCGCGATCGGGTGCCCGCCGCTGCGGAACGAGGCGTACACGGGGTCTCGTTTGGAAGAGCAGCTCGCCGATCAAGCCAAGTACGTGCATACTCACGCACGCTGGTTTCGACTTGACGAATCCAAGGGTGAGCTCGCGCTGACGGCGCTGTACGACTGGTACGGCGGCGACTTCACGCAGAGGGCGTCCTCCGTGGCCGCGTATGCCGCACAGTTCTCGCCGGATCTCGTCCGCCTCATCAACGCGGGCAAGGAGCCGCGGGTGACGTTCCTCGACTACAGCTGGAAGCTCAACAGCGTGGCCAATCGCGGCCTCGCGGTCGGCGAGTAGGACTCCGCACGCATGACCCACTCATCAAGCAACTCCGTCCTGCCGCATACTCACCAAACGAGATCGCGCACGCCGCCTCAGAAAGCCGACGCACCAATGCAGACCTCTTTCGACACGCAGATCTTGTATGATCTGCAGCCGCTTGACGAGCACAACACGCGGCTGCTCGAGGCGACCCATCCGCCTGGATGGACCAACCCAATCCCATCCGGTCGCTACAACATGGTCGTCATCGGCGGCGGCACCGCCGGGCTCGTCACCGCGGCCGGAGCGGCTGGGTTGGGTGCGAGGGTCGCACTCATCGAGCGGCGGCTGCTCGGGGGCGACTGCCTGAACTTCGGATGCGTGCCAAGCAAGGCGCTCATTCGGTCCGCCCGGGCTGTGGGCGACCTGATGGAAGCGCACCGGCTTGGCGTCAGCGTCGGTACCGGCTTCGGCGTGGACTTTCCGCAGATCATGGAGCGGATGCGCCGGCTGCGGGCCGACATCGCCCCGCACGACTCCGCCGAGCGGTTCCGCTCACTGGGCATCGACGTGTTTCTCGGCAAGGCCCGGTTCACCGGGCCCGACACCATCGAGGTCGGCGGGCAGACGTTGCGCTTCGCACGAGCCTGTCTTGCCACGGGGGCTAGGCCCGCGACACCCCCGATCTCCGGTCTTGAAGACGCTGGCTTCCTGAACAACGAGAACGTCTTTACGCTCAGCCAACTCCCGCGCCGCCTTGCCGTGCTCGGTTCCGGACCCATCGGGTGCGAGCTCGCGCAGTGCTTTGCCCGATTCGGGGCCGAAGTGACGGTGATCGACATGGCATCGCAGATCCTGCCGCGCGAGGATCGCGACGCGGCGGAGTTTGTGAATCGGGCGCTCCAGCGGGATGGCATCGCATTCAAACTGAACGCGAGCGCCACGAGGGTGGAGCGGTCCGAAACCGGCAAAGTGCTGGTCCTTAAGGTCGGCTCCGCGGAGGAGCGGTTAGAGGTTGACGAGATCCTGGTAGGCGTGGGCCGCGTGCCGAACGTCGAAGGAATGGGACTGGAAGCGGCGGGCGTGAAGTTCGATACCCGCAAGGGTATTGAAGTCAACGACGGGCTGCGCACGTCAAACCCGCGCATCTACGCCGCCGGCGACGTGTGCAGTATGTACAAGTTCACGCACGCCGCTGACGCGATGGCTCGGATCGTCATCCAGAACGCACTCTTCTTCGGTCGCGCCAAGGCGAGTCGTCTCGTGATGCCTTGGTGCACCTACACCGATCCCGAGATCGCGCACGTGGGGCTGTACGAGAAGGACGCCCGCGAGCGAGGCATCGAGACGGATGTCATCAGCGTCGAACTCGGCAAGGTCGACCGCGCCATCCTGGATGGCGAGTCCGGCCTGCTGAAGGTTGTGCTGCGGAAGGGGACCGACCAGATCCTCGGGGCCACCCTCGTCTCGCGGCACGCCGGAGAGACCATCTCCGAACTCACCACCGCAATCACTCACGGCATAGGCCTCCGCAAGCTCGCCAGCGTGATCCATCCATACCCCACGCAAGCGGAGGTGATCAAGCGTGCGGCCGACGCCTACAACCGCACGCGCCTGACTCCCGGCGTCAAGAAGCTTTTTGAGCGAGTGCTTGCTTGGAGGCGATGATCGATCCGGGTGTCCACGCTCCGCAGGTACCGCGGTCCGCGCTTCCAGTCTGGATCGCGGGTGGGTCGATTGTTGCCTACGCCGCTCTGTTGTCTGCGCTGTCCTTTGGGCTGCGGGCGGAGGCCCTGTCGCGCGAGCATGCTCTCGCCTGGCTCGCCGGCGGGGGCGTGGTCGCGGGCGCGCTGTATCTGATCGGCATGTATCAATCGGGCCGTCTGCGAGTCGCTCCACGTTGGATGGTCGCGGTTGCAATCGCGGCTCGGCTCGTGGTCTCAACCGCGCCCCCGATGCTGGAGTCGGACTATCAGCGCTACCTCTGGGACGGGGCCCTGACCGCCCACGGCATCAACCCGTACCGGCACGCGCCGGACGATGTTGCCTCCGGGATGGTGCAGGGGCCAGAACGTGATCAAGTCACCGACCTTGCCGCCAAGGCGCACGCGGTGCTCACGAGTGTGAACCATCCTCACCTCACAACCATCTATCCGCCAGTCGCCCAGGCCGCGTTTGCCGGGGCCTACGCATTGGCTCCCCTCAAACCTTTCGGCCTGCGGATCGTGTTCGCCCTTGCCGACGTGGCGACGATACTTCTGTTGGCACGCCTGCTCAAGGCGCTCTCGCTCGCACCGATCCAACTCGCCTGGTACGCATGGAACCCGCTGCTGCTCCGGGAGGTGTATTCCTCGCTGCACATGGACGTGCTCCTGCTCCCGCTCATCTCAGCTTCACTCCTTTCCGCGGTTCGCGCGCGAGGCACAACCGCCTCCGCCTGGCTCATCGTCGCCTCGGCCGTCAAGGTCTGGCCCATCGCGCTCCTGCCCATCATGCTGCGGCCGCTGCTCGGGCGGTGGCGCCGACTTGGGCTTGCAATCCTGGTCTGTGGGCTTCTTGGCACCGCATTGTGGATGCCGGTGCTGCTGGTGCCCCACGGCCAGAACAGTGGGTTCCTCGCCTACGGAAAGGGCTGGCAAAACAATGACGGGTTCTTCCGGGCGGGCATCTGGCTCACCGAGCGAGTGCTGACGGCATTCCGACTTGAACCCTGGCACTCCCACGCGATCATGCGCGTCGTTGCGGCCGCGCTCGTTGCAAGCGTGGTCCTCTGGCAGTCCCGAACTCCTGCTCGGGGCGGCTTGGACCTCGTGAACCGCTGCCTGTGGATCGTGGGCACGATCTTCGTGCTGAGTCCGACGCAGTTCCCCTGGTACTGGCTGTGGTGCCTGCCGTTCCTGACGCTCCGGCCGTTCCCGCCATTGCTCCTGTATGTCGGGCTCTTGCCGCTGTATTACATCCAGGATCAACTGATCTATCCGCTCTCGCACTGGCTACAGCACGCGCCGGTCTGGTTGCTTCTGGGCGTGGCGGGCGCGCGTTGGCTGGTGTGGACTCGTCGAACAAGTAGAGAACCGGAGGTCTGCCGTGCGTAATGGGTCTGTCATTGCGGTCGTGATCCCCGCACTGAACGAGGAAGGCGCAGTCCCCGGCGTCATCGCACGAGTCCCCGAGTGGATCGATCGCGTGTACGTGGTGGACAACGGCTCGACAGACAGAACCGCAGCCGCAGCCGCTGCGGCAGGGGCCACGGTTGTCTCGGAGCCTGCCCGTGGCTACGGGCGGGCATGCCAGGCAGGGATCGTCGCCGCTGCCAGCGACGTCGGCGGAGCGCCAGACGTTGTCGTGTTCCTTGACGCCGATGGCAGTGACTTTCCCGAGCAGATGGACCGCGTGGTCGATCCCCTGGTGGACGGCCGTGCGGACCTGGTGATCGGCTCACGAACGCGGGGGGCTCTCGCCAACGGCGCGATGACCGCGCCGCAGCGATTCGGCAACATCCTCGCCCCGGCCTTGATCCGGCTGCTCTGGGGAGAGCGGTACACCGACCTGGGACCATTCCGTGCCATCCGGATGTCCTCCTTGCGATCACTCGGAATGGATGACAACACCTACGGATGGACGGTCCAGATGCAGATCCGTGCGTCGCGTTGCGGGCTGAGAGTGCTCGAAGTCCCGGTGGACTATGGCAGGCGACGTGCTGGAAAGTCCAAAATCTCCGGGACTGTTCAGGGCGTGCTGCGGGCTGGCACAAAGATCCTGGCCTGTGTGGCGCAGGAGTATCTCCGACCCACTCCGATCGCAAGCAGAACGTCCGAGTCACTGGGCATCTTCGCCAAGTACCCCGAGCCTGGTCGGGCGAAAACCCGCCTGATCCCGGCGCTCGGTCCAGAGGGGGCCGCAGCACTGCACGACCAGCTGGTTCGGCACACACTCAGCAGCGTTCGCATGCTGACTCGCGACCGCGAAGTCGATGCAGCGATCTGGACGGCCGGATGCGACCCAACTCGCTTCGCTGAGCACTTCAAGTCGACTTTTCCCTGCGTCGCTCAGCCTGACGGCGATCTCGGTACCAGAATGCTTGCAGCGATGAGGTCGATGCTTCGCACCGCGCCCGCCGCCGTGCTTATCGGCACCGACTGCCCGGACCTCTCGCCCGGCATACTCGCGGCGGCGTTTGACGCCCTTCGGACCGCCGACGTCGTCCTCGGACCTGCGAACGACGGAGGGTACTACCTCATCGGGCTTCGCCGTCCGATCCCGGCTCTGTTTGAGGGTATCGAGTGGAGCACGCCCACCGTCCTCTCTCGAACGCTCGAGCGGGCAGCCGCGCTAGGCGCCACTGTGCGGCTTCTGCCAACGCTCAGCGACGTGGACGAGCCTCAAGACTTAGCCGTCTGGGAGCGAGTCTCTGCAGACCTTTCGGTGAGTGGGGAACCGCCCGAGGTGTCCATCGTTGTGCCGACCCTGAACGAGGCCTCCCGCATCGGCGCCCTGATCAATGCGCTGCGAGTGCCAGGTACCGAGGTCATTGTGGCCGACGGGGGCAGCACCGACGAGACCCGCGAGATCGCGGCGGCCCACGGCGCGCGGGTGACACTGGCACCGCGCGGACGGGGACCGCAGATGAACGCCGGTGCCGCGATCGCTCGCGGCTTATGCCTGCTCTTCCTGCACGCCGACACCACACTTCCCAAGGACTTCCCGCGCATCGTTATTGAGACGCTGCACGATCCTGCCGTGTCTCTCGGTGCGTTCAGGTTCCAGCTTGACCGCAAGGGCGCACTCCTCCGCGCGGTTGAACTCGCCGTGAGATTTCGCTGTGCGGTCTTCCGGATGCCCTACGGGGATCAGGCGTTCTTCATGCGGCGCCGTACGTTCACGCAGGTTGGTGGCTTCGCATCGATTCCGCTGATGGAGGACATCGAACTCGTGCGGCGTGCCCGCAAGGCTGGTCGAGTGCGCATGGTTGACGCCGTGGCAACGACCTCCGCGAGGCGGTGGGACGCTGCAGGCGTCCTTCGAATGACGGCAATCAACCAGGCATGCGTTCTCGCCTATTCGCTTGGAGCCTCTCCGGCACGGCTCTCCGCGTGGCGCAACCGCCTGTCGGGCAAGCCCGATCCGCGTCAGAGCGTGCCCGATGGTTCCTTGGCGCCGAATGCCGCCCGTGCCATCTGCATGGCGGGTTCCGACCGCGACGTCAGGAAGTAGATGAACCCGTCCCGACGCCAGACGAAGATCTCCGAGGCGTGGGACACCATCGCGCTTTGGTCAGTCAGCCGGTAGGTCTTGCCGCTCTCCAGATTGAGCTCGCCGGTGTCCTGCTGGATGTGAATACTGACCAGAGACCCACGGCTGCCCGTGCCGCTCCGGTCACCGGTGCATTCCAGCACCAAGCGGACCGACTTGCCGCGACCGGGCACCGCGCAAGGGCCTGCACCGAGCAGCCTGAAGTCGGGCGAGTCAATGTGGCCGATGTCCGGAGCGGTCCCGAGCACCAGGGCAAACTCCGCCGGCACCTCGGCCATCTTGGTTGTCTTGAATCGACTTCCGATCATGTCGGCGTGCACTTCGCACTCCTCGTGCTGAGTGCCGATAAAGGACACGAGCGACGTGCGGAACTGCTGGGCAATCTGAACATCGGCGGGGCGCATGCCCCCTTGGTCATGCAGAACCACAAACGCGCCGCCCGCCACGATCGCCACTGAAGCGGCGAGCGCTAACCAACGCATCGGCCGGGAGAACCGATTTCGGGTCCGCGCCGCCCCGGACGAGAATGGAATACTCGACCGATCCTCGCCGCTCGCGGCGCTCATGGCGAGGATGCGTTCGCGGAGCCTGGCAGGGGCCGCGTCCGCAGTGGCAGCATCCGCGACCAACTTCCGAAGCTGTCGTTCGACGTCGATCACCCGCTGGTCTTCGGGGTGCGAGGCAAGGTGTCGATCAAGCTCGATCCTCTGCGCCGGGCTCAACTCGTTGTCCGCGGCGGCACGCAGCAGCTCGGTGCGAGTGGACACTCCAGGCGCGTTCGCGGCATCACTTCGAGAGACGTGGTTGTTCAGGTGCTCTGACATATTCAATCTCGCGCCTCGGCAGTATGGGAGGGTGCTCCTAGTTCGATGACGCCCGCTCGCGCGAGTTGCTGGGCCAGCTTGGCGTCATTCCTCAGAAATCGGGCAGCCTGCGAACGAGCACGGTGAAGCCTGCTCATCACCGTGCCAATGGGTACGGAAAGAGCCTCGGAGATCTCACGGTACTTCAGGCCCTCTACCCCCCAGAACCACAGCACCTCCCGAAGCTCAACGCTCATCGAGTCCAGCGCCTCGTGCATCCGCGAGCCCGCGAGGGCGAGATCGATCTCCCGGGCTTCGGACGCATCGAGAGCCTCCGCCGACCCTTCGATGCCCATCGCCTGTTGGGCTACCTTCGTCAAAGCTCGCTCGCCAGCCTTCTCGTGCTCAAGGCGGCCGTAGAAGCTGGTTCGTGCAATGGTCATGAGCCAAGCCCGCATACCCGCCCCCCGACTCGTGAAACCCGCCACCGATTCTGGCCTGAATGCTCGCGCATAGACATCCTGGACGAGTTCTTCGGCGGACTCCGCGTCCTTGGTCAGGAAGCGGGCAAACCGGTAAACCGCGTCGAGCTCAGCAACGGCCAGCTTCTCGAACTCGTCACGCTGCATGCATTGTCCACCTGGGTAATGGTCTCCGGCCGTCAATTATTCCGTCAGCCTGCACAAGCCTCGATTGGATTGCGTTAGGAATACTACGGCTCGATATCTACCTTGCCCCCGTGGCGTCTCAAGGGCGGCTCGCTCCGGTGGGTGCAAAACCATGCGACTTTGAGACTCAGCCGCGCCCACCACGCGATTCTGGCCCGCCCGACACCCCGATCCGGTATCAAACGGGCGTCGGCGTGAGACTCCTCGGCCTGGCCGTAGCCGGGCCGGCGAGGTTTCAGAACGCGGGCGTCGCCCATATTGTCCCGGCGGGACCGCGCGGAGGTCACCCCGCGACGCCAATGGACGGGTCTGGAGTATTTGTACCCCGCTGGTAGCGCCGAAAACGCGGTTTCGACCCGTCCCCGTTAACAACCCGTGCCGATCGCACACCCATCGGGTCACGCCGAGAGTGGTCCGCCAATCTTCCGAAACGGTCCTGTACAGGGAGTTTTCGCCCTTCGGCCAAGCCGGAGGGCGTTTTTCTTGGCGGAGATCGTTGCGTGATTGCCTCGGAATTGAGGCTGGGGGCCGCGAAAGCGGGTGCGCGGGCGCTCTCGGTTTGAGCGAGTTGCAGAAGCGCGCGATCGCAACGGCGTTTTCGGGAGCAGCAGGGGGCTTCCGCCTCTCACACTCTCTGATTGAACGGGCCGTTCAGGTTGACTGAGCAGAGAGGTTGGGTTTGCGCCCTTTGGCGGACAGAAGCGCCGCGCGGTCAAGCCACACCGGGGTTACCGGGGGGTGCGGCAGAGAATCTGCTGAATTAACGGTTTTTCTTCGGGGGGGTTCGCGGACAGGCTCACGGATCCTGTAATAAGGAGGAAGTCCACACCGGAGCCTGGCCGGGCGCTACCCCCCCGGAGTCCACTCGCGCATGAACGCATAGAACCATACCGACGTTCAATCCGAGCCACGCCTCAGCCCGATCGCGGTCCCCCGCGACCGGCGTGTGGTTGCCAACCCTCAACATTCAATTGAAGGCGAATCTCGCGGCTCTTCGCACGCGGGATCGGCCGAAGTGCTGATCGCGCTCCTCGCGAAAGCGGTGGAGCGTCTGCACAAGCGCGCGTTCCACCGTGCTCGTCAGGCGGTGGGTCGTGGCGACCGGAGTGTGCCAGGGGGCTGCGCTGGCCTTGCCATCTCTTGAGCCTGTCCGCTCAATTGCGCCCGTTCCGTTCGGAACGGCTGCTTGGAGGTATTGCGTGAACCGATTCGATGTGTATTCCGAAGCAAGGGCGCTGGCCCTGCTTCCCATGCGACAACTGCGTGCCCGCTACGCCGAAGTCTGGGGCGACTCGACACGCTCGGGGAACAGGGTCCACCTCATCCGCCGAATCTTGTGGCGGATGCAGGAGCGTGCGCTCGGTGGCCTGGGCGAGATCGCGAGGCGACGGGCGGAAGAGCTTGGCCGCGAGATCAACGTCCGGGTTCGGCCGCCGCGCGCATCGGAGGTCAGAGAGGCCGCGTGCCATGTTGTCCGGGAGAAGATCGATCTGGCTCGCCAGCCAGCCATCGACCGATTGCCCGCCGGGGAAATCGTTCGGGAGTACAAGGGCCGGCGGCTGGTGGTCCAGCCCGTGGCCGGAGGCTTCCGGTTCGAAGGCCGTGACTTCCGCTCGCTGTCCGCGGTGGCGAAGCACGTGACGGGGAGCCACTGGAATGGCCCGCTGTTCTTCGGGCTGGGCAAAGGGAACGGAGGGGGAGCATGAGCCAGAAACTTGCCACGAAGCGCCGGTGCGCGATCTACACCCGGAAGTCCTCTGATGAAGGGCTGGAGCAGTCGTTCAACTCACTGGACGCGCAGCGCGACAGCGGGGAAGCGCACATCGCCGCGATGAGGGGCGAGGGGTGGGTGTGCCTCCCCGAGCGGTACGACGATGGGGGTTGCTCCGGCGGGAACATGGAGCGGCCGGGGCTGATGCGGCTGATGCATGACATCGAGTCGGGACGGATCGACACGGTGGTGGTCTACAAGATCGACCGGCTCACCAGGTCGCTGACTGACTTCGCGCGGATGATGGAGGTGTTCGACAGGCACGCTGTCTCGTTCGTCGCGGTGACGCAGCAGTTCAACACCACGACCTCGATGGGTCGGCTCATGCTGAACGTGCTGCTGTCGTTCGCGCAGTTCGAGCGGGAGATTGCCAGCGAGCGAACCCGGGATAAGATCGCGGCATCGCGGCGGAAAGGGAAGTGGACAGGTGGCAAGCCGATCCTCGGGTACGACATTGAGCGGCGCGAGGGCGGCAACAGGCTGGCGGTCAACGAGGCGGAAGCGGTGCGTGTCCGCGAGATCTTTTGGCTTTACCAACGGCTCGGCTCGCTCAGGGAGACGTGCGCTGAGCTTGCTCGCCGCGGGTGGGCGACCAAAGCGTGGACCACGAGGGACGGCGTCGCTCGGGGCGGGCGTCCGTTCGACAAGAGCGCCCTGTACGCGCTGCTATGCAACCCGGCGTACATCGGGAAGATCCGTCACCACAGCGATCTGTTCGACGCGGAGCACGCCGGGATCGTCGACCCTGAGCACTTCGAGGCGGTAGGCCTGCTGCTCGCCTCTCACGGCCGCGGCGGGAGCACCGTGGTCAACAACCGTCACGGCGCGCTGCTCAAACGTCTTCTGTACTGCGGCGGGTGCGGCGTGCGCATGGGGCACTCGTTTGCCAGCAAGAAGTGCAAAGGAGGGCGGGGTGACACGAGTTCGGGGGAGCGGCGTCTGTACCGGTACTACGTCTGCCAGAGCGCGCAATCGCACGGCGCGGGCGCGTGCCCGGCGACCAAGGGCGGCGGTTCGGGGTCGATCCCGGCCGAGCAGATCGAGGCTCTGGTCGTTGCGAAGGTCAAGCATGTCGCCTCTCAAGGTCGTGTCGTCCAGTCCGTCGCGGAGGTGATGGAGACGCGCTGGCGTGAGCGGGTCGCTGCGGCCCGCGCGGAGTGCAGGCGCGTCGAACTCGATCTCGAAGCCGTGGGTCGGCAGCGGTCGCTCCTCGCTGGCCGTGGGGCGGCCGCGAGTGCAGAGACCCTGGCCGCGCTGGATTCGGATGCACGCGAGTTCGAGTCCGAGCGAGCGAGGCTGGCGCGGACGTTGGAGGAACTCGAAGCGAATCCCCCCGACGCTGCACTGGCCGAGGAGAGCCTGACCCGCTTCGACGGCGTCTGGATGACGCTCAGCCCCGCCGAGAAGGCGTTGGTGTTGGAATCCGTTCTTGAGCGTGTCGAATTCGACCGCCTGAGGGGCGAGGTCGCCTTCGTCTACCGGCCCGGCATGGCGGTGCCGGACGCGCGAACATCAGCTGAATCAACCCTTGCACGGGAGGCCGCCGCGTGAGAAGCAAGCACTTGTCCGAACAGCCCTTCGGCGCGTCTCCCGGAACCCAATCCCGCGAAGTGGTGCGGGTCCACCTCGCCCGTGGGGCGCGCAGCGCGCTGAGATTGGAACTCGGCGACGCCCCGCCATCAGCCGTGGTCCCTGGGGGCCGCGTCCCCCGCGTCGCCCGGCTTATGGCCCTTGCCCTCAAGGTCCAGCAGTGGGTGCGGGACGGCATTGTGCGAGACTACGCCGAGGCGGCGAGGCTCGGGAGCGTCACCCGGGCGCGGATGACACAGATCGCGAACCTGCTCAATCTCTGCCCGGAGTTGCAGGAGTGGCTGCTCACGCTCCCCCTCGTCGAGGCCGGGCACGACCCCGTGAACGAACGCGATCTGAGAAAGCTGACGGGCGAGTTGTCCTGGGAACGCCAGATTGAACTGTTGTCGTCGATGCCCGCGGGGCGTGGTTTCAAGGCCACACCCGGGCGAGCCCGGGAGTGAAACGAGGATCATCGGGGTTTCGAGCGGCCGGGTTGTATGTGGACATTTGGTCGCTTGTCGGCGGCGACGGTGGAGACGGTATGTTGCTTGCGGCCGGCCCGCCCCAAGTCGGCCAGCCGCGGCTATCAGGGTTCTCAGGGGTTGAGGGAGAGGTTCGCCGGCGCTGGGTTTGTCCAGCGCCGGAGCAAGCATGATCCTGCGTGAGGCCGCGTGGCGCGGCACGCGGGTGAATTGTTGTCGGGCGCGCTTATGGATGGGCGTGCCGTGTTTCTCTCCCGAGCGGCCTCGACCGCGAAGGATGTCGCGCGCCCGCGGAAGCGGGACATTTAAAGGACTGTCGGTTGAATCCACGCACGTCATCGGTTTGGTCCCAAGGCCCGCAGCAGAATTCGGCGCTCTCTGTCCCACTTGGGTTCGATGCTCTGATCTACGCGATCCGTTCGATCCAGTGCGGCGCACTCACCAAGTTGCGCTTCCGCGATGGTGTCCCACATGCCTGGAAAACGAGCGGGTGGTGCATATGGGACGAGGAAGGCCGCCGCGCACGGGAAGGCGGCTCGGGTGTTGAGCCCCCGTTCGTCGAACTCGTTCGCTCAATGCAGGACGCAGGGAGCGGCCTTGTCAAGAGGGTTGAGATCCGCGACGGCTTCGTGGTCCGGTTCTTATGCGTTCAGAAGCGCGCGGTCCTTGAGAACCCGCCGCTGCCGCTGTCGCTCAGTTGCGACGCGGTGCGCCGCTACGCGGCGGGCGCGGTGCTGAATCAACTCGAGACGATCCGCTTCAACCACCTGATCCGCGCGACGGGTTCGGCCAGTGATGTCGTCCAAGATGTTCTGCTGGCAATCGCACCGAACCTGGAGCGCTTTGATCCGTCGCGGGGCGGGTGGAGGCCTTTCCTGGGGACGTGCGTGGAGAACGCGCTGCGGAACCTCAGCGACCACTACTCACGGGACAAGCGTGATTGGCAGCGAGTCGTCGCGGCGACGGATGTCGGGATCAGCGTGGAGTTCAAGCCGGTGGCTCCTGTTTCGGGTCGCTACGAAGCCTGCGAACTGATCGAGTCGTTGTACCGGAACGCGGACCCGGGCATGCGCGATGCGATTTGGGGGGTCGCCAGGCTGGGTGTGGCCGGTGCCGCGAAGCTGTTGGACATACCCCAATCGACTTTGAGGGCCAGACTCATCGCCACCGGGAAGCACCTGAAGTCCTCCGGCTGGGCGGCGGAGCACGAGATCCACAGGCGGGCGTCCAGCCGCGCGCGTAAGAAAGGAAGGAAGCCATGAACATCAAGTTCCCCGCCTCGAACCCCACGATGTCCCCCGCCGTCACCTTTGACGCATCGGGGGTGCCCGAGCCCCTGCGGTCGGTCCCCAACTGGCTCCTGTGGCGCTACGAGTCGCGGGACGGGAGGCCCACGAAGGTGCCGTACTCGGCCCGCACCGGGCTGGTGTGCGACGCGACGAGCCCATCGTCGTGGAGCGACTTCGGGTCGGCCCTGTCGGCGTACACCGAATCAGCCGGGCGCTACAGCGGTTTGGGCTTCGGGCTGGGCCCCGACGCCGGGATCACCGCCATCGACATCGACGGCTGCTTCGACCAGGACGGCACGCTCGCCGCCGAAGCGCGGCGGCTGGTGGAGCAGTTCCAGAGCTACACCGAGCGGACCCCGGGCGGGCAGGGGCTGCGGATCCTGGCGCTGGGCTCCAAGAGCGGGTGCCCCGGTTCCCGCAGTAAGGCGCTGGAAGGGATCAAGGAGATCGAGGTGTACGACGCGCGGCGCTACATCACGGTGACCGGTGTGGAGCTCACCTAGCCCGTGCACCCCTTGAGAGACTGCCAACCGGAGATCGACGCCCTACTCGAGCGGTTGTGGCCAGCGGCTCGCGTCGGCCCTGGTCCGCGGAAGCCAAGCCTCGGGGGCTTCACGGGCTCCGACGATGATCTGCTGCATCGGATGTTCGCGTCCAGGCACGGACAGGCGATCCGCCGCCTCTTCGAAGGCGACACATCGGCGTACGAAGGCGACGACAGCCGCGCCGACCTGGCGCTGTGCGCCCACCTGGCGTTCTGGACGGGAAACGACCGGTCCCGGATCGACACGCTCTTCCGCGCCTCGGGGCTGTACCGGGAGAAGTGGGAGCGGGAGGACTACCGGGAGGGCACCATGACCAAGGCGACGCAGTCGGGCTCGGTACTCGCTGTTTCTCCCGGGCCGAGTCGGCGTTCGACTGGACTCGGCGTCGTGGGAGACGGCCAAGCGCTCACGGACCTCGGGAACGCGGAGCGGTTTGCGCAGCGGTGGCGGGATGCGCTGCTGTACTGCCACAGCACCGGCAGGTGGCTGGTGTGGGACGGGCGGCGATGGAAGCCCGACGACGATGGCACGCCGGTCCGGTGCGCCGGGATCAGCGCCCGCGAATTCGCCGCCTCACTGGGGCCCGGAGCCGACCGCTATCAGATGAGCTTCGCAAAGCAGTCAGAATCCAGGGGCCGTATCGAAGCCACGCTGGCGCTGGCCCAGTCCAGTATCGATCTGGTTGTTCGTGCCGACCATCTCGATGCCGAGCCCATGCTCTTGAACACACCCAACGGCACCGTCGATCTTCGCTCGGGAGAGCTGCGGCCGCACCGCCCGTCGGACCGCCTCACGCGCCTGGCCGGAGCGGGCTTCGATCCGAGTGCGGTCTGCCCGAGGTTCGAGGCGTTCTTGAACGAGGTCTTCGGCGGCGACGCCGAGCTAATCGGGTTCGTTCAGCGGCTCTTCGGGCTGTGTCTCACGGCGGATGTTCGGGAGCAGTTCCTCCCGATCTTTCACGGCAACGGGGCCAACGGGAAATCGGTGCTCGTGGACACGGTGATGTCGGTCATGGGTGACTACGCCGATGTCGCGCCGCCCGGCCTGCTCGAAGACCGGGGACGCGACGAGCACCCCACCGAGATCGCCGACCTCATGGGCAAACGGCTGGTGGTCAGTTCCGAGACCGAGGACGGCACCAAGCTCAAACTCCAATTGGTGAAGCGGCTGACGGGCGACTCCGTGCTCAAGGGCCGCTTCATGCGGCAGGACTACTTCTCCTTCCCGCGCACGCACAAGACGATCTTGGTCACCAACAACCGGCCGCAGATCGGGGAAGACACCGAAGCGGTGTGGCGGCGCATCGTGCTGGTGCCGTTCCTTGTCACGATCCCGCCCGAAAAGCGGGACGCGACGCTGGGCGAGACGCTAAGGGGCGAAGCGCCCGGGATCCTCGCCTGGATGGTGAGGGGCTGCCACGAGTGGATCCGGAACGGCTTGAACACCCCGGGTTCAATCATGGCCGCGACCAACGGGTACCGCAGTGACGAGGACTGCGTTGGACGATTCCTCGCCGATCGATGTGTTGTTGGCCTGCCTGCCGACGACGGCGACCCCGAGTACTTCACGCCTTGGAGGGTGCTCTACGCCGAATACCAGCAGTGGTCGGAAGAGGCCGGGGTCAGGCCCTTCGACGCGGCGCGGTTCGGCCTCGCCTTGGACCGCCGGGGGCTCAAGACCGCGACGCGAAGAGTCGACGGCGTCCCATCGAAGGGGCGGCCGGGCATCCGTCTGCGTTCGGCGCTCGCCGGTCCGGTGCTCGGAGGTGCGCTGGACCACGACCCCTCGCGCGCATGACCCTTGCCGCCGTTACCGCGTTACTGCTGTTACCGGCAATTCCCTATGGCACGCAAGAGAGGCAAAATCGCTTTCAAGACAATGGGCAAAGTGCGGTAACACCGGTAGCGCGGTAACACCCCGCCCAGCCCCCGACCCGGCCGTGTGGCCGGGCGTCCGAAGTCTCCCCTTTCTTTAGTAGGAGCCCCCATCATGAATATCGAATCTCGCCCCATCGACTCGCTCCGCCCGTACGAGTAGAACCCCCGGAAGAACGACCCCGCCGTGGAGGCGGTGGCGAACTCCATCAAGACCTACGGCTTCCGCCAGCCCATCGTGGTGGACAAGGACGGCGTCATCGTCGTCGGGCACACACGTTGGAAGGCCGCGAAGCACTTGGGGATGACCGAGGTGCCCGTGCACGTCGCGCACGACCTCACCCCCGAGGCCGCCCGGGCCTACCGCGTAGCCGACAACAAACTCAACGAGATCGCCGAATGGGACAGCGAACGGCTGCCCCTCGAACTGGCCGAACTCAAGGATGCTGGCATCGACCTGGGTCTTCTCGGCTTCGACGCTGGCGAACTGGCCGAGATCATGGCCCCCCAGGGCAACCCCGGCGTGACCGATCCCGACGATGTGCCCGCCCCCCCGGACGCTGCGACGACCAAGCCGGGGGATCTGTGGATCATGGGCAACCACCGCCTGCTGTGCGGCGACAGCGCCAGCGCCGCCGATCTCGACCGCCTGATGGACGGCCAGCGGGTCCACCTTCTGAACACCGACCCCCCATACAACGTCAAGGTCGAGCCCCGCTCCAACAACGCCATCGTCGCGGGCCTGAGTTCGTTCGCTCTTCCCGCGCAGGCGGACCATCACGACCAATAGAGCGCCGACCTCAACCGCTACCCGTCCAAGAGCCGGGCCACCCACAAGAAACTCCGCGCCAAGGACCGCCCCCTCGTGAACGACTTCGTCACCGACGATGCGTTCGCCACGATGCTCAACCAGTGGTTCGGCAACGCGGCGCGGGTTCTGGTTCCGGGGGGAGCGTTCTACATCTGGGGCGGGTACGCCAACGTGGGGAACTACCCGCCGGCGCTGAAGGAGGTGGGCTTGTACTTCGCGCAGGCCATCATCTGGGACAAGCAGCACCCCGTCCTGACCCGCAAGGATTTCATGGGTGCCCACGAATGGTGCTTCTACGGCTGGCGCGAGGGTGCCGGGCACCATTACTACGGGCCGAACAACGCGACCGACCTGTGGCATGTCAAGAAGGTCAACCCGCAGAGCATGGTCCACCTGACGGAGAAGCCGGTGGAACTGGCGGCGCGGGCGATGTCGTACTCGTCCAAGCCGGGCGAGAACGTCCTGGACCTCTTCGGCGGCTCCGGCAGCACGCTCATCGCGGCCGAGCAGCAGGGTCGGCGGGCGTTCCTGATGGAGATCGACCCGCTCTACTGCGACGTGATCGTGCAGAGGTGGGAGTCGTTCACGGGGCTCAAGGCCGTGCGCGTTTCCGGGGGGACCGAAGAGAAAGCCGCGACGGGCGTCGTCGCGGCGGAAAGGAGCGCTGCGTGATGGTGGAGTTACTTCTTCGCGGCCGCGAACTGCCCCCGGGCCGTCTTCACGAACCGGCTGTCCTTCCCCTTGGCGCTGATCTCGCGGATGATCGCGGCGTAGAGCGTTGCGGCCGGGGTCTTGCCGTTGGTGAACCACAGTTTGCGTTCCAACATGACGGCGACCATCGCGGCCGTGGTCATCGGTGCCGGAGACTGCGATAGGAGTTCAGCCGCCAGGTCGAGCGCGCCGCGGCGCTTTGGCTTGTCCGATTCGGCTGGCCGCTGTTTCTTCTCTCGCGGCTGGACGGGTTTGTTGCCGCCAGCCCCGGACCGCTTGCCGGGCTTGCGACTGGCCTCTGAAGGCCGCACGTTGGCCCCCCCGGCCCCCGTGGCGGCGGGAACGCCGGCGGGGGCTTTCTCCGGAGCCTTGGTCTTACCGCCCTTGGGGGAAACGGCGGCCTCGGGTGCCACGGGTTCCGGGGGTTCCGGGGGTTCCGGGGGGTCGACGCGGGTCATCTTCGTCCCCGCCTTGATCGTGGTCGGGCGGTTGGTGGCGAGGTTGATCCCGCCCCAGCCGGTGTGCGTGTCGCCCTTCCAGATCTCGCGCTCGACGCGCACGTCCACCTTCTTGCCGCCGACATTCGCGCGGTACACCGCGCCGACCTCAACGCTGAGGGCCTTCGCCATGACGATCTCCAATCTGTTCTCGATGCGGACCCCGGCTCGTTGCCGGGGGTGAAGCGGCCGGGCGCGCGGTGGCGCGTCCTGCCGGGCGGGTCAGCAGCCCGCGATGCGCTCGATCTCGTTCAACACGTCGTGGACCATCGAGTTGGTCGCTGCGACCCGGCCCGTGCGGTCGCTGCCGTACACGGCCTTGGCGACTTCGAGCGCCTTGGCGAAGCGGGTCTCGCGGGGCTCGGTGCGGTCGAACGCCGCGATGCAGAGTTCGCCCTGCATCACGAACGCGCCGGTCTGGTTGCGGGCGATCTCGATGTCGCCCGTTCGTCCTTCGATCACGATGGTCTTGATGGTCATGGGTGGTCTCCTCAATGGTGCGGTGGGTCACTCGGCCAGGAACGCCTCGATCTGCACGCGCTCAATCCCGCTGAAAGCCTCGACGCTCTTGATCAGGCTGAGGCGGAGTTCTTCGAGGTCCCCCGCGAACCCCCAGTTCTTCGGGTCGGCCTTCTGGGACTCGGCGTGCTTGTCGAGTTCCATCTGCAGCACGTCTATCAGGCGGGCGATGTCGCTGCGGCGGGAGGCGTAGGTCTCGGCGGCGGTGGGCTGGTTGGTCGTCACGGTCGTTGTTCCTTTGCGGTCTTGCGGGGGTGGGAATCCGGGGAATCCGGGGGGCGTGACACACACATGGTCATCACAATCGCGGCCGGGCAAGGCGAATAGGCTGGTTTTTGAGGAGATTTCCGATGATTCAGGGGGATACCTAGAACCATGAGGCAACGGGCGTAGACGCCTCATCGGATGAGGCGGTTCCGGGGGCGGTGAACGGGGCGCTTTCGCCCCGCCAGGAAAGCGCCGTGCTGGCCCTGCTGAACAACCCAAGCGTGGCCAAGGCCGCCGAGGCGGCGGGCGTGGGCGAGGCCACGCTGCACCGGTGGCTCAAGGAGCCGGGGTTCACGCGGGCCTTCCGCCGCGCACGGGCCAGCGCCTTCGACCAGGCGGTGGCGCTCACGCAGCGCTACGCGGGGATGGCCGTGCAGGTGCTGGTCAAGATCATGGCCGACCCGGCCGCCCCGTACCCGTCGAGGGTCGCGGCGTCGGTGGCGCTGCTAAAGTTCGGCCGCGAGGGCGTGCTTCTGGACGACCTCACGGAGCGCGTCGAGGCACTCGAGTTGGCGGCAAGCGAGAAGGCAACCCCGGAGGAGCGGCGATGAGGCTCCATACACGGCTCTTGCGGCTCGAGAAGCGGGTCGCCGCCATGCACAACGGCCCCCCGTGCGGCGTCTGCGCCGGGATGGGGACCGTGGACATCGTGATCGACGGCGAGACGCGGCTCCCCAACGACCCGCGTGCGTGCGGGTGCCCGGAGTGCGGGAAGGTGTTCACGATCCTCCTCGTGGCCGGCGAAGCGGGGGAAGACGATCCCTTCCCTTAAGAGGTCGGTCCGCAGCGCCCCCCTTGGCAGGGGTGTCGTCCGGGGGAACACTTCGGGGAATGGCCCCCACTCCCCTAATCAGGGGTGCGGAAGCCCCAAAAGCCTCTCATTTCCTCTCATTTCCTATCATTTTGCCCCGCCGGGGGCGTCCGGGAGCCCAAACCCGCTCCGGCGGCCCCGGAGGAGCGCTTTTCAAGGAAAACGCTCGTTGCCGGGCGGCACATTGAACCGGAACTGAAACCGGCTCGTCAACACGGCGGACCTGACGAGGTTGTGGGGACGATTTGGGCAACCGTGCTGGTTCTCCCTCCCGCAGCTCTCTTACTTGCCCTGTGCTCCGCCCGGTGGTGAAGCACCCATCTTCACGCGGACAAATCTTCATCACAATCCCCTCGCGGGCTGGGATCGAAATCCGGGGTGCATCGGGTAGGCTGGGGGGACGCCCTAGTGGGCGGCTCTGCGATCAACGCAGGCGGGAGCCCTGAGGAGAATTGGCATGTCGGCAAAACACTTGTTCATCGTGGCGGCGCTCTTTGTCGCCGTCTTCACCGCCACCGAGGCTCGAGCGCAGTGGATCCCGAACTATCAGAACTACACGATCCAGCGGATCGGGCTGTACGGGCCGGAGTATACAAGCAGCACAGGGCTGCAATACTCGGAGGCGTCGTTGCTAAATGTTCCCGGGCCTTTTGTAGCGGGGCAATCCTCTCGCTTTCGTTCCGTAAATGGCCAAGTCGCCTCAAACGGCCGCAGCGCATGGATCTACAACCCGATTACCAACGCCACCGTGCAGATCGGCCTCACCGGGATCGCCAACACCGGCAGCGCAGGATTTCAAACCAGTACGCCTCTGTTTCAGAATGCTGCTGGGATGGTCGTTGGCTCTTCCACTCGTTATGCTAGCGTTCAACAGAATATTGGTAACGATGCATGGGTCTGGAACGGAACAACAACCATCCAGATTGGTTTCACGGGAGGGGTGTACTCTGGTAGTCAAGGTCGCCAGCTCAGCGGTGCCGTGGCTCAGAACGCATCAGGGCAAGTTACTGGCGCCTCAAATACCTACTCTGGCTTCATTGTGACAGGCCGAGACTCATGGGTGTGGAATGGCACCGCTACCGTTCAGATTGGACTTGTTGGCCCTGAGCACACGAGCCAAACAGGGAGCCGATACAGTAATCCACGCTTCCAAAGCGAAAGCGGCCAGATCGCTGGGACTTCTTCGCGCTTCGACAGCGGAGATCCGATCAACACGGTGTCTCAAGATGCGTGGGTTTGGAGTACGGGCTCGACTCGTCGAATCGGGCTGGTCGGTGGAGAGTATCTCGACACCGTAGGGAATCAACGGAATGACATTGTGCTCCAGAACGATGCGGGGCAGGTGGCGGGAACTGCAAGTCGCCTGCGAGGCGTTGACGAGTATTACGGTCAGGACTCTTGGACCTGGAACGGCACAAGCACCGCGCAGATCGGCCTCACAGGTGGAATCTACACGAGCCTGACAGGCTATCAGTTCAGCACACCACGCTTGCAGAACCAAGCAGGGCAGGTAGTCGGTGTTTCGCTTCGGCAAACCACATTGTCAAGTTCCGAGAATCAAGACGCATGGGTGTGGCAGGGTTCAGTAACGTCCCAGATCGGGCTGACGGGTGGAGCAAATACAAGCGACTCAGGACTGCAGTATGCGGTGCCCCGGCTGCAAAGTGCCAGCGGACGCGTGGCGGGATACTCCTACCGGTATCGATCTGCAGACGCACAGAACGGTCGCGACGCTTGGGCATGGAACGGTGTCATCTCACAGCAGATCGGGCTTACCGGCGGAGCGAACACTGGGAGCACCGGGTTTCAAAACAGTGAGCCGGTGTTTCTGAACGAATCAGGACGCATCGCGGGACATTCTCGACGCTATGTTGGCTTCAATACTGAGAACGGGCAGGACGCGTGGGTGTGGAATGGTGCGATCACTCAACAGGCAGGATTGACTGGTACGTCTTACTCGGGTTCCGCGGGGTACCGTTACAGCCAAGTGTCACATCAAAATGAGGCTGGGGTGGTTGCAGGCACCAGCGCACGAGTTTTGGGTCTCAATACGTTCAACGGCCAGGATGCGTGGTACTTCGACCCCGTCACCAGCCTCACCTCCTCCGTCATCGGCAGTGTCCGCATCAGCGATAACTACGCGTCTTCGACCCCCACCATCCTCACCGAAGACGGCTTCCTGCTCGGCTCCTACACCTACTTCGCCGGCGGCGTTGGCGACGGCGAACAACGCGCTTTCGTCTTCCGCCCCGATCTGGGTTTCACCGATCTGGGCAACCTTGTCGGCGGAGGACTGACTCCCAGTGGGTGGAGCACGCTGACAAGTCCGGCATTCTCTGACGCGCTGCGCACCATCGTCGGCACGGGCTACGTCAGCGGGCAGACCTCCGGCCAGAGCGTCTTTGCGATGGTCCGCACCCCCGCCCCCGCCTGCGTCGGCGACCTCAACGGCGATAACGTGGTAGACTGCAAGGACCTGACGGCGTTCCTCGCCCGCTTTGGCAACGCCGTAACGCCCGGCGATCCTGGCGATTTCAACAACGACGGTGAGGTGAACACACGCGACCTGACGAGGTTCCTCGGTCGGTTCGGCAGCGCGTGCTGAGGCATTCCAGTTCATGGGCCGCGGCCCAAAGGAGTAATCCATGTCTCTCAAACAGTTCATGCTTCCGGCTGCGTTCATCGCCTGCAACTTGCTTTTCGCGCCGCTGGTCTTGGGGCAGATCACCATCACCACCGTCCCGATCGGCAACCCGGGCAACGCGCCGGACCCGACGACCGGTTACGGCTCGGTGGCGTACACCTACAACATTGGGGCCACCGAAGTGACCAACGCGCAGTACGCGGCGTTCCTGAACGCCGTCGCCGCGACGGACACCAACAGCCTTTACAGCACGGGCATGAGCGGAGCATTGGGTGGCATCATTCGCTCGGGCTCATCGGGTTCGTACACCTACGCCACGGTCATCGGGAGGGAGAACCATCCGGTGAACTACGTTTCGTTCTGGGATGCCACACGCTTCGCCAACTGGCTGCACAACGGGCAGCCAGCGGGTGCCCAGAACAACAGCACTACGGAGGACGGCACGTACACGCTCACCCCCGACGGGATCAGTGCCAACACTGTGGCTCGCAACCCGAGTTGGCAATGGGCCGTGACCAGCGAGAACGAGTGGTACAAGGCGGCGTACCACCAGCCCGCGAGCGCGGGCGGGGACAGCGACAACTACTGGCTATATCCCACGTCGAGCAACAGCATCACGACAAACCAGGCGAACTACGCCGACGTGATCACCATCACCACGCCCGTCGGCTCCTATGCCGCAAACTTTTACGGCACATTCGATATGGGCGGAAACGTATTCGAGTGGACCGAAGCGATCATTTCCGTTACCAAGCGAGTGCTTCGGGGCGGGTCGTTCACCAGTAGCGACATCAACCTTCGGGCCACCGACCCCTTCAGTAACACCCCGACGATTGAGAGCGTCACCCGCGGGTTTCGCGTCTCCCAAGCCGCCCCACCCGCCCCGTGCGTCGGCGACCTGAACGGCGACAACGCCGTGAACACGCAGGACCTGACAGCGTTCCTAGCCCGATTTGGGACGACGGTCACGCCGGGCGGTCCGGGAGATTTCAACAACGACGGCGCGGTGAACACGGCGGACCTGACGACGTTCCTGGGACGGTTCGGGAGTGCGTGCTGAGTGACCCGCCTTCACACGGGTGAATTTTCACAAAAACCCGTTGATCGGTGGTGGAAAGTGGGGGTCCATCGTGTAGCATGGGCCCGTGAGTGGGTGCGTGTGGTCGTCCATCGCGCGGCTAATCGCGGGCGAGAGCCCTAGGAGAACCGATATGTCGGCGAAGCATCTCTTAAGCGTGGCGGTGTTCTTTGTCGCCGTCCTCACCGCCTGTACCGCTCACGCTCAGTGGACGGTGACCAACCTTCACCCCGCCGGGGTGACGGGGGGTTCGACTGCGTACGCCGTCAGCGGTGAGAAGCAAGCGGGGGTGGTCAATGTGGGCGGCGTCGGCCACGCCAGCACATGGAACGAAACGGCCGGCTCGTGGGTGGACCTTCACCCCGCCGGATCGACGGGACCATCAGTCGCCTATGGCATCAGCGGCGGGCTGCAAGGGGGGGTTGCGCGTGTCAACGGCTCTTCTGAGCTTGCCAGCCTCTGGAACGGATCAGCCGCTTCGTGGGTGAACCTTCACTCCGGGTCGGCGGGGTCGAGATCGGAAGTCCTCGCGGTGAGCGGCGGGCAACAGGTGGGGTATTTCAAGGTCAGCGGCCAAGAGGAGAATGCCACGCTGTGGAGCGGGACTTCCGGTTCGCGGGTCACTCTCCAGTTCCCAGAGTTTGGGGTGTTCGGCTCGCGGGCCCTCGCGATCGGGGGCGGGCAGCAAGGCGGCTATGTCAGAACTGGCACCGACCTGGGCGGCACCTCTCTCGCCGCCCTATGGACCGGAGCGGCTGGCACACGGGTCAACCTTCACCCTGCGGGGTCTAACTTCTCGGTTGTGCAGGCAGTTGGCGGTGGGGAGCAAGGGGGATATGCGGTCTTTCCAGGGTCCACCGCGAGCCGAGCTAGTCTGTGGCGCGGGACAGCCGCATCATGGGTGGATCTTCATCCCGCGGCGGCTACCGATTCTTCGCTTCGAGCCATCAGCGGCGGGCGACAGGTGGGGTCCGCAACGGTTTTTGGCGCAAGCCATGCCAGCCTTTGGAACGGGACCGCCGCGTCATGGGTTGATCTCCACGAGTTTGTCCCCTCGGAGTTTTCATCGAGCGGTGCCCTCGGCATCTCGACCGACGGCGTCAACACCTCCATCGTTGGCTCGGGCTTCAACACACTGACCAACCGCTCGGAGGCCCTGCTCTGGACGCGGCCCAAGCCCGGGCCCTTCAACGCCACTTCGCCCGTCAACGGCGCCTCGAGCGTCACGCTGCCTGTCACCCTGGTGTGGTCCGCGTCCACCCTCGCCACTTCGTACACCGTCCAAGTCGACACCGACTTCTCTTTCGTCGCGCCACTGGTCTATTCCACCTCCACCGCCGCGACGAGCCAGGCGGTCCCCGGCGGCGTGCTGAGCGTGAATACGACTTACTACTGGCGCGTCATCGCCTCCGACGGCTTTGCCACCACCACCGGCGATCCGAACCCCAGTGTCTTCTCCACCTCGGCCCCGCCCCCTTGCCCGGGCGACTTCGACAACAACGGCCTACGCAACACCGTCGACCTTGTCGCCTTCCTGAGTCAGTTCGGTACCAGCGTTCCACCCGGCACCGGTGCCGATCTCGACAGCAACGGACAGGTCAACACCGTCGACCTCGTCCTTTTCCTGAGCGTCTTCGGTGTGCCCTGCCCGTAACGACCGTCGGGCGCGCCTGGCGAATTCAAGAATGACGGGGCGGTCAACACACGCGACCTGATCCAGTTCGTCGGTAGCTTCAGGCCGCTGTGCCCGTGAGCCGTCGGGGCGGCTCTTCACCCCGCCGCCCGCAGGAGAGTTCCCTGCTCGATCGCCACGTCTTCGATGGGCGGAACCCGTTCAACAAGGACCGGATCGGGCCGGGGGGGGTTGCTTCCGACGCGGTGAGACGGGTATCCATGCTTGCGGGGCGAATTCGACGGGACAGCCTGCGAGCGGGTGGCGACCGCCGCCGAGTGCAAAATTCTGCGCAGTTTCAGCACTTCGATGGATGAAATGGGCCCGGAGGCCGTTATCGTATCCTCAAACCATCCGTCGCGTGGTTGGCGACTGGTCACACTTCCGAAAGGACGTCTTCAAATGTTCGATGTGGATTGCCGTAAACGCCTCCCTTCAAGCCCGTTTCGTCGCGGGATTTTGGTCGGGGCCTTCGTGATCGAGTCCGTCATTGCTCAGTCGGTGTTCGCACAATGCGGAGTATCCTTCTCCGCACCCGCCACGTTCACCTCGGGGCAATTCTCCAACTCGGTGGCGGCCGGCGATGTGAATGCGGACGGCAAGCTCGACCTGGCAGTTGCGAACTATGATTCCAATACCGTCGCCGTTCATCTTGGGAACGGGAGCGGGACGTTTGGACCAGCGATCAACAGCCCGGCCATTGATGGTCCCTACGACGTCGCCTTCGCCGATCTGAACTCCGATACCAAACCGGATATTGTCGTGACCAGCATTGGGAATCTGGGTAACGCGAATCTCGTGTCGGTGTTGATCGGCAACGGTAACGGGAGCTTCGCTTCGCCGGTCAGCTACACGACAGGGAGCTTCCCAGGCTCACTCGCAGTCGCCGACCTCAACGCAGACGGCAAACCGGACGTGGTCGTGGTGAACTTCGAAACGAACAGCGTCTCGGTCTTTCTCGGCAACGGCAACGGCACGTTGCAAAGTCGAGTGGACTACGCCACCGGCAACGGTGCTTCTTCCGTGGCCGCCCGTGATGTTAACGGTGACGCCAAGCCCGACTTGCTTGTGTCGTGCTATTTCTCGAACGCCGTTTCGGTGCTTCTGGGCAATGGCAACGGCACCTTTCAGTCGAAGATCGATTATGCCACCGGGACCACTCCTTTGGATCTGGCGGTGGGCGATTTGAACGCCGACGGGAAGCCCGATCTCGTGTTGGCGACTTCGACGAAATCCAGTTCCGGCAAGGTGTCGGTTCTTCTCGGCAATGGCGACGGCACCTTTCAGACTTACTCCGACTACACGGCTGGCCCGGGACTCTCTTCGATTGTCTTGGAAGACCTGAACGGTGACGGCAAAATCGACGTCGCTGCGACGCTCAGCGGGAACGATCTGTTCGATCACGTTTCTGTCTTGCTTGGCAATGGCAACGGGGGCCTGGAGTCGGTGATTGGCTTCGCAAGTTCTGGACTCTTCCCCTCGTCTGTCGCAGCGAGCGATGTGAACGCCGATGGAAAGAGTGACCTATTCATGGTCGAGGGTTACGGCGTTACGATCCTGCTCAACACCGGCCCGTCGATCGGTATCAACCCCCAGCCGCTGAGCCAGTCGGTGCCGAACGGCGGCACCGCGACGTTCACGGCGGGCGCAACCGGCACCGGCCCGTTCACCTACCAGTGGCGACGTAACGGCGTGCCGATCATTGGGGCCACGCGCGCCACGATTACCGTGCCGAGCGTCTCCCCCGCTGTCTTCGGCGCGTACGACGTGCAGGTGTCCGGCGGGTGCAACCCGTCGGCCTTGGTCACCAGCAAGCCCGCGATCCTCGGGCCAAACGCCACCTGCCCCTCGGACCTCAACGGCGACGGGGCCACCAATACAATCGACCTGACCCAGTTCCTCGGCCGCTTCGGGCTGCCGTGCCCGTGAGGGGCGGGTGGCGCGCCTTTGCCCGAAAGCGATCCTTGGCAGCGGGCCAAGCGGTGAGCCATCCATTCACCCCCCGGACTGAGAATACAAGCGATGGATGGCGGGGAGGGTAAAGATTGGATTTGGCTGTTGGCGCACGGCAGCGATGGAGAAATCTCTCTGGCTGCGTCGTGCTCGAAGGCCCGACGGGGCTGAACGCCGTACCGAGTTGATGGTGGAGAATGGGAACATGAAGCACTTGGTCAACATGCTGGCTGCGGTCGCGGCCTTGCTCGCGGAGGCGAGTGTGGGTTGGGGGCGACAGGCGTGCACCAGTGATTGGCTCAAGGGCGATGGGTTACCCGGCATCGACGGAACGGTCAGCGCCGTGGCGTCGTTCGATCCCGACGGCTCGGGGCCGCAGCCGCCGCAGTTGATCGCGGGGGGTTACTTCACGACCGCCGGTGGGGTCGCTGTGCAGAACATCGCGCGGTGGGACGGCTCGGCCTGGCGACCGCTCGGGACCGGAATGAACGACCAGGTTGAAGCGCTGGGGACCTTTGATCCCGATGGCTCCGGGCCTCAGCCGCCCCAGCTGATCGCGGGGGGGGCCTTCACGACTGCGGGCGGGACCGCCGCGATCGGTATCGCGCGATGGGACGGCTCTGGATGGCAGCCGCTGGGCACTGGCGTGAACGGCCTCTTCTTCGGCAGCAGGGTCTTCGCAATGACGACCTTCGACCCCGACGGCGACGCCGGCCCGCAGCCGCCCCAACTGGTCGCGGGAGGCACTTTCAGTGTCGCGCGGTGGGACGGCTCGGCATGGCAGCCGATGGGAGCCGGGATGAACGACTGGGTACTCGAGTTCACGGTCTTCGATCCTGACGGCGACGCCGGTCCGCAATCGCGCCAGTTGATCGCCGGTGGGCACTTCACGACCGCCGACGGGGGCGAGGCGAAGGGCATCGCGCGATGGGATGGCTCGACCTGGCAATCACTTGGAACGGGGTTGAACGGTTCCGTGTCTGCTCTCGCCACGTTCGACCCCGACGGCAGCGGTCCGCAGTTGCCCCGGCTGATCGCGGGTGGCTCGTTCACCACGGCGGGCGAGATCAACGCAAGCCGCGTCGCACAGTGGGACGGCTCGACCTGGTCGTCCCTCGGGTCGGGGATGGGGTTCGGGGAATCGCTGCAGACCTACGCACTGACCACCTTTGACCCCGACGGCTCTGGTCCGCAGCCGCCCCAGTTGATCGCGGGGGGAAACTTCCCGACCGCTGGCGGGGCGACGGTGAACAACATTGCGAGTTGGAACGGTTCGTGGTGGGAGCCGCTTTCAACCGGCACTACGAATCCCGTGTTGGACCTCGAAGCGTTTGACCCCGACGGCTCTGGTCCGCAGCCGCCGCAGTTGATCGCGAGCGGGTTCTTCCCAACCATTGGCGGAGTGACCGCGAGCCGCATCGCTCGCTGGGATGGAAGCGTTTGGCGGGCCCTGGGGGCGGGGATGAGCGGCGCGTTCCCGGCGGTCTACGCACTCACGACGTTTGATCCCGACGATGCAGGGTCACAGCCGCCGGGGTTGATCGCGGGAGGGGCGTTCACCACCGCAGGCGGGGTCGTCGCGAAGTACATCGCGCGCTGGGACGGCCAGGCGTGGTACCCGTTGGGCAGCGGGGCGAACAACTCCGTGAGCGCGGTGACGACGTTTGACCCAGACGGCTCTGGCCCCCAATTGGCCCAGTTGATTGCGGGGGGAGGCTTCTCGTTCGTGGGCGGAGTGGCTGCGAGAGGCGTGGCACGGTGGGACGGCTCGGCGTGGCAGGCACTGGGGACGGGGTTGAGTGGAAGCATCAGCGCGGTGTCGCCCTACGACCCTGATGGCGACAGCGGAGTGCAGCCGCCCCAGTTGATCGCTGGGGGTAGCTTTACAACCCCGGGCGGGTTCACTCAGAGCTTTATCGCGCGTTGGAATGGCTCGGTGTGGCAAACGCTGGGGACGGGGGTGAACAACTCGGTGGTTGCCCTGACGACATTCGACCCCGACGGCACCGGACCGCAGCCGCCTCAGCTGATCGCGGGGGGCGGCTTTACGACGGCGGGCGGTGCCGCCGCGAATTCCATCGCACGGTGGGACGGCTCGGCGTGGCAGGCACTGGGGACGGGGATGAGCCAAGCGGTTTCCGCCCTGACGACCTTCGACCCCGACGGCACCGGACCGCAGCAGCGGCGGTTGGTCGCGGGCGGGTTCTTCACGACTGCCGGTGGGGTCGCCGCGAACCGCATCGCACAATGGGACGGCTCGACCTGGCAGGCGTTGGGGACGGGGATGAGCGGCGGGGGCTCTCCGCGAGTCAGCGCATTGACGACCTTCGACCCCGACGGCAGCGGGCCACAGCCGCCCCAGTTGATCGCGGGTGGGAATTTCACGACTGCGGGGGGTGTCGCTGCGAACTCCATCGCGCGGTGGGACGGCTCGGCGTGGCAGGCGCTTGGGACAGGAGTGATCGGCGGTGGGCAGTTCGGCGACGTTGTGAAAGCCCTAGCCCACTTCGATCCCGACGGCGACACCGGCCCTGCTCTCGCCCGACTATGTGTCGGTGGCGACTTCACTCAAGCCGGCGGAAAGGTCTCTCCCTATTTCGCCCAGAGGGGCCAGGAGAGCGTTCTCTGGCGCACGGCCGCCTCCGATGTGTACGGCACCCCAGGCAACTGGCTGTGTAACCTCCCTCCGGCGCAGTTCGACCGCCTCATCATCGACGCGACGCAGGCCGGGTACTCGCCAGGCGGTGCTATCCAGTTGAAGTTGCCCACCGGAACGGGCCTGACCAAAGCCCGGACCATGTCGGTCCGCACCGACACCGTCACGTTCGATCTCAACGGCAACCCTTTCACGCTCACCGGCGGCGCGAGCGGTGTCGATGACCCCGGCCTTCTTGTCGGCGAACTCGCTGCTCAGCCCGGCGCTCTCATCCTAAAGAACTCCCAGAGCGGAACACCCGTGGACTTCACCGCCGCGTCGCTCAGCCTCGCCGATCAAGCGACCAGCGCCGCGCGGCTCAACCGGGTCATCGTGCAGGACTCGGCCACTCGGCTGGTTGTGAACGGCCAGGTGTTCATCGGTCGGCGGGGCAATGAGGGGCGGCTCACCGTGCAGTCCGGCGGGGACGCCGTGCTCGGGGGTACATTCAGTGTCGCCGATCAGGTCAGCTCGGTGGGCAAGGTCGATGTTACCGGCTCCGGGTCCACGCTCTACTACGGCTCGGTGGGATCGTCCGTTGGCATTGGTGTCAACGGTACCGCGACGCTCGAAGTGTCTGCCGGTGGGGTTCTTGCCAGCGCCGCCACGCTCGATACTGTCACCGTCGGCACGCTGACGGGGGCGCAGGTCAACACGACCATCACCGGCGCAGGTTCGACGTGGTCCACACAGCAGAACGACTTCGCCATCGGTTACGCCGGGGATGTCGTGTTCGGCATCATTGCGGGCGGCCAACTCCTCACGAACACCGCCGATGAGGTCTACGTCTCGCGGTTCCGCGAGTCGGCGTCCACGGTCACGCTGCGTGATTCCGGGTCGCGCTGGCGTGAACTCACCGCGCCCGTCCGCGTCGGGCCTGCGGGCACAATCGACGTCGGCGCGGGCACCGCCGTGGAGTGCCCTGCGATGGTCGTGACCGAGGGCGGGTTCCTCACCGGCGAAGGCGTCGTGCGGGCGCTCACACCCGGCGGCCTGATGAATATCGGCAACGGCGGCACCATCTCGCCACGCGCCGCTATCGGCGGCGTCGGCGTGCTCACCATCAACGGCAACCTCACGCAGTCGGCTTCGCGCGACGGCGTCACCACCGCCGGCACGCTCGCCGCCGACCTCGCCGGGACTGCCACGGGCCAGGCCGACCGCATCGACCTCGCCGGCACTGCAACGCTCTCGGGCGCG
>JAESFG010000120.1_pt1 | contig 262626 bp, 219 predicted proteins | sample 9269371 | NCBI WGS metagenome assembly JAESFG01 (sample SAMN14506227, study PRJNA617093) | algae metagenome | isolation source: Aetokthonos hydrillicola CCALA 1050 (B3-Florida) and co-occurring... | place: USA: South Carolina | collected 2013-01-01
TCAGCGGGAGCACGCTGCGAAGCCACAAAGAGAACACCCTGTTCGCCGAAGCCGCGTTCAAGGTCGCCGCCTACGCGATCAAGGTGTAGGGATCCCGCGGGAGATCAGGGCTTCTGGACTGAGCAAGGCGGCCAGACAGTTGGCCGCCGAAGAGTCGCTGATGAAGGACGCGGAAGCGCATACCCTTGAGCATCAGGAGGCGATGCTCGTCATCGCGGAAGCGATCGAAGACCATGTTGATGCGCTTTTGGGCTTCGGGGTGGGCGCGATAGGTCAGGTATTCGGAAAAGGAGCACAGACTGGCGCCGGCAGCGTGGACGACATCGCAAACGCGTACAGCCGAATTGGTTCGACTGGCAAAGTTGGCGAAGATGCACTTAAGCTGCTCGGCGCCCGATCGCAAGCGTATTTTCCGACTTCCATGGGGGGGCGGCGGGTAGATCAGTTAGTTCTCGGTGTAGCGCACGAGGCCAAAGTCGGATATGTTTCCCTAGGAAAGGATGTCGCGAAGCAGATTGCAAAGGATGTTGAGCTTGTACAGACGAACGCAGTTGCGGAAGTGATTTGGCACTTCTTCAGGAGTCCGGTAACGGGACGGATTGGCGGGTCCGCGCCGTTGTACGAGCAATTACGTAAGGCAGGAATCGGTATAGTAGTGCACTGACCATGACTTACCAAATTATTCAACCACCCTTCACGTTGCAGTTCACTGCCATGACTCGCAAAGAGCTAATCCACTACAACGACTGGTTCCTCGCGAGTATTGAAACCAGAATTGCCGAATTAGCCAGCGCCGTTCATTGCACACGAGGCTTCGAAGGATGGAAAGCCGATCGTTTGCCGTCCTCGCTGGAGAGTCTTGGCGGCTGGTTCGTTCCCCAAGTGGAGACTCGAGAACTCGACACCAAAGAGGTAGACGAATTAGTAACTTCACTGCGGTTTCCTGTCGATTTACCGTCGCATGACTTGACTAACCGAACGTTCTCGTTAGCCATGGACATTGGGATGTACTTTAGTCAAGTTGTGATGCGAGCATTTCCAAGCGTGCGATGGAGTCAAGACCTTAAGCACAAGCGATACGCAGACTATGGGCAGCCAGTGCTAATCGAATTTACTAACGCACCTCTCAATCCCGTTCGTACAATTATTACAGCAGCGTATCGCATTGCCAATGGCTCCAAAGATGCGAAGTGCTTACTAAATATATACAACGTATGGTCAAAAATGGTGCGAGCGTGAACGCGGAGTCCGCGTATTCCCTGCGTGCTCACGAGGGCGTGGTGCCGCTCTTCTCTTGATTGGTTGACCGACGGATCCCCGACATCCAGCGCCGGTGAACTACGCGGCTGAAAATTGAGTGATCAGCCTTCGGGCCGCGGAGACTTGCGCGGGGGTGCTCGTGGGGATCGTGGGCGGACGCGGCTGCGGCGGGTTCTTCTGGTGCGGTCAGTGGTACGCGTCTTGCGCGTCTGTCGTCCTAGTGGCTCCAGCGTGCATCGGCGCAGCCGCTTGAACAGCGGCGGCTTTCCACGGATTCCGGATTGGCATGCCCGGAAACTAGTGCGCTACGTTTTTCGCGGCGAACGTAGCCGGAACTGCCTTGCACCATGTTCGCACCCGAGGTACCTCCTGACGGGGGGGGGCGGGCCAGGAGGACGCCATGTCCGCCAGCGCCCCCGTTCGACCCGATTCCGCCCGCCCCGGTCGCCGCAAGCCCCGCCGCCGCTTCCCCGCCGAGGTGCTCACTCGCGAAGAGGCCGCCGCACTTATGGCCGCGAGCGACGACGCCACCTCCGTCGGCCTCCGCAACCGCGCCCTCATCGCCGTCATGTACCGCTCTGGCCTCCGCATCGCCGAAGCCCTCTCGCTCCGCCCGATGGACGTTGACCACGCCGCCTGCGCGATCCGCGTGCTGTGGGGCAAGGGCGGGAAGGCCAGGACGGTGGGGGTCGACCCGGGCGCCCTCGACCACGTCGCGGCGTGGGCCGCCAGGCGCCAGGAGTTGGGGTCCCGCCCGGCGCCCCGCTGTTCTGCTCGTCCAGCGGCCGCCGCCTTACCGAGGCGTACGTCCGCCGCCTGCTGCCCCGCCTGGCCCGCCGCGCCGGCATCGAGCGCCGCGTCCACGCCCACGGCCTTCGGCACACCATGGCCAGCCGCCAAGATCGCACAAATCCGGAAATACAAAGGCCCGCGACGCCTTGCGGGACGTTGCGGGCCTCTGAAGTGACCCCATGGGGATTCGAACCCCAGTTTCCAGGATGAGAACCTGGCGTCCTGGACCAGGCTAGACGATGGGGCCAACGGGAACCGAACATGCCGCGTGGTCCGTGTCCAGGGACGCCAGTTTATGCCTCATTCTCGGGGAAGTTCTACTCGGAGCGACCGGCGGCACTCCACCGACGGGCGCGTCGGAGCCGGGCCGTCGTGTACAGAGCAAACCCTGCGGGATCAGGGGAGCAGAGCCGAACGTCAGAACGCGACGACACGATCCCGGCGTTGACGCCGTCCAAAGGCCGCAAGGACTCCCAGCAGCGATGCCACACCGACACCGGGCGTGGGGACGAACACGTCGTTGGGACTGGTCGCGATCCGCAGTTCGTCGAACGTCGTCGGGGTGCCGGGGAAGGCCAGCGACTCCACGAGCACGCGCGCGAAGGTCGAGGACGGCGCCAGGATCGACGCGTCGGGCGCGCCCAGATCATCGGTCGGGCTGACCCACAGTTCGTAGCGTGTCTGCGAGCCCAGCGGCTCCGCGTGCCACAGGAGCAGTTGCGTGATCCCTGTCCCGGGGAGCGGCGTGTCGGCGAAGTCCTGGACGACGGTCGAGCCGTTGCCGTACGAAATGACGACGAATCCCTGGGTGTTCACCACGACGCCGGCGGTCGCCCCGGTGGTATCGAAGAGTTCGAAGACAAACCCGTTGAAGTTGGGGCCGAAGCCCCCGGGCGACAGGAGCACGGCTCCCCAGAACTCCGTAGCCCCTGAGTTGAGGGGCGAGGAGAGCTGCCGGACCGCGTTCCCGCCCAAGCCCTCGTTGAGCAGGACCGAGTTGCCGCTCGAAGGCGGTGCGTCGGTGAAGGACAGGCTGCCGGCGGCGATGCTTGGGCCAGCCACGGGCGAGCCCTGCCACGCCCCGGCGAATCCGATCCCGCCGGCCTGGCCGACCAGCGACGACCCGACGGGATAGTTAAACGGGTCGGCGGCGATGATGTCCGCGACCGCCGCGCACCCGGGCGCGCCGATGGCGATGAAAACGACGGACGCCTTCAGGAGATGTGTGTCCATATACGAGCCTTGGTCCCGCGCCGCCGCGGCGCGCCGGGCGCTGGAGCGGCGTGGGTGGTGGATGAAAGTCGGAGTGACGCGGTGTATCGACGCAGCGGGCCGGACGCTCTCAGCGCCGGCGGCGGGCGAAGCCCCACGCGCCCACAGCGAGCAGCGCCGGGGTAGCCGGCGCGGGGATGACCTCGAGCGAGTAGTACGAAAGGATCTCGACCGAGCCGTAGGGAGAGTCGGTGACCGTCCCGCCGAAGAAGACCGAGTGGAAACCCGGCGAGAGCGGCGCGAGCATGACGTGGTACCCGTCGGCGACGGAGTTGTAGACGCCGGCGGGCGCGCCGAAGATATTGTCCTCGGGAAGGTCCATGGGGAAGAAGCCCGGCGGAGAGAGCAGGCGCTGGGTGAACAGGTCCACCGGCACAACGACGCCGTCGACTTCGCACCGCAGCGAGGAAGTGGCCGAGATGAAGCTGTCGAGATCCGCCCTCATGAACTCCTCGGTCTGCGACGCGTCGTCCTGGCCGAAAAACGCGTTCACGAGCGGGAAGAAGAGGTACTGATCGCTCCGGACCGTGAGGCCGCGCTTCACCGCTCCGCCGGAGCTGCCCGCCAGGAAGAAGACCGAACCTTGATCCCCGATCCAGCCGTCCTCGCCGTTGCCGTCGGCGATCGGGTTGACCGGCGCCGGCGGCGTGCCCATGACCTGCCACCACACGCTGGACCACTCAGCCTGGCTGCGTCCGGCGACATCCTGGGAAGGGGGCACAACCTGGGCCGACGCGTGTGTTACCGCCGCGCTAAGCGTGAACGCTGCAAGTGCCATTCTCACGGTGCATCTCCATCGAGTCGCCCCCACCCGACACAGGGCGGAAAGCCCAAGGACTGGGCGCAGGATGGCGGTGTGATCGCTGTGGACATACGATGAATCGTCGTTCCGTGCGCCCCGGCGTTACCCTGTCGCCGCGCCCGCGCAACGACGCCCGGTGAGACCCCCCATGGACGCGCCGCCGACGAGCGACGTGCTGTTCCGGCAGGCGTACGCCGAGCTGCGTGCCCTGGCGGCGCACATGCTCGAGGACGAGCGCACCAACCACACGTTGCAGGCCACGGCCCTGGTCCATGAGGCCGTCTTGCGCCTGGGATCGTCGATTCCGCCTAGTGCGATGAGCAGGAGTTCACTCGTGGCGCTCGCCGCGGTGGTGATGCGCAGGGTGCTCGTCGACTCCGCCCGGGCGCACCGGGCGCTCAAGCGGGGCGGCGGGGCGCGGCGCATTGCGCTGGGGGAGGCCGAGCGTGAGGTTGAATCCAATGCGCGGGCGGACGACGCCGACGTGCTCGCGCTCGACGCCGCGCTGCTGCGGCTCGCCCGGGTGTCGAGCCGTCAGGCGAGCGTCGTTGAGCTGCGATTCTTCGGAGGATTGAACGTGGAGCAGGCGGCGGAAGTGCTGGGGGTTTCGGCCCGCACCGTCGAGTCCGATTGGCGATTCGCGCGGGCGTGGCTTCGTCGCGAGCTTGCGCAAGAGAGCGAGGAGTCCGGGCGTGACCCCTGAGCGGCACGCCCGCGTGAGCGCGCTCTTTCAGGGCGCGCTCACCCTGCCCGAGCATCAGCGCGAGGCGTACCTGGTTCAGCACGCCGGAGACGACCCGGCCCTGGTGCAGGAGGTGCGGCAGCTGCTGCGTTGCGACAACGCCGCGAGCGCCGACGCGGGCCTGGAACGTCCCCCCCTGCACCGCGTCGCCGGGGCGACGGCAGCCCATCTTGCAGACCTGGTGCGAGCGGGAAGCCTGGCGGAGTTCGTGGGTGCGGAACTCGACGGGTTCACGATCGTGAGCGTGCTCGGGGTTGGCGGCATGGGCGCGGTGTACGAAGCCATGCAGGCTTCGCCGCCCCGGCGCGTTGCCCTGAAGCTGCTTCGGCTCGGCATCGGCTCGCGGTCGAGCGCCGATCGATTCGAGGTCGAGGCCGCGGCCCTTGCGCGCCTGAGTCACCCGGGGATCGCGCAGTTGTACCAGGCGGGTCTATGGCGACAGCCCGGCGGCGCAACCCCGTACATCGCCATGGAACTCGTGGAAGGCGGGCGGTCGATCACGGCGTACGCTCGCGACGAGCGGCTGCCGGTGCGGGATTGCGTGCGGCTGTTCATCCGCGTGTGCGAGGCGGTTCACCACGGGCATCAGCGCGGGGTGATTCACCGTGATCTCAAGCCGTCCAACATACTCGTCGACCGGGAAGGGCGGCCCAAGGTCATCGACTTCGGGGTCGCGAGGCTCGCCGACACCGATGCCGGCCACACCCTCTCGGGCGGCGTGCTCGGCACACCGGCGTACATGTCCCCCGAACAGGCCTCGGGTGACCCGGTCGCCGATACCCGCTCCGACGAGTACGCACTGGCTGTCGTGCTGTTCAAGATGCTCACCGGCCGTCTGCCTCACGACGTGGAGCATCGTTCCTCCGTCGCCGCGGCTCGTGCCGTGAGTGACCAGCCCGCCGCGCGAGCCGGAACACTCCGGGCCGAGCTTCGCGGCGACCTGGATATCGTCCTTGCCAAGGCCTTGGCGTTGCAGCGAGAGGACCGCTACGCCTCGGTCGCGGAGTTTGCCCGAGATCTTGAGCGATTCCTCGCACGCGAGCCGGTCGAGGCCGCCGGCCCCGGCAGGCTGTACCGCGCCGTCAAGTTCGCTTCGCGCCACCGGGTCGGCGTAGTGGTCGCCGCGCTCGTCGGCGCGGTGTTGATCGGGGCGACCGTGACCAGCATCACGTTCCTCCGTCGGGCCCAGGCCAAGTCCACGGATCTCGAGGCGGCGGTGGTTCGCGAGGGCGCCGCCCGGCGCCGGGCCGAGCGGGTCACGAGGTTCCATCGCGACATGATCGCCTCCGCCAACCCCTTCAACGCCGCCCCTCCCCCCGACAGCCTGGTCGTGTCCTTGAATGACCCGTGGGGTGAGTGGCGGCTGAATCCCTGGGGATACTCGGGAGAGCCGGGATCCTCGGCGACGGTGATCAACCTCCTGATGGCTGCCGGCCGGCGTTTGGAGGTTGAATTCGCCGACGACGACCTCGTGTTCGCCGATCTCGCCGAGTCCACCGGTTGGAGCCTGCTGCGGGTTGGCGGGGACAACGACCCCGAACGCACCGGGCTGTACCTCCGCCTGCTCGAGCAGGCGTGGAAGGTGCGCGAACGCGGGAGTGCCGATGATCCCCTGACGCTGCGCGCAATGTTCATGTACCTTCGCGCCGCGCAGTGGGCCCCGGTGGAGCTCCGGCCCGAACCCGACGTGCGGCGGCACGCCCTGGTTCTGCTGCAGCGTTGCCGTGCCGCGCTCGGGCGTGACGACGCACGCACCTTGGCATGCGAGCGCTTCTGCATCAGCGACCTGATGCACTCCATCCCCTTCAAGCACGACGATGCCTTCGCCATGGCCGGCGATTCGGTCGCGAGGATGAGCGGCGACGACGCGCCGAGCAGCGCCGAGCACGCGCGGCACCTCGCGTTCGCCGCGCACTGCGCCGCAAAGACCGGACATCGCGTTGAGGCCGTGGCGTGGGCCCGTTTGGCGGTGCACCGGCTGGACGCCCTCGCGGGCCCGCCGGGAATGGTCGCCTCCGAGGGCCTCATGCACGCCGCCGCGGCGCTCGCGATCTGCGATCCCGACAGCCCGGACCTGCTCGTATGGCTCGACCGTTCAATCGCCATCGCCAGCGCGGTGCTCGGTGAGCAGTCCGTTCCTGTGATCGATCGGCGTGTCTGCCTCGGGCGCGTCCTCGTCGCCCAAGGCCAGCTCCCGGGCGCGGTGATTCAGTTTGCGCAGGCAGCGGGTGTTTCGACCGGCCTTCGCGGCCTGCAGAACGGTGCGCCCGTCGAGGTGCACGAACTGGCGCACGCGTTGAAACTGCTGTGGATCTCGGATCGTCAGGACGGGCCGGTGATCGAGGCGTCCGACGTGGTCGGTCGGGCGATACAGGCCGAGGGATACTGTCTGACGCTGACGGCGGTCGCTGATGGCCTCGCGGCGTGCGCCATGGCGCACGAGGGAAACCCTCAAGGCGGGCTCGATCGCGTTGAGAAGGCGTTGGCTCGATTTGAGCACGCCCCGTACCTCGTCGTGCCCGAGGCCGGCGTCGTCGCCCACAGCGCCAAGGCCCGTTGCCTGTTTGACCTGGGACGCACGAACGAGGCCGTCGGCGAACTGGCCCTCGCCAGGCGGGCCTACGCTCGATTCGATCGACCGACCGAAGACGGCGATCCGTGGATGTCGCGTGCGCTCGCGCTTGAAAGCGTCATCGCTCGCCAAACCACCCCGTGAACACACGTCGCGCGTTCCTCAGCGGAGCGCGCCCACGGCCGCCTCCCGCCGGTAGCGGGCTAGCGCAAAGACCACCGCCTCGGCCTCGCTCTGGCCCACGGCCGACCCAGACCGCCCCGTGCCAGTGTCGCGCCACGTGGCCCGGTAGCACTTGTACGTGTCGACCTTGGCGACGTCGAGTTCGGCCCCGGCGTCGTCGAATTCACGCCGGGCCCGCTGCGGACCGGGGTACGCTCGTCCGTCGACGTGGCGCGGGCAGCCGATCCCGTCGAGCGTGGTCCATCCGGTGGCGTACAACTCGTCAAGTGCCGCGGTAAGGCCGTGCATGGTCTAGCTCCGAGTGAGAGGGGCTTCACACAAGCCCCGCGACCGGGGTCGCTCGGCCGGTTCATCGGCCAAACGCGCACCGGAAGTCCGCACTGCTCGACAGATGAGTCTACCAAGCGACGGTTGTGCGAATCCACCACCTGCCGGCAGAATGCCGGAGTCGCCCGTCCGATAAGAAAACCGCCTGAACTGGGGGAGTAGCAATGCCGATGTCAACACCCGAGATCACCACACTGGGCCAACTCCGGGATTCGGGGTACCGGGCCCGGACGGTGAAGCAGGAACTCCGCGAGAACGTGATCCGGGCGGTGCGGTCGAGTCCGCAGGGGCTGGATCTGATCCCCGGGATCCTGGGATATTCCGACACGGTGCTGCCGCAGGTCGTCGCGGCCCTGTTGAGCCGGCACGACCTGCTGTTGCTGGGGCTGCGAGGGCAGGCCAAGACGCGCATCCTGCGGGCGCTGACCGGCCTGCTCGATGAGTGGACGCCGGTGATCGACGACCCGGCGGTGGAGTTGCCCGAGGATCCCCTGAACCCGGTGACGCGGGCCGGGCGCGATGTGGTCGCGCGGCTGCGGGAGCGGACGCCGGTGCGCTGGATGCACCGGTCGCGCCGGTACCACGAGAAGCTGGCGACCCCGGACGTGACGATCGCGGACCTCGTCGGCGAGATCGACATCGTGAAGCACGCGCGGGGGCGCGAGCTGGCGGACGAGGCGACGATGCACTTCGGGCTGGTGCCGCGGGCGAACCGGGGGATTTTCGCGGTGAACGAATTGCCCGACCTGCCGCTGCGGATCCAGGTGGGGCTGTTCAACGTGCTCCAGGAACGGGACGTGCAGATCCGGGGCTACGACGTGCGGCTGGAGCTGGACCTGTTCATGGCGTTCAGCGCGAACCCGGAGGATTACACCAACCGCGGCCGGATCGTGACGCCGCTGAAGGACCGGATCGGGAGCGTGGTGCGGACGCACTACCCCTCGGACGTGCGCGAGGCGATGCGGATCACGCGCGAGAACGCGTTCGTGGACAGGGGCAAGGGGGAATGGGCCATGGGCAATGGGGGGGCGCGCAGCGGTTCGGGTTTGGCCGCGGCCGACGCCCCGTGGGGCGTGCCCGCCCCGGTGGACGGGCCGCGGGTGATCGTGCCCGAGGTGATCCACCAGATCGTGGAGGAAACGATCCGCCAGGCGCGGGTGAGCGGGCAGGTGAACCAGGCGTCGGGGGTGAGCGTGCGGGCGTCGATCGCGGCGCTGGAGAACGTGGCGTCGGCGGCGGAGCTGCGCGGCCTGCGCACCGGCGAGAGCGTCGTGGGGGCGCGGGTGGCGGACCTGGGGATGGTGCTGCCGGCGTGCCGGGGGAAGATCGAATTGATGATGGGGGACGAGGCGGCGGACGACTCGGGAAGGAGCGTTGAAGATCGGTTGATCGAGGCGCTCATGGGCGAGGCGGTCAAGCGGGTGCTCGCGCGGCACCTGCCGCTGGCGAAGCTCGAGAGCGTGGTGGGGGCGTTCGCGGGCGGGGTGCGGCTGGAACTCGACGAGTGGACGCCGGGCGCGGAGGCCGTGGCGTCGATGCGCCACATCGACGGGCTCCTCGCCGCGGCCAAGGGGTTGTGCGGCCCGCTGTCGATGGACGCGGCCGACGAGCAGATGCTCGCGTGCGCGGGGGAGCTTGTGCTCGAGTACCTGTACGTGAACAAGCGGCTGAGCAAGGTGCGTGGGGGGTATGGGGGATAGCGGGGAGGGCACTGGGGCACGAAGGCACGAAGGCACGCAGGGAAAGCAAAGATCCTCCCGCGGTGCGCGGGAGGCTCGGGAATACGTCGCCAGGAAGTGCCCGCGTTGGCGGGCGGACGGATCAGACGACCGTCATCGTTACTTCATCGGCTCGAATTTGAGGACCTGGCCGGCGATCGCCGCTTCGGCCATCAGGCCGCCCTTGGTCTCGACGAAGACGATGACGCCCTTGGAGACGTCGGTGGTCGCGGCGGCCCCGGGCTTGAGCGCGACCGCCGAGGCGTTCGCGGCGAGTGAGAAGTCGCCCTGCTTGAACTTCTCGAAATCGCTCTGACGCATGAAGATCACCAGCTCGCGGAACGTCTGAGCGCCGGCCTGAAGGCCGACCGAGCCCTGCGAGAGCGAGGCGTAGCCCTGGCGGCCGTCGTGGGTATAGACGATGCCGCGCCCGTGGCTGGCGCCGATGATGAAGCCCGCCTTGCCGACGTCGGGGAACGCGACCCATGCGACGGACTTGGCGAGCAGGACGTCGAGGCTGGAATCGGTGGACTTGAACGCGGCGACCGCGGCGTCGCTGTCGGAGCGCAGCGCGGCCTTGTCCTCGCTGCTCTTGGGCGCGGTGTCGCAGGCGCCGAGGCAGCCGCCGACGATGGCGAACAAGGCAGCGGCCGTGCAACGCATCGACTTCTTCATGAGTTGTCTCCTGGTTGCTCCCACCCCTCTGGCGAGTCCTCTGCAGCGTAGACGGGAGGGGGAGTAAATGAAAGCCGGGCATCAGCGGGACAGCGCCTCTGTCATCCGGGGTTCGGGCCGCATCCGCGCTGTTCCTCGAACCAGGCGTTGATGAAGTCGGAGACGTCGGTCGAGTTCACAATGCCGTCCTGGTTGAAGTCGGCCGTCGAGCCGCCGGACTTGGCGTCGGTGTGCCAACGACCGATGAACGCCACGACGTCGCCCTTGTCGATGGTCCCGTCGCAGGCAACATCGGTGCGGCACACGCCCAGGCTGATGTGGTGGCTGAACTCGGTTCCGCACGCGGTGGACGCGCCGAGGCGGTACCGACCCTCATCGGCTGTTGACGCGCCGGCGATGGCCAGCCGTGAACTCTGCGCGCCGGTGAGGGTCGACCCGTGCGAGGTGGGGCCGTCGGCAAGGTCGGAAAAGACCTCCGAGAATGGTTCGGTCTCTCGCTGCCATTGAAAGGCGGGGTCGACCCCCCCGACGGCGCCGGCGTCGAGCGTGACATTGCCTGCTTCGCACGTGGCCGCTTCGAACTCGGTGCTGGTGAACACGGGCCGATGGCCGAGCAACCAGGTGTCGCCCAGCGGTGCGCCGCCGACGGGGGGGCGTCCGGAAGTGATGAGCATCGCGCCGAGGCTGTCGATGTAGCACATCGGGGCGTCGAGCCTGGCCGGTGGCAGGACCGTTGGCGTTACGCGGGCCCACGCGGCTCCGTTCCACGTCCACATCTGGGCCTGCACCGGTTCAAAGGGCGGAGCGACGAACCCGGTGAGCACGCACAGGTTGAGGGTCCGGTCGTACGCGATCGCGCCCGCGTCCGAGAGCTGCGGTACGGGCACGTCGGGCCTGGTCCAGCCCGCCGCGTCCGAGTACTCCCACAGTTGCATGACGTTCGACGCGGCGATACTCCCGTACGCGACGCACACGCCGCGGGCTTCGTCGTAGCACATGGTGACCGAACTCATGTTCGGACCGCGATTGGTCCGCAGGGTCCAGGTCTGACCGTTCCATTCCCAGGTGTCGTCGAACCAGGCGCCGTCAAGGGTGCGGCCGGCGTAGAGGACAGAAACAGCCCGAGCGGCGTCGTAGGCCATGGCCGCGCCGACTCGCGGCGCGGGTCCGGTGGTGGCGCGCCGCGACCACTGCGACCCGGTGTATTCCCAGGTGTCGCCGCTGGCGCCACCCGCGTCGCCCCCGAAGAGCACCATGACGCCGCGGGCCCGGTCGAAGGTCATTGCGGAGCGGGTGCGGAACCCCGGGTTGGCGACGATGCGCTGGGTCCAGACGCCGCTCGACCACTCCCAGGTCTCGTTCGAGCGGCCCAGGCCGGTGCCGCGGTCGCCGCCGTGCATGACGACCACGTCGCGGTTCGAGTCGTAGGCAACGGCCGGTCCGGTGCGGGCGAGCGGGCCGAGGTGTACGCGTGTCCATGTGGTGCCGGTGCGCTCCCAGGTGTCCGAGAGCTGGCCGGTCAGGGTCGAGCCGCCGACGAGGACCACCTTGTGGGCCGCGGCGTCGTAGGCCATCGCATGTGACGAACGGACCGGCGGGGCCGTGCCGGCGAACGAGGTCCACGTGGACCCGTTCCACTCCCAGGTGGCGTTCGTCATGTTGAGGCCCAGTCCGCCAAAGAGGACGCAGCGTGCGCGTGACTCGTCGTACACCATCTGCGCCCGCCAACGCTGGCTCGGACCGGTGGTGGAGCGCTGCGTCCACGACGCGCCGTTCCATTCCCAGGTGTCGCGCGACTCGCCCAGGGCGGGGTCGAGTCCTCCGAAGAGCACGGTCACGCCCCGGACCGGGTCGAACGTGGCCGCGGCGTCGTGGCGCGCCGAGGGCCCGGTGGTCGCCATCAGCGACCAGTTCGTGCCGTTCCATTCCCACGTTTGACCGCTGGCCGCCGGCAGGCAGTTGCTCAAGCCGCCAAAGAGGACAGTGACGCCGCGGATCGCGTCATAGGCGAGCGAGAAGGCGCGGGTGACGCCCGGACCGCCCTCTGCGCGGAGCGTCCATGTCGCGCCGTCCCACTCCCAGGTTTGCAGCGGCAAGCCAGGGTCGCACGGGTTCTCGCTGACGAGGACCAGCACGCCGCGTTGCGAGTCAAAGACCGACGACGCGATGGCGAGCGGGCCGGCAAGGTCGACCGATGTCCAGCGGGCGCCGTCGCGGGCAAGGAGCTGTTGTTGAGCGCCGTACAACAGGACCTGCGCCCGGTCGCCGTCGAACACCATGGTGTGATCGACTTGCGGCGGCAGGGCGCCGGGCTCCCAAGTGAAACAGTCGTCGCCCGACTGGGAAAGGGCCGGGGCGGTCGCCGCGGCGAGGACCGCGAGCGCAACGAGACCGATGCGTGGATGGGTGGGCCGCACGAGAAGGTCCTCCAGGCCCCGACAACGGGGCTACTGGAGTGTGCACGGCGTGTGATCGAAGGCAAGCCAGCCCGCGATTGCGCCGGGTCAGGCTTTCTCGCTCGCTCGGATGAGCTCGAAGACGCCGGCGGCATCCGGGGCGGCGTAGATCCGCTCACGGAACTGCTCGTCGATCATGAGCTTGCTGATGCGGGCGAGGGCCTGGATGTGGTCGGCGGTCTTGTCGGGCGGGCTGGCGAGCAGGACAACCAGCCGCACGGGCTTGAGGTCGATGGACTGAAAGTCCATCGGCTGAGCGGGCTTGCCGACGGCCATCGCGAGGCGGTCGACGCCGAAGCTCTTGCCGTGGGGGATGGCCAGACCGTGGCCGATGCCGGTGGTGCGGGTCTGTTCGCGGGTCCAGACGGCGTCCTTGAGGGCGTCGGCGTCGCGGACCTTGCCCGCGGCGGCGAGCAGGTCGACGAGCTCGTGGATGGCCCCGCGCTTGTCAGCGGCCTGCAGGGGGGCCTTGATGCACTCGATGCTCAGGATGTCAAGAAGGTTCATGAAACTCGTGGCCCTCGGACCCGTGACGGACGGCAGGCGGGAGTGTACCGGGCACTAGCGGGGGCCGGCGCCGGCGCCGGGGCCCTCGCCGGCGATGGCGGATCGCATGGTGGTGTCGGCCTGGAGGTTGCGCATGCGGTAATAGTCCATGATGCCGAAGTTTCCGCCGCGGAAGGCCTCGGCCATGGCCTTGGGGATCTCGGCCTCGGCGAGGACGACGGTGGCGCGGTTGCGCTGCTCCTCGGCCTTGAACTCCTGCTCCTGGGCGACGGCCAGGGCGCGGCGCTTCTCGGCCTCGGCCTGGGCCCGCTGCTTGTCGGCGTTGGCCTGGTCGAGCTGGAGCTTGGCGCCGATGTTCTCGCCGACGTCGATGTCGGCGATGTCGATCGAGAGAATCTCGAAGGCGCTGCCGGCGTCGAGGCCCGACTCCATCACCTTGCGGCTGATCTCGTCGGGGTTCTCGAGCACGTGCTTGTGGTCCTCGGCCGAGCCGATGGTGGAGACGATGCCCTGGCCGACGCGGGCGATGATGGTCTCTTCGGTGGCGCCGCCGACGAGCCGGGCGATGTTGGTCCGCACCGTCACGCGGGCCTTGGCCTTGAGCTGGATGCCGTTCTTGGCCACAGCATCGATGGTGGGGCGCGGGCTGGTCGGGCCCGGGCAGTCGATGACCTTGGGGTTCACGCTCGTGTTCACGGCGTCGAGGATGTCGCGCCCGGCCAGGTCGATGGCGGTGGCGATGTCCCAGGTGAGCGGGATCTTGGCGCCGCGGGCGGCGACGAGAGCGGAGATGACGAGCGGGACGCGCCCGCCGGCGAGGTAGTGCGACTCGAGCCGTGCGGTCGGGATGTCCAGCCCGGCCTTGGCGGCGCGGATGCGGCTGAGCACGACGGTGCGCAGGTCAACCTTGCGCAGGCGCATGCCGATGAGCTCGAGGATGCTGACCTTGGCGCCGCTGGTCCAGGCCTGCACCCACAGGTTCGCGAACTGCGCGACGACGACGACGAAGACCAGGCCGGCGAGGCCCGCGACGACCGCGACAATGATCCAGATCGAGTCCATGCCTCGAACCTCGGTATGCGGCCCCTGACGCGGGCGAGCCCGGAATTTCCGGGGCGCACGCGGGCGGGGAGCGGGCGAAGTATACCGACGGGGCGCTAGGCGGTCGGCGGGGATTGTGGCGACGGAGCCGGGGGCGTGGCGTCCACCGGCCGTACGCGGATCGTCATGCCGTCCGCCGACACCACGCGGACGCGCTGGCCGGCGCGGATGAAGGACAATTCGCTCACGGCGTCGAGCTTCTGGTCGTTCACGCGGATGACGCCCACGGGACGCAGGTCCACGAGCACCACGCCCTCGGCACCCACGAGCCGGGCCATGGCCTCGGTCCGCTCAGGGTCGTCCCGGACGGCGACCTCGGCGCGCCCGGACTCGCCGTAGAGCAGCTTTTTACCCATGGCCGTGTGCGGGAGCACCTGCAGGCCGAAGCCGACGGTGATGGGCCCGAGCACGAGCATCGCGAGCAGCCCGGAGATGCCCCACATGGTGCTGACCCGGAAAAGCAAGACGACGCCGACGAGGGCGACGACGGCCGCGGTGATGGTGATCATGCCCATCGACGGGACAAAGACCTCCATCAGCAGGAGCAACAGGGCGACCCCCAGGAGGATCAGGCCCCAGAGCAGGTTTGGATCGCTGGTCATGCGCGGGAATCTTTAGGCCCGGCGGACCCATCGGGAGCGGAGTCGGGCACGGCTTCCACCGCGACGCGGAAATCGTCCACCGAGACGAGCCGGACGCGGGCGCCGCGCGGGATGAACCCGAATTCGGCGACGACGTCGAGGATCTGGTCGCCGACCTGCACGCGTCCGGCGGGGTGCAGCGGGGTGAGGGCGACGCCGACGTCGCCGGGCTGGGGGCCGGACTGCGGGGTGGCCATGGCCGCGAGCATCCCGACGGGTCCGTCGGCGTCGTCGGCCGGGCCGGTGTCCTTGAGGACGAACTTGTTGAAGACGGGCAGGCCGCCCAGGTGCTTGGAGAGGAACATGAGCCCGGCGATGGTGGTGCCGCCCGAGATGACGACGGTCGCGACGGCGTAGAGCATGTCGCGCCGGCGCCCGGGGGCGTCGGGGAAGAGCGGGTCGTTGCCGACAAACGTGCCGACAAGGCCGACGAACAGCAGCACCAGCCCCGCGACGCCGAACACGCCGAAGCCGGGGATGACCAGGATCTCCATCACGATGCACACGATGCCCAGGACGATCGCGGCGATCTCCCACCACGACGCCATGTTGTTGAGAAACGGCGGGGCGAGCAGGGCGAAGAGGGAGACAACAGCGACCAGTCCGGGCACGGTGAGGCCCGGGTGGGTCATCTCGATGAAGAGCGCGAGCAGGAAAATCACCAGCAGCACGGCCCGGACAATGAAGCCGTTCATGAACACCACCAGGTGCTCGGACCAGGTTTCGTCAAGGCGGGCGGTGGCCGCCGCGCCGAAGAAGGTGGTGAGCTCGGCGTCGTCCTTGACCGTCTGCGAGGCGACACCGAAATCGATGATCTGCTGGCCCTTGAGGGTGACGACGCCGTTGCCGTCGCTGATCTTGCGGACCTTGCGCCACTGCGGGGCGGACTGGGGCGTGATGGTGGGGCGGGTGGAGGCGACCTGCTGGGCCTGGGCGACCTCGCGGATGAGGTCCTGGCCCATCATGGGCGAGGCCGGGGCGAAGCCGGCGCCCTCGGCGCTGGCCGCGGGCGGGACGCCGGGTGTGGGGCGAGGGCCGGGCGCAGCCCCGACGGGAATGCGCGGGGCCGCGGCCACGAGCTCGGCGACTTCGCCGACGGGGGGCTCGCCGAAGAGAGCGGTGTGCTCGGCGCGGTCGATGAACAGCCGCTCGCCGGTGGCGGGGTTCTCGATGAGCCACAGCTCGACGCCGCGGGAGACCATGCCCTGCACGAGCTTTTCGTCGTAGCCGCGCCGGCGGGCGGAGTCGACGACCTCGGCGAGCAGCGGGGCCATCATCTTCTGGCGTTCGTGCTCGGGGAGCTCGTTGAGCATCCCCAGCGGATTCATGGCGATGACCAGGGCGTCGCCCATGGTGGCGTAGTCGCTGACGACGATCTCGCGGCAGGCCAGGGCGATGATGGCGCCGCCGGAGTACGCGTTGTGATTGACCCACGCGACGGTGTTGGGGATGGGCGAGCGCTTGATCAGGGAACAGATCTCGAGCGCGGCCCCGAGCTCGCCGCCGGGGGTGTTGAGCTCGAAGACGAGAGCGTCGGCCTTGGCCTCCTGGGCCTGCTTGATGCGCCGGGCGATGCTCTTGGCCATGATCGAGTCGATCGGCCGGTCGATGGTGATGATGACCACGTTCTTGGCGGCACGGGCGGCGGGGACGGTCCTGGGGGCCGCGCCCGGCTGGGCCGGGGTGGACGGGGTGGACGGGGTGGACGGAGGGGTGGACTGCACGGCCCGAACGCCCGGGACGACCAGCGCCAGCAGGCACGCCAGGCCGATGACGCGGCGCAGCCACGACGCGCGGGCGACACCGACGCCCGCACTGGAACGGTGGAATCGTGCTGTCGTCTCCGCTGCGAAGGGCATCGGCACACTATAGATACGGCCGCGGGCGGCTCGGGGTGCGTTCACAGGGCGCTGCGCCCGCCGGCGACCAGGGCGCGAAGAGGGAACCGCATGTCACGCTGGACGCTGGTGCTGCTGATGGCGGGCGCGGGTGCCGCGGGGACGCTCGTGCGCTGGGGGATCGCGTCGGCGGCAAACCGGCTGACCCCCGGGTGGGGCTGGCCGGGGACGCTGGCGGTGAACCTCCTGGGGTGCTTGGTGTTCGGCATCGTGTGGGGTCTTTCGGAGAAGTCGGGCGTGGTTTCGCCCCAGGCCAAGTTGGTGGTGCTCACCGGGTTCCTGGGGGCGTTCACGACCTTCTCCGCCTTCGCGTACGACACGGGGCAGCTGATGCGTGCGGGGCGGCTGTGGGCCGCGGGGGCGAACGTTGCGGCGAACAACGTGCTGGGGATTGCGCTCTTCTTCGCCGGGGCGTGGGTGGTGGGGGCGCTCAGGGGTGCGCGGTAGGGGCCGGGGCGAGCGGTCGCGGGCCGCGCGAACCGACTGCGCAACGTCGATCGGCGAACGCGTGTTCGCCTGGCCTGGCGCTTGCGCTTCGGGCTCTTATGGGCACTGCTCGACCGTCCACCCCAGCGTCCCGGTCGCATCGCAGTCGATGTGCACGGCGAAGAAGCCGGGCTTGCCGTCGGGGCCCGCGGCGTTCTCCACGCGTCGCACGAGCGGCCAGATGATCTTCTTGTCGGTGTCGGGGATGGGGAGCCGCTCGAGCTCGGACGGCTCGTGCCAGGCGAGCTCGCCCTCGCCCATGACGCCGGTCGTGACCTGCACGGGCCCGAGGACGCGGTAGTAGAAGATGAGCCAGTTGGTCTTGCCCTCGTACGCGCGCTCGGAAATGAGGCCGATGAGGTGCAGCCGCTCGATCGGGACGTCGACGCCGGCCTCTTCGTGGATCTCGCGCCGGGCGCACTGCGCGGGGGATTCGCCCGAGGCCATGTCGAGCTTGCCGCCGATGGGGGAGCACAGGCCCTTGTTGGGCTCCTTGATGCGGTGCAGCAGCAGCACGCGCCCGCGCTCGTCGCGCAGGTCGCAGAGGCAGGCGATTTTGTAGGGGATGGTCGGGGCGGTGGACATGCGGGCGAAGGGTACGTTCGCGCCGGGGTTGGCGCGGCGTGCCGCGAACGGGCGGAGAGTTGCCGGACGCGAGCGGTCGCCGCGAGCGGGTGTGCACCCCTGTGCTCGCGCACAGGGGTCGTCACCAGTTGGAGCGCAGCTCCGCGACGACGCTCTTGGCCAGCCGCTGGATCGCCGCGGTCTGACCGGTCTCCAGGCTCTCGCCGACCAGCCGCGCCGGGATGAAGATGTCGGCGCCCTTGAAGTTCTTGCGCTGCACCATCGTGCGGCCGGTGCGGTTGTTCCGCCAACTGAAGTCCAGGACGATCTCGACGCCCTGCTCCTGCACAAGGCCGCTGCCCTCGGCGGTGGAGATCGCGCGCAACCCGGAGTTCGTGATCGTCCCCGACAGCACGGTGTCGGCGTTGCCCTGGCTCACGACGCGCCACGGCGTGTTCGACTGGATCTCCTTCACGATGGCGTCGGTGAGCTCGAGCTCAATGCCGCGGAAGAAGGTCTTGTTGTTGAACATCGGCACGTGCACGGTGCGGACCGACTCGTCGTGCGCGGGCGACATGCTGTAGCCCTCGCGCGGGTCGCTCGAGCACGAGCACAGGCCGGTGAGGGCCAGCCCCGAAGCGAGCAGGGCGCCGGCCAGGAACGTGCGGCGGGGGCTCATCGGCCGTCTCCCTTGGGCTCTGGCTTGGGCTCTGGCTTGGGTTCTGGCCTGGGTTCTGGCGTCGGCGCGGGCTGGGGTTCGGGGAGCGGGTCGGGAACGGGCTCGGGCGGCGACGACGGCTCGCCGGCGGGCGGGGTCGGCTGCGCGGGCTTGGCATCGGCGCCCAGGGCCTTGAGCCGCTCGCCGCGCGGCCGGGGCGTCACCGGCGGCGGGCCCTCTTCGGCGCCGGGTGCGCCGGCGGGCTCGGGGAACGACTCCGCGTCAGGGTCGTTGGCGCCCCCGGGCTTGGTGGCCGCGCCGGGAGCGACGCTCGGCTTGGGAGGCTCCGGCGGCATCCACCCCCGCTTGGCGAGCTCGGCGAGGGCGGTCTCGGCCGCGGCGGTGTTGGGGTGGCGGATGATGAGCCGGCGCAGCACCAGCCGTGCCGACGCCTCGTCGCCGGTGCGCAGGTACCAGTCGGCCTGCTCGAGCAGGGCGACGGCGACGGACTCCTCCAGCCGGATCTGCAGCGCGTCGTCGAGGCCCGCGTCCTGCGCCAGGGCCGGGTACGTGCGCTGGTAGCGGTCGATGAGCACGTTGGCGTCGACAAGGCTGGTGGCGTCGTACCGCGGGCCCTTGAAGCGTGCGATGCTCGCGTAGATCTGCCGCTGCATCGCCTTGGAGACGTACGGGCTCTTGGGGAAGTTGCGGACGAACAGGTCGTACGCCTCGGCGGCCATCTCCATGTCGCGGGTGCGGTAGTACGCGTCCGCCAGTTCGATGATGGCCCGCTCGCCCAGGCGGCTGCCGGGAAGGCGCTCCTGCACGCGGATGAGCAGCTCCTCGCCCACGTCGAAGGCGCCGGTGATGCGCATGCCCCAGAGCTTGCGCCGCATGCCGTTGACGTAGCGGACCCCGATGTCGAGCTCGCGCTCGACGGCACGGACGAACTCGGGCGAGCCGGGGAACTGCTTGCACACCGCCTCGTAGTCGTACAGGGCCTTGAACTCATCCCCCTCGGCGGTGATGGCGTCGCCCCGGAGCAGGTAGGCCTCGGCCAGCTCGGGCTTGTCCGACCGCTCGTTCTTCTCGATCCAGGTGTCCAGGATCGAGCGCGCGGCGGCGGCCCGGCCGTCGGCCAGGGCCCGCCGGGCCTCGGCGATGGTGCCGGCGTCCGAGCCCGGCTCCGGTGTCGCGGCCTGGGCCCACTGGCCGGTGTCGTCGAGGGTGTACTTGGTGGATTGCCCCAGGGCGACCGCCGGCAGGGCCAGGGTCAGGGCGGTCACGAGGCGCGCCGGGCGGGAGACGGTCGGGGGCATCGGGGAGAGAATAGAGGGTGTGGGGAAGGTGGTGCCACCTGGACGTGGAACACGGGTCGCGGGTCGCTCGCAGGCGCGCGGTCCGCGAAGCCGGGCCAGGGCGCCGGCCGCCGATGGGGGCGTACGGGCTTGATCCGGGGCGGCGGGTCGGCTTCAATTGGGTCTTCACCCGGCCCCACTGGGGGGTCGGACGAAATGCCCGGATCCATGACCCGACCGCAGCCGCGGCCACCGGGTCGATCGCTCCGCCCCGACGCCATCGTCGGGACACGGGGCACCCCGGCGAGCGGCTTCACGCCAACTCGACCGGGAGACGGAAGGAGTGCAGCACGTCATGGCTCGTTACACCGGACCGAAGGTCAAGCTGTCGCGCCGCATCGGCGTCCCGATCGAGAACAACCCCAAGCACACGTCCAAGCGCCAGCTCGTGGCGCCGGGCATGCACGGCTACCGCGGGCGCCGCCTGCGGGACTACGGCATCCGCCAGAACGAGAAGCAGAAGCTCCGCCACCACTACAGCGTGCTGGAGAAGCAGTTCCGCAAGTACATCGCCGAGGCGGGCCGCCTGCCCGGCAACACGGGCGAGATGCTGCTGCGTCTGCTCGAGGTTCGCCTGGACAACGTGCTGCGCCGCGCGGGCCTCGCCCGGACCATCTGGGCCGCCCGCCAGATCGTGGCCCACGGGCACGTGCTGGTGAACGGTCGCAAGACCGACCGGCCGAGCTGCTCGCTCAAGGTCGGCGACGTGATCACCCTCAAGCCCAAGATCCAGAAGCTCATCCGTGAGAACATGGAGTCGCTCTCGGGTCACGAGGTGCCGGGCTGGATCGAGCTGAACCCGGCGGAGCTGACGGTCCGCGTCGTCGCCCTGCCGACCTCGGACCAGATTCCGTTCGACGTCAACCCCAACCTGATCGTCGAGTTCTACCGGTAAACCGCGCGGGCCGGGGTCTGGCGCGAGCGACCAGGAGACAGTCCGCGTGGGAGCCAGCAACTCGAACCGCGACGTGTGCGGGCGGCATCCGGCCGCCGACCCGGTCGACTTTCGCCGCGGCTTCTTGCGTCGTGCGTCCGCGCGGGGAACGCCGCGCGGACGTCGGTCTGCTGCGAGCGCCGTCCTGCGGCCGGCGCCCGCGCTGCTGTTCCGTGGTGTGACCTTCGGTCCGTGATCCCTGCCGAGTCGGCCCTTCCCCATGCTCAAATTCCTTCGCAAGTACAAGACGTGGATCCTGGTCATCGGCGGCTCGCTGCTGATGATCGCGTTCCTGCTGCCCAGCAATTTCAACCGCCTGCCCATCGGGGCCGGGTCCGCCCGGTTCATGAAGGTGCAGGGGCGGGATATCAGCAAGGCCCAGGCCGCCCTGGCGGCGCGGGAGCACGAGGCGCTGCGCCGCATCGCCCCGGTGGCGCTGGCCGCGGCCGGCGTGCGCCCGGAGACGGACCACTGGATCCTGCTCGTGAAGGCGGCCCGCGAGATGGGGCTGATCGGCGGCCCGCAGGACGGGGCGGACTACATCCCGGACCTGGCGGTCGAGGTCGCCAGCGCCGCGGCCCGTCGCCCGCTGGACCGTGCCAACCCCGACGACATGGCGATGCTCCAGGCTACCCAACTGCGACTGGAAGAGAACCGCAGGACGGTCGGTCCGCAGCTGCGCATGACCGAGCGGGACGTGAACCAGGCCCTGGCGAATCTTCGCGGCGTGGCCCGCATGATCGGCCTGTACACGTCCGCGGGCGAGGTGCTCTCGACGCCGCGGATCGTCCAGGAGGCCCGGCGCCGCCTGGACGAGGGCGTGATCGACTACGTGTTCCTGCCCGCGTCGAGCTACACCTTCAGCGAGCCCGAGCCCACCGCTGAGCAGATCCAGGCGCACTTCGAGAAGTACCGCGACGTGGATCCGGGCAAGGGCGAGTACGGCCTTGGCTACCGGGCCCTGCCCCGCTTCAAAATCGAGTATCTCACGCTGAGCCGGGCGGCGTTCGCCTCGGTGGTGTCGATCAGCCCGGTGGACGTGCGCAAGACGTTCATGCAGGAAACCCCGGGGGGGACCGAAGAGCAGTTCCAGGCGGCGCGGGCCGAGATCGAAGCGCGGCTGAAGGAAGCCCGGATCGACAAGCTCATGGAAGAGGCGGCCGCGATCGTGCGGGCCGAGATCGCCAAGAGCCTGCGCAAGGCGGAGATTGCGGGTCAGTACCGGCAGGTGCCCGCGGACTGGGACGCGCAGCGTCCGAACTACGACGCCATGGCCGCGGCCGTCGTCGGCAAGTTCGCCGAGTCGCAGAGCATCAACATCGCGCCACCGCAGGTGACGCGCCGGCAGGACTGGGTGCCGCAGTCGAGCCTCATGTCCCTGACGGGGATCGGGCAATCGACGATCCAGCGCGGGGCCCGCGGCATCCCGTTCTCGCAGTACGTCACGCAGGTGCGTGAGCTGGCCGGGCCCAACGACTTCGCCCTGCAGGTCGGCATTCCGGGCGAACTGGTCAAAGACCGCAACGGGAACATGTACTTCTTTACGGTCACGGCGGTGAAACCCGCCGGTCCGGCCGAGACCGTCGACGAGATCCGCACCCAGATCGTGACGGACCTCAAGCGGATCGCGGCGTTCGAGAAGCTCAAGGCCGACGCCGAGGCATACCGCCGGCAGGCGATCGCTGGCGGGCTCGAGCCGATCGCCAAGCCGCCCGAGGGTTCGCCCGCCCCGGCGATGCCCCTGGCCATCAAGCGCGACATCGGCGTGAAGCGCCCGGACTTCCTGTTCAACGCCCAGGAACTCAACACCGAGGCGGTCAAGAACCAGATCATGGACGCGGTCGCCAAGCTCGACCCCAAGGGCGACGTGTCCAAGGTGGACGCCGCGGAGCGGATCCTGGTGATCCCCATCCCCGAGCGGCTCGGCATGGCGGTGGTGATGATCAAGGGGTACAACGCGACGTCCGCCGAGGCGACGCGCTGGCGCGACTTCGGGCTGACCAGGGCCGTCGGCGGCACGCAGCTGCGCGAGGCGGCCGGGGCCGACGCCACGACCGGTACCCGCGCAACCGATCCGTTCGACCTCGAGTCGCTCGCGAAGCGCTACAACGCGGAACTGAGCGAGGAGCACAAGTCGATTCAGGAGCGGCTCGCCAAGGAAGCGGCCGAGCGCGGCACGTCCAAGCCGGCCGGGGGCACGCCGGCGCCCGCGCCCTCCGCGCCCAGGACCACCCCCGCCCCCACCCCCGCGCCCACCCCCGCCCCCGCCCCCGCGCCGGCTCCAGTTCCCGCCCCGGCCCGCTGATCGCCCCGGGGCGTCTACCGTCGGGGATGCCGCTGAACCACTACGTCACGCTCGGCCGCTCCGGCCTGCGCGTCAGTCCGTTGTGCCTGGGCACCATGACCTTCGGCCTCGACTGGGGCTGGGGCTCGACGCCCGAGGACTCGGTGCGCATCCTCGACGCGTACATCGAACGCGGCGGGAACTTCATCGACACCGCGAACATCTACACCAAGGGCCACTCCGAAAAAATCATCGGGGACCATGTCGGGCGGCACGCCTCGCGCCGCGACCGGCTCGTCATCGCCACCAAGTTCCTGGGCAACCTGTTCCCGGGCGACCCCAACGCCGGCGGGGCGCACCGCAAGGCGGTGATCGGTGCGCTCGAAGAGTCGCTCCGCCGGCTCCAGACTGACTACATCGACCTGTACTGGATGCACTGGCACGACCCGATGACGCCCATCGACGAGACCATGCGCGTGCTCGACGACCTGGTGCGGGCGGGCAGGGTGCGGTACATCGGTTTCAGCGACACGCCCGCGTGGCTGTGCGCCCGCGCCCAGACGCTCGCGGAGTTCAAAGGCTGGTCGCCGCTGGCGGCGCTGCAGATCGAGTACTCGCTCATGGAGCGGACGGTCGAGGGCGACCTGATCCCCATGGCGCGCCAGCTGGGGATGGGAGTGACGCCGTGGTCGCCGCTCAAGGGCGGGGTCCTCAGCGGCAAGTACACGCGCGCCCACCAGCCGCCGCCGGGCCGGGGCGAGTGGGTGGCGAACCACCTCAAGGAGCGGGCGTTCGCCATCATCGACGTGCTGGTCCGCGTGGCCGGCGAAGCCGGGGTGACGCCGGCGCAGGCGGCCCTGGCGTGGGTGCAGTCGCGGCCCGGGGTCACGAGCTCGATCATCGGGGCCCGCACCATGGAGCAGCTCGTCGACAACCTGGGGGCGCTCGAGGTCACGCTCAGCCCGGCCCAGGTCGCGGCCCTCGACGAGGCGTCAAAGGCCCCGCAGGCGTTCCCGCACGAGTTCCTCAAGTTCACGGTCAACAACACGCTCGGGGGCACGACCGTCAACGGCGTGGCGAGCGAGGTCTGGAAGCTCGCGCCCCGTTCGGACGCCGAGCGGCACTGAGCCGCACGGGCACGGGCGGCGGGGCAGGGGGCCGCGCCGAGCGCCGGCGCGGCGTGCGGCAATGGCCGGGGTACGGTCCTTCGGGCGGCCGGTGCCGCCCGTTTTCGCTTCGATTCCTACTGTGGATCCATGAGCATGATGCCGATCTTCGCCAGCGCGGTCCTCGCGGCCGCGGCCCTCGTTCAGCCCGACCCCGCCTCGATGTTGCGCCCGTCCATGCCGCGCCAGGCGCAGAACGCCAGCCCGGGCCCGATCGCGGACCTGCCGGCCGGGGTGGCCGAGCCGACGGTGTTCGCGGAGTTCGGGGCGCGCCGGGTCACGGGCATCGCGACGTCCCGCCTGGGCCGCGTCTTCGTGTGCGCCGCGCCGACCGGCCAGGCCGGTGACTGGCTCGTCGCCGAGCGCGGCGCCGACGGCTCGCTGCAGCCGTTCCCTCCCGCCGACGGCGCCAATCCGCTCGTGCTCACCTCGGTCACGTCGATCCAGGTCGACGCCCAGGAGCGCGTCTGGATCCTCGACTCGGCGAACCCCGACGCCAAGGGCGTCGTCCGCACCGGCGGTGCCGGGCCCAAGCTCGTGTGCGTCGACCTCGCGACCAACAAGGTCGTCGGCAAGTGGGAGTTCGACGAGACGATCGCGCCGGCAAGCTCGATGCTGGCCGACGTCCGTCTGCAGAGCAACGACCGCCGCCGCATGCTCCGCGACGCCCAGGGCAAGGAGGCGGGGGTCGAGCCGCAGATCATGCGGGGCGACCTCAACTTCGCGTACATCACCGACGCCGGCGGCGGCGACGCGGGCGGGGCGATCATCTACGTGACGCTCAACTCGGGCAAGGCCCGCCGGCTCCTCGCGGGCCACGCCTCGACCAAGGCCGAGGCGGGCTTCACCCCCGCCGGGAGCGCCGCCGGGAAGCCGGCGGCCCTGAACGCCGACGCGATCGCCCTCGACTCGATCAACGAGATCCTGTACTGGCAGCCGCTGGGGTCGCGAACGCTGTACTCGGTCCGCACCGCGTTCGTGCGTGACGAGGGCATGGCCGCCGCGGAACTCGCCAAGCGCGTGAACACGCTCGGGCCGACGGTGATGGCCTCGTCGATGCAGCTCGACGCCGGCGGTACACTCTATTTCTCGGACGTCGAGAACGATCGCGTCGTGTCCCGCACGCCCGAAGGCAAGCTTGCGGCGTTCGCGCGGCTGCCCGCCGGATCCGCGGCCGACGGGCTGGTCTTCGCCCGCGACCCGGTGAGCAAGCGCGGCGTCATGTGGCTGCCCGCGCCGGGCGCAGCGGCGGGCGCGTCGGCCGGCCCGTTCAAGGTGTACCAGCTCATCCCCGGTCTGCGCTGAACCCCGCACGGAGTTCCCGCATGCTCGATCCGTCGATGCTCGCAAGCCAGTTCGCTCAAGCGCTGGCGTACGGGCCCTACCTGGGCACGGCCAAGCCGCACGAACGCGGCAACTGGGACGCCTTCCACGCCCGCGTCCGGCTCACCGATCCGCAGTCGCGCCTGCTCGCCGGCTTCAACCGCCGGCTGAACGTCCTCGTGCTCTCGGGCACCTGGTGCGGCGACTGCGTGCAGCAGGTTCCCATGCTCGATCACATCGCCCGGGCGTCGGGGGGCGCGGTGGACTTGCGCCTGCTCGACCGCGATGAGAACCCGCAGCTTGCCAGCGCGGTGCGCGTCTGCGGCGGGGGCAGGGTGCCGGTCGTTGTGTTCATGAACGAGGACCACGAGTTCGTCGCCTTCGCCGGCGACCGCACGCTGTCGCGCTACCGGGTCCTGGCGGCCAGGCAACTTGGAGTGAGCTGCCCGTTGCCCGGCGCGCCCGTGCCGGCGGACGAGATCGCCGCGACCCTGCAGGACTGGGTCGACGAGTTCGAGCGCGTGCACCTGCTGCTGCGGCTGAGCCCCAAGCTGCGTCAGCGGCACGCCGATTGACCGCGGGCGTGGTAAGACGGGCGATCTGCCGGCGCGGGCGATAACGCGGGAGGAGCGCTTCAAGCCCGTTTTTGCATGGAGATTCGCCCGCGCACACCACTTCATTGGCAGAATCCGCAGCGGGCATCATGGTTCATCGGTAACAGCGCCCGCGAGCGCCGGATTTCACATCCCAGGTGCGTGCCGGCGGCGTCCGGTCGTCGGCCGCCATCGGCTCGAGCGCGGGTCAGTCAAAGGAGTGTGCCCACATGGAGAAGCGGACAATCGTCGGGATGGTCGGGGTGCTCGCGCTGGCGGGCGTTGCCGTCGCGGACCAGGACGTCAACCTGCTCGAGCGGTTCGAGGTCGATTCGGGGCCGTACCAGGTCGACCAGCCGAGCGAACGCGGCACCACGCTGCTGTACTCGCGGATCACCGAGACCGGCTCGCGGTTCAACCCCGGCCTGGGCGGCCCGGCCGGCGGCCCGGCCACGCAGCCCAACGTCGTGTTCGACGACGTCCCGATCCCTTCGAGCCGGCTCGCGGGCAACACCTCGATCGCCGTGACGCGCGTGACGGTCGGCATCCGCCGTCTCGCGAACGCCCCGGCGACGGACGTGTCGATCTTCTGGGCGACGAGCACCACCGGCGCGACGCTGCCCGACACCGAGCTGGACGTGCCGTTCAACTCCGTCGGCGCCGTGTCGCTCGGCGCAAACGGCGCCGCGTCGGTCACGCAGCTCATCACCATCGGCGACGGCTCGACCACGCTCTTCACCGCCCCGCTGAACACGACCCTCATCACCCCGGACTTCGCCACGCTGCTCATCGGCGTGCAGTTGAGCAACGTCGACCCCTTGAACGGCTGGCGGCTCACCTCCGGCCTCGACGCCAACGCCAACGTCGGCTGGATGTACGACACCGACTTCACCGACCCCGAGTCGCGCTTCAACTTCGGCACGACCGGGCCGGTCGCGGCGTTCTACATCGAGCTCGAGGGCACCCCGGTGCCGACGCCCGGGTCGCTCGCGCTGATCGGCTTCGCCGGCATCGCGGCCGCCCGCCGCCGTCGCTGACCAGGCTCGCGGGGCGGAGGGGCGCGGGGCGGGGTGGTGGCGGTTCGGACCCGCGCGAGAGGTGAACGACATCCAGAGCTGACCGCATGCACCCGGGCGAGCCCACGCCCGGGTGCATGCACCTTTGTCGCGGCCCGCTCCGGCGCGCGCGCGCCGCCCACCCGGTCTGTATGCTGTAGTCATGCATGAACCAGCGTTGTGGGTGGGCGGGGTGACGGCCGGGGCGATGCTCGTGGGAGCCGGCGTTCTGCACGTGATTCCGCGCCTGGGCGGGCCGGGCCGGGCCCTGGCCGCGTGGCTGTGCCGGGCGCCGGGACTCGACCTGCTCGTGACATACTTCACGGTGGCCCCGATGATCGCGGGGACGTGGTACGCCGGCTGGCGCGGCCTGCTCGCGGCGGTGGTCGCCATGATCGCGAGCGTGGTGCTGTGGGGGTGGCTGCACGAACTGGCGCACCCGTCGGCCCGCAAGGGTCCGCGGATCGTGCACACGCTCAACCGGCACGTCGGCCGCTTCCAGAACCACGCCGCGGTGTGGTGGACGGCGTGGGCGGTTCCGCTGTTCTGGGCGGTGCGGGTGGCGCAGTACTTCATCTACCCGCCCCTCATCTGGCTCGTGAAGCTCCCCCGCTACAGACAGGGCGAGTGGATCAACGTCTCGCGACAGAAGTTCCAGGGCCTCGTCGGGCACGACCTCATCTGGTGCCTGTACTGCGACTGGATGACCGGCGTGTGGAGCCTGGGCACCGAGATGCTCCGCAACGTCGAGAGCTTCTGGTGCCCCATCCGCTTCGGCTCGCCGGAGAAGTGCGCCAACTGCGCGATCGACTTCCCGGACATCCACGCCGGCTGGGCCCCGTCGGACGGGACCATGGCGGACGTCACCCGCGTGCTCGACGAGCACTACGACCCCGCCCGGAACGCCGCGCGGGACAACGCCTGGTTCGGACACCCCGTACGGCTCACGATCAAGGGTGAGCAGCGGTAACACAGCGGAGGCGCCGATGCAATGCCGCACGTGCGGATACGGGCTGTGGAACCTCCGGTCGCGGACCTGCCCGGAATGTGCGGCCCCGTTCGCCCCGTCGCAGTTCACCTTCCGGCCCAACAGCGTCGCGTTCTGCTGCCCGCACTGCGACAAGGCCTATTACGGCACCGGCGACGGCGGGCACCTCGAGCCCCGGGCCTTCGCGTGCGTGCAGTGCGGGGCCCAGGTGCACGAGGACGAGATGGTCCTGCGCCCCGCGGCGGGTGTGACAGAACAGCGAACCCGGATATCCCCGATCCCGTGGCTCGACCCGATGATCCGCTCCACGCTGAGCCGGCTCGCGCAGACGGCGATGTGGTCAGTGTTCTCCCCAGGCCGCTTGGGCCAGCGACTGCCGGTCCCCGAGCGGGCGGGCGCGGCCCTGGGGTACGTGGGGCTGCTCGGGCTCGCGTTCCTGCTGCCGGCGCTGGTCGCGGGCATCCTGTTCAGCGCCGCTCCGGGGGGAATGGGCGGCGGAGGGTTGTTCATGGCGATGGTGTTCGGCGCGATGCCGGCGCTCGCCCTGCTTTCGATCCTGCCCTGGGCACTCACGACCCACGGTGTGCTGGCCCTGGGCGGTCCACGCAAGGGCGGGCTTCGACGGACCACGTCATGCCTGGCGTACGCCTTCGTGGGCGCAGCGCCCGTCGCGCTGCCGGGGGCCGGGTTCTATCTCGTGCCCCTCGGCGTGCTCGGGTGGTGGTTGCTCGCGGTGCCCATTCTGCGCCACGGGCAGGGCATCTCCTGGCGCCGCGCGATCGTCGCCACGGGCGTCCTGCCGGTCCTGACGCTCGTCGGCATCGCCGTGTTCATCGTGTTCGCCGTCACATGGATGCAGGCGCGCCTGGCCGCGGTCCAGGCGATGCAGCCCAATCCCAGCGGGCAAGCGCAGGCGCTCTCCGCGGCCGTCCTGGGCCGCGCCCGGGCGCCCGGAGCGGCCGGCCAAGGCCCACCCCACATGGGCGAACTGCTCGCCGACGGTTCGATCACGGTGAAGGACCTGCTGGGCGGTCCCATGTACCGCACCGATGCCCGTGCGTCGATCGGCGGCGTGCCGTTCGCGCAGATGGAGGTTGTCGCGCCGCCGGTTGACCAGCAACTGGCGGCCGCCGTCAAGGGCATCCTCCCGAACCAGCCATACATCGCCCATCGCGTCGGCGACGTCGTCTTCACGTACCACGGCATCAACCTGACAGCCCCGCCGGACCCCGGGCTGTGGCTGCTCGTGGTCACGACCGAGCCGTCCCGGTTCACGTACACGCCGCCGGGACAGACCCCGACTCCGCCGAACCTCGCGGTGGCGCTCGTCGACGGTTCCGTGCAGGAAATCACGGACGCGGGCTTCACCGCCGCGCTCGACGCGCAGAACGACCTGCGCGTCAAGCACGGGCTCGCAAAGCTCCCCGACCCCCGCGGCGTGGCCGCGAACGGGTTCGTGTTCCCGCGGGTGGTGGAACCGGCGACGCCGGCGACGCAGTCGCCGCCGTGACGGCGTCGCCGGCCCGCCCGCAAAAAAGCAACCCCGGCGCGAAGCCGGGGTTGCCCAGGAAGTCACAGAGCCTGGGTCAGCTGACGCATCAGTGGCGACGCCGACGCGTCGCGACCAGCCCGCCCAGACCGAGCAACGCGCCCGCGCCGGGGGTGGGAACGTTCCGCACCGTGAAGCCCCACGCGAAAACGACGCCGACATCGCCTGCCGCCGCGTCGGTGACGGTAAGGGTCCAGTCACCGAACTTGTCCATGCCGTTGAAGCAGGCGCCCAGGTCGCCGGGATTCGCCCCGTAGATCCCCGGAGCCACAAAGCCGGAGCCTCCGGTGGTCTCGGGGAACGCCGGGCCGGCGTCAACGAACGTGTACACCCCGACAAGATCGTCGGAGTTGCCGAACGTGAGCGGCGGGACGCCCGGGCGGTCCAGGAACACGCAGGCCTGTGACCCGTGCGTCAGCGTGAACGTGAGGTCGCCGACCCAGGTGTGGTCGATGTCGATCCAGATCTGCTCGAAGTCGACGACGGTGCCGATGTCCGTCACGCTGATCGTGTTCGAGGCCCCGACGGGATTCGCATCAGGGATCGCCAGCTGCAGGGCCCCGCTCTCATAGGGCTTGACGCGGGGATCGGGAGTTGCCGAGGCCGCCGAAGCAAGGCCGGCGGCGGCAACCAACGAAACAACCATACGCATTGTCATGTCGTACTCCCTCTCTCATCTCTCGTTGTGGTGCACACGTGTACAGACCAGTGCGCCCAGGCGCACACGACGAGAGAGTGCCACAACCACCAGCACAGTCAATCGAAACCGCATTGCCCGATGAAAACGCTGTTCTCGGTCCTTGCCACGCGAGCGCCGCGCGCCGCGCAACCGCGAGAGCACATCGAGCGCTCGAAGCAGTCGCCGCACGGCTCGAAGCCGGATCGCCCGATAACGCGACGATCGAGCGCCAGGCTCAAACGCGGGCGCCGCCATCGCGCCCGCACGTCAGCCTCGTTCACACCTGGTCAACGCTCGCCGACCAGCAACCGCGTGACCGAGCGCGCGTGCCAGGGCACGCTCCGTGATCCGGCCGCGAACATGCCTGCGCAGCGGCGCATCAACAGAGCGTTCGCGTCGCCTTGATGCGGCCGCGAATGCGCCGGAGGGATATCACACCATCGCCGACCGCTCGCCGACCCGGGCCGGGCGCTCAGCTCGCGTACGCCGCCATCGGCGGGCAGGTGCACACGAGGTTGCGGTCGCCATACGGATTGTCGACGCGCCCGACCGCCGGCCAGAACTTGTGGTCCTTGACCCACGGCAGGGGGAACGCGCCCTGCTGGCGCGGGTACGGCCGGTTCCACGTGTCGGCGGTGAGGACGTACACCGTGTGCGGGGCGTGCTTGAGCGGGTTGTTGTCGCGCGGCAGTTCGCCCTTCTCAACCTGCGCCACCTCGGCGCGGATCTGGATCATGGCGTCGCAGAAGCGGTCGAGCTCGCCCTTGGGCTCGCTCTCGGTCGGCTCGATCATGAGCGTGCCCGCGACCGGCCAGGACATGGTGGGGGCGTGGAAGCCGTAGTCGATCAGCCGCTTGGCGAAATCGTCAACCTTGACCTCGGCCGAGTCGTCAAAGGGACGGACGTCGAGGATGAACTCGTGGGCGCAGCGGCCCTTGCTCCCGACGTACAGGGTCGTGTAGTGGCCCTCGAGCCGCTTGGCCATGTAGTTGGCGTTCAGGATGGCGACCTGCGTGGCCTTGCGCAGGCCGGCCGGGCCCATCATCGCGATGTACATCCAGCTGATGAGCAGGATGCTCGGCGAGCCCCACGGGGCGGCGCTGATGGGGCCGATGGCCTTGGAGCCGGCCGGACGCCCCTTCTCAAAGGGCGACACGACCGGGTGGCCGGGCAGGAACGGCGCGAGCTTGTCGTTCACGCCGATGGGGCCCATGCCCGGGCCGCCGCCGCCGTGCGGAATGCAGAAAGTCTTGTGCAGGTTCAGGTGGCACACGTCGGCGCCGATGAGCCCGGGGCTGGTGAGGCCGACCTGGGCGTTCATGTTGGCGCCGTCCATATACACCAGCCCGCCGTGGGCGTGGGTGATCTCGCAGATCCTCCGCACGCCCTCTTCGAACACGCCGAAGGTGGACGGGTAGGTGATCATGCAGCACGCCAGGTCCTTGGCGTGCTCCTTGGCCTTGGCTTCGAAGTCGGCCAGGTCGATGTTGCCGCGCTCGTCGGTGGCGACGGGAACGACGCGGAAGCCGGCCACGACCGCCGAGGCTGGATTCGTGCCGTGGGCCGAGTCGGGGATGAGGCAGACCTTGCGGTCCTGGTCCCCGCGGCTCTCGTGGTACGCGCGGATCACGACCAGGCCCGCGTACTCGCCCTGGCTTCCCGCGTTGGGCTGCAGGCTCACGGCGGTGAAGCCCGTGACGCTGGCGAGCCACGACTCGAGCTCACGGAACAGCTCGCGATAGCCGGCGGTCTGCTCCGCCGGGGCGAACGGGTGCAGGTTGCCGAATTCCGGCCACGTGACCGGGATCATCTCGCTGGTCGCGTTCAGCTTCATCGTGCACGAGCCCAGCGGGATCATCGCGTGTCCCAGCGACAGGTCGCGTCCCTGGAGCTTGAAGATGTACCGCAGCATCTCCGTCTCGGAGTGGTGCGTGTTGAACACCGGGTGCGTCATGTACGCGCTGGTGCGCTCGAACGACGCGGGGATGGCGGAGGGCGCGCCCGACGCGAGCGCGTCGACATCCGCGTTCGCGACCCCGAACGCCGCCAGGATGTCCTTGACGTCCGCCTTGCTCGTCGTCTCGTCGAGCGAGACGCCGACGTGGCCGTCGCCAAAGTCGCGCAGGTTGATGCGGCCCGCGGCCGCCGCGCCGATCACCTGCTGGGCGGTGCGTCCAACGGGCTTGATCCGCAGCGTGTCGAAGACAACGCCGTCGCCGACCTGGTGGCCGGCCTTGCTGAGCCCCGCCCGCAGGGCGAGCGTCAGGGCGCGGACGCGGGTCGCAATCGCCCGCAGCCCCTCGGGCCCGTGGTACGCGCCGTACATGCCAGCCATGATGGCGAGCAGCGCCTGGGCCGTGCAGATGTTGCTGGTGGCCTTCTCACGCCGGATGTGCTGCTCGCGGGTCTGGATCGCCATGCGCAGGGCCATGTGCCCCTGCGCGTCGCGCGAGACGCCGATGATGCGCCCGGGCATGCGCCGCGCGTACTCGCTCTTGGTCGCCAGGAACGCCGCGTGCGGGCCGCCGAAGCCCATCGGCACGCCGAACCGCTGGCTCGAGCCCACGCACACGTCCGCGCCCCACTCGCCCGGCGGCGTGAGCAGCGTGAGGGCCAGCGGGTCGGCCGCGGCCACGAGCAGCGCGCCCGCCGCGTGCACCTTCTGGGCCAGGGCCCGGTAGTCCTCGACGCGCCCGTCGGTGGTGGGGTACTGCACCAGCACGCCGCAGAACGCGCCGCTGGCCAGGTCGATCGTGCCCGGATCGCCCACGACGGTGGTGACGCGCAGCGACTCGCAGCGGGTCTTGACGACCGCGATCGTCTGCGGATGGCAGTCGGCGCTGATGAAGAACGACTGCTTGGGCCCCGTGTGGCCGCCGGCGATCGAGTAGCACATCGCCATGGCCTCGCCGGCAGCGGTGCCCTCGTCGAGCAGGCTCGCGCCGGCCAAGGGCAGGCCGGTGAGGTCCGCGATCATGGTCTGGAAGTTGAGCAGGGCCTCGAGCCGCCCCTGGCTGATCTCCGCCTGGTAGGGCGTGTACTGGGTGTACCAGCCCGGGTTCTCCATGATGTTCCGCAGGATGACCGGCGGCGTGATCGTGCCGGCGTAGCCCATGCCGATGTACGAGCGGAAAACCTGGTTCTTCTGGGCCGCGCCCCGCAGGCGGGTCAGGGCCTCGGACTCGCTCAGGCCCTTGTCGGGCAGACCGTCGAGCTTGAGCAGCGAGCGGAGGCGGATCCCCTCCGGCACGGTCTGGTCCGTGAGGTCGTCAAGGCTCGTGCACCCCAGCAGCGCGAGCATCTCGGCGACTTCCTCGTCGCTGGGCCCGATGTGCCGGTGCCAGAACGTGTCCGTGGGCTCGAGCACCCGGGCCCCGGAGCGCGCGGACGCCCCGTTCGTGTACGAGGCGGACCCAACGGGGACATTCACGGCGGACGAGGTCGGCGCGGCGGACGAAGTCGGGCTCATCGGGGGTCGTTCCTCGGTACTGAAGCGCACCGGCGCGCGACGTCCGCACGACCGGTGATTTCGGTGGCGAAACAGGACGCCCGAAGTGTAGGAAGACGGTTTGCAAATGTGTGGCCGCCGCAATCCGGTCGGACACGGACGTCCGCCGAAGATCCCGCGTCGCAACCCCGTCTTCATTCCGACGATACACTCCGGTCCATGGGCAATTCGCCCGCGAAAGGACCTCAGATGACGCTCCCGACTCCGCGCCGCGCCCCGCGCCCGGCCGCCCTGTGGACGTGCGCCTTGGTTGCCGCCCTGGTCGGCCTGTCCGCCGCCGCTCCGGCCCGCCCGGGTGATGACAAGGTCGCGGCCCCGGCCGCCCCGGCCGCGGCCCCCAAGCAGGCCACGATGGTCGTCGACCCCGCGGATGTGGTGGCGTACCGCGAGCACGTGATCACCCTCGCCAACCCCTTCTTCGACGGACGCATGCCCGGGTCACGCGGCAACGCCCTGGCCGCCGACTACATCGAGGCCCACTTCAAGGCCCTCGGGTTCACCCCGGCCTTCCCGGCCGGTGCGGATGGGGGCCACGCCGAGGGGCCGACCTTCCGGCAGTCGTTCGAGTTCGGGCGACGCACCGACGTGACCAAGGCCGCCGTGAAGTACGGCTCGACAGAACTCAAGCCCGGCTCGGACTTCAACGTGCTCGGGATTTCGGGAAACGCGACCGTCACCGGCCCGCTCGCGTTCGTCGGGTACTCCCTGACCGAGGGGCCCGCCCCCGACCACAAGACCTTCTCGAGCTTCAAGGAAGGCGACGACCTCACCGGCAAGATCGCCTTCATCTTCCGCTTTGAGCCCGTCAACGCCGAGGGCAAGAGCGCGTTCACCAACGACCGCTGGTCGAACGCGGCGGCGCTGTACCCCAAGCTCGAGGCCGCCGCGAAGCGCGGGGCCGCGGCCATCATCATCGCCCCGCCGCCGGGCGCCAAGGACGAGCGGATCGACAGCCTGCAGACCGCCCAGGAAACGGCCCGGCTGGGTCGAGCCCTGGACATCCCGGTGGTCATGATGACGATCCCGGCGGCCGAGGCGCTCGTGCGTGCGGCCGACTCGAGCGCTCGCTCGCTCGCGGATCTTCGGGCCATCGCCGACACGAGCGGGCACGGAATGATCGAACTCGCAAAGACGCCGGTCACGATCGAGGCCGGCCTGGAGCGGACGCCGCGGACCACCGACAACGTGGCCGGCGTGCTGCCCGGCAAGGGGGCCCTGGCGTCGCAGTACATCATCGTGGGTGCGCACTACGACCACGTGGGCGACAATTCGCTGGGCGGCGGGCGCGGGCCGGTGGGGGTGATCCACCCGGGCGCGGACGACAACGCCTCGGGCACATCGGGCCTGCTTATGAACGCCGCGTGGATCGCCGAACACTACAAGACTCTGCCGGCGGACGCGAACGTGCGCTCGGTGCTGTTCATGGCGTTCTCGGCCGAGGAGATGGGGCTGGTGGGGTCGCGCTATTTCGTGAAGAACCCGTCGGTCCCGGCGTCGTCGATCGACGCGATGCTGAACATGGACATGATCGGCCGCCTGCGCGACAACAAGCTCGAGCTCGCCGGCGTCGGCACCGCCAAGGACTTTCAGGCGATCATCCAGCCGCTGCTGGACAGCTCCGGCCTCACCGTGAACGCCCTGCCGGGCGGGCGCGGGCCCAGCGACCACGCGTCGTTCTACGCCGAGAGCGTGCCCGTGCTGCACTTCTTCACCGGCCTGCACGACGTCTACCACACCCCCGGGGACGTTTCCAGCACGATCAACTTCGACGGCGGCGCCCTGGTCGCCAAGCTGTGCGCCCAGGTCGCGATCGACCTGGCCACCCGCCCCGAGCGGCTCGAATTCACCTCGTCGAGCGGGCCCAGCATGCCCGACGAGCGGCCCTCGCGCAGCGGGCAGGCCGCGAGCGGCCCGGGCATGGCCAACCTCAAGATCCGCTTCGGAATCGCCCCCGGCGCGTACGCCGAGGGTGACGTCGGCGTGCTCGTGGGGGAGGTCTACCCCAACACGTCCGCGGGCGACGCGGGCATCAAGGCGGGCGACCGACTCATCAAGTGGAACGGCGAGGCGATCGGCGATGTCGCCGACTGGATGGCCAAGATGTCCAAGCACGAGCCCGGCGACGAGGTCGACGTCACCGTCCTGCGTGATAAGGCCGAGCAGGTCATCAAGGTCAAGCTCAAGGCCCGCGAGCGCGGGCAGCGCTGAGCGCGGCAACCGAAGCAATCCGAGTGCGGTCAGGGGCATCCGACCCTGCCGAGCGCTACGGCTTCACTTTCAGCCCGGACGAAGCGTCACTGTGCATCGCGACCGCGAGCTCGGCCGCAAGCGCCGCGTTCGACTTCACCAGCTCGATGTTCGCTCGCAGCGTCGCCCCGCCTGAGCGCTCGTGCACCCGCGCCAGCAGGAACGGCGTGACGTCGCGGGCGGCGACCCCCGCCGCCTGCGCGTCCGCCTGCGCCTCGCGCAGCCAGCGGTCCCAGTCCGGGGCGGGCAACTCGTGCTCGGGCGCAATCGGGTTGCAGATCACCACGCCGCGACGTGTGCGGGCGAGTTCCTTGCGAACGAACGCCGCCAGCGGCGCGACCTCGTCGAAGCGGGCGTCAACGCCGATGGCCGGCGAGGTCTCGCGCAGGTAGAACGCGGGGAAGCGGTCGGTCCGGTAGCCGACGACGGGCACCCCGAGCGTTTCGAGCAGTTCGCGCGTCGCCGCGACGTCAAGGATCGACTTGACGCCGGCCGTGACCACGCCAACCGGGAACCGCGTGAACGCCATCAGATCCGACGAGACGTCGATGTGGCCGGCCGCGGCGCCGGGGTGTACGCCGCCCAGCCCACCGGTGGCAAAGACCCAGACGCCCGCGCCGGCCGCGAGTTCCATGGTGGTGGAGACGGTGGTGGCGCCCGACCCGCCGCGGGCGAGGGTAAGGCCGAGGTTGGCGGTGTTGAGCTTGGGCGTCTGCGCCGGCGGCATGGCGACGAGGTCGGCGAGCTGGCGGTCGCTGAGGCCGACGACGGGGCTGCCGCGGAGCACGCCGACGAGGGCGGGCTCGGCGCCGCGGGCCCGGACGACCGAGCCGAGGTCACGGGCGAGGGCGGTCGCTTCCTCGCGCGGGACGCCGTGGAGCAGCAACGTGGTCTCAAGGGCAACCCGGGGGCGCGTCATGCCGGGATTGTCCGGGGGCGACGAGCGGACTCAAGTGGACGAGGTTGGTGTTCTTCGCGGGGTGCGTGCTGGTAGTATGCGTTTGCGGGCGGGGACGTCTCGGATGCGACAGCGAACAGGAGACAAGGCCATGGCTCGAAAGACCGCCGCGAAGGTGTCGAAGAAGCGTCCCGCCCGTGCCGGCGCCGGCAAGCCGCGCGGCTTCGGCGACGAATTCGCCGAGTTCCCGGTGGTGCACCTGGCCCGCTGGATCAAGGCGCACGCGGACCAGTTCCGGCCGCCGGTGAGCAACAAGCAGATCTTCCCGCAGTCGCAGTCGGCGATCATGTTCGTGTCGGGCGGGCCGAACACGCGGAACGACTACCACGTGAACCCGACGGAGGAGCTCTTCCTGCAGATCAAGGGCGACATCGCGGTGCGGGTGCGCCCGCTCGACGGCCGCCCGCCGCACGACGTGATCGTGAAGGAAGGCGAGCTGTTCCTGCTCCCGTCGTGGGTGCCGCACCGCCCGCAGCGTCCGGCGGGGACGCTGGGACTGATCGTCGAATTCCCCCGCGGCGTCGACGGGCAGGGCAACCCGCAGAAGGACGGCCTGCGCTGGTACTGCCCGACCTGCGACCACCTGGTGCACGAGGCGCGGTGGGTGCTCAAGAAGATCGACGAGGACCTGCACGGGATCATGAACGACTTCTGGGGCGGCCCGGAGCAGCGGCGGACGTGCGCCAACTGCGGCCACGTGATCGAGCGGGCCGGGGCGATCACGCTCGCGGGAGGGAAGGTGAAGGCTGCGGGCAAGAGAGGTTCACCGCGGAGATCGCTGAGAGCGCGGAGCTGAGGCATGGAAGAACAGAGTCCGTTCCTTGTGCATGCGGCGCTTGCCGAACGTGTCATCGGAGCGGCCATCACGGTGCACCGGGAACTTGGCCCTGGGTTGCTGGAGAGTGCCTATGAGGCGTGCTTGGCGAAGGAGTTGTTCGACAGGAACCTCGGGTTCGCTCGTCAGGTCGATCTGCCCGTGATCTACAAAGGACAGCGTATAGACTGCGGATATCGCATGGACATGGTGGTGAACAACACCCTCTTGCTGGAGCTCAAGGCCGTCGAGAAAGTCAACGCACTGCACGAAGCCCAGCTGCTGACGTACATGCGGCTCGCATCGCTTCCTGTGGGTCTCATCATCAATTTCAACGTCCGGGTCTTGAAGGACGGCATCGTTCGGCGCGCGTTGACGCAATCTCCGCTCCGCGATCTCGGCGATCTCCGCGGTACTCCGTCTCTGCCATGACCATCGACCTGCACACCCACATCCTTCCCAGAACCTGGCCGAGCTGGACCGCCCGGTCCGGCTATGCCGGGTGGATCGAGCTGGCTCACGACACGCCCGGCGGCGGGTGTGCTCGGATGTGCCGGACCACGAGCGTTGACGGTTCGACCCCGCCGCAGTTCTTCCGGGCCGTCGACCCGAACCTGTGGGATCCTGCGGCGCGGCTGGCCGAGATGGACCGCTGCGGCGTCGCGGCCCAGGTGCTCAGCACGGTGCCGGTCATGTTCAGCCACTGGGCCAGCCCAGCGGATGCGTACGACCTGCACCGGCTGCTCAACGACCACATCGCCGAGGTGTGCCGGGCCCATCCCACGCGGTTCCACGGGTTCGCGGCCGTGCCGATGCACGACCCGGCGCTCGCGTGCCGCGAGCTCGAGCGGGCCGTGCTGCCGGCCGATCGGGGCGGGCTGGGGCTCCGCGGCGTGCAGATCGGGACCAACATCGCGGGGCGGAACCTTGACGACCCCGGCGTGGGGGAGGTGCTGGCGCTCGCCGCGCGGCTCGGGGCGTGCGTCTTCGTGCACCCGTGGGACATGCTCGCTCCGGAGCGGATGGAGCGGTACTGGATGCCGTGGCTCGTCGGCATGCCGTGCGAGACCACCATCGCGATGATGTCGGTGCTCTTCGGCGGTGTGCTCGAGCGGCTGCGTGACCTGCGCATCGGGTTCGCGCACGGCGGGGGGAGTTTCCCGGGCACGCTCGGGCGGATCGTGCACGGCTTCGAGGCCCGGCGCGACCTGTTTCCGGACACGTGCTGCGACCCGCGCGAGTACCTTGGCAAGGCCGACCGGCCGGCCCGCGTGTGGGTCGACAGCCTCGTGCACGATGACGAGGCGCTGCGGCTGATCGTGCGGCTGTTCTCGGCCCGGCGCGTGTGCTGCGGGAGCGACTACCCGTTCCCGCTCGGCGAGAGCGTGGCGGGGGACCTGATCCGCGCCGCCGCGTGGGCCACGCCGCACGAGCGCGAGGCGATGCAGGCGGGCGCGGCCCGCGAGTTCCTCGGCCTGCCACGTGCGTAATTCAGCGTCGGCGCCGGCGCGCACCCGCGCAGCACGCGCCCACGCCCAGCAGCCCCGCCGTTCCCGGCGTCGGCACGCCCCCGACCCCCACCAGCAGGTCGTCGAGCCCCAGCGCGTCGGTGTTCCCCCCGCCGGGCGGGCGATAGATCGTGAGCGACGTGATCGGGGCGTCGGCGATCACCCCGAAGAACCCCACCGAGCCCGACGGGATGAGCGAAGTGTCGATCGTGAGCAGGTTGTAGGTGCGATGCGTGGCGAGCCCGGCGTCGATGATCACCTGCAGCGGCGGGATCCCCGGCGTGCCGGTCCAGTCCGAGGCGTCGGTGTGGGTGAAGCCGATGGCCCGAACCGGCGAGCCGAAGGTCATGCGCCAGTACGGCGTGTTCTCGCTCGTCTCGGCGTAGAGGAAGTTCTCCCCCGAGGTCGCGAACGTGTCGAACATCGGCGTGCTACGGATCGTCGAGCCGAAGTTGCCCAGCGTCGTGAGCGTCACCGCGACCGAGCCTGCGTTCAGGAGGCCGGGCGCCGGGCCGGGCGTGAAGGACTCGAAGTCTTCCACGCCAGCCAGTGCTCCGAGCCTCCCCAACGTTCCGACGAACCCGGTCCGCGCGGCCGCGGTGTTCACGAACGGCGGATCGGGCACGCCGCTGCCGGGGTTCGGGTCGAACCCGATGAACAGGTTGTCGCTGGCACCCGCGCTGGCGACAAAGACGCCCAGGGCGAGGGCCACAGGGAACAACGCTCGCATGCTTCTGCTCTCCGGCCGGTCCGACTTGAAGAACCGGCCAAGGTACCGCGCCGATGGCGGTTACTCCCTCGATACGCCCGAAATGCTCGCGCGGTTCTTTAGAGATCGGGAAACGTTCGGGGCCGGTGGGGTTGGGGGGCGTGGGGGGTGTTCATGCCCCGGCGGGTTCCTGCCACGCCTCGGGCGGCAGGCGTTTCTCCATCCAGATGCGATTCGCCGGGGTCTGCACGAAGCCCAGCGGGGCGTAGACGTCCATGGCGTCCCTGGTCGCCAGGGCCCAGCGGCGGACGGTCTGGATGCGGGGGTCGGCGATGAGTTCCTTGACCATGCGGGTGGCGAGGCCGCGGCCGCGGTGGGCGTCGAGGACGAAGACGTCGCAGAGGTAGGCAAAGGTGGCGTAGTCGGTGATGACGCGGGCGAAGCCGACCTGGTGGCCGGTGGCGGTTTCGTACGCGCCGATGACGCCGCTGTTGTCGATTGCGGCCGCGATGATCTCACGCCGGACCCGCGGCGACCAGTAGCACGTGCTCAGGAAGCCGTGCACGACGTCGAGGTCGATGCGGGATTTGTCGCGGGAGAGGTCGTAGGGCATGGGAAAGGGTACGGAATCGCTAGCCGGGGCGAGCATCGACGGGGACGCGGGGAGCGGGCGGTATCGGGGCGTGAAGGGGACTCACGGGGGTGCGAGCGAGTGATGATTCGCGTTGAAGTGGTTGCGCGGCGGGAGTGCCCGGGACTGCCGGCGGCGTCGAGGTGGAGACCTTCTCCCGGGCACCTGTTTCGGTCAGTACGGCGCGGGGAGGGCGCGACGGCGCGCGGACCGCTTCGGCGTCGGGGGCGGCGTCGGGGGCGGCGTCGGTGCGCGCGTGGGGACGACGTGAACCCGCCAGCGCGTGAGCGCTCGGGGGCCCGTCGCCTGCGCCCGCGGCGACGCGGGGTCGTTGAAGGCCGAGGCGGAGCACGGTGCACGCGGCGGAGCGGCGCTCACGGGCGGGGGCCTTGGCGTCGCTCATCAGGGCGACGAGGGTGCTGAACGCGGCCCGGATGGCGGCGGCGAGATCCTCGACGGGGATGAGGTCGGCGAGGTTGACGGATTGGGGCGCGAGTGCCGCGGCGGAGGCGGTGGTGGAGTGTGCCATGCGCACCATTTTCGCGCGCTTGGGGTTTTGTGCAAGGGGCGTGTAGACAGGTGCGCATATTTGCGCGCAAAGGCGCTTGTTCGTACAGTTTTGTGCGGGGGCGGGGCCGTGGGACGCCGTGAGCGAGGGATGATGCACAGCTTTGTGCGGGCACCATGGGCGTCGTAGAAGATGGTGGCGGGTCACTCCCATGAACTGGGAGCGGCGCGGGGATCGGACCAGTGCTGCAGGAGCCGCTTGAGTCGGTGGCCAGTGCGGGAGGCGTGTGTCATCCACCCATCGAGCACCTCGCGTGCAACGGTCGCATCTGGGGCTGACGCAAGAGCCGCGGCTGCGCCTGTCCGTGACCTCTGGCATGGTCGGCACTGAGCACCCCAGGGTGTTCCACAGGTGCAGGCATGCGTAGGGATTGCCCGCGTCGGTGCGGGACGCGAGCGAGGGTTCGGCGTCCATGCGATCCAAAACGGTCTCAACGAGGAAGGCATAGACGGCCTCTCGCTGCCCCGGGCGGCACATGGCATCGAGGAGCCACTGCGTCGACTGGAATCGCGGGCGCCCGATCGCGTCTTCGAATCTCTCGCGGAACCCGGAATCGGTGTTGCCGAGCACCTGCCGCCGCCACTCATCGAGCACGTAGGGCATCGACCATCGAAAGAGGTCGAGTTGCAGCGGGGTGTAATGGAGGTCGTAGCAGTAGTTCTCGAGGTCGAGGGCGGACGGGCGTCCCTCGGCGAGATTGACCAGCGATTCGTAGGCGTGATCGAACTGACCTTGCGTGATCGAGGCGGGTTGATCCGGGTTGTCGAGGATGCCGCGCAGCCGTGCGACGGTCGGGTTGAAGGCCGCGGGTTTGTGCTTGGGCGTCAGCAATTGGCGGGGGTCTACGGGCGTTTGCGGGGCTTGTTGTGGACCGCGGCGAGGTCGATCCGGGACTTGTTGCGGGAGAGGTCGCAGGGCGTCGACAAGGATGAGGGACGCGAGCGGAGGTGAGTGAAGAGGGTCTGTACGTCACCCCGCCGGGCGATGGGCGCGGGCACGGCCGACAAGAGCTTTGAGAGCACCCGGACCGGCGTCGTGATCCGCCCTACGAACTGCAATCAGAAGGCACGGCTATGCCAAGATGGCGGCGTGCCCGGTCGGCCCTCGCGCGTGCGGCTGGTCAGAAGGAACGTCGCGGCGAACTGCTTGCCCAGGCGCGCGGCGTCAGCTTCGTTGATCGGGGTGATCAACTCCGGCAGCGGGCTGAGTAATTCCTTGCGGTGTTCCACGAAGGGCTCGGGGTGGAATAGCTCACTACGACTTCGACCGCTTCTTGCTTGCCTTGCGGGACGTCGCTTTCTTGGCCCCGCGGTTCGCAGCAACCGCCTTCCGAACAGCCCGTTGGGCTGCGCGTTCAATGGGTCCCCGCACTCGGAGCAGATCATTCGCGGTCATCGTCTTGGTTTGGGTCGGCATCGGCAAGATCCTGGAGTCGTTGGAACGTTACGGCATCGAGCACCGACATCGTACCGGGGCGAGCTTGCCACGCGATGAGGCGGAGATCGGCCTCGGAGTTGTCGAACAGGTGCCATGTTGTCGCAATCGGCGAATACCCGGCAAAGAAGTTGAGAAGGGATCGCCCGAAGCGGCGGCGAACGGTGCTCTCGGGAACGTCGTGGCCGCCCCGCTGCACGCGCTGGCGAACTCGGCGTACCGCCAGTGACGCCGTGGCGAGCGACACGTAGAGAACGTGGACTTCGTAGCCCGATGCCTTGAGTGAGTCGAGCCACGGCACCAGCGTCTTGCTGGAAAGCGTGGACTCGAAGGCAAAGGACGCGCGGGCGGCGGCAAGCTCCTTCAACCGAGTGAGCATGATCCTGCCCGCGGCGAATGCCGCACGATCTGGGTCGAAGCCGGAGAGTCCCTGGGCGATCGCATCGGCATTGACGAATTCGGTCAACCCGAGCGTGTTGGAGAGGACCTCACGCGAGATCGTTGTCTTGCCGGCGCCGTTCGGCCCGCCGATGACCACCACCATCGGGGTGGCGACAATCGGCCGATCTTTCACGGCTTCACCCCAAGCTCCGCCTTCTTCTCCGCGATCTCGCCCGCGATCGCGTCGACGAACCTGTCCAGCGGCATCGCCCCAAGGTCCTTCTCGACGCCCCGGGCCCGGACGCTCACGTTCCGGCTCTCCGCGTCACGCGGCCCGACGATCGCCATGTAGGGGATCTTCTCGTCGGCGGCGACCTTGACCTTGGCCTGGATGCGGTCGTTGGAGTCATCGAGGCTGACGCGCACGCCGCGGGCGGCGAGGGCCTTCTCGACCTCGCGGGCGTAGTCGGCGGACTTGTCGCTGATGGGGAGGACGCGGACCTGCTCGGGGCTGAGCCAAGTGGGGAAGGCGCCGGCGAAGTGTTCGATGAGGACGCCGCAGAAGCGTTCCATGGAGCCGAAGGGGGCGCGGTGGATGACGACGGGGCGGTGGGGCTTGTTGTCGGGGCCGGTGTAGGAGAGGTCGAAGCGCAGGGCCATCTGGTAATCGACCTGGACGGTGCCGAGCTGCCACTCGCGCCCGATGACGTCCTTGACGACGAAGTCGATCTTGGGGCCGTAGAAGGCGGCTTCGCCGGGCTCCTGGCTGAAGGCGACGCCGAGGGACGCCGCGGCCGCGAGGCACGCGGCCTCGGCCTTGTCCCAGCTTTCCTTGCTGCCGGTGTACTTGGTGCTGTCGGGGTCGCGCAGGCCGACGCGGACGCGGTAGTCCTTCATGCCGAGGGTGGCGAAGATCATCTTGACGAGGCTGAGGCAGCCCTGGATCTCGGCGGCGACCTGCTCCTCGGTGCAGAAGAGGTGGGCGTCGTCCTGGGTGAAGCCGCGGACGCGGGTGAGGCCGTTGAGTTCGCCCGACTGCTCCCAGCGGTAAACGGTGCCGAACTCGGCGAGGCGGATCGGCATGTCGCGGTAGGAGTGGGGGGCGGAGCCGAAGATCTTGGCGTGGTGGGGGCAGTTCATCGGCTTGAGCATGAAGCCGTCGACGATCTGATCGTCGGGCATGACGCGGTCTTTGGCGATGGTCTCGCGCTGGGTGCGCTCGTTGATGCCGGCCGCGAGGCGGGCGGGGACGCCCTCGATGCGGCGCATCATCTCGGCGCAGGAGCAGTTCTCGCTGCTGAGGCGCTCAAGGGTCTCGCGCTCGACGATCGGGGCGAACTGCGAGTCTTTGTAATAGGGGTAGTGGCCGGAGGTCTTGTAGAGGTCGAGGCGCCCGATGTGCGGGGTGAAGACCTCGGTATAGCCCTGCTTGCGGAGCTCGGCGGCGATGAAGGTCTGGAGTTCCTTGCGGATGATCGCGCCCTTGGGGGTCCAGAGGATGAGGCCCTGGCCGACGTCCTCGTCGATGTGGAAGAGGCGGAGGGACTTGCCGATGACGCGGTGGTCGCGCTTCTTGGCCTCGTCCAGTTGAGTGAGGTAGGCGTCGAGTTCGGCCTGGGAGAAGAAGGCGGTGCCGTAGACGCGGGTGAGGCGGTGCCTCGGGTGGGCGCTCTCCTTCCCTAGCCAATAGGACGATGCGAGAGACATCACCTTGATCGCACCAATCCGGCCTGTGCTTGGCACGTGCGGCCCTCGACAGAGATCTTCCCAGTTCGGGCCGAATTGTCCTGTGGCGTAGAAGGAAACTCTCGCCGCCGGTGAATAGTCGAAGATCTCTTGATTCACCACTTGCACCGAGTGCACTCGCGTTTTGGGGGACTCGCCTGGCTTTGGCTGATATGCCTCGGCGCCCTTCAATGCGTTGTGAATCTTGTACTCGTTGTGAGGCAAGTTGCGGTCATTCCACTCAGTGACCATCCGCTTGATCGCCTCGTCGATCTTCTCGTCGTGCCGAGTGAACGGCCGGTCTTCCTTGATGATCTCCGCCATGCGGGCGTTGATCTTCTCGAACAGGTCGCTCGAGAGCTTCTTCCCCTCGGGCACGTACATGTCGTAGAAGAAGCCGGTGTCGGTGGGGGGGCCGTAGGCGAGCAGCACGTCCTTGCCGACGACGTCCTGGATGGCCTCGGCCATGACGTGGGCGGCGGAGTGGCGGGCCAGGTACAGCGCGTCGGGGTTGACCGAGCCGTCGCGCTTCTTGGGGGTCACGATGTCGAGCCGGCAGCCGGTCTCGGGGATCGGCGCGGTGATGTCGCGGAGCTCGCCGTCGATCTTGCACCCCACGGCGTCCTTCGCCAGGCGGGCGCCGATGAGCTTGGCGACGTCCAGCGCGGTCGAGCCGCTGGGGACAACTTTCACGGAACCGTCGGGAAGGGTGACGTTGGGCATGGGGGAAACCGGGGAGTGAGGGGTGAATCGGCGGACGCAGGACGAGTGGGACGCGTGGAAACAACAAGACCCGGCGTTGGCCGGGTCTTTTAGGAAGGCTGGAGAGTGACCGCCGCGGGGCCGGCCGTGCCCGCGTGGTCAGGTGCTCGAAGTCGTCGTGGTGCTGGTGAAGGTGGTCATGGGGGTTCGGTCGATGGGCACGGCGAAGAATAGCCTGTAGTCCGCGCATGTGCAACAGCCCCGGCCAACCCGACGACCCCGGCGCCCCACTGCGGGGCCCGCTGTCGGTGCTGGCGGATCCGCTTGGAATTCCGACGCTTTCTCGCGCGTTCGACGTCACCATTCGCCCCCCGGGCTCCAAGAGCATCACGAACCGGGCGCTGCTGCTGGCGGCGCTCGCCCGCGGCACCAGCACGCTGCGTGGGGCGCTTGTCGACGCCGACGACGCCGCGGTGATGCGCGCGGCGCTCACGCGCCTGGGCGCGACGGTGGAGCGCGACCCGGACGGGCCGACGACCGTCCGCGTGACGGGCGTGGACGGGCGCTGGCGGCTTTTGACCGGCGACGACGCCCGGCTCAACCTGCACAACGCGGGCACCGCGACCCGGTTCCTGACGGGCGCGGGCCTGCTCGCGCCCCCGGGCGCGAGCGTGACGATCGACGGCTCGGCGCGGATGCGCCAGCGACCGATCGGTGAACTCGTCGATGTGATGCGGTCGATCGGCGGGCGCGTCGAGTACCTCGGGACGGAGGGGTTCCCGCCGCTGCGGGTGTGGGGGATGGACGGCGGCGCGGGCGTCGCGACTCAAGCGGCCCGGTTCGGGCAGACCAGTTCCGGGCAGTTCATCTCCGCGATGCTCATGGCCGCGCCGTGGCTGCCGGGACGGGTCGGGCTTGTGCTCACGAAGGACCCGACGAGCGCTCCGTACATCGAGATGACGCGCCAGGTGATGCTCGGCGTGGGGTTCCGGGCTGACGCCGCCCGGGCCGGTGAAGAGGGGTTCCGCCTCGCCGCGCCGCAGACCGAGCAGGGGCGGTCCGTGCTGCCGGCGTTCACGCTGGACGTCGAGCCCGACGCGAGCGGTGCGAGCTATCTCTGGGGTGCCGCGGCGATCGTGCCGGGGGCGCGCTGCCGCGTCGACGGGCTCGGCCTGCGGTCGATCCAGGGCGATACCGAGTTCGTGTCCGCGCTGGACGCCATGGGGGCCGACGTCCGCGGCGACTCGACGTGGACGAGCGTGACCGGCCCGGCGACGCTGCGTGGGGCCGACATCGATCTTGCCGACATGCCCGACACGGCCATGACGGCCGCGGTCGTCGCCCTCTTCGCGACGCCAACCCCTGATAACCCGACCGCCACGACCACGCTGCGCGGGCTGCGCACGCTGCGGGTGAAAGAGACGGACCGGCTCGCGGCCCTTCAGACCGAGCTTACCAAGGTCGGCGCGACGGTCGAGATCGTGGCCGAGAGCGGGGGGCGGGGAGGGGGGGACGAGTCGCTGCGGATCACCCCGCCGGCGGACCTGCTGGGCACGGCCACGTGCCTGCGCCCGTCGTTCCCGCGGGTGGAGTTCGACACGTACAACGACCATCGCATGGCGATGGCGCTGGCGCTCGTCGGCCTGCGCCGACCGAACGTGTGGATCCGCGACCCGGGGTGCGTGGCCAAGACCTACCCCGGCTACTTTGCCGACCTGGCGAAGGTGTATCGGTAGCGAGCCTTGAGCGTGAGTTCAGGGTGAACGCTCGCTTGCGAGTGCGCGCTCGAACTCTGGTGTGCTCGGCATTCGACATCGGGGACCCGGTGCTTCGCACCTGGGCTCGTCGCGGCTTCGTCACGGCCTGGGATGGAACCGCCGGTGCACGTCCTTGAGCCGGGCGGAGTCGACGTGCGTGTAGACCTGGGTCGTCGAGATGTCCGCGTGACCGAGCAGTTCCTGCACCACGCGCAGGTCGGCCCCGCCCCCGAGCAGGTGCGTCGCGAACGAGTGGCGCAGCACGTGCGGGTGCACCTTCGCCAGCCCGGCCGCGGCCGCGTTGCGCTTGACGATCTGCCACACTGCCACCCGCTCGAGCGGGCGTCCGGTGCGCGACAGCAGCAGCCGCCCGCGGTCGCGCCCGTCCTCGCGCACCAGGCGCGGGCGGCACAGGTCCAGGTACTCCCGCACCGCGTCGGCGGCCGGCTTGCCCACCGGCACGATCCGCTGCTTGTTGCCTTTGCCTGTCACGAGCACGACCGAGAGCGATTCGTGGAACGACCGCACCTCGAGCCCGGCCACCTCGCTGGCCCGCACGCCGCAGGCGTACAGAAGTTCGAGCAGGGCCCGGTCGCGCAGGTGCATCGGCGGCCCGGCGTCCTGGGCATCGTCGGCCGCGCCCGCGGGGGCCGCGAGCAGTTTCTTCACCTGGTTCGGGCTGAGCACGCCCGGGAGCTTGCGCCAGCGTGTGGGGCGTTCCAGCAGTTCGGCAGGGTTCTCGTCGACCAGCCCCGTGCTCGTGAGCCAGCGGCCGAAGACCTTGATCGTCGCCATGTGCCGGATGACCGACGTTCCGCTCAGCCCGCGCCCGGTCCGCAGCGACGCGAGGTGGTCGGCCAGGTCGCGCGGCGTGAGGTCATTGGCCCCGGCGCGTCCCCGCTGGGCCGCGTCGCGCAGCAGTTCGCTCAGGTCACGATCGTACGCCGCGAGGGTGTTCGCCGACAGCCCGCACTCGATGCGGATGAACGTGAGGAACCCGCGCCGCAGTTTTTCGAGCGGCGGGGGGAGCGCGGGTTTGGCGGTGGCGGCGCGCGGCACGGGGGAATCATCGGCCACCGGTCTTGCGGGGCTTTGAAGGGGCCCCGTGTCAGAAGGTCCGCCCGTTCACTTCCAGCAAGATGGCCGTCGCGTTGTACACCCCGTGCAGGGTGATCGCCGCCAGCGTGAACGGGAACGCCGCGAGCAGCTCGGGGCGCCGGCCGGTCGACCAGATCCGGGACCACACCCGCAGCAGCCCGCCGCCGGCGATGAGCGAGCACGCGCCGTGCAGCGCGACGCACACGCTCCAGCGCCACGCGACGAGGGCTGGCGACGGGTTGTCGATGTAGACCCGCAGGTACATCAGGTTCTCGATGGCCGCGAACACCACCCCGCCCGCGAAAGCGCACACCAGCACCTGGCCCCCGGATTTGAGCAGGTACGCCCGGCGCTCGACGACGTACGCCAGCAGCGCGACCTTCATGATTTCCTCGACCGCCGGGCCGATGAAGACCATTCCCACCACGCTCGAGATGCTCGAGCCTTCGTCAAGCGACGCCGACAGCAGCGCCCCTAGCACCGCCCACGGCCCTGCGAGCATCGCTACGCCGATGGTCGCGGCGAAGCTGAGCCCCCAGGAAGTCTCCGCCCGACGGGCCCGGACCCACGCGCCATAGGTCTCGCTCGACCGGCCCGTGCCCGACTGCGCCGTCACGCTCAGCCCGGCCTCGTCCCACACGCTGTGGTCGACGCGCGCGGCGTCGTCCTTGTCGGTGGCGTACATCCCCGCGCCGCACTCGGGGCACGGGTCACGCTCCGTGAGCCCGGCGCGGTCATAGCCGCAGCGCCAGCACGGCCCGGCCCGGCGCATGTGCGGTTCGTCGAACACCGAGTCGCCCGTGCGGCTCACGCCCCGGCGCTCCTCTCTGCCCGATTCGTCAGCGGGCGCACCGGTACGCGGTGCCGGTCGCGATGATCGTCGCCATGACGATGGACTTGGCGTTCTCGGCCGAGCCGATGTCGACGGTGTCGTAGCGGATGTTGCACACCCCGTCGTAGCCCCGCGCCTTGGCGTCCTCGAGCATCCGCACCGTCGCCTCGCGACGAGCCCGGTCCATGAGCGTCTGCAACGTCTTGAGCTCGCCGCCGATGATGCTCACGAGCTTCGACACGAACGTCTTGAAATAGTCGCTCGAGATCACCGCGTGGGCCGACACCAGCTCCGCCTTCGCGTCCGTCGGGCTGGCGCCGGGGTAGGTCCGCAGGTTGGACACCACCATCGACCGCAGCTCGGCTTCCCGCTTGGCCAGGCTCGCCAGGTGCCGCCGCTCCGCGACTCGCCCGGCGAACAGCCCGACGAGCACCAGCAGCGCCGGGACGCCGATTTGAAACAGCAGTTCCGCGTTCACATCGCACCTTCGAGCTTCACGGCGGTGCCGTACGCGTACATCTCGGCCGCCCCGGTCGTCACCGCGCTGGTCGTGTACCGCACGTTGATGACCGCGTCGGCCCCAAGCTGCTGGGCCTGCGCGAGCATCCGCTCCATCGCCTCGCGCCGGGCCTCGGTCAGCAGCTCGGTATAGCCCTTGAGCTCGCCGCCGACGATGTTCTTCAGGCTCGCCGCGATGTCGCGCCCGAAGTGCTTGCTGCGCACCGTGTTGCCCTGCACCAGGCCCAGCACGGCCGCGATCCGGCGCCCGGGCACGATTTCTGTGTTCACCACGATCATGGGCAGCTCTCCGCCCACCCGACCCCCGTCGAGTATGTTCTTGGGCGATTTCCCCGCGCGGGTTCAGCCGCGGCTCTGGGTAAACGTCGCCCCGTCCATCACGTCGCACCCTACCAGCGTCCCGGGCACGAACTTGTCGGCCCGCTGCCCCGGGGCCGTCAGCGCCAGGTGCACCGGCACTCCCGCGTCGACCACCACCGTGTTGGACGCGGCATCGACCGCCACCACCGTCCCCTGCACACGCCGCGGCCGGCCCATGACCGGCTCGATGTACCGCCCGCCCGTCTTGACGTTGTCCACCCGCCTGGCCTCGACGCGGATGGTGCCCAGGATCCGCTTGCCCGCCTCACATTCCACCGTACCCGCGGGCACGAGGTGCAGGTCGTACTGCGTGTTTGCGAACCCCAGCCGCACATACGGCTTCTTCGGAGCCGGCGGGCTTTCGAGGCCCAGGTACGTGCCGCGGGCGAGCCTGGGGTCAACCTTCGACGTTGGGGCGGGGGCCAGCATGGGCCGATGGTAGAAGGCGTGATCGACGGGGATCGGCTCGGCTGCGCCGGACGATGTGCCCGTCGGGCCGGCGCCGTCTCACACCCCCATCGCCAGAAAGTTGCCCAGCAGGCGCGGCCCTTCCACCGTCAGGAAACTTTCGGGGTGGAACTGCACGCCCTCCATCGGCGCCCGCCCGGGCGTCTCCCACACCCGGCGCAGACCCATCACCACCCGGCGCGTGCCACCGCCCTCGAGGGCTTCGTCGGTCCAGGCCGAGACCTCCCAGCCGGGCGCGATCGTCTCGGGGAGGACCACCAGCGAGTGGTACCTTGTCGCGTCGAACGGCCGGCTCAGGCCGGCGAACACCCCGCGCCCGTCGTGAATCACCGCGCTTGTCTTGCCGTGAACGGGCACGGCGTGACGCGCAACCGTCATGCCGTGCACGTCCCCCATGCACTGGTGCCCCAGGCACACCCCCAGGATCGGCACGCGCCCGCCCAACTCGCGGATGATGTCGCGCGACACCCCGGCCTCTTTCGGGGTGCACGGGCCCGGCGAGATGATGACGTGCGAGGGGCGCATGGCCGCGGCGTCGGCCGCGCTTATCTTGTCGTTGCGGACAACCTCGATGCGGTGCGTCGGATCAAGTTCCCCGATCCGCTGCACGAGGTTCCACGTGAAGCTGTCGTAGTTGTCGATGACCAGGATCACGCGGACAGGGTAGCGAACACCGACGTTTACAGCAGCTTGGTTTCCTCGGCGGTTGTTTCGCCGGTGGGGTCGATCGTGTTGATACCGTCGGGCTTGTCGACGCCCGGGGTCTGCACGTCGTTGACCGGGGCGGAGGTGCCGGAGGTCAGGCGCTGCCCGCCGGGCCCGATCGCCTTCTCGCGGTTGGGCTCCTTCTCGAGCCCGGGCTGGCCCGGGGACTCGATCGTGCGGCCCGGGCTCTGGCCGGTGCCGGGCTTCTCCGGCGCGTTGGGCTTCACGGGATCGGTCGCGTCGCCCGGCGTGGTGCCGGGGGTGGTGCCGGGGGTGGTGGGCGTGTTACCGCCGGAGCGGTTGGCGTTCTGATTCATGGGGTCACCTCATGTGGGTCATGTCAACCATGCACCATGCGGGTGAGCGTTGGGTGAACCCTTGCTGAAGCCGGCGACATGCCGACAAAAAGACACGGGCCCGCCGAGGAAACCCCCGACGGACCCGCGTGCTGGTGTCTCAAGCTGTTCGAGCGTGTGCTCGCCGATTACCGCGGCTGCTGCCCGCCGGGCCGGTTCGGGTTGGTAGCGTCGTTGGTGCCCGTGCCACGATTCGGGTCGCGATTGGTGCCGGTGGCGTCGGTTCCGCGGTTACGGCGCCAGTCGTCGCGATCACGCCGCCACGAGTCGTTGTTGTCCATGTCGCTGTCGTCGCGCCAGCGGTTGTAGTCGCGGGCCGGGACCTGGTACGCGTTGTAGATGGCGTCGGTCGTCCCGGGCTGGTTCAGCGTGGTCAGGTCCGACGGGGTCGGCGTCGTCTGCAGCATCATCTCCTTGGCGGCGTCGATGCGGATCCGCCCGTCGGCGCCGATAGAAGCGACCGTCCACGGCGCGAGCCGCTTGGTGTCGCCGATGCCCAGGAAGTTGTCGTCCGGGTCGATCGACAGGAACGCGGCCATGCCGCTCTCCATGTCGATGATCACGTCATCGATGGTGCCGCACGCCACGCCGCGGCAGTCGATCTTCGCGCCGCGCACCTGGCTGACCAGAGCGTTGCGGTAGTAGGGGGCCGAGTAGCTCTGGTCGCCGGAACGGAAAGTATCGTCCTGCCAGGCGGTCTTGCCCTCGTCGGTGCGGTAGGTGTAGGACTTGCCGTTGATCTGCGCCGACGTCGCGACGAAGACCGGCATGGCCTCGATCGTGACCTTGTCGCCGCGGGTGAACGACTGCTCGCCGCCGGTCACGTACCAGGACGGGCCGACCGCGACCCGCTTGGTGGTGCCGTCGTTCGCGGCGACTTCGAGCACGACCTGCTCGCCCTGGCCGCTGACGTACTGGCGATCCACGCGCTTGACCTCGCCCTCGATCCGCTGCTTGGACGCTGTGGTCCACTGCGAGGAGTACGGGTCGTTCCCCTGGCGGAAGCCTGGCTGGCCCCACATCCAGTCGTTGAGAGTGGGGGGCTCGCCGCGATCGGCACTGCGGGTCCAGTCGCGGTTGCGGTCACGATCGTTCTGCATCGTGCCCCGGTTGGGGTCGGTGCCCGGCGTGGTGTGCGTGTTGGGCTGCGAACGGGTGTTGCCCTCGCCGGTGTCCTGAGCCCGCGGCTGGTCGGCGCCGCGGTTGGTGTTGTCGCGGTTGGTGTTGTCGCGGTTGGCGTTGTCGCGGTTGGTGTTGTCGCTGGTCCCGGTGCCAGTGTTGGTACGCGTGTTGGGGTCGCGGTTCGTGCCCGAGCCGGCGGTCCCGGTGCCGGTCGCGCCGGTGTTGCCGGTGGTGCTGCCGCCGGTAGCGGTGTTGGTCCCCGTGGTCGAGTTCTGCCCCGGGGGCAGGTCGTTGCGCGGATCACCAATGCCGCTGCCGGTGTGCCGGCTCGGCATGGGCTGCTGGTTGCCCTGTTCGCCCATCCCGCGGTTGCGCCGGTCCTCGTCACGCATGGACGTGGGACGCGACGAGCCGCGCAGGCCGGTCCAGGACTCCGGGGTGTAGACGGGATAATCGCTCAGGCGCTGGGTACCCAGCACGAGCCGGTCGCGCCCCGCGTCCCACTGGAACTCGCGGAACGGAACGAGCACACTGCGCCCGCCCATGCCCAGGACCGTGCCGCTCTTGACCACCACGTGCGTGATCTTGCCCGAGCCGCGATCGATGAGCAGATCGCTCACCTCGCCCACGTCGTCGTCGTTCCAGTCGTAGATGTCGGCCCCCGAGAGCTGCGAGTACGAGCGGTAGTCCGCCGCGTACATGCTGGTGCCCCGCTGGGCCATGTTCGGGTTCTTGCCCTGGTTCTGGTTCACGCCCTGATTCTGGTTCAGCGGCGTGCCCTGACCCTGGGTGTGGTTCTGGTTCTGCGGAGTCGTCCGCGAACCCTGCTGCGCCTGGTTCTGCCACGCGCCGAGCGTGACCGCCGAACCCGCCGCGATCACCATGATCGCGGCCGCGGCATTCAATCGTGTCGTCTTCATGGAACAGTTCTCCTGTGTACGTGCTTGATGTGGACCGCCGGGCCGGAGCCGCGGCGTCTGTGTGTGTCGCTGCTTACCCCGCCGTCCCCGCGCTTCCGTTCCGCCCCGTCACTTCCCTGCGCTCGATCACCTCGACCCGGTCCTTGGCCCGCTGACCCGCCGCGGCCATCACCGGGTTGAAGGTCAGCGCAATGCCCCCGACAACCAGGGCGACAACCGCTGCAATCCAACCGACCCAAATCGCCGACGCCGCAACAGCCACCACAACGATGGCGGCGGCCACGAGGCGCTCGCTGCGGATCCGGGCCGGGCCGGCCTTGGGGTCCGCCGGCCGGCCTTCGGGGCTTACTCGCTGCACATCCTGGGCCGCGGCCTCTCGCGAACCGGAGATCTCGGTCGACCGCTCCGCCCGTTCGTGCGGGGTGGCCGCGGTTCGAGGATCGCTGCTGGACTCCGGGTTGAGCTGCACGCTCGATCTCCAGTGGCGCGCGGTGGAGGCCGCGCATGTGGGCACGCCAAGTTCACCGATCAAGCCGTCCCCCGGGCGGTTGGCCCGGGGAACAGCATGCGTGGAATCGCCGCGTTCTCCTCCCGGCGGCGCTCCCGACCATTCACCGCTTGGAGCTGCCGCTGCTGCCCGAGGACGACCCGCCGGAGCGGGACGACTCGCCGGAGCCGCTCGAGCTCGAGCCGCTGCTGCCGCTCGACCCGCTGCTGCTGCTCATGCCGCTGGACCCGCCGCTGCCGGTCCCGCTGGCGTAGCTCGAACCCGAGCCGGACGTCGTGGAGCCCGAACCTGACCCGGAGCCGGAGCGCCCGCTGCTCGAGCCGCTGCCGCTCTCGGAGCCCGACCCGGAGCCGCTCTGATCGCGGCGACGGGCCCGGAGCTGGTTCTCGACGTCGTTGACGCCCGACATTTCGATCGTGATGGTCTCGATGCGGTACTTGTCGGACCGGTCGTCGATCTCGCCGGTCAGCGTCACCACGCCCTCGGACACCTGCACGTCGATGTTCGACGCGTCGATGCCCTCGTCGACCAGACGCTCGATGAGGTCCTCGCGGATGCGGTCGTCGGAGCGCTTGTAGCCCTTGGGGGGGTTGCCCCGCCGGTTGCGCATCGAGCTGGAGCCGCTCCCCCAGCCGCCCATCGAGCCGCCCATGGCGCCGCCGGAAGAGCTGCCCATGGAGCCGTAGCCCTCGCTCATCGTGCCGCCCTGGGAGCCGTAGCCGCGCGACCCGGAAGAGCCGCCCGCAGAGCCGCCCCAGGAGCCGCTCGATCCGGAGTAGCCCCCGCTCTGGCCGGACCCGTACGCGTCGCCGGAGCTGCCGCGCCCGGAGGAACCGCCACCCCAGCCGCCGCCGGACGAGGAGCCGTAGCCGCCGCGGCCAGAGCCGCCCGAGCCGCTCATGCCGTACTGCCCCATGCCGTGCCCGGAGTGGCCATACTGGCCGGAGGTGCCGTACTGGGAGCCCGAGCCGTACTGCTGCTGACCGGCGTTCCCGTAGCCGCCGGAGGATCCGCCACCCATGGAGCCGGGGGTGTACTCGCCCTCGGCGTAGCCGCCGCTGGCGCACTGCCCGCCGTACGGCCGGGACCACATCTGGCCTTGGCCACCGTACTGGCTGCCGGTGTACTGGCCGCCAGTGTGCTGCCCGTAGCCGGACTGGCCGCCGTAGCCACCGGACTGGCCGTAGCCGGACTGGCCGCCGTAGTTCCCGCCACCGCCGTACTGCGAGCCATAGCCGGACTGGCCGTAGTTCCCGCCGCCGCCATACTGCGAGCCATAGCCGGACTGGCCGTACTGGCCCTGCGAGGCGGAGTTCGAGCCCCACCCGCCTTGGCCGGAGGATCCGCCGGAGTTGCCGTAGTTGCCGCTGCTGCTGCCGCCGTACTGCGAGCCGCCGTAGCCGGACTGGCCGCCGCCGTAGGTGCTGCCGCTCGAGGAGCCGTATCCGCCGCGCGAGGACGAGCCGTAGCCGCCCGAGCTGCCGGCGTACCCGCCGCTGCCGGCGAAATCCTCGCCATAGCCGCCACTCGAGCCGCTGCCCGAGGACTGGCCGGAATCCCACTGGCGGCCGCTGCGCCCGTAGCCGGACTCGCGGTCCTGCCCGCTGCGCCCGGAGTCCCAATCACGATCCTGCCCGCCGCGCTGCGACCCGCCGCGCCCGTAGTCGCGCTCGCCCGAGTCCGCACCCTGGTCGTAGCGGTCATAGCGGTCAGTGTCACTGCCGGAATAGTCACGTCCCTGCTGTCCACGATCCGAAGAGCGATGTCCACGCATAGTTCCATCTCCTAGGTCGCCGCACGCTGTGCCCGAACCGATGTGGCCTTCAAGGCCTCGCGCCCGAGCGCTCCGCGGCGACGTTGAACAATGGACCGCGCAGATGAACACCCTGTGAAGGCGCACTGAAAGCGCACTTACGGAGCTCCACGCTTTGAGGGGGTGTCGGAGCTACGCACCCAAAGCACAGCCACCCCGCTCGGGTCGACGACCCGAAGCGGGGTGGAGGATGTCAGGAAACGGGCTATGCGCGTTACGCCGCGGTCCCCGCCACGCCGTCACGCGTGACGTAGAACCACTCCTGCGTGATCGGGTACGGCAGGCGGCGATAGTCCTGCTTCACGCGGCCCTGGATGCGCCGCACGAACGTGCCGGGTTCGGGGCTCACAGCGACAAACATGTCGCGCGACGGCGTCGCGACGAGGAAGTCGCCCCCGAGCTGCGGCGCGAGCTTCGCGTACAGCCCGCTCATGAGCAGCCGGGCCGCGTCGTAGCCGTCCTGCTGTGCGACGATGGCCGCCTTGCCGCCCTCGCGGCTGCTGACGACCTGCAATTCCAGTTCCGGGCAGTACTCGTCGAGATTCTCCCGCGCGATCTCGTCGAGATCCTCGAAGCTCACGCCCCAGCGCACCGCCTGCTCGGTCGTCACGCTCACGGTCATCTGCGGGAGGTCGATCACGAACACCACCGCCGTGCCGTTCACGAACGGCACGTGCGCGACCTGCTCGCGGTTGAGATGCTCGAAGATGCTCTCGGGCTGGATCCGCGGCATGATGCGCGGGCGGGCGAAGTCGAAGTCGACGTTCGAAAGCGTCAGCAGTTCGCCGGCGAACAGCCGTTCAAGGTAGTTCTCAACGATCTCGCGCCCGTGCTCGGGGTCGTTGTGGACCAGGCGCAACAGGTTGTCGAGGTCGAGCCGGCGCCCGTCCACGACCAGTTCCCGTGGACCGGTCAGGTGCACGGCCCGGCCGGGGTAACGTCGGCTCAGCAGCGACGCCACGTGGTCGGCAAAGGCCCCAGGATCTCTCGGCAACGCAGCCATGCCAGCCCTTCATCGCCCCAACAACGCCGGGGCAACGCGGGGAGGGGTCCACACTTCAGCGCCGCTCGATCTCCTCCGTGCGCCGGCGGCGCTGCGGCGGGCAACAGCCCGCCGGGCCACTCTCTTTCGTCTAACCGATACGCCCCCTCAACTCCACGGTTCGCACGCCCCGGCATGCCGCCCGCACCATCCACCCCGCCCCGACGACCGGCCCCCCCGGGGTCAAAAAAGAGAAACGGGGCGAAAGTGGCCAGCCCACATGGCCACTCCCGACCCGCGTTCCTCTGGGCGTCAACACAACGCCCGAAGCTTGGTATCGATGGGTGGGCGGGGCGTCTCGGCCCGCCATCCCGTCGAATCTCTCTCCAGTACGCGTGTCTATGCGAACCTCGTGCCAAACCGGTTTCAGCGGTTTTCGGGCGAAACCGGGGTGAAGCCGGTGAATTTACGACTCGTATTGTGAAATACGGCACTCAGTATTGTGGCATATCGCAAATTCTGGTACCATTACGGCATGTCGCAATGGACCTCTGGCTTGGATCGCGTCGGCTGCGGCGTCATGGTCGTCGGTCCCGAGTGGGACATTCTCGCCGCCAACGCCGCCGCCAGGCGGACCTGTCTGGGCGACCTGCCGCTGGGCGTGCCGCTCGCCGACCTCTTCGTGGGCGGCCCGGGCGTCGTCGAGCGGCTGGTCGCCGGGCTGTCGGTGTCGAGCGAACCCGCCGACCGGCGGCCCACGCCCCGCTCGGTGCTGCTCGGGGTCGAGGGGGCGCGGGGCGTCGCCGGGTTTGGAGGCGGGCCGGCCGGGCCGAGCCGGCCGGTGTGGGACATCACGGCCGACGGGCGCGTCCGGGCCGGTCGCCCCGAGCCTGACTTGGTGCTGACGCTCGCGGACGCGTCGATGCGGACGTCGAGCGAGGCCGAGGCCGCGGCCCTGCGCGAGCGGCTGCTGGAGACTGAGCGGGCCCACCAGCGGCTGCGCCGGCTGCAGGAAGAACTCGCCGACACCGGCGGGCCGGTGGTGATGGTCGGGTCGTCGGCCGGGCTGACCCGGGTGCGTGAGCAGGTGGCCCGGGTGGCCGCGAGCGACACGACCGTGCTCATCCAGGGCGAGACCGGCTCGGGCAAGGAACTGGTGGCCCGCACGATCCACGCCGAGAGCCGGCGGGTCCGGGCGGCGTTTGTGGCGGTCAACTGTGCGGCCCTGCCCGAGGCGCTCATCGAGAGCGAGCTGTTCGGGCACGAGCGCGGGGCGTTCACCGGGGCCGACCGGCGGCGACTGGGCAAGTTCGAGCTCTCCGACGCGGGCACGCTGTTCCTCGACGAACTGGCCGAACTGCCGCTCGCGGCCCAGGCCAAGCTGCTGCGCGTGCTGCAGGAAGGCGTCTTCGAGCGTGTTGGCGGGAGCGAGAGCATCAAGGTGGATGTGCGCGTGGTCGCGGCGACGCACCGCGACCTGGCCCGTCGGGTCGAGCGCGGGCTGTTCCGCGAGGACCTGTTCTACCGGCTGAACGTGTTTCGCATCGACGTGCCGCCGTTGCGCGACCGGCGCGAGGACCTGCGCGAGCTGGTGGAGTATCTCCATGTGCAGGTCGCCAAGAGGTTGGCCCGGCCGGTGCTGCCGGTGAGTGAGCGGTCGATGCGGGTGATCATGGCGTACCGGTGGCCGGGCAATATCCGCGAACTGGCGAACGCCGTGGAGCGGGCGACGCTTTTGGCGGACGGACCGGAGCTGGAGATCGAGCTGCCCGAGTCGCCGGCGCCGTCGGCGGGGGCGGGGAGTGTGGGGGGCGACGGTGGACCGGGGCTGGTCGGTCGCGGCGTGGGCGCTGCCACGCAGCCGCGGGACGTGCTGCTCGACCTGACGATGGAGCAGTTGCAGCGGCTGCACATCATGCACGCGCTGGAGTCGTGCCGGTACCGGGTCTTCGGCGACGGGGGCGCGGCGGAGCGGCTGGACATGAACCCGAGCACGCTGCTGTCACGCATGGACAAGTTCGGGATTCCGAGGCCGAGGACGGCGCGGCGGGAGACGAGTTAAGGGGGACTGCCCCCCCTCCCTTCGCAGAGCCGAAGGGAGAGGGAGCGGATCATCCCGCTCTCGTGGCCGCCTTCGTTTCCGCCCCGTTCTCGAGCTTGACCACGCTTGACTTGGGCGCTTCGTTGTCGGGCCGGGCACCCTCGGGGTAGGTCACGCGCCCGTGGTAGATCGCCGTGAGCGTGCGGCTGACGGCTTCGGTCACGGTGTTGAGCTCGCGGAGCGTGAGGTCGCACTCGTCGAACTGCCCGTCCATGAGGCGCTTGCTCGCGATCGCGCGGGTCATCGCCTCGATGCGACCGGGCGTCGGGTTCGCCATGCTGCGGGCCGCGCTCTCCACGGCGTCGCAGAGCATGAGGATCGCGACTTCCTTGGTCCGGGGCTTGGGGCCGGGGTAGCGGTACTCGATTTCCTGCGGGCCCTCGGCGTCGTCGTTGCGGTCGTCTTCGGCGGCGAGTTTCTTGGCGCGGTGGTAGAAGTACTCCACGAGCGTGGTGCCGTGGTGGGCCTCGATGAAGTGCATGAGCGGCTGGGGCAGGTTGAACTCGCGGGCGAGTTCGAGCCCGTCCTTGACGTGCCCGATGATGACGAGCAGGCTCATCGCGGGACTCAGGCGGTCGTGCCGGTTGAAGCCGGGGGTCTGGTTCTCGACGAAATAGTCGGGCTTGTTGACCTTGCCGATGTCGTGGTAGAGCGAGCCGACGTAGGCGAGCAGGCCGTTGGCGCCGATGGACTCGGCCGCGGCCTCGGCGAGGTTGGCGACGTTGAGCGAGTGGTTGTGTGTGCCGGGGGCGCGCTGCTGCAGTTCGCGCAGCAGGGGGTGCTTGGGGTCGCGCAGTTCGACGAGCGTCATCGCGGTGGTGACGTCGAAGACGCGCTCGAGGGGGCGGAGCGTGAAGAAGAGCACGCCGCCGGCGAGCAGGCCGCCGAACGCCGCGAGCAGGCCGTCCCAGAGCGTCTGTACGACCGCGGGCGCTGTGATGGGGCGGTCGATGAGCCCGACGAGCACGGTGCCGACGCCCAGCGAGAGCCCGGCGATGAGCGAGAAGCGGATGATGCTGCCTCGGTCGCGGACCTCGCGCAGCAGCCAGACGCCGACGCCGACGCCCGTGACCGTCACTGCGAGCGTGCCGATGCCCTGGTCGAGGGCGACGCACGCGAGCAGGCCGTGCAGCACGCCAAGGGCGAGCGCGAGGCGCGGGTGCAGGCCGATCGTGAACGCCGCGGCGATGAGCACGCTCGGCGTGACCGCCGCGAGCGGCAGCAGGCGCGGGTCGCTCATGCTGACCCAGACCGCGAGCATGAGGGCGACGGCCATGGTGCCGGCGATCGCGGCGTGGTGGGACCAGCGCCGGGCGAGGTCGGGAAAGAACAGCGAGATGTACCCGGCCATTGCGAGCGAGACGGCGGCGACCGCGCCGAAGATGCTCACGACCCGCAGGGCGATCCGCCACCAGTCGGCCTTGCTGGCGAACTCGCGCGACTCGGCCCGGGCCAGTTCGTACGCGTCGGCGCTCAGGGCCTCGCCGCGGGTGTAGATGACCGCGCCGGGCTCGATCTTGCGAAGGACGGTCTGGACCTGCTTCGCGGCGTCATTCTGGTTCTCGGCCGTGAGGGCCGCGTCGAAGCGGAAGGTTGGGCGCGGTTCGACGGTGAGGCGGGAGGCGACGGCGACGAGGGCCGGGCCGTTGAACCCGGCCTCGCGGGCCAGTCGGGTGAGGATCTCGTCGAGCGTCTGGGCGTCGTCGACGTTCAGGGCCAGGCTCGAGGGGATTTTCTGCACCCGCTCCCCGGCGTGCAGCTCGATTTCCTTGTTCAGGCTTTGGGTCTCGCGCTGCCAGGTCTGCTGGTCGAGCAGCGGGGTGAAGCGGAGCCGGTCCATGAGCCGCTGCGTCCGCGCGACCCATGTGGCCCCGGCTTCGCCTTCCACCGCCTCGCCCTGGATGGCGCCCAGGATCTCGGGCGTCAGGGCGAACTGGCTGACGATGCCCGGTTCGACCCCGGCGAGGGACTGGGCCACGGCCACGGTCTTGGGGAGCGACGCGATCGAATTCTCGATCGCGCTGAGCACCGCGGTGTCGGCGACGTAGACACGCGGGGTGCGGGCACGTTCGTTCTTGCGGGCTTCTTCGGTCGCGGCGAGGTCCTCCAGCGTGAAGCCCACGCGGACCGTCGAGGTCTCGTTCATCACCCGGCCCACGGCCACGAGCGGCACGCTGCGGCCGATGATCGCGGCCAGGGCGCACACCAGGGCGAACAGGGGCCAGATGAGCAGGGTCGCGCCGGTCTCGCGCGTCCGCAGGTAGTCGCGCCAACTCGGGGTCGATTCGCGCAGCGACCGCTTCAGGTCGACGGCCCGCTCGCGAACCCCGGGTTTGGAAATGCCGCGTGACATGGTGAAGGCCGACCTGGAATCAGTCGGCGTCGTGGCCCCCTTCGTCGTCGTCGGCGCGGGCGTTGCCGTTGTCGTCGTGGTGGTTCTGGGCCGCGTCGCGCTTGGCGAGGGCCCGGTCGCCGTAGGCCCGCACGATCCGCTGCACGAGGCGGTGGCGGACGATGTCCTGCTGCTCGAGGGCGACGAACGCGACGCCGCGGACGCGCCGCAGGCGTCGGGCGGCGTCGATGAGGCCGCTCTCGGTGGGGTCGGGCAGGTCGATCTGGGTGGTGTCGCCGGTGACGATCATCTTGCTCCCGTGCCCCATGCGGGTGAGGAACATGAGCATCTGGCCCTTGGTGGTGTTCTGGGCCTCGTCGAGGATGATCACGGCGTTGTTGAGCGTGCGGCCGCGCATGTACGCGAGGGGGATGACCTCGACGACATCGTTCAGCATGAACCGCTTGATGGTCGGGAAGTCCATCATGTCGTGCAGCGCGTCGAGCAGGGGGCGGAGGTACGGGTTCACCTTCGCCTGCAGGTCGCCGGGCAGGAAGCCCAGCTTTTCGCCCGCTTCCACCGCCGGCCTGACCAGGATGACCTTCTTGACGAGTTCGGCCTTGAGCATGTGCACGGCCGCGGCCACCGCCAGGTACGTCTTGCCCGTGCCCGCCGGTCCGATCGCGAACACCAGGTCGTTGTCGCGGATCGCGCTGAGGTACAGGTCCTGGTTTTCCGTCCGCGCCCGCACGGGCTTGCCCGCGGCGTAGACATTGAGCGATTCGTTCCACGCCGGGGCCGGTTCCTCCTCGTCCTCCAGGCCGAGCGCGGCACGTTCGGCCCGGCGACGGATGCCCGTCGCCTCGCGGCTGACCATGTCGAGGACCTGCTGGCGCGTCAGGTGCTCGCCTCGGACGGCGGCGGCGCCGAGCTCGCCGAGGACTTCGCGGGCGGCGCCGACGGCGTCGCGGTCACCGGAGATGCGGACGGTCCCCCCGCGCGCAGTCACCTTGACCCCCAGCGCCTCGCGGATGATCTTGAGGTTGCGGTCGCCCAGGCCGAGCATGGTGACACGCTCGGCGCCTTGCGGAACGGGAATGCTCGCGTCCAATCCGGGTCGAACTCCCGGGGTCCGGCGCGCCGCCCTCGTGGGCGGCCGTGAAAAACCGGACCCAACCACCATGCGGACATCGGCGTTTGCACGCGAGCCGCACCACCGAGCAAGGGTAGCGACCCGGGGCAGGCGGGACCGACGGGCACATCCTGCGTACGCCCGATAATTGTCGGTCCAAATGACCGGCTCGCCAGCGCGGCGGCGGCCTCGATGCCGGTACACTCGCCGAACATGGGCCCGTGGCGAACTCTTGTTCTTGGTGCGTTCGGGTGTGTGGCGCTGGTCGGCTGCTCGTCGAACGTCGGCGTGACCGAGGGCGTCGGACTGCTGCCGTCGGCGTCGACGTCCGAGGTGAATGCGGATTACGACGACATCGACGCCGCGGTGGCGGTCGCGGCGGGCAAGAACGAGATGGCGGTGCTGTGGTCGAACCAGCGGAGCGAGAGCCCGCGCCGGTTCTATCTCAAGACCGTCAGGGACGAGCCGGTCTACCTGTTCATCGGGCGCCAACCGTCCTTCGAGCCGCCCCGACCTTCGCAGCGGAACCAGACCGGGGCGAAGCCGCCCGAGGACCTGGTCATGCGGTGCACCGTCGGGCGGTGGGGGGATGATCGGCGCGAAGAGGACCTGCTCGACGCGATCGAGGACCGGCTCGACGAATTGCGCGGCAAGGACGCGGCGCCGATCAGGCGGTGAACCGCCCCGTACGCTCCGGGCGTGACACCCGACCCGACCATGAGCCCCGATGAATTCCGTCGCGCCGGGCACGCGATGATCGACTGGATCGCGGACTACTGGGCCGCGCTGGGCGAGGACGCGACGGCGCCGGGCGAGCCGCGGTTGCCGGTCCTGAGCCGGGCCAGGCCGGGGGACCTGCTCGCGGCCCTGCCGCAATCGGCGCCGGAGCGGCCCGAGGCGTGGGACGCGATCGCGGGGGACGTGGACCGGCTGATCATGCCGGGGATCACGCACTGGCAGTCACCGAACTTCTACGCGTACTTCCCTGCGGAGGCGTCGTTCCCGGCGGTACTGGGCGAGGTGCTCAGCGCCGGGCTGGGCGTCAACGGCATGCTGTGGGCGACGAGCCCGGCGGCGACGGAGCTCGAACTGCGGGTGGTTGATTGGATGGCGGAGCTGCTCGGGTTGCCGGAAGGGTTTTGGAACACGTCGGCGGCGGGGGCGGGGTGCATCCAGGGCACGGCGAGCGAGAGCACGCTCATCGCGCTGCTCGCGGCCAGAGCCCGGGCGCTGGCCGGCGATCCTGCGGCGGACCCGGCGGCGCTGGTGGTGTACACCTCGACGCAGGCGCACTCGTCGGTGATCAAGGCGGCGATGATCGCCGGGCTGGCGGCGACGCCCGAGGATCGGCGCCGGGTGCGGCTGATCGAGACCTACGGGGCGTACGCGATGGACCCGGCGGCGCTGGAGAAGGCGATCGAGAACGACCGGGCGGGCGGGCTGCGCCCGTGCTATGTGTGCGCGACGGTCGGGACGACGAGCTCGACGGCGGTGGATCCGGTGCCGGCGATCGGGGCCATTGCCCGCCGGCACGGGGTGTGGCTGCATGTGGACGCGGCCCATGCGGGGGCGGCGGCGATCTGCCCGGAATTCCGGCACCTGCTCGCGGGGGTGGAGCGGGCCGACTCGCTGTGCTTCAACCCGCACAAGTGGCTGCTGACGAACTTTGACTGCGACCTGTTCTGGACGAGCGACCGACAGAGCCTGGAGCGGGCCCTGTCGATCACACCGGAGTACCTGAGGAACACCGCGGCGGCGACCGGGGCGCCGGCCCAGCCGGACCTGCGTGACTGGCAGGTGCCGCTGGGACGGCGGTTCCGGGCGCTCAAGCTGTGGTTCGTGCTGCGCCGGTTCGGGGCCGAGGCGCTGCGGGCCCATGTGCGCGAGCACGTTCGGGTGGCGGGTGCGTTCGAGACGTGGGTCGCGGCGGATGGGCGGTTCGAACTGCTCGCGCCTCGGACGCTCAACCTGGTGTGCTTCCGGCTGGCCGGGCCGGACGGGCCGGAGACCGACGCCCGCAACCGCGACCTGCTGAACCGGATCAACGCGTCCGGGAAGATCTACCTCACGCACACGGTGTTGAGCCGACGCGGGCCCGACGGGCGGGCGTCGTCGGCGTTCACGCTGCGCATGTGCGTCGGCGGGTCGAGCACCCAGGAACGGCACGTGCGGGCGGCGTGGGAGCAGATGGCCGAGCAAGCCGGGCGCGGGTGAGCGTCGCCGGGGCGTCGGACGCGGATTGGTGGATCGCCATGTTTCACATCGTCCTGCACGAGCCCGAGATCCCGAACAACACCGGCAACATCGGCCGGACGTGCATCGCGACGGGGTGCTCGCTGCACCTGATCCGGCCGCTGGGGTTCTCGACCGACGAGAAAGCGTGTCGGCGGGCCGGACTGGACTACTGGCCGCGGCTGCGCCCTGTCGAGCACGAGTCGTGGGCGGCGTACCTGGGGGCGACGGCGCCGGACCCGCGGCGGATGTGGATGTTCTCGGGCGATGTCGGGCGGCCGGTGTGGTCCGCGGACTTTCGACCGGGGGACCACCTGGTGTTCGGCAAGGAGACCGCCGGGCTGCCGGTCGAACTGCTCGAGCGGCACGCCGACCGGGTGTTGACGTTCCCGATGGTGCCGCACGAGCGGTCGCTGAACCTGGCGACGGCGGTGTGCGCCGCGGTGTACGAGGGGGTGCGTCAGTGCCTGGCGCGGGGCGACGCGGCCCTGAACGGGGAGGGTCGGTTGATAACCGGACGGCCGGGGAGTGTGCCGTGACGGGAGCGACCCACTACACTTTGCGCGTGACGAGCCGACCGCCTCGATATCTCGCGTTGCTCCGGCTTATCGGCGTGGCCGCGGCGGCGTTCGCGCTGGCGGGGTGCACCAAGCCGCTGCTGTCGCCGACGGACCAGCGGACGCCGTTTGACCGCTACGACGCGGTGCGGAACCAGTACGCGACGCAGCAGGTTGAGGACGAGTACGGGGCGAAGAAGCCGAATCTGAAGGCTCGGTTGATGCCCAAGCACTGAAGCGCCGCGTCGTTGCGTGCGTCACAGTCTCGCGCGCTTCCGGGTGCGCAGCGCGGCTTTGTGTGGACGCGACAAGCGTCTGTTACGAAAATAACAAGTGTGGGCCGTGCTCCGCCCGATCTTCGTCGTACATTTGATTTCATCGGAGCGATCGATGCCGACGACACGGATGAGCCCAGGTTTGACCAGTGCCGACGCCCGCGCGTCGGGGGCCATCTCGCGCCGCACGCGCGTCGTTTGGGCTGCGTTCGCAGGCGCCATGACGCTGGGCTGCGGCCTGCTGCTGGCGCTGGAGTCCAACCCGGTGCCGCGGTCCGACGGGCTGGCGCTGCCGCCCCTGGTGGCCGCGGCCCCGTCGAACTCGATCGAAGCGATCTTCCGCACCCGTTCGACCCTCGAGCCGGGTCGGTGGCAGGCGATCGTGGTGCACCACAGCGGCCAGACGTCCGGCTCGCCGGCGACGATCTCGCGCGAGCACGAGGCCCGCAACCTGCGCGGCCTGGGGCACCACTTCGTGATCGGCAACGGCTCGGGCATGGACGACGGTGAACTGCACGTCGGCTACCGGTGGCTCGACCAGCTCCCGGGCGCCCACGCCGCGGGGCCCAACGGCGATTGGTACAACCTCAACGCGATCAGCATTTGCCTGGTGGGCGACGGCAACCGCCGGCCGTTTTCCGACGCGCAGATGGCGCGGCTGAACCAGCTGATCGAGGCGCTGGCCCGGGAGCTCAAGATCCCGCGGTCGGCGATCGTGCTGCACAGCGACATCGCCCCGGCGAGCGACCCGGGCGTGCTGTTCTCGGCGGCCAGATTCCAGCAATCGCTGGATGCCCTGAAGTAAGCAGGCACAGAGGCACGAAGGCACAGAGGCACGAAGGCACAGAGGCACGAAGGCACAGAGGCACTGAGGAAATGCGTCAGGCGGCGGCCCCGGCGGCCGCCGCCTGTGTCTTTGCCGACGGGCTTTCCCCGGGACGATCTGCGCCCCCTCTGTGCCTGCGTGCCTTCGTGCCTTGGTGCCTTGGTGCCTTGGTGCCTTCTGGCCTGCAACCTTCCCCGGGGGGGCCGCGAACGGTTGCATGTCCGCCCGGGTGCGGCCGTTCGGCCAATGTCCCGGGAACGCCGGTCGACTCGTGGGTCGGCATACGGGGACGCCGTCCGGGAACAGCCCACACCCTCTTGTGCACGAAGTTTCGTGCCGAGTTCCCGGGGGGCGAGACTCCGCGCTGCGAACCCGCTAGATTACCGACCCTTCACGCCCGCCTCGGCGGGTTGTCGCTGGGGCGCGTTGGCGCCGGGGCCGCTTTGGGCTCGGCGCCGGCCGGCGGGCGGTCGATAGAGGTCGGCGTGAGCACGCCGCACCGACCGTTTCCCTGCCCTCGCGCGGGGACCGCCTCCGAATCGTGCGGGGGCCGGCCGATTGAGGATGTCGCTTGCAAGGATCCGCCCCCCGTGGACGTCAAGAAGCCAGGCGAGAACGCGGAAGGCTACGACATCCTGCAGGAGCTGGGGCGCGGCGCTGCGTCGATCATTTACCTCGCGCGCGATCCCAAGAGCAAGCAGGTTTGGGCCCTCAAGCACGTCGTGCGTGAGACGGAGAAGGACCAGCGCTTCCTCGACCAGGCCGAGGCCGAGTACACGATCGCCAGCCGGCTGGACCACCCCAAGATCCGCAAGATCGTGCGGATGATCAAGAAGCGGCCGAGCATGCTCTCGCTGACCACCAGCGAGCTGTGGCTGGTCATGGAGCTCGTGGACGGCGCGAGCCTCGAGCGCGAGCCCCCGCGCACGTTCGAGGACGCCGCGTACATCTTCGAGCAGGTCGCCGACGCGATGCACTACATGCACGAGCAGGGCTATGTCCACGCGGACATGAAGCCCAACAACATCGTCGTCGACCAGGACCTGAACGTGAAGATCATCGACCTGGGGCAGTCGTGCAAGATCGCGACCGTCAAGGAGCGCATCCAGGGGACGCCTGATTACATTGCTCCCGAGCAGGTGCACCGCCGGCCGATCATCGCCAAGACGGACATCTACAACCTCGGGGCGACGATGTACTGGGTCCTGACCCGCAACTTCGTCCCCACGGCCCTGGGCAAGGGCGACAGCCTGCTGGGGTCGCTCGACGACACCCTCATCCCCAAGCCCAAGCCCCCGAGCTTCCACAACCCGCGCGTCCCCGAGCTGCTCGACAGGCTCATCCTCGACTGCGTCGAGGTGGAACCCGCCAACCGGCCGGACTCGATGAAGGTCGTCGCCGAGCGGCTGAACCTCATCCGCGGCAAGCTCGCCGCCGAGGCCGAACTGCGCAAGAGCGGGCTCATCCCGCGGGTCGGCGCGGCCCCCGGGGCCGACGTGGGAATGGGCGGCTCGGGCGAGAAGTGATCCCCATCTTCGATCAGCTCGACCTGAGCAGCGCGGACCAGGTCGTCGCGGTGCTCCATGAAGCGGCCGCCGCGAACCGGTCGGCCAGGTGCCGGCGCGGCTCGATCGACGAGATCGCCGCCCCGGGGAAGCTCATCGCCACCGGCGACCTGCACGACAACCCCGTTCACCTCGGCAAGCTGGTGCTCGCGGCCGGGCTGGGGGACGCGGCGGCGCCTCCGAAGGCCCACCTGACCCTGCACGAGATCATCCACTCCGACCGGCTGCTCAACGGGATGGACTTCTCGTACCGGGTGCTCGTGCGGGTCGCGGCCCTCAAGAGCGTTTTCCCCGAGCACGTGCACACGCTGCTGGCGAACCACGAGCTGGCCCAGCTCGTGAACGCGTCGATCACCAAGAACGGCGTCCGCTGCACGCAGGCGTTCAACGAGGCGGTCGATTACGCGTTCAAGTCACGGTCCGGCGAGGTGGGGGACGCCATACGGGCGTTCATCTCGTCGATGCCGCTGGCGCTGCGGTGCCACACGCCGCGGGGCGACATCCTGTGCTCGCACAGCCTGCCGGACGTCGCGGCCATGAGCCGGTTCGACCCGTCGGTCATCTTCCGCGACCTGACCGAGAAGGACTACGAGCCGCGGGTGGGCTCGGCGTACCTGCTGTTATGGGGCCGCGGCTACGACCACGACCAGATCGAGGACCTCGTCGAGCGGTGGGGGGTCTCGATGTTCATCCTCGGGCACGAGCACGTGGACAACGGCGTGGCGTTCGAGCCGCCCAACGCGATCGTGCTGAACTCCGACCACGAGAACGGCGTTTACCTGCCGATCGACCTCAGCAACCCGCCCAAGCCCGAAGAGGCGGCGATGTACGTGGTGAGGCTGGGGGGCTGAGATCTCCTTTCGCCGACGGCGCAGCGAGCACGCGGTCGCGCGCCGCCTCCCCCGCGCTTGATCGGCTGAACGCCGCTCAAGCATGCCCCCTCCGGCGTTGCCGGAGGGGGATCTCGCGTCACTTCTTCTCGTTCATCTGCCGGTACCGCTCGCGGTACTTCTTGTCGAACTCGGTCTGCTTGTTGCTGAGGTCGATCTCGCGCCCGTCGATGAACGCGTGCTCGATCTTCGTGGTGATCTCGAGCGGGCTGCCGTCGGTGATGATGAGCGTTGCGCTCTTGCCGGTCTCGATCGAGCCCAGCGACGCGTCCACGCCCAGGACTTTGGCCGCGCTCAGCGTGATGCCCCGCACCGCGGCGTCGTGGTCCAGGCCGTGGGCCACCGCCAACGCCGCCGAGTACGGAAGGTTCCGCTCGTGCGGCGTCTCCTCGCTCGACGAGATGCACCACAGCACGCCGGCCTCCTCGAGCTTCTTGGCGATCGTGTACGCCTCGTCGATCGCCGAGTCGTCACGGCGCGGCATGCTGAAGGTGCCCTGCACGATGACCGCGGCCCCGGCGTCCTTGAGCGTCTGCGCGCACATCGGCGCGTCGCGCCCGCCGACGATCACCGGCAAGAGCCCGCGGCGCTTGGCGAACGCGACGCCCGCGAGGATCTGGTCGTAGTCGCTCGCGTTGATGTAGACGCGGTCGCGCGGCTTGCCGCCCTCGCCCAGCACCCCGGCCATCGCGTCCCAGCGCAGGTCGGCCGGGGTGGCGGGGTCGCTCGCGCGTGCCGCGAAATACGCGGACGCGGCGTCGAACGCGCCCTCGATGGTCTGGAGCTGGCGGTTCATCCCCCGGCGCTGCTCGTCCTCGCCCTGGTCCATCCAGCGGGCGTTCACGGTCCGCATCCAGGGCCAGTCGATCGAGAGACCGACGTCGTCGTCGACGGTCATCTCCTCCGACGTCCAGCCGTCCATGCGGATGACGCTGACGCGCCCGGCGATCGGCCCGCCGGTTGGGAACACGCCGCAGGTCAGCACGCCGTTGGATCGCGTGACCGGGATCAGCCACGAGTCGGGGTTGACGCTCACGGCGGGGCGGACTTCGGGGCTGATGCCCTGGAAGCCGACCTCGTTCATGTCGCGGCTGGCGCGGACGGCGCCGATCTCGGTCAGGCCCATCTGCGTCGCCGGCGAGATGAGGCCCGGGTACACGTGCTTGCCCGCGGCGTCGATCATGCGGACCGACGACGAGAGCCGGATCGCGGCCCGCTGCTCGGCCGTCGCGATCGTCGTGATCTTGCCGCCTTCAAAGAGCACGAGCCCGTCGGGGATCGGCGGGCCGGACACGGGGTGGATGGTGGCGCCGACGATGGCGATCGGGCCCGCCTGCGCGGGGGCCTTGTGGCCCAGGTCCTGGGCGAGCGCGGCGCCCACGCCCAGGGACGCCTGGCAGGCCAGCATCGAGAGCACCAGGGCGTGACGGACCACGGACGAGCGACGGTTCATGGTGCGGGGTTCCTTGCCGGTGGAGCGGGTGCTGCGGGGCGTGGACGCGCCGGCGGGGTTGGTGCGGATTACCACTGTTCACCCCACATCCACTGCTGCATGCCGATGTCGCAGCCGCAGTCGCCGCGAACCTTGCCCGCGTTGGCGGGGTCGATGCCGCGGCGGAGCAGCGACATGAAGTACTCGCGCCGAATGGCGTCGGCGTTCATGACGGAGGAGAAGATGAGGGCGGAGCGTCCGGAGCGGGCGACCTCGTCGGAAATGTCGTTGGGAGGGCGGTTGGCCGAAGGCGGGGCGTCGGTGGTGTCGCGCGAGCGGCGCCGACGCGGGGCGTCGCCGCCGCCGGCGGGCGACTCCGAGCCGCCGGCGTCCTTCTTCTTGGCCCCCAGGGCTTTCTGGACCAGCCGCTGGCGTTCCGCGCCGTCGCGGGCCCGGAGCTGCTCGTCCCGCTCGAGGCTGAACATGAGCCGGCCGTCAACCCACGTGGCTTCACAGCGGGTGAACGCGCTGAGCGGATCGCCGGACCACAGCGCGATATCCGCGTCCTTGCCGACTTCGAGCGAGCCGACGCGGTCGTCGATCTTGAGCTGCTTCGCGGGGTTGAGCGTGACGAACTTGAGGGCTTCCTCGGGCTTGACGCCGCCGTACTTGACGGCCTTGGCGGCTTCGTAATTCATGCGCCGGGCGAGCTCGTCGGAGTCGGAGTTGAAGCTGACGACGACGCCCTGCTCGTGCATGATCGCGCCGGCGGAGGGGATGGCGTCCTGGACCTCGACCTTGTACGCCCACCAGTCGCTGAAGAGGCTGGCGCCGATGGCGCTGTCCTTCACGGCGTCGGCGACCTTGTAGCCCTCGAGGTTGTGCTGGTAGGTGCCGAGCTTGAACCCGAAGGCCTTGGTGAGCCGGGCGAGCATGAGGATCTCGTCCTGGCGGTAGCTGTGGCAGTGGATGAGCCGCTGCCCGAGCAGCAGTTCGGCGATGGCCTCCAGCTCCAGGTCGCGGCGCGGGGCGATGCCGCCGGGGGTCCGGGCGAACGCCTCCCAGGCGGCGATGTACTCGCGTGCGGCGGTGAAGCGGTCCTTGATGAGCGTCTCGACGCCCATGCGGGTCTGGGGATAGCGGCTGGTGTTCTGCTCGCCCCAGTTGGACTGCTTGACGTTCTCGCCGAGGGCGAACTTGATGCCGGGGGTGGTGGTGGAGCGGCGCGAGCCCGGGGCGAGCGGGTTGTCGTCGCTGTAGGCGTCGGCGCCGCTGAAGTGCATGTCGTCGGGGTTGGCGACGCCCCAGCGGATCTTGTTCACGGCGTTCTGGCCGCCGATGGGGTTGGCCGAGCCGTGCAGGTTGTTGACGCACGTGAGGCCGCCGGCGAGCTGGCGGTACCAGTTGATCGCGTCGGGGTTCAATACGTCCTGGATGCGGACCTCGGCGGTGACGGCCTGGCCCGACTCGTTGACGCCACGGCTGATGCCGGTGTGGCTGTGGCAGTCGATGAGGCCGGGGGTGACGTGCTTGCCCTTGGCGTCGATGAGCGTGGCGTCGGCGGGCGCGGCCGGGGCGCCGGCTGCGGGGCCGACGTAAGCGATCGTGCCGGCGCTGATGACGACGGCGCCGTTCTGGATGGTGCCGGCGGGGCCGCTGGTCCACACCGTGGCGTTCGTGATGACGACGGTGCCCTGGGGGGGCAGTTCCTTCAGGGCGTACGGGCCGAAGGGGTAGCCGGGCAGGTCGGGGACGACGACGGGCTTGCTGTCCTCATCGTCCGCTTCCTTGCCGGCATTCGCTTCGTCGGGCTTGGTGGTGCGGATGCCGGTCACGGCGAGCGCGGCCTCGCCGACCTTCGCGGTGCCGGTGAGAGCGTCGTCCTTGATGGCGGCGGTGAGCGTCCCGGGCACGTGCTCGTGGACGGTGAACTTCGCCGTGAGCACGCCGGAGGCCTTGTCGAAGGACGACTCGGTGACGGCGGCGTCGCCCATCGGACCGGTGAGGGTGAGCGACACCGTGCCATCGTCGGCGAGCTTGATCGTGAGTGTCACTGTGTGCTCTTCGCCGGCGGGTATCTGCCCGCCGGTGACCTTGCAGGTCCAGGTGCCCGAGACGCCGTCGTCCTTGGGCTTGGCGTCCTGATCGGGCTTCTTGACCTCGTCGTTGGGCTTCTCGGTCTTGGCCGCCGGCGTGGCGGACCACCGGAACGGCGTGCCGTCCGAGCGCGTGGCGTCGCCGCGGAAGGTCCAGGCCTTGCCGTCGGCGGTGCGCTCGAAGGTGCCCGAGACGGTGAACATCCCGGGCTCGCCGAAGGGCTCGTGGTCAAAGACGAAGGAGATCGTGCCGGCCTTGCCGTCGATTTTGACGTTCTTGGCCTTGGCGGTCTTGTCCTTGGGCTTGTCGTCTTTGGGCTTGTCGGACTTGGGCTTGTCGTCCTCAACACCCGCGGCGGGCTTGTCGGCCGGTGCAGGCTGGTCGGCCTTCGGGGCGTCTGGGGCCGGGGACGGGGTGTTGGGCTGGGCCGGTGCGGGCGGCGTAGTAGGGGGCGTGGTGGGGGGCTTCTCGCCCGTGCCGGGGGCGCCCTGCCCGGGCTTCGCGTCGCCGGGCGCCGCGGCATCCGGGGCGGGCGTGGCTGGGGCCGCGTCAGGAGGGGCCACCTTCTTCAGCGTCACCCCGTTGTCCTTGTCGATCGACATCGTGAGCGCGCCGGGCTGCTTGGGGCCGGGCTCGATCGTCACGTCGTACTCGCCTTCGAGCTTGGTCGGGGCCGCGTTGACCTCGTGGCGACGGCCGTCGACCCACACGTCGCGGACCTTGGTCTTCTTGTCGAGAAGCGGGCCGTCGGTGACGACGAAGCTGGCGATCTTGCCGGGCTCGACGGTGCCGAGGTCCTTGTCGAGGCCGAGCAGGGCGGCGGGCTCGGTGGTGACGAGGGCGATCGCACGCTCTTCGGGCAGCCCGTAGCGGACGGCCGTGCGGAGGTTCTCGATGAACTTGCCGCGGCCGCCGCGGCGGTCGGGGACTCTGCCGGTGGTGAGGGCGAATTTCACGCCGGCCTTGTCGAGGCGCATCGCGTTCGCCGGGGCTTGCTCCCACTCCATGAGGGTGCGGAGCTCGATTTCGGCGGCGGCGCCGACGGACTCGGCCTTGGGATCGTCGGGGTAGTTCAGGGGAACCACGAGCCAACCCCCCGACTTGAGCCGGTCCTTGATCGCGTCGAGGCGCTGGTACTCGGTGCCCATGCCCACGTACACCGAGCCCGGGCGCTTGAACTCACGCGCGATCTTCTCGGCCCGGAGGATGTCGAGCTCGTCGTCGGCGACCCACATCAACTCCGGACCGCCTTCGCGGTGCGCGAGCACGTCGATCGCGGCGGGCTGGTCGAAGCCCATGTCGCGGGCCTGCTGCTGCCGGTTGGCGCTCGCCCCCGAGAGGGCGCTGCGGCCCTCGGCGCGCCACTCGGCGTCGAGCAGCGTCTGGCGGACCAGGGCGATGGCGCCCATTCCCGAGTCGGGGTAGCCGTCCCAGCGTTCCAGCCCTGCCGCGCCGGAGGCTTCGCCCCCGACGCCGCTGGTATCGAACGCGACGGCCTGGGCGACGTCGTCGCGGTACACCGGCGGGCGGGACGCGCTGCGGGAAGCCGGGGGCTCGGCGAGCGACACGACGGCGGACGAACCGCGGAAGATCCCGCCGCGCGGGACGATGTGGGCCGCGACGAAGCCCATGTCGCGCATGCGCTTGGCGAGTCCCTCGTCCATGGCGGCGTCGGTGGCGCGGCGCTGCGGTGTGACGCGCCGGCTCCAGTGGGCGCCGGGTTCGTTGGCATCGGGGCGAGGGGCGTCGACTTCCACGTAGGGGTCGATCATGCCCGGGTAGACGTGCAGGCCGGTGCCGTCCCAGACGCGGGCGCCGGCGGGGGCCGCGGGAGCGTCGGGGGCCTGGGCGTCGGGGCGCGGGGCGGGGGGGGGGGCGGTCACCGAAACGATCCGGCCGTCGCGGATCACGATGGTCGCGTGTTCGACCGTTTCGCCCGGTTTGGCGTGCACGGTGACGTTGCGGACGGCATGAAACGTCCCGTCGGTCATGCGCGGGCCGTTGGGGGGCGGGTTGTTGGGCTGGCTTGCGCTCGGCTGGGCCGAGGCGCGGGACTCGATCACCACCGCCGCGAACGCCAGAGCCAGGATCATCGAAACCGCGCCGAGCGTGCGGAGCATCTTCATGCCGCCAGCATACCGGCGGGGGGCGGCGTCGCCAAGCCTGTACACGAGGAGCGCGGGTTACCCGCGCAGTGCCGCGGCGTGCTCATTCATCGCCGAAACAGACCCCGGTGCTGCGGGCGGCGAGCAGCACCGGGTGGTCGACCGGGACCGAGCGGATCTTGCCGACGATCTCGAGGATGTCGACGTCGGTCTCCTCGAAGCCGCGCCGGCCGACCAGGCGGTTGCGCTTGCCCTGCAGCAGCATGGTGATGGCGGCGTGGCCGAACTGCGTGCCCAGGATGCGGTCGGCCGAGACCGGCGTGCCGCCCCGCTGCACGTGGCCGAGCACCACGTAGCGGCTCTCGACCCCGGTGAGGTCCTCGAGCCGCTCGGCGACGCGCTGGGCAATGCCGCCGAGGCGCACCGGGTCCGGGCTGGTGGGGTCGGTCATGCGGACGATCGCCTCGCCCCCGCGCTCCTTGGCCCCCTCGGCGATGCAGATGACCGTGGACGTCTGCCCGCGCTGGCGCCGCCGCTTCACGAACGCGGCCAGAGCGTCGAACGAGAACGGGATCTCGGGGATGAGCACCGCGTCCGCCCCGGCCGCGGTCCCCGCGAACAGCGCGATCCACCCCGCGTTCCGCCCCATGACCTCGACGGTGATGATGCGGTGATGGCTCGCGGCGGTCGTGCGCACGCGGTCGATGGCCTCGGCCCCGATCTCGACCGCCGTGAGGAACCCGAAGGTCATCTCCGTGCCATCCAGGTCATTGTCGATGGTCTTGGGCACGCCGATGCAGTTGATGCCCGCGTCGATAAAGGTCTTGGCGCCGGCCATGGTGCCGTCGCCGCCGATGAGCACGAGCGCGTCCATCCCGTGCCGCCGAATGGTCGCCAGGCAGCGGTCCGAGACGTCACGGAACTCGGGCGTGCCGTCGGGGAGCGTCCCCACGGCGAACCTGGCCGGGTTCGCCTTGTTCGATGTTCCCAGGATCGTCCCGCCCCGGGTCAGGATGTCCCGGACGTCGTCCTCGTGCAGCGGGGTGACGCGGTCCTCGATAAGCCCCAGGTAGCCGTCGCGGATGCCCAGCACCTCGATGCCGTTGAGCTGGGCGGTGTACGCCACGGCCCTGATCACGGCGTTCAGGCCGGGGCAGTCGCCCCCGCCGGTGAGCACGCCGATGCGACGGACGGTTCCAGCGGTCGCGGGAGCGTTGAGACTGGGCATGTCGCACTGTATCAAGCCGGATGTTCGGATTTGCCCGGGTACGATCGGGCCGTTCCCACCCCCAATTTCACGAGGATCGAGCCGTGCCCAAGTCGCCCAAGCTCTCGAAGGCCAACGCCGTGATCGGTCAGTCCGGCGGCCCCACCGCCGTCATCAACCAGAGCCTTGCCGGCGTCGCCCAGGCGCTCGCCGACTTCCCGGCGGTCAAGAAGATCTACGGCATGCGCCACGGCGTGAACGGCCTGACCAAGGGGGACGTGGTCGACCTCACCAAGGTCAAGGCCAGGAAGCTCGACCTGGTCGCCGACAGCCCCTCGGCCGCGCTGGGCTCCAGCCGCGACAAGCCCGACGCCGACTACTGCGCCCGCATCCTCGAGCAGTGCAAGGCCCTGGACATCCGCTACTTCTTCTACATCGGCGGCAACGACTCCTCCGACACCGCCCGCATCGTGAGCGAACTGGCCGACCAGGCCGGGTACGAGATGCACTGCCTGCACGTCCCCAAGACCGTCGACAACGACCTCATGGGCAACGACCACACCCCGGGCTTCCCCTCCGCGGCCCGGTTCGTCGCCACCGCCTTCCTCGCCGACAGCCTCGACAACCGCGCCCTGCCGGGCGTCAAGATCAACGTCGTCATGGGCCGGCACGCTGGCTTCCTTACCGGGGCCGCGGCCATGGCCCGCGAACTCTGCTCCGACCCCGACGCCGGCCCGCACCTGGTGTACCTGCCCGAGGTGCCCTTCGAGGTCGACCGCTTCACGGCGGACGTCCAGGCCGTGTACAACCGCCTGGGCCGCTGCCAGATCGCCGTGAGCGAGGGCGTGCAGGACGCGGGCGGCAAGCCGATGGTCCAGGCGGTGTACGAGCGGCTCGGGCAGCTCGGGGCTCAGATGTCGGGTCTGTCGCGCGACGCGCACGGCAACCTGCAGCTCTCGGGCACGGGCCTCCTGGGCGACGCGCTGAGCGAGTTCGTCAAGCGCAGCGTCAAGCCCAAGGAAGGCAAGACCCTGCGGGTGCGGGCCGACACGTTCGGCTACCTGCAGCGGTGCTGGCCCGACGCCTCGCCGGTCGACCGGAAGGAAGCCCGGGCCGCGGGCCGCCACGCCGTCAAGCTCGTCGCCAAGGGCGTGCACACCGGCTCGGTCACGATCACCCGGGCCAAGGGCAAGGCGTACAAAGCGGAGTACGGCCGCCAGGAGCTGCGCGACGTGGCCGCGAAGACCCGGCACATGCCGCCGGAGTTCATCGACGGCACGAGCAATGTGAGCAAGGCGTTCCTGGACTATCTGCGGCCGCTGGTGGGCACGATGCCGCAGGTGGGGGTGCTGTGACAAAAGCCGCGAGCGCACTCGTGTGACGAATCTCCCGCCGACGGGATCCTGCCAAGCGCCGCATTGTCCGCGCTCGCCACCGCGTCACTCACTTCTTCTGCGGCTTCGCCACGTGCTGATCCACCAGGATGGGGTTCCCGTCCGGGTCCATGACCATGAAACTCGCCGGTCCGGTCGATGCCTCGTCCGCACTGGTGGCGAAAGCGACGCCGCGGGCCTTGAGCGCTTTCTGAATCTCGCGCACGTCGTCAAAGTCGGCGAGCGGCGCGCACGCGCGGTCCCAGCCGGGGTTGAACGTCAACGTGTTCTTTGGGAACATTCCCTGGAACAGCCCGATGGTGCTCGTGTCGTTCTGCATGATGAGCCACTTCTGGGCCTCGTTGCCGGCCATGGGCTTGAAGCCGAGATTCTCGTAGAAGGCCTTGGACGCCGCGATGTCCTTCACGGTCAGGCTGACGGAGAAGTTGCCCAGGCGCAGCGGCGCCGCGGCTGCGGACGCTTCGGCGCCGGGCTGGGCCGTCTTCGTCGGCGGCATGGATGACCCCGCCTGCATGCCCAGCACGAACGCCGCCGCCCCGACAATGATCAGGTGCTTCACGGGTTGAACTCCGGATCGGGCCTGTCCACCGGCCCGCCCTCGCGCCGTGCGAGGCGGGCCTGGACCGTGCACTCCCGACACGCGGAGAATACCCGATCCTGAACCGAGGTCTTGACAGATCTTGCGAACCCGCGCCGCACCACGCCCGTCCACCGCGCTCGCGTACATCGAACGCGTGAACCGCGCGATCGACTTCGCCGCGAGCCGGCTCGCCGAGCCGCTGAGCCTCAAGGCGATGGCCCGGGCGGCGTCGCTCTCGCCGTTCCACTTCCATCGCGTGTTTCAGTGCGTCGTCGGTGAGACGCCCGCGGACTTCGTCAAGCGGCTCCGGCTCGAACGCGCTCTGGTCGCGATGACGTTCCCGCCCGCGGGTCGTCGGCCCTCGCTCGCCCGCATCGCGGCCGCGACCGGCTTCTCGTCGCCCAGCGACTTCTCCCGCTCGTTCCGCCAGCGGTTCGGGGCTTCGCCCAGCAGGTTTGATATCGACGCGTACCGGCGCGACCACCGCGCGGAGCTCGAGGCCCTTGTCGCCGCCGCGCCCGCCGTCGTCACACGCCTTCCGGCCCCCCGCAATCCGGACCGATTCCGTGTCCGCATCCGCGACCTGCCCGCCCGCACCGTGGCCTACATCCGCGTGCACGACCCATACCGCCCCGACGCCGTGCTCGACGCCGCCCGTCGCCTTGTGGTCTGGGCCGAGCGCCAGGGCGTCGCGGACCGCCAATGGCTCGGGTACCAGTGGGACAATCCCGAACTGGTGCCGCTGGAGATGTGCCGCTACCACGCCGCGGTCGAGGCCCCCAAGGCCGTGCCCGACGGCGAGATTGGCCGCTTCGGTTTCCCGGTGATGACCGTCGCCGAGGTCGAGATCCGGGGCGGCATCGACCTGGAACTCCGCGCCCTGCAGTGGCTTTACGGCACATGGCTCCCGCGCAGCGGCTACGTCCCCGATGATCACCCGGTCTTCGAGGCCTGGATCGGTCGTCCGTTCGCTCACGGCGTGGAGCACTTCGAGATTCGCCTGCAACTCCCCGTGCGGCGCGGCTAGCGCCCGCGGTCGCGGTACCCTCGCGTCATGGCCGACCCCATCCGTCCAACCTCCCCGCTCGTCCTGGTCATCCGCGACGGCTGGGGCGAGAACCCGCACCGCGACCATGAGCCGTTTAACGCCGTGGAGGTCGCTCGCAAGCGCGGCCTGCTCCCGGTCGACGACATGCTGCGGCGTGACTGGCCGTGCACGCTGATCAAGACCAGCGGCGAGGACGTCGGCCTGCCGGGCGGGGGCGAGTCGGCCACGATGGGCAACTCCGAGGTCGGTCACCAGAACATCGGCGCCGGCCGCATCGTTCCGCAGGAGTCGCTGGTGATGACCAAGGCCTGCGAGGCGGGCCTGCACACCAACGCCGCGATCAAGGGCGCCATCGAGCGGTGCCTCACGCCTCAGCCGGGATCGACCCGCCCCGGCGGCCTGCCGGCGCTGCACCTGATGGGCATCAACTCCGACGCGGGCGTGCACGGCCTGCTCGAACACCTGCACGCGATCCTGCGGGCGTGCAAGACGCTCGGCGGCCCCGCCCTCGCCCCGCGCGTCTTCATCCACCTCTTCACCGACGGGCGCGACAGCGGCCCCTTCACCGGCCTGGGCTTCGCCCGCCAGGTCGAAGGCTACTGCGAGCAGCTCGGCGTCGGCCGCATCGCCAGCGTCGCCGGGCGCTACTACGCCATGGACCGCGACCACCGCTGGGACCGCGTCAAGCTCGCGTACGACTGCCTCGTTGGCGAAGGCGGCAGCGGCGCGGCCGGCGGGGCCGGCGTCGAAGGCGGTCGCGAGTGGACCGCCGCCGATGCCATCCAGCACTACTACGACCATCCCAGCGGCCCCACGCTCAAGGGCGACGAGTTCGTCACGCCCACCGCCATCGGCTCGGCCCGCGAGGTCCACGACTCGCGCGTCCGCGACGCCGACAGTGTCATCTTCTACAACTACCGCGGCGACCGCCCGCGTGAGATCTCGGCGGCGTTGTGCTTCCCCGACGAAGCGTGGCGCAGGGTCAAGCCCTCGCCCGACGGGCACATCGGCTTCGAGCGCGGGCGCAAGCTCAATCTCCACTACGTCATCATGACCGAGTACTGGGACGCGCTGCTGCCGCACGTGCAGGGCGTCGCGTTCCCCAAGCCGCCCCGCATGGTGAACATCCTGGGCGACTACCTCAGCCGGCTGGGTCTGAGCCAGTTCCGCTGCGCCGAGACCGAGAAGTACCCGCACGTCACGTTCTTCTTCAACGACTACCGCGACGAGCCGTTCCCCGGCGAGCGGCGCGAGAACCCGCCCAGCCCGAAAGTGGCCACGTACGACCTCAAGCCCGAGATGTCGGCCGAGGAGGTGTGCGCCGCGGTGCTCCGCCGCCTCGCCGCCCCCGACGGCGAGCGCCTGATCGTGGTCAACTTCGCCAACGGCGACATGGTCGGCCACACCGGCAGCCTCGAGGCGGCGGTCAAGGCCTGCGCCACCGTTGACGCGTGCGTCGGGCGCATCATCGAGGCCACCCTTGCCAGGGCCGGCCAGCTCATCATCACCGCGGACCACGGCAACTGCGAGCAGATGTTCGACCCCGCCACCGGCTCGCCCCACACCGCCCACACGATCTACGACGTGCCGCTGTTCATCGTTGGATCCGGGCTCAAGGGCCGCACGCTCCGAGGCGACCGCGACCCCGCCGGCTGGTTCGACCCCGCGGTCCGGGCCAAACGCGGCCGCCTCGCCGACATCGCACCGACCGCCGTCGCCCTTATGGGCCTCAAGCAGCCCGCCGAGATGACCGGCCAATCGCTGCTCGCCTGACGGCCTGCGCGCCGGCGATCACTCCCCGCACAAGCGCAGCACCCGCAGGCACTCCGCTACCGACCACGCCTGGGCCGGGCACCCGCCCGCACGCTGCGGCGCACCCGGAGCGTCGTCGCCGTCCACGACCTCGGGAAGCTGGCCGAGGCACACCAGGTCGCCCGCGCCGCTCGAGACGCGTGTCAGCTCCGCGACCAGCGGCGCGAGCACCCCCCGCGCCCGCCGGCGTGACTCGGCGGAGAACGCCCCGGCCCGCAGCACCGCCTCGGCGTACGGCCCGAGCAGGTACGGCCACGCCGTGCCGTTGTGGTACGCCGCGTCGAGCTCCGTGAGCGATCCACGGAACCGCCCGCGATAGCCCGGGGCCATCGGGTCGAGCGTGCGCAGCCCCAGCGGCGTCACGAGCACGCGTCCGATCGCCGCCACCACGCTCCGCTGCTGCTCGGGCAGCAGGGGGGAGTACTCCAGGCTCACGCCGAACACCTGGTTCGGGCGCAGCTCTGTCGCGCTGGTCCACTTGGATGGGCCGTTGCCGACCGCGGGCACGAGGCAGTCGGCGCAGTACCCCAGTCGGTCGATGTAGAACCGCGCCCGGAACGACGACGCGACCCGGTCGGCGAGCGTCCGCAGATCCGCCGCCTTGGCCCGGTCCTCCGGCGTGGGTGTGAACTTCGTGCGTCCCGCGGGCGCAAGGCCCTCGGCGAGCGCACGCAGGGCATGGTGCCACAGGGCGCTGAGCTCGACCGGCTTGCCGTACCGCGGCGTGAACACGACCCCGTCACGCTTGGCGTCCATCCACGTGAGCTGCGTCGTGGGCGAGCCGGCGTAGATGAGCCCGTCGGCGGGGTCCATGGCGATGGGCGCCCCGCCGGATTCGGCCCGCTCGCCGTGGGTCTCGCGGTCGTCGGGGACGCTCGTGCCGTGCTGGTACGCGCTGATGATCGCCATGCACGCGGGTTTGAGCGCCCGTTCGAAGCCCGCCCGGTCGCCGGTGGCGCTCAGGTACTCGCACGCGGCGTGCACGAACCACAGCGACGCGTCGGCGGTGTTGTAGTGGGGGAGGCCCGTGAAGTCGTCAAAGCGGTTGGGCACCAGCCCGCCCCGCACGTGGGCCGCGAACGTGCTCAGCGTGTCGAGCGCTTCGGCGTGCCGACCGGTGGCGAGCATGAGCCCGGGCAGGCTGATGAGCGTGTCGCGGCCCCAATCGGCAAACCAGGGATAGCCGGCGATCACCGTCGTCCGCCCGCCAGCGAGCTGCGGCCGCACCGGCTCGCTCGTGACGACGAAGTCGTCAGCGGCGCACGCGAGCGTCTCGAGCGCGACCGCCGCTGCCTTCGCTGCGCCGCCCGCGGCGTTCGTCGCGATCGCGACGCGGTGCTCGCGCACGCTCGCCGCGATGCTCGCGAACGACCCCGGTTCATCCGCCATCCCCCCGGGGCGTCCGACCCCCGCGCCCAGTTCCCACACACCGGCGCCTGAGACGTCGACGCGGAACTCGCCCGGCGAGAACAGGTCCTCCAGGAAGTCCTGCCCGCGCTCGCGCTCCCGCTCGTAACGGAAGTTCCACCACCACTGCTCGTCGCGGGTGAACGCGCACTGTTCGCGGCCCGTGAGCGCCAGCACCGGCCCGTCGCCCCACCACCCCCGGATGACGGACCCCGCGCTGGAGGCTTCCACGCGGAAAAGACCATCTCGTCCGGGGTGCCGCATGAGCGAGTGGAAGTCGCGCAGGGCCACGAGCGGCCGCACGACGAGCGTGGCGGCTTCGCCCTGGACGAGCCCCGTGACCTCGTACCGCACGCACGCCGCGTTCTTGCCGCGTGCAATCGCAAGCGAGCGGACGACCCGCACGCCGTCACGCTCGTACTCCCACGAGCACCCGCCGAGCGGGTCGCGGGTGAAGCGCCCGAGATCGGCCAGGCCCGTGCCCGTTGCGTCGGACCCGTCGAATCGGTGCGCGGACAGTTCGATCACGCGCGGTGCGCCTTGGCCCCGCGCGCGAACCTCGAGCCGCTCCACGCAGCTGTGCAGCGCGACAATCCGGCGCACCGGCGGTTTGAGCGAGGCGACGAGCCACCCGTGGTACCGGCGTGTCGGCGTGCCCGCCGCAGTGCCCATCGCAAACCCGCCCTGGCCGCCGGTCAGCAGCCACTCGGTGGCGTTCAGCGCGTCCGCGTTCGCGGGACCGCCCGGGCCCGGCTTGGCGTCGATCGTGATGGGGCCGACGTGCATGGCGCCTCCGGCGCCGGACGCGCCCGCCGATCGGCGAGCACGGGGCCGTGCCGCAGGGATTATTGACGCTCGGGAACGCTCCGCTGGCATGGATCTGTCGGATGCCGCTCGCGCCGCGCGGTCTTGACGCGAACCGCACGATTCCGCCTTGACTTGCCCCCCCAGCCTGCAACGCTTGCCCATGGACGGACACACGATTTCGCCCGCCCGCCACTCGCTTTCCGTGAACCCCACCACCCCCAACGGCGCCGCCCCGGGCCGCTCGTCGGACGCCGCTCAGGCCGCTCTTGATCCGTTCAACGGCAAGATCGCCGCAGAGGGCGTCACCTTCGACGACGTGCTGCTGCTCCCGCGCTACAGCGACCTGATCCCGGCCCAGGCCGATGTCACCACCAAACTCACCCGCACGATCACGCTCAAGATCCCCCTCGTCTCGGCCCCCATGGACACCGTCACCGAGTCGGCCCTCGCCATCGCGCTGGCGCAGGAGGGCGGGATCGGCATCATCCACCGCAACATCGCCATCGACGCCCAGGCCCGCGAGGTCTCCAAGGTCAAGCGCTCGGCCAACGGCGTCATCGCCGACCCGATCACCCTCGGCCCGCAGAACACCGTCGCCCAGGCCCGCGACCTCATGCGGGCGTACAACGTCAGCGGCTTCCCCGTCACCGACGACGGGCACATCACCCTCCGCTCCAAGGGCAAGGTGCTGGGCATCCTCACCCGGCGCGACCTCAAGTTCGTCGAGAACCCCGCTACGCCCGTCGGCGAGATCATGACGAGCGTCAACCTCGTCACCGCTCCCGCCACCACCACCCTCGAGCAGGCCGAGCAGATCCTCTACCAGCGCAAGGTCGAGAAACTCCTGCTCGTCGACGCCGCCGGCCGCCTCGCCGGCATGATCACCCAGCGCGACATCGACCGCATCGGCCAGTTCCCCGCCGCCAACCTCGACGCCCGAGGGCGCCTCCGCTGCGGCGCCGCCTGCGGCGTCGACGCCTACGACCGCGTTGAGGCCGTCATCGCCGCCGAGGCCGACGTCGTCGTCGTCGACACCTCCCACGGCCACAGCGAGAACGTGCTCCGCACCGTCCGCGAGATTAAGCGCCGTCACCCCCACGTCGAGGTCATCGCCGGCAACGTCGCCACCGCCGAGGGGGCCGCGGCACTGGCCGCCGCGGGCGCCGACGCCATCAAGGCCGGCATCGGCCCCGGCTCCATCTGCACCACCCGCGTCGTCACCGGCGTGGGCGTTCCGCAGATCACTGCCATCTTCAACGCCGTCCGGGGCTTGGCCGCCGCCGGCTTCCACGACGTGCCTGTCATTGCGGATGGCGGCATCCGCATGTCTGGCGACATCGCCAAGGCTCTCGCCGCGGGCGCCCACTGCGTCATGCTCGGCTCGCTCTTCGCCGGCCTGGACGAATCGCCCGGCGAACTCGTCATCTCGGGCGGCCGCCGGTACAAGTCCTACCGCGGCATGGGCTCGGAGGGCGCCATGAACGCCGGTTCCGGGGATCGCTACGGACAAGGGGCCCAGCAGACCGGTTCGGGGTCGTCCGCGGGGGGCGAAAACAAGCACCGCCAGAAGTTCGTGCCCGAGGGCGTCGAGGGCCTTGTGCCCTACCGGGGACCGCTGGCCGAATTCGTGTACCAGATGGTCGGGGGCCTCAAGGCCTCGATGGGCTACTGCGGCACCCGCACGCTCGCCGACTTCCGCGAGCACACCCGGTTCGTCCGCATCACCAGCGCGGGCATGACCGAGAGTCACCCGCACAACATCAAGATCACCCGTGAGGCACCGAACTACACGCTCGGTTCGCCCGAACGCGGAGAGTGAGAAACGGTCTCGAGCGCCGCGCCCGAACCGATACAACAATACAGCACGCCTCGATCGTGCCCGGACTGTCCGGGCCGCGTCGCGGCGAGACGTGGAGGGCCCGCATGTTCCGATCGTCGAATCCGGTGTTTGCAGGTGACACCTTCTCCCGTCCCATGACCTGGGACGATTTCGAACGGGGTACCGCCGGCAACGGCGCCGGCCCGATCGCCGCGGCCCGTCCGCGGGCCATGACCGTGGCCGGGTCGATCAACGCAACGCTGGTGCTGCTGGCGATCTGCATTGCCAGCGCGGCCGTGACGTGGTCGCAGCTCTCGGCCCACCCGGGCATGATCATGATCGCGACGCTCGGGGCCACGGTCGTCGGCCTGGTCGCGACGTTCGCGATCCCGCGCATGCCGCGGCTCGCGCCGGTGACGGCCCCGCTGTTCGCCGTGGTCGAGGGCATTTTCGTCGGCGCGGTCTCGCTGGTGTACGCCAAGTACTTCGGCACCAACCCCGGCGGCCCGGGCCTGATCACGCTCGCGGTGGTCGCCACGTTCGCCGTCACCGGCACCATGCTGGTGCTCTACCGCTTCAAGGTCATCCGCGCGACGCCGATGGTCAAGAAGATCGTCTCGATCGGCTTCGTCTCGCTGCTGGTGTTCTGCGTCGCCCAGCTCCTGCTGCGGTACGTCTTCGGCGTGACCATGCCGTTCATGTGGGACGGCGGCCCGATCGCGATCGGCTTCTGCCTCGTCGTCATCGGCCTGGCCAGCCTCAGCCTCGTCGTGGACTTCGACTTCATCGAGCAGGGTGCCGCCTCCGGCCTCCCCAAGCAGTACGAGTGGATCGCGGGCGTGGGCCTGCTCGCGTCCATGGTCATCCTCTACATCTACATTCTGCGCCTGCTGGCGATGCTCCGTTCGAACCAGTGACGCCTCGCATCCTCTGACCGATCCGGGCGGGCCCGCACCACGCGGGCCCGCCTTCTTTTTGCACGCCCGCCGCGGCTACGCTGGCCTTTCCGGAGGCGCTCCATGCCCACCCGTCAGCGCATCATCGGCGGCAACTGGAAGATGAACACGACCCTGGCGTCGGCCCGCGACCTCGCGGGAGCCGTGTGCCGCGGCCTGGGCTCGTCGGGCTCGGCCCGCGTGGTGCTGATCCCGCCGTTCCCGTACCTGCTCGCGGCCCGCGACGCGATCGGCTCGACCCCCCGCGTCGCGCTCGGGGCCCAGGACGTCTACTTCGAGCCCGACGGCGCCTTCACCGGCGAGGTCTCTGCCGCCATGCTCAAGGACTGCGGCTGCGCCTGGGTGCTTGCCGGCCACTCCGAACGCCGTCACGTCCTGGGCGAATCCGACGCCATCGTGAACCGCAAAGCAACGGCCGCGCTCGCGGCCGGGCTGAACGTCATCCTCTGCGTCGGCGAGAAGCTCGAGGAAAGGACCGCGGGCCAGACCGACGCCGTGAACGAGCGCCAGCTCCGGGCCGGGCTCGCGGGCGTGAGCGCCGAGCAGCTCACCCGCGTGGTCGTCGCGTACGAGCCGGTGTGGGCCATCGGCACCGGCAAGACGGCCACCCCCGCCGACGCCCAGGACGCCCACGCCAAGATCCGGGGGGTGCTCGGGGCGATGTTCTCACCCGCCGCGGCGGCGGCGACCGTCATCCAGTACGGCGGCTCGGTGAAGGCTGCGAACGCCGCGGAGCTGTTCGCCCAGCCCGATATCGACGGCGGCCTGATCGGTGGCGCCAGCCTCAAGGCCGACGAGTTCCTTGCGATCGTCAAGGCGGCGGGCTGATCAGGCGGCCGACGTCGCCGGTCCCGCTCCTTGCCCATCCCCTCCGGGACGGCCCGGACGGGAGGTTTGGTCCCCGCGCACCTACAGTCGGGAAAGGAGTCGCCGTATGTCGTCCGCCGCCAATACCCCCGTCATCCTCGCCGCCAAGCGCACCCCCATCGGGAAGTTCTTCGGCGGGGCGAGCAAGGTCCCGTCCCCCGTTCTGGGCTCCTACGCGATCAAGGGGGCACTGGCCGACTCGGGCAACCTCCAGAAGGCCGCGGGCGAGGGGCAGGTCGACGAGGTCATCATGGGGTGCGTGCTTCAGGCCGGCCTGAGCCAGAACCCGGCCCGTCAGGCGGCCCTGAAGGCGGGTCTGCCGGACACGACCAGCGCGAACACCGTGAACAAGGTCTGCGGCAGCGGCCTGCAGGCCGTGATGCTCGCCGCCCAGTCGATCAAGGCGGGCGACAACGCCCTGGTGATCGCGGGCGGGTTCGAGAACATGACCGGTTCGCCGCACTTCGCCCGCGTGCGTGAGGGCGTGAAGTACGGCCCGACGCCGATGGAAGACGTGATGGCGTACGACGGCCTGCGGTGCGCGTTCGAGGGCTGGCCGATGGGCAACGCCGCGGACCACATCGCCAAGAAATTCGAGATCCCCCGGGCCGACCAGGACCGCTTCGCGGTGCAGAGCCACCAGCGTGCGGCCGAGGCGACCAAGCAGGGCTGGTTCAAGAGCGAAACGGTCGCCCTCACCGGCGAGCAGTGCATGGACAAGAAGTCCCCGGGCCTGTCGGCCGACGAGGGCATCCGGGCCGAGACGACGCTCGAGACGGTCGGCAAGCTTCGCCCGGTGTTCACGCCCGACGGCAGCGTGACGGCCGCGAACGCGAGCCAGATCTCCGACGGCGCGGCCGCGGTCGTGGTGGCGAGCCTGGCGAAGGCCGAGGCGATCGGGGTCAAGCCGGTCGCCAAGATCCTGGCGTACCACACCAGCGGCGTGGCGCCCAAGGACATCTTCGAGGCGCCGATCACCGGCATCCTCGGCGTGCTCGCCAAGTCCGGCCTGAACGCGAAGGACATCGATCTCTTTGAGATCAACGAGGCGTTCGCCGCCCAGATCCTGTGCAACCTCAAGGGCCTCAAGGCCGCGGGCCAGGAGATCCCCGAGAGCAAGCTCAACGTCTGCGGCGGCGGCATCGCGCTGGGCCACCCGATCGGCGCCAGCGGCGCCCGCGTGCTCACAACGCTCATCCACCAGCTCAAGCGCACCGGCGGCAAGCGCGGCATCGCGGCCCTGTGCCTGGGCGGCGGCAACAGCGTGGCGATGGTGGTTGAGGTTTGAATCCGGTCGCGGGCGGAGGCGGGGCACTGTTCGACGCGCGGGCATAAAGGACGGGGCCCGGCGTACGCTGCCCACTCGCACGCCGGGCCCCAAGACGTCTGTTCACCGCCCCGAACTTCTGCAAATCCCGGGCTCTCCCGGCCGGCTCCCGCGATCGGCCGGAAGAGCGCGGAGGTGTTGCGCTACGTCCCCTTTGACTTGCTCCGGCTCGAGGACGCCTTGCGGACGGTCTTCGAGGTGGAGCGCTTCGAACTGGTCTTTCCGGTCCCGTGCGGCCGCGACGACGTCCGCCCCGACTGTGTACTGGACGGGTTTCGCTTCACGCGAACGCCGTCCTGCCGGGCCTCGCTAAGCCCGATCGCGATGGCCTGAGCCCGAGACTTCGGGGCGTCTATCGCATGTCTCTTGAGCTTGTGGATCTGCTCCCGGACATACTCCCCGGCCTGGGTTGAGGAGCCCTTGCCTGTGCGTCGATCGTGCGACGCGTGCTTGCTGGCTCTGGTTCGTGATGGACTCGGGCTGTGCTCATCGCTCCCTGTTGCCTTGCTGGGTCGTGTCGTCGTCGCGGTCGCTCAGGGCCGGATGACGCCGTAAATGTGCCGCGCGCGGCTATGGCGTCCCTGAGTTTCGCATGAATACGCGATCATTCTCCGATTGGATGGTCGTCAGGCGAGCGCGCGCTACGACAGCACGCTCGTGAGCGCGCGGGCCCGCGCCACCAGGGCCGGCTCGGCCTGCGTCACGAACACCTGGTTCCGCCCCACGCGACCGATGAGCGCGTAGTTCGCGGCCCGGCAGTGATCGGCAATCGACTGGTCACGCCCGTCGGTGAGGTCCTCGATGACCAGCACGCGCGGGCGGTGCTTGGCAAGGTCAAAGCCCCGCAGCAGGTCGAGTTCCCCGCCCTCAACGTCGAAGATGCAGAAGTCGATGCGGCCCGAGGGAGAGGCGATCGGCGCTTCGCTCAGGAGCGTGTCCAGCGTCGCGAGCCGCACGCTGATCTCGCGCCGGTGGTCGCGCCGCTCCTCGAGCAGCCGCCGGTGCTCGGCGTTGGTGCCCGCGTGGCTGAGCATCTGGGCGGTGAGGTCCGCCGCCGGGCCCACGCTCGTGAACGTGACCGTGGCGGGGCCGCCCGGTGCGCCCAGTGCCGCGTTCACGACCCGGCTTCGCGGCCGGGCCGCGGCGCAACTGGTCGAGTGCTCGGGGAGGGGCTCGACGAGCAGTCCGGTCCAGCCCAGGGCCTCAAACGGGTAGGTCACCGACAGCGTGACGCCGTCGAACGCTCCGGCCTCGATATAGGCCCCCGGGTCCGGGCCCAACAGGTCGAACAGGAACAGGTCCTCGCCCCACTCGGCCGTGAACGCGATCGGCAGGGCGGGCTGGCGGCCCAGGCGGGCGAGATGGGCCGCGGCCCGGTCGGCGGCGATGGCACGCCGGGCCCGCAGCAGGTCGCTTTCGAGCGTGCGGACGCGGGCGGCCGTCTCGCGCTGACGCCGGCGCATGAGCCGGGACTGGCGCGCGAGCACGAGGACTCCAACGCCGAGCACGGTGACGAGAATGGCGAGGACGGTCTCCATCGGGCGACTGCGAGAGTAGCGGGCCGCTCGCCGCGCTCACGGTTCAACTCGCCGTTGACGCCATGCCGAGGAATGAGCACAGTCCCGGAGCCTCACGGATCGTCATCGTTCCGAAGTGACCGTGCGCGGGCTCCCCCTCCGAGCGTGGCGGACACAAGCCCGCCGCGGGTTTGAAACGTCACGCGTGCCCTCGACGCGCGGCGTACCCTTCTCGTGACGATGGCAAAGGCGAACGAACCCCGAAAGTCACGCACCGCGGCCATGACCGAAGGCCACGAGGTGCTCCCGTCCGTGAACCAGACGGATCCGCAGGTCGTGCTGACCCTGGCCTTGGAAGCCGCTCGCAGCCTCGCCGACGACAAGTGCGAGGAAGTCGTGGTCCTGGACGTGCGACAGCTGTCGCAGGTGTACGACTACATGGTCATCGGGTCGGGCACGAGCGACCGGCAGATGCGTACGGCGATCGACCACGTGCGCGAGTCGGGAGAGAAGTCCGGGCACGGCGTGTTCCGGGCGAGCGTGGACGAACGCACGACCTGGTGCGTGCTCGACATGGTGGACATCGTCGTGCACGTCTTCGAGCCCAACACGCGCGCCCACTACGACCTGGAAATGCTCTGGGGCGAGGCCGAGCGGGTGGAGTGGGAGCGGCCCGACCAGAAGAACCGCGACCACGCCGGGCTGAACATGGGCGGGCCGGCGCGCAAGCGCGAGGTGCCCGGGCGCGCGGCCGGCACGGGCGAAGGCGCCGAGTAACGACACGCGCATTCCGGTGGGGGGACCTCTTCACGACCATGCTTCGACAGGTGCTGCACAGCAAGATTCACCGGGCCCGCGTCACGGCGGCGAAACCCGACTACATCGGCTCGATCACGATCGACGCCGACATCCTCGACGCCGTGGGGCTGCGCGTGAACGACGCGGTGCACGTGGCGAACTGCCGCAACGGCGAGCGGTTCGAGACGTACGTGTTCCGCGGAGAGCGCGGGAGCCGGGTGATCGAGGTGAACGGGGCGGCAGCCCACCTGGTTGCGCCGGGCGACATCGTCATCATCATGCACTACGCGATGATGGACGAGATGGAATACGCCGCGAACCGGCCGAAGGTGGCGATCATGCGCCCGGACAACACGATCGAGCGGACGATGCGGTACGAGCCGTCGGTGGTCGGGGGCTGACGCGACGGGGTGTGCGGGGGGCGGATGGGGGCGGCGGGCGGTTGGAGCAAGGGAGCATGAGCGGCTCGGCCGGCGCGCCCATCCAGATCGTCGATGTGGAGCTCGCCGGGCGCGGGTCGTGGTCATACCAGGTGGTGGTCGGCGCGGGGGCGCTGCGCGACCTGGGCGAGCGGACGCTCCGGGCGACGGTGGTGGGTGAGAAGCGGGCGGCCCGGGCGATGCTCGTGCACGACGCGGCTCTGCCGGCACCGCTCGTCGAGGCGGCCCGGGCGTCGCTGAGCGAGGCCGGGTTCAGCGTGAGCGCGTGCGGCGCGGTCGCCGACGAGGGGCTCAAGACGCTCGACGGGCTCGCGCCCGTGCTCGACGCCATGGCGGCGGCCCGGCTCGAGCGCGACGAGCCGGTGGTGGCGCTCGGTGGCGGGCTGGTGGGTGACCTGGCGGGGTTCGCGGCCGCGGTGTACCGGCGGGGCGTGCCGGTGGTGCAGTGCCCGACCACGCTGCTGGCGATGGTGGACGCCGCGGTGGGGGGCAAGACCGCGGTGAACCTGCGGGGCGCCGGCGGCGGGCTGCGCAAGAACATGCTCGGGGCGTTCCACCAGCCGTGCCTGGTGCTCGCGGACGTGATGACGCTCGCGAGCCTGCCGGCCCGGGAGCTGCGCGGCGGCCTGGCCGAGTGCATCAAGCACGCGCTCATCGGCGGTTCATGGGAGGATCCGGACCTGCTGTCGTTCACGCGAAGCGTGCTCGCGGGCGTGGGGCCGATGGCCTCGGGGACGGCGGACCCGAGCGGGCTCGTCGAACTGGTCACGCGAAACGCGGAGCTCAAGGCCCGGGTCGTGCGGGCCGACGAGCGCGAGGAGCATTCGAGCGGGGCCCGGGCGACGCTCAACCTCGGCCACACCTTCGGGCACGCGCTGGAAGTGACGCACGGGCTCGGGCCGGGAGGCGGCGACCTGTCGCACGGCGAGGCCGTGGCGCTGGGGATGATCGCCGCGGCCCGGTGCTCGCGCATGCTCGGGCTGTGCGGGGAGGAGACGGTGGACCTCGTGCGCTCGATGGTCGCGAGCGCCGGGCTGCCGACCAAGGTGCACGCCGGGCTTGATGCCGAGGCCGTCGCCGGGGTGATGAAGGACGACAAGAAGGCCCGCGGCGGTCGCGTGCGGCTCGTGCTGCTCGTCAAGGACGACCGAGTGGACGGGACGGGGCTGCGGGCGGAACTGGTCGCGGACGTGCCAGAGTCGGCGGCGGCGGCGGCGCTCAAGGAAATTGCGTGAGTGCGTTGGGGCAGGCTCTCGCGGAGCGAATCTCGATGCGGGTTGTGCTGGTCAACTGGGCGAAGATCTGGGACGGAGCGTCCCACGGCGGCGGCGTCAATGGGTACTGCCTCGCCCTGGCCATGGCCCTGCGCGACCTGGGTCACGAGGTCGTGTCGCTCTTTGGCGGCGTGACGTACCTCGCGTCGCCGCCGGGGCGGCCGGAGGATGCGCGGTGCCAGGTACGCCGGCACGAGGACTGGCTGGGGATCAAGGTCTTCGAGGTCGTGAACTCGCCGGTGCTCGCGCCGTCGATCGCGCAGTTTCAGGATCCCGCGGGCGAGGTTTCAAGCCCGGAGCTCGAGCGCGTCGTCGGCGATCTGCTCGCGGCCCTGAAGCCCGACGTGGTGCACTTTCACAACGTGGAGGGGTTCAGCGCCGGATGCGTGGCGGCCGCGAAGGCGAGCGGGGCGGGCGTCGTCTATAGCCTGCACAACTACCACACGATCTGCCCGCAGGTGTACCTGATGCAGGGGCACCGCGTGGTGTGCCGCAACGCCGACAACGGCCACAATTGCGCCACATGCATCGAGACCCGCCCCCCCGGCGAGGAGAAGGCGAGGCGTGCGGAGGCGTACCTCGAGACCCTGCGCAAGGCGGGGACCTGGCGCGAGCCGCTGGTGCAGACCGGCCCATCGCCGGGGAGCGCCGAGGAAGCCTGGGGCGAACTGCGTCAGAGCGTGTCGTGGATGAAGCGCGCGGTGACCAGCGCGGCGAAGGTGGCGACCAGGTCAATCTCTGGCGCCCCCCCGGTCCCGCCGCCGCCTGCACCCCCGCCGCCCTTGCCGGGGCGCGAGACTTCACCCGACGCGGTGTTGTCGTCGCTGTCTCCTGCCGGCGAGGAGACCCGCGGCAAGGCCAGGCAGATCCTGAGCGAAAACGCGTCAACGGCCGCGACACCCCGCGTGGACGACCCCGCACGTCGTGTGCTGCTGAACGTCATCGAGCCCGAGCCGGCGAGCCTCAAGCCGCTGAACGCGTTCGGCGAGCGGCGCCTGGCGATGGTGCGGATGCTCAACTCGTGCGACCGCGTGCTGGCGGTATCGAACTTCGTGCGCGACAAGTTCGTGTCGATGGGCGTGAACCCGGGCGTGATCGAGTCGATGCCGATCGGCTCGCGGATCAACCGCATCGTCGAACTGTCGAAGGAACTCGTGGTCGAGCCGCCGGCGTTCCGATCGCTGCCGGGCGAGACGCCGCGCCCGGTGCGGCTCGTGTTCATGGGGTACAACCACTACTACAAGGGCCTGCACATCCTCGTCGAGGCCCTGAACATGCTGCCGCCGCAGGACCTGGCGCGGCTGCACCTGTCCATCTTCGCGCTCGACGGCCAAAGCATCGAGTGGCTGTTCCGGCGGATCGAGCCGCGGACGGCGGGGCTGGTGTTCGTGCCGGGGTACGACTACCACGACATCCCCTGGATGCTCGGCGGCAAGGACCTGGGCGTCGTCAGCTCGGTGTGGTGGGACAACGCCCCGCAAACCGTGTTCGAGTTCCAGGCCTGCGGCGTGCCCGTGCTGGGAGCCGCGGTGGGGGGGATCCCCGACTTCGTCCACGACGGCGAGAACGGCCTGCTCTTCCGCGGCAACGACCCGGCAGACATGGCCCGGCGGCTGCGCGAGGTCATCGCGAACCCGGACATGCTCTGGGCCCTCCGCCGCAACGTCCGCCCGCCCAAGACGATCGAGGCCCACGCCGTTGAGATCGAGGCGCTGTACCGCGGGCTCCGGGCCGCGTCGGGCACGGGCGTGCGGGGCGATTGCGTGCCCGGTGGCAGCGGCCAGCGGGGGGCCGCCGCCGGGGCCGCTCCTACCATCACCATCTCTCCCCGGGTGGGTTCCGGGGGGACCGGAGGGTCGGGCGGGGGAGCTGCGAGGTCCTGAGTTGTCCGACGACCCCCGCCACCGCCACGACCACGCGAACGGCACTCACCCAGGCGATCCGCGGCCGGCCCCGACGGGCTCGGCGCACAACGGGTCGGTCAACGGGCACGCGTCCCATCCCGCCCCGTCCCAGCCGCCCGCCCGCGTCGCGGTCGTGTGCGTGACGTGGAATCGCAAGGTGCACGTGAGCAACATGCTCGCGGCCCTGTCGCGCCAGACCTATCCGCGCGAGCGGATGGACGTCATCGTCGTCGACAACTCCTCGACCGACGGCACGCTCGAGCACATCGCCGAAACCTGGCGGCCCGAGGCGATCGTCGACAACCCCACGCAGCTCGCGCACGAGCCGGCCTTCGCCGAGCCGCGCCGAACCCAGGCGCCCGGCGGCAACCTGGGCGGCTGGGGCTCGCTCACGGTCATCCGCAACGGCGCGAACATGGGCGGGTGCGGCGGGTTCAACACGGGCTTCGGCTACGTTGACCGGCGTCTCGCGCTCGACCATCCGGGCCGGGGCGACGTCGGCTTTGTCTGGCTCGTCGACGACGACGCCGAGGCCCCGGACGATGCGCTCGAGCAACTCACGCGGGCCGCGGGCACGGATCCCAGCATCGGCCTGGTGGGCTCGCGCACGGTCTCGATCCTGGACCACAAGACCACCATCGAGTCGACGATCTACTACGACCTGCGCACAGGCTCGATGAGCGACGAGCCGGCGGAGCACCACCCGCTGCACGCCTCGCACCGGGCGTGGATCGCGCGGGTCGGCGGCACCAAGGGTGAGCGGACGTTCCACGGCCTGCGCGACGTCGATATCGTCTCGGCGTGCAGCATGCTCGCCCGCTGGGACGCGGCCAAGCGCGTCGGCTTCTGGGACTACAGGTACTTCATCTACTGCGACGACGCGGACTGGTGCCTGCGGTTCGCGGCCGCTGGCTACCGCGTGGTGCTCAACCTCGACGCGGTCATCTACCACACGCCGTGGAACCTGAAACTGACGCCGGCGCGGATCTATTACGCCCAGCGGAACGCGGTGTGGATGGCGCAGAAAGTCGTCCCGTTCGTGGGCGGCCCGGCCGGGCTGCGGCGCGGCCTGCGGCGCGTCACCGGCGGGTGGATGAAAACGCTCCTCAAGGACGCCCTTCGGGCCGCGACCCACCGCAGGCTCTTCCACGCCGACATCATCCGCTCGACGGCCCACGACATCGCGATTGGGCGCTGGGGCAAGACCGGCAGCGACGGTCCCGCGAGCGAGCCGGTCATCGACGCGCTCGCCAAGGCCGGAGTCCTTTCCGGCGGGGCCCGGGTGGCCCTCATGTGCACGACCGCGCCGATGCTCGCGGCCGCCCGCGACCTGCGCCGGCACGTGCGCGAGCAGGTCGCCGCACGAGGCAAGGGCGAACAGGAACCGACGTGGATCGAGGTGGTCCGCGACGGCCTGCCCGAGCCGGCCGAGGACGGGGGCGTGAGCGTCCCGGCCCAGCGGGTCATCTTCGGCCACACGCTCAAGAGCCGGATCTTCCGGCAGAAGTCGCTGATCGCCAGGCCCCCGCGGGCCGTGGTGGTGTTCGACCAGACCAACGACATGCCGCTGGTGACCGGCGGGTGGAACATCCACATCGACCTGAAGAAGCCCGGCTCGGCCCAGATCGAGCGTGACGGCGTGCTGGCCCGTGCCCGCTTCGGCTGGCGCTGGGCGAGGTCGCTCGCGCGGTGCGGGTGGTACGCCCTGCGGGTGCGTCCGTACGACCGGGCCCATCAGTACGGCTGGCGCCCCGAGTCTGTGGTGAACGAGGGCGGTTCGTCGCGCGGGGCCCTCGCCGCCCGCGGGGCCGCGGCCCCCACGCCGCCGGGCTGGCCCGTGTCCGACCGCCCGCTCAACGTCGCCATTCTGGGGTGGGCCCGGCTCAGCGCCCAGCAGTGGGAGGGGAGCGGGTACAACTGGTCGGCGTCGGAACTCGCGCGCGGCCTGGTGATGTCGGGCCACCGGGTGAACTACTTGCAGTCGGGCATGACGTACCGCATGTGGGGCGGCCCACGGGTCGTTCATCGCGAGCGCTGGGGCGGCGTCGAGTGCTTTGACCTGGTGAACTCGCCGAACCTGTCCCCCGCTTCGTCGAACTTCCAGAACATGGCGGTCGAGATGTCCTGCCCGGCCCAGACGCGCCTGGTGCTGCAGTGGCTCGCCCGCGTGGGCGCGAGCGTGGTGCACATCCACTCGCTCGAGGGCTACGGCCTGGACCTGATCCGCGCGATCAAGGCCTCCGGGCGCGGCGTGGTCGTCACGCCGCACAACTACTGGTACGTGTGCCCGCAGGTCGATCTGCTGCACCACGAGACCCGCGTGTGCTTGGACTACGACGGCGGCAAGCGCTGCGTCGGCTGCCTGCCCTCGCTCCCCCCCGCGAAGATGAAGCGCAAACGCCGCGTCGGCCAGACGCTCGAGCGCCTCACGGGCCTGTACACCGCCGACGTCATCCGCAAGACCATCTACGGCGTGAAGCCCGCGGCCAAGAAGGTCCTGCGCGGACGCATCCCGCGTCCCGAGCCGCTCCCCAAGCTCAACCCCGACTGGCTTGTCGACCCGGAGCTCGCGCACGGCTTCGCGTACACCGACCCGCTGCCGCAGCACCCGTCCCGGTCGACGCACGCCCCAGGTGCGACCGACCATTCCGGCGAGATCGTGCACGACATCACGATCCGCGACCACGATCGTCCCAAGCCCTTCGACGCCGCGGCCCCGGACGCGAACGAGCGCATCGTCGCCGCCCGCGACCGCCACCTTGTGGTGCTCAACGAGTACGGGCGCCGGCGGGCCGCGGGCGTCGAGGCCCTCAACGCCGCCGACCTGGTGATCCCGCCAAGCGACTTCCTGCGCCGGCTGCACGTCTCGATGGGCGTGGACGAGCACCGCACCCGCTGGGTGCGGCTCGGCCAGCCGCACTTTGACCAGATCAACCGCCGGGCCCGGCGCTCGCCGTACTACGACGTCCGCCCCTGGGACCCCGCGAACGCGACCCGCCCGCTCCGGTTCGGGTTCTTCGGCACGACGAGGTCGAACAAGGGCGTCGAAGTGCTGGCCGCGGCCATCCCGCTCTTGCCCCGCGATGTCCGCAAGCGCTGCCACATCACGATCCGGGCCCACGGCTGGGAATTGCCGCTGCGCAAGCGGCTGGCGCGGTTCCCCGAGGTGACGGTGTACGCCGGCTACGACCTGTACCAGCTCATCGGGGCGGCCGGCGAGTACGACGTGGGCCTGCTGCCGCACATCTGGCTGGAGAACTCCCCGCTGGTGATGCTCGAGCACCTGCACGCGGGCAAGTTCATGGTCGCGTCGCGCCTGGGCGGGCCGCCGGACTGGATCCTCGAGGGCCGCAACGGCATGCTCTTCACCGCCGGCCGGCCCGACGAATTGGCCGCGTGCATGACCAAGTTGATCACCGGCGAGGTCGAGATCCCCAGCCCGCGCGAGGTGCACGCGGCGTCAACGCTGTGGAGCTACCCCGACCACGTGCGCGAGGTTGAAGGCGTGTACCGTGAGGTGCTGGGCGAGCGCCCCGCGGCGCCGGCCCGCCCCCGGGCGGAGGTCGTGACGGTGCGACCGGGCGTGGAAGCGCAGGCGGGGGTCTGAGAAGCGGGGAAGGGTGGGGGCGGGGCTTGGAGTTGACCATGAAGCGCTGGAGCGTGGCGTCGTTGCTGATGGTGGCCGGGGCGAGTCTGGCGTTCTCGGGCGCGGTGCGCGCCGACGAGGGCATGTGGCTGGTGAACAAGCCGCCGCTCGAGCAGCTCGCCAGGCACGGCTTCAAGCCCGACGCCGCGTGGCTCGAGAACGCCATGAAGGCCTCGGTGCGGTTCAGCACCGGCGGCTCGGGCTCGTTCGTGAGCAAGACCGGCCTGGTGATGACCAACCACCACGTGGCGTCAGACATGCTCGCCAAGCTGAGCACGCCCGAGCGCAACATCATGGAGACGGGTTTCCTCGCCACCAGCCAGGAGAACGAGCTGGCGTGCCCGGACCTCGAGCTGAACGTGCTGTGGGACATCATCGACGTGACCGACCGCGTGAAGGCCGCGGGCGCCGGCAAGAGCCCCGCCGAGGCCAACACCGAGCGCCGCAAGATGATGGCGACGATTGAGAAGGAGATCGGCGACAAGACCGGTCTGATGTGCCAGACGGTGACGCTGTACCAGGGCGGCAAGTATCACCTGTACTGCTACAAGCGATTCACCGACGTGCGCGTGGTCTTCGCTCCTGAGAAGCAGGCCGCATTCTTCGGCGGCGACGCCGACAACTTCGAGTACCCCCGTCACTGCCTGGACTGCACGTTCTTCCGCGTGTACGAGAACGGCAAGCCGTACGTCCCCGAGCACTTCTTCCCCTTCAGCCCCGACGGCAGCAAGGAGGGCGACCTCGCCATGGTCTTCGGTCACCCCGGCCGCACGCAGCGGCTCAACACCATGGCCCACCTCGCGTACCTGCGCGACCACGCCATGCCCCGCCGCCTCGACGGCCTGTGGCGGGCGGAGATCAAGGCCCAGACGTTCGCGGGCCGCTCGCGCGAGAACGCCCGCATCATCGAAGAGGAGCTCTTCGGCATCGCCAACGGGCGCAAGGCGGTCACCGGCCAGTACTCGTCGCTGCTGGACCCCAAGGTCATGGGCCGCAAGCGCGAGGCCGAGCAACGGCTCCGCTCGGCCGTGAGCCAGAACGCCGAGTGGAACAAGCAGTGGGGCGACGCGTGGGACAAGCTCGCCGCGGCTGAGGCCGCCCGTGCGGGCTGGATCGAGCGGGCCGCCGCCCTGGGCGGCCTGGACTCGCCGATGTTCGGCATCGCCCAGACGATCGTCCGCCTCGCCGCCGAGCTCCCCAAGCCCAGCGCCGAGCGCCTGCGCGAGTTCCGCGATTCGAACCTCGAGAACATCTACCTCGAGCTGTACTCCCCGGCCCCGATGTACCCGGCCCTGGAGACCTACCGGCTCGAGTCAAGCCTGCTCGAGATGGCCGAAACCCTGGGCGGCGAAGACCCCGCGGTCATCGCGGCCCTCGCCGGCAAGAGCCCGCGCGATCGGGCCGAGCAGCTCGTGACCAATTCCAAGCTCATCGACCCCGCCGAGCGCAAGAAGCTCGTCGAGGGCGGCAAGGCGGCAATCGATGCGTCGACCGACCCGCTCATCCGCCTGGCCGCGGCCATGGACGACACCGCCCGCCAGTGGCGCAAGAAGGCCGAGGACGAGGTCGACGCGGTCGAGCGCGAGTCGTACGCCAAGATCGCCGCGGCCAAGTTCGCCGTCGAGGGCGAGAACACCTACCCCGACGCGACCTTCACGCTCCGCATGAGCTTCGGGCCGATCCGCGGCTTCGAGGCCGACGGGGCCAAGGTGCCGGCGTACACGACCATCGGCGGGCTGTTCGAGAAGGCCGCGGAGCGGGCGGGCGACAAGCAGTTCGACCTGCCGGCGATGTGGGCGAAGAACAAGGACCGCCTGAAGCTCTCCACGCCCTACAACTTCGTGTGCACCGCCGACATCATCGGCGGCAACTCGGGCTCGCCGGTGGTGAACACCAGGGGCGAGGTCATCGGCCTCATCTTCGACGGCAACATCGACTCCCTCGGTTGGGCGTTCGCGTACAGCGACGAACGCGGCCGCGCGGTCGCGGTCGACAGCCGGGCCCTGATCGAGGCCATGAAGTCGGTGTACGGAGCCGAGACGCTCGCGAAGGAACTGACGGGCAGGTAACCAGCGCCCGGGTACCCCACGTTCTGCACATCAACGACCGCGGCCCGGCGATTCGCTCGCCGGGCCGCGGTTGCTTCATTGGATTGCAGCAGCGACGCACCCGCCGGCAGGCCCACACCCGGGCCGGGCGGTCGCCGCCGCAGCGGCTCAGCCCAGCCAATTCTTCTCGGCCGGCCCCGTGTACGCACTCAGCGGCCGGATCAGCCGGTTGTTCGCGTGCTGCTCGCTGATGTGGGCGCACCAGCCGGTGATCCGGCTCGCCACGAAGATCGGCGTGTACTGCGGCACGGGGATCCCCATCGTGAAGTACGTCAGCCCGCACGGGAAGTCCACGTTCGGGTGGATGTTCTTCTTGTCGAGCATGATCTTCTGCACCTGCTCGCCCAGCGCGAACCACTTCGCCGCGCTGTGCCCGCCGGGGTTCTTCTGGTCGGTCTCGGCGAGCGTGCGCCCGAGCTTGTGCAGGATCGGGGCCCGGTGGTCCCCGTTCTTGTAGACGCGGTGCCCGAAGCCCATGAGCTTCCGCTTGGTGTCGAACGCCTTCTGCATCCACTCATCCACCGCGGCGGTGCCGATCTTGGCCTCGCCCACGTCGTGCATGATCTCCTTGAGCATCTCCATCGCCATCTCGTTCGCGCCGCCGTGCAGCGGGCCCTTCAGGGCCGCGATGCCCCCGCACACCGCCCCGTGCATGTCGCTCAGCGTGCCCGCGATCACCCGGCTCGTGAACGTCGACGCGTTGAAGTCGTGCTCGGCGTACAGGATCAGCGACACGTCCAGCACCCGCTCGTACGGGTGCGCAGGCTTGTGCCCGGTCATGAGATACAGCAGGTTCGCGGCGTGCGACAGCGTCGGATCGCCCCCGTGCTCGCGCCCGATGATCGACTTGCCGTCGATCACGTTCTGCATGTGCCCGATGATGGTCGGGATCTTGGCGAGCAGCCGCTTGCTCTTGCGCAGGTTCGCCGCGGGCGAGTTGTCCTGGCAGTCCGGGTCCAGGTGGCCCAGGATGCTCACGCTCGTGCGCAGCACGTCCATCGGCACCGCGCGGCCCGACGCAAGGTACCCGCCCATCGACTCGAGAAACGCCACGACCTGCGACGCCAGCGCACGCTCCGCGACCACCTCGTGCTTGAACTTCACCAGTTCGTGCTCGGACGGCTTGTGGCCAACCAGCAGCAGGAACGCCACCTGCTCGAACGTCGCGTGCTCCGCCAGGTCGTGGATCTCGTACCCGCGGTAGATGAGTTTGCCCTGCTCCACCGAGCAGATCGCGGACTCGCCCGCGACGATGCCCTCCAGCCCCCGGGCGAACGCGGCGGCGGCGTCGGATTTGGCGGTGCTGGCGGCGGGGGACGCGGTCGACATGGCATCAATCTCCGGCAGGGCCCCCGCGGCCGCGGAGGCGGGCGTCTGGATGGGTGAAAAACGAGTGTAGCGGGGTGCCGGAGCGACGCCACCGCCCGTCGAGCGCCACGCCGTCGTCGCGTTGAATTCCCGCGGGTGCCCTCTTGACAAAAGAAGTGGTCAAGGTATCTTTGGGGCGTGCTCGACCTCAGCGTCATCGACGACCCGCGTGCGGCCAGCGTCGCGCTCGACCCCGTGCGCAGCCGCCTGCTCGCCGAGCTGCGTGCGCCCGAGGGCGTTTCCGCGGCCACGCTCGCCGGCCGCGTCGGCCTGCCGCGACAGAAGGTGAACTACCACCTCCGCACGCTCGAGGCCTACGGCCTGGTCCGCGTCGCCGGCAAGAAGCGGTGGGGGGGACTCACCGAACGCCGCATGGTCGCCACCGCGTCCAGCTACGTCGTCTCTCCCGGCGCGCTCGGCGCGGTCGCCCCCGACCCCGCCCGCGGCATCGACCGGCTCTCGGCCAGTTACCTGGTCGCCCTCGCCGCCCGGGCCATCCGTGAGGTCGGCCAGCTCCTGCGCCGATCGCAGGAACTCGACAAGCGGTTGGCCACGCTCTCGATCGACACCGAAGTGCGATTCCGCTCCGCCCAGGAGCGGGCCGAGTTCAGCACCGAGTTGACCGGCGCCGTCGCCGCGCTGGTGGCGAAGTACCACGACGAGTCCGCCCCCGGCGGACGTCGTCACCGCGTGCTGGTCGGCGCCTACCCCACCCCGGCAACCGCCTCAGCAAAGGACGCCGCATGACCCTGAAGAAAGACCCCTCCGGACGCCGCTCGGTACAGGTTGAGGTCGACGTCCCCGGAACCCCCGAGGAGGTCTGGCGCGCCATCGCCACCGGCCCGGGCATCTCCGCGTGGTTCGTCCCGACGCGCAGCGACGAGCGGGCCGGCGGCGAGATCGTGTGCACCTTCGGCCCCGGCATGGACGTCCCGGCGACCATCACCCAGTGGGACGCCCCCAGACGCTTCGTCGCCGAGGGCACGATGGGCCCCCCGGGATCGCCCACCATGGCGACCGAGTGGATCGTCGAGGCCCGCGCCGGCGGCACGTGCGTCGTCCGCGTCGTCCACAGCCTGTTCGCGAGCACCGACGACTGGGACAACCAGCTCGACGGCCTCGAGCAGGGCTGGCCCGCGTACTTCCGCGTGCTGCGCCGCTACCTCGAGACCTTCAAGGGGGCGCCGTGCTCCGCGATGCAGTTCATCGGCTTCTCCACCGACGCCGAGTCCGCGGCGTGGCAGAAACTCGGCGGCGCCCTGGGCCTGGTCAAGGTCACCCCCGGGCAGCCCTGGGCCGCGCCCGCGGGCGTCCCACGCGCGACCGGCGTCATCGACACCCTGGGCAGGGGCTCGCACGCCAACACCGTGCTGCTGGGCATCGACACGCCCGCCCCCGGCACGGCGTACATCGGAGCGTTCTCCTGCGCCGGCATGGTGCAGGTGTACATCGCGTTCTTCCTCTACGGGTCCGGCGCGGCCGCGGCGGTCGCCCGCGACCAGCCCGCCTGGCAGGCCTGGCTGGACGAGCACTTCCCGATGCCCCAGATGGGCTGAACACTCCCGTCACCATGAGCACATCACCCGCACCGACGCAATCCACCGCCGAACGACGCGCCGCCGAAGCCCAGGTCCGAACAATGCTCGCCACGCTCGCGCCGGACCACGTTCGGCTCGTCGCCAGCGTGCGCAAGGCCCTGCGCACGCGGCTTCCCTCGGCGCACGAGGTGGCGTACGCGTACAGCGACGCCGTCGTCATCAGCCTGTCCCCGACCGGGCGCGGGTTCGAAGGCGTCTTCGCCATCCGCGCGAGCGCCGACGGCGTCAAGCTCTACCTCAACCGCGGCAAGGGCGTCCCCGACCCGGAGAAACTCCTCAAGGGCTCGGGCGCCCAGGCCCGCTGGTTCGCTGTGCCCGCCGCGTCCGCGCTCAAGCGCCCGGCGGTGGCGGCCCTGCTCGACGAGGCCATCGCCCGCAACACGGTGCCGTTCGCGCAGGGAGGGGACGGATCGGTGTCCATCCGCCCGACGGGAGCCTCGAAGAAGCGACCTTCCAAACGGACAAAGTGACGGCTGGTCACTCCCGGCGCGCGAAGCACGTCACCACCGGCGCCGAGCCGGTGGACGCACCGAGCGCGTTTCGCCGCCACCAGTGCGAATCACTGCACCCCGGCGATGCCGGCGTGGTCCGCCGGCCGTGGTCCGGGCGAAGCCCAGTGAAACCTGCGGTCCCGTTCGTCGATCGGAACATCGTTGATGCTCGCCTCGCGCCGCACCATGAGCCCGCGAGCGTCGAACTCCCAGAGTTCGTTGCCGTAGGACCGGAACCACGCCCCCGAAGCGTCGTGCCACTCGTACTGGAACCGCACCGCCATCCGGTTGTTCAGGAAGCCCCAGAGTTCCTTCGCGAGCCGATACTCCCGCTCACGCTGCCACTTGCGCGCAAGGAACGCCCGGATCTGCTCGTGTCCGCGCATGAACTCCCCGCGGTTACGCCACTGGCTGTCCTCGGAGTACGCGAGCGACACCCGCTCCGGGTCGCGGCTGTTCCACGCGTCCTCGGCGGCTCGGACTTTGAGCAGCGCTGTCTCGCGCGTGAACGGCGGTACGATCGTTGCGGGCGCCCCGCTGACGTGGGTCATCGTGAAGCTCCGGGTTCTGTGACAAGGACCTGCAAGCGCCGTCGTCCGCTCTAGCGCACGACGGCGACGCCCGCCCTCCGCTCCCCCCGGAGGTCGATCATCCGACCGCACGCTCAGCGCGCCGCGCCGTGCTCGTGCGCCTCCACGCGGGGAAAGTCGACGTCAACGTCGAACGCGCGGTTGAACAGGTTGGTGAAGAAGTTCAGGGCGACCGCGCCGACGATCTCGGCGATCTCGGCGTCGGAGAAGCCGGCGTCACGCACGGCCTTGATGTCGCTCTCGCCGACGCCGCCGCGACGATCGATCACCGCGCGGGCGAACGTGAGCGCCGCGAATGTGCGCGGGTCCGAAGACTGCTGGTGACGCGCGCTGTCGATCTGCGCCTGGTTCAGCCCGGCCATCTTCCCCAGGGCCGAGTGCGCAGAAAGACAGTACGTGCACGCGTTCGCTTCGGCCGTCAGCAGCGCGATCTGCTCTCGCAGCTGGGCCGAAAGCCTGGACGTGCTCAGCGCCCCGTTGAACTGCACCCACGACTGCAGCACCGCGGGTGAGTTCGCCATCACCTTCGCCATGTTCGGCACCATCCCCAGCCCCTTCTGCAGGGCGGCGAAAGTGTCCTTGGTGCTGCCGGTGGCGGACTCAACGTTCTGAATCGGGAGACGGGCCATGGGGGACCTCCTCAGTGGTTCGGTGTGCGATCCGGGCGCGTCGAACGCCCGGAGATCAGCATGCATACTGACTGATCACTATAGATGCTCGCGACGCACCCGGGGTTCCAAAATGGCAAATCGTGCGGCGGAAGCCAAACAAAGATCGATCGTAGCTTGGATCCCCAAGTGATCGGCTCCACCTATACTGCCCAGTCAGTACAGGACCGCTCACCCCCTCGCCGAGGAGATCAATGCCCCCAAGCCGCCGCGAAGAACTCGTCGACGCCGCGATGCGCGTCTTCTATCGCCACGGCTTTCACGCCAGCGGCGTCGACCGCATCCTCGAAGAAGGCCGCATCAGCCGCATGACCCTGTACAACCACTTCAAGTCCAAGGACGAGGTCATCGTCGCGGCCCTGCGGCGCCGCGATGAACTCTTCCGAAATCGGATGATGAAGTTCGTCGACGCCCGGGCCGCCTCGCCGCGCGACCGCATCGTGGCGGTGTTCGACTTCCATGAACAGTGGTTCAACGAGGACGACTTCTGCGGCTGCATGTTCATCAACGCGTCGGCCGAGTTCAGCGATCCCACCTCAGCCCCCCGCCTGGTCGCGGCCGAGCACATGCGCGCGATCGTCCGCTACCTCGCCCGCCTCTGCCAGGAATGCGGCTTCGCACGCCCCGAGCACGTCGCGGACCAGCTGAACATCCTGCTCGAGGGCGCCATCGTGACCGCTCGGGTTGTGGGCCAGGTGCAGAACGCCGGCGCCGACCCCGGCGCCCCCGCTCGGCTCGCCCGAGACATGGCTCAACGCATCCTCGACGCCGCGGCGTAGCCCGACGTGAGTGACTTGGCCGCCAACCCGGCAGGATCAGGGTCCCAGTTCGCCAGTTGAGCATGTCGTTGCGGAGATGCGTTCCACACTCCGCACACGCTCCCGCCGCGATCCGCAGGAGGCAATGCCCACACCATCGACATTTCGCCGCTGCGTCCGCAAGCATGGGAGCCACCGTGGGAAAGCCCCGTAACCCGATGGGGTCGCCCCAACCCCTCCTGCTCCGGCGACCGACAAACTCCGAAATTCACACGGCATGATGCAGAAAGAGGAGTGCAGCCTCACCTCCCGCCCTCGCCTCCCGCCTCTTCCGGATCGAGAGAGCGGCCCGCACCCGCGCACACGCCTTCCGGTACACTCGCCCAATGCCTGCCCACGCCCTCCCCCCCGACCTCGCCATCGACCTCGCCGACGTCGCCAAGACCTACCGAGGCCGCGTCCACGCCCTCCGCGGCGTCTCCATGCGCGTCCACCCCGGTGAGATCTTCGGCCTCCTCGGCCCCAACGGCGCCGGCAAGTCCACCCTCGTCAAGATCCTCATGACCGTCGTCCGCCCCAGCCGCTGCCGAGGCAACCTTCTGGGCCTCCCCGTCGGCGCCAAGTCCACCCTCGCCCGCGTCGGCTACCTCCCCGAGCACCACCGCTTCCCCGACTACCTCACCGCCCGTCAGGTCTGCCACCACTTCGCCGCCATGGCCGGCGTCGACCGCTCCACCCGTCGCGCCCGCTCCGCCCAGCTCCTCGACCTCGTCGGCCTCAAGGACTGGTCCGACAAACGCGTCAAGAGCTTCTCCAAGGGCATGCGCCAGCGCCTCGGCATCGCCCAGGCCCTCGTCAACGACCCCGCCCTCGTCCTGCTCGACGAGCCCACCGACGGCGTCGACCCCGTCGGGCGCCGCGACATCCGCAACCTCCTCTCCCACCTCAAAGACCAGGGCAAGACCGTCTTCCTCAACTCCCACCTGCTCAGCGAACTCGAGATGGTCTGCGACCGCGTCGCCATCATGGTCCAGGGCCTCGTCACCAGCCAGGGCACCATCGACGAACTCACCCGCGACCAGCAGCGCTACGAGATCGAAGTCGCCGCCGACACCGACCTCGCCGCCGCGGCCGTGCTCAGCGCCGCCGTCCCCGGCCTCCCAGCCCCCCCTGACCCTCCCCCGGCGCTCCCCGCCGCCGGCGCGCTCGCACGCGACCCCGGCCCCGCCGCACGCCGCGTCGGTGGCGTCCGCACCACCCTCGCCACCGGCGAGTGGGCCGAGATCGACCGCGCCACCCTGCGCGTCGGCACCCCCGACCCGCAGCGCATCCAGTGGGTCATCGACAACCTCCGCGCCCGCGGCGCCGTCATCCGCTCCGTCCGCCACGTCCGCCCCTCGCTCGAAGACCTCTTCATGCAGGCAGTCGTCGACCCCGCCACCGGCAAGGAACTCGCCCCCGGCGCCGCCATGCCCGGCCGCAAGAAGCGCTCCCAGGGAGGCCGGCCATGATCCTCCGCCAGACCGCCGCCATCTTCCTCGACGCCTACCGCGAACTCAACGCCAAGCGACTCTTCTGGTTCGTCCTGGTCATCTCCCTGCTCGTCGTCGCCGCCTTCGGCATCATCGGCATCAACGACCGCGGCCTCACCGTCCTGTGGTTCCAGTTCGACAGCGGCTGGCTCACCAGCAAGCAGTTCCCCCCCGAACTGCTCTACAAGTTCATCTTCGCCCAGCTCGCCATCCCCGTCTGGCTCACCTGGATCGCCACCATCCTCGCCCTCGTCTCCACCGCCGGCATGATCCCCGACTTCATCGCCTCCGGCTCCGTCGAACTCAGCCTCTCCAAGCCCATCTCCCGCGCTCGCCTCTTCCTCACCAAGTTCCTCGCCGGCCTGCTCTTTGTCACCCTCCAGGTCGTCGTCTTCACCCTCGCCTCCTTCCTCGTCATCGGCATCCGCGGCGGCGCCTGGGAACCCCGCCTCTTCCTCGCCGTCCCCATCGTCGTCTGCTTCTTCAGCTACCTCTTCTCCGTCTGCGCCCTGCTCGGCCTGCTCACCCGCTCCACCATCGCGTCGCTGCTGCTCACCCTGCTCGTCTGGTTCGCCGTCTTCGCCCTGCACGCCACCGAGCAGGCCTTCGTCAACCAGCGCATCATGTCCGAACTCCGCATCGAGACGCTCACCAGGATGGTCGCGAGTCTCGAGTCGCAGGTCGCGAAGGAAGTCGAGAAACTCCCCCTCGCCGCCGAAGGCCAGCCCGCCCCCGTGGCCCCGACCCAGCCCATCCTCGACCGCCGCCGCACCATGCTCGCCGACGAACGAGCCACCGTCGAGCGCTGGACCCGCTGGCAGTCCCGCCTCTTCGCCGCCAAGACCGTCCTGCCCAAAACCTCCGAAACCGTCGAACTGCTCAACCGCAACCTGCTCAGTCAGCAGGACATGGAGCGGTTCATGCGCGACCAGGACGACCGCGTCCCCGGCGGCGGCATCTTCAGCGAAGTCCCCATCAACATGCGCACCCTCCAGCAGCGCGCCGAAGAAGAGCAGCGCTCCCGCACCGTCCCCTGGGTCATCGGCACCTCCCTCGCCTTCGAAGCCGTCATCCTCATCATCGCCTGCATCATCTTCATCCGCCGCGACTTCTAAGCATCGCACGGCCCGGCGCGTCGGATGCGGAGCCGCGCGATGCGTACGCAGAGAGCGCGGAGCGGGGCGGAGTGACGCGGAGGAAATGCCGGGACTCGGAGGCCGGTGCAGTGACGCCCAGCGGATGGTGGGAATGATGCGCGCTGCGGGGGCAGCCGTCGACCATCCGTGCCATCCGCCACCCCGCGTCATCCGCCGCAGAGCATCAAATCCAAGCATCCCCTCCGCGTCACTCCGCAACTCTCCGCGTCCTCCGCGTACGCATCTTTCGCCTGAGCGTCGTTCGGCCCCGCTACCCGCCCGCCATCCGCCCCAACTCCCGCCCGCGGTCCCGCGCCGCCGCGATCGCCCGCACCCACGCCTCCACCACGCCCGCCCGCGCCAGTTCCTCCAGCGCCGCCTGCGTCGTCCCCCCGCGGCTCGTCACCGCCGCGCGGAGTTCGCCGGGCGACCGCGGGTCCGCCTTCAACATCGCCGCGGCACCCACGATCGTCTGCACCACCGCAGCCCGCGCCGTCGCCTCGTCCAGTCCCACGCCCCGCGCCCCCGCCAGCATCGCCTCCGCCAGCAGGAACACGTACGCCGGCCCGCTCCCCGCGACGCCCGTGTACGCATCCATCAGGTCCTCGCCAATCGCCGCCACCACCGGCCCGATCCCCCGGAACAGCGCCAGCGCCAGCCCGTCGTCCCCGGCCCGCGCCCCGGCGCCCAGGCACACCGCCGTCGCTCCCTGCCCGACCGCGCTCGGCAGGTTCGGCATCGCCCGCACCACCCGCACCCACCCGCCCAGCGCCCGCCGCACCACGTCGCTCGGCACCCCGGCGAGAATGCTGATCACCACCCGGTCAGATCCGGCGAGAACGCCCGCCATCTCGCCCGACACCGCCCCGAGCATCTGCGGCTTCACCGCCAGCAGCACCTGCCCGCCCGGTCCCAACCGCGCCGCGGCGTCCGCGCCCGACGTCGCCACGCCGAACCCGTCCCGCGCCATCCCCGCGCACCGGTCCGCGTCCGCGTCGAACACCACCGCGTCGCCCGGCGACAGCACCCCGGCCCGGACAGCCCCCGACAGGATCGCCCGCCCCATGTTTCCCACACCGATCACGGCCAGCGTGCTCATGCCCGATCCTTGGCCACGTCCGCCCGCGCTTGCGAGCACCGTACCGCCACTCTCTCATCCCTCCGCGTCCTCCGCGCTGCTCTGCGTCCTCCGCGTACGCATCCCTCCGGCTCAGCGTCCGACGCACACAGGGCCGTGCAGCAACGAGCAGCCATCGCCAACCATCGCATCCGATTGACCCCGCGCCATCCGCCACGCCCATCCGATCCAGGCATCCCCTCCGCGTCCCTCCGTGCTGCTCCGCGTCCTCCGCGTACGCCTCTTCCTCGTGTAATCACTTGCACGGGCCCAAAATGAACGCAGGCTCACCGCGAATTCACCGTGAATACGCGCCGCGCCGGAATCATTCTGCACGATGACCGACGCCGGCACGACCCCTCACCAGAGACTCGCCGAACTGGTGCGTGGCATCCGCGTCGCCATGATGACCACCATCGGCGCGGGCGGCGACGGGCACGCGCCCGGCCAGCTCCACGCACGGCCCATGTACACCCAGGCCGAGCCCACGGGCGAAGACCTCTGGTTCCTCGCCGACCGTCGCTCGAGCAAGGTCGGTGAACTTGTGGTGAACTCCGCCGTGCTGCTGACGTACGCCGACCCGCACGCCAACCGCTTTGTCGCCGTCACCGGCGCCGCGACCGTGCACGAGGACCACGACAAGGCCCGCGAACTCTGGTCGCCGGGCGCCCAAGGCTGGTTCCCGCAGGGACCGACCGACCCCAACCTCGTGCTCATCCGCGTCCACCCGGAGCACGCCGAGTACTGGGACGGCCCCGGCATGCTCTCGTACTCCATCAGCCTGCTCAAAGCCCTCGTCACCGGCACGCGCGTCGAGCCCAAGGGCGACCACGGCGAAGTCGCCCTCACCTGACCCCCGCACTCCGCACCCGCCCGGTCCCCGCGTTCACGCAAGACGAGCAGAGAGAGCTCGAGAGATCGAGAGAGAGACCCTCGGGAGAGGGAGAGAGATTGCGGAGAGAGAATGCCGGAGCGAGAGAGCCGGAGAAAGAGTGTGTGCCGGAGGAGGAGTCGAGAGGTACACACACGCGGGCCGGGGGGGAGGTCTTCGCACCTCCCCCCTGGTTTTTTTGTGCCTTTCGCACTTTCCCCCGTCGTTGGGTACACTCCGGCCCGCCCGGGCAACCCGCCCCGCGCACACGTCGCGCACACCGCGGCCGGACCGGGCGCTGAGGATCCCCCAATGGACGCCCAACTCAACCGCAAGAGCCTGGCCCTCGGCGTGCCGGGAATCGTGCTCCAGGTCGCCGGCAACATCTGGTTAAACACGCAGGCCACCGGCGATCCGCCGATCCCGCCCTTGGGGGTCGCCCTGGGCGCACTCGCCGTTATCCTCACGGGCACCGTCCTGCTCATCGCCGGCCTGTCCTGGTACGCCAAGGCCAAGGGTCACAGCGGCTGGTGGGGCCTCTTGGGCCTGCTCTCGATCATCGGGCTCCTCGTGCTCGCGCTGCTGCCCGACCGCCTCAAGCAGCCCCGCTGACGCTTCACTGCGGCAGCGCCTCCATCGTCACCCGCAGTGGCAGCGCGCCCCTGGACCGCATCACCGGGTCCGCCCCTCGTGACCGCACCTGGTCCGCCTTGAACTCCGCGTGCTCCTTCGCCCCCGTCCACACCGCCGCCCGCCCGTCCGTGTGCGCCCGCAGCGTCAGCGCCCGCGCCCTGGCCAGGTCGTACCCGAACACCCGCCGCAGCGTCTCGATCACGAACTCGAACGTGTTCAGGTCGTCGTTGTGCAGCACCACCGCGTGCGGCGGCAAAAACTCGCGCCGCTCCTCCGCCCGCGTCTGTGTCCGCGCCCCGGCCGTCCTCTCCTCAGTCGTCGCCATACCCCGATTCTACAGAGGGTGTCACCACCCGCCACGGCGCTTCGCCGCGGCGCGTGGTGCGTGGGTCACCAACACCCCGAACGTCCCTCGATCACCCCAGCCGATACACCGCCTCCTCGCACGCCACGTACCGCTCCGTCCCCGACGAGCGCTGGTGCCGCACGAAGACGAACCCGCACTTCTCGAGTACCCGCGCCGAGCGCGTGTTGTGCCGCGCCACCCGCGCATACAGCGGCTGCACCGCCACCTCACCCAGCATCAGCGCCAGCGCCCGCGACGCGATCCCGCGCCCCCAGAATTCCCGGCCGATCCAATACCCCACCGCGTCCACCAACGCCGCGCCCGCCTCGTCGTCCGCCGGCTGCTTGAAACACCCGATCGACCCCGCGAGCACGCCGTCGGCCTCGATCGCCCGAGCCACCCCGTCGCGATCATCCAGGATCGCCCGCCAGCGCCCCTCAAAGGCGTCCCAATCCCGCGGATACACCGCCGCGAGCGCGTTCGCGTCTTCGTCAAGCTGAAACCGGAACAGCCGAGGCAGGTCGTCCGGTGTGACCCGGCGCAACCGCACCTCGGCTGTTCGTGCTGTGTGATCGCTGATCACGCCGCGAGCATAGCCGCGGCACCCCTCAGTCCCCGTCGTCTCACCGGCCCGGGTTCTGCCCGCCCGCGGGTGCGGGAGGGGTCGTCGGCGACCGCCCGCCCGGCGGCGTCGTTGAGCCCGGCTGGTTGCCAGGAGCGTCGTGCCCCGGAGCGATCGCCCGGGCCCGATTCTCATGGTCACGCAGCACCGGCAGCGTGTTCGACAGCAGGTTCTTCACCCGCTGGTCCCGCACCTCGTTCTGCGCCTGCTCCACAATCCTGATCAGCTCCGCGTGGCCCTGGTGCATCATCCGCACGAACGCCGCGTCGAACTGCGCGCCCGTCAGCCCCCGCAGTTCCGCCAGCGGATCCGCCGCGGGCGTGCCCGGCTGGTTCGCAGCCCCCGCAGGAGGCGTGCTCGGGCCCGGGTTCGATGGCGGCGTCCCGCCCGGCTGCTGCGGAGTCGTCCCGCCCGGCGTCGTACCGCCCGTGCGGGCCGCGGCCAAAATCCGCCGCACTTCCTCCGCCGGCAGCAGCAGGAAATTTCCTTCCCGCGCTACCCGCATCACCTCGGTGTTGTTCGCCGTGTGATCGCGGACCAGCACCTCGCCGTACGACTTCACGGCGTCCGAGCCGCCGTTCTGCCGCGCGAGGTTCCCGACCTCGATCTCTTCCTGGTTCTTCGCGTTCAGGATCGACAGGATCCGCGCATCGGGGTTCACCGCGGAACTCTGCCCGTTCGTCGGGCTCCCCGGCGAACCCGGCGTGTTGCCCTGCCCGCCCGTCCCCGGCCCGGAGTTCGGCGCGGGCGACGTGCTCGACCCGCTGGGGTTGGTCGACCCCGGCGCCCCGGTGTTGGTCCCCGCGGCCCCTCCCGAGGGCGGCGTGCTGGCGCCCGATCCGGCGCCGTTGTTCGAGCGGTTGGTGTCGGTCGTTGCGTCCTTCGTGCGGTCCTCGCACCCGGCGGCGAGCACCACGGCGGCGCAGCACGCGAGCACGATCGTGCGCGCACGGTTCGGGCGAAGAGCGTCGGTGATCATGTCGGTGGCTCCAGAGCAGAACGCTCCGGCGGCGCCCGGCGCCCCGGAATGGCGTTCGCTGTCACCACCAACCATGCACCCCGCACGTGAGTGCCCCATGAAGCCGCACTGAAGTTTCCCCCACCTGCCGCGTGCCGTGCCCCGAAACGCCGCCCGTGATCGGCGTCACCCGCCCCCGCCGCCGCCGCCCGGCTCGGCCGAGCACAGCCAGTTGAACGCCTCCTCAAACTCCGTGAACTCGCGCACCTTGAACCCGCGGTTGCGGGCCGTGGTCGCGAAGAACGCCGCCCGCCCCTGGCCCCGGTCCGTGTACACGATCGCCACCCGTTCCAGCCGCGAGAACCCCAGGTCCGGGAGCTCGTCGGCGATCCAGAACAGCTGCGACGGCGTCGGCGCCTCGGTGATGTCCCGCACGTCCAGCAGGGCCCGGCGAACCCCCGTGCTCACGCACGCTTCCACGATCTCGCGCAGGCACGCCCGGGTCGCCGCGGCGTCCAGCGTGCCCGCGGCGTCCACGCGGACGAAGTCGGGGCAGGAGATGACGCGGATGTTGCGGTCCATGGGTGCTCGTGTCTGGTGCGCCGGGCCGCGCTCCGCACCAGCATACCGCGCCCGCGGCCCTCACCCGCATCCCAGCGCACTTTCTTCAAACCACACGTTGATGAACTCGGACACGTCGGTCGAGTTGCTCACGCCGTCGGCGTTGAAGTCGGCCACGAGCGACCCCGTCGCCTGGTCCTCGAACCACTGGTTGATGAACAGGCTCACGTCCGTCGAGTTCACCACGCCGTCGCCCGAAAAGTCCGTGCGGCACGCCGGCGGCCCGATTTCGCCCGCAAACGCCAGCGCGCTCACCGACGTGCACGCTCCCGTACGTCCGATGTACGTCGTCGCGCCGCTCGTGATGTTCACCGTTACCAGCGAATCCTCGCCCGAGTCCGCGCCGTACAGCACCCCACTCTGGGGATCGAACGCGATGTCCGCCATCGCCGCCCGCGGCAGCGTCGAGCCCACGTACGTCGTCGCCCCGCTTGTCACGTCCACCGTCACCAGCGAGTCTTCCCCCGCGTCGACGCCGTACAGCACGCCCGTCACCGGGTGAAACGCCAGCCCCGTCACGTTGCCCCGCGGCAGCGTCCGCCCCACGAACACCGCAGCACCCGATGCCGGGTCGATGATGATGAGCGAGTCGCTCGCCGTGTCCACGCCGTACAGCACCCGCGTCACCGGATCGAACGCCAGCGCTGCCACCTGCCCGTGCGGCAGCGTGCTGCCGATGTACGTCGTCGCCCCCGTCGCCTCGTCGATCGTGAAGAGCGACCCCGAGTCCACCCCGTACAGCACGCCCGTCTGCGGGTGCCGCGCGATCGCCCCCACGTTCGTCCGCGGCGACACCGAGCCGACATACGTCGGCGCCGCCGTGGCCGGGTCGATCGTGAACAGCGCATCGCTGCCGGTGTCGACGGCGAAGAGTTGCGCTCGCGCCGCCGACGCGCCGACGAAGAGCGTCGCCGCGAACGCGGCGACGACGACGGTGGCGGCGAAGCGGGGCCTGGAACACACAGTGAGCATGCGGCGCTCCTTTGACGGGGTGGAGCGGGCAGTCTACTTCTGAGGCCGCGAGGCTTGTCAAGTGATGTCCCGCGATGCGCCGGCGTCACACGGATTCGTGCTGATCACGCCGAGACCTCGCACAAATCCGACGAGGTGCAACGAGCCTCGGGGCGGCTCCCGGCATCTCTGGCATGCGTGGCGCGTCGTGGGCGGACTGTGGCGCACCGTTTCAATCGTCTCGTCCGGGGTGTGCCGCTCGCGGTGTGTGGCGCTCTGGACGCAGGTCTGGGCGGATGGCTTCAACGTCGTCTTTACGAGGGGGCCCACGGGACCCGTGCCATCGAAGTTCGCTTCGGACTTCGGTGGGAGGACCAGGGACGCATCGACGTCGGAGGAACCGACTTCGATGGCACGGGTTGCGACGGCGTGGGCGCAGGTTGCGGCGGCGCCGGCGTGCGATTGCGGGGCGTGAGAAGAGGAGATGCTGGTGGAGGGCGGGGATTTGTCGCTCGCTTGCGGTCGATGCTCTTGCGCGCGGGGCTTGGGGCGGTGGGCGCCGGGGGCGTAGACGATGCCGGCGGGGGCGGGGGGGAGGTCTTCGAGGTGGTCGGCGTTGTAGTTGGGGTCGGTGTGCGGGGGCTTGGGCGGGCCGTAGACGGGGGGGACGGAGCAGCCGAAGTGGGGCTCGATGTCGTCGGCGCGGGCGGCGAGGATGACGCCGATGAGGCGGCGCATCTCGGCGAACTGGGTGGCGGGGTCGAGGGCGTCGAGGATGCGGCAGGCGTGCTTGAGGGCGTGGAGTTTGGTTGCCGAGAGGGCGCGGGAGACGTGCAGTTCGTGCTCGTGCATGGCGGGACCTCCGGGAGGGGCCGCGGCGGGGTCCCTCTATAGAGGGGCGGGCGCGCACGTTTGCGCGCGCAAAGGCGTCACTGGGAGACGTGGCAAAGTGGCTAAGTGGCCCAGTGGCAAAGAGATAAAAAACTTGCGGAGAATTTCGGGGAGGGCCGCGGGTGGTACAGCTTTGCGCGCGCAAAGGCGGCAACGGCGCGTTTGTGCGCGCGGGGCAGCCCCTGCGAAGAAGCGCCGAGAGCCCGCTCAAGGCGGCGGAAACGCGGAGTCACGCCGACGTGCTCGGCACTGTGCTGCCGCGGCGTTGTCGGTGGTCGTGCGGTTCACCCCGCGCGTCGGCGAGACGACCGGGCCCGCCCGTCTGTCTTGAAGCCGAGCGACACGACGAGGAGGAGGTCAATGACGTGGTACGAGCCGTCCTCGAGAGCGATGAAGATGTTGCGGCCGCCGGGGAGCATGGCCATGAACTCGGGGTGGGAGACGGGCATGACGCGGCCATCGGCGAGGTGCACGGTGAAGGGCTTGAAGGGGCGAGCCTCGTAGGCGACCCTGATCTTGCCGATGGTCATGGAAAATCGTACCGTGGTGTTGGTGGCGTGTCCGTGACTCGACGCTTGGTCGACGTGTCGACTCGGGTACCCGGGAGCACATATGCGAGGGAGATGGAAAGCAATGCGTCCGTGGCACCCGGGGGCGTTGCCCCCGGCTACTTGATCTCAGCCCTCCGGGCTGAAGGGGTCAAGAGCTCAGCGCCAGACGTACTGCTCGTCGTAGGGGACCTTGTACTTCGTGAGGATCGCCCGCAGTTCATCCTGGAACGACATCGTGCGGTGATGTTCGGCTTGGCGATCGATGTACCGCCGCAGCGTTCCGACCTGGCTCTCGCCGATGGTGAATGCGCCGTATCCCTCCTGCCACGTGAAGTCAGCGAATGTCGGCCCCTTCGTCTTGATCCATTTGGACGAGTCCTTCTTGAGGTTCTGCAGGAGCGACGCGACGGCGATGTTCTTGGATTGTGAGACGAGCAGGTGAACGTGATCGGGCATGCCGCCGACGGCGAGCACGGGCGATTCGTGGTTGCGGGCGATTCCGCAGAGGTAGTTGTGGAGTTCGGGGGCGACGGCTTCGGTGATCAGCGGATCACGGTGCTTGGTGGAAAACACCACGTGCACGAGGAGTTTCGTGAGCGTCTGGGCCATGCGGCGAGTGTACCGAATCCCGGCAATGGCGCCCCCACCGGAGGATGGAGCCGCGATCCGAATGCCCGAAGGGCATACATGCAATAGCCGGGGGCAACGCCCCCGGTCAAAGCACGTGCCCAACGTCATCGACCCCGCAGGGGTCGAATGGAGGCGGGTAAATGAACGGAACATTGAGCGCGGCCGGCGCGATTCGATCCCTTCAGGATCGCGAAGACAAAGAATGGGGAAATGGTGGTGGCCGCGTTACCGGGGGCGTTGCCCCCGGCTATTTCATGTCAGCCCTTCGGGCTGGAGAGGCGGTGGCCCTGGCCGCAATCCCGGCTCCTCACAAATTCCCCCGCCGCTCCTGCTCGTGCTCCAGGGCTTCGAAGAGGGCCTTGAAGTTGCCCTTGCCGAAGGACTGGGAGCCGCGGCGGCAGATGATTTCGAAGAACAGGGTCGGCCGGTCCTGCAGCGGCTTGGTGAAGAGTTGGAGCAGGTAGCCCTCATCGTCGGCGTCGACGAGGATGCCGAGCTTGCGGACGGCCTCGTGGTCTTCGCGAACCGCCTGGTGGCCGTGCTGCGTGAGCATGGTGTTCACGCGGTCCCAGACCTTCTCGTAGTACGCGTCGGGGAGGGTGAGGAAGTCGACGCCGCGGGCGCGGAGGGCGGCGATGGAGTGCAGTTCGTCGTCGGTGCGGAGGGCGAGGTGCTGGACGCCGGGGGTGTTGGCGTGCCAGTCGAGGTACTCCTGGACCTGGGACTTCTTCTTGCCCGGGGCGGGCTCGTTGATCGGCATCTTGATGAGGTTGTTGCCGCTGGCCATGACCTTGGACATCAGGGCGGAGTAGTCGGTGGCGATGTCCTTGTCGTCGAAGTGCTTGAACATGGTGAATTCGAGGACATCCTCGTAGAACTTCACCCAGTGGTTCATCTTCCCGAGTTCGACGTTGCCGACGAGGTGGTCGACGTACTTGAGGCCGCAGGGGTTCTTCGTGTTGTGCTCGTTGATGGTGAGGATGGGGGCGATGGCGCGGTCGTGCCCGTGGGCGCTCGTGGCGGCGGCGGCCGCCGCGGCGACGGAGCGGAAGCCGGGGGCGAAGGCGCCGCCCTTCTTGATGGTGGTGAGGTCGTAGGCGCCGGTGCGGGAGACGAAGGTGTGGATGCAGCGGCCGTAGGTGCGGATCGCGGCGGTGGTGACGGTGCCGTGGGCGTCTTTGGAGGTGCGGGGCTCGTGGGCGGACTGGGCGCCGTTCTTGACGGCGCGTTCCCAGGCTTTCTCGGCGTCGAAGACGGTGAAGGCGACGTCCTTGACGCCGTCGCCGTAGAGGGCGGTCTCCATCGCGGCGGGGTGCTCGCTGGTGAGCGGGCTGGTGAGGATGAAGCGGATGTTGCCCTGGGTGAGCAGGTAGTGTGCGGCGTCGCGGGAGCCGGTGGTGAGGTCGTGTACCTGGTCGATCTGGAAGCCGAAGCAGTGGGCGTAGAAGAACGCGGCCTGCTTGGCGTTGCCGACGTAGAAGCGGACGTGGTCGACGTCGATGAGCTGGAGGGGGTCGGAGGTCTTGCTCGGGATGGCGGCAGGGGAGGTGGGGGAGATGGTGGTCATGGTGGGGGCTCCTGCGGAAAGGACGGACGCGGAATGGTAGAACGCGGGGGAGGGGCCCTGAAGCTCGGTGCGCGAACGCCTCCCCCTCGCTTGATCGCCTGAACGGCGATCAAGCATTTCCCCCTCCGCCGGGGCGGAGGGGGATCTTCAGGCCACCGGCTGTTTCGCGACCGGGCGGAGCCACTTGGTGAGGGCCGGGTCGTTCGCATCCGGGTACTTGCGGCGAATCGCCGCCGCGATGAGCCCCATGAACAGCGGCTGGGGATGCAGCGGGCGGCTGGTGAGTTCGGGGTGGAACTGGCCGGCGATGAAGTAGGGGTGGGTGACGGAGGCTCCGCCGGGGGCCGCGGCGGCGGGGTCGCGTGGGAGTTCGAGCATTTGCATGATGGGCTGGCGCGGGTGGCGGCCGGAGAAGATGAGGCCGGCCTGTTCGAGCTGCTTGATGAACCTGGGCTCGACCTCGTAGCGGTGGCGGAAACGCTCGCGGACGGCGGGGCCGCGGGGCGTCTGCATCGAGGCGCCGGCGGTCTGGTAGAGGAAGGCGGCGAGGGAGCCCTTGGTGAGGTCGACGTCCTGGCCGCCGAGGCGCATGGTGCCGCCAAGGCCCTCGATGCGTTTCTGGTCGGGGAGTTCGGAGATGACGGGGCTGGGGCTTGCCGGGGCGAACTCGGTGGAGTTGGCGTCGGCGAGGCCCAGGACGTTGCGTGCGAACTCGATGACGGCGACCTGGAAGCCCAGGCAGATGCCCAGGTAGGGGACATGGGACTCGCGGCAGTGGCGGGCGACGCGGATCTTGCCCTCGACGCCGCGGGCGCCGAAGCCGCCGGGAACGATGACGGCGTCGAAGTCGCTGACGGCGGCGGCGGCGCCGGCGTCGTCGGTGATGGTGGTGGTCTCGGTCCAGCGGGCGTCGATGTCGACGCCGAGGGCGACGGAGCAGTGTTCGAGGGCCTTGTCGATGGAGGCGTAGGCGTCGCGCAGGCCGGCGTACTTGCCGGTGATGCCGACGGTGACGGCGCGGCTCTTGGGAGCGGAGAGGCGGCGGACGAAGGCCATCCACTGCTCGCGGCTCTTGTCCTCGGCGCGGTTGTCGACGCGGTCGTGGAGCTGGAGGATGCTGAGGACCTCGCGGTCGAGGCCTTCCTGGCGCATCTCGTTGGGGATGGCGTAGACGCTGGAGCGGTCGTGCATGCTGAAGACGCGGCGCATGGGGACGTTGGAGAACATCGCGATCTTCTGGAGCACGGAGTCGGCGCAGGGCTCGGTGGCGCGGCAGGCGATGAGGTGGGGCTGGATGCCGGCTTCCATGAGGCGCTTGATGCCGAGCTGGGCGGCCTTGGACTTCTGCTCGCCCAGGGTCTGGGGCTTGATGACGTAGGTGAGGGCGACGAAGCACATGGAGTCTTCGCCCTCTTCGAAGGCGAGCTCGCGCAGGGCCTCGATGTAGAAGCCGTTCTCGTAGTCGCCGACGGTGCCGCCGACCTCGACGAAGACGACGTCGGCGGGGCGACCCTTGCCGTCGCCGTGCATGGCGAGTTCGCGGATGCGGCGTTTCACCTCGCCGGTGACGTGGGGGATCATCTGGACGTCGCGGCCGAGGTAAGCGCCGTGGCGTTCTCGTTCGAGGATGTGGGAGAAGATCTGGCCGGAGGTGGTGAAGTTCTTGCGGGAGAGGTTCTGGTCGAGGAGGCGTTCGTAGGTGCCCAGGTCCATGTCGCACTCGGTGCCGTCGTCGAGGACGAAGACTTCGCCGTGGCGGTAGGGGTTGAGGGTGCCGGCGTCGATGTTGAGGTAGCCCTCGAGCTTCATGGGGGCGACGACGAGGCCCTTGTCCTTGAGGAGCTTGGCGAGGGAACTGGCGAAGATGCCCTTGCCCAGGCCGGACATGACGGTGCCGAAGACGGCGACGTACTTGGTTCGGCCGGGGGTGTAGCCGTCGGGGACGGGGGAGTAGAACTCGGTGGACACGGACTGCGAGCCGACGCCGGCGAGCAGATCGCTGGCGTCGGCGGAGGGGCCGTGGCCGGTTTCGTCGTCGGGGTCTTCGTCGTCGGGGCGTGCGGCGCCGTTGGCGGCGGCGACGGCCTGGAAGGCGGCGACGGTGTCATCGACGCCGGTCGCGAACGCGGCCGGGTGGACGGGTGAGAGGTGGGCTGTGGGGTCGGGTTTGGAACGAGCGGCCGGACGGTGGATCGCGCCGAGGGGCATTGGACATGGTATCAGGGTGGAGGGGAGAAGGCACCGGGCAATTGGGCAATGGGCAATGGGCAATGGGCAATGGGCAATGGGCAATGGGGAATGGGGAATGGGGAATGGGGAATGGGGGCGCGGTGTGTGTGCGGTTGCGACGGGCGGGCCGCGGCGCGGTAGACTCGGTGCTTTGCTCCGGGGCGGGTTGGGTTGACAGCGCGTCGGAGGCTGGCATGGCTTGGGCGTGTGCGCGGGCGGTCGCGGCGGTTGGGTTGGCGGCGCTGGCGCTGGCTGGGGCGCCGGCGCTGGGTCAGGACGCGGCGCCGGCGGCGCCGGACGACCCGCGGATCGACGCGGCGACGGGGCGGGACAAAAGGGTGTGGCCGCCAAGCCCGATGTTCGACTACCTGCACCTGCGTCTGGACATGGACGTGCCGACGATGTCGGAGCCGAAGTTCAACGCGACGGCGACGCTGCTGATCGAGGCGGTGGGGTCGGCGCGGGATTCGGTGCGGCTGAACGCGGGGCCGGGGCTGACGTTCACGCGGGCGACGGTGAACGGCAAGGCGGCGGAGTTCGAGCGGACGGAGGGGTTCGTGACGGTGAAGCTCGACCCGCCGGTGCGGCCGGGGTCGCCGGCGACGGTGGTGCTGACGTACAGCGCGAACAAGCCGGGCGGCGGTGGCGCGGGGCTGACGTGGTCCAAGGACGACAAGGACACGCCGGAAGAGGACTACATGTTCCACAGCCAGGGGCAGCCGGAGTCGAACCGGTTGTGGTTCCCCTGCCACGACTTCCCCAACGAGCGGCTGGCGACGGAGATCTGCGTGACGGTGCCGGAGGGGTACACGGCCGTGAGCAACGGTCGTCTGCTGAGCGTGGCGAAGGTGCCGGGGCGGGACGGGGGTCCGGGGCGGACGCAGTACCACTGGCTGCAGGCGCAGCCGCACGCGACGTACCTGGTGTCGCTGGTGATCAGCAAGTTCGACATGGTGGAGGTGGGGGGCCCCGAGAGTGCGTACCCGGGGCTGTGGATGCCGGTGTACGGGCCGCTTGGGTCGGGTGAGGCGATCCGCGGGATCTTCGCGAACACGCCGGAGATGGTGAAGCTGTTCGAGGAATTGCTGGACGAGAAGTACCCGTGGGACAAGTACGCGCAGGTGGTTGCGCGGGACTTCCAGTTCGGGGCGATGGAGAACACGTCGGCGACGACGCTGGCGCCGCAGTTTGCGCAGGGGCGGCCGGGGTCGGCGGACGCGATCATCGCGCACGAGCTCTTGCACCAGTGGACGGGGGACCTGGTGACGTGCCGCGGGTGGGAGCACCTGTGGCTGAACGAGGGGTGGGCGAGCATGGGCGAGGCGCTGTGGGCCGAGCACAAGGGCGGCCCGCAGGCGTACCAGCGGACGATGATGCGGTTCATCGCGCAGGAGCGGGGGATGAGCGCCGACACGGCCGCGCCCAAGTCCAACGCGCTGGTGTCGCACCGCTACACGGACCCGGACCAGCGGTTCTTCGCGCCCAACAACGTGTACAGCAAGGGGGCGTGCGTGCTGCACATGCTGCGGCAGCGGCTGGGGGATGAGACGTTCTGGAAGGGCACGCGGCTGTACATCGACCGGCACCGCTTCAACCAGGCGGAGACCGACGACTTCCGCAATGCGCTGGAGGAGGCGAGCGGGCAGAGCCTGGAGCGGTTCTTCCGGCAGTGGTGCTACCGGCCTGGGCTGCCGAAGCTGAGCGTGTCGTACAGCTACGACGACGTGAAGCAGAAGTTTACGATCGTGGTGGAGCAGACGCAGACGATCGACGCGGACAACCCGGCGTACGCGCTGTCGATCCCGGTGTACATGGAGTGGAAGGCGCAGGCGGAGTCGACGTCGCCCGCGTCGAACCGGTACGTGTACGTGGACACGAACGTGCGCCGGATCGAGTCGAGCTTCACGATGGACCGGGCCCCCGACCAGGTGATCGTGGACCCGTTCGCGTCGAACCTGGCGATCCTGGACGTCAAGAAGCCGGTGGGGATGTGGATCGATCAGCTCGAGCAGGGGCCGACGGAGTTCGCGCGGGCGGACGCGGCCGGGGCGTTGGGGGACGTGCCGGATCCGGCGGGCGCGACGGCCCTGGCGCGGGCGGCGGCCGATGAGCGGCTGGGGGACGAGGTCCGGGCGCTTGCGCGGGCGGGGCTGGAGCGCCAGCGGGCCCGCGTGGCGGCGCTCGTGAACGGGTTCTTCGGCGCCGACCTGGTGCGCCGGGTGGCGGCGTGGACGGGGATGGAGCGGGGATTGGGCGTGGGCGGCGGCCTGACGACGACGGAGCGTGCGCGATGAGCAGGGCGAAGAAGACGACGGCGCTGGCGATCGGAACGATGCTTGTGGGGACGCTCGCGGCGGCGGCGCGGCCGGGCGAGGAGCAGCGCGGCGCGTGGTGGGCCGAGCACGGGTACACGTGCGCACACTGCCGCGGGGAGGCGGCGGACGAGGCGAACCGGCGGGCCCGGGCGTTCGACGAGGCGACGGGGGAGGACCGGCGGAACTTTCCGCCGCACCGGTTCGTCGACATGCGGTCGATGGTGCTGGAGCTGGCGATCCGCGACATGCAGCAGCCCGTGCTGGTGGGGCGGGAGACGCTGTCGTTCGTGCCGGTGGCCAGGACGGTGTCGACGCTGACGCTGAACGTGGGGCCGGTGCAGTCGATGGTGATCGGCGAGGTGTCGCTGGTGCGCGGGGAGGGCGCGGCGGCGGAGAAGGTGAACTACGTGCGTGATCGGGACACGATCACGATGAAGTTCGACCCGCCGCTGCAGGGCGGGGTTGGGGTCGGGGAGGCGGGGCAGCCGGGGGCGTCGGGGTCGCAGGCGACGCTGGTGATCCCGTACGTGCTGGTGGATCCGCCGGACGGTCTGACGTGGACGCCGCGGACGCAGGCGTGGGGCGACCGGCCGGCGCAGATCCACTCGCAGGGGCAGGCGGAGAGCAACCACTTCTGGTTTCCGTGCCACGACTTTCCGAACGAGCGGCTGGCGACGGAGCTGGTGGTGACGGTGCCGAGCGGGTTTGTGGTGAGCTCGAACGGGCGGCTGGTGGAGCGGCAGGCGGGGTGGCCGGCGTGGACGGGGAGCGCGGCGTTTCCGTCGATGGGGGTGCTGGAGGAGCGGACGATCGAGGTGCTGCCGTGGGAGAGCGCGGAGGTTCCCGACAGCGGGAAGCCCAAGCCGTGGGAGGGCGTGGCGGGGACGTCGTACGAGACGTTCCGGTGGCGGCTGGAGCGTGGGCACGTGAACTACCTGGTGTCGATGGTGGTGGGGAAGTTCGACGTGGTGGACGTGGGGGGGACGCTGCCGGGGGGCGTGCTGGGGACGTCGACGCGGCGGATGGAGCTGCCGGTGTACGCGCCGGTGGGGATGGGGGACCGGGTGAAGCGGACGTACGGGCGGACGCTCGAGATGATCTCGCTGTTCGAGAAGCGGTTCGGCGAGCCGTACCCGTGGGGCCAGCGGTATGCGCAGCTCGTGGTGCACAACTTCGGGGCCGGCGGGATGGAGAACACGTCGGCGACGACGATGTACGACACGGCGGTGCTGGACGAGACGGCGCTCTTGGACGGGGACCTGGACGGGCTGATCAGCCACGAGCTGGGGCACCAGTGGTTCGGGGACCTGATCACGTGCAACTCGTGGGAGCACATCTGGCTGAACGAGGGGTTCGCGACGTATTCGACGGCGCTGTGGAATGAGCAGCGTGACGGGCGCGAGGCGTACGACGCGTCGCGCTGGGGGAACCTGCAGTCGCTCAAGAACGTGGACAAGGCGGCGGCGCCGTACCAGGCGGCGATGGTGAGCAAGGAGTACGAGAACCCGTGGGAGGCGTTCCGGCGCGAGGCGAACCCGTATCCCAAGGGCGCGAGCGTGCTGTGGATGCTGCGGGAGAAGCTCGGAGACGCGGTGTTCTTCAAGGGGATCGCGACGTACGTCGACCGCTTCAAGGACAAGACGGCGCGGACGGCGGACTTCCGGCGGGCGATGGAGGACGTGAGCGGGCTGAGCCTGCAGCGGTTCTTCGACCAGTGGACGCTTCGGCCCGGGGTGCCGAAGGTGAAGGTGGAGACGGCGTACGACGCGGGGCAGCGGGCGGTGACGATCACGCTGACGCAGACGCAGCCGATCGACGGGTGGAACCCGGCGTTCGAACTGGACGTGCCGCTGGTGGTGGGGTTGGAGGATGGGACGGTGATGCGGCCGCGGGTGGTGTTTGACACCCGGACGGCGTCGATCACGGTGGGCGGGGTGGCGCCGGTGGCCTGGGTGAACGTGGACCCGGTGCTGACGCAGCTGGTGGACTTCGAGGTGGCGCAAGGGGCCGCGGCGTGGGTGGCGGTGCTGCGGGGCGATGGGCCGCTGCCGGGGCGGCTGCGGGCCGCGGACGCGCTGGGGCGGGTGGGGGCGGAGTCGGCGGAGGCGCCGGCGGCGGCGGCGGCGCTGGTGGCGACGCTGCGGGACACGGGCGTGTATTTCGGCCTGCGTGCGGAGGCGGCCGAGGCGCTGGGGCGGCTGGGTCGGGCGGAGGAACTGATGACGGAGCTTGCGCGGGGGGTGGGCGATGCGCGGGTGCGTCGGTCGGTGGTGCAGGGGATCGTGAGCGCGAAGAAGCCCGAGGCCCAGGTGGCGGGGGCGGGCGAGACCGCGGCGGACGTGCTGGCGCGGATGGCGCAGAAGGACGGGTCGTACGGGGTGCGGGCCGCGGCGGTGCGGGGCCTGGGAACGCTGAAGGTGGAGCGGTACGTGCCGGTGGTGATGGCGGCGCTGGAGGTGGAGAGCCAGCACGACCAGATCCGCAACGCGGCGCTGGACGCGCTGGCGGACCTTGACCGCGCGGACGGGCTGGAGCCGGCGCTGCGGTGGACGCGTGAAGGCGTGATGGCGCGGACGCGCCCGACGGCGGTGCGGGCGGCGGCGGCGCTGGCGAAGCACAACCCGGACCGGGTGTACGAGACTCTGGTGGCGCTGCTGAAGGACCGCGAGGACCGCACGGCCCGGACGGCGGGCGATGCGCTGGTGCAGATCAAGGACCCGCGTGGGGTCGCGGTGTTGAACGAGTATGCGCGGAGCAGGCGGGCGCGGGGCGACGAGGCCGGGGCGCGGGCGGGCGAGCGGTGGTCCAAGGCGCTGAGCGAGAAGCTGGCGGCGAGTTCGGCGAGTGGTGGCGGCGCGGCCGGGGGCGGCTGAGGGGATGGGGCGGCTGCCGTTTGGACGAGCGGTGCGCGAGGGCGCGGGCGGGAGCGCCGGCGGCGGGGGGGGAGGTGCGGCCGCGACGTACACGGTGTCGCAGCTGGCGACGCTTGTGGAGGGGGCGCTGCGGGAGAAACTGCCGGGGAAGCTGCGGGTGGTGGGGGAGGTGTCGCAGTTCAAGGCGCGGACGCACTGGTACTTTGAGCTCAAGGACGCCGGCGCGGTGATGTCGTGCGTGATGTGGGAGACGGCGGTGCGCAAGGCGGGCGCGGGTGGGTTTGAGCCGGCGGCGGGGCAGCAGGTGGTGGTGACGGGGCGCGTCGAGTTCTGGGGCAAGGGCGGGCGGACGCAGGTGTACGTCGAGTCGATCGAGCCGGTGGGGGCGGGGGCGGCGGACCTGGCGCTCAAGAAGCTCGTGGAGGAGCTGCGCGGGCTGGGGTGGCTGGATGTTGAGCGCAAGCGCCGGCTGCCGTCGTTTCCGCGCCGGGTGGCGGTGATCACGAGCCGCACCGGGGCGGCGCTGGCGGACGTGCTGGACACGATGCGGCGGCGGTGCCCGCGGGTGGAGGTGGCGCTGGTGGATGTGCGGGTGCAGGGCGAATCTGCGGCGGGGGAGGTGGCGGGGGCGGTGGCGTGGGTGAGCGAGCACGCGGCGGAGCTGGGGGTGGACGCGGTGCTGCTGACGCGGGGCGGCGGGAGCAAGGAAGACCTGGCGTGCTTCAACGATCGCGGGGTGGCGGAGGCGATCGTGAGGTGCCGGGTGCCGGTGGTGTCGGCGATCGGGCACGAGACGGATACGACGGTCGCGGAACTGGTGGCGGACGAGCGGTGCGCGACGCCGACGCAGGCGGCGATGCGGCTGACGCCGGACGTGGCGGCGCTGGCGGAGCAGGTGGATCAGTTGGCGGCGCGGGCGCGCGGGGCGGTGGTGCGGGAGGTTCGCGTGGAGCGGGAGCGGGCGGAGGCCCGGGGGCGGACGCTGCTGGGGGCGGTGCGGGCGCGGCTGGCGGAGGCGGCGCGGCGCGTGGACCGCGACGGGGCGCGGCTGGAAAGGCACCGGCCGGGGGCGGTGTACGAGCGGCGTCGGGCGGTGCTGGCGATGCGCGAGGGGGAATTGCGCGGGGCGATGCTCACGCGGCTCAAGGGGTGCGGGATCGAGCCGGCGGCGGGGCGGCTGGAGGCGACGATGGCGGTGCTCGCGGCGCGGCGGCGCGACGCGGTGAGCGCGATGGAGCGGCAGCTGCGGCTGGTTGGGCCCGAGAGCGTGCTGGCGCGCGGGTATTCGGTGACGTTCGACGCGAGCGGGCGGGCCGTGCGCCGGGCCCAGGATGTCAGGCCGGGTGAGACGATCAGCACGAAACTGGCGGAGGGGACGGTGGAGTCGACGGTGAAGGGGCTGAGCGAGATCGGGGTGCGGCACGGGAAGCCGAAGAGGAAGCGGGAGAAGGAGGAGGGTGGGCCGGGGTTGTTTGGGGGATAAGAAAACGCGGGAAGCGCAAGGGCGCTTCCCGCGTGGTCGGCGGTCGGATGGGAGGGGAAGATGCCCTCCCTCTCGCTGAAGCGGCTGGACGCCGCTTCAGCGTGTCTCCCTCCGGCGTTGGCGGAGGGAGATGATTCAGTTACGGCGGCGACGGCCGGCGACGAGGCCGCCCAGGCCGAGCAGCGCGAGGGCGCCGGGGGCGGGGACGGCGATCGAGGCGATGGGGACGTCGAAGCGGATGGTGATGATTTCGGTGTCGTCGGGGGAGCCGGGGTTGCGGCCGTTGCCGAAGGGGTAGTTGGTGTCGACGGCGACGGCGATGGTGAACTCGTCGAGGAGGGTGACGCTTTCGACGGACTGGATGGGGAGGTTGAAGACGCCGTCGGCGACGCCGGCGAGGGGGCCGCCGATGTCGGAGGGGTCGGCGATGTTGAGCAGGTCGGCGAGTTCGATCTTGATGAGCTCGCCGTTCTCGTCGGTCTTGGTGAGGTCGATGAGGAAGAGCTTCTTGACCTGGGCGGTGGGGCCCTGGCCGTTGTCGCGCTCGAGGACGATGTACTTGTTGTCGGCGACGAGGGTCATGTCGCCGGTGAAGATCTCGTCGCCGCCGACCTTGCGGTACTTGAACTCCTGGGCGGTGTACTGGCCGGCGGTGGTGTCGAACTCGTACATGGTGAGGAGCTGGCGGTCGGCCTGGCCGTTGATGGCGGCCTCGGTGGTGAGGTAGAGGCGGGTGCCGTCGGCGTTGCGGGTCATGGACTCGAAGCCGCGGGAGGAGCCGAGGTTGGCGGGCTGGCCCTGGGGGTTCTGCGGGGCGCGGAGGACGGGGTGAGGAACGGGCTCGGAGAGGAGGGTGCCGTTGGCGCCGAAGTGAAGCAGGAAGGGGCCGAACTCTTCGCCGACCCAGAAGGTGCCGTCGTTCATGCGGGCGATGGACTCGACGTCGAAGTCGGCGCCGGTGAGGAGCTTGCCGGAGGTGATGGCGGGGTCGACGGCGATCTGCGGGGCGGGGGCGGGGTAGTAGTTGGTGCGGGTGTAGACGGCGTTCTGCTCGATGCCGACGCCGTTGGTGAGGATGCCGTTGGCGTCGTTGAAGGGGACGAACTGGTTGACGGCGACGGAGCCGGGGGCGGTGGTGCCGTTGCCGGTGGTCTTGAAGGAGGGCGTGACGTAGTAGAAGCCGAGGACGTAGTCGGCGGAGTTGTTCTGCGCGCCGTAGCCGTTGTCGGGCAGGCCGATGGCGGAGCCGGGGCTGCCGGCGGGGGCGGGGATGTAGCCGGAGAAGCCGGGGATGGGCTGGCCGCTGAAGGGCGGGGTGACGCCGTTGGCGCCGGTGATGAACTGGCCGGAGACGGGGCCGGGGTGGACGTAGGTGGAGGGGATGGCGGCCCAGCCGGTGAGGTGGTGGGACTGGGCGGACGCGGCCGCGGCGAGGCCGCAGACGCCGAGAACGACGACGAGGGAACGGTTCATGGGATCCTCCGTGAAACGCGGGGACGGGCCCCGGGCGGTGCGCGGCGCGCGCCGGCAACGCCCGAGAACGAAGGGCCGACCGTACCTCGGCGGCGGGGCGCGAGGTCGCGCGTGAGCGCTAACTTGGGGCGAAGAGATGGTGAGTTTGCGCGGCGATAGCGCAGGGGTAACAGGATGTGCACGCGTCGCGACCGTGTCTCAGGCGCGTGCGGGGGGCGATGGAGGGTCGGATGCGAAGCGCCTCCCGCGTGCGCGGAAGGCTCGGATCGGTCGGGATCAGCGGGGGCAGCGCGGGCCGGGTGTGCGAGCGTGCCGCCTCCCTCTCGCTTGAGCGGCTGGACGCCGCTCAAGCATTTCTCCCTCCGCCGGCGGCGGAGGGAGATCTTCAGATCGGGCGCTGCACGAAGCTGCGGGCCTGCCAGAGGGCGGGGAAGGCGTGGGTGAGGTGCGGGGCTTTTTCGGCGGCGGTGGTGGTGCGGAGGTAGGCGATGCCGCCGCCGCCGGTGCCGCGGCGCATGCCGATCTGCTGCTCGACGAAGCGGATGTGGTGGTCGCGCCAGCGGAGGACGGCGGCGTCGAGTGCGAGGCAGGTGTGCAGGAAGGTGGCGAGGGGGGAGTGGTCGAGTTCCATCTCGAAGAGTGCGGCGACGATGGTTTCGCGGTGGGCCATGGCGCGGTCGAGCGAGCGGATGGCGTCGGTGAGGCGTTCGCGGGCGCTGGCGTCCAGGGCGCGGGGGGAAAGGCCGCGGTAGCCGTCGGCGATGGCGCCGTCGAGGGCGCGGGCGGCGAAGGCGTCGATGCGTGCGGCGGTGAGGTCGGGGAGGTCGAAGACGCGGCCGGTGGTGGGGTAGGCGGGGTCGTTGCGCCAGAGGTACGCGGCGTTGAGCAGGGCGTAGGCGAGGTCGCGCAGCGAGGGGGCGGCGTAGCGGGCCGCGACGCGGGCCTGCTGCCAGCGCGGCAGGGCGTAGTGGAACGACTGAAATCGCAGCGGCGCGGGGGTGTGCTCGGTGGGGCGGAGCAGGCCCCTGGGCAGCGGCTCTTCGCCGGGGGCCGGGTCGGGGGAGCCGCCGGGCGGGGCGATCTTGTGGCGGTTGAGCTCGCGCAGGCCGAGGGTGAGTTCGAGTTCGCGGAACTGGCCGGAGCCGAAGCCGCTGGCGGGCTGGAGGCGGTCGCGGAAGATGAGGAACTGGGCCGGGGTGAGGGTGGTGAGGACGTCGAAGAACGGGAGCGTGCAGAGCAAGGCCTGGCGGGCGCGCTCGACGCGGGCGGTCCAGCGGGCGAGGGTGGCGATGAGCTCGGGGCGGGCAAGGGCCGCGAGGGGGAGGCCGGGGTCCTGGAAGAGGCGGCCGGGGGCGTTCACGGCGTTGAGGGCCTGGCGGGCTTCGGGGTCGGCGTCGGCGGCGGCCGCGGCGACCCGCGCGATCGCGGGGAACTTGTTCGGATCAAAGCCGGGGGCGTCGTCGTCGCGGCGGTGGTCGAGCTCGAGGCGGGGGATGGATGAGCCGTGGGCGGCCCAGAGGGCGGAGGCCTCGCGCAGGACCGAGCCGAGCTCGTGGATGATGAGAGCGAACCAGACCTCGAAGGCCTGGTGGGTGCGGATGAAGAGGACCTCGTCGTGGTTCCAGGGAGAGTCGGAGGGCCAGTCGTCGCCGGCCTGCCAGTGGGCGGGGGGCTGGGGCCAGTCGGCGTCATTCACGCCGATGGGAGTGGCGGCGGGCAGGCGCAGGGCTTCGACGACGGCGCGGTCGTTGATGTAGTCGGCGTAGAGGAGGGGTTTGGGGCGGGGGGACGAAGGGGTCTGCATGGAAATTGACGGTACGGCGATGAAGCACGCGGCGACGCGGCTGGTTGCGGAGCCTGGGAAAAGGAGTTCGAACTCGGAGCCCTCTTCCCAGCCCAGCCGGGTGGTCCGACGCCGGGGGCGACTGCGCCCGGGACGCCGCCGAAGTTGCCGGAGTTGCCCGCGCCGATCGCGCGGATCAAGGAGATCTCGCTCAAGCCGGACGCGGGCGGCGTGGCGGAGATGCGCACGGCGTATGAGGGGAGCGATGTGACGCTGGGGCGGTAGGTGATGTCCGCGAGCTTCAGCGCGTCGGCGCTGCGGTTTGCGCCGGGGGAGTGAGGGCGGATTCTTCCCGCTGGAGAGTTTTCAGTTGGGGCGACGTCCGGCGCCGCCCCCTCGCTTGATGTGCTGTACGCACATCAAGCATTTCCCCCTCCGCCAGGAGCGGAGGGGGATCTTCAGAGCCCGCACGCCGTGCGGGCGCGGTCGAGGACGGCGCGGGCGTTGGCGCGGGCCTTGACGGCGCCGGCGCGGAGGATGTCCTCGACGTCGTTCGGGCGGGCGAGGAGTTCCTTGCGCTTCTGGCGCATGGGCTCGAAGTGCTGGTTGATCTTTTCGAGGAGGGCTTTCTTGGCTTCGCCGTAGCCCATGCCGCCGGCGCGGTAGCGGTCGGCGAGGGCGGCCTGCTCGTCGGGGGTGGCCATGAGGCGGAAGATCTTGAAGATGGTGTCGGCGTCGGGGTCTTTCTGGTCGGCGACGCCCTTGGAGTCGGTCTTGATGCCCATGACGAGTTTTTCGAGAGGGCGGCCTTCCTCGAAGATGGGGATGGAGTTGCCGTAGGACTTGGACATCTTGGCGCCGTCGGTGCCGGGGACGTAGGGGGCCTCGCCGAGCTTGTAGTCGGGGATGCGGAAGACGTCGGCCTTGAAGAAGCGGTTGAACTTCTGGGCCATGTCGCGGGTCATCTCGACGTGCTGGACCTGGTCCTTGCCGACGGGGACGAGGTGGGCGTCCTGGGCGAGGATGTCCGCGGCCATGAGCACGGGGTAGGTGAACAGGCCGGCGTCGGCGGGGATGCCGCGTTCGACCTTGTCCTTGTAGCTGGTGGCGTTCTCGAGCATGGCCATGGGGCAGACGGTCAGGAGCAGCCACATGAGCTCGGTGACCTCGGGGACGTCCTGCTGGCGGTAGAGCACGGCGCGATCCGGGTCGAGGCCGCAGGCGAGGTAGGTGACGGCGACGTCGGTGGTGAACTCGCGGAGCTTCGCGGCGTCGCGCAGGCTGGTGAGGGCGTGGTAGGAGGCGATGAAGTAGTAGGACTCGCCGACGCTGGTCATGTCCTGGAGGCGGACGTGCTCGCGGATGGCGCCGAAGTAGTTGCCCAGGTGGAGGTTGCCCGAGGGCTGGATGCCGGAGAGGAAGCGCTTGGGGCCGGGGGGAGCGGTTGGGGAGGGAGCCATGGGGGGAACGGTTCGGGGGGGGCAGTGGCGGGTCAAGCGACGGGACGTCTCGAAGGGCAAATGACCGAGAGGACATCAGCAGGGTTGGGGCACCCGGCTACGCTGGGGCGTGAGCGGCACCAGCGAACAGAACGGGCAGAGCTTTGAGCAGGCCGTGGCCGAGCTTGAGGCGATCATTGCGCGGATCGAATCCGGGGAAGTGGGGCTGGAGCAGTCGATCCAGGAGTATGAGCGTGGGGTGGCGCTGGTGAAGCGGTGCCGCGAGATGCTTGAACGGGTGGAGCAGCGGGTGGTGGATTTGACGGCGCAGATGGGGAAGAAGGCGTGACGAGTGAGACGGTGAGACGGTGAGACGGTGAGACGGTGAGACGGTGAGACGGTGAAGCGGTGAAGCGGTGAAGCGGGCCGGGTGGCGGTGAGCTGGGGCAGGATGCTGCGGCGCTGATGTCGACGGAACTGACGTTCATCCTGAGCAAGCTCGTGCCCGCGGCGTTCGTGTTCGCCTTTGGGGCGTGCATGGGGTCGCTCATCAACGTGCTGGTGTACCGGCTGCCGCTGGGGCTGAGCGTGGTGCGGCCGCCGAGCGCGTGCCCGTTCTGCAAGACGACGCTGACGTGGCGGGAGAACATCCCGATCTTCGGGTGGCTGCTCTTGCGCGGGAAGTGCCGATTCTGCAAGTCGAGGATCTCGCCGGAGTATCCGCTCGTGGAGGCGTTCACGGCGGTGCTGCTGACGGCGCTGTTCGTGGTGTACTGGCAGATCGACCGCGACGCGACGTGGCTGGGGGTGCGGTGGGGGGCGATCCGGCCGGACTGGCTAACGCCGACCGAGCCGGGGCTGGTGTGGCCGACGTTCGCGATGCTGCTGCTGCTCAGCGGGTCGCTGGTGGCGATGACGCTGGTGGATGCCAAGACGTTTACGATCCCGCTGGTGCTGCCGTGGTTCACGGCGGTGCTGGGGGTGGTGACGCACACGCTGCACGCGGGGTGGGTGCAGTGGCGGGTGGGCGGGCTGGTGCGGCACGCGCCGGGGTGGGACTGGGTGATTCCGACGCCGAGCGCGGGGGCCGCCGCGGGTGCCGGGGGCTGGTGGTGGGTGGGGGCGAGCGTGGGGGGCGTGGCGGGGCTGGGGGCGTCGCTGCTGCTGGTGCGGCTGGGGCTGATCCGGCGGAGTTACGTGGATTACGAGGAGTGGGAGGCGAAGGAGCTCGCGGCCCGGGGGATCACGCTGGATGAGGCAGGCGAGCCGACGGACTGGCCGGTGGCGCTGCGCCGGGCGGTGGTGGGGATCGGGATCACGCTGGTGGCGGGTGCGGCGGGGTATGCGGCGAGCGCGGGGATGGGGAGGCCGGTGTGGCAGGGTGTGCTGGCGGGGGCGCTGCTGGGGCCGGTGGTAGCGGGGCCGGTGGTAGCGGGGCCGGTGGCGAACGTGCTGGTGCGCGGGCGGGGGAGGGCGGGCGCGGCGGCGGGTGAGGGGGGGGAGGGCGACGCGGCTGGCGGAGCGGAGAAGCCGACGATTGCGCCGGACTTGTGGATCGCGTATCCGCACGCGCGGCGGGAGGCGATGAAGGAATTCGTGTTCCTGTCGCCGCCGGTGTGTTTGGGGGTGCTGGGGGGGATGCTGGCGGCTCGGGGGTTGGGGGATGCGGCGCTGCCGTTGTGGCTGGCGGCGCTGACGGGGTCGCTGATGGGGTATCTGATCGGCGGGGCGGTGGTGTGGGGGGTTCGGATCGGGGGGACGCTGGCGTTCAACAAGGACGCGATGGGGCTGGGGGACGTGCACATGGTGGCGGGGATCGGGGCGTGCCTGGGGTGGGTGGACGCGACGCTGGCGTTTTTCGGGGCGGCGTTCGTGGGGCTTTATTGGTGGGTGGCGCAGCGGGCGTGGACGGGGCAGGGGGGGCGGGCGATGCCGTACGGGCCGTTCATCGCGGCGGCGGCGGTGGTGGTGATGGTGTCGCACCCGGTGATTGAGATGGGGCTGAATCGACTTTTGCCGCCGGGGCCGGGGCAGGTGCCGATACATCTGCCGTGAGCGGGGGCGGGCGGGGGGCGCGTTGACACTGGGGGAGCGCGGGGTAGGGTTGGGCACGATTCAGGCGGGGCAGGGCACAGGGCACTTTCGGCGGCGTGGTCCGCGGAATCGGAGACAGGCAATGGGCAAGGCGATGGCGGCGTGCATGGCGGGGTTGGTTCTGGCGGCGCTGGGCCTGGGCGGGTGCGGGAACCCGCTGAAGGACGAGAACGCCGCGCTCAAGCAGGAGAACGCCGAGCTGCGGTCGCAGCTGGAAGCGAAGGACGCGGCCCTGGGGGACCTGGAGGGGCGGCTGACGGCCGCGGACAGCGAGGCCAAGCGGCTGGCGTCGGAAGGGGCGAGCAAGCCGGCGGGCGGCGGGGGCGGGGCGACGGGGTTCGAGGGCGTGGACGGGATCAACGTGGAGCGGGGCCGGAGCCAGATCTCGGTGGGGGTGGCGGGGGACGTGCTGTTTGACTCGGGCTCGGCGACGCTCAAGAGCGGGGCCAAGAGCACGCTGGACAAGGTCGCGGGCGTGATCAAGTCGCGGTACGCGAGCAACAAGATCCGGATCGAGGGGCACACGGACTCCGACCCGCTCAAGAAGACGAAGGAGAAGTGGAAGAGCAACGAGCGGCTGAGCGCCGAGCGGGCCCTGGCGGTGGAGGAGTACCTGGCCAGCCGGGGCGTGGCGAAGAAACAGATGTACGTGGCGGGGTACGGTCCGGACGAGCCGAAGGGGTCGAAGAAGACGAGCCGGCGCGTGGAGATCGTGATCCTGCAGTGACGGTGGTGATCTGGCGGTGCTCCGACGGTGCTGCGGCGTTCTCGGCCGATGCGGCCGGCGACGTGCGCGGGGTGCCGGTCGGGCTTGCCGGGGCTATACTCCGGCCCTGCGGGCGATTGGCGCAGTTGGCTAGCGCGCATGCATGACACGCATGAGGTCACAGGTTCGAATCCTGTATCGCCCACTTTCCCGGTTTGATGACCTTTACCGGCCGGCCTGAGACCCTGTGCGAGGGGCTCGGCGGCGGTGGTGTGCGCTGCGCGGGAACGACGCCGCCGCGTGCGGGGCGGGGGCCCGGCAGGCGGCGGCGGCTCGGAGGTGTGGATGCGGGGTGCCGGTGGCGGCGCGGCGGATCGGGGGCCAATTCGGGCCGATTCGGGCCGGGCCGGGCGGGTCTCAGCAGCTTTCGTACCAGGCGTTGATGAAGTCGGAGACGTCGGTGGAGTTGGCGACGCCGTCGTTGTTGATGTCGGTCTGGAGGGTGCCGTTGGCCTGGTCGTCGAACCAGTCGTTGATGAACTGGGAGACGTCGGTGGAGTTGACGACGCCGTTGTTGTCCCAGTCGACGGCGCAGCAGGTGAAGTCGACGTGGAGCATGAACTGGCCGAAGGGGCCGGCGGCGCCGGTGCTGGCGACGCGGACGCGGTACACCTGGCCGCCGGCGACGAGCAGGCGCAGGGCGGAGTCACGGAGCAGGCCTGCGTCTGCGGGGAAGTAGCAGGCGTTGGGGTTGTTGCCGTCGGGGGCGTCGTCGTTGCAGGCTTCGAGGAAGATGGTCTGGCCGGGGCAGCCGCGCTGGACGCTGATGACGGTGTCGATGCCGGTGTCGACGCCGAACATGTCGTTGGTGCCGCAGGTGGAGAGGCTGAGGACGCCGGCGCAGGGGGCGGTGAACTGGTACCACTTGTCGCCGCTGGAGAGGGCGCAGAGGGTGAAGCCGTCGTTGTCGCCGCCGGTGCAGCCGAAGTGGGTTTCGCCGGGGACGAGGGGGGGGACGGTGAGGATGCCGCCGGCGCAGTCGTCGCCGGGGCGGTCGTCGGCGAGGAAGACGTAGGCGGAGCCGGCGCCGCCGGAGCCGTTGATGTCGTCTTGGGCGTCGCCGACAACGAGGTGGTCGCCGTCGGCGGAGATGGCGACGCTGGAGCCGAAGGAGTGGGCGCCGGACGCGGGGGGCGCGGTGGCGGCGAGGGTGGGGTCGACGAACCAGTTGTCGGTGAGGTTGGGGCGGAAGGCGAAGGCCGAGTTGTGGTTGGGATCGCCGACGAGCAGCAGGTCGCCCTCGAGGTCGAGGGCGGTGCCGAAGAACGAGAACGCGGAGGTGAAGGGCTGGACGATGCGCTGGTTGAAGGACCAGGTGAAGGTGATGGGGTTGTAGCGGTACATGAAGACCGCGCCGCAATCGGTGTCGCCGGGGTTGTCGTCGGCGGGGGCGGCGATGGCGAGGCGGTCGCCGGAGACGACGACGCTGCGGCCGAAGTAGTCGGCGGTGTCGCGGTCGCCGAAGGGGGCGAGGATGCGGACGCCGTTGTTCCAGATGAAGCCGGGGGAGTGCTCGAAGAGGTAGGCGGCGCCCGCGTCGGTGAGGCCGGAGTAGTTCTCGCCCTCGGCGCCGACGAGCAGGTGCTCGGGGCTGAGGCTGACGGCTCCGCCGAAGAACTCGCCGGCGTCGGCGTCGGTGGAGATGAGGGTTTCCTCGAGGAGCCAGCCGGAGACGGGGTTGCGGTAGTAGATGCGGACTCGGCCGGCGTCGGCGGCGCCGGTGATGTCGTCGCCGGGGACGCCGACGGCGAGGACGATGGCGTCGTTGATGCGGGTGAAGGCGAGGGAGTAGCCAAAGAGGTCGTCGTCGTCGGGGGAGGGATTGTCGAGGGTCTGGTCGAGCACCCAGCCGGCGCCGGTGATCTGGTAGATGTACACGCGGCCGGTGTCGGTGTCGGCGCCGACGTCAGTCAGCGGGGCGCCGACGGCGACGTAGCCGCTGTAGTAGGCGACGGCGCGGGCGTAACCGTCGTTGGTGGCCGCGAGCGGTGAGACGATCTCGCCGGTCTCGTCCCAGACGCCGGTTTCGGTGCGTTCGAAGATGACGATTCGTCCGCCCTGGCCGGAGGCGGGGGCTCCCAGGACGAGGGTGCGCGTGCCCATGGCGGAGCGAGAGCCCATGAAGCTCAGGGCGTTGGGGTTGTCGTCGACGAGCTTGACGGCGCCGCACTGGGCGCGGGCGGCGGGGGCGGCGGCCGCGAGGCCGGCAACGGCGATGATGGCGGCGAGGGGCGAGGGGGCGCGACGGCGGGGCATGATGCGTACTCCTGGGCCGGGCGTGGAGCCTGCGGCCGGAGGAGGACGCGGAAAGGCGGGGCGGAATCCGCCACGGGCCGGCGCGGTCAGGTCTGGCCTGCGGAATGCTGGTCGCGGCGCTGGCGTTCGAGGGCGGCGCGGACGGCGTCGATGAGGCCGGGAGGCGCCGAAGCGGGGGCGGCGGACTGGTCGGGGGAGAGCGCGGTCTTGCCGAGTTCGACGGTGCGGCGGTAGCCGTCGAGGTAGTTGACGCAGGAGGGGCAGACGCGCAGGTGGCGCTCGAACTCTTCGAGCTGCGGTGGGGTGAGGCAGCCGTCGAGGTAGTCGTCGAGGAAGCCGTAGAGCTCTTTGCAGGTGATGAACGGGCGGCTCGCGGCGGCCGCGGGGGGCGTGTCGGGGCGGGCGTGGTGATGGTTGTGGGGCGGGATGAGTGTCACGAATGCTCCTGGGAGAAGGCGGGCTCGAGCAGAGCGCGAAGGGCCATGCGGGCGCGGTGCAGGCGGGTCTTCACGACGGAGACGGTGACGCCGAGCAGGTCGGCGGCGGCCTGGGTGTCGAGGCCTTCGACGTCGCGCAGGAGGAGCGTTTCGCGGAGCGGGTCGGGGAGCAGGTCGATCTTGGCGCGGACGAGTTCGGCCATCTCACGGGTTTCGATGCCGGAGAGGGCGTGGGGATTCCAGGGGGCCGAGGGGGTCGCCTGGTGGCCGTCGTCGAGGAAGCGTGGGAGCAGGTCGTCGATGGAGGCCTCGGGGCGGCGGCGGCGTGATCGCATCTTCATGAGGCAGGCGTTCACGGTGATGCGGTGCAGCCAGGTGGTGATGCTCGAGCCGCCTTCGAAGCGTGGGAGGTTCTTGAAGGCGCTGAGGTAGGCGTCCTGGACGGCGTCGAGGGCGTCTTCGGGGCGGGTGAGCATGCGCAGGGCGACGGCGTAGAGGCGGTCCTGGGTGAGCAGGACGAGGCGGTCGAACGCCGCGGCGTCTCCGGCCCGCAGGGCGGGGAGCAGGTCGTTGGCGTCTGCGGGCGCGGCGTGGGGGTGCGGACCGGTGGGGGCGATGCCCGTCATGGGCCATTGTCGGCGCGCCGAAGCGGTCGCGGCGGCTGGAGGTGCGGGGGCCGCGGCGGGAGGGCGGGACGCGGCGATGGGGTGTGGACCGGGCTGCATTCTCGGACGTGACGAGCCGATAGACTCCGGCGGGCCGGCTCGACCGAGCGAACGCCGAGCGTTCGAGGGCGATCACCGGCGACGCGCGAGTGCCGATCCTTATGCCCCGTGACATCCCCGTTGGCAACGGCAATCTTCTGCTGACGTTCGACCACCTCTACCGGGTGCGCGACCTGTATTTCCCGTACGTGGGGCGGTACAACCACACGGGCGGGCACGTGCAGCGGTTCGGCGTGTGGGCCGACGGGCAGTTCGCGTGGGTGGAGGAGGGCGGCGAGAGCGGCGAGGGCGGGGCGCCCGGGTCGGGGTGGAAGCGGGAACTCAAGTACAAGCCCGACACGCTCGTGACCGACGTGCGGCTGACCAACGAGCGGCTGGGGCTGGAACTGCGGTGCCACGACGCGGTCGACTTCCACGAGCCGGTGTATTTCCGCAAGATCCACGTGCGCGACCTGCGCGGGGCGAGCGGCGCCGGCGGCGGGGCGGTGCGGGACGTGCGGCTGTTCTTCCACATCGACCTGTCGATCAAGGAGTCGCCGCTGGGTGACACGGCGGACTACGACCCCGAGACCGCGGGCGTGGTGCTGTACAAGGACGACTTCTACTTCCTGATGAACGGGTGCGACCAGTTCAAGTGCGGGATCGACCACTGGGCGATCGGCGCGAAGCGGATCGGCTCGGCGGAGGGGACGTGGCGGGACGCCGAGGACGGGGTGCTGGGGCGGAACGCGATCAGCCAGGGGTCGGTGGACGCGACGGTGGGGTTCAACCTGCGGGTGCCGTCGGGGGGCACGGCGTACGTGACGTCGTGGCTGGCGTGCGCGGACAGCTATGAGCACGCGCGGGCGCTGAACCGGACGATCCTGACGAAGGGTCCGGACCGGATGCTGCACCGCACGGAGGCGTACTGGCGGCTGTGGGCGCGGAAGGAGAAGCTGGATCTGTCGCCGCTGAGCGAGCCGGTGCGACGGCTGTTCATGACGAGCCAGTTGATCATGCGGACGCAGGTGGACAACCGGGGCGCGATCATCGCGGCGAACGACAGCGACGTGACGCACTTCGCGGGTGATCATTACTCGTACTGCTGGCCGCGGGACGGGGCGCTGGTGGCGCAGGCGCTGGTGCTGACGGGGCAGAGCGAGCTGTCGCGGGCGTTCTTTGAGTATTGCGCGCGGGTGGTGCACCGCAACGGGTATTTCCTGCACAAGTACACGCCGATGGGGCAGCTGGCGTCGAGCTGGCACCCGTGGATGATCGACGGCAAGCCGGTGCTGCCGGTGCAGCAGGACGAGACGGCGCTGGTGCTGTGGGCGCTGCGCGAGCACTTCGAGGCGTTCAAGGACGTGGAGTTCATCAAGCCGCTGTACACGCCGCTGGTGGCGCAGCCGGCGAACTGGATGCTCGAGTACCGCGACCACAACGGTCTGCCCAAGCCGAGCTGGGACCTGTGGGAGGAGCGGCGGGGCGTGCACACGTTCACGGTCGCGGCGACGATCGGGGCGCTGCAGGCGGCGGCGCGGTTCGCGGACGACTTCGGCGAGAATGACCGGGGCGCGGCGTACCGGGAAGCGGCCCAGAAGATGACGCTGGCTCTCAAGGCGCACGTGTGGAACCCGGAGCGGCGGCAGTTCGCCCGGATGGTGACGCCGCTGGAGGACGGGACGTACCGGCTGGACATGACGCGGGACGCGGCGAACTACGCGCTGTTCGCGTTCGGGGCCCTGGCGGCGGACGACCCGATGGTGATCGAGGAGATGGCGGGGCTGCGCGATCGGCTGTGGGTGAAGACGCCGGTGGGCGGGTGCGCGCGGTACGAGCGCGACTACTACCACATGGTCGAGCGGGACAACATCGAGCAGGTGCCTGGGAACCCGTGGGTGATCTGCACGCTGTGGCAGGCGCAGCACGCGATCGCGATGGCGAAGACGCCCGAGGACCTCAAGCCCGCGGCGGCGATGCTGGACTGGGCCGCGGAGCGGGCCCGGCCGTCGGGTGCGCTGGCGGAGCAGTTCCACCCCTACTCGGGTGCGCCGATCAGCGTGAGCCCGCTGACGTGGAGCCACGCGACGGTGCTGGCGACGGTGGTGCAGTACCTGCGCAAGCGCGAGCAGCTTCTTGCGGAGGCGAACAGTCCCGGGGTGTTCAGCGGGGTGGGCGCGGCGTAGGTCGCTGCGCGGCGAGGGTGGATAGACTCCTTCGAGCCCAGATCGAGGAGAGACCACCTATGACACGATCGACCCTTGCGGGAAGCGCGGCGGCGCTGGTGCTGTGTGCGGGCGCGAGCGCGCAGTTCATCGGCCCGACCCCGTACCTGAGCGCGGCGGACAGCCCGTTCATGGGATTCGCCGGACACGTCGTTGAGGACTTTGAAGACGGCGTGCTCAATGCGCCGGGGATCAGCGCGCTGGACGGCCTGGTCACCGACCCGGGCGTCTTCACCGACTCGGTTGACGGCGACGACGGGAACGTGGACGGGTTCGGTCAGCTGGGGCGGTCGCTGTACTCGCGAAACGCGATTTCGCAGTTCCGCTTCAACTTCGATGCCGCGGCCATCGGGGCGTTTCCGACGCACGCGGGCGTGGTGTGGACGGACGTGGGGAACGTGCTGACGGGGGGCACGGGGTTCGGGAACGTGTACTTCGAGGCGTTCGACGCGGGCGGCGTGTCGCTGGGCGTGAGCGGGCCGTTCCTGCTCGGCGACGGCAACGCGGTGGGCGGGACGGCCGAGGACCGGTTCTTCGGGTTTGTGAACGCCGCGGGGATCAGTTCGATTCTCATCAGCATGGACAACTCGGTCGACTGGGAAGTGGACCACGTGCAGTACGCGGTGGTGCCGGGGCCCGGGACGGCGGGGTTGCTGGTGATGGGCGGCGTGCCGGCGGCGCGACGGCGGCGGCGGTAGCGGGGCGGGGGCTGATACCCTGCGGCATGAAGACGCGGCTGTGCGGGCTGGTGGCGGCGGCAGTGGTGCTGTGCGTGGGCGGCGCGGCGGACGCGTGGAGTGCGCGCGGGCATCGGCTGATCACGCGCCTGGCGATCGACGCCCTGCCGGCCGACGCACCGGCGTACCTGCGCGAGCCGCTGGTGCTGGAATTGATCTCGGAGCAGTCCAACGAGCCGGACAAGTGGCGGAGCACGGCGTCGGCGACGCTGTCGCACGAGAACGGGCCGGACCATTACCTGGACGTGGAGGACCTCGAGCAGTTCGGGCTGACGCTCGAGACCATGCCGCCTCTGCGCCAGGAATATTTCCGGGTGCTGGCGATCAGCAAGCACCTGCACCCGGAGCTGGTGACGCAGCCGTACAACGCGGCGGAAGACGCGGACAAGACCAAGGAGTGGCCGGGGTTCCTGGCGCACGCGATCTGCGAGCACTACCAGAAGCTGCGGTCGAGCTTCAACACGCTGCGGGTCCTCGAGGCGCTGGGCCAGCCCGAGCGGGCGGTGCAGCTCGAGCTGGCGCGCCGCAACGTGGTGGTCGAGATGGGGCTGCTCGCGCATTTCGTGGGGGACGCGGCCCAGCCGCTGCACACGACGCGGCACCACCACGGCTGGGTGGGGAGCAACCCGAAGGGGTACACGACCGACCGGGGGATCCACGCGTACATCGACGGCGGGATCGTGGAGATGCACGGGTACACGTACGAGTCGCTCAAGGACTCGGTGAACTTCACGCGGACGATCACGGGGACCGACCCGTGGAACGAGGTGCTGGCGCACATCCGCGCGAGCTTTGAGCAGGTCGAGCCGCTGTACGTGCACAAGCGTGACGGCACGCTCGAGAAGGACGAGGGCAAGGCGTTCATCGCGGCCCGGCTGTGCGACGGGGCGGGGATGCTCGGGGCGTTGTACCGGGCGGCGTGGGAGGCGGCGGCGCCGACGGACCAGCAGGTGGCGTCGTGGGTGAAGTACAACCCCGTGGATGGCGCGGGGACGCCGAACGGGCCCAGACCCGGCGCTGGGGACGCCCCCAAAGAGGGTGGGGCGGGGGACGGCGTGACGAGGCCGGTTCGCTAGCATGTGGGAGCGGAGGCCCGCCCCATGAGTGTGCAGGGTTCGCCAGGAAAGTGGCTCAACAAGTTGACGGCGGCGTCGCCGGCGCAGGACGCGGCACGGCGGGGCTTGCGCAAGCGACTGCGGCCGGTCGCCAAGCTGCTCAAGCGGGCGACCAGGGGCGGTGATCCGAGTCTTGAGCTTGTGCACGAGCTGCGCGTGAGCACGCGTCGGGGCGGGGCGGTGGTGCGGGCGTTCGGGGAGTATCTGCCGAGGAAGCAGGCGCGGGAGGTGCTGCGAGCGCTGCGGAAGATCCGGCGTGCCGCGGGTCCGGTCCGGGAGATCGACGTGCAGCTGGGCGTGCTCGCGGAGCAGGCGGAGGAGTTGGGTGCGGAGCATCCGGCGCGGTTGGCGATCGCGCACGCAGCCGGGGAGCTTGAGGCGGAGAGGGACCGTGCGTGCGTGCGGCTGGCGCGGGCACGACGCCGGGTTGGGGCGCGGTGGCTGGCGCGGGCGTGCCGCGAGCTCGAGGACCGGGCGAGTCAGCCGCGGACGGTGGAGGGCGTGGAGCCGGACACGCTCGCGGACGCGGCCCGTGCGGGGCTGGCGAGGGAGGGGGAACGGTTGCGGGCGGCCGCGAACGGGGAACTGACCACGGCGCACGGCCTGCACGAGCTTCGGCTTGCGGGCAAGCGGCTGCGGTACACGCTCGAGCTGTTCGGGGCGTGTCTGCAGGAGAAGGATCGGTCGCGGATCTACGCGGCCGCCGCGCAGATGCAGGAGCGGCTGGGGGCGGTGAGCGACGCGGTGTCGCACGCGCGGGCGCTGCGGGCGATGGTCGAGCGGCTCGGGGGGGAGCACGCGGACGCGGTGCGGACGCTGGCGATGGAGGCCGAGGCGCGGGCCGGGGCGGCGGTCGCGGCGGCGCAGGGCGAGAGCTTTCCGGGCCGGGTGCTGGCGCTGCTGACGGACATCGAGGCTTCGCTCCACGCGCCGGCGATCGGGGCGGGGCCCAAGGCGCCCGGCAGCGTCGCGCCGGTGGTGCACGTGAACGGCACAGGCGTTGGGGCGGATGGGCGGGCGGCCGCCGGCCCGGCGGTCGCGCGGCGCGGTTCGGGCGAGCCGCTGCGGGTCGCGGCGATCGACGTGGGGACGAACTCGATCCGGCTGATCATCGCGGAGGCCGGGGCGGACGGGGGCGGTGAGGACGGGCCGCACGGCCACCCGCACGCGGTTGAGTCCGCGTGGGCGGGGTGGGGGGGCGGGTACCGCGTGCTCGATGACGAGCGCGAGGTGGCGCGACTGGGGCGAGGGCTGGACGCGAGCGGGAAGCTGGACGAGGGGGCGATGCGGAGCGCGGCGACGGCGATCGCGCGGATGCGGGGGATCGCCGAGGGCTACGGGGTGCAGCACCTGCGCGTCATCGGGACGGCGGCGGTGCGGGACGCGGCGAACGGGTCGGCGTTCGTGGACATGGTGCGGGAGATCGCGGGTGTGGCGCTGGAAGTGATTGACGGGGAGCAGGAGGCGCGGCTGGCGTACCGGTCGGCGGCGAGCGCGTTTGACTTGTCGGGGGTGAACGCCGCGGTGTGCGATATCGGGGGCGGGAGCACGGAGGTGGTGCTGAGTTCGAGCGGGGTGGTGGAGCACGTGGTGTCGGTGCCGGTGGGGGCGGTGCGGCTGACGGAGCGGTTCGGGGGCCCGGGGGCGGCGGCGGGGGAGCGGTTCGAGGAGATGAGCGAGCACGTGCGCGAGCTGATGCGCCGGCGGCTGGAGAAGCCGCCGCTGGTGCCGCAGGTGTTCGTGGGCACGGGGGGGACGTTCACGGCGCTGGCGAACATGGTGGTGCTGGCGGACCTTGGGCAACCGGGGGACGGGCTGTTCAGCGGGCACGTGCAGGGGCACGAGATCAAGAGCTGGCAGGTGAAGCACGTGCTGGAGAACCTGCGGAAGATGCCGCTGCGCGAGCGGCAGCACGTGCCGGGGCTGAACCCGGACCGCGCGGACATCATCGTGGCGGGGCTGGTGCTGGTCGATGCGCTGATGCGCCGGCTGGGGGTGAACCGGGTGCTGGTGCACGAGGGGGGCATCCGCGACGGGCTGCTGCGGACGATGGTGGCGCGGCTGATGGGCGGGGAGGAGTCGGCGGGGAAGCTCGACCCGATGCGCGGCGTGCGGCGCTTTGCGCGGGCGTGCGGGTATGAGCACCGGCACTGCCAGCACGTGACGACGCTGGCGCTGTCGATCTTCGACCAGCTCGCGGCCTTGCCGGGGGCGATCGATCGGAGCGCCGCGGAAAGGCTCACGGCGCGAGCGCGGCTGCTGCTGGAGGCCGGGGCGCTGCTGCACGACGTGGGGTACCTGATCAACTACGACCAGCACCACAAGCACGGCTATCACCTGATCGTGCACGCGGACCTGCCGGGGTTCAGCGCGACGGAAATCGAGGTGATCGCGAACCTGGCGCGGTATCACCGGCGGAGCGAGCCCAAGCGCGGGCACCGCACGTTCGACCGCTTGCCGAAGGAAGAGAGGGCCGTGGTGGAGGTGCTGGCGGGGATCCTGCGGATCGCCGACGGGCTGGACCGCACGCACACGCAGCGGGTGGAGGGGATCGAACTGGCGCGGGGAGCGAATGCGGCGGGGGGAAGCGGACGCGAGGTCGAGTTCATCCTGCGCTCGCCGGTGGAGCCGGAGGTGGACATCTGGGGAGCGACGCGCAAGGCGGGCCTGCTGCGGCGCGTGCTGGGGGTCGAGCCGACGTTCCGGTGGATCGCGGGGGCGGGCGTGGGGCCGGGCGCCGTCGGTGGCGCAGGGGTGACGCTGGCGCGCGGGCCGGGAGCCGGCGCGGCGGCGGGATTCGTCGATGGGGCGAGCCCGGTTCCGTCGCGCTGAACATCCGCTGAATCCGGGACGGGGCGTGCCCCGAAGGCATCCCGCGTGACCCCGACCGGGCGATTTGACGCCCGAGGCCCGGCGCGTTCGCCGTGGCCAATGGCTGCGTCGCGGGTCGAACCCTGTGAAAGGAGTGCTGTTTCCATGCAACGTCTGGCTATCGCTGCGCTCGCGTCGTCCCTGGTCGGTTCGTCCCTGTGCGGAACCTCCCTGGCCCAGTGCTCGTCCTCGAACACGGTGACGGCGTCGAAGGACGCCATGTCGGGCGTGCACGCCGCGGCCCCCACGATGGACATCGTCGACACCGCGGTGGCGGCGGGGAACTTCAAGACGCTCGCGGCGGCGCTGCAGGCGGCGGGGCTGGTGGAGACGCTCAAGGGCAAGGGGCCGTTCACGGTGTTTGCGCCGACCGACGAGGCGTTCAGCAAGCTCCCCAAGGGCACGGTCGAGGGCCTGCTCAAGCCCGAGGCCAAGGGCACGCTGACGAGCATCCTGACCTATCACGTCGTCGCGGGCAGCGCGATGGCCAAGGACGTCGTGGGCATGACCTTCGCGACGACCGTGAACGGCCAGCGGGTCGACATCAAGGTCACCGGCGACAAGGTCATGGTCGACAAGGCGAACGTCATCAAGACCGACATCGCCTGCACCAACGGCGTGATCCACGTGATCGACGGCGTGCTGCTGCCCTCGCAGGACACGATCGTGGACACGGCCGTGAAGGCCGGGTCGTTCACCACGCTGGCCAAGGCGCTCACGGCGGCGGGGCTGGTCGACACGCTCAAAGGCAAGGGCCCGTTCACGGTGTTCGCCCCGACCGACGAGGCGTTCAGCAAGCTGCCCCCGGGCACGCTCGAGAACCTGCTCAAGCCTGAGAACAAGGACCAGCTGGTCAAGATCCTCACGTTCCACGTGGTGCCCGGGCGCGTGTACGCCGACCAGGTGGTGAAGCTCACCGAGGCCAAGACCGTGCAGGGCTCGTCGGTGACGATCAGCGCCAAGGGCGGCAAGGTGATGGTCGACGGCGCGAACGTGACGGCGACGGACATCGAGAGCAGCAACGGCGTGATCCACGTGATCGACGCGGTCATCCTGCCCAAGTGAACGAATAGGACCTGGATGTGCGGTGCGCAGACGGTCATCCCGGGCGACTTGCGACGCGGGCGCGTCGGTCTAGAGTTCGGCCTTCGTATCAGGAGCGCCGAACTACGGTGACGCAGAGCCTGCTTCAACGAGTGGCCGCGGGGGACGCCGGGGCGGTGCGCGAACTCATTGACCGCTACGGCGGGCTGGTGTGGTCACTGGCCCGCCGTTTGTCGTTGTCGCAGAGCGACGCGGAAGACGCGGTGCAGGAAGTGTTTGCGGACGTCTGGAAGAGCGCGGCCCGGTTCGACGAGCGGGTCGCGAGCGAAGCCACGTTCATCGCGATGATCGCCCGCCGGCGCCTGATCGACAGGCGCCGGCGGGCTTCTCGTACGCCCGCGGCGGTCGAAGTCCGGGAGGACTTGGACGGGGCGACGGCCCGGATCACTCCCGAGCGACGGGCAGAGTTGACCGAAGAAGCGTCCAAAGCGGTCAAAGCGATCGAAACGCTCAGGCCGGAACAGCAGCGAGTGCTGCGTTTGTCAATCTATCACGGGCTTTCGCACGAACGAATCGCAGAAGTGACCGGGCTCCCGTTGGGCACGGTCAAGACGCATGTGCGTCGCGGGCTCCTGGCGGTGCGTGAAGCGCTGGGGGTCGCGAAGGACGAAGGCAGCATCGAGGCGAGGGCATGAGCGCGGGCCGCGGGCCACATTTCGAGCGACTGACGGACCTGCTCGCGGACCGCGCGGTGCAGGGGCTGTCGGTCGGCGAGGCGGCGGAGCTCGACCGTCTGCTGGCCGACGATGAGTCGCTCGAGGCGGAGGAGTTCGAGCTGGCGGCGGCGGCGGCGGACCGGGCGTTCGCGGCGGGGGATCGGGGCGAGACGCTGCCGCGGCACTTGTTCGAGCGGATCGAGGCGGACGCGATCGCGGCGTTTGCGCGGGCCGAGGACGTTCGACCGGCGGTGCGGGTGCACGCGGGGTCGGAGCGCGGGGTGCAGGCGCCGATGCGCGGGCGCGGGGGCGTGGCCGGGCGGCGCTGGGGCATGGGCGTGGCGCTGGTCGCGGCGCTGACGATCGCGGCGCTCGGGTGGTGGGAGGCGCTGCGGCCGCCGGCACGAGCGGACGTGGAGCAGACGCGGGCGATGGTGCTCGCGGCCGCGGACCATGTGCAGTGGTCGTGGACGGCGTGGGACGCGAAGCCGGCGGAGGAAGGCGGCGAGCCGTTCGCGGCGGGCGGGGTGCGGGGCGAGGTGGTGTGGAGCACGGAGCGGCAGACGGGGGTGATGCGGTTCACGGGGCTGCCGCGGAACACGCCGAGCCAGATGCAGTATCAACTTTGGATCATCGATCCGGCCCAGAAGCACCCGATCGACGGCGGCGTGTTCGACGCGGATTGCGATGGTGTGCTGACGGTGGCGATCGACCCGAAGATCCGGGTGAGCGGGGTGGCGGCGTTCGCGATCACGGCGGAGAAGCCCGGGGGCGTGGTGGTGTCGGACCAGTCCAAGCGCGTGGTGATCGCGGCGCCGGCGAGCAAGGGCTGAGGCCCGGAGCGCCGGCGGCGCGACCACTGATGAACCGACGCCGTGCGCGCCTGCCTGCGTGCGCTACTCCGCGATGATGCGCTCCGGCACGGCCTGGTAGGGCTCGGCGTGGGCGGGGGCCGCGGCGGCGGTCTTTGTGCCGGGCAAGATCTCGAAGCGTGGGTCGAAGTCGACCATGGTTGACGCGAGCTTGGCGAGCACGCTCACGTCGCCCTGCACCTTGGCGACGCCGGAGGCGATCTGGGCCTCGAGGGTCTTGGCGCCCATCATGGTCTGCTCGAGGTCGGCGCGGTTGATGGTGAGGGTGAGGTCGGGCTTGTCGGCGAGGAAGCCCTGGAGGTTGGTGAGGGTGGAGTTCTCCATCTCGATGAGGAACTTCTCGTTGTTGTCGGGCGTGATGAGGTTGATGGTGAACCGCATGCCCTCGGCCTTGCGGCTGTCCATGCGGATGCCGAGGAAGTTGAGGAACAGCTCGGTGGACATGGCGCGGATGATGTCGGGGCCCGAGGTGCTGGCGGTCTCGCCCTGGGGGATTCCGGTGCGCAGCTCGTAGGCGCCGGCGAGGTAGGCGTTGCGGTGGCCGGGGTTCTCCTGCTGGTACCCGAGCTGCTCGAAGACGTCGGCGAGCAGGTCCTTGGCCGCCTGGTTCTGCGGCTCGGCCTGGACGAGCTTGTTGAGGATCTCCATGGCGAGCATGTACTTGCCCTGGTCGTGCAGCTCGCGCCCGCGGGCCATGATCTTGGCGGCGCCACCCATCATCTCGACGTAGAACGGGGCCGAGTCGGCCGGCGAGAGCGGGTTGAGGGTCGCGGGGTTGCAGTCCCAGAAGCCCAGGAAGCGCTGGATGACGCCGCGGCTGTTGTGCTCGGGTGTGCCGTGGTAGCCGCGGCAGTCCCACTTGGCGAGCAGGCTCTTGGGGAGCTTGTAGACGTTGTGGACCTGGTTGATGGTGACGCCCTGGTTGGCCAGGTGCAGGACCTGGTTGTTCATGTTGGCGTAGAGGTCGCGCTGGCCGCGGAGGACTTCCTGGATGCGGGCGTTGCCCCAGCGGGGCCAGTGGTGGGAGGCGAACATGACCTCGGCCTGCACGCCGAAGAGGTGCAGTGCGCGGCTGATGTACTTGGACCAGTTGAGGGGGTTGCGCACGGGGGCGCCGCGCAGGGTGTAGATGTTGTGGAGCGAGGCGATGACGTTCTCGGCGATCCACAGCGCCTTCATGTCGGGGAAGTAGGTGTTCATCTCGGTCGGGGCTTCGGTGTTGGGGGTGTCCTGGAACACCATGCGCACGCCGTCGACCTCGATCTCCTCGATCTCCTTCTCGACGAGCCGGGTGGGGGCGATCAGGCCGGTTGCGCCGGCGGAAACGGCCTGGCCGAGACCCTGGCCGACGTAGCCGTAGGGGCTGGCGGGCAGGAGCAGGCCGTACTGGTAGAAGAGCCGGCGGTTCATGGCGTTGCCGGCGTAGACGTTCTCGGAGATGGTGTGCTCCATGAAGTTGCGGGGCGCGATGACGGGGATCTTGCCGGCGCGGACGTCGGCCTCGTCGATGATGCCGCGGACGCCGCCCCAGTGGTCGCCGTGGGAGTGGGAGTAGATGACGCCGGTGACGGGGAGGCCCTTGCCGACGTGCTCCTGGAAGAGCTTCCAGGCGGCGCGGACGACCTCGGCGCTGACCATGGGGTCGAATACGATCCAGCCGGTCTTGCCGCGGACGAAGGTGATGTTGGCGAGGTCGAAGCCGCGGACCTGGTAGATGCCGGGGATGACCTCGTAGACGCCGTAGTTGTTGTTGAAGCGGGAGAGTCGCACGAGCGAGGGGTGGATGCTGTCGAAGTCTTCCTTGCGGTCGAGGAACTGGAAGCGTTCCATGTCCCAGGCGACGTGGCCGGCGTCGGCCATGATCTTGAGGTCCTTCATCTCGGCGATGAGGCCGCGCTTGTGCTCGTCGAAGTCGCGTGTGTCGGCGAAGGGGAGGTCGGCGCCGGCCTTGCGGATGACGTCGAGGGTGAACTTTGACGGTGCCTTGCCCTTGGGGTGGAAGTGCCCCTTGTGGGGCTGGATCGGGGCCTGGGCGCGGGCCGGGCTCTCACCCAGCGACAGGTGACCGGCGACGGCGAAGACCGCGCCGGCCGCGGGAAGGGCCTGGATGAACTCTCGACGGCTCGTGGTCATGACATGCTCCGGTGCCAACGACTTCCATGGATTCGCGGCTCCAATAGGGGCCGAGACGCGGATATGCTCGGCGATGCGCCGGGCTTGCAGACTCTAGTAGGACGGCATTCGGGGTTGAATGTGCGAATGGGTCTCAATTGCTCGGCGGGCCATCGGAGTCGGTGTGTCCCGTGCCGTGGAGCGTGCGATGAAGGCGTACCGAGTTTTGGTGTTGGTGCTCGTTTCGACGGCCGCTGCGCGGGCCTGGGCACAGGAGTCGACCCCCTCGCCGGACGCGGGGCCGGAGCCGGCGCCCGCTACGAATCCCGGCGATCCGGTCGACGGTCATGAGCCGGCGCCGCCGGCGCAGGGAGCGGATCCCGAGCTCCGACTGGCGTTCTCGCCGTACGCCTGGCTGACCGGGTTCTCCGGCAACGTGAGCCTTCGCGGGATCGAGACGGACGTCTCGAAGAGCTTCTTCCAGATCCTCGACAACACCGATTCGGTCTTCGGGCTGATGGGGGCGCTCGACGTTGACTACGGGCGCTTTGTTTTTCAACTGAACGGGTCGTGGGTCACGGCGGATCTGAGCCGAGAACGCGGCGACTTTCTGAACGGGTCCGTGGCGGCCGAGGTCGAGCTCGACGCCTCCTGGACCGAGGTCTTCGCAGGGTATCGGCTGTACGACACCCCCCTGCGCGGGGAACGCGAGGTCGACGGACGGGTGTGCATCGACGCGTTCGCGGGCGTGCGGTACACCACGCTCGATGTCGACACCACGCTGCGGGCCTCGTCCACGCTCACGCTCCCCGGCGGGCAGGTGATCAACCCCGGGGCGGCGATCGGTCGGGACCGATCCGAGGACTGGTTCGAACCGTTCACGGGCGTGCGCGCGGTGTTCAACTTCGACGAGCACTGGGTCATTCAGCTCCGCGGCGACATCGGCGGCTTCGGGGTCGATGACTCGAGCTTCGCCTGGCAGGGGATCGCCGTCTTCGGGTACCAGTGGAGGTTCGACGGCTGGAACGCCGGGGTGTTCGGCGGCTACCGGGCGCTGGGGCAGGACTACGCGTCGGGGGACTTTGAGTGGGACGTGGTGACGCACGGCCCGATCCTGGGCGGGTCCGTGTGGTTCCACTTCTAGTCCCGTTGAGTGTTCAACAGCCCGAGCGGCGAGCGATTTCTGTATACTGCCGGCTCGGTGAAGCATCGTCCGGGCCTTGAGCAAGACGCATCGGTCGGCCCGGGGTTGGAGGTCTCGATGAGACGCTCGTTTGCGAAGGTGTTCCGTGCTCGCGCCTGGCCGCTTCGGTCGGCGTGGGTCTGCGTGGGCGCGGCCCAGTGTGTTGCGCTGGCGGTCCCGCCCGAGGTGGTGGCGGCCCTCGCTGCGCAGCCGGATCCGAAGCCGGCCGAGAGCACCGCGCCGCCGACCGCGCCGGACGGGGGCGTGGGTGAGCGCCTGACCGCCGCGGAGCTCGATGACCTGCTCGCGCCGATTGCGCTGTATCCCGACGTGCTGCTGTCGGCGGTGCTGGCGGCGTCGATCTACCCGGAGCAGGTGATCGCGGCGGGCATGTTCGTCCGCAACGGCGCGACGCCGGCGCAGCTCGAGGCGCAGTCGTGGGAAGACCCGGTCAAGGCCGTGGCGATGGTGCCCGAGGTCATCACGATGATGGTGGCGTACCCGGACTGGATGCGGGCGATCGGGGGCGCGTTCCTGGTGCAGGCGTGGGACGTCATGGACTCGATCCAGCGTCTGCGCGGGGTGGCGTTCGACAACGGCGTGCTGCAAACCACTCCCCAGCAGGTCGTCAGCGTGGTGCAGGAGACGCAGAAGATCGTGATCGTTCCGGCCAACCCCACGGTCATCTATGTTCCGCGGTACAACCCCAGCGTGGTGTTCGTGCGCGACGACCGCGCCGCGGCGCGGGCGGGGTTCATCGGCTTCGGCGCGGGCATCGTCGTCGGCGCGATCATCTGGGGGGGGTCGTGCAACTGGAACGGCGGGTTCATCGCGTGGGGTCGCGGCGGCGGCTGGGGCGTGTGGGGGGCGCCCGGCGGGTGGCACCGGAGCACCCGCGTCAACGTCAACATCAACGTCAACAACAACAACAACCGGACCGTCAACATCAACCGCCCGGGGTTCGACCGACCCGGTGTCAACCGTCCCGGCGGCAATCAACCGATAACGCGACTTCCGGAAACGCGCAACAGGATCGGGCAGGAGGGCGCGCGGTGGACACCCGACATGAGCCGGTCAGGGGGTCAGCCGGCCGGCGATCGGCTCGCCCAGTGGCGTGCGAACAACCCGGGTTCGCGCCCGGACAGGAGCGTCATCACGGTCCCCAACCGGACGCGAGTTCCCGTGCCCGGCGCGGGGAACCGGCCCGGCGGCGCCACGCGCCCGGACGTTCCGGCGCCGGAGCGGCCGTCCACGTTCCCGGCGACGCGGGCGCCGAGCGTGCCGTCGACGCGTCCGGCGGCCGTGCCGACGAGGAGGCCGGCGACCATCCCGGCGACGCGCCCACCGGCGCTGCCGGATCGCGGCACGCGGCCCGGCGGCGTCACGCGTCCCCAAACGCTGCCCGCGAACCGCCCGGACCCGCGGAACTTTCCGTCCCTCGGCGCGGCGGGGGGCAACCGTCCGAGCGCCTTCAGCGGGGCGGCGGCGGGGAACCGGGGCGCCGGCGCACCGGCGGGCGGCGCCGCGCGGCGTGCCGGATCGCGGTAGCGGGCGGGCACCGTCGCTGCGTGCTCGTGGGTCTTGCGGAGCGGTCTCTCGATCGACGGCGTTCACACCCGGAGTCGACTACGAATGCACCTGCAACCCGTTCACTTCGCGTTCAGTGTTGTCGTTGCCGCGGCCCTGTCCGGGTGCTCCGCGCCGCAGCGCTCGTTCGACTCACCCGAGGCGGCGGTCTCGGCGTTGCAGCGGGCCGTCGGGGACGCCGACCACGACGAGCTTCGCGCGGTGTTCGGGCCGCGGTACCCGGACCTGACCAGCGGAGACACCGAGCAGGACCGGTCGGACTTCGCGGCGTTCACCGACAAGGTCAATGAGCGGGCGACGATCGAGCCCGTGAACGACGGCGAGGCGATCGTACGCATCGGCGCCGAAGCCTGGCCCTTCGCGGTGCCGCTCGTGCGAGCGAACGGTCGGTGGCGGTTCGATACCGAGGCCGGGATCACCGAGCTGACGAACCGTCGAATCAGCGAGAACGAGCGTGCGACCATCGAGGCGTGCGCGTCGATCATCGACGCGGAGGCGGAGTACGGCGCCGCCGACTACGACGACGACGGCGTCGGCGAGTACACCGCCAGGCTGCTGAGCTCGCCCGGCACCCGCGACGGGCTCTACTGGGAGACCGGGGAGAACGAGATGACCTCCCCGCTGGGCCCGGTGATCGCCGCGGCGACCATCGGCCCGGACGGGGCCGGCGATCCGTACCCGTTCTACGGCTACCTGTTCCTGCTCCTCGAGCGTCAGGGCGCGGCCGCGCCGGGCGGGGCGCTGGAGTACGGCGTTGACGGCAACATCGTGAACGGGATCGCGGGCGTTGCGCTGCCGGCGGAGTATGGGCGGACCGGGATCATGACGTTCATCTTCAGCGTCGACGGCGCGATCTACCAGCGCGACCTCGGGCCCGACACCGGGTCGATCGCGCGGGGGATGACCGTGTTCGACCCCGGCGAGGGCTGGCAGCGCGTCGAGCGTGTTGAGGGCGAGTAGCGGCTTGGAACGCGCTGGGCGACGGCGTTAGGCCAGCAGCTCCCCGTGCAGGCTCAGGCGGTCGACCGAGTCGACCTTGACCGGCACGATGCGGCCGATGAAGTCGCGGGGCTGGGCGCCCGGGGGGCAGTCGAAGAACACGATGAGGTCGCCGTCGGTGCGGCCCGAAAGCTGCACGCCCTCGGGCGCGGCGGGGGTGGGCTCGAAGACGGCGGACTCTTCGGCGTCGATGGCGCAGGCGGAGCCGGCGTGGTCGTGGGTGTGGTCGCTCGCGGCGGCGCCGCCGATGGTGAGAGCGACGGCGCCGTTGTGGGCGTGGCCGGCGGGGTGAGGAAGGCCGGGCCTGCGGGCGGCCTTTTTCTGCTCCTTCACGCTCAGGCCTTCGACGAAGACCTCGAGCGTGGCGCCGAGCTGCTGGCGCGAGATCTCGTCGGAGATGCCGGCCTGGATGGCGAGCAGGTCGTTGTTCCGCCGGCGCTTGACGTCGTCGGGCACGTCGTCGGGGAGCTTGTCGAAGGCGATGGTGCCGGGGCGCGGGGAGTATTTGAAGATGAAGCAGTTCTTGTAGCGGGCCCTCTGCACGAGGGCGACGGTGGCGGCGAAGTCCTCGTCGGTCTCACCCGGGAAGCCGACGATGATGTCGCCGGAGACCATGAGGGGGCGGCCGATCTCGGGCTGGTGCAGGTGGGCGCGGGCGCGGTCGAGGAACTCGAGGTACTCCTCGATCTCGTAGCCGCGGTTCATGGCCTTGAGGACGCGGTTGGAGCCCGACTGGGCGGGGACGTGCAGGTAGCGGCAGATGCGAGGGTGGTCGCGGATGACCTCGAGCACGTCGTCGCCGAAGTCGCGCGGATAGCTGGTGACGAAACGCAGGCGCTCGATGGCGGGGACCTTCTCGTGGATGAGCGCGAGCAGGTCGGCGAACGTGGTCGTCGTGCCGTGCCCGTCGGTCTTGAACGGGTCGCGCCGGTGGCCGCCCGCGTAGGAGCGTCCCTTCTGCGGCTGGGTGACGCCGCCGACGGTGATGGCGGCGCCGTGCTCGAAGCGGTAATGGTTGACGGTCTGGCCGAGCAGGGTGACTTCGAGTACGCCCGCGTCGGCGAGGCGCTTGCACTCGTCGAGGATGTGTTCGGGCGGACGGTGGACCTCGGCCCCGCGGGTGAAGGGGACGACGCAGTAGGTGCAGAACTTGTTGCAGCCGCGGGTGATGCGGACGTAGGCGGAGCGCTGCGGGGCGTGGTCGTGCTCGGCCGGCGCGGCGTCGATCGGGCTGATCATGCGCGACAGGTCGAGCATCTCCAGGGTGTCCTGGGCCGCCGCGAGGGTGGCGCTGCGGCGCGAGGCGTTGCCCTGCAGGGCGACCTGGTTGGCGGAGACAAGCCTGCGGGCGGCGCGACGGATGCCGCCGTCGCCGTCGGCGGTGTTGAGCGGCTCGATCGGGGTTGGGGGGTGGGTGAGGGCGGGGCCGTCTTCGCCGGCGGAGGCGTCGAGCATGGACTCGCGGGTGCGGACGGCGTTGTCGAGCAGAGAGGGGAGCTTGTCGAGCTCGCCCGGGCCGCACAGGATGTCGACAACGGGCATGCGCCTGATGAGGTCGACGCCGTCGCGTTCGGCCATGCACCCCAGGACGCCGACGACCAGGCCGGGCTCGCGGGCCTTGCGGAGCTTCATTTCGCCGAGGCGCGACCAGACTTTCTGCTCGGCGTGCTCGCGGACGGAGCAGGTGTTGTAGAGGACGATGTCGGCGCGGTCGGGGTCGGGGGTGAAGCCGTAGCCCAGGGCGCGGAGGCGCCCGGAGACGAGCTCGCTGTCGAGCTCGTTCATCTGGCAGCCGAAGGTTTCGATGTAGACGCTTCGTCGGGCCATGGGCGAGGGTGATGATAAGCGCGGCGGACGGATCCAACCCGCGCTCAACCCCGGCCGGCGGACGGGAATACGGTTGGTCGTTCTCACAGGAATCGACGGTTCGGAGCGTGCATCCAATCCCCCGAGCTTTCCCAGCCCACCCCCACGAACACCACCGGAGGCCGAGCATGGTTCAGCGTCACGACGAGTTTCCCGCGGTTGTCAGCCGGCGCGAGGCATTGTTTGCCGGGGCGGCGGTGCTTGCGGCCGCGGCGGCGCCGGGGGTGGCCGGCGTCAAGGTCGGGGCAGCAGGTGCGGGGCAGCGGGCGGGCGGGGCGCAGCCGGGCTCGGACGGGCGCGCGGCGAGCAAGGCGACGGACCCGGTGGGGTACCGGTTCACGGTGGGGGAGCTTGAGTGCCTGTCGATCCCCGACAGCGTGTTCCAGGTGCCGCCCAAGCCGCTGTGGGCGCCCGAGGCGAGCGAGGCCGAGGTGAAAGCGGCGTTGCGGGACGAGTTCCTGCCCGAGGACGTGCTGACGGTGTACGTCAACATCCTCGTCGTGCGGTCGGGCAAGGAGACGGTGCTCATCGACACGGGCAACGGCGTGGGGGCGGGCCTGCTGCTGCCGCGGCTGAGCGCGGCGGGGATCGAGCCCTCGAGCGTGACGGGCGTGATCATCACGCACATGCACGGCGACCACGTGGGCGGGCTGACGACCAACGGCACGCCGACGTTCCCGAACGCGGCGGTGTACACGAACGTGGTCGAGCGCGACTTCTGGCTGAAGGCGACGCCCGACGACCTCAAGAACGGGTTCCCCGCGGATCGCAAGCAGGGTTTCATCGACGGGGCCCGCAAGGCGATCGACGGCGCGGGCAAGGCGCTGCAGGTCGTCAAGTCCGGCGACACGCTGATGGGGGGCCTGACGCTGGTGGGGCTGCCGGGCCACACGCCCGGGCACGTGGGCGTGCGGGTGATGAGCGGGAAGGACTCGCTGCTGCATTTCGCGGATACTGCGCACCACCAGGCGATCATGGTGCCGCGGCCGGAGTGGAGCGTGATGTTCGACACGGACTCGGCGGCGGCGATCGAGACGCGCAAGAAGCTGTTTGCGCAGGCGGCGAGCGAGCGGACGCGGCTGTACAGCTACCACCTGCCGTGGCCCGGGATCGGGCACCTGCGGGCGCAGGGCGCGGGGTATCGCTGGGTGGCGGAGCCGTGGATGATGGGGTAAGCGGGCCGGCGGCCGAGGGCCGCGGCGCGGCGGGTGGGGCGGCGGGTGCTACCTTCCGGCCATGTGGCGCGGCATTTCGCTGGCCAACAAGTGTCTACTGCTCTTTGGCGCCGCGGTGGTGCTCATCATCATCGCGGCGCTGACGGTGCCGTGGCTGCGCCTCACGTCGATCGTGGACGAGAGCGAGTTCGCGATCTCGCGCCGGGCGGTGGAGCGGTACATCGAGCGGTCCGGGGCGGCGGGGCCGGCGATCACCGACGGGGCGGCGCTGCTTGACCCTGAGGATGCGCAGTCGGGGAACGTGCGGGTGCTCGCGGCTGACACGGACCCGGAGGACGATCGGTTCGTCGGGGAGGCGATCCGGAAGTTCACGGAGGACCGCGGCGCGGCGGAGGCGGCGGCGGTGTCGTGGTTCGGGACCGATCGGGTGTACCGGTACGCGCGGGCGATCCGGGGTCCGGGGGGGGCGCTGCGGTCGGTGGTGGTGCTGGAGCGGATCTCGGGGGAGGCCCGCGGGCAGCTGGTGCGCAACGCGATCTACCTGGTGTCGGCGGGGCTGATCGCGCTTGGGCTGGCGGTGCTGGTGTTCTACCTGATCACGTCGCGGCTGATCCTGAGCCCGGTGAGGTCTCTGCGCGAGACGGCCGAACTGGTTCGCCAGGGCGACCTGTCGATCCGGTCGCAGATCTCGACGGGGGACGAGTTCGAGGAGCTGTCGGGAACGTTCAACCAGATGCTCGACGGGCTGCGGGCGAGCCAGGAGCAGTTGCGGGCGATCAACACGTCGCTGGACCTGAAGGTGGGGGAGCTGAGCGAGCGGAACCTGGCGCTGCACCAGTCGAACAGGCTCAAGGGCGAGTTCCTGGCGACCGTGAGCCACGAGCTGCGCACGCCGCTGAACTCGATCATCGGGTTCGCCGAGCTGCTCGACGAGGCGGCTCAGCGCGAGCAGGAGGCGGGGGACGACTCGTCGCGCCTGCACAAGCGCCGGCGGTACATCGAGCACATCCTCACCGCGGGACGCGAGCTGCTGGAACTGGTGAACTCGGTACTCGAGACGGCCCGGATCGAGGCGGGGAAGCTGGAACTGAAGATCGAGCCGGTGAACCTGCGGGAGTTCTGCGAGGCGATGGCGGCGCTCATGCGCCCGTTCGCGGACAAGAACCAGGTGGAACTCGTGCTCGACGTGCCCGCGCCGGGCGAACTGCCGACCATCCGCACCGACCCGCGCAAGCTCCAGCAGATCGTGTTCAACCTCATGTCCAACGGCGTGAAGTTCACGGCGGATTTCGTGCGCGACGAGGCCGCCCGGACGCCCGGGGCCGCCCCGCGCTCGGCCCGCGTCACGCTGCGGGCCGAGCGACTCAACCCCACGGCGGACGAGGGGCCGGAATCCAGCCCGCGAGTGCGGATCAGCGTGATCGACACCGGCCCGGGCATCGCGACCGAGCACCAGAAGCTCATCTTCGAGAAGTTCCAGCAGGTCGAGAGCGGGCTGACGCGCCGGCACGCGGGCACCGGGCTGGGGCTGTCGATCTCCAAGGAGCTCACGCACGTGCTGCAGGGCGAACTCATGCTCGACAGCCGGCCGGGGGCCGGGTCGATGTTCACGGTCATGCTGCCGCTGGACATCGATCCGTCGCGGGCCCAGGAGACGCGGCTGGAGATGGCGTTCCGGGGCGCCCTGGCGTCGCAGCGGTCGGGCGAGGGGCAGTGAGTGGAGAGATCCCCGCGGGGTGTCAGCGGTTGGCGTCGGCGACGCCGACGAGGTGGCGCAGCGTGGGTTCGCCGTGCTCGGGCCATTCCATCGCGACGGCGTCGACGCGCACCGGCCGGTCGTGCCAGCCGTTGGCCTTGACGAGGTAGCGGGCCGCGGCGATCAGCTTGCGGCGTTTGCGGGCCCCGACGCTCGCTTCGGGCGCTGGGCCCGGCCGGCCGCCGCGCCGTCGAGTCTTCACTTCGACGACGACAATGGTGCGCCGGTCGGGGGCTTCGCACACGAGGTCGGCCTCGGCGAACCCCAGCCGCACGTTGCGGGCCAGGACGCGGTAGCCCTTGGCGCGGAGCAGGGCGCCGGCCGAGGCCTCGCCGCGTGCGCCCAGGGCGCGTGCGGTGTCGGGGCGGAGCGGCGTCAGTCCGAGCCGGCGGCGGACGGCGTCGAGCACGCGTGCGGGCATGCCGTGGGCGGGCATGTCAGTTCTTCGTGTCGGTCGGGGCGTAGCGCTCGGCGGCGATCTTGTAGAGCCGCTCGACCATCTGGCTGAGCGGGGTGTGGCTGGAGCGCTCCATGAGGCGCTGGATGTAGAGCTGCTCCTCCTGGGCCGATTTGCGGTTGCGGAGCTCCTCGAGAATCTCGATCTGGGCTTCGTAGAGCGTCTTGAGATCGGGGGATTCGAGCGACTGGAGCTTGATCCACCACAGGCTCGAGCCAGCCTTGATGGGGCCGGCGACTTCGCCGACGTTCATCTTCTGCGCGGCCTCGTTGAGCGGGGCGAGGGCGATGAGCGACGCCTTGGCGCGATCGCCCTTGAAGCGGACCATCGGGAGCAGGCCGCCCTCGTCGGACTTGAAGGTGTTGACGTCGGCTTTGGCGATCTCGGCGAGGTCGCCGCCGCGGGCGAGTTCGCCGGAGACCTGCCCGGACGCCTTGGCGTCGTCCGCATCGACTCGGACGGCGATGAACTGGGCGAAGTGGGTGTCCCTGGTGGCCTCGTAGCGGCGCTCGTACTCGTTGATGATCTGCTGCCAGCTGATGTTGACGCGCGGGCCGACCTTGTCACGCAGGTGCATGCGCATGAGCTCGTCGTCGCGGACCTCGGCGAGGACTTCGTCGAACGTTTTGCCCTCGGTCTCGCGCAGCTTCTCGTCGGCGAGCATGGCGCTGCCCTGGGCGCGGCCGGCGTACTCCTTGCGGATCTGGTCCATGAAGAAGCGCAGGCCCTGCTGGCGGACCTCGGGGGTCATGGCCGAATAGATTTCGTCGAGCAGCAGGCCGTCCTTCACCTTGCGGATGAGGCGGAGGTAGATGGCCTCGGCGGCCTCCTTGCGCCACAGGCTCGGGTCCTTGACGTACTTGGCGTCCTGGCCCATCGCCCGCAGGCGTTCGCCGAAGCCTTCGCCGAAGAACTCCGACGCCATGAGGGCGCGGCCGTTGATCTGCCCGATGAACTGGTCGACGATGACCTGCTCGCCGACGGGCGTCGCGCCGGGGGCGTCGACCGTTGGGGCGCCCGGCAGCGACGTGAGGTCGAGGAAGCCGGCGGCGGCTTCTTTCTGCGTGACGGTCTTCACCGGCGCGGTTTTCAGCGGCGGCACGGCTCCGTCGGCGTCGCGGAAGGCGCCGGCGTTGAGCGTGGCGTTTTTCGGTGCATCGCCCGAGCCGGAGCACCCGGAGAGGCCGGCGGCGAGCGCTGACCCGGCGAGCATGGCGACCACAACCGCTCGGGCCCCACGCGACGTCACCCCCCGGCAATCGTCGTTAGCCATGGCTCAAGCGTAGGGCCCACGGACCGGCCCGTCGCGCGGGCTAGACTCGCCGGACACGCGACTGCCCCCAAAGCGAGACACCGCCATGGCCGACCCCAGCAAGCCCTCCGCCGACGCCGGCGGAACTCCCAAGATCGTGGTTGACAGCGACTGGAAGTCGCAGGCCAGGGCCGAGAAGGACCGGCTCGAGCAGCAGGCCAAGGCCCGCGAGGCCGAGAAGAAGGCCGCGGCCCCGGCGGGTGCGGCGTCGGGTGCGCCGGGCGTGGGTCCGGGCGGCGGGGGCGACCCCGAGGCGCTGCCGGAGGCGGACTTCATGACGCTGCTGGGCACGATGGTCACGCAGGCGCTCATGTACATGGGCGCGTTCCCGGATCCGCAGACGGGCCGGGCGATCGTGTCGCTGGAGCACGCGAAGTTCCACATCGACCTGCTCGGGGTGCTCGAAACCAAGACCAAGGGGAACCTCTCGGCCGAGGAGTCGACCGAGCTGAGCGGGACGCTCAACGAACTGCGGATGCGGTTCGTGGAGATTTCCAAGGCGGTGGCGACGGCGCTGGAGCGTCAGGCGGCCCAGCGGGCCGCGGGCGGGGCGGGAGCGATGGGGATGGGCGGGCTGGGCGGAGGCGGTGGCGGGGCGGGTGGCCGGCCGGGCGGGCTGCCCGACCTGCGACTGGGTCAGTAAGCTTGGCGCACGCACCGGCGAGACGGTTCGCCGCACACCTCGGATTGACGATCCCATGCCCGACGCCGTGAAAGCCCCCACCGATCTGAACGCCCCGAAGCACTCGTGGTACGAGCGGAATTACTTCCTGCTCCGCCGCCTGCATTCGCTGACGGGAATCCTGCCCATCGGGGTCTTCCTGATCGCGCACCTGACGACGAACTCCTCGATCGGCTGGGGCAAGTTCGGCCTGCGGGGCGAGCACGCGGAACTGGGGCTGGTCGACGGCGGCGTGGCGTACTTCCAGAAGGAAGTGACGTGGATCAGCACGCAGATTCCGCACCTGATGCTGATCGAGATCGTGCTGTGGGTGTCGATCGCGTTCCACTCGATCCTGGGCGTGGTGTACGCGCTGTCGGGCCGGTCGAACACGTCGCGGTACGCCTACCAGGACAACTGGCGCTACACGCTGCAACGCTGGACGGGGTACCTGGGGATCTTCTTCATCTTCTACCACGTCGCCACGCTGCGCTGGGGCTGGACGTTCCTGGTGCCCGGAGGCACGAAGTGGTCGCACGAGTTCGCGGCGTCGACGCTTGCGCGGGCTCTGCAGGGCGGGAGCGAGGGGATGACCGTCGCGGGCCTGGCGGTGAGTTCATTCTATTTTCTGGGCGTGAGCGCCCTGGTGTTCCACTTCGCCAACGGGCTGTGGACGGCCGCGATCACCTGGGGCCTGACCATCTCTCAGCGGGCCCAGCGGCGCTGGGGCTACGTGTGCGCGGCGATCGGGGCGGGGCTGATGGCGGCGGGCTGGATGTCGGTGCTGGGCTTTGCGCTGCTGGACGCCAAGAGGGCCGAAGGGGTGGAGCGCGGCGGCGGGCATCCGGTGCCGGCGGCGGTGGCCCCGGGCGCGCAGTGACCGTTCAGCCAGCGCCGGTGCGTTGCGGCGCGAAATGGTCCACTAGAGAATGAACTGCAAGATCAGGAAGCCGCCGACGAGGACGGCCCCGATCACCAGCATGAGGATGGCCAGGGTCTCGGTGAGCCTGGTTTTGTGGTTGCCCTTGGGGTGATTTGCCGCGTTGTGCGCCATGGCGCTCTCCTGGCTTCGGGCGGTGCGAGCGCGCCGAGTTTACTCCCCCGGGATGTGGGACACAAGCCCCTCCCACGGGGAACTCGCGCTCGCGTACAGCTTCTTCGCAATGCGGCCGGCGAGGTAGCTCTGGCGTCCGGCCTCACACCCGCGCCGCATCGCGCCGGCCATCATGACCGGGTCGCGGGCGTGGGCGATCGCGGTGTTGAGCAGCACGGCGTCGGCGCCGAGCTCCATCGCGACCGCGACGTCGCTGGCGCAGCCGACGCCGGCGTCGACGACGACCGGGTACGCGTCGTCGCCGTGCTTGAGCAGGTCCAGGCACAGCACGATGTTGTTGCGGTTGAGAATGCCCTGACCCGATCCGATGGGCGAGCCCGCGGGCATGACGCTCGCCGCGCCCGCGTCCTTGAGCCGGGCGGCCGCGATCGGGTCGTCGCTGGTGTAGCACAGCACCTGGAAGCCGTCGGCGACGAGCTCGCGGCAGGCGGCGAGCGTGCCGGCGGGATCCGGGAGCAGGGTCTTCGTGTCGCCCAGCACCTCGAGCTTGACCCACGATGCGCCGGGGTTGCCGAGCTGCTCGAGCAGTTCGCGACCGAGCCGGGCCACGCGCACGGCGTCGTCGGCGGTGAAGCACCCGGCCGTGTTGGGCAGGATCGTGTACCGTGACAGGTCGAGCGCATCGAGCAGCGACTCACCCCGCTCGTTGTACAGCCGCTCGCGGCGCACGGCGACCGTGATCACCTCGGCCCCGCTCAGGCGCAGGGCGTCGCGCATGGTCGCGTGATCGCGGTACTTGCCGGTGCCGACGATGAGCCGGCTGGTGAACGTGCGGCCGGCGATGGTCCAGGGACTCAGGCCGGGCTCGGCGCCGGCGCGGGCGGCGCCGGTGCTGGTGGTGGTTGACATGGCTCGGTTATCCCCCGCCCACGAGCGTGACCAGTTCGACCACGTCGCCGTCGTGCAGGACGGTCGCACCGTGGCGTGACTTGGGCACCAGGGCTCGGTTGACCTCGACGGCGCAGGGCTTGTCGGCCAGGCCGACCTCGCCGAGCAGGGCGGTCACGCTCGTCCCGGCCTTGGCCAGGCGCGGGGCGCCGTTGACGGTGAGGCGGACATCGGGACCGCCGGCGGCACCCGCCCCGTGCAGCCGGTGATCATCCGCTCGGTAGGATCCCGTCGAAGACATCGGGGAATCCTAGGAGGACGTCGGGGCATGTTCACGCTGCAAGCCGCGGACGCCGCGCGACGGGTGAGGGGCCGGGCGGGCCTGTGGGCCGGCGTGGTGCTGGTCGCGCTGGCGCTGCTGGCCGGGGGGGCCGGGGGGTGCGAGCGCAAGCCGCAGTACAGCCAGAAGACGCCCGACGACGTCGTGGCCTCGGCGCTGGCGATGGTGAAGAACAACGATGCGCGCCGGCTGGCGGACCTCATCGCGGCCGACGGGCCCGAGATGCGAGCGGTGTTGAACCGTCTCGGCAACCTGTTGTCCAAGTTGCAGGAATTGGCGGTCCAGGTGCAGCAGCGCATGCCGCAGGAGGTCGCGGCGCTCAAGGCCCAGGGCGTGAACGCCGCGGCCGACAGCGTGCCGCTGGGCGAGTTCTTCGAGGAGATGCAGCGTCCGCCGCAGCGGGATCCCAACGACGTGGCGGACGAGGGGCGGCGAGACGTGGTGCAGGGGGCGATCGCGCGGCTGTTCGCCGACCCGTACGGCTGGCTGGAGCGGAACTCGTCGCGGATGACGACGGTGAAGCTCGCCGACGACATCGCGGCGTTGATGGTGGACAACCAGCCGGTGCTGCCGCCGGTGGGCGTGACGATGCGGCTGGAGAAGGACGGCAAGTGGTACATCGTGCTGCCGACGAACCTGCCGGTGGTGTCGAACTACATGCCGCGGACGCGCGAGGAGTGGTCGATCGTCGCGTCGGTGATCAAGGTGATCGAGAACGTGACGGTGGAACTGACCGAGGACGTGCGGTCCGGGCGGATCAACACGATCAAGGGCCTGGGGGACAAGGCGGGGGACAAGGCGATCATCCCGGGGATGATCGCGTTCGCGGCGTACGCGAAGGAAATGGACGTCCGCCAGCGGCGCGACGGGATCACCAAGTCGTTCAAGGCCCGGCTCAAGGACTGGACCAAGCAGCGGAGCGAGTCGTCCAGCGGCAAGGTGTCGGCGTCGCTGGTGAAGGTGCTGGACGCCGTGGCGCCGGACCAGATCGGCAAACTCGCCCGGGCCCCGCGTCGCACGCGGATGGCGGAGATGTCGGACGCGGACTTCACACAATTGCTGCAAGGGTGGCTGAACGACGCGGGGGTGAAGATCGACCTGGCGTTCGGGGTGTCGGGGGATGAGGTCGACACCGAGGCGAAGCGCTGGCTGGACGCGGAGACGGCCCGGAAGGAAGCCGAGGCGAAGGCGAAGCAGGAGCGGAGGAGGAAGGCGGGGGAGCGGTAGGACGGCTGGCCGGGGTCTGGTCTTAGCCCGTGCGGCCGCGGCGCCGGTGTTGGTCAGCGAAGCCCAAGAGCGGCCCCATGGGCGTGAGGATCATCGCCAGCACGAACGAGCTCGCGGCCGTGTACACGGCCGAGCCCACGCCGCTGAGCAGCATGCCGCTGGGGCTCACCACCAGGTCGCTGTCGTACAGCGATCGGAACGTCACGACGCCTGCGCACGTTACGGCGACGACCATCCCCGCGACCACGCTCAGCACCATGAGCGTCAGGCGGTTGTTGCGGACCATGACGCCGCGGAGCGTGAGGACCGTGTACGCCGCGGCCACGTAGCCCAGGGCGTTGGGGCCGACGACGGTGATCGTGGCCCGGGCGTCCGCGGCGTTGTACGGCCCGAGCAGGTCGAGCAGCAGGCCCAGGGCCAGCGCGAACCACAGCGACACCATCGCCGGGGCGTGCGTCGCGATGTAGACCACCAGCGGCAGCAGGAAACTCGGGGCGATGCCGCTGGAGCCCAGGGCCAGGGCCGGGCGCACGGCGAGTTCGAGCCCCAGCAGCACGTAGGTCACGAAGAGCACGACGGGCCAGTTCATCGCGGGCCCTCCGAGCCGGAATCGCCGAGGATGCGGAGCACCACCTCGCTCACGCGCTCGAGCCGCACGAGCGGGCGGACGGTGACGACGCGGCGCTGGTTGTCGTTCACCCCCACGCGGACGACCTCGCCGACGACGAGCCCCTGGGCGTGCCGCGGCCAGGTGTCGTCACGCAGCCGGACGGTCATGCCGGTGCGGACCTCCGGCGGCTCGGCAGAGCCCGAGGGGAACTCGACCGGGCCCGAGAGCGTGCCGTCGCCAACGGGGCGGAGGTTGCACAAGAGCGCGAAGTCGGGCTCCTGCACGATGATCTGGGCCAGCAGCACGGGCGACGAGCGGTCGGTGATGGGGATGACTTCGCACGAGCGGCTCGAGGCGTCGACGACGCGGCCCAAGAGCTGCACGCCGCTGACGACCGCGATGGTCGAGCCGCTGACCACGCCGCCGGAGGTGCCGGCCTTGATGGTGAGCAGGGTGCTCGAAAGGTTCGCGCCCGGGCCGATGACGGACGCGGCGAGCTGCTTGACGGGCAGGTCGGGGGCGACGGTGAGGCCGCGCTGCAGGTCGGCGATGAGGCTGTTGAGCCGGTCGATCTCGGCCTGCTGCTGGTAACTGCGGGCCTTCCAGGCGTCGATCTCGGCCCGGAGCTGGGCCACCGCGGGGTCGGCGGGGTCGAGCACGGGTGCGGTGGGCCGCAGCACGCTCACGATCGCGCTAAAGGGCCACTGAGCGGGGGCGGCGAGCAGGCGGGCGATGTCGGAGAACGCCCCGAGCCACTGCGTCCAGGCGGAGGGCGCGAGGGCGAGCAGCGCCACCGCCGCGAGCGCGAGCACCATGCCGCGCTTGGGGTTGTGGCGTTGTCGTGGAGGGCGGGCCATGGGGGATCAGCCTGTGGGAGCGGGCCCGGAGCGCTCTTACATGTCCATGTCGGTTTCGAGCGTGGCTTTCCATTCCTCGATGTTCTCGAGGTAGATGGCGGTGCCGCGGGCGACGCAGGTGAGCGGGTCGTCGGCGATCTTGACGTCGAGGCCGGTGGCGTTCTGGATGACGGTGTTCATGCCGCGGAGCAGGGCGCCGCCGCCGGCGAGGGTGACGCCGTTCTCGACGAGGTCGGCGGCGAGTTCGGGCTCGGCGCGTTCGAGGGTGCGGGTGACGGCGTCGATGACGCTGCTGACGGGCTCCTGGAGGGCCTCGCGGATCTCTTCGCTGGTGATGACGGTCTTGCGGGGCAGGCCGCTGATCATGTCGCGACCGCGGACTTCCATGGAGGTCTCGTCCCCGACGGGGGCGGCCGAGCCGATCTCGATCTTGATGCGCTCGGCGGTCTGCTCGCCGATCATCAGGTTGTAGGTCTTCTTCATGTGGTTGATGATGGCTTCGTCGAAGTCATCACCGGCCACGCGCACGCTCTCGCTGGTGGCGATGCCGCCGAGCGAGAGGATGGCCACCTCGGTGGTGCCGCCGCCGATGTCCACGATGCAGCTCGCGGTCGGCTCGGCGAAGGGCAGGCCGGCGCCGATGGCGGCGGCGACGGGCTCCTCGATGAGGTAGGTCTTGCGGGCGCCGGCGCGTTCGGCGGAGTCGAACACGGCGCGCTTCTCGACCTCGGTGATGCCCGAGGGGATGCTGATGACGACGCGCGGGCCGACGAAGCGCGAGTTGCCGTTGACCTTGCGGATGAAGTACCCGAGCATGGCCTCGGTGATTTCGAAGTCGCTGATGACGCCGTCCTTGAGCGGGCGGATGGCGGTGATGTTGCCCGGGGTCTTGCCGAGCATCTCCTTGGCCATCCAGCCGACGGCCTGGCCGTCTTTCAGGACTTTGTTCGTGCCCTTCCAGACCGCGACGACGCTGGGCTCGTTCAAAACGATGCCCTGCCCGCGCACCGCAACGAGCGTGTTGCAGGTGCCCAGGTCGATGCCCATGTCAACGGACAGGAAGCCAAGGAAGCGGTCGAGGAACACGGGGCAGGAAGCTCCGCTCGGAGGAGGGGTGGGGCGGGGAAGCCGACGGGCCGGGACGGCGGTAGCGCCATCCCAGCGCAGACATTATCGGCACCACCCCCGTCCGGCCAGCAAACACGCGCAGTTTCGACGGTCGGCGAGGGAGCGAGTCTGGGTTGCAGTACGGGGCGGGATCGGCGAGCGAAGGCCCGAATCGCTCAGCGCGGGCCGCTGGGAATGCCCAGGATCGAACCCGGGGAGCGGTTCGGTCCGGGGGTGGTCGCCGGGCCCGCGGTCCGGGGTGGCGAAGGGGGCTGGGGATGCTCGTCCGCATCGCGCTGGGAGGCACGGCGGGCGATGCTCACCGGGCTGGGGATGATCCGCCAGGCAAGGTCGTTGTTGTCGCCGCGATAGGCCCAGAGCACGCCGTCAACCCCGGGGTTGGCGCCGAGCCACGCGGCGATGGCTTGGACGGCCTCAATGGACTTGGGCGGCGCGAGGGCGATCTTGGCGCGGAGCTGGGCACTCAGGGCGTCGGCGTCCTCAGTGGCGGCGCCGGCGAGGGAAGGGTCGACGGTGCCGAACAGGGCGATGCCCATGTTGTGCAGGCGAGTGAGCGTCTCCGTGACGCGCTCGCGGGCGGGCGATTCGAGCGAAATCGGGTCGCGGAGCACGAAGAGCGAGGCGGGGAAGTCGGCGTTGACCTCGTCCGGATCGACCGGCTCGGGCGCCGCGCCCGAAGCTTCTTCAAACGCGTCGACGAAGGCGTCCCGGAAGTCGTCGGAAAACCCGGCGAACGCCATCGAGAACATGTCCGCGAAGGCGGCGAGGTCGTGCGGGAGGTCGAAGGCGACCGGGTGGGGCGCGGGCTGCTGGTGGACGCTCCCGCCCAGGACGCGGACGGGCTCGGCCCGCAGGACGTACATGCCGCTGGCGATCAGCGCCGCGCTCACGCCCACAAACAGCAGCACGGCGACGGCCACACCCGCGTTGATGCCCGAGGCGTAGTTCCTCGACGGGGCCGGGCGGCCGAGCCGGGCGGAGACGCGGGCGCGGGCCGCGTCCGCTCGTTCGCGGGCACGGCGCAGCTGCTCGGCCGCGGGAATGCCCGAGGGCATGGGGCGGCGCGCCGAGGGCACGGCCGGGCTGGCGTACGCGGCCGCGCGATACACCGGGCCAGGCTGAGGAGCGTTGGCGTCGATGACGTCGTACGCGCCGCTCCACCACGAGCGGATCCGCAGGTTGGGGCGCGAGCGCGGCCGCGGGCCGATGCCCGGCCCGCCGTACATGGGCGGCACGGGCGGAACCGGCGGGACGGGGGGAGTCGGGGGGTTGGTGGGGGTCGCCGGCGCAAAGCCCGCCTTGGCCATGGCGTCGTCGATCTTGCCGCCGACGCCGGCGAAGAAGTCACGCATGCGCCCGCGGGCGCCGTGGGCGTCCTGGGCGTGGTAGACGTTCGCGGCCGGCGCGCCGGCCGCGGCGGCCGCGGCCTTGACCTCCGCGCGCGGGAACCCCGCGACGAACACGCCCGGCTCCTGAGCCTGCCCGGCGGCTGGAGAGGGCGCGGCGGCGGGGATCTCAACATCAGGATCGGCCCCGGCGACGCTGGGGAGCTGCGCGAGCTTGACGGCGAAGGGGTCCGCGGCGGAGGCGACGACCGCCAGGTCCGCGAGCATGGCGCGGGCGGTGGGGTAGCGCTTCTCGTAGTCCGTCATGGCCCGCCGGACGATCCAGCGCAGGGCCTCGGGGCACGACTTGGAGAGCTGGCTGAGCCCGCCGTGGGCCGGGAAGGAGTTCTCGATCATCGAGAAGAGCACGGCGCCCGCGGCGTAGACGTCGAACTTGGCGCCGTCGACCTCGTGCACCTTCACGCCCCGGAGCGCCATGCGGACCATCTCGGGGTCGCGGAAGTACTCGGTGCCGTGGGTGGTGAGGGTCATCGCCGAGCGGAGCGGCGTGACGAGGCCGAAGTCCACGAGGTGAGCGGCGCCGCGGGCGACGATGATGTTGTCGGGCTTGACGTCCTTATGCCACAGGCCGCCTTCGTGGTAGGTGCGGAGCGTGGACATGAGGTCGGTCATGTAGCCCAGGACATCGGCGAGCTGCCTGCGATCAAGGCCCGCGGGGCCGGCCGCGGCGTGCAGGCGCTGGGTGACGAGCGAGAGGTTCTCGCCCGGCACGTACCGCATCGCGTAGTAGAACCGCTCGGGGGTGAGGTCGTGCTCGAGGATCAGGCCCAGCCGCTTCGCGGCGTCCAGGGCCCGGTTCTCGCGGACGATCTGCGGGAGCGTTGAACCTTCCTTGAGCGAGAAGGTCTTGATGACGACCTGCTCGACGTCGGCCTGGCCGTCCTTGGCGAACGCGGCCTTCTTGCGGTTGTCCGGCTCGGCGATGTACAGCCGCCCGCCCGATCCGCCCCCCGCCAGGCTCCCGACAATCGTGTACCCGTCGAACTGGTTCAGCCGGCCGCCCTTGGGCTGGTCCGGCCCCGGGGCCGCGGCCACAACCTGCGGGATGCGCTTCTCGATGCCCTCGGTGAGCGCGGTGAGGCACAGGGCCCGGGCGGGGTTGCCGATGACCAGGCGGTACAGGCAGTGACCGGCGGTCGCGAACTCGCTCTGCACGGCACGCCCGAAGTGAGCCGAGGCGGACCATCGCCCGACGACGATGTTGCCCAGGACCAGGAAGCACAGCACCACGCTGGTAATCAGGGCGCCCAGCACGCGGAACGTGTCCGCGATGGTGGACCCGACGAAACCGAACAGCTGCTTGAAAAAGAACCCGATCGCGCGGAAGAGCGGGACGATCAGGTAGATGATGGCGACGACGCCCAGCGGCAGGGCGATGACCGCCCCGACAATGATCAGCATGATGCCGGGCACGCCGCTGACTGCTGAACTGCTCATGGGACAGCCTTTCCTGAGGCCCGGACCGGGGGGCGGTGGAGAGCGCCCGCGTCAGTCCGTTCGTCCGCCGTGCCGGCCCCGGGAGGAGGCCAAGTGCTGGTCCCGCAGCCGGACATGACGGTGGAAGATCTCCGCGACGGCCTCGTCGAACATCGCGTCGTCGGCCTTGTTCGGAGCCAGGGCGAGTCCGTTTCGCTCCGCTTCGCAGAGTTCGTCGGTCGTGAAGCTGTAAATGCTGATGACCTCCTGGAGCCGGCTGCGGAGCAGTTCACGCACCTTGGCCAGTCGGCGTGAGATCGTCGGCTCGCTCATGCCCATCTGGGCCGCCACGTCCTTGCCGGGGGTGCCGTCGAGCACCCTCATGCGGTAAATGGCGAAGTCGATCATGTCGGCCTGCTTCTCGACCAGGCGGATCGCGGCCTCGACCTTGGCCCGGAACACGGCGGCCTCGTACTCGGCGTCGGCCGCGGCCCCGGCGGCCCCCTTCATCCAGGATTCGTCGAACTCCACGGCCTTGGACGACCCGCCGCCCCGCTTCTGGGCCCCGCGCCGGTCGAGTTCGTCCCCCAGCACGTGCTTGGCGATCGCGAGCAGCCACGTGCTGAAGCGGGCCCCGCGCCCGGGGTCGTAGCGGTCGATCGAATCGCTGAGCGCTGCGAGGGTTTCCTGCGACAGATCCTGCACGGTCTCGGGCCCGATGCGGCCCTTGCCCCACTTGCTGAGCTGGGCTCGCAGCACAGGCCCGAACGTCTCCCACAACTCGAACCAGGCGGCCTGGTCGTTGCCGCGAAGCCGCGAGATAAAGCTGGTGGTGAGGGAGTTGAGCATGACCCGGACCGGCCCCCGAGTGATCGATGAGCGGAACTTTATGTCATCCAGCGGTCGGTGCCACGCAAACCGGCCCCGGGAAACAGCCAGGAACGTCGGAGGACCGGGGCCGGGGCGGCGCCCGTGCGGGCATTCTTGGGGCTATTGCCCCCGGCGTTGCCGCGGCCGGGGTTACCGGCCGCGCCCGCGAGCGGTTGGGCGCGAAATTCGGTGCGGGCGTTTCCCAACCAGTGCCGTGGGACCCCCGCGTCGGTTCGCAGCGGGCCCCACTCGCACACGCGGCCCGGACATCCCGAGCGGCCGCACATGGATTCGGAGATTGTCCCATGGCCGGCATCTGCAAGAGCGTCGTCCGATTCGGGGTTATCGGTGGTCTGGCGACCGGGGCGCTGGTGCTCATCGCCGGCCCGCACCGTGTGCACGCCCTGATCCAGCAGGGTCGCGACACTGTCAATGACGTCATCGACTCGAACATCACCGACCCGGTGGCCCTGCGGGCCAAGCTCCGCCAGCTCGAGGAGGAGTACCCGCGCCGGATCGAGCAGGTCGAGGGTGACCTCGCCCAGCTCCAGACGCAGAAGGCGCAGCTCAACCGCGAACTGCGGATCGCCGAGGCCGTCGTCGAGCTCACCGAGCGTGACCACGCCCAGATCAGCGCGGCCCTGGACCGGCTCGACGGCGAGCGGATCCGCCTCGCCTCGACCGCCGAGGACGACCGGCAGTACGTGCTGGTGATCGACGAGCAGCGGCTGAGCCCCGAGGCGGCCCGGAGCCGTTCGGAGCAGATCCTGGCGACCAAGGCCGCCAACGCCGCGAAGGCCGCGGACCTCGAGAAGCACCTGGCGTACCTCGGCCAGCAGGAAGAACGCTTCAGCGAGCTGCTCAGCAAGCTCAAGAGCGAGCAGACGCAGTTCCGGGCCCAGCTGTTCGACCTGGACCGCCAGGTGGACGCCGTGGCCCGCAACGAGCGGATGATCGATGTGATGAAGGGCCGCCAGAAGACGCTCGACGAGCAGGGCAGCTACCGCGCCGCGTCGCTGGGGCAGTTCCAGCAGTCGGTCGCGGCCCGGCTGGCCCAGCAGGAAGCGACGCTGGCGTCGCTGGCCCAGAACCAGGCCGTCACCAACTACGAGCAGCAGGCGGCGCAGATCGTCGACCGCCCGGGCGCGACCAAGGCCCTGACTGTCCCGGTGAAGCCGACCAAGCGGGTCATCGAGATCCTGCCCGAGTCCCCGACCGAGGCCGACCGGGACGCGGAGAAGACCGGTCCAGTGGCCGCCCGCTGACCCGGGGTTCATTGCACGGTTCACAGGTCCCCCTCCAGGACCATTCCCAGGCCGCCGGCGACTCGATGTGTTCGGGTCGCCGGCGGCTGTGTTGACAGACAAGGGCAGGGCGGTTTGAGCGCCGCACCGTTCCCCGCCGGTCCGGTGACTTGAACCGCGGCGTGCCCCGGCCGAACTGGGCGCGCTATCGTTGTGTTCAGCGTGTGGCAGGGCCCCCAAAGCGCGGCCCGCCCGCTGTTGGAGATCCGTCCGATGACCACCATGGCCGCGTCCCCCGCCTCCGCATCTTCCGCCACCAAGCCCGAGCGGTTGTTCAACTTCTCCGCCGGACCGGGGTGCCTGCCCGACGAGGTCCTGCGCCAGGTGCAGCAGGACGTGTGGAACATCGGGGGCAGCGGGATCGGCATCCTCGAGCACAGCCATCGCGGCAAGGTCGTCGACAAGATCTGGGAAGAGGCCGAGGCCCTGTGCCGCGAGATCGGCAACATCCCGGCGAACTACAAGGTCCTGTGGCTCACCGGCGGCGCGACCAGCCAGAACTACATGGTGCCGATGAACCTGCTGCCCAAGGGCGGGACCGCGGACTACATCGTCACCGGCTACTGGGCCCAGAAGAGCTTCGAGGAGTGCAGCAAGTTCGGCACGGCCCACCTCGCGGCCAGCAGCCAGGACCGCAACCACTGCTACATCCCCGCCCAGGCCCAGACGAAGTTCTCGTCCGCCCCGGCGTTCGTGCATTACACCAGCAACAACACGATCTACGGCACCGAGTGGAAGCGCATCCCCGAGGTGCCCGCGGGCGTGCCGCTGGTGTGCGACATGTCCAGCGACATGTACGCCGGCCCGATCGACATCAGCAAGTTCGGCCTCATCTACGCGGGCGCCCAGAAGAACCTCGGCCCCGCCGGGGCCACGCTCGTCATCATCCGCGATGACCTGCTGGAGCGCTGCCCGAAGGAAGTGCCGACCATGCTGCAGTACCGCGTCCACGCCAAGGACGGGTCGCGCCACAACACCCCGCCCGTGTTCGCCGTGTACTGCGTCGGCCTGGTGCTCAAGTGGATCAAGAAGAACGGCGGCGTCGCGGCCATGGCCAAGCGCAACGAGGCGAAGGCCAAGCCGATCTACGACGTGCTCGACAGCTCCAAGTTCTTCACGGGCCACGCCGACAAGGACGCCCGCAGCCTCATGAACCTCACGTTCAAGCTCCCCACCCCGGAGCTCGACGACAAGTTCATCAAGGAGGCCGGCGCCCAGGGCTTCGACGGCCTCAAGGGCCACCGCGCCACCGGCGGGATCCGCGCCAGCATGTACAACGCCTTCCCGCCCGAGGGCGGCGTGGCCCTCGCCCAGTTCATGCGCGAGTTCGAGCGCAAGAACGGGTGAGCCATCGACGAAGCGAGCCTCGCCGGCTCGACCGGTGAGCATCGGTGAACGCCGGAACAAACACGAGCCCGGGCGAACGACGTTCGCCCGGGCTCGTTGCGTGTCTGTGCAGGGGAGGACGCGGGACTCCGTCGGGCGCTGCTGCTCCGGCTACTTGGGCTCGGCGATGTCCGTCAGGTTCTGCGCGCTCCACGCCCCGCCCTGCCCCGGCTCCCAGAAGTACCGCAGATAGTCGCCCTCCGCGGCGTACCCGAACAGGTTCAGGCTGCTGTCGGTCGCCGCGACCCCCTGCAGGTTCCGCACCAGCGCCGTCGAGCCCGCCGGCAGGGCATCGGTGATGCTGGACACCGTCCAGCCCGTGTCCACCTCACGCGGCACCCACCAGAACACCACCGTCTCGCCCGTGGCCACGTCGATGCCCGCGATGTTGAGCCCGCTCCAACTCGACACGTAACTGGACACCGAGTTCGCGGCCAGTTTCACCGAGCCGGGCGTCAGCTCGTTCAGGTTGCTCTGGTTCCACACCCCGCCCAGCGACGGCACCCACCAGGTCACGCTCAGGTCGCCGTTGAGGTCGATCCCCGCGATGTTGATGCCCTGCCACGCGGTGAGATAGACCGTGAGGCCGCCGACCACGGCGGGCGCGCCGGTGATCTCGGACAGGTTGCTGACCGTCCAGCGGGCCAAGCCCGGGGACCACCACACCGACCAGATCTTGCCCTGCCCGTCGATGCCCGCCACGTTCAGGCCGCCCCAGCTCGTCGCGTACGGCACCAGGTCGCCCACGAACGCCGGTGTGTTCAGGTCCTGCGGGTCCAGGTCGTCGCGCTCGACGTTGGTGAACCGCCAGGCGTACTGCGACGGGTTGCTCCCCGGCACCGTGGCCCCGGTCTGGTGATAGCGCATCAGCGCCCCGTCGTCGCTCAGGCCGACCAGGTGCACGATGCCGTCGGAGCCGATCATGACGTTCAGTTCGCGGTTGATCCGCACCGCGTTGCTCGCCGCGAGCTCGGTCGTCAGGTTCCGCACCGTCCACGTGCCGTTGTCCCCCGCCCGGTACAGCAGCACCTGGCCCGCCGGCACCGTCGAGGACGCCTGCGTGAGGGCCGCGGCGTACGTGCGGTTGTCCTTGGGATCCAGCCACGCGATGAGCGACTCGGCGTCGATCTCGGGCCCGCCCGCCTTGGTCTGCACGTCGGAGACGAACCAGGAGCGATCGGCGGCGAGTTCGTACACGACGCCGCGGGCGGCGGCGGTCGTCGCCGCCACAGGCAGAAGGGTCTGATTCCCCGGCGCGGAGCCCGCGACCCGGGTCGCGACGCCCATGACCGGGTCGGTGTCGCCGTTGAACGAGAACGTGCTGCCGACGAGCACGCGTCCGCCGGTCCCCAGCGAAAGCGTGATGAGGTCGTTGGGGTTGTCGGCGGCCTCGAGGGTGATGGTGCCCGCGTCACGCCGCCAGAAGCCGCGGGCGATCTCGTCCCGGTTCCCGTCGTCGTAGCGGTCCAGGTCATAGACCTTGTAATCGCCGTCGGCCTCGAGCGAGAGGAACCGTTGCAGGTACAGCACGTCGCGCCCGGAGATCTGGTCGCGGGCCGGGGGGCCCGCCAGCGCCCAGGTGAGCAGGTACCCGCCGGGGAGGTCCTGCGTCGGCACGTCCGCGTCGGTCCGCGTGGCAACGCCGATCGACACCAGGTCGTCGTTGTCGGCCATGTCGGCGTACAGCAGCGTGCGCCCGTCGGCGGAGAGGTAGAAGTACTCGCCCGCCGAAGTCGTGCCGCGCCCGTCGGTGCTGAAGGTGTCCACGAAGCTGAACTCGCGCGGCAGGCTGCCCAGCGTCGTGGTCCAGCGCACCTCCGAGCCGTTGACGTTCAGCCCGCCGGTGACGTTCGAGAAGTCGCCGGTGCGGAAATCGACCCGCAGCATGCTGAAGCGCCAGCCGCCGGCGAGCTGCGCGAGCGTCGCCCCGGTGGGCCGCTCGACGATGAACTCGACCTCCTGGGCCTGGTTGTTGTCGAACTCGCCGTACCACCAGCCGGCGCCATAGCCGTTGCTGGTCAGGAACTGGGCCCCGTTGGTCTCGGTGGGGTTGTTGAACCGCCCGCGGTCGGGGTTGCGCACGAACCGTCCGTCCGCGAGCCGGTTGATGCTCGAGTACTTGAGCGTGGACTCGAAGTCGCGGGCCGACACGCCGTGCCGGTAGATCGAGCCGCTCGCGGCCCCGTCGGAGCCGATGTCGCCCTCGCTGGAGAACACGACCGCGGCGACGCCCGAATCGACCAGGTCGTAATCCAGGCCGACCGACGCGAACGCCGCCATCAGCGTCCGGGGTTCAAGCTGCTCAACCGTCTGCCACTCTCCTCGCACGTTTCGGTCTGCCAAGGCGGATCTCCCGAGGTCCCGCCGGGCACGGGAAAGGCCGTGGCCGGCGGCGTGTGCACCATAAGGCGTTCGCTCCGCAGGGGTTGCCGGTTCGCGCTCTTGTCGTTCCCGCTGCGGGTTCGTTCGAGAAACAATCGGATCGGCGTCCCGGCCCACTCGGCACCGCCGCCGACCGGCGTCACTCGGGCACCACCACGCGGCGCGGCCTCAACGCCCCAGGATCGCCCTGGCGAGGTTGATCTGCCCCGTGTGGTAGACGTCGTGGGCGACGATGCCGGTGAGGAAGCCCAGATAGGTCATCTGCCCACGCCCGCCGTGAACCGGCTTGCTCAGGTCCGGCATGTCCAGTCCCTCGACCGCCGCGAGGAGCTGCTCGTGCATGTCCTTCAGCAGGGCCTTGTCGGCCTCCCACGCTTTCGCCGGCGCCCCCTCCGCCGGACGGGGCCAGTTCGCCTTGGCCCGGGGGAACGACCCGCGCTCAGCCTCGGTGAGCCGACGCACCACGACATATTTCCAGTACGCCGCGTGCAGCACCTGATCCCAGATGGATTTCCGCCCCGGCGCCGGCGGCTTCGCCGCGAGCACATGGTCGATCCCGCGGAGCGATCCCCACAGCGTCGGCCCCTGCCAGGCCTTGCCGTGAAAGTTGGTGCGAAGCTGAAAGACGATCAGGGCGAGCGCAGGGTCCATGGAGGCAATTGTGGCTGGACAAGAGCCGCACGCAAGCGCGGGGCCGCGGCGGCGCTGGTCAGGGAGTTGCCATCCCTCAAACCGGCTTCTGTCCGGGCCGTGCTCGCACGAGCCCGTGTACACCCGCCGCGACCGTCGCACCCGCGATGTACGCCATCAGGTCCGGCCAGTGGAACGTGGTCCCCAGCACGAGTGCGAACGCCGGGTGTTCCGCGGCGAGCCGGGCGGGGATCGGGGTGAGTTGGAACAGTTCGACGCCCGCGCAGATGCCCGCGGCGGCCGCCGACGCGACCGCGGGCCGAAGGCTCGGGCGGACGGTCACCACAAGCACGTGCACCAAAGCCGCATACAGGCCAACTCCGGCGTACTTCGCGAAGGCCCCATCAAAGAAGGCGCGTACGCCCAGCCCCGCGCCGACGATCCCCGTGGCCACGGCCGCGCGGACGAGCAGCGGGTGCAGGCGGTCCGTCGTAGGCATGGACGAAGGGTCGAGCCCCCGAACGCCTTACCCCCGCGCCGGTCCGAGCAACTGCTCCGGATCCTGCAGCAGTTCGACGATCTTCGCCAGCGCCAGAGCCGCGGTCGCCCCGTCGACCACGCGATGGTCGCACGCGAGGCTCAGCGGAAGCAGGTTGCCGATGGCGAACGCCGGGCCGGCGGCCGTCGACCTCACGACCGGGGCCTGGCGGGCCCGGCCCACCGCGACGATCGCCACCTCGGGATAGTTGATCACCGGGGTGGCGAAACGCCCGGCGTGGCTGCCCACGTTGCTGATCGTGAACGTCGAGCCGATGAGCTGCTCGCGCGCGATCGTGCGCGAACGGGCCGCGTCGGCGATCGCCGCGATCGAGCGGGCGATCTCGAGCACGCCCAGGCCGTCGGCATCCCGGATCACCGGCACCATCAGGCCGTTGTCGGTGTCGGTGGCGATGCCCAGGTGCACGGCCCGATAGCCGACCACCTCGGTCTCCAGTTGCCCGTCGGCCCCGGGCTTCTCGTCCACGGTCGAGTTCATGACGCGGAACTGGCCCTGGCTCAGCACGCGGCACACGGCCGAGGCGACAAACGGAAGGACGCTGACCTTCTCGCCGCTGGCCGCGCCGAGCTTCTTGCGCAGGATGTCCAGCGCGGAGATGTCCGCCTCGTCCATGACCGTGAAATGCACCGAGCGGTTGACCGACTGGCGGAGCCGCTGCGCGATGTTGCGCCGCACGCCGCGGAGCGGGGTGCGGGTGACCGGGGCGTCCGCGCCGCCGGTCCCTGCGGGTCGGGCCGCGGGTGCAGCGGTGGCGGGGGGGGCGGGGGGGGCGGGGGCCGGCTTGGATGCGGGCGGACGCCCGACCGGCGCAGGCGGGACGCGGTCCTCGACCACCGCCGAGTGCGCGTCCTCGCGGTCCATCGGGGCGACGTCGTGGTGCACGCCCGCGGGCCGTGCCGGCGTGCCGCGCTTCGCCGCCGGGGCCGTGCCGGCCGAGCGCACGTCCTTCTCCGTCACGCGCCCGGCGATGCCGGTGCCGACGACCGTGTTGATGTCGACGCCCAGGTCACGCGCCAGCCGGCGCACCGCCGGGGTCGCCAGCACCTTGCCAGGGGCCGCCTGCACGCTCGCCATCGCGCTGAGCGAGCCGACCACCGTGCCGTCGTCCTCGGTCCGCTCGTACGAGTCGCTCGACTCCGCGCCGTGAGCCGAGCCGTTGGTGTGCGCGGCGCCGGCCGGGGCGGCGGCCGCGGCCTTGGGTGCCGCGCCCGGCTTTGCCGGCGCGGCCTTGGCGGGTGCGGCCTCGCCGGCGGTCCCCTGGTACGTCACCAGCACGTTGCCGACGTTGAGGATCTGCCCAGGCTCGCCGTGGAGCGCCGCGATCACGCCCGCGCGGGGGCTGGGCACCTCGACCAGGGCCTTGTCGGTGTTCATCTCGGCGAGCGTCTGGTGCTCGTCGACCTTGTCGCCGACCTGCACCAGCCAGCGGATCAGTTCCGCCTCGTGCACGCCCTCGCCCAGGTCGGGCAGGATGAACTCGTTGGGATTCGACGACTTGGCGTGCGCCATGCGAAGCACCTCGACAGTTGACCGATCAGCCGCCGGTCCGTCCCGTCGCGCGGCAGGCGAATGCCGGCGGGGGGTGGGGGCGGGGCGAAGTCTACAGGGTACAACCGTCGGTGCGAGCCGGGCGAGCATTCCCCCGCGGCGCACGGCCCCCGCGACCCCCGGTCTACCGTCCCCCCACGGACAATCACCGACGCCGAGCGGCCAATCGTGGGATCAGCCAATGCCGATGATTGACGTCTCCGAGATCGCACGCCTCGAGGAATCCCGGGTCGCCACCGCGTTCCGCGAGATCGCCCCGGAGTCCCGACCGCTCGCCGGCGGCGTGATGGCCCGCTCCGGCCCGGGATCGTGGACCAACTGCGTCGTCGGGGCCGGCTTCGACGGTCCGATGACCGACCGGGACGTCGCCGAGATCGTCGAGTACTACAGCAGCGCGGGCATCGAGCCGCGCGTCGAGGTCTGCCCGCTCGCGGACCCGTCGCTGCCGGTGGTGCTCGCCAAGGCCGGGTTCGTCCTCCGCGCGTTCGAGAGCGTGCTGTTCCGAACCGTCAGCCCCGACGACCCCATGACCCCGCCCTACCCGGCCCCGCCGGGACTGGACATCCAGGTCGTCGACCAGCGCGACGACGCGGCCGTGCGCGAGTACGTGCTCGCCGCCATGTCCGGGTTCATCGCCCCGGGGGAAGCGTTCCCCGAGCACGCCCTGCGCGACGCCGAGGCCGCCGCCCGCCACCCGCGCTCCGTCCCGTTCGCCGCCCGCCTGCCGCACGAAGCCGGCAACCGCATCGTCGCCGCGGGCGGCCTGGAACTTTTCGGCGAACTCGCCGCCCTCTACGGCCTGAGCGTGCAGGAGCCCTTCCGCCGGCGCGGCATCCAGCTCGCCATGCTCGCCCACCGGCTGCGCGTCGCGGCCCAGCGGGGCGCCAGGTACGCGACCATCGGCTCACGCCCCGGCGCCCACACCGAGCGCAACGTCCGCCGCATGGGCTTCGAATTGGCGTACACGAAGGTGATCCTCGTGAAGCCCGGCCCGGGGCTCGCGCCCGTGGTCGGATAACCACCGACCCGCCGGCTCGGGCACGCCACCGGACCCGCACCCTTTGGCCACAGCGTCCAGGCGTTGCACCCGGCCCTCCCGAAAAAGTCTCCTCAGCCCTCAAGACCCGCACAGTCCGGACCGACGTTTGAGTCGATGTTCCCGATCATGCTTCAGTCCCGGCCGGAGGTCGACCGCCGCGAGCCCAGCGCCCGCGACATCGTCCGCCCCGGCGAGCGTCCGGTGTACGCCACCGACCGCTCCACCCTGCGGACCGCGCGCCTGCTCCTTCGCCCGCTCGAGCCCGCCGACGCGGGCGCGTTCATCGGCGCGGTCCTCTCCGCGCGGACGGACCTGGACACCTTCTGCCCGCTGCACCGCACCGGCGAGCCCGACCGGCCCATGTTCGAGCGCCAGCTCTCGCTCGCGGCCGCCGCGGTCGTGACCGCCAAGGCCGTACGCCTCGTGATCGTCGCCCCCGAAGATCCCGGGCGGATCCTGGGCGCGGTGAACCTCAACGACATCTCGCGCGGGCTCGAGGCCCGCGCCACGGCCAACTGGTGGCTCATCCCCTCCGCCCGCGGGCGCGGCATCGCGTTCGAAGCGGTCAAGGCCGTACTCGATCGCGCCTTCGCCGACCTGCCCGACGGCTGCGGGCTCGACCGTGTCGACGCCCTCATCGACCCCGCCAACATCCCGAGCCTGCGCCTGGCCGAGCGGCTGCGCCTGCGGGCCCAGCCCGGCCAGCACGAGCGCATCCTCATCGCCGGCGAGTCCCGCGTGCACCAGCACTACACCGCGTTCGCCAGCGTCCCCGCCATGGCCTCGTCCATGATCGAGCTCAAGCCCTTGCCTGGCCTGGACGCCGTCCTGCGCGGGGGACTGCGCTACCGCTGACGCGCTCGAGTTACGGCTGGCCGGTGGGCGCGCCGCTCACCGTCGGCATCCCCGGCAGCCGCCGGAACACGCCGTCGCGGTCGACGCGCATCTGCCCGGTCGCGAGCAGGTAATCCAGGATCGAGTTGCGCAGCTCCGTGGCCGCGAGGTCGCGGGCGTTGCGGGCGTTGCGCAGGTCGGTCTGCGTGTCGAGCCGGTCGCGGGGCGTGACCTCGTCGCGCTTGAGGTCCTGCTCGCGGGCCCGGCTCTCGGTGATCTGGACTTCGCGCTCGGCCAGCAGCAGGGCGAACTTGGAGCGGTCGATGTTCCGCACCTGCCCGCGAACGTTGATGATGAGGTCGTCCCGGAACCGGTCGAACTCACGCACCGCCTGCTCCAGCCCGATCTGGCTCGCCCGCAGGTTCAGCCGCTCGATCTCACGGTCCAGGGGAAGCCCCAGTGTCAAGGCAGCAAGATACCGTGAGTCGTCGGGCTCGAACACCAGCCCGCCCTCGCGCTCGTCGGCGTCGGTGCCCACCCCGACGCTGCCGCGCAGGTTCAGATCGGGCAGGAGTTGGTTGCGGGCGTTGGCGACCGCGCGCCGCCGGTCGTCGAGCTGGTCGCGCCGGTTCTGCAGATCGAGCCGGTATTCCAGCGCCAGGGCCGTCGCCTCTTCGAGCGAAATGTCCGGCATCGGGATGTCGGCCTGGTCGTCCCGCTCGGCGATCGCGAGCCGCTCGGTGACCGGGATGCCCAGGCGGAGCTTGAATCGGTCCAGCGTGAGCACGTAGGCCTCGCGCTGGTCGGCCAGGTTGCGCTTGGCCCGCAGCAGCTCAAACTCGGCCCGGTTCACCTCGAACTGCGGCTGGCGCCCGGCCCGGAACAGCGCCTCCTGCTGCTCGAGCTGCACCTGCACGCTCGTGATCTGAAGCAGCGTGTTGCCGATGGTCTTCTGCTGGCGCTGCAGCTCGAAGAAGTCGCGCGAGATGTCCACGAAGAACGCCCGGCGCCGGTCCTCGAAGGTCCTGGCCGCGTACACCACGTCACGCTCGGACTGGATCAGGTTCTCCTGCGCGATCAGCCCCGCGTTGCGCAGCAGCGGGATGTTGCCGCTGAGCACGATGTCCGAGCTCTGCGTGTACTGCTCGGTCGCGGCGCTGCGCAGGTTCTCGACCGCCCGGGTCACCCACGCGGCCTCGACCTCGCCGCCGTAGGGCAACCGCTGGGTCGCCCGCAGCGTGTTGATGACGTTCAGGGTGGTCGAGGTGTCGCCGTCGATCTGCACCGAATTGAACTCGGTGGTCGTGTCGTTGAACAGACGCGGGCCCCACAGGTGCCGCTCCTGCAGGAGCCGGATGGCCGCGAGCACGTAGTCCTCTTCGAGCGTGATGTACTCGCGGGCCGTGCGCTGGGCCTGCTTGAGGGCGTCGGCGAGGGTCATCAGCCGGGCGCCGTTCTCGACGCTGGGGAGGTCCTGGAACGCGCTGAGCCGCTCCTCGACCGCCGCGGCCTCGTCCTTGGCGTCCGTCGGCCGGGGCTTGAACTCGAGCTTGTCCAGGTCCGGGTTGACCGACGCCGGGGTCTTCGCGGTGGTGGACTTGTCCGACGTCTCGTTCGACTGGTTCACCCCCCGATACTCGGGGGGAACCGCGTCGTTGCCGAGCAACCCCGACCGGTCGGCGATCAATTGATTCACGCGTCGGTCGATGGAGGACAGACCCTCGTTCTGGCACCCAACCGACAGGACCGCCACGCTGCTGGCGGTAAGAAGTGCTAACAATGTGCGAACACGTGGGTGAGAATCGGGCAGCACGAGGGCCCTCCGGCCGTTTTTTGCCCTGAATGTACCCGCGGTGGCCCGGAAACGTTGCGAGTCGACAAAGCCCTCCCTACCCTTTCCCCGCTCCGCCAGACGTGTGCCGGGGCGGCTGTTGTGTTGGACGGGGGGGTGGCCGGGGCGGTGGTGAGGCGGGGGCGGGCCGTGGCTCGTTCGGTGTTGGATCGGTGTTTTCGGGACCTGCACGAAGAGGACCGCACGCACCCGTCCGCAACCCATCACCCGCGTCCAGGAGCACGCCCGGCCATGTCAGCGGTCACGTACGACAGCCAGAGCTTCATGATCGAGGGTCGCCGGGTCTGGATCGTCAGCGGGACGATCCCGTACTTCCGCGTCCCGCGTGAGTCGTGGGAAGCGCGGATCTTCGCCGCCAAGCACGCCGGGCTCAACACCGTTGAAACCCCCGTCGCCTGGTCGCGCCACGAGGCCCGGCCGGGGCAGTTCGACTTCACCGGCGACAACGACCTGCGCCACTTCGTCGAGCTCATCGGCAAGCACGGCATGTACTGCGTGCTGCGGATGGGGCCGTACGTGGGCGCGGGCCTCGACCTGGGCGGCATCCCGTCCTGGGTCGTGCAGCCCCCGGCCGTGCAGCCGCGGACCGCGAACTCGGGGTACCTCGAGGCCTGCTCGCGCTTCATCACCGCGATCGTCGGCCAGATCCGCGACCTGCAGGTAACCGCGCCGGGAAAGGCCGGGCCGATCCTGCTCGTGCAGAGCGAGGCCGGCTGGACGTGCGGGCACGACGAACTCGCGCACGCCTACCTGGGCGAGCTCAACCGCTACCTGCGCGAGGCCGGCCTCACCGTCCCCATCATCAACGCCAACGACCTGTGGCAGGGCGTCGAGGGTGAGATCGACACCTGGACCGGGGCCGAGGGCCTGCTTGCGAACCTTCGCCAGCTCGGGGCCGTGCGCCCGCACCACCCGCGCCACGTCTCACGCCTGCGCCTCGGGCGCGACGACATCTGGGGACAGCCCTCCCCCGGGCAGATCTCCCCCGGCACCGCCCTGCGCCGCCTCGCCGAGACCCTCGCCGCCGGCGCCCAGTTCAACATCGACCCGTTCCACGGCGGCACGAACTTCGGCTTCTCCGCCGGACGTTCGAGCGCCATGCCCGACGCGTTCAGCACCACCAGCGCTGACGCGGGCGGCCCGATCAACGAACTCGGCCAGCGCACGCCGCTGTACTCGGCCATCCGCCGGCTGTGCACGTTCGCCAGCCGCTTCGGGCGCGTGCTCGCGAACCTCGAGCCCAGCCGCCAGGCCATCGTGCGCCGCCCGGCCGAGGTCGCCGGTGACGGCGCCGCGGCGGTCGTGCACGCCGCGGGCTCGCAGGGCAGCGTGGTGTTCCTGTTCACCGGCGACCACGCCGCGCCGACCCGGGACGCGAAGGGGGCCGCGCCTTCGGTGGGCCTGCTGCTGCCCGACGGCACGTCGCTGGACGTGTACCTGGGCGGCCAGAGCGTCAAGTGGTGCCTGTTCGACGCCCGCCTGACCGGTCGCACGACGCTGGACTACTGCAACCTGTGCGCCTTGGCCCTGGTCGGGCGCGTGTTCGTGTGCTACGGCCCGGCCGGCACCCGCGCGGTGCTGTCGATCAACGGCTCGCGCCTCGAGGTCGACGTCCCCGCCGACGAGCACCCGCAGTGCATCGACCACGAGGGCATCCTCGTCGCCGTGTGCAGCGACGCCATGGTCGACTCGGTCTTCGTGAACGACGAGGCCGTGTACTTCGGCGTCTCGGGCCTCAGCGTCACCGGCCAGCCGATCCCGCACCCGGACTACAAGGTCGGCACCCGCGTCGCCAGCACCGGCGAGGTCAGCCCGATCCGCTTCTCCGCGCCCGCGCCCAAGCGCCCCGGCAACGGCAAGGGCAACGAGCGCACGCTCACGCTCAACGCCTGGACCAGCGCCCCGGCGACGTCGTACGCCGACGGCTCGAGCCCGCGCTACGCCTCGATCGCCGGTCCCGGCACGCTCGACGCCCTGGGCGCGCCGTACGGCTACGGGTGGTACCGCCTCTCCCTCAAGCGCTCCAGCGCCGGCAAGCAGACCGTCATCGCCCCCGGCAGCGGCCACCGGCTCCACCTGCTCGCCGACGGCGCATCGCAGGGCGTGCTGGGTGTCGGCCCCGGCGCCGAGATGTGCCTGAACGTCGGCCTGAAGAAGGGCGAGCACCAGCTCGTCGTGCTCGCCGAGAATTTCGGCCGCTTCAGCGACGGCACCGGGCTCAAGCGGCCCGTGGGCCTCGCCGCCCACCTGTGGGGCGCCGACCCGGTCAAGCTCGGCAAGCCCAAGGCCGTCGACGCTCCCTCGGTCGACCTGCTCACCTTCCGCGCCCCCTTGTGGGAGGTGCACCGCGGCGACGCCACCGACGGACGCCGCCTGCAGTGGTCGCTGTCGCACCGCAAGAAGACCCCCGTCGCCCTCGCCATCGAGGCCCCGGGCTGCCGCGGCGTGGTGCTGCTCAACAACGAGCCGCTCGAGTTCTTCGAGGCCTGCGGCCTTGAGCCCATGCTGATCGACGCCGAGCGCCTCGGCCGGGCCGCGACCCTCGAGGTCACGACCATCGGCCCGCTCGAGCCGCACGCCGAGCGCCTCGCGGCCGCGGTGCGCGTCTTCGACGCCGGCGAGAACCTCACCGAGGACGCCCAGTGGGCGTTCGCCAAGTGGGAGCCCCCGACCCCCGACGCGTTCAGCAAGCCCAGCGGCAAGGCCGTGGGGTCCAGGGGCGTGCCAACGTGGTGGCGGTGCACGTTCGTCGGCGACGGCCACGGCTCCGCGACCGTGCTCGAGCTCGCCGGAATCACCAAGGGCCAGATCCTCATCAACGGCCGGCACCTGGGCCGGTACTTCGTCGCGACCGCCGACGGCGAGAGCGTGCCGCCGCAGACGATGTACCCGGTCCCGCGCTCGTGGCTCCACCACGGCGCGGGGCTGAACGAACTCATGATCTTCGACGAGCACGGGGCGAGCCCCGTCAAGTGCCGGATGCTGCTCGAAGGTTGATCGAACCGGACCGGGTCGGCCGCCGCTCAGCGCGGAAGCGTCTGCGCCGGTCGCTGCACGGGCGCGCCCTGCCGGACCGGGTTGTCCTTGGCGTCGGGCTCGAGCGGCTCGCCGAGTTCCTCGGCCTCGGCCTTGAGCGATTCGAGCGTCTGCTCGGCGACTGCGAGCCGCGCCTGGAGCGACTCCTGGATCTCCGCGGCGTTCTGGTTCGGCACCACGCCCACGCCCGGCCGGCGTGACTCGTCATCCGCGTTCTTCACCTGCTGCCGCAGCATCGAGACGCGGGTCTCCAGGTCGCGGATCTCGTTCTGGATCGAACGCGGACGCGGCGGCTGGACCTCCATCGGGTCGATCAGGCGGGTGCGGATCGACGTGGCGACAAACTGGTTGCGGGCCTGCGCGCTGCGGACGCGCCCGAGGTTGCGCCGCACGTCCTCCCGGTCATCGTCGGGTCCGGAGCGCGGAGCGCCGCCCGCGACCAGGTTGGGGGGCTCGACCAAGCCCGGCCTGGCCTTCACCTGCATGCTGAACTTCTTGACGCCCTCCTCCCGCGCCGCGGCCCAGTCGGCCGCGCTCAGCCCGAAGGTCTCGCCCTCGCCCCCGCGCCCGAGCCGCTGCTGGCGAACCCGGTACGCGGCCGCCAGGTCCTGGCGGCTGGGCACTTCGCGACCTTCCCCCAGCGCCGCGAACGAGCCGAGGACCAGGTCGAAGTGGGCCTTCTCCTTGCCGCGCCGCACCACGACCGAGAGTGTGTCGCCCGGGTCGTGCGAGATGAGGTGCCAGCGGAAGAGCCGACGCGAGTTGAGCCCGCGCATCGGGATGCCGTCCACGCTGACGAACACGTCGCCGCCCTTGAGCTTGCCGTGCGCGTCGAACCCCGGGATCGTGCCGGAAATTGAGGCCCGGTTCGTGAAGTCCTGGTTCCAGCTGATCCCCATCGCGGCGCGGGGCCCGCGCCCGAAGTGCTCGCGGGCCGCGGCCCCGATGCGCAGCCGCTGCTCAGGCGTGAGGTCGTTGCGGTCGAGCTGGGCCTCAAGATCCTGCAGGCTGAAGTCCGTCCTGGTGCCAAGTTCTTCCGTCGTCGCCCGGCGGACCTCGAACGACGGGTTGTCGAGATCGCCGATGAGTTCGTCGAGCGACCGGCCGCTCAAGACCACCGCCACCTCGTCTTCGCCGTTGTCCTGAACGTCCTCGGGCTGAATCTCGACGATGACCGGAATCTGCGGAACCGGAAGGCGCATCTGCGCGTCCGCGCTGCCGGCAAAACCGGCGAGGCCGCCGGCGATTGTCAATGTGCGGAGCAACCGGGACGCCATCGGGCTCGCAAGGTGTGCCGCACGCATCGCTGACCTTTCCCCCCGGGCAAGGACCGTCAACCGGCTCTGGCGAGAGCGGCGATCGCTCCGGCTCGCTCGAGCACCTCATCAAGGACGCGCCGCACGCTCGCGGCGAGCCCCTGCACCAGCGGCAACCCCTGCTTCTGAACCGACGCGTCGGCGATTTCGCACGCCGCCGCATAGACCATCAGCCAAGGGGCCGCACGCGCGGCCGCGGGCGAGAACGCCCGTCCGCGCCGGGAATGGTACCCGCGGAAGAGCGCCGCCGTGGCATCCAAACCCATAGAACCGGGGGGTGAAGCGTGCGTGAAAGGCGCATGATTATCGGTCGGCTTCGCACGCAACCACACGTGCAGGGCCGCGGAGGCCACATCGGCGATAGTCGGGCCCAGCTGGGCCGACTCGACATCGAGCACGACCGGGTCGTTGCCGGCGAAGACAATATTGCCCGGGTGCAGGTCGGCGTGGATGAGCTGCGCCGGCTCGTTCGAGACGCCGAGTTCTGCGAGCGTGCGGGCGGCCAGGGCGCCCAGGTCGGCCAGGCGCGCGAACGAGCCGGCCGCGGCGCGGTCGAGACCGGGCCCGGGGGCAAGCCGGGTGCGCAGGGCGTCGGGCGAGGCGGGTCGCCACACCGGCAGCGGGATGTGCAGCGCGATGTCGGCGAGCGCCCCGTGGATGCGGGCCGCGGCGTCGCCGAGTCGTTGGGCGTCCTCGAGCGTCGGCTCGCACGCGCGGGCGGGGATGAACTCGCGCACCTCGAACCAGTGGGCGCCGGCGCGGATCAGGGGCGTGCCGGACGGATCGGGGTTGCGGCTGGGGAAGACGACGCGCGGCACGAGCAGGCCGGCGTCGCGCAGGCGTTGGCTGACAAGGGCGTTGATCGCCGCACGCTCGTGCTGCGTGGGCCGCGGGGCGAGCCGGCGGACGAGGAAGTGCCCGCGGCTGGTGCGCAGCAGCGACTTGGGCGAGTCGGGCCGGCCCAGGGCGACCGGGGACACCAACAGCACCTCGCCCAGGTCGACGCGGGAGAGGACCGAGGCAAGTTCACCGGGCTCGATGGTGGGCGCGGGGACCGGGGGGCTGCCGGCAGGGGCGGGACCGCCGGCACGCGGTGCGGGCGGCGTGCGCTGGTCCCCGGGCGAGCGGATCGGATCCTGGCGGTCGTGCTCGGTCACTCGACGTTCTGAACCTGTTCCTTGATGCGGTCGATCGCGCCCTTGATCTCGACGATCTGCCGGGAGATCGAGGAGTCGTTGCACTTGGACCCGATCGTGTTCGCCTCGCGCAGCATTTCCTGGGCGAGGAAATCGAGCGTGCGCCCCACGGGGCGCTGCTCGTCGCGGGACAGCAGGTCGGTGAACTGCTCGACGTGCCGGCCCAGGCGCATGATCTCTTCGGAGATGTCGCCCCGTTCGGCGGCGATGCCGACCTCGCGCACCAGGTCCACGGGCTGGATGGTCAGGCCGTTCTCGCTGAGCATCTGCTCGATGCGGGCCCGCAGGCGCTTTTCGTAGTCGGCGGAGACGGCCGGGGCCCGCTCGGTGATGGCCGCGAGCCGGGTCCTGATGTCGTCGCGGTGCAGCAGCAGGTCGGCGAGCAGGGCCCGGCCCTCGCTCTCGCGCATGGCGGTGAGGCGGGTGATGGCCTGGTCGACCAGCGGCAGGAAGCCCTTGCGGGCCTGCTCGAGACGCTCCTCCTCGTTGGCCGGCGGCTGGAGCACGCCCGGGAGCGTGAGCAGGGCCGCGAGGTCGAGCCGGAGCTCGCCGCCCGCGATCTGGGGGGCCCTTTTGAGCTGGTCGATGTAGCGGCCCAGGGCGTTGGTGTTGATCTCGTACGCCGCGTCGCCGGTCACGTCGGTGCACTTGCCCGACAGGAACACCGAGCCGCGGGTGACGCGCTTGCGCAGGGACGACTCGATCTCGGCCTCGAGGGATTGGAACTCCTCGGGCAGGCGGATGACTGCCTTGAAGTACTTCGAGTTAAGCGAGCGGATCTCGACGAAGAAGTGCACGCCGGCGAGCTGTGCCGACGCCTCGCCGAAGCCGGTCATGCTGCGGATCACGCGGAGTCCTTTCGCGAATCGTGCGTGGCGCGCACGGGCCTGGTCGTCCGCGCCCGTTAGCGGCCGGGGCCGGGGGCCGGAGCCGGAGCCGGAGACGGCGCCGATGCGGGTGAGGCGGGCGCCGGAGCGGGCGTGGAGGCAGGGGGGTTGCCGCCGGCAGGGGGTGTCTGAGGATTCGCGGGCGCGGGAGGCGGCGTGGGGGTCGGCGCGCCGGGCGAGGGACCGCCGGCGGGCGCCGGGGCGGGCTGGCCCGCCGGAGCCGGGGCCGTGGTTCCGGTCGGCGTCGTGGTTCCGGGGGGCGTGGTTCCGGGGGGCGTGGTTCCGGGGGGCGTCACGGGCTGGCTGCTCGCGGGGCCGCTGGCGGTGGGGCCCGCGGCCGCACTGCCGGGCTTCAGCCAGAAGTTCAGGCCGATCGCGCCCAGGATCCAGATCACGAAGATGCTCACGGTGAGGATCGTGAGCATGTCGCCGGTCTTGGCGCCGAAGGCCGTCTGGCCCGAGCCGGCGCCGGAGCCGAAGGCGCCGGCGAGGCCGCCGCCCTGGGGCTTCTGGATGAGGATCACGAGGATGAGCAGCAGGCTGATGCCCAGGAACGCGGTCCAGATCAGGCCGTTGAGGATCTGTTCGCCGGAGATGGCCAGCAGGAGCATGTCGGACATGGGTCGAAGCACTCCGGAACGCGCTGCGGGCGCGTCCGTGACGGACGGGGTGAGAAACGGGTCAGGATGGTAGCGCGCAAGCAGTGGACGGGACACGTCCGGTTACCGTGTTCCCGGAGGAGTCGCCCCAGCAGGCGGAGCGACCGGTGGGGGGGAGCCCGTCGCGGCGGATGCGTCAAAAGCCAGGGCGCGGAGCGGTGCGTCGCTGAGCCGAAGCAGCCCGGCCCTGGGGTGGTCCAGGTCGACGGTCACCCACAGGGCCACGGCGATCACGATCGCCAGCGGGGTCGTGAGGGGTAACCGGCGCGAGCGCCCCAGGCCGACGCCGAACCCGATCACGCCGATCGACAGGAGCGAGCAGGTCGCCAGGAGCGCCATCACGACCATCGGCAGGTGCTTGGCCCCGGAGGCGACGCGGGTCGTGTGTAGGTCGAGCACGTCATTCACCGCGGGGATCACGAGCAGCCCGAGCGTCGGACTGGCAGCGGTGCCGTCACGCGCGGCGCTCCAGATGCGGCGGTGGTGCAGCTCGATCCGCTGGACGTCTTCGGCCGCAAGCCCCGAGCGCAGTCGTGTTGAGATCTCGAGCCGGTCCATCGTGTAGTCCTTGACCGCGCTGCGCAGGGCCGTGCGGTGCGGCTCGGCGAGCAGGTCGGCCCGCAGGTAGAGCGTGCCGATGGCGTTGGCCTCGCTGGTGATGAGATCCTGACGCTCGAGGAATCGGGCGCCCGCGGCCGCGAAGCTGAAGCCCAGCAGGAGCCCGAGCAGGCCGAGCAGGGCGCCCTGGATGGCCCCGACCTGGCCGCTGGCGGGGGCGTCGTGGTGCTTGACCGAGCGGCGGCCGAAGCGGAAGCCCAGCTCAAGGGCCGCGAGCATCGCGCCCAGGATGCTCAGGGCGACCAGGACGTCGGTGAACGCCTCCATCATCGCGCGGCTCCCGGGTCGACGGGCCGGTCGGCCTGCCAGCGGGCATGCAGCTCACGCACCATCGCGATCGCCTGGTCACCGGTGTCGACACAGCGGGGTATGGCGAGGTCCTCGGGATTCACCATCGGCAGGCGGGGGTCGAGCATGGCGGCGCGGGCCCAGTCGATCAGCCCGGGCCACATCGTGCCGACGAGGATGAGCGGGACGTTCTGCACGTGCCGCACCTGGAGCAGTTGCCAGATCATGAACATCTCGAGGACCGTGCCGATGCCGCCTGGGACGACGACGAACGCGTCGGACGCGATGACAAAGTGCTGCAGGCGGCTGAAGAACGTCTTGTGCTCGAACGCGTGCTCCACGAACGGGTTGACGTCCTGCTCGAAGGGCAGGTCCACGCGGATGCCCAGCGACGACACGGCGCCGGCGCAGGCCGCCCCCTCGTTGGCGGCCTGCATCAGGCCCGGGCCGCCCCCGGTGACGATGTCGCAGCCCATCGCCCCCAGTGCCGCGGCGACGCGCTTGACCTCCTCGTACGCAAAGTGGCCCGGCTGAGCGCGGGCGGAGCCGAAGATGGCGACGCGGTAGCGGTCACGGCGCGAGGGGCGCAGGCGCGAGAGCGTGTTGACGACGTCCCACAGGCGCATGACCGAGTCGGCGAGCAGGGCCTTGACCGACTCCTCGTCGGCGAGGCTGACCAGTCCGCTTGTCATCGTCGCAGGTGGGACGGCCATGACAGTCTCCACCGGTGAGCGTGCCGTGCGGCGGCTCGCTCAGGCCGGTTGGGCGGATGAATGCGAGCCTTCGCCCGCGTGCGCGGCGTGGGTGCCGCCATCGCCCTTACCCCCACTCCCATCCAGGTCGATCGGCTTCTTGATCCCGAACAGCTTCTCGGTGATGGTCTGGATGACCACGTACAGCACGGGGGTGAACAGCAGGCCCAGGAACGTGTTGCCGATCATGCCGAAGAACACGGCGGTGCCGATCGCCTGCCGGCTCGCGGCCCCGGCCCCCGTGGCGATCATCAGCGGCAGCACGCCCAGGATGAACGCCAGCGCGGTCATGAGGATCGGGCGCAGCCGCTGGCGCGACGCCTCGACCGCGGACTCCACGATGGGCTTGCCCTGCTCGCGGTACGCCTTGGCGAACTCCACGATGAGGATCGCGTTCTTGGCCCCCAGGCCCACCAGCAGCACCAGGCCGACCTGGGTGTAGATGTTGTTGTCCATGCCGCGGTACATCAGGCCGGCCATCGCGCCCAGCACCGCGAGCGGGATCGAGAAGATGACCGAGAGCGGGATGGTCCAGCTCTCGTACAGCGCCGCGAGGATGAGGTACACCACCAGCAGGGCCATCGAGAACACCACGATGGCCTGGTTGCCGACGAGCTTCTCCTGGTACGAGAGAGCGGTCCACTCAAAGCTGGTGCCCGGGGGCAGCTTCTCGGCCGCGAGCCGCTCCACTTCGCGCAGGGCCTGGCCCGAGGAAATGCCGGGGGCGGGCTGCCCCTGGACGACGGCGGCGGGGAAGATGTTGTAACGGATCACGCGGTCCGCGCCCATCGTCTCGCGCACGCTCACGAGCGAGCCCAGGGGGACCATGCCCCCGTCGGGCTTGCGGACCTCGAGCTGCTTGATCTGCTCCGCCGAGACGCGGAAACGGCTGTCGGCCGAGACGTTCACCTGCCAGGTGCGCCCGAAGAGGTTGAAGTCGTTCACGTACGCCGACGCCAGGTAGCCCGACATCGTGCTGAAGACGTCCTGCAGCGGGATGCCCAGCTTCTTGACCTTCTCGCGGTCGACGTCGGCGAAGAGCTGCGGCACGGCCGGGCGGAAGGCGCTGTTGACGCCGGTGAGGATCGTGCCGGCGTTGCCCTCGGCGACCAGGTCGCGCACGACCTCGCCGATGGCGTCACGCCCGATGCCCGAGCGGTCCTGGATCCGCAGGTCGAACCCCGACGCCGAGCCCACGCCGTCGACCGCCGGCAGGCTGAAGACGATGCACAGCCCGTCGGGGATCTGGGCGGTCTTGCGGCGCAGCTCGCCCATGATGGTCGCCAGGTCGCGCCCCTTGGGCAGGCGGACGTCCCAGTCCTCGAGCCCGATGAAGAACATCGCGTAGTTCGAGCCGTTGGCGTTGATCATGGAGAAGCCGGGCAGCGCGGTGAAGTTCCGCACGCCCTCGGTCTCCGACAGGATCTTCTCGACCTTCTTCACGGCCTCGAGGGTGCGCTCCTGGCTGGCCGAGTCGGGCATCCACACGTCCACCAGCACCAGCCCGCGGTCCTCCAGCGGCACGAACCCGGTGGGAACCTTCGTGAAGGTCCAGCCGATGGCGAACACGCACGCGCCGAAGGCCCCGAGGGTGAACAGCACCACCGCCGGGTGCACCAGGAACCGCACGAGCCGCGCGTAGCCGTGCGCGAGGGCGTCGAACCCCGCGTTGAACCAGCGCACCAGGATGAACGGCCTGGCCCCGGGCTTGTGCTGCCGGAGGATGAGGCCGCACAGCGCGGGCGTGAGCGTGACGGCGCACACGCCGCTGAGGAACGTGCTCACGGCGATCGTCAGCGCGAACTGCCGGAACAGCTGCCCGCTGATGCCCGGCAGGAACGCCGTGGGCACGAACACGGCCATGAGCACCGTCGTCATGCTGATCACCGGCAACAGCACCTCGCGCATGGCCTTGACGGTGGCCTGCCGGGGCGGCAGGTGCTCGCGCTGCATGACCGACTCGACGTTTTCAACGACCACGATGGCGTCGTCGACGACGATGCCGATGGCGACCACCAGGCCGAACAACACCGGCATGTTCAGGCTGAAGCCCAGCAGCTTGGCGAAGAAGAACGTACCGATGATCGAGATGGGGATCGCCAGCATCGGGATGACCGAGAGCCGCAGGCTCCCCAGGAAGATCACCACCACCGCGAGCACGAGCACCAGGGCCTCGATGAACGTGTGGATCACCGCGTCGATGGCCGCGAGCACGAACTTCGACGTGTCGTAGACGGTCTCGAACCCAAGCCCGTCCGGCAGCGACTTGGTCTTCTCGGCGAGCAGCTTCTCGACATCGCGGGCCACCTGCACCGCGTTGCCGCCGGGGGCCTGGTACACAACCATGGCCGCGGCCGGCGTGCCCTTGTAGCGAGCCAGCAGGTCGTAGTTCTTACCCCCCAGCTCGACGCGGGCCACGTCCTTGACGCGCAGGATGCGGTTGCCCTCGGCCCGGACGATGACGTTCTCGAACTGCTCGACGTCGCGCAGCCGCCCCAGGGTCGAGACGTTGTACTGAAACGCCTGCCCAGTGGGGACCGGCGGCTGGCCGATCGCGCCCGCGGCGACCTGGACGTTCTGCTCGCGCAAGGCGTTGATCACGTCCATGGTCGTGAGCCCGCGCGACTTGAGCCGCTCGGGGTCGAGCCACAGCCGGATGCCGTAGTCCTTGGCCGGGAAAACCTTGGCGTCGCCCACGCCGGCGATGCGCTTGATCTCGTCGTAGACGTTGATCGTCAGGTAGTTGGTGATGAACAGGTCGTCGTACTGCTTGGCCGCGGCCTCGTTCTTGGGGGTCAGCGAGAAGACCGTGATAACGTTCGAGCTGACGCGGTCGGTCGTGACGCCCTGGCGCTTGACCTCGTCGGGGAGCTTGGGCTGGGCGATGTTGACGCGGTTCTGCACGAGCACCGACGCGATGTCGATATTCGTGCCAAGTTCGAACGTCACCTTGAGCGTGTACGAGCCGTCGCTCGCCGACGTGCTCTCCATGTAGATCATCCCCGGCACGCCGTTGACCTGCTGCTCGATCGGCGAGGCGACGGTGTCGGCCACGACCTGGGCGCTGGCGCCGGGGTAGGTCGTTGTGACCTGGATGACCGGGGGCGTGATGTCCGGGTACTGCGCCACCGGCAGCGTCGGGTACGCCACCACGCCCACGATGAGCACCAGGATGGCGATCACCATCGCGACAATCGGGCGCCGGACTGGAAATTCCGCGAGCATGGTGGGCAGTGGGGAGCGGTGGGGGGGCGGGGGCGGTGGGGGGGGGCGAGCAGCCGGGGCGAGAGCAACGGGTGGAAGGAAGAAGGGGCGGGAACGGGGGACCGGGGACTTACTTGGACGGGGTCGGCGCCGGACCGGGCGGCGCCGTCGGCGGAGCGATCTCCTGGAGCTTGGGCGTCACCTTCGCGCCCGGGCGGGCCTTGAGCACGCCCAGCGTGATGACGCGGTCGGTGGGACTCAGCCCCTCCTCAACCACGCGCAGCGGCGGCTCGAGCACGCCGAGCTTCACCCGTCGCACCTCGACCTCGTCCTTGTCGTTCACGACCAGGGCGAAGCGGCCCTGCTGGTCGCTCAAGAGCGCGGCCTCGGGCACGAGGATGGCCTTGCGCGTGGCCATCGGGAACCGCAGGCGGGCGAAATAGCCCGGCAGCAGCGCCTCGTCCTCATTCTCGAACCGCGTCCGCACCTGCAGCGTGCCGGTCTGCGTGTTCATGGCCGGGGCGACGAAGTCGATCCGCCCGCGCACGGGGTAGTCGTCCTGGTCCTGCAGCGCCAGTTCCGCCGGCCGCCACTGCCCCGGCGCCGTCTCGCCCGGCTCGGTCGCCTGGCCCCGCTGCGCCTCCTCGCGCTGGCGCTCGCGCCGAACCTTGAGCACGTCGCTCTCGCTCACGTCCACCGAGACGAACACCGGCGCGGTCCGCACGATCTGGGCCAGCAGCGTCGGCTCCCCGCGCCCGACCAAGTTGCCCACGTCCACCTCGTTCTTGCCGATCCGTCCGTTGATCGGGGCGGTCACCGTGCAGAACTCCAGGTTCAGCCGCGCCTCGTCGAGCTGCGCCCTGGCCCGCTCCACCTCGGCGGCGAGCGCGTCCCGCCTGGCCGCCTTGATGATCGCGTCGATCTTTGGCCCCGCGTTCTGGTCCGCCAGCTCCTGCGCCAACCGCGCGTCGTTGGTCGCGCCCACCAGCGCCGCCTCCTGGCCGCGAAGGTTTGCCTCCGCCTGCGCGACCGTCGCCGCGTACTGCCGCTTGTCGATCTCGAAGAGCACGTCGCCGGTCTTGACCTTCTGGCCCGGCTTGAAATTCACCTTCTCGAGGAACCCCGACACCCGGGCCCGCAGGTCGACCGTCTCGGACGCCTCCACCGTGCCGGTGTACCGCAGGTACTCGATCACGTCCCGCTCGATCGGCCGGCCCACCACCACCTCCGGCGGCGGCGGCGGCTTCGCGTCGTCGGCGTGCCGCTCGCACGCCGACGTCCACGCGATCGCCCCCACGCACACCGCCCCCAGCCACGACCGGGTCCGGCGAGACGGCGTGCGGCCAATCGTGCCACGGGCTTCACTCATGGCGAGCTCCCTCGGGCGCGGGTGCGGGCGCCGCTTCAGCCTTGGGCGCCGAGCGCTCAAAGCCCAGGTCCGTCCCCGTCTCCCACGACGCGTCCAGCACGTCTCCCCAGTCGGTGCGCTCACGCATCCGCCTGGCCGTCTCCGGATCGACGAACTCCCGCCCCTCGTGGCACTCCCACCCGCCCCCCAGGGCCCGGTACGCCCGCACCGCCCCCAGCGCGATCGTCGCCCGGGCCGCCGTCAGGTTCGTCTGCTGCTGCACCAGGTCGGTCTGGGCGATGTTCACGCGGATGAAGTCCACCGCGCCGGCCCGGTACTGGATCAGCGACAGCTCGGTGCTCCGCTTGGACGCGTCGACCGCCTGCGCCAGCAGCGCCGACCGCTCACGCGCCTTGAGAAACTCCGACAACCCCGACTCCACGTCGGCCGCGGCCCGCAGCACCGTCTCCTGGTACGCCGCCACCGCCTGCTCATACCGCGCGTCGCGCACCCGGATGTTGCCCTCGATCCGCCCGTAATTGAGCACCGGCCAGCGGGCCGACAGCCCGATGAACCCCGCGAACGAGTTGGCGCTGAAGATGTCGCCGAGGTCCGACCCGCGCCCGTTCTCGTAGTTGCTGCTGATGAACGCCGTCGACCCCGTGATCGAGATCTGCGGGTACAGGTCCGCGACCGCTTCGCCGATGCGGGCGCTCTGGGCCGCCGCGACCCGCTCCGCCGCCCGCACGTCCGGCCGCCGACGCAACAGGTCCGCGGGAACGCCCGCCGCGATCCGCGCCGGCGCCTCGGGCACCGTCTCGCCCCGACCCACCGCCGGCAAGAGCCACCACTCCAGGTCCGAAGGCGGCTGCCCCAGCAGCACCCCCAGCGCCAGCCGGCTCTGCTGCACGCCGTTCTCAAGCTCCGGGATGAGCGCCAGCGTGTTGGCGAGCGTCGACTTCGCCGTCGACACGTCGAGCTCCGACACCGCGCCGGCCTTGAACCGGGCTTCGGTGAGCTTGAGCGTCTCGCTCTGCAGGTCGGCGTTCTGCCGCGCGTACACCAGTTGTTCCTGCAGCGACCGCAGCAGGATGTAGTTCACCGCCACGTCCGACGCCAGGCTCACCATCACCGCGTCATAGTCCGCAACGCTCGCGAGCACCTCGGCGTCCGCGGCCTCGATGCCCCGGCGGAACTTGCCCCAGAAGTCCAGCTCCCACGCCGCCTGGATCCCGACCCGGTCGGTCGCGAACGAGCGGTCGCCCGACGCCGACGGCTCGTTCTCGCTCAGGCGGTTGTTGTCGATCCCGCCGAACGCCTCCTGCACCTGCGGGAAGAACCGGCCCACCGCGATCCCGCGCGCCGCACGCGCCTCGAGCACCCGCAGCCCCGCGGCCCGCAGCGTCAGGTTCTGGTCCATCGCCTGCCGCACCAGCGCCGTGAGCACCGGGTCGTTGAACGTTTCCCACCAGTCGCCCACCACGCCGTCGGTGTGCCCGCCCTGTTCCTGCCACGCGTCGTTCACCGCCGCGCTCGGCGTGTTGTAGTTCGGCCCCACCGTGCACCCGGTCAGCGCCGGGGCCACCGCCACGCCGACGCACACGCACAGCACGGATGTTCGTCCTGCTCGCTCGCGACCAGCCGTGATGGTGCCCGCGTTCACGTGATGCATGCTACTCAGGACAACCCGCGTATGCAAAAAAGTTCATGATGGCCCGCTCGCAGCGCCTCCTGATGTCCCCGCGTCGTCCCCGATCGGGCCCGCGATCGCCTCCACGGCGTCCGTCACGGATGTGAACCGGTCAATCCGGCCGGCGTGCTCGTCCACCCCTTCAAGGCGCAGACGCTCACGCACGCCCGATCGGGCCTCCACCATGTGCACCTCGACGCCCCGCGGGCGCAGGACGTCCCCCAGCGCCTTGAGCGCCTGGGCCCCGGCCATGTCCAGGTACGGTGAGGCCGACAGGTCGATCACCACGCCGCGGACCGCCCCGCCGGCGCTTTCGACCAGCTCCTCCACCACCTCGCGCACGTACTCCGCGTTGAAGTACAGCAGGCTCCCCTCGGGTCGCACGATGAGCACCCCCGCAACCGCGCCGTTCTCCGGGTGCCGCTCGCGATCGGAAAAGCGCCGCGTGCCGGGGATCCGCCCGAGCACCGCCACGTGCGGCCGCGAGGCCCGCGTGATCACCAGAATCATCGAAATCACCGCCCCGATGAGCACCCCGCGCAGCAGCCCGCTCGCCAGCACCCCCGCCAGCGCCGTGGCCGCGATCAGGAATTCCCCGCGATCCGTCCGCCACAGGTGCTTCACCGCCGACACGTTCACCAGCCCGAGCACGGCCGTCAGCACGATCGCCGCCAGCACCGGCTGCGGCAGGGCGCTGAGCAACTCCGTGAAAGACAGCGCAACCACGAGCATGATCCCCGCCGCCACGATCCCCGACAGCGGCGTCCGCGCCCCGGCGCTCTGGTTCACCAGTGACTGCGACATCCCGCCGCTGACCGGGCACCCCTGACCCACCCCCGCGGCGAAGTTGGCCGCGGCCAGCGCGAGAAACTCGCGGTTGGCGTCCAGCCTGCGCCGCGCGCTGAACGCGAACATGCGCCCGATCGCGGTCGTTTCGACCGCCCCCAGCAGGAAGCACGCCAGCGCCAAGGGCAGCAGCTCGTTGAGGTCGGCCATGCCGACGCGGGGCAGGCCGAGCGCCGGGAGCCCGGCCGGGACCTCGCCCAGCAGCCGCACGCCGTGCTGCTCCAGACCCAGCATCCTGGACGCGACGATCCCCGCGACCACGACGATGAGGGCGACCGGGACGGTGCGGGTGAGAGCCTTGCCCACCAGCACAACCGCCAGCGCCGTCGCGCCGACGAGCACCGACGCCGGGTTGATCTCGTCCAGGTGCGTCACCAGGTGTGCAACGCACGCCTCGAAGTTTCCGTGCGCCGGGCTCATGCCCAGCAGCTTGGGCAGCTGCGTGCTCGCGAGCACCAGCGCCACCCCGATCTTGAACCCCAGCAGCACCGTCTCGGAGACGAAGCTCACCAGCGACCCCGCCCTCACCACCCGCGCCACCAGCGCGATCACCCCCACCAGCAGCGCCGTCGCCGACGCCAGCGCCGCCATTCGCGCCGGATCGGCGCTCGCCATCGGGCCCAGCGTCGAGCCCACCAGCAGCGAGATCGCCGAGGTCACCGTCACCGTCGTCAGCCGTGCGCTGCACAGCCAGCCGTACACCAGCCCGGCGAAGATGCACGCGTACAGCCCCGCCTGCGCCGGCAGGTGCGCCAGCGACGCGTCCCCCAGGGCCGCCGGGATCATGTACGCCGCGAGCGCCACGCCCGCGAGCGCATCGGCGGCAACGCTGCCCGCGCTGGCTCGCGACCGGGCTCGTCCGGAATCGCTCGGCGCCGGACCCGACGTGGTCAATAGACCTCCGGGATGAATCGCCGCGCGCTCAGCGTCGCCTGGTCGTCGTACTCGCCGTCCTTCGACCTCTTGGGAAGCTTGACCTTCTCGCGCTTGACCGCCCTGTACGGGATCGAATCGAGCATGTGCCGGATGATGTTCAGCCGCGCCCGCTTCTTGTCGTCCGAGCGCACGATGTGCCACGGCGCAAACGACGTGTCGGTCGCCTCGAGCATCAGGTCCCGGGCCCGCGAGTACTCGTACCACTTGCTCCGCGACGGCAGGTCCATCGGGCTCAGCTTCCACTGGCGCACGGGATCCTCGATCCGGGCCTCGAAGCGGCGCTTCTGCTCCTCGTCGCTCACCTCCAGCCAGTACTTCAGCAGGATGATCCCGCCCTCGACGATGTACCGCTCCACCTGCGGCGCCAGTTCCAGGAACCGCGCGTGCTGCTCCTTCGTGCAGAACCCCATCACGTACTCCACCCCCGCGCGGTTGTACCATGAGCGGTCGAACATCACGATCTCCCCCGCCGCCGGGAAGTGCTGCATGTACCGCTGCATGTATATCTGAGACTTCTCGCGCTCCGTCGGGGCCGGCAACGCCACCAGCCGGAACACCCGCGGGCTCACCCGCTCGGTGATCGCCTTGATCGTTCCCCCCTTGCCCGCGCCGTCCCGCCCCTCGAACACGACGATGACCCGCAGCCCCTCCTGCTTCACCCACTCCTGCAGCGTGCACAGTTCCGCCTGCAGCTCGCGCAGCCGCTTCTCGTACGCCTTGCGCTTGAGTGCCTTCGTCCCGGTGTCGTCGTCGTTGGAGGGCATGGCGGTCCTCGCAGCAGGTGGTGCCCCTCCCGTGCGAGACTACGGCGCGAACCGCCCCTGCATCCGGCCAAGCCCGTCAGGCTTGACCCGAATACGAGTACTTGGGCGACCACGACCCCGCCCCGTTGGGCAACAGGTCGAACAGGTGCCACGCCGCGCAGTACACGTCCCTCGGACCAAACGTCGCCACCCCCGTCCGCTCGATCGTGCCGTCGGCGCACCGCCGAAACCCCGACGCCCCGGGGTGAAAGCTCCCCGGCGGATCCTCGAAGCCCAGATCCGCCGCGAAACTCGACCCCGCGCACGAGATCGTACGAAACGTCCACTTGCGCGACGCCGCGAACTCCCGCATCACCGCCGGCTCGTCCGGCGAGATGAGCACCATGGGCGCGCGGTTCGCCAGGTGCTCCGCCAGGCCGTTGATCCCGTCCGCCCACATCGTGCAGTACACGCACCGCCTTCCCATGTTGTGGATCACCAGCAGCTCATTGCTTGCGCCGAACAGCGACGAGAACTTCACCGGCACGCCGTCCGGGCCCGCGAGCGTCCAGTCCCCGACCCGCTCCGGCCCGCGCTTGCGGTTCAGCTCCGCCAGCTCCCGCCGCAGCCGGGCGATCTCATCCTCGATCCTGCGCGCGTCCGACATTGCGTTGTTCGCCGCCATGGCGAATTCTCCCACGGCCGCCCGACCCCACGTTCATACCCTCCCCCTCGCTTCACGTCGAGAATACGTGAGTCCGCTTCCCCCCGCCACGCCAAACCGCGGAAACCCGCCATGCTCACCAAGTCGCTCATCGGCATGATCCACCTCGCCGCCCTCCCGGGCACCCCCAAGTCCGGCCCGCTCGGTCAGGCCGGGACCGACCCCCGCCGGGCCATCGACCAGATCGCCGCCGCCGCCGCCGCCGAGGCCCGCACCCTCGTTGAAGCCGGGTTCGACGGGGCCCTCATCGAGAACATGCATGACGTGCCGTATGTTCAGGCCCCTCACGACCCGGTCGTGACCGCGGCCATGACCGCGGCCGGTCTCGCCGTGAAAGCCGCCGCCCCGAACCTGCTGCTCGGCGTTCAGGTCCTCTCGATCGGCTGGCGCGAGGCCATGGCCGTGGCCCTCGCCATCGGCGCCGACTTCATCCGCGTCGAGAACTTCGTTTTCGCCCACGTCGCCGACGAGGGCCTGCTCACCGACGCCGTCTCCGGCCCGCTGCTGCGCTACCGGCGCTCGATCGGCGCCGACCACATCAAGGTCTTCGCCGACATCAAGAAGAAGCACGCCGCCCACGCCATCACCGCCGATCAGCCCATCGAGCTCGCCGCCCAGGGCGCCGAACTCTTCCTCGCCGACGGGCTCATCATCTCCGGCGCGCACACCGGCCATCCCGCCAGCACCGCCGAACTCGCCGCGGTCCGCGCCGTCACCGACCTGCCCCTGCTCATCGGCTCGGGCGTCACCCCCGAGCAGGTCGGCCCGCTCTTTGAACACGCCGACGCATTGATCGTGGGAACATGGATCAAGCGCGCCGGCCACTGGGCCAACCCCGTCGACGCCCAGCGGGCCGCCAAGCTCGTCGCGGCCCGGCGCGACGCCGGCCACGCCCGCTGAGGGCGAGTCGCACTCGCATGATCGATCCCCCCATGCGGGTTGCGAACGACCCTGCGAACGCCCGGTGAATTTCCGCACATTCACGACGATTCGCTCCCGATCCGTGCTGCAAGCATTGACCGGGCCACGACCGTCGGCTACACCAGCGTGCGGCGCGTGCTCGAGTGCCGCAAGGGGCAGACCATGGTGGTTCAGCGTTCGCCCGATGATGTCGAATTCCGTCTCTATCTCCCGCACGCAAGCGCGGTCGAAGTCGTGGGTGACTTCACCCGCTGGCAGGAAGCGGCCGTGATCATGGAACGGGCCGAGGACGGCTGGTGGGTCGCACGCGCCCGCGTGCCCGCGGGCCAGCACCGGTTCAGCTACCTCGTCGACGGACGGTACTGGATGCCCGACTACGCCGCCAGCGGCATCGAGCACAACGAGCACGGCCAGTGGGTCAGCCGGCTCGACGTCGAGGCGGCGGAGGACGCCTCGACGTCGTCGCCGCGACGCATCCCCGGCCGTGCCCTCGAGTCGGCGGTGCGCCCGGCCGTGACGGCCCTCGCGATCATCCCGGGCGTAGGCGCCGCCGCGGGCTGACATTCCCTGTCTCGACCGCCCGTGCAGACCCGCCAGCGGGGTGGTACGCTCCGCGCATGCTGACCCCCGCGCTCATCGTCGCCGCGTCCGTGCTCGGCTCCGGACCCGATTCATCGACCCTCGACGCCGCCCGCGGCTACCGCGACTACAGCGGCTCCGACGCAGCCAACCTCTGGCGCGGGTACAAGCAGCCCGACTTCCCCACGCAGGGCTGGGCGGTCGCTGGCGGCGAACTGCGGCACGCCGCCGGCGCCGGTGGGGGGGACATCATCACCCGGGACCAGTTCACCGATTTCGACATGCTCTTTGAGTTCCGCACCGCTCCCAAGGGCAACTCGGGCGTCATGTACCGCGTCGCCGAGAAGCACGACGCCACCTGGCAGACCGGCCCGGAGTACCAGGTCCTCGACGACGCCGCCCACGGCGTCAAGCCCACCGACTCGCACTCCACCGGCGGCATGTACGAACTCTTCGCGCCCCCGGCCGAGAAACAACTGAAGCCCGTCGGCGAATGGAACACCGGCCGCATCATCCTGCGCAACGGCGTCGTCCAGCACTGGCTCAACGGCACAAAGGTCGTCGACGCCCGAATCTTCGACGATCAGACCGGCCAGCCCACCGACGCCTGGACGACCCTCATCGCCGGCACCAAGTTCAAGCCCTACGACGGCTTCGGCACCCAGCCCACCGGGCACATCGCCCTGCAGGACCACGGCGACGACGTCGCCTACCGCAACATCAAAATCCGCGACCTCTCCGCCCCGATGAAGGGCGAGAAGCTCCTGTTCAACGGCAAGGACCTCACCGGCTGGACGCCCTTCATCCCCGACCTCGCCAAGGACAACAAGGACCAGGCCAGCGTCTGGCGCGTCGACTCCGGCGGCGTGCTCGTGTGCGCCGGCAACCCCGTCGGCTACATCCGTACGAGCGACAAGTACACGAACTTCATCCTGCGGCTCGAGTGGCGTTTCAACCCCGTCACCAAGCAGGCCGGCAACTCCGGCGTCCTCGTCCGCATGATCGGCGAGGACAAGGTGTGGCCCAAGAGCGTTGAGGCCCAGCTCCAGTCCGGCAGCGCCGGCGACTTCTGGAACATCGGCGAGTTCACCATGACCGCCGATCCCGCGCGCACCAACGGCCGCAACACCAGGAAGACCCACGGCGCCGAGCGCCCCGTCGGCGAGTGGAACGAGTACGAGATCGTCGTGAACAAGGGCGACGTCATCCTCTTCGTCAACGGCGAGGAGCTCAACCGCGCCACCAGCGTCGAGGAAGTCGCCGGCTTCATCTGCCTCCAGAGCGAGGGCGCCGAGATCCACTTCCGCAACATCCGGCTGATCCCGCTGCCCTGAGCCCGCGCCCGAGTTGACCAGGGCCCGGCCCGGTCACATCCCGTCAAGCCCGACCGCCGCCGCGGCGACGATCAGCGCTCGAACCGAGTCGCTCCGCGCCAGCACCGCGTCGGCGACCTTGACGTGCCGCATCGTCTTGCCGGTGCCCTCGAGCAGCCCGTTGGGGTCGGCGATCTTCGTCCCCGGCAGGGCGAGGTTGACGCCGCGGCGCGTCGCGATGAGCGAGGCAAAGGCACGGCCGTCCAGGAAGTAGCACGCGTTGCCCCACTTCACGACGCTCGTCGCCCCCGGCACCGCACCCCGGATCGCCCGGTCCAGCGCCCGCGCGATGCCCCGCTGCGGGTCTGGCATCCGCTCGATCGCGACCTTGCCCGGCTGGTTGAAATCCGCCCGGACCGTCCCCGGCTGACCGGTTCGCGGCTTCAACGACGCCCGACCACGCGGGCCTGCTCGACCCGTCGTCTTGGAGGTGCGGGCCGAACGTTTCGCGGCGTTCTTCTTCGCCATAGCGGCGAGCCTACCTCCCCGCCTGCCACCGTGCCAGTGCCGGGCGGTAGGCGAACACGGGCGGGGAGTGGGGGGAGCGTGCAGTAGGGCGGGAAACGTACCCCAGGAGCGGCTCGCATGACCCCTCAAACCACGATCACTGACCCCTTCAAGGCCCGCCTCGCCGCCCTCGACGCCGTCTTCGGACGCCACTCGAGCGTGTACCGCGAGCACCAGTCCTTCCGCGAGGGCGGCCCCGTCGCCTTCGCCGAGTTCCCGCAGTACCTCCCCAAGACGGTCATCTACTGCACCTGCGAGCTTACCGGGCCCGACGAGGCCGACGCCCCCTCCGGCCAGCGCCCCTGCCCCAGCCCCGGCCGCAGCGGCGAATTCGAGATCGTGATCGCCCTGCCCATCACCAGCAAGATCCTGCCGCGCCGCTACCAGGCCGGCCTCATGGACCACGGCGGCGTCGGCCACGTCCTGCGCGACCTCGCCCGCCTGTGCACCCAGGAAGACTTCGCCTCCGGCGCCGTCGTCCCGCTCACCGAGCCCAGCATCACCCCGGTCACCGCGGCCCTGCTCGTGGACATCTCCTCGAGCAAGCACCCCTTTACGCACGCCGGGGCCGAGCACGGCCTGCTGCTGGCGATGTTCATCCACGCCGGCGAGCTGGCGTACTGCCGCAGCCACGGGCACAAGGCCCTCATCGCCCTGCTGCGCGAAGCCGGCGCGTACCCGACCAGCGACCACCGGCGCGCAAGCGTCGTCTGAAGCAGCCCGCCACCCCCGGATCGACTTACACGCCCAATTGCGGCCGCTTGGGATCCAGCCAGTCCAGGTGGAAGAACGTTCCGCGCGGCTGGTCCACGCGCTCGTACGTGTGCGACCCAAAGTAATCCCGCTGCGCCTGCAGCAGATTCGCCGGCAGGCGGGCCGACCGGTACGAGTCGAAGTACGACAGCGCCGAGCCGAACGCCGGCACGGGGATCCCGTCCACCGCGGCCCGTGCCACCACCGCCCGCCAGTTCGCCTGTCGCGACGAGATCTCACCGGCGAAGTACGGGTCCAGCAGCAGGTTCGGCAGGTCCGCCCGGCGCGCGAACGCCTCGGTGATCTTCTGCAGGAACCGCGCCCGGATGATGCACCCGCCGCGGAAGATCGCCGCGATCTCCCCCAGCTTCAGCCCCCACCCGTTCGCCGTCGACGCCGCCTGCATGAGCGCAAAGCCCTGCGCATACGAGCAGATCTTCGAGCAGTACAAGGCGTCCCGCACACACCCCACCCAGTCCTTCTGCGAGCCCTGCCCCGTGTCGTGCTGGTGCCGCGCCGGCGCCGCGAGCACCTTCGACGCCGCCATCCGCTCCGCCTTCATCGCCGAGATGTTCCGCGCAAACACCGCCTCCGCCATCGTCGCCGCCGGCACCCCCAGGTCCAGGGCGCTGTTGATCGTCCACTTCCCCGTCCCCTTCTGCCCCGCGGCGTCCAGCACCACATCCACGAAGTCCTTCCCCGTCACCGGGTCCTTCTGCCGCAGGATGTCCGCCGTGATCTGGATCAGGAACGAGTCCAGTTCCGCCCCGTTCCACGCCGTGAACGCCTCGGCCATCTGGTCGTTGCTCAGCCCCAGCGAGTCACGCATCACGTGGTACGCCTCGCAGATGAGCTGCATGTCCCCGTACTCGATCCCGTTGTGCACCATCTTCACGTAGTGCCCCGCACCGCCCGAGCCGATGTACGTCGTGCACGGCACCCCGCCCGTGATCGGCTTGCCCCGCGCCGCGCCGATGAACGGCTTGCCCGTCTCCGGGTTCACCTTCGCGGCGATCGCCTCCCACACCGGCCGCAGAATCTCCCACGACGCCGGGTCGCCCCCCGGCATCAGGCTCGGCCCGAACCGCGCTCCCTCCTCGCCCCCCGACACCCCCGAGCCGACAAACAGCAGCCCCTTGGCCTTCAGGTCCTTCTCGCGCCGCACCGTGTCGGTCCACTCGGCGTTGCCGCCGTCGATCACCAGGTCCCCGGCCGACAGCAGCGGCGCCAGCCCGTTGATCACCGCGTCGGTCCCCGGTCCGGCCTTGACCAGGATCACGATCCGCCGCGGCCGCTTGATCGACGCCACAAAGTCCTTCAGCTCCGCCGCCGGCACCAGCGCCCCCCCAGGCCCGATCACCTCCGGCGGGTTCTCCGCGACGAACTGCTCCGTCACGCTCGTGGTCCGGTTGTACACCGCCACCTTGAACCCGTGGTCGGCCATGTTCAGCGACAGGTTCGCCCCCATCACGGCGAGGCCAACCAGACCAACATCTGCGGAATTCGGCGCGGGAACGGGCAGTGGCATGGCGTGTGGCTCCGGATAGACAGCGCGAGCATAGGAGCCGGCACGCCCGGCACGGCACGTTAGTCCAGCAGCGTCAGAATCACGTTGGTCGCCGCGTGCGCAATCACCAGCGGCCACAACCGGCGCGTCACCCGGAAGAACGTCCCGTGGACCACGCCCATCACGAAGATCATCGCCGCTCCGTCGAGCCCCTGGTACACGTGGTACGACGCAAACGCCGCCGCACTCGCCGCGATCGCCGGCCACTCCGCCCGGTGCCACAACTGGCGGAGCCGCACGTACAGGAACCCCCAGATCGCAAGCTCCTCCGCCAGCGCATTGGCGACCTCGCCCCCCGCGTACAGCGCCCACTCCAGCCCGTCCCCGGGGTTCCCCGTCGACACCACCGGCGTAACGCCCAGCACGAGCGACAACGGCCACGCGCACACCCACGCCGCGACGTACGTCACCACGATCAGCAGCACCGCCGCCGCAACGTCACCGGACCGGATCCGCCACAGCCCGATCGACGACGCCGGCTGACCCACCAGCGCCATCACGCACAGCAGCGGCACCACGATCATCGCGGCCCGATGCGCAACATAGAACGCCACCTCGAGCGGCGGGTACTCCCCCTCCCAATACGCGGTCCCCGCGAGGTACGACATCAGCGCCGAGACAAAGTCCGGCGCCACCGCCAGCGACAGCACCAGCGCGACCTCAATCCACAGCCGCCGCCGCGCGTCCGGGTCGACGGCCGGCATGAACGGGTCATACGCCGAGGGAAACGGTCCGAGCATGGGCCCGGGAATGTACCCCGGCCCGGCCCGGCATGCACGCCCGCGGCGTCACTCCACCGTCACGCTCTTGGCCAGGTTCCGCGGCTTGTCCACGTCGTGCCCGCGGATGACCGCCGCGTGGTACGCGATCAGCTGCAGCGGCACCACCGTCAGCATCGGGCTGAGCGGTTCGATGATCTCCGGAACGTACAGAACGTCCTCGACGTGCTTCTTGATATCTTCATCGCCCTCGGTCGCCACCGCGATCACGTGCCCGCCGCGGGCCCGCACCTCGGCGATGTTGCTCAGCACCTTGTCGTACTGCCGACCCCGGTTCGCGATGAACACCGCCGGCATCCCCTCGTTGATGAGCGCGATCGGCCCGTGCTTCATCTCGGCCGCGGGCATGCCCTCGGCGTGGATGTAGCTGATCTCCTTGAGCTTGAGCGCCCCCTCCAGGGCCGTGGGGTAGTTGTACCCCCGCCCCAGGAACAGCCAGTTCTCCCGCTCGCAGTACCGCTCCGCGACCTTGCGGATCCGCGCATCCTGCTCCAGGATCCGCTCGATCTTCGCCGGCACGGTCTGCAACTGCTCGATCCACCGGGTCGCCTGGTCCGCCGACATCACGCGCCGCCGCGCCATGAACAGCGTGATCATCGCCAGCACCGCCACCTGCCCCGTGAACGCCTTGGTCGACGCCACGCCGATCTCCGGCCCGACGCGCAGGTACACACCCGCGTCCGTGTCGCGCGCCATGGTCGAGCCCACCACGTTCACCACGCCCAGGGCCAGCGCCCCCCGGTCCTTCGCCTCGTGCAGGGCCGCGAGCGTGTCGGCCGTCTCCCCCGACTGGCTCACCGCGATCGCCACCGTCCCGTCCTCGATGATCGGGTTGCGATACCGGAACTCGCTCGCGTACTCCGCGCAGCTCGGCACCTTCGCCAGGTCCTCGAGCATGTACTCGCCGATCATCGCCGCGTGCAGCGCCGTGCCCTGGCCCATCAAAATCACCTTGCGGGCCCGCACCAGCTCCTTCGCGAACGAGTTCAAGCCCCCCAGCACGATCTTGCCGTCCGCCGGCTGCAGGCGCCCGCTCAGCGTGTTCCGCAGCGACGCCGGCTGCTCGTGGATCTCCTTCTTCATGAAGTGTTCAAAGTGACCCAGCTCGATCTGCTCGAGGTCGAGCTCCAGCTGCATCACCTTCGGCGTCACCGCGGCGTTCGTCGTCGTGCTCGTGCGGAACCCCGACCGCGTCAGCTTCACCACGTTGTAATCGTCCAGCGGGAACGCCTGCTGCGTGTGCGCCACGATCGCCGACGCGTCCGACGCCACCACGTACTCCCCGTTGCCGATCCCCACGATCAGCGGCGCGCCCTTGCGCGCCACCACCAGCGTGTCCGGCTCGTGCTCGCACATCACGCAGATCGCGTACGCCCCCGTCACCTCGCGCAGCGCCGCCTGCACCGCCGCCTCCAGGTCCACGCCCTCGTTCGGCGAATACAGCTCGCCGATGAGCATCGTCAGCACCTCCGTGTCCGTCTCCGACACGAACCGGTGCCCCTTCTCCTGCAGCAGCGTCCGCAGCGCCGCGTAGTTCTCGATGATCCCGTTGTGGATCAGCGCGATCCCCGCCTTGTCGTCGCGGTGCGGGTGCGCGTTCACGTCCGTCACCCCGCCGTGCGTCGCCCAGCGCGTGTGCGACATCCCCAGCGTCCCGGGCAGCGCCCCGCGCTGCTCCAGCGCCTCCTCAAGGTTCGCCACCCGCCCCGCCTTCTTCACCACCGTGATCCTCTGGTCCGGCCCCATCACCGCCATCCCGGCCGAGTCGTACCCGCGGTACTCCAGCCGCTTCAGCCCCTCCAGCAGCAGGTTCTGGCACGGCTTGTTCCCGATGTACGCGACGATTCCACACATTGGCGCCGACTCCTGGACCACGTCCCCCGACCCGCGCCGGCGACTCCGTCCACCGGCCGGCAACTCTACTGATCGGCCCGACCGGAAGTTCGATCAACAGTTCGCCCCGTGTTCGGCACCGAGTCGGTGCTCCTGAGACAGGAACGCACCCGACCTATCCCCTAAAGATCATCCATGCTGGCCTCCATCTTCCCGCCCCTGCCGCCGTACGAGGGAATGCACCCCCTCGTGGTCCACTACCCCATCGCCCTGCTCATGATCACGCCGATCTTCGTGATCCTGGCCGCGGCCTGGAAGAAGCACACCAGGCCGCTGCTCGTCGCGGCCCTGCTGATCAGCGTGCTCGGCGTCGCCGCCGCCTTCCTCGCCACCAGCACCGGCGAAGCAGGCGAGAAGTTCGCCAAGGGCATCCCCGGCGCCGACAAGACCCTGCACGAGCACGAGGAACTCGCCGAGTTCGCCCGCAACCTCTTCATCGTCGTCACCGTCGTGCTCGCCGGTTTCACCGCCGGCGCCTGGAAGCTCGGCGACCGCCTCTCCACCCCGCTCCGCTGGGGCGCCGTCCTCATCTTCCTCGTCATCCACGGCTTCTCCGCCAGCGTCCTCGCCAGCGCCGCCCACGAGGGCGGCAAGCTCGTCCACCTCCACGGCGTCCGCGCGCCGCTGGCCCCAGAGGTCTACCTCGACACCGGCGTGGCCCCGCCCGTCCCCCGTCAGCGCCAAGGTCGCGAAGACCACCACTGATCCCGCGCCCCGCGGATCCCTGCGGCCTTTCCTGCTGTCGCCGGCTCCGCTCGCCCGACGTAAGCAGGAACGTCCCCTGACCAAGCCCGGCTCTCCGGGAGGATCCGAGCCCCTTCCGTGTTCGTCGCCCAAGCGCACTCTTTCACCCAGCAGGCCCGGCTCGCGATCACGCTCGCCTGGGTCGCGGGCTACACGAACACCATCGGCATCCTCGCCTGCGGGCACGTCATCAGCCACGTCTCGGGCACCACCAGCGACGCCGGCCGCTGGGCTGCGGGCGGTCGCTGGGACCTCGCCGGGTTCGCCATCTTCCTGCTCTTCACGTTCCTCGCCGGCGCGGTCCTCAGCGGCCTGGCCACCGAGTTCGCGCGCCGCCGCGGCTGGGAATCCGTCTACGTCATCCCCATGGCCATCGAGGCCGGCCTCCTGGGCGCCTTCGCCCTGGGCCTCGAACTCCGCAGCACCACCGAGGTCTCCTCCGGCGCCCCGCTTTACGTCCTGGCCGGCCTCGCCTCGCTCGCCATGGGCCTGCAGAACGCCACCATCACCCGCATCTCCGGCGGCGTCGTCCGCACCACCCACGTCACCGGCGTCCTCACCGACCTGGGACTCGAGCTCGTCAGCACCGCGTACTGGCTCCGCGACCGCGCCGCCCGCCGCCGCGGCGAGTCCCGCCCGGGCCAGACCCCCGCCGGCGCCACCGAGATCCACGCCGCCGCACGCCAGCACGCCCCCGGCTGGCGTGTCCTGCTGCTGGGCTCCATCGTCGGCTCGTTCGCCCTGGGCGCCGGCCTGGGCGCCCTTGTCTTCGGCTTCCAGCCCCGCCTGGCGATGTTCCCGCCCGTGCTCTTCCTGCTCTGGATCATCCTGCAGGACGTCCGCCGTCCCATCGCCGAGATCGAGCCCTCCGCCCTGGTCTCTGCCGACGCCAACCTCAACCTCCCCGCGGCACTCAGCGTCTTCGAACTCCGCCACGAACGCGCCCGCCCCGGGCGCGTGCACCGCATGCCCGACCTGCAGATGTGGGCAGACCGCCTCCCCGCCCACGTCCGCGTCGTCGTCCTCGACCTCGCCGGCGTCCCGCAGATCGACGAGGACTCCGTGATCGAGCTGCGAGAAGCGATCGTCAAGCTCCGCGCCCGCGGGCGCGAGTTCGTCCTCGCCGGCATGACCCCCGCCGGCGTCACCGAGCTCCGCCGCCTCGGCGGCGAGGACCTGCTCGACCCCGTCAGCGCCTGCCCAGACCTCGAACTCGCGATCGCGCGCGCGTTAGCGCTCCTGTAGCCACCAGCACGCGCAGCTCAAACTCCAAAACACCGGCATCATCCTCCGCGTCACTCCGCCCACTCCGCGTCCTCCGCGTACGCATCGCTTCTTCTCAGGAGCTCAGCCGCTCGAACCGCTGCCCGACCGCGCCCCAGTTCACCACCGTCATGAACGCGTCGACGTAGTCCGCCCGCTTGTTCTGGTACTTCAGGTAGTACGCGTGCTCCCACACGTCCACGCCCAGGATCGGCACGGCCCCGTAGATCGTCATGTCCTGCTGCTTCTCCCCCTGCGTGATGAACAGCTTCTTGTAGCCCGGGTGCAGCAGCAGCCAGCCCCACCCCGAGCCCTCGACCTGGGCCGCGGCCTTCTTGAAGTGATCCGCGAACTTCGCAAACGAGCCGAAGTCGCGCGCGATCGCCTCGCCCAGCTTCCCCGCCGGCTCCCCGCCCCCGCCCTTGCCCGGGGCCGCCATCGAGTGCCAGAACAGCGTGTGGTTCGTGTGCCCCGACGCGTTGAAGTTCAGCTCCCGCGAGTAGAACTTGATCAGCGCCGCGTCCCCCCCGTCGCGGATCTTCGCCAGTTCCCGCAGCGCCTTGTTCGCGTTGTCCACGTACGCCTTGTGGTGCTTGCCGTGGTGGATCTCCATCGTCTGCTTGTCGATCGCCGGCTCGAGCGCATCGGCCGGGTACGGCAGCGCCGGCAGCACGAACTCGCCCTTGGCCGCGTCCCACCCGATCATCGCCTCGCCGCCGCCCGCCCCCCCCGCCCCCCCCGCGGCGGCGCCCGGCGCTCCCGCGCCGTTGCCCGCGTCCTTGCCCGGCTGGCCGGCGAGCCCGACCGAACTGAGCATCCCCAGCGCGCCCAGGCCCCCCAGGGCCGCCATCACGCCCCGGCGCGACACGACCTGATCACCCGCCTGCTCATCCCTCGACATCGGCTGCTGCTGCGTCATGACTCTGCTCCTCGTCCCGCGCCCCGAAGGCGACGCGAGTATCGATGGACCACATGAATACACCGTGAACCCGCCCGCCCCGCCACGTTCACTTCATCGGTTCCCCGGGCTTGCCGCCCGCACCCGCGGGCTTGGGCGCCGAGGGCTCGGCCCACGACCGCAGCACCGCCGGCGCCGCCGCGAGCGGGTAGCTGCGGTACACCGGCCCACTGTGGATCACGAGCATCGGCCCCTCCGCCACGCCGATCTCGTGCGTCTCGATCCCGCCCCCGTCGAGCCCGCCGATCTCGAGCGTGCCGACCGGCGTGTACCCCTTCGGGGCCGCGATCGCGACCTCGGTCGCCGGCCGCTCGATCAGGAACCGCACCGCGTCGTTCACCCCGGTGCGGTCCTCGGTCGACAGCAGCGACCCCTTGCCGCTCGCCATCACCTCGGTCCACCCGTCGACCTCGCGGACGAGTCGCCGGCTGACCGCGCCGCCCGAACCGCTCATCACGAGCGTCCCCACGTCCGGGGCCGCCAGCGCCGTCGCCGTGCCCGCGATGTACGCCCCCGGCACCATCGCCACCGACGTCAGCGACGTCGCGTCCACGCTCACGATCCGCGTGCCGTCGAGCCGCGCAAACAGCCGCTTGCCCGACGCGTCCGCCGGACCGCCCAGTTCAACCGTCCGCTTGCCCGAGCCGCTCTCGAGCACGATCGACGCCGACGGCACGAACGGCGCCGCCGGCGGTCCGGCGTCGAGAAAGTCCGCGATCGCCAGTTCCCCCAGCGACTTCATGAGCCCCGCCACCTTCGCCGGGTCCGCCGGCGCGCGCATCGGCTCGGTCACGCTCCAGCGGTTCTCGACCCGCCGCAGCGCCAGCACACCCGCCGAACTCTCCAGCCGGATCCCGCTGGGGTTCTGGTCAAAGCCCGCCAGCACGCTCGTCGCCCGCCACGCCCCCGGTCCCGGCTCACGCAGGGCGCGGATGACGTTGTCGTCGACCAGCGCCAGCCGCGTCCCCGTCCCGTCGGCCCCCGGCGCACCCGCGGGCGCCCCGCCCTCGACCGACACGAGCCCCGCGCCCGCGAGCGTCCGCTTCGCCATCCGCAGCGTGTACGCCGTGCCGTCGTCCTGCTCGACCCGCACCGTGGTCGCGTCGTCACCCACGCTCGCGCCCCGCTCGGCCTCGCCCACCGCCCGCATGTCCGCCAGCAGCCGCAGGGCCGCGCTGATCCGCGCCGACGACACCGGCCACGTTCCCGACGGGGCCGCCAGCGTCCAGTCGTCCGTCCCCGCGGCCCGCGACACCACCTCGTCGCCCTGCCCGCGGTTCACGCCCAGCCGCACCACCCGCGCCGGCTCGAGCGCCAGCACCTTCTCCCCACTCGCCACCACGCCGCCCTCGCCGGCGCCGGACCCGCCCCCGCCGCGCAGCAGAAAGAACGCCGCGAACCCCAGCGCGATCGCAACCGCCAGCCACGCCAGAACGGTCCTGTTGCTCATGCCCGAGTGTACAGTCGGCCGCCGCCCCGGATCCGTCCCGCGCGACGCCCCACGACAACAATCCGCGCATGCCGGCCAAGCCCCCCGTCATCGGCATCACCACCGACGTCATCGTCCACAACGACGTCCCGCGCGCCGCCTCGCCCCTCGCCTACGTCGACGCCGTCGTCCGCGCCGGGGGCACGCCCGTGCTGTTGCCCCCCTTCCTCGAACTCGTCGACCGCCACGCCGCCCTGTGCGACGCCTTCGTCTTCACCGGCGGCGACGACCCCCGCACCGAGGATTTCGGCGTCCCGACCCACCCCGCCGCCACCACCATGGACCCGCGGCGCCAGGCCTACGAGGTCGCCCTGCTCCGCATCCTGCACGCCCGCCCCGCCGCCCCCGCCCTGGGCGTGTGCCTGGGCATGCAGATGATGGCCCTGGTCGCCGGCGGCCAGCTCGAGCAGCACCTGCCCGACGTACTCCCCTCCGCCCCCGACCACCGCGGCAAGCTGCACCCCGTTATGCCCGAACCGGGGGCCGCGACCTCGCTGCTGCCGCGTCCCGGCTCGGTCGACAGCCGGCATCACCAGGCCGTCCGCACCCCCGGCCGCGGCCAGCGCGTCATCGCCCGCAGCCACGACGGCGTCATCGAAGCCATCGACGACCCCAGCCGCCGCTTCTTCGTCGGCGTCCAGTGGCACCCCGAACGCACCGCCGACCCCGCCCTGGGCCAGGCCCTCTTCGACGCCCTCGTCGCCGCCGCCCGCCAATGAGCCCCCAACATCCATGCTTCTACCTCCGCGCTCTCGGCGTGCTCCGCGGTCAAACGCTCTCTTTGCACTCGCCTTCGTAAACATCCTCCGATGCACACCATCCACTCCGCCGCCGCGCTCGCACCCTTCCACCACGGCGTTCTCGTCCCCACCATGGGCGCCCTGCACGAGGGCCACGGCTCACTGGTCCGGCGCGCCCGCGCGATCGCCGACGCCACGCCCGGCCGTCCGCCCGTGGTCGTCACCATCTTCGTCAACCCCACGCAGTTCAACGACCCCGCCGACCTCACCCGCTACCCGCGCACGCCCGACGCCGACCTCGCCCTGTGCGCCGCGGCCGGCGCCGACGCCGTCTTCATGCCCGGCGTCGCCGAGATCTACCCGTCCGACGCCCCCGTTCGCGTGCCGCCCCTGCCCCCGGTTGCCACCGAGCCCGGGCTCGAAGACCGCTGGCGTCCCGGTCACTTCGCCGGCGTGTGCCAGGTCGTCCTGCGCCTGTTCGAACTCACCCGCCCGAGCATCGCCTGCTTCGGTGAGAAGGACTGGCAGCAGCTCCGCGTGGTCGCGGCCATGACCGCCGCGCTCGCCCTGCCCATCCGCATCGATCCCGTCCCGACCGTGCGCGAGCCCGACGGCCTGGCGATGAGCAGCCGCAACCGCTTCCTCGCCCCCGACGACCGCGTCCGCGCCCGCGCTGTCCCCAGCGCCCTGGCCGCGGCCGCTCGTGCGTCCACGCCCCGGGCCGGCGAGACCGCCATGGCGGCGGCGCTCACCGAAGCCGGCCTGATGGTCGAGTACGCGGTCGTCCGGGCCGCGGACACGCTGCTGCCGGTGCCCCCAGCGCAGGTCCGATATGACGCCCCGCTGCGGGCCCTGATCGCGGCCAGGTGCGGCCCGGTGCGTCTGATCGACAACGGCGCGTGGTCCGCGCCGCCGATCAGGTAAAGTCCTCCGGAATTCTCAACGACGTAAGGAGTGCGTCCCCGGGCCCCCCGGCGTTGCCCGGTCGCGCTGACGCCACGTGGAACGCTCCCCATGGAAACGCCCGGACAACCGCAGCCGACGTCGCCCCGCATCGTCCCGGTCAACGGCCCGGGCGGGAAGCGGCGCCGCCACCAGCGTGTCGAACTCGACCTCCCCGCCGCGCTCACCGTCTTCGACGCCGAGGGCAACCAGATCGCCCAGCTCGAAGGACGCACCCGCGACATCAGCCAGTCGGGCTGCCGCGTGGTGATCACGCGCATGCTGCATCCCGGCAGCGGCGTGGTCGCGGTGCTGGCGGCGGGTCGGGGCAAGCGCACGGTGCGGTACGGCACCATCCGCAACTGCACCTACCTCGAGCAGGGCCAGCACTCGCTGGGGATCGAGTTCGAGGCGATCCCCGCCGCGGCGTACGCCGCCCAGGCCCTGATGCAAAGGCTCACCGCCGAGGCCGCCTGACGCGGGGGAAGCGTTCCCAGCGCCAAGTCGACCACGCCACCGGCTATAGTGCCCCGGCCGCGCCGGGCACGGTTCCAGCGTGCGCCCTTCGCCACGATCCTGGAGGCCGCCCGCGTGCTTCGGACACCGCTGTTCAACTTCCACACCCAGCAGGGCGGCAAGATGGTCGACTTCGCCGGCTGGGAGATGCCCATCGTCTACCAGGCTCTTCCCGGGGGGGGCGGCGGCACCGGCTCGATCCACGACGAGCACAGCCACGTCCGCTCGGCCGCGGGCCTGTTCGACGTCTCGCACATGGGTCGCGTCAAGGTCACCGGCCGGCACGCCCGGCGGCTGCTCGAGCGCCTGTGCACGCGGCGCATCCACGACATGACCGCCGGCCAGTGCCGCTACTCGCTCATGTGCAACGAGTCCGGCGGCGTCAAGGACGATGTCATCGTCTACCGCATGGACGAGGACGACTTCCTGGTCGTCGTGAACGCGTCCAATCGCGAGAAGATCCTCGCCCACATGGAGTCGGTCCGGGCCGCGGGCGACCTCAACGTCAAGATCGACGACCAGACCCTCAGCACCGCCATGGTCGCCCTGCAGGGCCCGAAGGTCATCGACTTTGTCGCCAAGGTCTCAAGCGAGATTCCCACGCTCAAGCGCTACCGCTTCACGATCAAGAACCTCATCATCCTCAAGCTCATCGTGAGCCGGACCGGCTACACGGGCGAAGACGGCGTCGAGGTCATCCTGCCCGCGACGGGCGTCGAGATGGCCCTGAAGATGCTCCTCTCCCGCACGGACGGGCTTGTGAAGCCCGCCGGCCTGGGCGCGCGCGACACGCTGCGGCTCGAGGCCGGCATGCCGCTGTACGGGCACGAACTGGGCGAGGAGATGTCCGCGCTGTCCGCCGGCGTCGACTTCGCCATCAGCCTCGACAAGGACGCCGACGAGCAGGGGGAGAAGTTCGTCGGCTCCGACGCCCTCAAGAAAGTCGCCGCCTCGGGTGGGCCGGCGCAGCGGATCGTCGGCCTCAAGTTCGACGGCAAGCGCACCGCCCGCCAGGGCATGGCCGTCAAGACCGCCTCGGGCCAGGATGCCGGCATCGTGACCTCCGGATGCCTCAGCCCGACCTTCGGCTACCCGATCGCGATGGCGATGGTCGGGCGCGACCTGGCGGGCGTGGGCACGCGGCTGCTGGTTGACACCGGGCGCGGGACGCTCGAGGGTGAGGTTGTGCCGTTGCCGTTCTACAAGGCGAAAAAGTAAGGCGGACGGCCGGACAAGCAGCCGCGTTCCTGGTGCGGAAAAGGGACTGGCGTCGGTGTGGCCCGGCGCTTGCGCTGCGGGCTCTCAGCCCTTGAGCGTGAACTCTTCCCAGTGGCCTTCGGTGTGCCGGACGATCGTGCCGGTCACGCTGTAGAGCACCTGCTCGGCGATGTTCGTGCAGTGGTCCGCCATGGCGACGCTCAGCGACGCGATGTCCTGCAGCGCGAGCGCGGTTTCGACGTCCATCTTCCCGGCGGCGACGCTCCGCTGCACGTCGGTCGCCAGGGCCCGCTTGAAGGCCTCGACGGCGTCCTCGCTCGCGAGCACGACCTTGGCCAAATCGGCGTCGGCGTGCTCCAGGCTCAGGCCGGCGTCGCGCAGGATGCCGATCACGCTGTTGGTGAGCACGCGGAACGCGTCGGGGACGCCCGCGCCCTGGGACGCCACGGCGAGCTCGCGCGTGGTTTCTCCGACCCGGACCCCCAGGTCCGCGATCCGCTCGAGTTCGTTGTTGACCTTCACGATCGTGAGCACGCGTCGGAGCTGCTCGGCGTTCAGGGCCGCGCCGGTCGCGGTCGCATCGGTGAGCAGGGCCACGGCCGAGCGTTCGATGGCGACGTCGACCCGGTCGACATCCTCGTCGAGTCGGGCGATGCTGGCGGCGTCGGTCGCGGAGCGGGCGAACGCGGCGTCGAAGGCCGTCTCGATGAGGGCCTGCACCCGGCGCGCCTGCCCGGAGATTTCCCGGTGCAGAGCCTCGATCCGCGAATTGAACCCGTCGTGAGTGGTCGGCATGCGCTCCGGCCCGCTGTGCTCCCCCGGGACCAGGCGGCCCGGATGCACCCAACGATACACCCGCGCCCGAGCGCTCGCCGTGCCGGTCGGGGCCGATATCCTGCCGTTCGAGCGCCCGGCCACCCCGCGGCGCACCCGCCCGAATTCCCCCCTTGCCGGAGCCGCCCATGGCCTTCGAGATCGAAGTCGTCCACGCCCGCCAGGTCCTTGATTCCCGCGGCAACCCGACCGTCGAGGTCGAGGTCGCCCTTTCGTCCGGCGTGGTCGGACGAGCCGCCGTGCCCAGCGGGGCATCGACCGGCGAGAACGAGGCCGTCGAGCTGCGCGACGCTGACAAGGGCAAGTACCTTGGCAAGGGGGTGCTCAAGGCGGTGCGGAACGTGAACGAGCGGATCGCCCCGGCCATCGAGGGCATGGACGCGCGCGAGCAGGAGGACATCGACGCGGCGATGCTGCGGCTCGACGGGTCGGCCAACAAGGGGGCGCTGGGGGCCAACGGCATCCTGGGTGTCTCGATGGCCGTGGCGCACGCCGCGGCGAACGGGTGCGGACTGCCGCTGTACCGGTACCTGGGGGGCTCGGCGGCGAAGGTGCTGCCGGTGCCGATGTTCAACATCCTCAACGGCGGCAAGCACGCGGACAACACGGTGGACTTCCAGGAGTTCATGATCCAGCCGTGGGGCTTCGACAATTTCCACGATGCGCTGCGGGCCGGCGTTGAGATCTACCACACGCTCAAGAAGGTGTTGCACGACGACGGGCTGTCGACGGCCGTGGGGGACGAGGGCGGGTTCGCGCCGAACCTCAAGAGCAACGAGGATGCGCTGAAGATCATCGAGCGGGCGGTGGACAAGGCGGGGTACGACTGGGGCCGGCAGATCTTCGTGGCCCTGGACCCGGCGACGAGCGAGTTGTGGAACGAGGCGGCGGCGGACAAGAAGGGAAAGAAGGGCGGCGGGGCGGGGGGTGGCGGGGGGGCGGGCGGGTACAAGTTCTTCAAGTCGACCGGCGAGGTCATGTCGAGCGACGGGATGATCCAGATGTGGTCGGACTGGTGCCGCAAGTACCCGATCCGCTCGATGGAAGACTGCCTGGGCGAGCACGACTGGGACGGGTGGAAGAAGATCACGGAGAAGCTGGGGGACAAGGTGCAGCTCGTCGGTGATGACCTGTTCGTCACGAACAAGAAGTTCCTCCAAAAGGGGATTGACCAGCGGTGCGCGAACTCGATTTTGGTGAAGGTGAACCAGATCGGCACGCTGAGCGAGACGTTCGACGCGGTGAACCTGGCGATGCGGAGCCGGTACTCGGCGGTGCTGAGCCACCGCTCGGGGGAGACCGAGGACGCGACGATCGCGGATATTGCCGTGGCGACGAACTGCGGGCAGATCAAGACGGGCGCGCCGTGCCGCTCGGACCGGAATGCGAAGTACAACCAGCTGCTGCGGATCGCGGAGGACCTGGGGGACGCGGCGGTGTACGGCGGGGCCATGTGGTGGCGCCGATAAGAGACGCGAGCGCGAGCGAGTGGAGAATGGTCTCCAGAGGCCCATGACGCCGGACCTGAGTCCCCGACGGTCCGGATGCCAGAATTTCCCCTGACTGGTCGTTCAAAACGTTCCGCACGTGCGCCTTTGCGCGCAAAAATGCGCCGTAACGCACATCCCCATTGCGTTCCCCACGCGGCCGTGGAAAATGGAGCGCATGTCGCCCACGCTCACCCCGTCGCTCGCGTCGATCATCCCCGAAGCCGACCTCGCGCAGGCCGTCCGCCTCGCGTTCGACACCCTGCTGTCGATCCTGCGGGACAAGGCCGCCACCGTCCGCGACAAGCGCATGGCCGCGACGGCGGTTCTTCGCCTTGCTCCCTCTCCCTTCGCCTTTGCGAAGGGTGAGGGTCGGGGTGAGGGCTCGCTGTCTACTCGATCCTCCAAGCCTCCCAAGCCCGCATGCATCGATGGCGAGAAACAGACTTCCACGATCAATCCGAGTACGGCGTGCTCAACCGGTGCGCGGATCGAACGTGAGCATGACCACTCTCCCGCCCCCGCCAAAGAGAACCATGCACCGATCGTCCTCGCTGCTCCCCGTACCCATCGCCCCGCCGCCGCTCTTCTCAACGCAGTAGGTTCCTCGAACCGCTCGCCGATCCAGCCGCGGGCAGCCTGATTCGGAGCCATCCGGACCCTGGCAGAGCGTCAGGTCCGGCGTCACGGGCGCGAACGGCTCACAGCACCTCGACCATTTCCTGCATTCCTTCCGGCGTCAGATCCGGGCGACCGTTCAGCCAGCCGACGAGCCATTCGAAGGCGTCGACCAGGCGCGGGCCGGGGCGGCTGAAGAGGTGGTTGCCGTCGACGAGCGCGACCTGAACGCCGGGGCGTGAGATGAGTTCGCGCCACCACTCGCCGGCGGGGCTCGCGGCAAACCTCGCGAGTTCATCCCGCGTTGTGGCGAGGCTCAGGCCGCAGGGGCACACGATCACGCGCTCCGGTCGGCTCGCCAGCAGGGCGGCGCTCGTCACGTTCACGCTCGGGCCCGCCTCGCGCTGCGTGGAGCCGATCGGTCCCGCCGCAGCCCCGGCCTGCTGCACGACGCGGGTCGGGTTGAGCGGGTGGCGCCCGCCGGCGCGTTCGATGAGCTGCGGCGTCCAGTGGCCGCCGACAAAGATGGGGTCGAGCCATTCGATGAAGGCGACGCCGGGGCCGTCGGCGTAGGGGTTGACGTGGTCGCCGGCCGCGTACATGCGCTGGCGGAGGGAGGCGACGAGCGCGTCGGCGCGGCGGGGGAGGTCGAGGGCGTCGCCCACGCCGAGGATGTCGTCGAAGACGCCTTCGAGCGTCTGGGGGTTGAGGCTGATGACGCGGGGTTCGCGCCCGGTTCGTCGCTTCAGTTCAGCGGCGACGGCCCGGACCGTAGAGAGGTCGATCGAGCAGACGTGGCAGAGGTCCTGCGTGATGATGAGGTCGGGGGCGAGGGCGGCGAGGCGATCCGCGTCGAGGGTGTAGAGCGAGGCGTTGGCGGACGCGCCTGCGAGCGCGGAGCGGACGGCGGCGTCGACCTGCGCGGAGGACTCGAACGTGGTGCGGGCCGCGGTGAGGACGGGGAGACGGGCGAGCGAGGTGGGCCAGTCGCACTCGTGCGAGCGGCCGACGAGGAGGTCTTGGGCGTCCAGGGCGCAGACGATCTCGGTCGCGGAGGGGAGGAGGCTGACGACGCGCATCGGGGAGGGTACGTCTGTGAACGTTGCTTGCTGTTGGAGGGGCCGCGCGAGCGGGTGGTTGTGTGCGTGCGGACGTCCAAGGCCTCCCGCTTGCGCGGGAGGCTCGGATCGGAACCGCCGGTTTGCGCCGGAGGTTGGGGTTGGGCTATCTTCCTCCCATGCCTTCGCTTGTCTGCGTGCCCATTCTGGTGGCCGATGTTCCCAGCGCTCTCGACGCCGCTATGCGCGCGAAGGCGGCCGGGGCGGATCTGGTCGAGTTCCGTGTCGACGACGTGTTCAGCGGGGCGACGGGCAAGGCGGGAGAGGACGAGGTTCGGTCGATCGTGTCGCTGGTGAGCCGGTCGGTGCTGCCGTGCATCGTGACATGCCGGCTCGCGAGCGAGGCGGGGACGGTGGGGGGGTATGACGGGGATGAGCAGGCGCGGGTGTCGCTCTTTGAGCACCTGGGGGCCCTGCGGGCGCCCGAGCATCCCCCGCGGTACATCGACGTCGAGCTCGCGGCGTACACGCGCTCGGAGAACGTCAAGCAGAAGGTGAACCTGGCGGTTGAGCACGCCGGCCAGGGGCGGGACCTGTCGACGGGACTGATCCTGTCGACGCATGATTTCGATGGGCGACCAGCGGACCTGACTCGGCGGATCGCCGCGATGCACGCGCAGGCGGCCGCGAGCGTGCACAAGGTGGCGTACCGGGCCCGGTCGGTGCGGGACAACCTGGAACTGCTGGACCTGTGCGCCGATGCGAGCGAGGGGGGGCGTCCGACGATCGCGCTGGGGATCGGGGAGTTCGGGCTCATGTCGCGGGTGCTGGCGCCCAAGTTCGGCGGCTTCCTGACGTTCGCATCGCTCGACAAGGCAAGCACCACCGCGCCGGGACAGCCGACGGTCGATGAACTGCTCACCCTCTACCGATTCCGCGAGATCGGGCCGCGCACGCGCGTGTACGGCGTGATCGGATGGCCGGTGGAGCACTCGAAGAGCCCGCTGATCCACAACGCGGGATTCGCGGAGATCGGCTACGACGGCGTCTACCTGCCGATCCCGGTCCCGCCGGAGTACGAGCATTTCAAGTCGACAGTCCTGTCGCTCGTCGATCATCCGAGGCTGGATTTCTCGGGGTGTTCAGTGACGATCCCGCACAAGGAGCATCTTGTGCGGCTGGCGCGGGAGCAGGGGTGGGAGATGGACGAATTGTCGACGATCTGCGGGGCGGCGAACACGCTGGTCGTGCGAGCGAGCGAGCGGGATGGGTTCACCGGTACGCACGTGATCAACACCGACGGCAGCGCGGCGGTTGATGCGCTGGAAGCGGCGCTCGCGGGCCTGCCCGAGCCGGTCGACCTTGCGGATGCGCGGGTCGACATCCTGGGGGCGGGCGGCGTGGCGCGGGCGATCGCGGCGGAACTGGCGCTGCGGGATGCGGAGGTGGTGCTGCACAACCGCACGCGGGCTCGGGCCGAGGCGCTCGCCCGCGAACTGACTTCGTCGGATTTGCTCGGGGACCGCATCAGCGTGTCGGCGGATCCGCTGCCGCGGGCGGATGAGAGCGACGCGATCGTCAACTGCACGCCGATCGGGATGTCGGGTACGGAGGCGAAGGTGGGCGGGGCGGACGCGTTCTTCGAGCCGGCGGCGGTGGTCGCGGCCGGGCCGCGGGTGGTGATGGAGACGGTGTACACGCCGCGGGTGACGCCGCTGCTGGCGGCGGCGCGGGAGGCGGGGATCGCGACGGTGGACGGGGTGGAGATGTTCGTTGCGCAGGCGGCGGCGCAGTTTGAGGCGTGGACAGGGAAGCGGCCGCCGCGGGGGGAATGGGAACGGTTGGTGGGGGCGCGGTGAGGCGTCGGTGCGAACCGGCGCCGGCCGGATTCGTCACTCGCTGGCGGTCGCGGTTCTCAGCAGTCGATGCCGCTGCACCGCAGCAGGGTCTTGAACTGCTCGCCGAAGACGAAGTTGTGCTGGGGGAACTCGACGCCCGCGGCCGCGGTGTTGCCGGACATGTTGTTGTCGAGGTGGCTGAACATCATGTCGATCGAGCCGATGGTGACGTAGCCGGCCTCGGGGTGGGCGTGGTCGAAGAGGTCGATCGCGCCCCTGGTGGCGGCGCCGGCGTCGTCGATGCGTTCGACGGTGGCGGTGTAGCGGAGCGTCATGCCGGGGCCGGCGTCGCGGGAGATCTCGGCGCGGTTGATCTTGGCGAGCACGACCTTGTGCCTGAAGCCTTCGGCGTGGCCGACGAGGATGCCCGCGGTCTGGGCCATGCCTTCGATGATGAGGCTGGCGGGCATGAGCGGGAGGGCGGGGCCCAGGGCCTGGTCGGCGGCGAAGTGGTCGTGCAGGTGCTCTTCGGCGAGCGAGACGCTCTTGACGGCGACAAGCCTCGTCCGGGGGACGATCTCGATCACGCGGTCGATCCACATCCAGCGCATGGGGTTCTCGAGGCGGTCGTCTTGATGCTGGGGGCGGTGAACGCCTCCCTCTCGCTTGACCGGCTGAACGCCGGTCAGGCATTTCTCCCTCCGGCGTTGCCGGAGGGAGATCTCAGGCGGCCGCGGAGGCGTTCACCTTGCGTTCGACGAAGCGGACGAGGGCGTCGACGGTGAGGATGTCGAAGACCTTCTTGACGTCGGGGTCCTGCTCGAGCTTGGCGAAGTCGACGTGAGGGAGCTTGGTCTTGAGTTCGGCGAGGCCCAGGGGGGTGACCTTGCCGCCGGTGACGTAGCGGGGGTCCTTCATGACGTCCTCGGGGAAGAGTTCGCCCTGACCGATCTTGATCTTGAAGGCCTGCTCGAGCTTGAAGATGATGTCGAGGACGTCGATGGACTCGGCCCCGAGGTCCTTGAAGAGCGAGGCGCTCGGCTGGACCTCGTCGTCGTCGACCGCCAGGGCGTCGACCAGAACTTCCTTGACCTTGCCGAAGATTTCGTCGCGTGTCATGCCGTCCTCGCGCCGGCGCCGTCAATGACGCCGGACAGACCCCGAAACACCCGTGCCGGATCGATCGGATGTTAGCGGGCTGAAGGCTCACCTTCTTCTCGCGCGCGTGTTCAGCCGGAAATCCCGAGGCGGACCGGGCGGAGGGTGAACTTGCCGGCGACGGCGGTTTGGCGCTCGGCGGAGGGGAGAGCGGCCGCGGGGACGACGAGGCCCTCGCCGCGGAACTCGTAGGAGCCGTCGGGGCCGGGAGCGCCGTCGGCGGTGGGCTTGAGCCACTCGACCTCGGCCCGCAGGCCCTCGCCGGGGCGGACGAAGCGGCCGTATTTGACGGCGCGGACCGAGCCGAGCACGAGGCGGGAGGCGCCGGGGACGCCACGGAGCACGAGCAGGCGGCGGGCGGCCTGGACGAGGGTTTCGATCATGAGCACGCCGGGGAGGACGGGGAAGGCGGGGAAGTGGTCCTGGAGGTATTCCTCGGCGGCGGTGACGTTCTTGAGCGTGACGATGCGGGGCGAGTCCGCGCCGGGGGGCTCGAGGACGGCGTCGAGGAGGGAGAAGTGCATGGGGTATGGAAGAGGCGAGGTGTCGAGGTGTCAAGGGAAGGGACAAGGCGCACAGGCACAAAGGCACAAAGGCACGGAGTTGGAGGACTTCGCGTCTGGTGGGGTCGGTGCGTCGGGTGCCCCTTTGTGCCTCTGTGTCTTCGTGCCTTCGTGCCTTCTTCGCTCTATGCTCCGCCCATGGCGATCCTGATCCTGCAGCACTCTGCTCATGTCGGTCCGGGGCGTGTTGCCCGGGTGTTTCGTGACCTTGGGTTCAAGCTTGACCTGCGCCGGCTCGACGTCGTCGGCGACGTGGTCGGGCGGCCCGCGGGCGATCCGGCCCAGCCGGTGGATCGCGGCGGGGTGCCGGCGGATTACGACAACGTGGAGGGGATCGTGTCGCTGGGCGGCGAGATGAACGTGACGGATTCGCCGCGGGCGGTGTGGATGGACCGGGAGTTGGAGTACCTGCGCGGGGCGCACGAGCGGAAGATCGCGGTGCTGGGGATCTGCCTGGGGTCGCAGATGATCGCGGCGGCGCTGGGGGGCAAGGTGGCGGCGATGCCGACGCCGCCGGGCGGGGAGTGGGGGTACCAGGTGGTGAACGTGGCGCCGGCGGGGCAGACCGAGACGATGTTCGCGGGGGTGCCGTGGGGCGTGCGCTGGGCGCAGTCGCACGGGCAGATGGTGACGGACCTGCCGGCGGGGGGCGTGGTGCTGGCGTCGAGCGCGGCGTGCCGCGTGCAGGCGTTCAAGGTGGGGCTGCGGACGTACGGGTTCCAGTTCCACCTCGAGTCGCTGCGGTCGGACATGAAGCCGCTGTTCGAGGGGGCGCCGGCGGGGTCGATCGACGCGGCGGCGGCGGACTCGGACGAGCAGTACGCGCGGTTCGACCGCGTGGCGACGCGGCTGGTGACGAACCTGGTGATGTACGCGTTCCCGCTGACGCGCCGGATGTCGGCGTGAGGCGGTGCGCGGTGAGCGGGGGCTGATTCGCGCATGGGCTCGCGGCTGACGCTCAGGACGCCCGAGGATTACGTGCTGGCGCGCGACGCGTGCTCGTACGGGTATTTCCTGCTGGCGCCGGCGCACTGGGATCCGGCGGGAGCGGCGTACTGGCGGGTGCTCGATCTTGACGACGGGCCCGCGGTGGTGCGGATTGCGCAGGACGCGGGGGCGCGGCGGTCGCGCGCGGCGGATGCGGCGGCGGACGACCACGGGCGCGGCGCGTGGCGGCCGGGGGCGCCGCTGCGGGTTGACGTGAACCGCACGCTGGCGCGGAGCGAGCGAGCCCAGGCCGAAACGCAGATCGGGCGGATGCTGCGGCTGGATGAGCCGGCGGACGTGATCGCGGACTTTCACAGGCGCGACCCGCGCTTCGGGCCGCGGTCGGGCACGTTGCAGGCCGGGCGCGGGCGGCTGATGCGGTCGCCGACGCTGTTCGAGGACGTCATCAAGACGGTGACGAGCTGCAACGTGGCGTGGACGAGCACGATCATCATGAACGCGCGGCTGTGCGCGGTGGTGGGGCCGGGGCCGGTGAAGTCGGCGTTTCCGTGCGGCGCGAAGGCGTTTCCTTCGGCGCGGCGTGTGGCCGCGAAGGGGGCGCGGGTGCTGCGGGCGCGGTGCAGCGTGGGGTATCGGGACCAGCGGATTGTGCAACTGGCGGCGATGTTTGAGCGCGGGAGCGGTGGTCGCAAGACTCGGCTGGCGGGGATTGATGCGGGGTGGTTCGAGGATCTGGCGACGCCGGACGAGGCGGTGCACGCGGCGCTGGTGGAGTTGCCGGGGATCGGGCCGTACGCCGCGGCGAACATCATGCAGCTCTTGGGGCGGTACGGGCGGATCCCGCTGGATTCGGAGAGCCTGCGGCATGCGCGGAACGTGCTGGGGTGGGAGGGGACGGATCGTGCGCTGATGAAGCGGCTGCACGAGCATTACGCGCCGATGGGGCCGCACGCGTTCCGGTCGTACTGGTTCGAGCTGTGGGCGTTTTATGAGGACCGGCGGGGCCCTAGCTGGACGTGGGAACGGGAGACGACGGGGAAGACGTTTACGGCGGCGATGCTGAAGTGAACCGAGCCGCCCGCGCGAGCGGGAGGTGTTGGAGTTCCGGACGTGCAAGGCCTCCCGCTTGCGCGGGAGGCTCGGATCGGGATGTCCCTGTGAGGCCCGGCGCGGAGCGCCTCCCCCTCGCTTGACGTGCTGAACGCACGTCAAGCATTTCCCCCTCCGCCGGGGCGGAGGGGGATCTTCGGAGCCGCCCGCGCGAGGGAGGTCTTGGGTGGTCGGGCACGCAAGGCCTCCCGCTTGCGCGGGAGGCTCGGATCGGGATGTCCCTGTGAGGCCCGGCGCGGAACGCCTCCCCCTCGCTTGACGTGCTGAACGCACGTCAAGCATTTCCCCCTCCGCCGGGGCGGAGGGGGATCTATTTCGCCATGCCCTTGGCGGCTTCCTTTGCGCCCGCGGCGGTGGTGGGGGGGCCGTAGGTGGTGGCGACGCCGTGCCACATGGTTTCGAGGTTGGCGACGAGCTTGTCGAAGGCCTGGGTTTCGGCGCGGCGGCGGGACTGGTCGATGGCTTCTTCGGTGGTCCAGAAGTTGGCGAGCTGGTCGGTCTTGTGGGTGCCTTCGGCGAGGCCGTAGATGAAGCCGGTGCGGGTGTCGATGAGGGCGGCCGAGGCGGTGCTCGAGACGCGGGCCTGCTCGGCGGGGAAGAGGCCGAGCGTGATCGTGCCCAGCGCGGGGACGACGGTCTGGGAGCCGAAGCGCGTGTCGAAGGTGTAGATCAGGAGCATGTCGGCCTGGAGTTCGGCCGCGGCGTCGCGCAGGTCGCGCTCGGTGGTGACCATGGCGGGCAGGACGAGGCGGTTCATGGGGGCGAGGCCGCGGACCATGGGGAGCTTGCTGAGGCGGTCGAACTGCTCGTCGGTCTCGACGTCGCGGGTGGTGACGATGGAGTAGTTGCCGCCGGCGTAGGCGTTGGTGGTGGTGCGGGAGGAGTAGTTGGCGCCCTGGACGCGGACGACGGCGACGCTGGCGGGGAAACTGGCCGCGGGACGGCGGTTCATTTTCTTGACGATCGAGTTGTCGGCGAGGGCGTCGGCCTCCTGGCCGGTGATGCCGAGCGCGCGGAAGTCGGCGGGGCCGCCGGGGGTGACGTACTTGGATGAGCAGGCGCCGAGGGAGGCGGCGAGGAGGAGGGTGGCGGCGGCGAGGGCGGGGATTTGGCGCATGCGGGGGCTCCTGGCGCGGCCGCGGCTTGAGCGGGGCTGCGCGCTGATGAGAGTTTGCAAGAGAGACGCCGCGGGGGGGTGGGGCGTCAAAGAGACGGGATCGGATTTCGGTACACTCGACGCATGCGGCTCAACCGCAGGGACAAGGCGGCCGGAAACCCGGATGGCGTGCGGAGCACGATCCTGCGGGTGTGCCGGGAGCGGACGGCGTTGCGAGGCGAGGAGACGGAGTAGAGGTCGAAGCCCTCTCCCCCGCCCTCTTCCATGAGCAAGCGGCTGACGCGGCTGGAACTCAGCGCGTACCGGCGTAGTCCTGCATGGCCTTGACGCCCCAGTCGCCCTGTTGGAGGGCGCGGATCGCGCGGGCCGCTGCGGCGGCGCCGGTGATCGTGGTGATCATGGGGACGCCCAGGCGCACGGTGGCGGAGCGGATCTTGCCCTCGTCGGTCTGCCAGCCGGTGCGGGTCGGGGTGTTGATGAGGAGCTGGATCTTGCCGTCGCCCATGAGGTCGATGACGTTGGGTCGGACGCCGGACTCGATCTTCTCGAGCGCGGTGACGGTGAGGCCGGCGGCGCGGAGGGTGTCGGCGGTGCCGGGGGAGGCGAAGAGGCCGAAACCGGCGGAGGCGAGGTCCTTGGCGATGGGGACGATCTTGTCGCGGTCGCGGTGGCGGACGGAGAGATAGGCGTTGCCCTTGGTGGGGAGGTTGGTGCCGGCCGCGAACTGACTCTTGGCGAAGGCGATGGGGAGCGAGGGGTCGATGCCCATGACCTCGCCGGTGGAACGCATCTCGGGGCCGAGGACGACGTCAACGCCGGGGAACTTGCTGAAGGGGAAGACGGACTCTTTGATGGCGTAGGCGGGGGGCCACGGGGGAAGGGAATGGGCAGTGGGCGATGGGGAATGGGAAGGAGCAGCGGACATCCGAGGTTCAGTGACGCCCAGTTGCTCCAGGGTCTTGCCCATCATGACCTTGGCGGCGATGTGGGGCCATTGCTGGTGGGTGGCCTTGCCGACGAAGGGGGCGGTGCGGCTGGCGCGGGGGTTGACCTCGAGGACGAAGATGTCGTCGCCCTTGACGGCGAGCTGGACGTTCATGAGGCCGTTGACGCGGAGTTCGCGGGCGAGGTCGCGGGCGAGGTGCTGGATGCGGGCGATGAGGTCCGGCGAGAGCGACCATGGGGGAATGGTGCAGGCGGAGTCGCCGGAGTGGATGCCGGCCTGCTCGATGTGTTCCATGACGCCGCAGACGAGGGCCTTGCGGCCGGCGGGCTGCTTGTCGACGGGGAGCGCGGGGTCGAAGTCGGCGACGACGTCGACGTCGACCTCGGTGGCGTCGTCGAGGAACTTGTCGATGAGGACGGGGGCGTTGTCGAGCTCGGAGATGTCGACCGCGTTGGTCATGTAGTGACGGAGGGCACGCTCGTCGGGGCAGATTTCCATGCCGCGGCCGCCGAGGACGTAGCTGGGGCGGACCAGGACGGGGTAGGAGATGCGGTCGGCGATGGCGACCGCTTCTTCGAGCGATCGTGCGGTGCCGGAGGGGGGCTTACTGAGGCGGAGCTTTTCGAGCAGGGCGTCGAAGCGCTTGCGGTCCTCGGCGAGGTCGATGGAGTCGACGCTGGTGCCGATGATGGGGGCGCCGGCGAGCTGGAGGCCCTTGGCGAGGTTGAGGGGGGTCTGGCCGCCGAACTGCACGATGAGGCCGCGGACGAGGCCCGAGGAAGGTGTCGAGGTGCCGAGGTGCCGAGGTGTCGAGGGGGGGGAGGAGAGGCGCTCGACGACGTTCAGCACGTCCTCAAGGGTGAGGGGCTCGAAGAAGAGCAGGTCGCTCGTGTCGTAGTCGGTGGAGACGGTTTCGGGGTTGGAGTTGATCATCACGGATTCGAGGCCGAGTTCGTCGGCCGCGAACGCGGCGTGGCAGCAGCAGTAGTCGAACTCGATGCCCTGGCCGATGCGGTTGGGGCCGCCGCCGAGGATGATGACCTTCTGGGTGGGGGTGACGCGGATTTCGTCGTCGGCGGAAGAAGAGGGCATCGAGGCATGAGGCATCGAGGCATCGAGTGCCAGAGAAGCGGGCCTTTCGTAGGTGCTGTAGTAGTAGGGGGTTTTCGCTTCGAACTCGGCGGCGCAGGTGTCGACGAGCTTGTAGACCGGCTCGATGCCGAGGCTCTTGCGGTGGGCGCGGACCTGGAGGATGGTCTCGGGGGTGATGGAGCCCAAGTAGAGGTTGGCGAGCTGCGCGTCGGAGTAGCCCAGGCGCTTGGCCTGGAAGAGCACGTCGGCGGGGACCTGCTCGAGGGTGTCGTAGCTGACGAGAATGTCTTCGAACTCGACGAGACGCTTGATCTGGTCGAGGAAGAAGTGGTCGTAGCGCGTCAGGCTGTTGATGCGGTCCACCGACCAGCCCTGCTTCATCGCGTAGCGGACGTAGTAGAGCCGGCCCTGGCTGGGCACGGCGAGCTTGCGGCTGAGCTTGGCGTCGGGGATGGGCCACTCGAGGGGCTGCCCGTCGGCGGTGCGCAGGACGACCTCGGGGTCGGCCTCGGCTTCGCCGGGGAGGGTGATGTCGCCCTGGGCGTCGGCCCACATGTCGGCGAGGGCCTCGCGCGAGCCGACGGCGCGGACGGCGGAGAGCCACTGATCGTTCTTGTCGAGGCCGAGGCCGAAGCGCTTCACTTCCATCGAGCGGATCGCCTTCTGGAGGCTCTCGCAGAAGGTGCGGCCGATGGCCATGGCCTCGCCGACGGACTTCATTTGCGTCGTGAGGGTCTCGTCGGCCTCGGGGAACTTCTCGAAGGTCCAGCGGGGCATCTTGGTGACGATGTAGTCGATGCTGGGCTCGAAGCAGGCGCTGGTGGTGCCGGTGATGTCGTTCTTGAGCTCGTCGAGGGTGTAGCCCACGGCCAGTTTGGCCGCGATCTTGGCGATGGGGAAGCCGGTAGCCTTGGAGGCCAGGGCCGAACTGCGCGAGACGCGCGGGTTCATCTCGACGACGACCATGTGGAACTTGCCGTCGACGGGGGTGGGGTCGACGGCGAACTGCACGTTCGAGCCGCCGGTTTCGACGCCAACTTCGCGCATGATGGCGAAGGCGGCGTCGCGCATCATCTGGTATTCCTTGTCGGTGAGCGTCAGGATGGGCGCGACGGTGATGGAGTCACCGGTGTGCACGCCCATGGCGTCGATATTCTCGATGCCGCAGACGACGATGCAGTTGTCCTTCTTGTCGCGGATGACCTCGAGCTCGTACTCCTTCCACCCGATCAGGCTCTTGTCGATCTGGACCTGGCCGATCATGCTGAGGCGCAGGCCGCGGGTGAGGATCTCTTCGAACTCGTCGGCGTTGTAGGCGATGCCGCCGCCGGAGCCGCCGAGGGTGAAGGCGGGGCGGATGATGGCGGGGAGGCCGGTCTTCTTGAGGGCCTCGCGCCCTTCCTCCATGCTGGTGACCGTGAAGCACATCGGCACGGCGAGGTGGACGCGCTCGCAGACCTCTTTAAACGCCTGGCGGTCCTCGGCGCGGCGGATGGCCTCGCGGTTGGCGCCGATGAGTTCGATGCCGAACTCCTTGAGGGTGCCGTTGTCGAACAGGGCGCAGGCGGTGTTCAGGGCGGTCTGGCCGCCCAGGGTGGGGAGCAGGGCGTGGATGGGGTCGCCGATCTTCTTCTGATGGGCGATGATCTTTCTGACAGCGTCGGGTGTGATGGGCTCGATGTAGGTGCGGTCGCTGAACTCCGGGTCGGTCATGATGGTGGCCGGGTTGGAGTTCACCAGGACGATGCGGTAGCCCTCGCTCTTGAGGGTCTTGCACGCCTGCGTGCCGGAGTAGTCGAACTCGCACCCCTGTCCGATGACGATGGGGCCGGATCCGATGACGAGGATGGTCTTGATGTCGGTGCGTTTGGGCATGGTGGTGGCGGCGGCACGTTTCGAGCGGCGGGGCCGGCACTCGCGGCCGGGCGCAAATCCCGTCAGGGTACACGCGGGCGGGGGTCCGGACTAGCGGCGGAGAGACCAAGTGAGGCGCGCGTGGCCGCGACCGCGATGTTGCGGAGCAGCCGCTGGGTCACCTGCGGTCGCGGGGCGTGGCAGGGGGCGTCGGCGGCGACGTGGACGGTGGGAGGGGCGGCGGCTGAGCCGGCGGCGGCGGCGTCGAGCCACGCGCGCGGGCACTCGAGCAGGCCCCATCCTGGGGGGAGTTCGCGGCGTTTGATGAGGCCGCGGGGGGCGAGCAGGTAGAAATGGGCGGCGACGCGGTAGCGGCAGAGGGTGCTGAACTTGGTCTGGCCGTGGAGGGCTTCGTCGAGGCGGCGGAGCTCGCGGAGCACGGCGCGGTAGGCCCCGGAGCGGCTGGCGGCGAAGTCCCAGGTCTCGAGCTCGGAAAACAGGGACGAGCCGGAGACTCGCAGGTGGGGCTCGACGCGGGGCAGGTGCTCGGACTCGAGGCGGAGCCGCTCACGCTCGAGTTCGGCTCGGCGTGTGAGCACGGCGTCGTGGTTGGCGGTCTCGCGCAGGAAGTCGGAACGTTCGGCCTTGCACTCGATGATGATGGCCTTGGGGTCGTCGGCGCGGGGGACGACCGGGGCCGGGAGGGCGGGGCCCTCGGGCGACTCGGCGAAGAGCCGCCAGGGCCGCTTGGGGGGCGGGTCGAGGTAGCCCGCGGCGTCGGCGCGGTAGCGGGAACTGGGGCAGCGGACTTCGAGCGCGGCGGCGAGGCACCCTTGGGCCAGGAGGAAGCCCAGGGCGAGCCGTTTGAGCTGCGCGTGTGCCGCGGATTCCATGGGGTCGACGCTAGGGTATCGGGCGGCGGGGTTGGGCCGTGGCGGTTTGTCGGGCCGGGCCGGTTTGGGGCGTGCACCGAGGAGGCGATCGTGGCGAGCAACCCGAAGGACTTTCCGTACGACACGCGGCTGGGCATCCGGTTCGGGGCGCTCGAGAAGGTGGACGTGCCGGCGCTGGTGGGGGCGGTGACGCACCCGTGGTACAACGAGACATTGTGCAAGGTGAACGACGCGGTGGTGCGGCTGGGCGTGCTGCAGGGGGAGTATCACTGGCACAAGCATGACCGGGACGACGAGTTCTTTCTCGTGCTCGATGGGCGGTTCATCATCGACCTGCAGGAGCGGTCGGTGGAGCTGCGGGCGCGGGAGGGGTTCGTGGTGCCGCGGGGCGTGGTGCACCGCACGCGGGCGCCGGAGCGGGCGGTGATCCTGATGGTGGAGACGGCGGCGATCGTGCCGACGGGGGATTGAGGCCGGGGATGCGGGGCGCGGATGGGTCAGCGGACTTCGCGCTTCCAGGAGCCGGGGACGGGCCTCATGGCGACGGCGGCGGAGGCGAACCCCGGCGGCGGGTTGATGAGGTAGCGGTTGCTGTAATGCAAGGTGAGGGAGGAGGCGTTGACGGCGACGGCGCCGTCGACGGCGAGCACGCCGGAAACGAGGGTGTCGTTCTCGACGGCGAGGTCGGCCTTGCTGTAGACCAGGCCGGTGATGCCGGAGCGGAGGGTGTCGGTGGCGGTGGCGTTGGTGAACGAGCCGGCGCCGGACTCGAAGGGGTACGGCACGCCCGGGGGGTTGAAGTTGACGCCGAGCTGGGATTCGGAGAGGTCGTCCCGCGACAGGCTGAGGGTGATCTTGCCGTCGGTCATGAGGGCGGGCATGGTGGACTCGGCGGGCTCGAAGGCGACCGAACCGGCGATCATGGTGCCGGGGCCGGGGTTGAGCAGCACGAGGGTGCCGACGACGCGGGAGTTGGCGATGACGACGTCGCGCCCGGCGCAGTTGAGGATGTAGATGCCGCGGGCGTTGGGGGCGCCGTAGGGGTTGGTGGCGGGGGAGAGCACTTGGCCGTCCATGAGGTAGCTGAAGGCGAGGCTGGTGTCGCGCAGGCTGACGGCGTCGAGGTAGAAGTCGCTGGTGGGGGCGCTGGACTCGACGGTGAGGATGGCGGACTTGACGGAACCGGACCAGGAGATGGCCGGGGTGTCGATCTTGATGACGGTCCAGGTGTTGGCGGGGACGCTCACGGTGGGCGGGGCGTAGGTGGCCGAGCCGCGGTCGGTCTGGACTGAGACGCTGACGCGCATGGTCGCGGCGGTGGGGCTGTACACGGGGCACGAGAGGGCGTAGGTGTGGCCGGAGATGAGACGGTTGGCGGGCAGGGTCGTCCACACGTTGTCGGCGACGCTGTCGCGCCCGGTGACGCGGAGCGAGCACAGACCCTGGTAGAGCATGAGGGGGTTGACGTTCAGGGCGGTCGAGCAGCCGCCGGAGGTGGACCAGCCGGCGATGGTGAGCTCAAACGTGCCGTTGCCGATGAGTTCGCGCCCGCCTTGCAGCAGGCTGCTGTAGGGGATGACGGTGCCCGCGGCGGTGTAGGGGTCGAACACGCTGGATGCGGCGGGGAAGATGGAAGGCGCGGCGGCGATCGCGGTGTCCTGGGTGTAGGTCGCGCCCGAGATGGAGGTGACGGCCTCGACGTCGGCGTTGACGGTGGCGCCGCCGGAGGCGGTGACGGTGGTGTTGCTGCGGATGGTCTGGTCGCTGGTCAGGGTGGCGTCGATGACGGTGACGCCGCGGGAGGCGCACAGGGATGCTTCGAGGCACGAACCGGTGCGCGGTCCGACTTCCATGCGGACGCTGAGCAGGTAGCGGGCGTCGCCCTTGGCGCCGGTGCTGGTGAGCACGACGGGGTGGTTGTCGCCGACGCGGACGCTCGAGTCGGTGGGGTCGGCGGCGGAGAGCGTGAACGAGCCGGAACCGACCGGGCGGTTGACGAACCAGTCGCCGTCCCCGAAGTTCGTGCGCCAGTACGGGTCGCCGGCGATGGCGAGCATGCCCACTTCGAGGCCGGCGCGGGCGCAGATGCGGGCCTCGGCGAAGTCGTTGGCGGCGGAGACGGTGCGGGCGTGGATGCGTGAGACGGCGACCGCGCCCAGACCGATGACCAGGACCATGGTGCTGACGCCCATGACGGCGATCAGGATGGTGCCGCGGCGCGATGCGGCGGTGGCGGTGGGCATGGCGGGGCCTCAGGGCTTGACGGTGAGGACGACGGAGGCGGAGGCGACGCCGCCGCGTCCGTCGTAGACGGTGAGGGTCGCGGTGTAGACGCCGGGGGTGGTGTACGAGTGGGTGAGGCGGCTGCCTTGGGCGGAGGCGCCGTCGCCGAAGGACCACACATACGAGAGCGCGTCGGCGTCCTGATCGGAGGACCCTGAGCCGTCGAGCGTCGTGTCGAGGCGTTTGGAATCGGACGTGCGGCTGGCGGATGCGACGGCGATGGGGGCGCGGTTGGTGGCGTCGGAGGAGGACGGGATGGTGTCGACCCAGGCGGCGCTGCGGTAGGCGGTGAGCGTGGCCCGGGGCACGCCGGCGCGCGAGACGGTGACCGTGATCACCTTCAAGCCGGTGTCGGGCTGCTTGGTGGGGGCGAGGGTCGCGGGATCGGCCCAGGTGACGGTGACGGCGCGGGTCCAGCCGCCGGCGCCGGCGATGGGGTTGCCGCTGCGGTCGCGCGGGGGCGTTTCGGTCCAGTCGGCGTAGTCGTCGACGTCGGTGAGTTGGGAGCGGTTGGCGGAAGACTTGCCGGCTTCGCGGCCCAGGGGTTTGCCGGGGCCGGCTGCGCTCGTATAGGCCTGGGTGAGGATCTCGTTGACGAGGTCGAGCGCGAGCTGCTGGGCCCGGGCGCGGTCGGCGGTGAGGCGCTGGCTGGCGCGGGACGCCGCGACGGTCTGCAGGGCCCCGGCGAGGACGACGCCGACGAGCAGGATCGCGAGCGTGGCCTCGATGAGGCTGAAGCCGGGGCGCGAGGCGTGTGCGTGGCGGCGGCGCGTCACGGCTGGGCTCCCAGCACGCGGATGCGGGCGAGCGAGAACGCGGCGGAGCCGCCGGTGGAGCCGATGGACGCGGTGCGGGGCGTGCCGGGGAGGATGACGGGGGTGAAGGGGAAGGTGCCCTTGTGCACGCCGTCGATGGTGACGCCGACGCCGTAGCACGAGGGGTCGATGACCAGGTGCAGGTCGATCTCGCGTGCGGGGAGCTGGGCGAAGGTGATGAGCGGGATCCAGGTCGAGGCGTTGATGCGCTGCTGGACGATGAGCGTCTGCGTGCCGTCGGTCTCGAGGCGGAGCAGGGCGGCGAGCGGGGCGCAGTAGTCGCCGTCGTTCACGGCGTTGATGGTGAACTGTGCGGCGGCGCCGGGGTCCAGGGCCCGCATGCGCAGGTCGACCATGGTGACGTTCATGAAATCGCAGCCGGGCGACGTGACGAGCGCGCACGACGGCGCTGTCCACACGCCGGAGGCGAGCTGGGCGGTGTCGAAGGAGGGGCCGGGGCTGGCGGTCCAGTCGGGGGCGCCGTCGCCGTTGACATCGACGGCGGTGGGGTCGGCATCGAAGGCGAGGTGCCAATAGCCGTCGAGCAGTTCGGGGTGGTTGAGCGCCTGGACGGTGGTCTGTGTGACCTGACCGGCTCCGGCTCCGGCGCCCAGCGAGATGGTGGCGCTGAGCAGGTAGCGGGTGGAGGCGGTGACCTTGGAGCCCATGCGCATCGGGACGCCGTTGAGCACCAGGGCGAGGCAGTCCGACGATTTGAGCGACCAGTCGGTGGGGGCGTTGTTGGTGCTGAGGAAGCGCGCGTTGGCGCCGGAGGTCTGGAAGCGGCCCGGCCCTGCGCCGCTGGCCCACATGATGGTGAAGCACAGCCCGTTGCCGGGGGCCTGGCGGCGCACGGACGAGAAGGTGTAGGTCTGCGGCAGCATCAGCAGCGCGGGCAGGGTGCTTGAGTTCACCAGCTTGTCCTCGAGCACCGTGGTGCGGGGGAGCATGGTGGCGGTCGCCTCGCGCATCTGCACGCGGAAGGCGCCGGGCGTCTTGTCGGCCTGAGCGGCGATCTGCACGCTCGTGGGCCGCCAGCCGATGACATCGGGTCCGAAGGCGGGGGCGAGGTACTGGCCGTAGTTCACGCGGCTGTCGTTGCCGAGCTTCTCGCTGCCGGCGTTGAGCAGCGTCGTGAGGTTGATCAGGGCGGACGGGACCGCGTCTTCGATCCCCGGCGAGGTGTACTCCTCGGTGACGTACCGGACGTTCGCGACGATCGAGAACGAATTGAGCGCTGCGGCGGCGACGCTCGCGGCGCCGTTCACGGTGCGCTCGAGCGGATCGCCGGCCTTGCCGGCCCACGAGTAGGCGATCCGCTCGGGCACGCCGTCGCCGTCGCGGTCGGGCACCGTGAAGGCGATCGAGCGGTCGGAGAGGGCCGAGACGCCCACGGCGGTCTCGATCTCGGCGGCGATGTGGTCGAGCACCCGGGCGGAGCGGACGCTGGCCGCGGACGGGTCGTCGGCGGGGGGGAGGGCCTTGGTGGCGATGAACAGGGCGTTGGCCATCGCGACGAACAGGATCGACGTGACCGCCAGGGCGCAGACGACCTCGACGAGCGTGAACCCGGGGGACCGCACGCGGCGCCAGCGGGCCCACGGGGTCATTCGATGGTGCCCTTGCCGCTGACCGGGTCGACGCTGACGCTGACGGCCGCGCTTCCGGCGGTGATGGCGATTGAGCCGCCGGCGCTGGGGACGCCGTAGCCGTCGAAGCGGAGCTGCACGGCCCCTGCGGTGCGCTTGGCGCCCGCGAGGGTCGTGCTCACGACCTTGGCCTCAAAGGGCGGCTCGGCGAGGTCGACGGTGTAAATGCCCGCGCCGGTCCGGGGGTCGGTGACGCCCAGGACGGTGTAGCGGCCGGTGCCGACGCTGAAGGTGAGGGCCAGGGTCGAACTGGTCATGGTCGCGCGGGACTGGATGTAGGCCAGGTCGGCGACGAGCCGCTGGGCCGCGGCCCGGGCCCGGTAGTTCTGGCTGGCGCTGGCGAAGCGCGGGACGGCGATCGCGGCCGTGATGCCCACGAGGGCGAGCACGACGACGAGTTCGAGCAGCGTGAAGGCCGGCCTTCGGGGGCGGGACGCGGCCCGGGATGTGTGGGCGGACGTCATCATGCGGCGCCACGATCACGCACGCGACCCGGTGAGCGGTCCACCGGGTCGCGAGAGGAGACGGATGTGTGCAAGGACGTGGTGGATCAGTAGGCGTTGTACTTGGTGCCGCGGGCGTCGACCTCGGCGTCGGGGCAGTTGGCGATGATGGCGCCGGTGGTCTCGTTGTAGACCCAGCCGTTGGCGGCGGTGTAGGTGGCGACGAAGGAGGTCTTGCCCTTGTCGGCGCCGACGGGGAGCGGGGGCACGGCGCGGAGGTACGGGCCGTAGATGCAGGTGGTGGTCTTGGTGGCGCTGAAGGTGGTGCCGAGTACGTCGGAGTACTGCGTGAGGGCGTTGGGCATGTCGGCGAGCTTGGGGTAGGCGCCGCCGTGCTCGGCCTGGAACATCTCCAGGGCGCTGCGCAGAACGGCGAGGTTGGCGGTGAGGGCGGAGTCGGCGGCGCCGGCGGCGCCGCGGCTCATGCGGGGGACCGCGATGGCGGCGATGATCCCGATGATGACGACGACGATGACAAGTTCGATGAGGCTGAACGCGCGGACGGACCGGAAGCGGGCCAACGGATGAGTCACGGGGAGTCTCCTGTGCGAATGTCCTTGATTCGCGAACTTGAGTCCCGATGTCATCGTCGTTGCCGGCAACGGACTTGAGGGTCCGAACTGTGGCGTTGGAAGCCGTACGGTTTGCGCTACTTCAACTGCACGAGAACCCGGACGAGCTCGCCGTTGCGGTCGAAGATGGCGGCGCCGGGCTCGACCGACTGCAGGCGCATGTCGTTATGGGTGTCGCCGACGCGCAGGGTCTGGCCGTCGACGATCACGCACGAGCGGTCGCCGGCGACCAGGACCGACGTCAGTTGCGGGAGCGGACCGGCGATCGCGGGCGGGGGCGCACTGGCGGCGGCGAGGGCAGGGTCGGGGATCCCGGCCGTTGGGCTGAGCTTGTCGGTCGGGGCCAGCCACGGGGTGTCGGCGAAGAGGCTGATATTCTCGGAGGGGAGGGACGACTTGAGGGCGTCGAGCCGGGTGGCGAGACGGGGCCGCGATTCGGCGGTGCCCTGGAGCGACGGCAGTGCCGCGACGGGCGAGGCGGCCTGCGGCCGCGGGGCCGGGGCGCCGGCGGGCGGGACGTCCGCGTGCGCGCTGGCCGGGCCGAGCTCGGTCTCGGTGAGCAAGAGCCGGTCAACCGCCAGGGCGCCCAGTGCAACGCCCAGGACGCCGATGTAGGCCTTGTGGTGATTGGTGAGCTGCATCGCGCCAACTGTGAAAAACAACAGCCCGGGAAGCCAGTCGTGTCAGGGCGAGCCGCGTGAAGCTGTATCGTCCGCGGCGGTGTACCAGAGCAGCTCGACCTCGAGGGTGGCGGGGGCGTCGGGGTTCTCGGGCGTGGCTTTCACGCGCAGGCCAGTGATGGCCGTGTCGGCGAAAGCGGTGTGGAGCGACTCCACAAGCTTCTGGCACGCCTGGTAGGGCCCGTGCCCGGCGAGCTGCAACGGCACGGCGGGGAAGGGGCCGGTGACGACCACGTCGCCCGGGGCGAGCCGGTCGACCTGCATGCCCGCGGCCTCGACCAGGCCGGAGAGGGCCTCCAGCCGTTCGTTCAAGTGCGAACGCGGCACGAGCTGCATGAGCCGCTCGGCGAGGGCGCTTCGCGCTGATGTGATGCTCGCGGCGATGGTGCGCGACGACGCCTGCGCCTGCTGCAGCGCTGCCCGACGGTCGGCGAGTTCGGCCTGCAGGGCCCGGGCCTCGGCGCGGGCGTGCACGATGGGCCGCGCCTGGAAGTACGTGAACGCGCCGATCGAGGCGATCAGCAGCGCGGCGCCGGCGGTGTGCACGTACGCGGGCGACAGCCTGGCGATCAGCGCTGCAATCACTGCGCTCCTCCCGCGTCGTCGAGGACGCATTCGATCGAGAACGCCACCGCGGGTGTACCCGACACGGACTTGGCGGTGGCGTCGGTCAGACGCACCTGCGAGAACAGGCCGGTCCGCTCCACGGCGAGCGAGAACCCGGTCGCCGAGCGATGGTCCCGGGCCAGGCCGCTGAGACGCAGTTGGTAGCGGGGCGGCAGGCCGGGGCGCTGCGCCACCGGCCGTCCCGGGGTCGCGAGCGCGGGCGTGAGGTCGAGCGAGAGCAGGGCCACGTCCTGCCCGCGCACGCTGGCGAGGGCCGAGAGCAGCAGGGCCCAAGGCGGACGGTCTGCGACGTCGGGCACCGCGGCGAGCTGGCGTGTGAGGGCGACGAGCTCGGCGCTCGAGCGTTTCAGGTCGGCCTGCGTGTCGGTGACGGCGCGGTCGACCTCGGCGATCTGGGCCCGGATGCGCTCGGTGCCCAGGTCGCGCGAACCTGCGAGGGCGGCCCAGGTCGCGCCGAGCACGACGACGGCGCCGGCGTTCACGGCGCACCACGTGCGAGCGGCCCCGAGGCTGCGACGGGCCCGAAGGCGGGCGGGCGGGATGAGGTTCGGTGCGGGGATCACGCGGCGTCTCGCATGGGTCGCATCGCCAGCCCCAGCGGGGCGATGAACTCGGTGTCGGGGATGGCGCCGTCACGCACGCCGGCGAGGTCCACGGCGTCGGCGAGCCCGAAGCGCCGGGCTTTGAGGCTGCCGCGTTCGAGCCGTTCGACCACGCCGGGAACCGTGCCGAACTCGCCGCTGACCAGGGCGGTGTTGAGCGTGCGGTCGGGGTAGCGGCGCGAGATGTAGGCGCACGAGACGTTGAACTGCACGGCCACGTTCTCGACGTGGGTCGAGAGGCAGGCGGCGATCTCGCGCTCGATCTGCCGACGGGCCGGGGTCCCCGAGGACAGCGAGCACTCGGCGTGGCGGAGCACCAGGGCCGCGACCGCCTCGGGGGTGATGCGGAGCTTCTGGGCCGCGCTCGTGGTGAGCGTCCGCCCGTCGACGCCCTCGAGGGCGCGCTGGAACGTCACCACGCCGTCGACGACAAACAGCAGCGTCGTGTGGTTCCAGCCCATGCACAGGATGGCGTCGATGGCGCCCGGAGCGCCCAGGGCCGGCCCGCACGCGCGGCGCAGGGCCAGGGCCCGTACGTCCAGGGCCCGCACGATGAGCCCGGCCCGCTCGGGCGGGTCGATGAGGTCCAGGGCCGACTGCTCGGTGCAGCCGGCGACGAGATACTCGGTGGCGGTCGAGCGAACGGGCGACGGCACTTCCCAGTACGCGACCTGCAGCGAGGTGGGGTCGACCTTGTGGACCCGGCCGAGTTCGGCGGCCGCGAGCTGGGCGATCGGCGCGCCCGACGCCCGGGGCGGCAGTTCGATGACCGAGGCGACCACGCGGTCGGAGGGCGCGGCCATGACGACGTCCGTGCCCTCGAAGCCCTGGCGTTCGAGCACACCGGCGAGACGGGCGTACTCGGCCTCGCTCGGGGCGATCCACGGTGCGTCCAGCTGCACGCCGGTGCGTTCGAGGGCCGCCGCGGCGTGCAGCCGCCAGCCGGCGCGCCGGCGCACGAGCTGCAGCGCCCGGATGCACCGGGTCGTGACGTCGAGACCGATGGGTGAGTAGACGCGCCGGAGCATCATGGCTCGCCGGGCCCTCCCAGGGCCGTGAGGTCGAACAGGGGCAGGAACATGCTGATGGCGACGAAGCCGATGATCACGCCCAGCAGGCTGAGGATGAGCGGCTCGAGAATGCTCATGAGGCTCTTGACGACGGTTTCGTTGTCCTCGTCGAGGAACGCAGCGATCTGCACGAGCACGCCGCCGACGTCGCCGGACCGCTCGCCGCTGCTGAGGGCCTCGCAGATCGACGGCACGACCAGGCCGGAGCGAGCGAGCACGTCGGCGAGGCTCTCGCCACGCGAAACGGCGTTCTCGGCGTCCTCGAGCAGCCGGGCGTAGCACGCGTTGGACGTGCCGCGACGCACGAGCTGGATGGCGTCGAGCATGGGGATGCGGGCGCCCAGGAGCACGCCCAGGACGCGGGCGATCCGGGCGGTGGCGAAGCTGCGGAGCATGGGGCCGATCTTGGGAGCGCGGACCAGGGCGTGGTCGAGGGCCGCCCTGGCCGCGGGCGACCGCCAGCCCCACATGCCGGCGCCGACGACGGCCCCGATTCCGGCCAGCAGCAGCCACCAGTTCGCCTTGGCCGTGGTGGCGATGACGATGAGCGCCTTGGTGGTGGGGGGGAGCGGGGCGTGCAGGGTGTCGAAGAGCTGCTGGAACTGCGGCAGCACGAAGAACAGCGTGACCATGAGCACGCCCAGGGACACCGCGATGAGCACCACCGGGTACACCAGCGCGCCCACCACGGCCCGGCGCACCTGGTACTGCTGGCGCACGAGGTTGGCCACCCCCTGGAGCATGACGTCCATGCGTCCGCCGGACTCGCCCGCGGCCACCATGCTGCGGGCCACGGCGTCGAAGCGGTCGGCGTGGGCTTCCATGGCCGCGGCCAGGGTTGAGCCTTCTTCGACGCGCGTGCGCATGTCGACGATGACGCTGCGCCACTCGCCGGGCGCGGTCTGACGCTCGATGGCTTCCAGGGCCTGCACCAGGGGCGTGTGCGTGGCGGTGAGGATGGAGAGCTGGCGGAAGAACGACACCAGGTCGCGCCCGCTGCCGCGTCGGCCAGTGCGGGCGACGCTGACGGGCGCCTGGGCGGGGCCGGCCTGGGCGTCGCGCTCGCGCACCTTGGTCGCGAGCACGCCCTGGCGGCGCAGCTGCTCGGGCGCCTCGGCCACGGCCGCGACGTCCAGGCAGCCCGTCACCGGCTTGCCGGCGAGGTCGAAGCCTTCGTAGACGACCTTCATGCGGCGATCCTCCCGGCGGTGGCGGGCTCGTCGCCGGCGTCGTCGTCGTCCAGGTGCGTGACGCGCAGGACTTCCTCCAGGCTGGTCTTGCCCTCGATAGCGAGCACGACGCCTTCCTGGCGCAGCGTCAGCATGCCCTGCTGGCGGACCTTGGCCCGCAGCTCGTGCGTGGCGCAGCCCTGGTGCACGAGCCGGCGCAGCTCCGGGGTCACGGACATGACCTCATAAATGCCGACGCGGCCCTTGAAGCCGGTGTCGTGGCACTGCTGGCAGCCCAGGCCCTTCTGGAACGGGCGGCCGGCCATGTCGTCGAGCCCGGCGTCGTGCAGCACGTGCTCGTCGGGGAAGTACTTGGTGAGACACGCCTTGCACAGGGTGCGGGCGAGCCGCTGGGCGACGACGCCGTTGAGGGCGCTGGAGAGCAGGTACGGCTCGATCCCCATGTCGTTGAGCCGCGCGACGGCTCCGGGGGCGTCGTTGGTGTGCAGCGTCGCGAGCACGAGGTGGCCGGTGAGGGCGGCCTGGACCGCCACGCGCGCGGTCTCGTCGTCGCGGATCTCGCCGATCATGATGATGTCGGGGTCCTGGCGGAGGATCGACCGCAGCGTGCGGGCGAAGTTGAGCCCGATGGCGTCGTGCACCTGCACCTGGTTGATGAGGTCGAGCTGGTACTCGACCGGGTCCTCGACGGTCACGATGTTCACTTCCGGGTTGCGCAAGAGGTCCAGGGCCGAGTAGAGCGTGGTCGTCTTGCCCGAGCCGGTCGGGCCGGTGACGAGCACCAGGCCGTGGGGCCGCTCGAGGATCTCGAGCAGGGTCGTGAGAGCCTCGGGACGGAAACCCAGGTCCGCCAGGCGCACGCTCAGGTTGCTCTTGTCGAGCACGCGCACGACGATCTTCTCGCCCAGCAGCGTGGGCAGGCTCGAGACGCGCAGGTCGATGTCGCGCCCCTCGGCGACGATCCGCACCCGGCCCTCCTGCGGCAGCCTTTTCTCGGCGATGTCCATCTTCCCGATGATCTTGATGCGCGACACGATCGCCGCGTGCATGCCCGGCGGCGGACGCATCAGGTCGCGCAGGGCCCCGTCCACGCGGTAGCGGATGCGCGTGCCGCGCTTGTCGGGCTCGATGTGGACGTCCGAGGCCTTGTCGCGCACGGCGGTGAGCAGCGCCACGTTCACCAGGTTCACGATCGGGCTGCCCGACACCAGCCGGTCCAGGTCCGTCGTCGGCTCGTCGTCGACCGCCTCGCTCTCGACGATCGCCACGTCCGACTGGCTGAGCGTGCTCAGGAACGCGTCGACGTCCACGTCGCCCGCGGCGTACTTCTTGATGAACTCGAGGATGTTGGGCTCGAGCGCGAAGATCGGCCGGATGCGGCACCCGGTCAGGTCACGCAGGCGGTCGATCGTCGGCAGCGACTGCGGCTCGGCCATCGCGACGGTGAGCGTGTCGCGGACCTTGAACATCGGCAGGGCCTTGAGCCGCTCGGCCTCGGCCGCGCCGATGAGCTTCAGCAGCGGGGGGTCCGCCAGTCCGTGGCGCAGCTGGCACCCCGGCACCCCCAGGCACCCCGAGAGCGTGCGCGTGAGCACCGCGGGGGTGATGACCCCGGACTCGACGAGCAGTTCGCCCAGGAACCGGCTGGTGCGCTTCTGCTGGTCCAGCGCGCTCTTGAGCTGGTCCTCGGAGATGTGCCCGAGGCGGAACAGCTCGTCGCCCAGCCGCTTGGGTCCTTCGGGGGGCATGCTAGAGGAAGCTCCGCACGGCGCTGTTCACGTCGTCGTAGAACTCGAAGAACCCCGCCAGGTCCGTCAGCTCGAGGATCTCACGCACCGTCTCCTTCACGCAGCACAGCTTGAGCGCCGACCCGCTCTCGTTGAGCGTCTCGGTGATGTCCAGCAGCGCCTCCAGGGCCTTGCTGTCGACGAACGGCACGCCCGCGGCGTCGAGCACCAGCCGGCCGAGCGTGCGGTCGATCACCCCCATCGCCACGCTCCGCAGCTGGTCCGCGTCGCTCAGCGACACCGGGCCGCTCGGGGCGATCACCGTCACCGCCCCTTGCTGATGCTCGCTGATCTGCACCGGCGATCTCCGACAGGGGTGGGGGGTGGGGGGTGAAAGCCGTGACCGAACGTCAGGCCGTGATCGCATCGGGAAGTCAGGCCGCCAGCGACACCGGCGCCTGCGCGGGGATCGTGAACGTAAACGTCGAGCCCTTGTTGAGCTTGGAGGTAACGGTGATGTCCCCGCCGTGCAGCCGGGCCACCTGGCGCGACAGCGACAGGCCCAGCCCGGTCCCGGCGATGGTCTCGAGCCGCTGGTCCTTGGCGCGGTAGAACTTGTCGAAGACCAGCTCGAGCTCGCCCTCGCTGATCCCGATGCCCGTGTCCGCCACGCTGATGGCGAGCTTGCCGTCGGTCTCCTCCACCGACACGAGCACCTCGCCGCCGGCGGGGGTGTACTTCAGGGCGTTGCCGACGAGGTTGCCCACGGCGATCACGATCTTGTCGCGGTCGCCCTTGATGACCGGCAGTTTGGGCGGAAGCTCGAACCGAAGCCGCACCTCACGCTCGGTCGCCTGCATGCGGAAGTCGGCCTCGAGCTGGGTGAACAGGGCGTCGACGCGCACGTCGTCGGTCAAGAGCCGCAGCGAGCCGGCCTCGAGCTCCGACACGCTCAGCATGTCGCCCACGATCCGCTCGAGCCGGCGGACCTCTTCGTTGATCACGTTCAGGCACCGGGCCCGCTCGAGCACGTCCTGGTCCTTCTGGTCCTGCAGGGCCTCGACGTAGAGGCGGATGTTCGTCAGCGGCGTGCGGAGCTCGTGCGTGGCCTGGGCCACGAATCCGTTGCGCGACCTGTCCGCGAGCCGCTGCTGGGTGACATCTTCCACCAGCACCAGGGCCGCCGCCGTGTCGACGCCCCGCATCGGCCGCACCGACAGCCGCAGCACCGTGTCGCCGCCGCCCGGGGGCTCGACCTCGACGGTCGAACGGATCCGCAGCGTGCGGTTGGCCACGCCCGCCAGAGCCACGAGCGCCCGCGGGAACGGCAGCACCGCACGGGCGTCGGCCCCGCGGAGCTTCTCGCGTGTTGTCCGCAGGAACACGGCCGCGGCCCCGTTGCAGTACCGCACCGTCAACTGGTCGTCGACCACGAGCAGCCCGTGCCACATCGCGTCGCACGCGTCCGCCGCGTGGTCGTCCGCCCGGCGGGCCGAGCCCTCGCGCGTCCCGACCCGCTCGTCGTTGAGCTGCTGCTCGAGGGCGTCGCGCTCGCGCAGCAGGGCGTTCCACGCCGCGGCCGCGGGACCGAAGGTCTCGCTCACCTGCAAAGCGTCGCGCGACCGCTCACCCTCGCCCAGGCACCGCAGCGCGTCGGACACCGCCCCAAGGGCCCGCATGCGGACCCGCACGAGGTGGTACACCCCCAGGAACGCCGTCAGGCCGGCCACGCCGACCACCGCCGCGCCGACCTGCACGTCCCAGGTCGCCCACGCGGGGTACGCCATCGGCACTCGGACGCGCAGGGCGCCCGAGCGGCCATCGCCCAGGTCGAGCGGCGTTTCCGACGCCACGTCCTGCGTGCCCGAGCCGTCCCAGCCGCTGATCGGCCCCTGCGGCCAGGGGTCGGGAATCGCCGTGATGTTCACACGCCCCGGCTCCAGGGCCGCCACCACGCCGCCGCCCGGGAGAACGACCTCGCACTGGCTCGCCCCCATGCGCGAGGCGTACTCGGTGACGAGCGTGCGCGCCCCGCTGAGATCGTCGGACGCCAGCGACCGCTCCACGCCCCGGGCCAGCAGCCCGGCGGCGAGCTCCGTCCGGTCGCGCCGGTCTTCCAGCAGCGTGCGCCGGTGCGTGTGCACGGTCCACCACCACGACGCCGCGACGGCCGCGAGCAGGATGAAGGATCCGCCGACGCCCAGTGTCGCCACCAGGGACTCGCCCCGGGCCAGGAAGAACGTTCTGAAGCGGCGTGTGGTCATGCGCGATGGGGAGCGGGAGGTATGTGTCTGCAAATCGGGCCGTCCGTGCGCCGCCATGAGCCCGTGTTGATCACCGGTCGCAGTGCGGCCCGCACCCCCGGTGCGGCTTGTCACGCGCCGGCGACCGCGCACGGATCGCGCGTTCAGCCGGCAGCGCCGCGTGTCGATACCACGTCTCACTCGCTCAAAGGACGCTCACGGCATGCCCCGCACCAACATCCTGCTGGCCGACGACGAACCCTACCTGACCCACATGGTCGCGGGACGCCTGCGCGAGCGCGGCGCCCAGGTCCGCATCGCCGCCAACGGCGAGGACGCCCTCGCCATGGCCCGCCAGGACCGCCCCGACCTCATTATCACCGACCTGCAGATGCCCCGCATGAGCGGGCTGGAGATGGCCGCGGCCCTCAAGTCCGAGAACACCACCGCGGACATTCCCCTCATCATGCTCACCTCGCGCGGGCACCGCGTGTTCCCGCAGCAGCTCGCCGCAACCTCGATCAAGCACCTGGTCGCCAAGCCCTTCAGTTTCCGCGAACTGCTGCCGCTCATCGCGGAGTTCTGCGACATCGACGCCGGTGACGAACGCGACCAGGCCCAGCGCCGGGCCGGCTGACCGGAGACCCGCATGACCACCAGAACGACCAGTCACGCCGGACCAGGTCCGCTCCGCGATGCCTTCGTGCAGCGCTGCAGCGCCCTGGGCGTTCCGTGCCTCGTGTTCGACGGCAGCGCCGTGGGCCTCGCGACGCCCGGCCTCGACGGCCCGGCCGGCGCATGGCTGCGGTCACCGCTCTTGCTCACCCGTGTGCGGGCCCTGCACCAGTCGGGCGCCGGCGACCTCGCGGGCGAACTCTTCCCGGGCTGTCGCGTGGTCCGGCTCGACGCCGGCGGCGCCGCCGCCGACCAGCTCCTCGCCCTGGTGATCGATCAGCTGGCCACGCTCGATCCGCTCTTCGAGGCCGTCGCCGCCGGCGCCGGACTCGGCCCCGACGCCGCCCGCCAGGCGATGGCGCCCTGGATCCAGCACGGCGAGCGCGCCGGCGAACGCATCGTCGCCGCACTGCGATGGCTCCGTGACGACTCGAGCGCGGGGCGCGAGCAGGCCGGCCTGCTCGACGAGTTCGGCAACCGGCTCATGCAGGTCTATGAAGAGTCGCACGTGCTCTTCCGCATCATGCGGCTCATGGCCTCCAGCGGCTCGGTCCGCGAGCAGGTCCAGGCCGTGTGCTCCCAGATCCACCAGATCTTCCCCTTCGGCTGGATGTGCATCGCCTTCCGCGACATCCGCGCCGTCGAGCCGCGCCTTCGCGGCCAGTTCGTCGTCGCCGGAACGCCCGCGTGCGGCCTCGACCCCCTCGTCGACCAGATCGTGGCCCTCATCGACACCACGCCCGCCGGCGGTTCGAGCGTGCTCGACCCCGGCGCTCACGCCCTCGCCACGCTCGTCGCCGCCGAAGTCATCTGTGAACCCATCGCCCACGACGGAACGGTGATCGGCGTGCTCCTCGCCGGGAACAAGCTCGGGCCCGACCCCTGCGTCGCCAGCCCCGAGATCCAGTTCCTCAGCGCGGCCGCCGACTTCATCGGGACGTTCCACGAGAACGCCATGCGCTTTACCGAGCAGCGCGTCATGTACCTGGCCACCGTCGGCGCGCTCACCGCCACCATCGACGCCAAGGACCCCTACACCCGGGGCCACTCCGAGCGCGTCGCCCACCTCACCGAGCAGATCGCCCTCGCCATGGGGCACACCCAGGAGCAGGCCGCGCGCGCCCACATCGCCGGCATGGTCCACGACATCGGCAAGATCGGAGTCCCCGACGCCGTGCTGTGCAAGAACGGCCGCCTCACCGACGAGGAGTTCGCGGCCATCAAGCGCCACCCCGAGATCGGCCACCGCATCCTCAAGGACATCGAGCCGCTCGCGGACATCCTCCCGGGCGTGCTCCACCACCACGAACGCTGGGACGGGCGCGGCTATCCGCACGGTCTCGCCGGCGAGGACATCGCCCTGGTCGCCCGCATGATCGGCCTGGCGGACGCGTTCGACGCCATGAGCTCGAACCGCTCGTACCGCGCCGGGATGTCCCGCGACCACGTCATCCGCGAACTCACCAAGGGCAGCGGCACGCAGTTCGACCCGCAAATCGTGAACGCCTTCATGCGGATCGACCTGTCGACCTACGACGCCATGGTCAAGGATCAGCCCCCGCCGACGATCATCGAGGCGCGGGCGGCGTAATTGGGGTCACCGGCCACCGGTCGCCAAGCCCCCCTCGACTGGGGGCGGGTGGGCGCGATGTACGCGGCGCGTCGGCAATCACCTTCCCGATTGACAATCCCGCAAATGCCGTCGAGAGCCGGCACATGCCAGAGTTGGCCCACTGCCGCGTGCTGTCGAAGCCCTAAGCCCCGCTTTCGGTAAGCCTGTAGCCCACTCCGGGCTCGGTGATGATGAACCGCGGCTGGGCCGGGTCCGCCTCCAGTTTCTTCCGCAGTTCGCCCGCGTACACGCGGAGGTACTGCACATCGCTGGTGTGCTGCGGGCCCCAGACTTCCTTGAGGATCATCGGGTGCGTCAGCACCTTTCCCGCGTGCTTCACGAGGAAGGCCAGGAGCTTGAACTCCATCGGGGTGAGGCGGACTTCGCGGCGACCGTTGGCATCGGTGAGGTGCACGAGCCGTGCGACGGGATCCACTCGCAGCGTGCGTCCGTCGATCGTGGCCTCATAGGGCTTCGGCTCGCCGTCGGTGCTGCGTGAACCCGCCACAGCGGAATGCCGCAGCGCGACTCGGATGCGGGCGAGCAGTTCGCCGACGCCGAAGGGCTTGGTGAGATAGTCATCGGCGCCCGCATCCAAAGCGGCGACCTTGTCGCTCTCCTGGCCGCGAGCCGAGAGCACCACGATTGGCACGGACGACTCGGTGCGGATGGTCTTGGTGACCTGCAGGCCGTCGCCGTCGGGAAGACCGAGATCGAGCAGAATCAGGTCGGGGCGGATAGTGACAGCCTGGAGCACGCCATCGCGAGCGGTGCTGGATTCCTTAACGCGGAAGTGGTTGGCTTCGAGCGTGGCCCGAAGGAACCGACGGATCGGCTCCTCGTCCTCGATGATGAGGATCAGCGAGGCATGGCCGGAAGGTGGTATCGCTGTGGTGGGGGTTGCGCGTGCCTCGCTCATACGGCGCCTCCCGGTGCACGAGTCGGTTCAGCCAGTTCACTCGGCATGGAAGGTTGTGGTTGCTCGACGGGCAGCGAGAACATGAACGCGACGCCACGCGGCATGTTGGGCTCCGCCCAGATGCGACCGCCGTGCGCCCGGACGATACCCTCGCAAATGGTGAGCCCGAGCCCCATGCCGGTGCGCGAAGGAATGATGCCACTCGTTGCCGGAGAGGGCCTTGATGCCCGTCCCCGATAGAACCGCTGGAAGACCTTGGCCGCTTCGTCGTCGGCAAGTCCCGGGCCTTCGTCCGACACGTTGACGATGACCTGGGCGTCGACCGTCCACGCACTGACCGAGATCGGCGTACCGGGTGACGTGTAGCGGAGGGCATTCTCGATCAGGTTGTGCACGACCTGCGGGAGCATGGCGTTGTCAACTCGGACCATCGGCAGGTCAGCGGGCAGGTGCACGCGGAACGGACGCGAGGCCAAGTCCGCACGGTGGCGGGACAATCCCACGCCGATGACCTCTTCGAGCGTGGTCCACTCGCGGTTCAGAGCGATGGTGCCCGATTCCAATCGCGTGGCGAACACAAGGTTGGCGATGATGTCGTTGAGGCGTGACGATTCGTCGATGATGGTGCGCAGGAGCGAAGCTCGGGTGCCCGCATCCAGTCCTTGGGAATCCGGTGCGCTGCCGCCGGCTTCGTTGATGCGCCCCGATTGCTCAAGCGTGCTGGCGGCTCCGGTGATGCTCGCCAGCGGTGTTCGCAGGTCGTGGGATACCGAACTCAGCAGCGCGCTGCGCAGCCGCTCGCGCTCTGCTTCAAGCTTTGCGGCCTGCTGCGATTCACTCAGCGATACCCGCTCCAACGCCGAGGCGATCTGACTCGTCAGCGCGTCAAGCAACATCAAGCTCGAAGGATCGAATCCCTTGACACCTTCGGTCCTGTTTCCATCCACGAGGGGACGCAGCCCAAGAATCCCGAGCGTGCCGCTTGTCCCTGCGAGCGGCACGTACCTCCCCGCCGAGGCCGGGAGTTTCTGCGTGCCCAGACCCGCAGGCTTGCCGTGGTCAAGAGCCCATTGTGCTACGCCCCGCTCCCGGCCACCGGCGTCGTCAAACCAGTCCGGCGCTCCGGCACATGCGAGAACGTCAAGCAGCGGCGTGGACTTTCCCTGCATGGGAACCGCGATCAGTGCATCCGTGCCAAGCAGGTCGTGAGCGTGCCGAACGGCGATCGCTGCCACGTCCTGAGCGTCCTGCGCCGCCGCCAGTTCACGAGAGATCGCGTAGAGCGCCGCCGTCCGCCGCTCGCGATCCCAGGCCTGTTGAGTCTGCAGGCGGGTGCGCGCGGTCAGATTCCCGATGACGATCCCCACGGTGAGCATGACTGCGAAGGTGAGCAGGTATTGCACATCGGAGACTGCGAACGTCCACCGCGGCGGGACGAAGCAGAAGTCAAACGCGGCCACTCCCGCTGCGGCTGCAAGAATCGCCGGCCCCCGCCCGAGCCAGATCGCGGAGACGACCACCGCCGCCAGGTACACCATCACGATGTTGGCGAGTTCCAGACCGGAAACACCTGTGATCCCAAGGAGGGTGACTCCGGCCACCAGCAGCAGCGCGAGCGCGTAGGGCCCGACCGACGCGAGCCGCCGCTCCGCTCGCATCCCTCGCTGGCGTGCGTCTGGCCTGTCCGGAGGTGTCGCCGGAACGTCGTCGCCACGGACCACGTAGATGTCGATATCGCCGCTTTCGCGGATCAGGTTGTCGATGAACGAACCGAGCAGAAGTTCCTTCCAGCGTGGACGTTCGGTCTTGCCGACCACGATCTTGCCGACGTTTCGAGCCCGGGCGAACGCGACCAACTCGCGGGCAGCGTTCTGGCCCCCAAGCATCGCCGTCGTCGCTCCAAGGCTCTCAGCAAGCCGCATGTTCTGTGCCAGCCGATCCCGGTCGTTGGCGGATAACTCCGCGGTCCGCGGCGTTTCGACATACACCGCGATCAGTTCGGCGTGCAGCCCCGCGCTCATGCGTTTGGCGGCCCGGATGAGCTTGCCCGACATCGGGCTGGGGCTGACAGCAACCACGATGCGCTCGCCCGCGGCCCAGACGGCGCGGATGCCGCGGTCCTGCTTGTAGCGCCGAAGTTCGGAATCCACCCACGCGGCGGTGCGTCGCAGCGCCAACTCGCGGAGCGCGGTGAGGTTGCCCTTGCGAAAGAAGCCGTCGCTCGGGTCTACTGCCCGCACCGCGTTGTCGCCGAGGTAGACCTTGCCGGCCCGGAGCCGCTCGTGGAGCACCTCGGTGGGCAGGTCGACGAGTTCGACTTCGTCGGCCTCGTCGAAGATCGAGTCCGGCACCGTCTCGCGCACCGGCACGCCGGTGATCTGCGTCACCACGTCGTTGAGCGACTCCAGGTGCTGGACGTTGAGCGTTGTGTAGACGTTCACGCCTGCCTTGAGGCACTCCCGCACATCCTGCCAGCGCTTCTCACGCCCACCCGCCGAGCCCGGAGCGTTGGTGTGGGCGAGCTCATCAACGAGGAGGATGTCCGGCCGGCGGAGGATGGCGGCCTCCGCATCAAACTCGTGCAACGTGGTTCCCGAGTATTCGACCTTCCTGCGAGGCAGGATGTCGAGCCCAAGAAGCATCTGCTCGGTCTCGACACGCCCGTGAGTTTCGACAACACCCACGACGACATCCACCCCCTGAGCGGCTTGCCGCTGTGCGGACGCGAGCATGGCGTAGGTCTTGCCCACGCCCGGGGCCATGCCGAAGAAAATCTTGAGCTTGCCGCGGGCCGGCCCGTTCACACTGTCCACGCCGCCGGTGCGTTCCTCTTCCCGCTGGATGCGGGCGAGGAGTTCGGCGGGATCGGGACGGGAGTCGGGCATGAGCACATCGTAAGGGCCGGCTCGCGGACTTATCGGTGCTGCTGGTTGAGGTCGAGGTTGAGTTCCAACACGTTCACCACCGGTTCGCCGAGCACGCCCAGCGTGCGACCGATGGTGTGTTTGGTGACCAACGCCCGCACGGCTTCCTCGCTCATGCCGCGCGCTCTGGCGACGCGGGGCATCTGGTATTCGGCAGCCGCGGGTGAGATGTGCGGATCCAGCCCGCTGGCCGAGGACGTGACAAGATCGACCGGGATCGGCTGGGCTGCGGCTCGTGCGTATCCGACGGACGAGTCCGCGGCGGCAAGGGCGTCGATTCGGGCCTTGACATTCTCGATGAGTGCCGGGTTGGTCGGGGCAAGGTTGCTGCCCGATGACCCGGCGCCCTTGTCCAGGTTCAGAGCCGTGTAGGGCACGGGGCCGGTGGCGCTCGGGCGGCCCCAGAACCACTTGGCGGCGTCCTTGGGGTCGCCCGCGCTGAAATCCTGGCCGATGCGCACCGAACCGATGGGCTTGGCGCCCCCGCCGTCCTTGCCGGTGATGATCGAGCCGTTGGCCTTGTCGGGGAACGCGACCTGCGCGATGCCGGTAATCGCGAGCGGATAAGCCACGCCGGTGATGATGGAGAGGATTGCGAAGAGGACGAGGGCGGGGCGGAGGTGTGCGAGCATGGTTCAACTCCAGACAGGAAGCAGGTTGACGAGCACGTCGATGATCTTGATGCCGACGAACGGCACGATGAGACCGCCGACGCCGTAGACGAGGAGATTGTGCAGCAGCAGCTTGCTTGCCTCGACCGGGCGGTACTTCACGCCGCGGAGGGCAAGCGGGATGAGCACGACGATCACCAGCGCGTTGAAGATGACGCTCGACAGGATCGCAGTCGCCGGGTTGAGGCGCATGATGTTGAGCGCGTCGAGGGCGGGGTAGGTGCTCGCGAACGCGGCGGGGATGATGGCGAAGTACTTCGCCACGTCGTTGGCAATGCTGAAGGTGGTGAGCGAGCCGCGGGTCATGAGGAGCTGCTTGCCGATCTGCACGATCTCGATGAGCTTGGTCGGGTTGGAGTCCAGGTCCACCATGTTGCCCGCTTCTTTCGCGGCCTGCGTGCCCGAGTTCATCGCGACGGCCACGTCGGCCTGTGCGAGCGCAGGAGCGTCGTTGGTGCCGTCACCGGTCATGGCGACAAGGCGACCGCCCTGTTGGTATTCACGGATGAGCTTGAGCTTCGCCTCGGGCGTGGCCTGGGCAAGGAAGTCGTCCACGCCCGCCTCGGCGGCGATCGCGGCGGCCGTCACGGGGTTGTCGCCGGTGATCATCACCGTCTTGATGCCCATGCGACGGAGCTCGGCGAAGCGCTCGGCGATGCCGCCCTTGACGATGTCCTTGAGCTCGATCACGCCCAGTGTGCGTCCCTTGCCGTCGGCCACCACCAGCGGCGTGCTTCCGCGTGTGGCCACCTCGTTCACGATGCCCCGTGCCTGCTCGCTGGGTCGGCCACCCATGCGGGAGACATACGCCTCGACCGCGTCGGCGGACCCCTTGCGGATCTGTCGACCTTGCGGATACGTTGTCGAAGTGGGGAGATCGACCCCGCTCATACGGGTGTTGGCCGTGAAGGGAACGAACGTCGCCGGCTTGCCGTCGAAGCCGAGAGCCTGCATGTCGCGTTCGCGAATGTTGTACCTGTGCTTCGCGAGCACGACGATCGAGCGGCCCTCAGGAGTTTCGTCGGCGAGCGAAGAGAGCTGGGCCGCGTCGGCGAGCTCTTCGGGCTTCACGCCGTCGACGGGGTAGAACGCGGAGGCCATGCGGTTGCCGAAGGTGATGGTGCCGGTCTTGTCCAGCAGCAGCACATCCACATCGCCCGCCGCTTCGACCGCCCGGCCGCTGGTGGCGATGACGTTGGCTTGAACGAGGCGGTCCATGCCCGCGATGCGGATGGCCGAGAGCAGCCCGCCGATCGTGGTCGGAATCAGGCAGACCAGGAGCGCGACGAGCACCGTGACGGTAATGGGCGCGGCCGTGCTCGCCGCATCGCCAGCCCTGGCCTGTGCCACAGCATAAATCGAGTACGGCAGCAGCGTCACGCACGCCAGCAGAAAGATGATGGTCAGCTTGGCGAGCAGGATGTCCAGCGCGATCTCATTGGGGGTCTTCTGGCGTTTGGCTCCTTCGACCATCGCGATCATCCGATCCAGGAAACTCTCTCCTGGATCGGAGCCGATGCGAACGATGATCCAGTCGCTGAGCACCTGCGTGCCGCCGGTGACGCTGGAGCGATCGCCACCCGCCTCGCGGATGACGGGCGCGGACTCGCCGGTGACGGCGGACTCATTGACCGACGCGATGCCCTCGATGACCTCGCCGTCGCCGGGAATGAGATCGCCCGCTTCGACGAGAACGACATCGCCCTTGCGCAGCGTCGCGCCCGAGACCATCGCTGTCCTCAGCGACCTGATGTCGGTGGCGTCCTGCCTCCCGCCATTGCTGGATTCCCAGCGGCTCGTGCCTTCGAGTTTCTTCGCCTGCACGTCCCGCTTGCTTTTGCGCAGTGACGCAGCCTGGGCCTTGCCGCGACCCTCGGCCATCGCCTCGGCGAAGTTGGCGAAGAGCACCGTGAACCACAGCCACAGGGCGATGACGAGCACCAGCGTTGGTGTGTACCCGCCGACCTCGCCACGCCCAGCGTACCCGGCGATCGCCAGCAGCGTCGTGAGAATGCTCACAACCCAGACAACGAACATGACGGGGTTGCGGACCTGCACCCGCGGGTCGAGCTTGGCGAACGCCGAGCCGATCGCGGGCTTGACGATTGCCGGGTCGAAGATGGATTGGGAGTTCGAACGTGACATGGTGTGCCTTCGCGACTCGTGTTCGATGAACCTCGGTTACTTGCCGGCCAACTGAAGGTGCTCGACGATGGGGCCCAGCGCGAGTGCGGGGACGAAGGTGAGCGCGCCGACGATGATCACCACGGCCACGAGCATGCCCACGAAGACCGGCGTGTGCGTGGGCAGTGTGCCGCTGGTCGCGGGCGTCACCTTCTTGGCCGCGAGCGAGCCCGCGACGGCAAGCACCGGCACGATGGCCCAGAAGCGGCTGAACCACATCGCCAGGCCCAGCGAAAGGTTGTAGAACGGCGTGTTCGCGCTCAGCCCCGCGAACGCCGAACCGTTGTTGTTCCCGGCGCTGCTGAACGCGTAGAGGATCTGGCTGAAACCGTGCGGGCCGGGGTTGCTCGTGCTGCTCGTGCCCTGAGGCAGGATCACCGCGATCGCGGTGCCGACCAGGACCAGCGCGCACGGCACCAGCACGGCGATCGCCGCCATCTTCATCTCGAAGGGCTCGATTTTCTTGCCCAGGTACTCCGGCGTGCGCCCGACCATGAGCCCGGCGACGAAGACCGCGACGATGACGAACATGAGCATGCCGTAGAGGCCCGAGCCCGCGCCGCCGAAGACGACTTCGCCGAGCTGCATCAGCCACATGGGGATGAGCCCGCCCAGCGGCGTGAACGAATCGTGCATCGAGTTGACGCTGCCGTTGCTCGCGGCGGTGGTGGCGGCGGCCCACTCGGCGGAACAGGCGATGCCGAAGCGGGCCTCTTTGCCTTCCATGTTGCCGCCGGGGCTCAGCGAGGACGCCGACTGATCAACCACGGCTGCCGCTGCGGCGATCTGCGGATTGCCGTTCGCCTCGAACCAGTAGGTCGCGCCAAGCAGCGGCGCGAAGATCACCAGCATCGCCGCGAGCACTGCCCAGCCCTGGCGACGATCCTTGACCATCTCGCCGAAGGTGAAGCAGAGCGCCGCTGGAATCAGCAGGATTGCAAGCACCTGCAGAAAGTTCGACAGCGCCGTCGGGTTCTCCAGAGGATGGGCTGAGTTGGCGTTGAAGAAGCCGCCGCCGTTGGTGCCGAGCTGCTTGATCGCGATCTGCGAAGCGGCCGGGCCGAGCGGGATCGTCTGTGTGGCGACCGCGATCGGCTTGGTCACGGGCTTGCCCGCAGCATCAGGCATCGGCACCGGCTTGCCATCGGCATCGTGGATGACGGCGCCGTTCGCGTCGGTCTTCATCACCGGGTCGTCGTAGCTCAGCGGCACGGTCAGCGTCACTTCCACCGGCTTGGCGAAGCTCTGCACAACCCCCTGCGACACCAGCGTGACCGCGAGAATCGCCGACAGCGGCAGCAGCACGTACAGCGTCGCCCGCGTCAGATCGACCCAGCAGTTGCCGATCGTGCTGGCGCTCTTGCGTGAGAGGCCGCGAATGAGCGCCACGAGCACCGCGATGCCGGTCGCGGCGCTGAGGAAGTTCTGCACGCCGAGCCCGAGCATCTGCGTGAGATACGACATCGTCGTCTCGCCGCCGTAGCCCTGCCAGTTGGTGTTGGTGACGAACGACACAGCCGTGTTGAACGCTGAGCCGCCCTCAACAGGTCCAAGCCCTGCGGGATTGGCGGGAAGCAGGTGCTGGAGACGCTGCAGCCCGTAGACCGCGAAGAAGCCGATCACGTTGAAGAGCAGGATGCCGACCGCGTAGGACTTCCAGCCCATCTCGGCATTCGCGGGCTTGGAATCGACGGCGCGGACTTGCACACCGCACAGCCGGTAGATCAGGCGTTCGAGCCAGCCCAAAGCGACGCCGAGCCCGAGCGGGGCCGACCCCGGCGTGTGAAGGGGGGCGTCGAGCACGCGAGCCATGAACCAGCCCAGCGGCTTGACGAGCGCAAGCAGCACGACAACGTACGCCACCAGTTGCAGCACGCCGTTGCCGGTGATGGTGGCGAGGGTGAGCGGGCCGCTCGGTGGAAGGGTGGCGAGCGTGTGCGGGATCATTGGAACCACTCCGGCTTGAGCAACGCGACGAGGAGGTACAGCAGCAGGGCGACCGCGACCAAGGCAGCAAGGGCGTAGATCCAGGTGTGGGGGGTCATTGGCGTGACTCCTTCGTCAGAGCGCTCGGTCCCGACTCGCTCCGCGCTTGCTCGCGAGGTTGTGGGGGTCGAAGCCAATCGCAGGCTCGAACGAGGCCCAGCGTGCTGATCAGGCAGGCGAAGAAAGCGCCGAGTGCGGCGAGGTCGTTCATGCGGAAACTCCAGTCAGCACGAGTATCGCCATCGACCAACGACGTGTCGCTCAGGGTGGCATAAGCGCGGGTGCCAAGCGCATAAAGGCGGCATAAAGACGCAGTCGCGGGCGGGGGACGAGACGTAGCCCTGACGGTGCGTTTACGCCCCGCCGACCGCTCTTGATGCCGCGTTGATCGACGAACCAGCGGTCACGGCCGACACTCTGGCCACTCGCGCACGTCTTGCCGCGAGTCCCCGGAGCAGTGCCGTGAACGACACCATCGCCGCAGCCCTTTCGAGTACTCTGGTCAGCGCGGTCGTGCTGGCCGAGTTGAACCTGATCCGCATCTTCGTGAACGACTGGCGCGAGGGCCGACGCGAGCAAGCACGGAGGCGGCTTCGTTGGGGGGGGCCGTCAGCGATTGGTCGATCGAAGGATGCGGCGCACAGCAGCGCAAGATCATGCCGCGGCACCGTTGCCGCGGCGCTCGTGTGCGGAGTGACGCATTCGGTCGCCCTCGCGCAGGCGCCTGCAACACCTCCCGCGCCGAGCGAGGCGACAAATCACGCGGCGTCCGCGTCAACCGGCGAACAGCCCTCGGTTGAGAAGCAGACGCAACCCGCGGTTGGTTCTGCGATCAGCGTCCAGCTCAGCCTCGACTTCACCAACGCCTACTTCTACCGCGGCATCCGTCAGCAGGACAAGGGTCTGATCGTGCAGCCCGCCGCACGGGTCACGGCTCAACTCGTCGATGATGCCGACCTCAAGCTTGATGGATTCATCGGCACATGGAACAGCTTCGGCCCCAACGGCGGGACGCAGACGAGCGCGCTCGTGGACAACTGGTATGAGTCTGACGTGTATGCAGGCTTCACACTGACGCACGGCCAGCTCTCCCTCACCACGTCCTACACATTCCTGACCAGCCCGAGCGACGCCTATCAGACCGTGCAGGAACTCGGCTTCACTCTCGCGCTCGACGATTCGGAGTGGATGAAGGCGTGGGCTCTCAAGCCGTATGCGACCCTCGTCATCGAGACGGGGAGCAATGGCTCTGACAGCCCCGACCTGGACAACGGCACCTATATGGAGTTCGGCATCGCGCCCGGCCTTTCATTCGACGTCGGAAGGACGCCAGTGACACTCACATTCCCCGCTTCGGTGGGCCTCAGCCTGTCGAACTACTACCAAAACTCCGCCGGCGAAGACGACACGTTCGGCTTCGGGCAGATCGGGGCAAAGGCATCGATCCCGCTCGGAAAACCCGGGCGCTTCGGTACATGGTCCCTCAACGCGGGCGTCTCGGTGCTCTTCCTGGGCGACCACACCAAGGCCTTCAACAACGGAGACGACACCGAAGTCATCGGCACAGTCGGGCTCCAGTGGAACTTCTGACGATCTGCGGGGAGTATCCAGCTATCCCGCTTCGCATGACTGAAGCGCCAGCACCACGCCGCGCGTCGTCTCCGACAACATCGACCACCAGATCACCGAACGAACTCTGTCTCGTCTGGTCATGCGACCTCGAAAGGCTCTGGGGCGACAAGTGGACGGGCTTCGGCGTCTACGGCAACTTCAACCTGGCGTACCCCACAACCAATGGTGATCGATTCCTGCAAGGCGCCGGGTCCATCTGCGGCACCTACGCCATCAACGACAACCTCGGCGTCTTCGCGGAGTACTACGTCGTCAGGCCAGCCGCCAAGGGCACCGACGCGGCCCACTCCATCGACTGTGGGACCACGTACCTGCTCAACGATCGCATCCAGCTCGACGCCCGCGTGGGAGTTGGCCTCAACCGCACCGCCGACAACGCGTATGTCGGCGTGGGGATCAGCTTTCTGTTCTGATGCGAGTCGGCGGCGACCGGCCGCGTACTTGCTGTCGATCCGTGGGTCCTCGTCGTTGCACACGCCGCGATGCCAGATCGCTGAGATCGCCAAGTTATGGTCGCACGCTGCATGGAGTGACGTCGCCGCCCGGAGGCAGGACTTCCTCACCGGGTCGGCACGCGAACCGGCCAACACGCCCTGTACCTCCTGTTCGTCGCGACGCTCGTGCCCCGACAGCAGGTCCGCTGCACACGATGTGCCGCGACGGCTTCGAGGGTGACGAGGACATCGGGTTCGGCGACATCGACCTGGTCGTCTGAGGCCGTTCGGCCATCGGCCGCGTGCCGCAGGAGAGTGGGCAAGCGGGCCTTTCCATGAACTCTGCCGAGCAGGCAAAGCGGGCGAGGAGGATCGAACTCCCGACATTCAGCTTGGGAAGCTGACGTTCTACCGCTGAACTACGCCCGCGGCTTGGGGAGTATACCCCGGGGGGCGGCGGGTGGCTGCGGCGGGGTTGAATCCGTGTTGCGTGAATGCCCGGTGGGTGGTCAGGGGGCGGGGTGTTCGAAGAGCAGGGGGCGCGCGGGGGTGAGGGCGGATTGGGTGGCGAGCCAGAGCATGGCCATGGCCGTGCGGGCGGCGCGGAGGCGCACGTCTTCGCGCGAGCCGGGGATGCGGAAGCGGCGGGCGGTGACGGTGGGCGCGGGGGACGATGCGCCGGGTGATCCGCGGCGGGTGAGGGCGATCCAAACGGTGCCGACGGGCTTGGCATCCGAGCCGCCGTCGGGTCCGGCGATGCCGGTGATCGCGAGGCAGTCGTCGACGCCGAGGCGGTCGAGGCCGCCGATGGCCATGGCGATCGCGGTTTCGCGGCTGACGGCGCCGTGGGTCTCGATCGTCGCGGCCGGCACGCCGGCGAGGGCGGTCTTGAGCGCGTTGGAATAGGTGACCAGGCCGCCGGTGAAGACGGCGGAGGAGCCGGGCTCGGCGGTGAAGAGCTGGCCGAGCAGGCCGCCGGTGCAGGACTCGACCGCGCCGAGCGTGCGGCCCTCGGCGGCGAGGTGGTCGAGGATGGCTTTGGCGAGCGAGATGTCGCCGCGGGCGAAGATGTGCGGGCCGAGGGCGGCGCGGATGAGGGATTCGGTGGCGTCGAGGGCGGCGTTTGCGGCGGCTGGTGACTCGGGGCCCTCGTAGCGGATGCGCCAGGTGAGCTGGGCGCCGCTGGCGGTGATACCGACGAGGGGGTTGCGGTCGCGGCGCATGAGGTCACCTTCGGGCACGGTGGCCACGAGTGCCGCGGCGTCGGACTCGCCGATGCCGATGACCTGGAGGAAGCGTGTGCGAACGGTGCGTCCCGGGGGCGGGCGGAGCAGAGGCTGGACGCTGCGTTCGAACATGGGCTGCATTTCGCCGGGGGGGCCGGGGAGGCAGAAGAGTTCGGACGGGGTGGATGCGCGCGGCGTCGATGGGGCGCGGCCCGGGTTGTCCTGGGCGTCCTCGAAGGCGGCGAGCGTGTCGGGCGAGATGGTCGCGTGCAGACCGGGGGCGGTGCCGGTGGAGTTGGGGAGGCAGGCGGCGCTGGCGGGGCGGAGGGCCTGGGTGCGGTGGGCGTTGGTGATGGTGCGGCCGCGGGCGCTGAGCTTGCGCTCGAGGTCGACGAGGGATTCGGCGTCGGTGACGAGGTGCTCGCGCAGGAGCGCGGCGAGGGCGTGGCGGGTGAGGTCGTCGAGGGTGGGGCCGAGGCCGCCGGTGGCGATGACGAGGGGGCAGGTTGCGGCGAGGCGGGCGAAGGTGCGGGTGGTGAGTGCGAGGTCGTCGCCGACGGTGACGTGCTCGATGGTGGGGATGCCCAGGGCCATGAGGCGGTCGGCGATCCAGCGGGAGTTGGTGTCGAGGGCCTGCCCGAGGGTGAGTTCGTCGCCGATGGCGACGATGGCCGCGTGGGAGTGAGCGGGGGGCATGTGGCAGCGTACGGCTGGAGGCAGGCGGAAGGGGGAAGAGGCGGAGGAGGAGGAATGTGCGGTAGAGGGGCGGAAGGAGACGGAGCCCTTACCCCTGCCCTCTCCCTTGTCGTCAGAGCACGGCAAGGGAGAGGGAGGGCGACGCTGGCTTTACGGGCGCGGGCGGCGAGGGACTTGGGGGTGAGGGTGAGGATGGTGCAGGCGGCGTGGCAGCGGGCCTCGATGGGGGCGGATTCGTCGGAGAGGGTGGCGACGAGTGCGGCGAGGATGTCGAGGGCGGGTGCGGGCACGGGCGGAGTTTTGCACGCGGCGGAGTGGAGGCAACGAGAAGTGCGCGCAGGTGCGCCTTTTTGCGCGCAAATGCGCCGTTGCGCGGTCGATTTCGGTGACTTCGCGTGGAGCGGGGCGTCGCGACCGGCGCTTCGAGGGTCGGGGGCGCGGGTTCTTGGTGTGCGATCGTCAGGGGAGGTGTGCCGCCACCGTCTCCGAGCGTCCGGTGACGGGCACCCGGCACAGGCCGATGGCCAAATCTCCCACATTCACAATGCACCCTCGTGCTGCGCGAGTCTTCGCAGAGTGTCCGTTGACATACGGCGGGTGAAATGTTGTAGTATCATCTTGCAGGTTTGCTGCGCGTGGGTGCCTGTTCGAGCACGTCGCGAACGGGAAGCCAGGGAGTGAGAACGACAACGACGTGGAGGCATTCACGTGTCCATGAAGTCCTTCATCAGCTTTGCTGCACTCGCGGTTGCTTCCGGTTTGGCGGTTTCCACCGCTTCCGCCCAGATCACCATTCCGACCGTGCCTGTCGGCGACCCGAGCAACGCCACGGACCCCACTACGGGCTACGGCTCGGTGGCGTACATGTACAACATCGGCACGACCGAGGTGACAAACGCTCAATATGCGGCTTTCCTGAACGCCGTCGCGGCGGCGGATCCTTTCGACCTGTACAACGCGGACATGGCGGGCTCCATGGGCGGGATCATTCGCTCGGGTTCGCCGGGGTCGTACACGTATTCCACCGTGAGCGGGCGTGTCAACAATCCGGTGAACTATGTCTCCTTCTGGGATGCTTGCCGCTTTGCCAACTGGCTGCATAATGGCCAAGGGAGCGGCGACACCGAGACGGGCGCATACACACTCACTCCCGCTGGCATATATGCCAACACCATCACCCGTAACACGGGCTGGCAATGGGCGGTAACCAGTGAGGACGAGTGGTACAAGGCCGCGTACTACCAGCCGGCCAGCGCTGGTGGCGATGCCGACAACTACTGGCTCTACCCGACGTCCAGCAACACAATCGACTTTGCGGACTCGAACTCCAACAGCTTCGACTCGGTTCCCGTCGGTTCCTATGTCGCCAACTTTTACGGCACCTTTGACATGGCCGGCAACCTCGCCGAATGGAACGAGTCGATTACGGGCATTTTCGGCGCGTTCCGCGGAGTGCGCGGCGGGTCCTACGAGTTCATCGACGGGTCCGTGAACGACTTCCGGCGGGCCACGGATCCATGGCTGGGCTTTGCACCGGAGGATGATGGCCTCCTCGGGTTTCGAGTTGTTCAGATACCCGCTCCGTCAGCAGCCTTCCTCGTGCTGCCCGGGTTTCTGGCGGCAGCCCGGAGACGTCGCGCGATGACTTCGGGCGTGCAGAGGCCTTGCCGGTTGTGATGCTGCAAACCGACGATGTGTGTCCCCGGGCCCGCCGCCGCCGTCGCGCGTTGGCAAGTCCGCTTCTCGTCTTTCCCGCCACGCCTTGCAAAACTACTTGCACGCGCGGGTGCAGAAGCGAGCGTCCGTCCGGGCAGCTCCCTGTCATCGTCAGGCCGGCGCCCTCGAACAGGGAGCGTGGCACCGGGCACTGGAATGATCATGGATCCCAGATTTACGTTGTTGGCTCTGCTGCTTCGTGTGCGCGACGAGAAACATGTTATCCCGGATTCCTGTCGCCTTACGGAAGTACAGTTAATCTCCTGCCAAAGGTCAGGGTGGATGGACCTTGCTGGTTCGGGGAGCGGTGGCACAGGCACTTGCTCTGTCCAGAACCTCGCGCAACCGATGGTGACGGTGGTGCGAACAGTATGGCATGGCGAAACGAAGGCGGCGTGAGCGTGGGTTGTTCGGGCAGTCGATCACCGAGGCGGGCGATCAGGAGATCGTGCGGATCGTGAAGCTGGCCGTGCGCCTGGCACGGCGGCACCTGGCCGACCACGCCCACAAGTACGCGCCCAAGAAGTTCACCCAGCCGCAGCTGTTCGCCTGCCTGA